>Ga0210404_10000011_pt1 | contig 395776 bp, 361 predicted proteins | sample IncBWH28MmetaG_FD_155455 | JGI IMG/M metagenome (GOLD analysis project Ga0210404, IMG submission 155455) | Forest soil microbial communities from Barre Woods Harvard Forest LTER site, Petersham, Massachusetts, United States - Inc-BW-H-28-M | ecosystem: Environmental > Terrestrial > Soil >... | reverse complement strand
CAACGCCGTACTTCCTTGCTAATTTACGATGACTTGTCCCTTTTGTCAAATGCTCATTGATTATATGAGCTGCTAATTTTTCGTCCATTTGTTTACTTTTTGTGTAAACCTATTTCAGGACAAGACAACCTGCGACAAAAAGTGCGACAGCTGCGCCGCAACCCCACGATGTTAATTAGCCCGCTCTGCCTATCAATACATTTGCGCATCATTTCCGCATTTGCACTTCTGTAATCCCGGTATCTGCACATCGGCCACATTTGTCTACATTTGTACCAAAATGATACTCGTTACCGGCGCAACAGGTTTTTTAGGGGCAGAACTGACCAGGCAGCTCGCACAGCAGGGTATGCTCATCCGGTGCACCAAACGCCATAACTCGGTGATCCCTGAGGTTTTATTGCCCTTTCGGGAACAAATTGATTGGGTAGACGCTGATATGATGGGCCTGTTTGCGTTGGAAGACGCACTCAAAGGCGTTACGCAGGTTTACCATTGCGCCGCCTGGGTCTCATTAAAGCAGGCCGATAAAAAGGAAATGATCCGCACCAACGTAGCGGGCACCGCAAACCTGGTTAATTTATGCCTGCTGCAGCCCATTCGGATGGTACATGTGAGCTCGGTTGCGGCTATTGGCCTGGCAAAACCCGGTGAACTCATTAGTGAAAACCACCACCTCGACCTGGCAGCGGAAACCGACGGCTATGCTATATCAAAGCTGGAAAGCGAAATGGAGGTTTGGCGCGGCATTGCTGAAGGCCTGGATGCGGTTATCGTAAACCCATCGATCATTATAGGCGCCAACGCCGGCACAAAAGGCAGCGGGCAATTGTTCGAAACGGTAAGAAAAGGATTGAAGTTTTACACCGACGGCAGTTCAGGCTTTGTAGATGTGGCGGATGTAGCTAAAAGCATGATCAGCCTGATGAATAGCAATATACACGCCGAGCGATTTATCGTCAGCGCCGAAAATCGTAATTACAAACAGATCACTTCTGAAATTGCCAACTGCTTTCACATCCCGCCTCCCGCAAACCATGCCGGCGGCTGGATGATGGGCCTGGCCTGGCGCGGCGCTAAAATTATGAGCTGGTTAACCGGGAAAGCTCCTGCATTAGATAAAGTTTCGGCACAGGCCGCTACAGTTATCCGCAACTACGACAATTCAAAGATCAAAAAAGCCATCGGCATTGAATTTAAACCGATAAGCGATACGATAAAAGAGGTGTGTAGCCCCCTCTAAATCTCCCCCAAAGGGGGAGACTTTTAAAAAAGGCGCAATATTTAAAATGATTTTCAAAGCCCTCTCCTTTGGAGAGGGTTGGGTGAGGCTCAATACTGCCCTATCGACAACAAAACCAGCGTACAAGCATATTCCGTTTCAATACCCTTTTCGTTGGCCATGCGGCGCAGTTCGGAGTTCTCGGTGCCTGGATTGAAAATAATACGTTTGGGATGGGTGTCCAGTATATAATCATACAACTCCGGCTGGTGCTGGGGGCCTACGTATAAAGTAATGGTGTCAATATCGTCATGGATAGCTTCCGGTTTTTCAATCGGCACGCCTGCCACTTCGCCTGTTTTAAGGCCCACATTTACAATGCTATGCCCGCTCCGAACCAGCCTGTTTGCCGCCAGGTTTGCATAGCGCCCGGCGTTTGGGGTGGCGCCTAATACTAAAGTTTTTTTATCAGCCATATCATGTATATTTTGATTTCACCGATTACCAAAATCGATGTAATCATCCTCCAATCTGTGTAATCCTGGTTAATAGCGCAATTTGCCCGGCATGGTAAATTTGATGTTCGATAAAGCCAACGATCAAATTTTCGTACGTCGTAACCGGTTCGTTTTCGCGCGTGTCGTTAATTAATTCGTCCCATTTTTCTTCGGGAAAATTTTGAATAGCGCCCAGCAAATTTACGTTAACCAGCTTCAGGTCATTGACATAATTCTGCCATTTTTGTTCGTCCGGTTTCCCGGCATCGGGCCAGTCGCCGCTGGATGGTATACTGGCCGCCATACCGTTCATACGGTCGAGCACCTCTTCGGTCCAGGCCAGCATGTGCAGCACGATGCCTGCTATGTTATGCACCGAGGCCGTCGGTTTTTCATAGGCTGCCTCAAAGCTTACCTGGTCAATTATTGTATAAATGGGCTGGCCATACCAGGGCTTGCCCCATAATGCCCGTTCCAGGTTTTGTTTAATTTGTTCCGATTTGGTCATGATAAAACTTTTGAGGCTGCTATCGCGCAATTTATTCCGTCAATAGCAGCAGAAATTATGCCACCCGCATACCCCGCGCCCTCCCCGCAAGGGAAAAGGCCCAATACCTGCGGATGCTGCAGCGTTTCCTTGTCCCGCGGCACTTTCACGGGTGATGATGTGCGTGATTCAACACCTACCAAAATGGCTTCGTTTGTATAATACCCTTTCATTTTACGGCCGAAGGCCGGCAAGGCTTTTCGCAGCCGCTCGTTGATCCAGCCGGGTAAAATTTCATTTAACGAGGCGCTTTTTGTTCCGGGGAGGTACGAGTTTACCGGCAAATTGGCAGATATGCGGTTCTCCACAAAATCCACCATGCGCTGGCCGGGCGCTACCAGCCTTCCGCCGCCTTCCTTGAAGGCCAGGTGTTCAATTTCCTGCTGGAAGCGCAGCATTTTAAGCGGGTCGTTATTATCGCCGGCTACATCCTCCAGGTTAACCTGCACCACTGTTCCCGAATTGGCAAAAGGGTTGTTTCGCTTAGAAGGGCTCCAGCCGTTCACAACGATTTCCACGGCTTCGGTAGCGCAGGGGGCGATGATACCGCCGGGGCACATGCAAAACGAGAATACGCCGCGGTTGTCTACCTGCTCCACAAGGTTATAATACGAAGGCGGCAGGTCGGGACCGCGATGTTCGCAATGGTACTGGGCGTGGTCGATGATCTCCTGCGGATGCTCGATCCTTACACCTAACGCAAAAGGTTTGGCCTCAATTAATATATTCTGCCGGCGCAGCATTTCAAAAATATCCCGCGCCGAATGCCCGGTAGCCAGGATAACGGCATCGGCGTTTATCTTTTCGCCTGTTGCCAGTTCAACGCCCCTTATCTTGCCAAACTCAATCAACAAAGCCGTAACTTTCGTATCAAAACAGATATCGCCGCCGGCATTCAATATGCTTTCGGCTATGGAGGTAATGATCTGCGGCAGCTTATTGGTGCCTATGTGCGGACGGGCGTCTATCAAAATATCTTCTGTCGCGCCGTGGGCCACAAAAGTTTTCAATACCGCGTTCACATCGCCGCGTTTGGTTGAGCGGGTGTACAATTTGCCATCCGAATAAGTTCCCGCGCCGCCTTCGCCGAAACAGTAATTCGATTCGGGGTCAACCAGGCCCTGCTTGTTGATGTTGGCCAGGTCGCGGCGGCGCTGTTTAACATCCTTGCCACGTTCTAGAATAATAGGTTTTAATCCCAGTTCTATGCACTGCAGTGCAGCAAATAATCCCGCCGGGCCGGCGCCAACTATAATCACAGACTTGCTTTTTTTTACATCCGGATATTTAACCGTAAACGTTTCGGGAACAAAAACTTCGTCGATAAAAACCTGCACCTGCATGCGGTAAACCACCTTGCGACCACGCGCGTCTATCGACCGTTTAAGAATTTTTATACCTGATATTTTTTGCTGGGATATATTAAGTGATGATGCCGCGATTTTTTTTAACGCGCCCTCATCTTCCTGCTGCCCGGGCGGGCAAACAATTTCAATTTCTTTGATCATACATTTGCCGGGTTTTTATCCCGGATAGGGCAAAGGTAGGGAAACAATTTATCATTAAAACAGCAACCTATTTAAAGATAATAAAACCAGGTGTTTCATGAAACATTTGCGTTGTGCCTTTGCGCACATGGTTCGGGAACCTCACCATGACACCCTTTTTGAGATTTGGGTAAATTATTTTTTGAAGAATTTGCAGGCACCCAATTATTTTTGCCGCTTCTTTTTAGGGTGCCGCTTCATATGAAAAACAGAAATGATCATTTTCCTTTTTTATCCAACAATTCCAATTCTGCTTTAACTTCCGCAAGTGAAAAAGTTGCATCAATCCCGTCCTCCCACCTTTTTACACGGTCATTCAATTCGGCCATACAATCCTCACCTTCAGCCCAACCAACCGCAGGCGCCATCTGGTCTTCCAGCAATGTATAAATTGCCACTATCTTTTTATCGTCAGCCATCCTTATATAGTCATATAACCTTTCCCTTATTGCTGTAGTTGTAATAGTCAAAAATCTTTAAAACAAATTTAATTATAAAAAAGCAAAATTTCTTTTTATAACCTATTAATTGTGACGGTTTACACCGCTACGCCAGGGCAGTTAATTGGATAAACGATTTTTGAAGAATTGTATATCTGTGGGAACAGGGAGCCTCAGTTGCAGCTTCTTTCGCCTGCCCGCCGCAGGCAAGGACTTTCCGAACTTTCGGACTAATCTCTAACCTCCAACCTCTAATCTCCACAACCTACCTATGCTTCGCCCCCATCACAAATGTAATCTCACCGCCATTCATAATATCTGCATGGTTGATAAAGTAGCCGCTAAGCGGCTTGCCGTTTAACAATATCTTTTGCACATAAACATTCCTGTCGCTTTGGTTTTTTACGTTGACGGTAAACGTTTTACCATCCTCTAAATTGATCACCGCATGGTATACCGCCGGACTGCCAATAGCATACTGGTCAGATCCCGGCGCAACCGGGTAAAAGCCTAAAGAACTGAAAATATACCAGGCGCTCATTTGGCCGGTGTCGTCATTGCCGCCTAATCCATCCGGCGTATTCTTGTACATCTTTTTCAGGATCATGCGTATCTTATCCTGCGTTTTCCAGGGTTTATCGGTCCAGTCGTACAGATAAGCTACCTGGTGCGACGGCTCGTTTCCATGTACATAATTGCCGATGATGCCGTCTTTGGTGATATCCTCGGTTTCTGCAAAATATTTATCCGGCAGGTTATAACTAAACAGGCTGTCGATATAAGTTACAAAGCGCTTGTTTCCGCCCATCAGGTTGATCAGCCCGGCAGGATCATGGGGAACATATAGGGTATAATTCCAGGCGTTACCTTCAATAAAGCCCATGCCGATAGTAGTAAACGGATCAAACTTAGTTTTGCGAAAACTGCCGTCCATCTCCTTTGGGTGCATAAAACCCGATTTAGGATCAAAAACGTTTTTATAGTTTTGCGAGCGTTTAATAAATACATCGTAAACGTCCATCCGGTTTAGCTTTTTAGCCATCTGCGCTACGCACCAGTCGTCATAAGCATATTCCAGGGTTGATGATACCGAGTTGCCATCTTTTTCATCCGGTATATAACCCAAACCGTTAAAATACCCAATGCCCTCATAATCCCGGTGATTGGCGGTCATAACAGATGCGTCCAAAGCCTTATTCGCATCAAACGGGGCGTTCCCTTTAACAACAGCATCCGCAACAACCGAAACGCTGTGAAAGCCGCTCATGCACCAGTTCTCATTTGCCGAATTGCTCCATATCGGCAGCATATGCTCGGGGCTTTGGTCGTAATGCGCCAGCATGCTCTGCACCATATCGGCATTTCTTTTTGTCTCAATAATATTAAACAGCGGGTGCAGCGCCCGGTGGGTATCCCACAAACTGAACGTGGTATAATTGGTAAAACCTGCTGCTTTATGTATGTTCTGATCGAGTCCTTTATACTGTCCGTCAACATCCATATAAAGGGTAGGGTTTATCATGGCGTGGTACATGGACGTATAAAAATTCTCCTTGTCATCTTTGCTGCCTTCGATCACAATTTTGTGGAGCTCGTTCTCCCACAATTGCTGCCCGTCATTTTTCACTTTGTCAAAGTCCCAGCCCGGTATTTCAGCCTGCATATTGTTTAAGGCGCCATCCATGCTAACCGGCGACAAGGCCATTTTTATTTTTATCTTTTCGCCTTCTTCTGTTTTAAAGTCGAAATAAGCGCGCAGCTGTCTTCCGGCCATCTCCGGGAAATTTTTAGCCCGGTTAAACTGTCCCCAAAACCCGCCGTAAACCTCTCTCTTTGAATAATTGCGGTAGCCGTGTCCAATAAACGGTTTGGAAAAAGCCATGGCAAAATAAAGCGTACGGGTACGTGCCCAGCCGCTGGTTTGCCGGTAGCCAACCACGGTGCTATCATTGATAACCCTAAGGTAAGTCCAAACATTTTTATCAGGATAATTATAAATGCCTGCCATCAGGTCGAGCACGACATGTGCCTGGTCTGATTTTGGAAAAGTATATTGATGGAAACCGACCCTTGCACTTGTGGTCAGCTCGGCGGTGATATTACTTTCATCCAGTTTTACCTTGTAATAATTTGCCGCGCTTACCTCGTTTTGATGTGAAAATGCAGAACGATAGCCGCTGCCGGGTTTATCGGCAGTACCCGGATTTAATTTCAAAGCGCCAACAGTCGGCATAATTAAAAAATCGCCCAGGTCCGAATGCCCCGTCCCGCTAAAATGCGTGTGGCTAAAACCGACGATGGTTTTATCATCGTACTGGTAACCGGCGCAGTATTTATATACATCAGGGTTATATTTCCCGTCCCGCTCGTAACCGGCAGTGTCTGTTTCCGGGCTCAGCTGCACCATCCCAAAAGGCACCGTAGCGCCGGGATAGGTATGCCCCATACGTTGTGTGCCAATGATCGGCTTTACATATTGTACTAACTTTTCGGATGTGTTTGTTTGGGCAATTGCAATTATGGGCGCGCAGATTAAAAAAGCGATCAGTATTCTTTTCATTCGGTGGAGTATAGCTAACTTATTTAAACGCCAAATATAAAATGAAACTTTATGGGATTGGTATTATAACAGGATTATTGTGTGTAAAAATGCAGCAACTAAAAAAACAAACCGTCCGCCTTCATACATCAACCGTTCGAAAACGAACGGTTTCGTAGAATGATTAATATATAAATTACTAACAATCAATATTTTACATACCGGGCACTGGATTGGCATACCCTCATCAAACACAACAAGATGATGACCGCCGATAATGATTTAGCTCAAATGTGGGAAGGCTGTTTAAGAAACGACCGCAAGCAACAGGAGCTTTTATACCGGAAATTAGCACCCAAAATGCTGGCCGTGTGCATGCGCTATGCACCCGATAAAGACGAGGCCCAGGATATTTTGCAGGAAGGCTTTATTAAGATGTTCAATAACGTGCACAAATACCGTGGCGAGGGCAACCTGGAAGGATGGATACGCCGCATTATGGTGCATTGCGCCATATCAAGATACCGCAAGCTTAAGCCTATGGTTTTGGTGGAAGATTTTTACGAAGACAATACTTCGTTCAACAATAGCTACAACGAACACGGACTGGAAGTAAAGGACCTGCTAAAAATGATACAAAAACTTCCTGAAACCTACCGTTCGGTATTTAACCTGTACGCCGTAGAAGGCTACTCGCACCAGGAGATCGGCCAAACGCTGGGGATGAGCGAATTGCTTTCCCGTACCACGCTGCATAGGGCGCGCAATATTTTAAAGGAGATGATAGGGCGGCTTACCGAGAGAGAAGCGCACTGTTTGGCGGGGTGAAATAATTGGACATTTAGAAATTTTAATCAGCAATTTAATTCATTAAAAAGCTTTTAGAAAATCAGCTGTAGATAAAATTTGAATATTTTCAAACGGATGCAAAACAAGTAAATCTTTATCTCCTGTAATAATACATACAGCGCCAGCCTCCACCGCAAGTTCCAGGAATTTATTATCTTTTGGGTCGCGGCAGATTTTTAAAGTGATACTAACCGTGATCAGGTGCCCTCGTTTTTTAAAAGCCGTTATTGCTTGCTGGCGCTTTTAATAGAAATGTATTTGTCAAATTTTGGTCGGGCTAAAGCTTCAGCAAATTCCGCAAAAGTAGCATTAGAATAGACAGCGATGCCGATCTGTCGACCTTATCAAAAGCTTTTCTGTTAACCGAGTCGGGTGAAAGATTGGCGCTTATCAGGCTATTGGTGTCAAAAACAAATACTTTAATCATCGGATGCTAACAGGGCTTGCAGCAATTCAGGCGTAAGTCCGTTTTTTACCGCTTCGCTGCCCGTGTCATCAAGTAATTTTGAATAATCGGCAAATGTTGCATCGTTCACCGCCTTTTTCACCATCAAACTGATAGTTTGGTTAAAACGCTGCTTACTTTCATTGTTCATACCGTTGTATATCTTACCAACGGTATCGTCTACCTCAAGTACTATCCGTTCCATAATAAACAAATTTAACAAAAATTTTAAGTACTGTTTGCAAACGTTTTGTACACTTCTTAAAGAAAATGTATTTTTTCGTGCAGCTTGTGATCAATGATTTATCTACATTTACAAACCAGCCGGCTTGCCAAAATGGCATGTCCGGCATTCTTTTGTAACAACGGTATGCCGTTTGTCATCTAAGTTTTGTAAATTCACATACATAAACCCAAAGCATAACAAACATGAAGAATCTTTTAATAGTAGTAGCCATTCTGATCGTCATCGTATTAATGGGCTCATGCAGCTATAACGGCATGGTGTCCAAAGACGAAACGGTTAAAGCTAAATGGGGTGCGGTACAATCGCAATACCAGCGCCGGTCCGACCTGATACCTAACCTTGTTGCCACCGTAAAAGGTGCAGCTAATTTTGAAAAAAGCACCCTTGTTGAAGTAACCAATGCCCGTGCGCGCGCCACCTCAATACAGGTTGATCCAACTAAACTTACGCCCGAAAGCATACAAAAATACCAGGCTGCGCAAGGCCAGCTGAGCACCGCTTTAGGCCGTTTGCTGGTAGCTTCCGAAAATTATCCGACCTTAAGGTCAAACGAGAATTTTACCGCTTTACAGGCGCAACTGGAAGGTACTGAAAACCGCATCAATGTAGCCAGGCTTGATTTTAATGATGCCGTACAGCAGTATAACACAACGATCCGTTCGTTCCCTGCCAATATAACCGCCGGTCTTTTTGGCTTTCATCAAAAAGGAAGCTTCGCAGCCGAAGCCGGGGCAGATAAAGCGCCGAAAGTTTCATTTTAATTAATGAATGACTGATTTAGTGAATTAGTGATTGTAGAATAGTTACAAAATCACTAATTCACTAAATCAATAAATCAACCTTATAATATGGCAATATTTAACGACGAGGAGCAGGAGCGCATCCGCAAAGCGATCGAGGCTGCCGAAAAGCATACTTCGGGGCAGCTGCGGGTTTGCATTGAAAAAACATGCAGTGAAGACGTGCTCGACCGCGCGGCCAAATACTTTCACCAGCTGGATATGCATAAAACCAAGCTGCGTAACGGCGTGCTGATATATGTGGCTACTGCCGACCAAAAGTTTGCCATTATTGGCGACGCAGGCATAAATAAAGTTGTTCCGGAGGACTTTTGGGACGACACTAAGGATGACATGCTCGAACACTTTAAACAGGGCAACCTGGTTGCAGGCATTGTTACCGGCCTTGAAATTGCCGGCGATCATCTCCAAAAATTCTTTCCGCACGAATCTGGTGATACGAATGAACTGCCCGATGACATAGCCTTTATGGACGGCGAATAAAACCTAAACTCATGTTCAAAAAACTCATAATATTCTTCGCGCTGTTTGTTGCCGGCCTCATGGCTTTTGCACAGCAGCTGCCGCCCAAGTCGGGTACGTTGGTTACCGATTATACCAATACGCTTTCCGCGGATGACAAACAACGGCTTGAAAGTAAGCTGGTCGCTTTTGATGATTCCACTTCTACCCAGATCGCGGTTGTGATCCTTAAGTCTGTTGGCGACTATGACATTAATGAATATGGCCAAAAACTTGGCCGTGCCTGGGGGATCGGCTCCAAAGGAAAAAACAACGGCATACTGGTGCTTATCGCCATGGGCGATCACAAGATTTCCATTCAAACCGGCTACGGCGCCGAAGGCGCGGTCCCTGATGCTATCACACATCAAATTATTCAAAACGATATTACGCCCCGCTTTAAACAGAGTGATTATTACGGCGGGATAAGCGCTGCTACCGACGACCTGATGAAGTATATGAAGGGCGAATATAAAGCCCCGAATAAGCCCCGTTATGCTAAAAGAAATGGCGGCGGAAACTACGGTGTGCTTTTTATTATCGTCATCATTATCATCATTATTGTTATCCGCGGAAGCGGCGGCGGCGGCGGCCATGTTATTGGCGGCCGTGGCGGTGTTAGCCCGATGTGGTGGTTCCTGGGCGGTGCTATGCTTGGCCGGGGCAGCGGGGGCTGGGGAGGTTTCTCTGAAGGTGGCGGCGGTGGTGACAATGGTGGTGGCTTTGGCGGGTTCGGCGGCGGCGATTTCGGCGGCGGCGGCTCAAGCGGGAGCTGGTAATTTTAGTTGATAGTCCATAGACCATGGATAGTCAAACAAAATCAAATATATCTGCTTAATATACACCATCCGGCTATGGTCTATGGACTATCGACCATGGACTTTCCGGGTAATCAACGAAATCATACCAATCATATAAAATCAGCGGTTCAGACAATATGAACGACCTTACCTGGAAAAAACTTTCATCCGAATATATACATAGAGGCCGCTGGGCAACGCTGCGGATCGACAAGTGCGAAATGCCCGACGGGCGCATCGTTAATGATTACTACGTTTTGGAATATGGCACATGGGTCAATGTCGTTGCCTTAACAGAAGACAACAAGATTTTAATGGTGCGCCAGTACAGGCATGCGGCCGAAATCATTTCGCTTGAGATACCCGGCGGGGTGGTTGACGACGGCGAGTCGCCCGAACAGGCTATTCGCCGCGAACTGCTGGAAGAAACCGGCTATCTTTTTGATGATATTGAATTTTTGTGCGCTGTTTACCCTAATCCCTCTACCGGCAACAACCAGGCTTTTACCTACCTGGCCCGGGGAGGCAAAAAGGTACAGGCGCAATCGCTGGATGACCAGGAAGAGATCATAGTTGAGCAATACACCATTCCTGAAATAAAACAATTGCTGGCCGATAATAAAATTGCCCAGGCGATGCATTGCACCGGGTTGTTTTATGCATTAATGAAACTTGAAAGTGAAGGTGTAAGAAGCGAGTGATAAACCAGCGAATTGGCCATAATATGTTATTTGATTATCTTTAAATAAAAAAAGCCATGTTTAAGCAAACGAAAGCATTTAGCGGATTTTCAGTAAATGATATCCAAAAAGCAAAAGACTTTTACGGCCAAACACTTGGCCTTGAAGTTACGGAAGAAGCCATGGGTATTTTAACCCTTCATATCAGCGGGGGGAGTAAAATAATTATTTATCCCAAACCCAATCATGCGCCAGCCACATTCACCATTTTAAACTTCCCGGTAGCCGATGTTGAGAAAACGGTTGATGAGCTGATCGCTCGCGGGGTTCAATTTGAGCAGTACGATTTCGGAAAAATGAAGACGGATAAAAAAGGGATTGTCCGCGGACAAGGGCCGACTATCGCCTGGTTTAAAGACCCGGCCGGCAACATTTTATCAGTGTTAGAGGAAAAGTAACCTCGACAAGCTATCACGAATTTATTCCCTGGCCCACAAACATTAGCGTTTTGGTGTGCGGGATGATAATGTGAAATTCGCGCATGCCGTAATCCTGGTTAAATGGTTCTTTTGTTTTAACACCGGCAAGGTTATCTTTAATATTATCCCAAAGTTCATCAATACCTTGTACCTCCAGGTAAAATTCCATCTCACCGATGTCGCCCGCGTTTAAAATATGTATCATACAATTATCCTTTTGCATGATCACATAGCTCCCTTCGTCCCGCACATCGCTAAACCCCAAAATATCCTTAAAAAAAAGCCGGGTCGCCCTGACATCGTACGACGGTATCATCGGGCTTAAATGAATTGCTTTATACATAACGGCAATATTGTAATGCAATTTAAAAAGTTTGACCGTAAATCTCATCCTATTGCTTGCCAAACAAAATCACCTTTACGGCTATTGTTAAAGCAGCAAATGAATTTATACGAGCAGCATCCATATTGGTTAATGAAGGATGGCATTGTTGCCTCATACCCTTCACTGGGTAAAAACCTGGCTATCGACGTGGCTATTATGGGCGCGGGCATCAGCGCAGCGTTAACCGCCTCGCATTTGCGAAATTCCGGATTATCGGTTGCTGTTTTTGACAGGCGGCATGCCGGCATGGGCAGTACCGCGGCAAGCACGGCTTTTTTGCAATACGAGATCGACACGCCTTTAACGGAATTGCGCGGATATGTGGGTGAGAAAAACGCGGTCAAAAGTTATGAGCTATGTCGCGAGGCTATTTATACTATCGGCACTATCTGTAAAAAGTTAAAACCCGAATTCGGCTTCAACTTCCGGCCAAGTACGCAATATGCAAGCTTTAAAACACATTACGATAAACTTTTGCAGGAATATAAACTGCGTCGCAAACATGGCTTTAATGTGGAATGGATGGAAAAAGGTGATCTCAAAAAAATCTTTGGTTTTGAGGCGCCCGGAGGTATTTTTTCGGAAGATGGCGGCGAAGTGGATGCTTACCTGTTAACACATGCCTTATTGAAAGATTTTGAGAAAAGCGGCCATACGGTGTATAACAATACGCCTATCCTGGACATTGAATACTCAAAACATGGGGCCACGTTGCATACACATAACGATCTGAAAATTAAAGCAAAGAAACTGGTAATAGCCTGTGGATACGAAAGCCTGCAATATGTCCCGAAAAAGATAGCTGATATTTATTCGACCTATGCTTTGGTTTCTGAGCCTTTACACGATAAATATTTCTGGCACCGGAACAGCCTGATCTGGGAAACGGCTACCCCGTATTTATATTTTAGGGTAGCCGGCGATAACCGGATATTAATCGGGGGCCGCGATGATCCATATCACCCGCCGCATATTTTCCCTTCCCGTATCAAAACAAAAACCGAACAATTGAAACAGGCTTTTCTTAAAAAAATGCCGCATATCCCGCTAAGGCCCGACTTTAGCTGGGCGGGCGCCTTCGCGGTCACAAAAGATGGCTTGCCTTATATAGGTATGATACCTGAAAAGCCGCACACTTATTTTGCGCTGGGCTTTGGCGGAAACGGCATTACATTCAGCGTGGTAGCCGCCAATATCATTCACGATATGGTTATGGGTAAAAAAAATGAAAATGCAGAATTATTTATGTTTAACAGGTAGCTTATAGCAGACCTGTTAAACATAAGTAGTTGCGGCCATTTGGGTCAGAGAAATTTAATAGAAAAAAGCGTTCGTTAAAACACCGATGCCTAACTGGTCGGTATTGTTGGTTGACGCAGCCAATCCATGCAGCCAGATGGTATAAACAAAACTGCTGTTAAGTGTAACATTCGGCAGTGTTGCCAAAACCGTTGTTGTTCCTGCCTGGCGAACTTCAAGGTTATAACTTGCATTCCCGCCAATATTTGCAAACGACGAATATCCCTTAAAGCCCTTGTTTGGAACCAATACTGCACCGCCCGTGATAGCAAGGTCAACAGCAGGCGCATCAGGGCTCAAATTAATAAACCGTATACCGGCGCTTCCGGCAGGCGGCCTGTTGATCGTATCGGTTAGCAGCATAATTTGCGGATGTGCAGTAGTATTTACAAGAAAAAGGGAGTAAGTATTATCTTGAGTCAAATGAATAGTATCCGACAAAATTACATTCCCGGTGCCGTGATTATAAAAATTGGTGTTTCGTTTGCCGGTAAAAGCACGGAAATAGTCGATGTTATCACCATAGTTTATCGGCCAGTTATTAATCCGGTTGTTATCGAGCGAAAAATCCAATGGCGGTTCATCGGGCGATGCCTGTACAAAAGTTAATAACGCAGCAGGCGGGCTATAGTACTGGTTGTCATCGTGCTTTAAACAGGAAGATAATAAAAATAAGCCTGCAAAACCGATAATTGCCAACAGGGCTTTTGAAGTGTTTTTATAATTTTTCATAATAAAGTATTTTTTACTCATATACTAACATTACGAATGCGGCGGGGAAATCGTTACAACAAACATTAAAAAATTAAGAAAATAAGACTGATCTTTTCAATCCGAATCACGTATTTTACTGTTGCCTGTTTATCAGGCACTTTGCTGCTCCGGGGCATACGGCAAGAAAATAAACCTACCCGGAGATCCATTTTCCGAAAGGTATTTTAGAGATGAGCCACACCAGCAACAGCGATAATATAAAGCATAAAAATGCCGTGAGCGGGATGCTCACTATCGGCACGCAAAATTTATAATTGATACCGAAGGGATCCTCCAGAAAATATAGCACCAGTGCGTGGCTAAGATAAATGCCGTAATTGTACCTGCCGGCAAAATCGCTTATGCGTGTTATAAGCGGCGGGGCTTTAACCACGGTTAGCTTAGCGATTATAAACGCGCTTACCGATACCATCAGCACCGCCGGGTTTAGTGGTTCATAGAATAGCGTTCCCGGCCATTTGGTATAGGGTATGATGAACCAGGTGCCGGCAGCAATCAGCCCAATGCTGATAACAAACAGCATTGCCATCCATAAACGCAGGTTTTTTACTTTGAAATCCTTAAAAGCCAGGTAATAGCCGAGTACCAGATACCCTGCGTAACCCGAAAAATAATGCAGGTCGACTACCGGGTTAAACCTGGACAAGTAAGGTTGATTCAGCATCATCACTACAAACCACATGATCAAAAAATATAGTATTTCTTTTTCCGTAGCGTGGCGCACGAACTTGCCGATAACAGGTATAAAAAAATACAGCCCAATAAGCATGTATACATACCATAAATGATATGAACTGCCATATTTAAGCGCGTGCAGCACCACCCTTATATTGGCCCAGATACCGGCGGTAAAAGTAATTTCTTCATTATACCACGAGTACCAAACATACACCAGGCTCCAGAAAAAGAACGGAATCAAAACCCTAACCAGGCGCTTTTTTAGAAAATCAGCTATTTCATATTCCCTCCTCAGCAAAAGGGCCCCGGTTACCATCACAAAAACCGGCACGGCAAAACGCACTATGGCGTTTAGAAAATCCGCCATCAACCAATCTGATAACGGAACCTTCCCGTATTGCATCAGTAAGGGCGCAGTGCAGTGCAAAATAATAACGGCATATAAAGCGATCAGTCTTAAATTGTTTATCCACGTAATAGTTTCGGTTTTGGCGACAGGCATGATAAGGGGAAAGATTTTTTAAAAATAGCATTTTTGCCTCACTCATAGCCACCCTTTTTATGTGCAAAATGTTACCAATATAATTACACGGTCATTGACTGATAAAACCAGCGGAGGGTGAAAATCCTATAAAGAGGACTATTCTGTCTTAAAAAAAGTACTGGCTTACGTTTATTCCTCCGTGCTGTTCTTCCAGGAAAAATTGAAATTGACGGCCGATGGCTGCGGTAATGTGCCGAATTCGGATGGTTAAATGGATGATAAAGAGTCGTAACGGCCTTAATTCCGGACGATTAGTGCCGTAAAAAACAAACACTGCGTTTTTTTACCGACAAGGGGTTTTTGGCTCCGGCTTTGTAACATTCTCGTGGTAATTCGCTGGTTATTATGCGGTTACGGAATATCGTCCGGTTAATTCAATTTATAAAAAAATGCAATATTTTCTCTAAAAAAGAAAATATTAAAAATAATTAGGAAATAAAAATTCTTTTCCGTTATATTTGTGAGCAACGAAATTACCTATTAATTAAAATTATTGATTAAACTATTGCTATGAAAAAACAACTTTTAGCACTGCTTAGTGTTGGTGTATTGCTGTGGTCTTCTTGTTCTAAGACGGATATCAGCCCCAACACGCCCTCAGCCCTATCTACCAATTTTCATGCCAAAACCTTAGCGACCTTCACGGCATCGAGCCCCATCAACTTAAACGGATCACACGACATTACCATCAGCGGCAAATCAATTAATGGCGGAACAGTTCCAGCAATCACTTTAAGTAATTGTTATAATGTACATATTACCGCTAATAGCCTTGGCAATTCATCGGATGTTGGTATTTATTTATACAACTGCTATAACATAACCATTGATAACAATTTCGTCACTAACGTTGCCGGCGGCGTATATGTTGATCATTCAACAGGTGGCGGCATAATCGTAACAGCCAACCAATTTTTAAATATGCAGGGCCCCGCCCCGCGCGGCCAGTTTGTGCAGTTTAATACTGTAAGCGGCGGTAACAATTCAATCACCTATAACAAATGTCAAAATATTTTAGGTCAGAGTTCTTCTCAGGAAGGTATTAACTTGTATAAAAGCAACGGCTCTGCGTCAAGCCCGATACTTGTTGATAACAACTGGATCGAAGGTGGCGGCCCGAATTCGGCAAGCGGGGGTATTCAGCTTGGCGATAATGGCGGTTCATACGAAGTTGCTTCGAACAACATACTGGTTAACCCGGGTCAGATGGGTATATCTATTTCGGGCGGCGATCATCATTCAGTTATTAATAATACCATTTACGCCGGTTCGCAAAGTTTTACCAACGTAGGTTTAGTTGTTTGGGGGCAAGCTGGATACGCAGTTACCAACAGTACCGTGAGTGGTAACAAGGTAAACTTTAAAAGTTCGACAGGCGCGCAAAACGATTATTGGCTGGCATCCGGTGAATACACACCTTCAGGCTGGAATACAAATAACTGGAAGGCTTCTGTTGATGCTTCTGTGCTGCCCGCAACAATTGTGTCTAATCCTGCAACGGCAACTGCAGCAGTTGCCGGCCCTTCGCCTGCAACAACGGCGGCGGTGGTTCCAGTTACAACGACATCATCTTCGGGGGTTATCAATTTAAACGGCGCACACGATATGACAATAAGCGGAAAGACAATAAGTGGCGGAAATGTATCGTGTATCAAGCTTACAAATTGCTACAATATTTATATTACTAAGTGTAACCTCTCTAATTCAACAGCGAATGGCATTGAACTGAGTAATTGCACAAATGTAACAATGGAAGCCAATAATATTTCGAACGTGGCATCAGGCATAGTAGCAAGCAATTGTCCAAGCGGAAGTATCAATGCTTATTCGAACCAAATGCGGAATATGACGGGCCCTTATGGTTCATTTGTACAGTTCAGTGCTGTAAATGGCAGCAATAACATCAGTTATAACAAACTCGAAAATATTACCGGTGCAAGCAACGGTGAAATAGCTATTCAACTTATTCAATGCTATGGCACATCCGGAAGCCCGATCAATCTGAATGGTAACTGGATACGCGGCGGCGGCCCTAGCGGCTCAAGCGGCGGTATTAATCTGGGCGACCAGGGTGGTGCTTACCAGATTGCCCAAAACAATATACTGGTTGACCCTGGTCAGCATGGTATGGCAATCGTAGGCGGCGATCACATTTCTATGATCAATAACAGTATTTATGCCAGGGCGCAGTCTTTTACCAATGTAGGCCTTTACGTTTGGGGACAGGGCGGGCACGCTATTACCAACAGTACCGTTAGCGGTAATCAGGTAAACTTTGCAAATGCGCAGGGTGTTCAAAACAGCGTGTGGCTTGCCGGCGGCGAGTATACACCTGCCGGATGGAGCACAAATGCATGGGGAGCTAACATTAATTCCTCGATCTTACCAACTACAATGCTTTCGTTTTAAGCAGTAGTTTATATAAATTTAAAAAGCCAAAGCGTTTATTTGCTTTGGCTTTTTTTGTTGCTTAGGATTAAGCGCGAAATAAATATATGCTCAAACTTATTTTATGCCATAATGGTCATTCATCAGCTTTTCGAACAAACCGCCGGGTAATACGTGTTTCAGGGTTGCGGCAATGGTTTGCCCAAAAGCACCTACCAGGTAGCGGTGGGCAGGGCTGGATGATTCAACGATCTGGCATAATTTTTTGCCGATCACGTTGGGATTGGCGCCAACGCTTTCATCTTTCTCCATGCTGGCCACCGCCGAGTTATATTCTTTTTCCAGCGTTTCGTTTTTGATAGGAAATTTAACTTTCTCGCGGTTTTGGGTGAAATCAGACTTAAAGTCGCCCGGGTTGATGAGTACCACTTTGATGCCTGTATTGCGCAGTTCCATCCGCAGGCTCTGCGAGTAGCCTTCAATAGCATATTTGGATGCGCTGTACATGCTTTGATAAGGCAATCCGAATAACCCGGCCAGCGAACTCATATTTATTACCAAACCTTGTTTGGCCTCTATCATTTTGGGGATCACTTCGCTGCTCACGCGCACCACGCCAAAAAAGTTTACTTCGAATTGCTTTTTAGCACTTTCAACGGGCATAGCATACGCCGGGCCGGTTACCCCATTGCCGGCGTTATTAACAAGTACATCAATCCGGCCTTCGGCCTTTATAATTTTGTCGATAGCAGCCTTTACGGATGCATCATCGGTAACATCCATTTCAATTGGTTTAAAGGCCACCGACTGTATACGTTTAATGTCACGCGACGAGCCGTAAACGGTATGCCCTTTTGCCTGGAGCGCCGTGGCACAGGCTAACCCAATTCCGGATGAAGCGCCGGTTACAAGAATTACTTTTTTCATTGCTTAAGTTTTGGTTGATTAAAGCCGGTCGTAAAAATGCAAATTTATGCGGATGCAAAAAAATTGTTTTTTTAACAGCAGTTTTAGTGATCGTCGTCCATTATCCTCACTTTCAAATAACTTGGGTTCGCCGATGACGTGTAAACCCTGTGCGTTGCCTTTTGAAAGTCGGTATCCTTAGCTTTCATTATATCCTGGAATCGCTGCGTATTGCGGTCGATCAGTGGGAACCAGCTGCTTTGTACCTGCACCATGATGCGATGCCCCTTTTTAAATGTGTGCAATACATCTTGCAGCTCAAAGTTTACAGGTGTCACTTTTCCGGGTATAAAGGGCTCAGGTTTATCAAACCCATTACGAAATTTACCACGTATGGCTTCGCTCCGCACCATCTGTTCATAGTTCGACATGTAAGTATCCTTGCCGGTCCATTGATTATTTTTTGCTGAGTCGGGGTATACGTCAATTACTTTTACGATCCAATCGGCATCGGTGCCGGTCGTAGATATTTTGAGGTTGGCCCCAATATTCCCCGCAAGCGTGATATCCTTATCCAGCACACTTGTCTGGTAAGTTAAAACATCGGGCCTGCGGGCGGCAAAGCGCTGATCGCCGGTCATGTATTCGCGTTTCATATCCAGGTCAATCGTATTGATAAACGGCACGGGTTTGTTAGGGTCGGATATAAATTCATCGAAAGTATTATTAACCGTTTTCGGCTCCACAAACGACAGTTTGCCGTTAGGAAGGAGATAGAGGTTCTTTTCAACAGCTTCCTTCGGCGGCCAAACGTTGTAGCTTTTCCATTTATTAGCGCCGGTTTCAAAAGCGGATATTTTTGGCAGGTTCGCATCACTCCCTTTCAGATAATGGTTAAAAAAGGCAAATTCAATTTTCTCCCGGTAGAAAGGTCCGGTCGGCTCGCCAAAGTCAACGTCACCCAGGTGATCGCCGGGGCCGCGCGCCCAGCCGCCATGTACCCAGGGGCCCATCGTAAAATAAACAGGCGTCGCCGGATTGTTTCTTGCCAATGTTTTATAAGTATTTATGGCGCCGTACATATCTTCGGCATCATACCAGCCGCCGGTCACCAATACGGCGGTTTTAATATCGTGCAGGTGGTATAAAACATTACGGTCTTTCCAGTGCTGGTCGTAGTTCGGGTGGTCAAGCATTTCGTTCCATAATTGGATAGTATCCTTATAGTATTTGTCATTTGAGTTTTTTACCGGACCCATATTCAGGTAAAACGCATAACCATCCTGTGTTCCATAATCGAAGCGCGAGCCGCGGCGCTGGGTAGGCTTGTCATCCTGGCGGTTGGTAAAGCCGGGATAAAAACCAAAGTTGGCAGCCAGCATAAAGGCGCCGTTGTGGAAAGCATCGTCACGGTACAAGTCGGCCATAGGCGCCTGCGGCGACGCCGCTACCAACGCCGGGTGGCGGCTTAGCAGCGACGCGGTTGTATAAAATCCCGGATAGGATATGCCCCATACGCCAACTTTGCCCGAATTATTGGGGATGTTTTTTATGAGCCAGTCGATAGTGTCATAAGTGTCAGTCCCTTCGTCCACATCGTTATTTGTTTTGTGGATTTCCTTTTCGGGTGTCATTTCTTCAAACATTCCCTCGCTCATCCAGCGGCCCCGCACGTCCTGGTAAACAAAAATATAGCCGTCATGCAAAAATAGCGGCGATGGGCCGAGGTTGGTTCTGTATTTATCAGCTCCATAAGGCGCTACGCTATACGGCGTGCGATCCATCATGATAGGATATTTTTTTGATTGGTCTTTTGGCACATACACCGAAGTGAATAACTTTTTCCCATCACGCATGGGTACCTGGTATTCAAATTTTTGATAGTTATCTTTTACATAAGCCGCATCCGAATTGCCTTGTACCGGCTGAGCGGAAGAGGTGAAAGCTAAAAGCAAAAAGCTAAAGGCAAAAAGTAAAGAGGTTCTCATAAAAAGATATTAGGTTTTAAAAATACGGAATAAAATAAAAAAGCCCCGGTTTATCAGGGCTTTCACAAAATCGTTACGCAAAAGGATCAGTCGTTTATCGCCTTTACACCGGGCAATTCTTTGCCTTCCATATATTCAAGCAAAGCGCCGCCGCCTGTAGAAACGTAGCTTACGTCGCCGGTGAAATTAAATTTGGCTACTGCGGCAGCCGAATCCCCTCCGCCAATTAGTGAGAAGGCGCCTTTTTCAGTTGCTTTCACCACCGCCTCAGCAATGGCCTTTGTGCCTTCTTCAAATTTTTCCATTTCAAACACACCCATAGGGCCATTCCATAAAATGGTTTTTGACGTCTCGATTACCCTGGTAAATTCAGCTATCGATTCGGGCCCGATATCCAAACCCATCCATCCGTCTTTGATATTATTATTCTGTGCTTTATCAGTATTGGCGTCGTTCGAAAAATTATCGGCTATTATCGAGTCCGTTGGCAACAACAAGTTCACGTGCTTTTCTTTTGCTTTTTTGATCAGGCTGGTGGCCAGGTCGAGTTTGTCTTCTTCAACCAGCGATTTGCCGATTTTGCCGCCCTGTGCTTTTGCAAATGTATAAGCCATCCCGCCGCCGATAATAATTGTATTAACCTTATCCAGTAACCGCTCTATGAGCTCAATTTTATCGGATACTTTGGCGCCGCCCATAATGGCGGTGAACGGCGTTGCCGGGTTGTTCAACACCTTTTCGGCATTTTTTAGCTCGGCAGCCATTAAATAACCAAAGTATTTCGCTTTAGGGAAGAATTGAGCGATGATGGCCGTTGACGCATGCGCGCGATGTGCGGTTCCGAATGCGTCATTTACATAAATGTCGCCGAGTTTTGATAATTTTTCGGCGAAATCCTTATCTCCTTTTTCTTCCTCTTTGTAAAAACGTAAGTTTTCTAACAGAAGCACTTCGCCTTTCCCCAATTCTTTGGCTTTTTTTACTGCATCAGGGCCAATACAATCATCAGCAAATTCAACCTGCTGGCCAAGCAGATCCGCCAGGTGCGGCACCACATGCTTTAGGGAATACTTTTCTTCGGGACCGCCTTTTGGCCTGCCGAGGTGCGACATCAGGATCACCGAACCGCCGTCCTTCAATATTTTTTTTATAGTCGGCAACGCGGCTGTCATCCGGTTATCGTCAGTGATATTATAATCCTTATCTAAGGGTACATTAAAGTCAACCCGGATAAGGGCTTTTTTTCCGGCAAAGCTAATTTGATCTATTGTTTTCATAATTTTAAGATGCAGGTAATTGCGGGGAGCCAAATTCAGCAATTAATTTTTAATTTGGAACGTAAAAGTTGAAAAGGTGTTTTTGGTGCTTTAAAATGTTACGATATCTTAATATACAGCACATAATGCGGGCCTATGCCCTGTACTTCAAATTCGGATGATATCTGCTCAAAGCCCATATTTAAATAAAATTGAAGCGCGGTTTTGCGTGCGTTGCACCATAGGTAATTTGTTTTTTGGCCCCTGAGATAAACGATAGCAAAATTAAGCAATTGATTGCCTAAACCACGGCCCCTGTATTCTTCCAATGTTGCCATGCCACGAAGCTGAAAGCCTTCACCGGTATATGCACCATAATGTTGCGGGTGAAACGATGCGATGGAAACTAATTGGCCCTTCAAATATAATCCTAAATGAAATGCTCCCGGCAGCTTGTCTGTTGGAAACTTACATTCATCCGGCGTTAGTTTCCCGGGTCGTAATACTTCCTTTCGGATGGGCAATACATCTTCAGCCTCAATAAATTTTATCATAGCTATAACCGGCTTATTTTTTCCACAAGATCGGCCAGGCGGCTTGAATATCCCATTTCATTATCATACCAGCCAACCACTTTAACCAGGCCGCCTACAATTGATGTAAGGCGCGCGTCGAAAATACAGCTATGCATATTTCCGATTATATCGGTTGATACTATAGGGTCCTCAGTATACTCTAAAATATTTTTCATATCACCATCAGCTGCCTGTTTGAAAGCTAAATTAATGGCTTCTACTGTAGGTCGTTTTTTTAAGCTGCAGGTAAAATCAGTTAATGAGCCGTTTAGTACCGGTACGCGGATGCCGGCACCGCCAAGCCGGCCTTCTAAATGCGGAAAAATGGCGGTAATTGCCTTAGCTGCCCCGGTAGTTGTCGGAATAATAGATGCCGACGCGGCCCTTGCCCGCCGCAGATCTTTATGCGGTGCGTCGTGCAGGTTTTGATCGCCGGTCATTGAGTGTACCGTTGTAATATAGCCGTCAATAATCCCCCAGTTGTCATCTAATATCTTTACCATAGCGGCAACATTGTTGGTTGTGCATGATGCATTCGATAAAATAGGGGACCGCAGATCAATCGAATGTTCATTTACCCCTAATACAACCATGGGTACACTTTTATCGGTTGCCGGGGCCGAAATAATAACCTGTTTTGCACCCGCTTCCAGGTGAAGGGAAGCCCCTTGTTTGGAAGTGAATTTTCCTGTTGATTCGATAACAAGGTCGATGGCTAATTCTTTCCAGGGCAAACCTGAAGGCTCACGTTCGGCGAATACCTTTATAGTGCGGCCGTTTATATACAGATGCTCCTGGTCAAAATCAATTCTCCCGTTAAATCCATGATGAACAGAATCGTATTTAAAAAGATGAGCAAGTGTAGCGGTGTCGGAAAGGTCGTTTACGGCTACCACCGTTGAATTCGCCCTGTCCAATATGCTTCTTAAAAAAATCCGGCCAATCCGGCCAAATCCATTTATGGCGATCCTCATTTTTTAATCTATAAGGATGCAAATGTACTTAAAAATAGGGCGAACCGTGGCATTAACGTTGTGCAGAAAATATGCCGGGTAATTATGAATTGACCTTTTTGAATGTCAAATTGTTGCCGGCAAAATTCCCCCGCTCTTTTGCGCGCAGAAAAAATATGATCGTGCCATTGAGTATAAGATAAATAGCGACAATCAGCGCGATGAGAATAGAATTGCTATAATTTTTGAGCAAAAGCACCAGCCCGATACATACAATGCTGACACTTGTTAAAATAAGCGTGGTTTGCAAATGATTAAAACCAAGCTTTAACATGCGGTGGTGTATATGATTACGATCGGCCACAAAAGGCGAAACGCCTTTTGTGATACGAAAAATAAAAACGCGTATTGTGTCAAAAATGGGGCCCGCCAAAATAGCGAAGGTTAAAGCAGGGACCGAATAGATCTCAGGGGAGCTTCTGTCTGTTATGGGGTTTACCTCAATGAATTTTAATGCCATCACAGCGGTTATCAACCCGATCAATAATGAACCGGTGTCACCCATAAATATTTTAGCCGGGGTGATATTAAATCTCAAAAACCCTAGTATTGCACCAACCATTGCTAATGAGACGCCCGCTAATTCATATTTGTGAATGTATATGAATAAAGCTACAAAAGCTCCATTTGCGACAATGCCGGTAGTGGCTGCCAGGCCGTCAATGCCATCGATAAGGTTGAAAGCATTAACAATAAGTAAAATCATCAGAATTGATAAACCAATACTAAAAAAATAGGGCAAATCATTAACTCCAAATACCCCATACATGCTGGTCAGCCTGATATCACCGAATATAACCAGGATACAGCAAACTATAAATTGGATTAGAAATTTAGTACTTGAATTTACCCCCGAAAGGTCATCCTTTATTCCCATCGAAAATAAGATAATACAAGCAGTGAGAAGATAATTAGTAGGCAAGGATTTATTGGTAATGCAGAATAACAACGAAGTTATTGTGAAGCCCACAAAAATAGCAACGCCCCCTAGCCGCGGGATTCCGTGGTCATGCTCTTTTCTGAAGTGCCCAAGATCATCATATAAGTGACGCGACCGGGCCACATGTAAAATTGACGGTATGGCGAACGACGTGATAAGAAAAGAAAAAATAACGACAAAAATATAATAGGTAAAAGTGTAGTTATGTAAAATATTCATAGTTATTACATTAGGGTCTGATATACATGCACTTAATCGTTTTAAAGATAAACAATCGTTTCATATTACTTAACAAAAAATTTGAAAAAAATTATACAATGATTAAATGCTAACTTATTTAGGTTGAATGCTTACCGTCAATGCAAACCCTTTTATTCACCTGCGGCAAACTATTTTTTTTGTTCAGATTAAAAAAATAAATTATAATTAATAATTAAATAAGCTCCAGTTATATAAAACCGCTTGCCCTTCTATTGTTCAATTAGTAATATCGGCAATATTCGTCGCCAATTGCGAAAAAAATTGCCCGATTCGTATAATGTATACGATCTATCATGAACTAAAGTTGTGGATCAATGCGCACTGTACTAACAAAGACAACAACTTCTGGCCGTTTCGTGAAAGCAGTTTTGCATTAAGCATGCCAATATTATATTTATATTAAAAAAACTGAAACAGTTTTCGAAGAGGCTTACATACCAAAGTTAACAACGGAAATAAAATGTTGTGGGTACGCATTGCCTTTGAGTCGTTAAACAATGCTTGTACACGGTTACGGTAGCTTTTATTGCTTATTCCACCAACAGTCATTTTCACTGTAACTTTATTGAGGTAAAATGAGTTAATTCTATGCGTATGCATAAATCTAAGCATTAACTCGTAATCTGCAGCCGTTCCGTATTCCTGCTTATAATACCCCAGCTTTTTAAACAATCCGGTTTTACAATAGAAAGTCGGGTGAGGCGGCATCCAACCCCAGTTAAACATTCCGTTGGCGTAGCCGCCAGAACGCCATTTGCGAATAATTTTCCCAGCCGGGTTAACATAATCCAGATCAGCATAAAGGATATCTGAATTCTGAGTGATAAATGCGGCAGCTATTTCGCTTAACACGCAATCATCCGCAAAAAAATCGTCGGCGTTGAGCGTGCCGATCACATCGCCGTGGGCCAATTTGATGCCTTTGTTCATTGCATCGTATATTCCACTATCAGGTTCTGATCTGAACACGTTGATGTAGTTGCTATAATGATTGATAATTTGCTTTGTTTTATCAGTCGAACAGGCATCAATAACTATATATTCAACATTCTTAAAATTTTGAGAAATTACTGATTCAATACAGCGCCCGATTGTGGTTTCGGCATTGTAAACTACCGTGATCAATGAAATCTTTAACTCCTGCACTTAGCAAATACCCTGTTTAAAGTCACAAAATTATGTAAATTTGGAATCGATACCTAATTAATAAGCAGTACTCATGAATAAGTGCAATTTAGGCTATACTTTTTTGATTCTGGGAATTCTTCTTTTGTTCGAGTCCTGTTCTAATAAGCAGTACCAGGCACTATTTGAAAGAAAAAGGACAATCTCCGACAGCTCATCCCGGCCGACCGGCGGCAACAGCACCTATTACCGTATAAAGCCGCAGGACATTTTACAAATAAGGAATCTTCAGAACAGTAAAAATATCGCCGATCTGAATCCCGCTATAAGCGGAGCTTTGCAGGGAAGCACCTCTACCGGTGTAGAATCGTTCATGGTTGAGGACGATGGCACAATTGCATTAACCGGTTTGGGACACATACAAGTTGAAGGGTTAACAAGATTTGAGGCACAAAAACTTATTGAAGACCTTTATCGTAAAACCTTTCTAAAAAACCCGATAATTGAATTAAAAATTACTAATCTAAAGGTCACCATATTTGGAGAGATAAAGACTCCGGGAGCTTTCCCTTTAACAAAGGACAAAACAACATTGATTGAGCTTATTGGTGAAGCCGGCGGCCTTACCGAAAGGGCGAATGAAACCAATATCAAGATAATTCGCGGTTCCGAAAAAATTCCGAAGGTGACAGAAATTGACCTTAGCGATATAGAATCGATCAATGATCCAAGGGCTGTACTTCAAAACGGTGACATTATTTATATAACTGAAAATAAGAGAGCCATCCGTAATGATAAATTACAAAACTTTTCCTCGATCTTTCAACCCGCTATTTTGTTATTTAATACCGCTTTGATCATCATTACGCTCATCCGCCATTAAATGGAAGAAACAGAGAATATCCAGCACAGACTTCCAAACCAGGAGATCGATTATTTTAAAATTATTAAAATATTTCTGAGCCGGTGGTATTGGATAGCCGGATCGGTTGCAATAGCACTGATATTTGCCAATTTGTATCTGTGGTACACGCCCAAAACATATGCTACATCCGGCACGATGAAATTTGAAGAAAAAAGATCTGAAATGTCGGATCTGGTAACTGTAGTAGGTAGCGCCGATAGGGGGCCATCCAGGGTTCAAACTGAAATAACCGTACTGCAAAGCGGGCCGCTTTTGTTAAACGCTGTAAGGCATCTCGATTTTCGGATAAGTTTTTATATCGTAGGCCGTGTTCTTAACCGCACGAATGAACTATATCCTCAAAAACCGCTCGATGTGGAACTCGTCAGGTTTGACAGTTTGAACTTTTTTCATGATATGCTTACATTTAAGCCTATTGATCGAAATACTTTTTATATAAGCTATAAAAGCGGTGGGAAGGATATTCAAAAATCTTTTCATTACAACGTTCCATTTAATATGGGTCCCACCTTTTTTAGCATAAAGTATCCGGGAGATCTGCCTAAAACTGCTATTTTTTTATTTAAGCTAAACGCTGCCGAAGATTTCGTTGGCCGCGTGAGGGGCGGATTACACATTGCAGAAACCGGTAAAAACTCAAATATTATATCGCTTCAGGAAACCGATTCAAACCCCCAGTTTGCAGCAGACGTTTTGAATTCATTAATGAGCGAATACTTAACATACGATAAAAATCAGAGGACCAAGTCGGCTTCGCAAATGATAAACTTTATCGATAATCAATTGGCGTTTCTGTCCACCGAGGTCAAAGGGTCCGAGAATTCTATAGAGCAATATAAAGAGCATAAAAGAATATTGGATTTGGGTACAGCGGCCGGGATCGCCTTTAGCAAGCAAACTGAGCTAAAGGCTCAACAAGCGTTGCTTAGGGTTCAGCTACTCGAAATGGATCAACTCAAGCAGGATATAGTAAATAAAAAAGATAATGTAAATTTGAATTTTGACCTGGGTGGAGTAGTTAACCAGCCATTAAGTGATATTATCAATAAACTTAATGGCCTGCTCGCGCAAAAGACTGCGTTATCAAAAACTTACAATGATAATTCTCAACCCATACAGGATTTAAACCAGCAGATCTTACAAATTAAAAGTAATACCTTAACCACTATAAATGCAACAAGGGAATCTATCCAAAATAAAATAAAATATCTGCAAAACCAACTCGCTCCGGTAGATCAACAAATATCGGCGCTGCCATCAGCACAGCGCGACCTCCTTAATTTACAGCGTGATTTTGAAATCAATGATAAAGTTTATTCGTTTTTGTCAGAGAAAAAACTGGATGCCCAGATAAGCAGCGCCGGTATATTGCCTGGTGCAACCATTATTGATAGGGCGCAAGTTAATTTAGGGCCCGTTGCCCCAAATGAGTATGCCATCCGCCGTTCGGCCGTAATTTTGGGGCTGATAGTTGGATTGGGTTTGATTTTTCTGATAAGAGTATTAAACCCATACATTTATGATAAGGAAACTATCGAAAGCCTTACTTCAATACCAATAATAGGGGTTATCCGGAAATTTCCGGGAGAGATCGATGAATTTAGCAGTCAAATATTGGCCATCAGTAAGCCTAAATCAATTTTTGCCGAATCGGTGCGGTCGGTCCGTACAAATTTAAGTTTCCTGGCTTCAGAAAAGGAGAGCAAAGTGATTTGCATAACGTCCGAAGTTGCGGGTGAAGGAAAATCATTTGTGGCAATTAACCTGTCAAGTACACTATCGCTTATTGATAAAAAAGTGATATTGATCGCGGCTGATTTACGCCGATCGAAACTGCATAAAACTTTTCGCGCCCCCAATGATGTAGGTTTAAGCAACTACCTTGCCCACCAATGCGAGGCTGAAGACATTATAAATCACTCAGATCTGGAAAATCTTGATTTTATTATTTCCGGGCCAATACCCCCTAACCCATCCGAACTATTACATTCCGAAAGGATGACAGGGTTAATTGCCAGATTGAAATTGACCTATGATATTATCATGATCGATACTGCTCCTATAGGACTGGTATCAGATGCGATACCTTTGATAAGAATGAGCGATGTCAACCTTTTCGTGATTCGTTCCGGCAAATCAAAGTTCTATGCTGCTACCGTTCCCCAAAGAATTGTTCAGGAATATCACTTAAACAACACTGTTATTGTGTTAAATGCATTTGCCGAGGATGTTTTGCATTCAAGATATTATACTACCAAATTTACTGGTGAAAGTTATGGCTCGCGGTACTATTACTATTCAGATTATAGTGGCTATGAAAGTTCTGGTTATTATATAGATGAACAAGGAAAGAATTGGTGGAACATTAAACGATGGTTCAAATAATTTTAGTGGCAGGGCGGTAAATTATGGCTTTAAAAACAAACCCAGTTTCCTATAAATGGTATCCGGTTTATACACATCCCCGCGCTGAAAAAAAAGCTTGCCAGGCCCTGACAAATAAAGGGTTAGAGACATATTTACCCTTGCATAAACAACTTAAACAATGGAGTGACCGTAAAAAATGGGTGGAAGAGCCTTTTATTAAATCATATTTGTTTGTCCGTATTAAAGAGCATGAACAATCAGAAGTGTTGATGACAAAAGGTATAGCGCGCTTTATATATTTTTCAGGCAAAATCGCATCAATGCCTGACCGCCAGGTAGCTGAACTTAAATTGCTGATGGCGAGCCCGTTTGAATTGGAGATCACTGAGGATGACTTGCAGCCGGGAGAGAAAATAATGATCAAGGCGGGTCCGCTTAAGGGGCTTACCGGCGAAATTATATCCTATCAGTCGCAAAAAAGGCTGGCATTAAGGCTCGAAAATATGGGATATTCAATAATTGTGCATGTTGCAGCATCTTTGATAAACAGGTTTTAAATTTTATTAAATTGCTTACAAACAAGTACCGGCAAGTTTGATATAGTGCCGATATTTTTTAGTTTGATCAGTATCGCCGTAATTTACTGATAAATAATAAGTTACAGGTAAAACCGGGACTTACGGGGCGAAGCCATGAATATACTGTAGATGTGTAGAATTGCAGGAATCATATCCAACCAATTAAAGCCCGAAGAGATTCGGGTTAAGGTGGGAATAATGTGTAACGCATTAAAGCACGGCGGACCGGATGATGAAGGTGTTTTTTTAGATAATAAAGTAAACCTGGCATTTGGAAACCGGAGGCTGTCCATTATTGATTTAAGCAGCAATGGCCATCAGCCAATGAGTGATACGCAGCAAAAAGTATGGATCACCTTTAACGGAGAGATTTACAATTACCGCGAATTAAGGGTGCAACTAATAAAAGCCGGCTTTGTATTTCATTCAGATACCGATACCGAGGTAATATTGGTAGCTTACCAGAAATGGGGATCCGCAGCATTTTCAAAATTGCGTGGCATGTTTGCTTTTGCTTTATATGACAGCACAAACGCCCTGACTTACCTTGTACGCGATACTACCGGAATAAAACCGTTGTATTACTATATCGATAATGAGCAGTTAAGTTTTGCCTCTGAAATAAAAGCGTTTAAATCCGCAAATATTGTCAACGCAGCTGATCCTGCCTGGCCGGTTAGATTTTTAGCGTTCGGACATATTCCCGAACCGTATACCACTTTGAAAAATGTATTTAGCCTTCCAAAAGGGCATTTTTTATCGTGGAACCACCTAAACAGGGATCATTACATCAAATCATACTGTGCTGAAATGCCGGTTCATCCATTCATCAGCAGTGCAGATGTGGCCGGTGAATACATTCGTAATTCACTAAACGCATCAGTAAGCAGGCAACTGATCTCAGATGCACCCATAGGTGTATTTTTAAGCGGGGGAATTGATTCAAGCATTATAACTTTACTGGCAAACAAGCGGCAGGAGCAGCAGCTTAAAACAATATCTATATATTTTGATGAAAAAATCTATGATGAGCGCGCTTTTCAAGACATTTTACTAAGGCAAATAACAGGTGAGAAATTTTCCCATTTGGTAAAGCAGCAGGACTTTGAAAAGTTTTTCCCAACTATAATCAAAGCCATGGATATGCCAACCACCGATGGTATAAATAGTTGGTTTATAAGTAAGTACGCGCATGAAAATGGTTTAAAAGCTGTACTATCCGGCATGGGCGCGGATGAGCTTTTTGGCGGCTATCCGTCGTATAGCCGAATCAAATACCTTCGGTACTTGCGTAAAATGCCTGGCGTAATGCTTACATGGGCAAATTATTTTGGCGCTGACAGATACAGAAAAGTTTCATTTTTGGCGCATAATAATCCTATAGCTGACTATCTGTTGTTGCGTGGTTTATTTGTGCCCGAGGATATTGCGGGTATACTTGATACAAGCATCAGCCAGGTAAACGAAATTTTATTTAACAGCCATTCTGTTCCACATTTGGGTAGTTATGATGAAAAGCACGCCGCCTGGTTTGAAACCAATTTGTATATGCAGAATCAATTGCTGCGCGACACTGATGTAATGAGCATGAGTCACGGTTTGGAAGTCAGGGTTCCATTTTTAGACGAGGATTTTCAGGAAACCGTAGAGCATATATCACCCCGGATAAGATTCAATAATCGCCTGCCCAAAAAAATGTTGATCAACAGCTTCAGCGAAATTTTACCTGAAGCGATCTGGAACAGGCCCAAAATGGGTTTCACATTTCCTTTGCAGGAATGGATGAGCCAGTATAAAGAGATCAATGACCCCCACCTATACCAAGGCAAGGCGGCTCAAAAAGCCTTTAAGCAATTTAATAGCGGTCAAATGCATTGGTCAAAATTTTTTGCACTTTATCAACTGCAAATTCATGACTAAAAGGATAGTGCTATATACTTTGCATACTTTTAGCGCAACAGGCGGTATTCAAAAAATGACCCGCACACTGGCGTATTCTTTATCGACGCTTGCCAGAAAAAATAATTGGAATTTCAAACTTTGGTCGGTTTATGATGCCAAAAAGGACTTGGTGCCTAAATATTTATTTGCCGAAAACTTTAAGGGCTTCGCAGGTAACAGGATGGCCTTGATTTTACAAACCATTCGTACAGCAGCAAAGCCCGACGTTATTATAATAAGCCATATTAACCTGGCGATTATCGGCATAATAGTAAAAATAATCAATCCGAAGTGCAGGGTTTGGCTCATTGCGCATGGGATAGAAGTATGGCGACCCCTGTCAGCATTAAAAAAACTCTTTATTAAGCATTGCGACAAGATCATTTGTGTAAGTAATTTTACGAGGCAGCAAATGATAAGCCGGCACCAAATTGACCCGGGTATCTGTACTGTTTTAAATAACGCGGTAGATCCTTTTATGAAACTCCCCGAAAATTTTGCCAGGCCCGAACGCTTAAAAAAACGATACCGGTTAACTACCAATAATCCGGTCATTTTTACTTTAACGCGCTTAGCCGCAACCGAACAGTATAAGGGCCACGATCAGGTGATAAAGGTCATCAGTAAACTGAGGTTGAAATTTCCGGGTTTGAAATATGTACTTGCCGGCGAATATGATCACAAAGAAGAGATACGCATTCAAAAATTGATAACGCACAATAAAGTAGATGAGGAGGTGATATTGCCAGGATTTATCGATGAAACTGAACTTTCCGACTATTTTTTATTAGCTGACCTGTTTGTTTTACCGAGTAAGAAAGAAGGTTTTGGCATAGTGTTTATCGAAGCGCTCGCCCATGGGCTGCCTGTTATTTGTGGTAATTCGGATGGAAGTATTGATGCGATCTGCAATGGTGAATTAGGAACGGCCATTAATGCAGAGAACCTTGATGAGTTACAAGAGGCCATAAGCCAGCGTCTGAGCAAGCCGCTAACTGATGAGAGCAGGCGAGATCTTCAACACCGGTGTTTACTTCATTTCAACGAGAAAGATTACAGGAATAAACTGCAAAAACTTATTATCAATGAATAACCTGGCCGACGAAAATTGGGATGTTGAAATTACAGCCAGTAACAATCTTTTCGACTTAAAATTGAAAGATGTTTGGCACTATCGCGACTTGCTCACATTATTGGTACGACGCGACTTCGTTTCATTTTATAAGCAAACGATATTGGGGCCAGTCTGGTTTTTTATTCAGCCCTTATTCACAACCATAATTTATACTTTTGTTTTTGGAAGTCTGGCGTCTATTCCCACCGATGGATTACCCCAACCCCTGTTCTATTTGGCCGGGATCACAGCCTGGAATTATTTTGCCGATTGCCTTACGAAAACCTCGACCGTGTTTACCGCTAATGCCGGATTGTTTGGGAAGGTATATTTTCCAAGGCTTATAGTTCCGTTAAGCATTGTAGTCTCTAATTTAATTCGGTTTGGTGTTCAGATGTTGCTTTTCTTGGTAATGATGATCGTATATTGGAGCAGAGGAGCTTCTTTTCATCCAACCGCCTATCTTTTATTGTTTCCATTTTTGTTGGTCCTGATGGCTATGCTAGGCTTGGGTTTAGGTATGATTATTTCGGCAATGACCACTAAATACCGGGATTTAAGTTTTCTCATTACATTTGGGATTCAGCTAATGATGTATCTAACAACGGTTATTTACCCCTTGTCGGTAGTTGAAGGCAAGTACCCCCGTTATGCGTGGTTGGTCGAATATAACCCGATGACATCTATTATCGAAGCCTTTAGATATGGATTTTTGGGCCAGGGTACGTTTACCATGTTATCATTAAGTATCACTACTGCGATAACCATAATCATTCTTTTAGTGGGTATCGTGGTTTTTAATCGCGTTGAGCGCACCTTTATTGATACGATATAATATATGGCAGCAGTAATTAAGGTAGAGAACTTGTCAAAAGCTTATCAACTCGGGCAAATTGGCACCGGTACCCTTTCCCGCGACCTGGAACGCTTTTGGGCAAAAATGCGAGGCAAGGAAGATCCTTTTTTGAAAATTGGCGAAATAAATGACCGCAGCACAAAGGGCGAAAGCGATATTGTATGGGGCTTAAAAGATCTGAATTTTGAAATAGAGCAAGGTGCTGCAGTTGGAATTATAGGCCGCAATGGCGCCGGGAAAAGTACGCTGCTTAAAATTTTGAGCCGCGTAACTTCTCCAACTACAGGTTCAGTAAAAATAAGAGGGCGTGTAGCGAGCTTACTCGAAGTGGGTACCGGTTTTCATCCTGAATTAAGCGGCAGGGAAAATATCTTTTTAAATGGCGCCATATTGGGCATGCGTAAAGCTGAAATTAAACGGAAATTCGATGAGATGGTTGATTTTTCAGGGGTTGAACGATATATTGATACGCCGGTAAAAAGGTACTCATCGGGAATGTATGTGCGACTGGCTTTCGCGGTGGCGGCACATTTGGAATCTGAAATATTAATTGTGGATGAGGTGTTGGCTGTGGGCGATGCTGAGTTCCAAAAAAAATGTGTTAGTAAAATGGGACAAGTTTCTTCTAAAGAGAAAAAAACGGTGTTATTTGTTAGCCACAATTTAAGTATGGTACAAAACTTATGTAAAACAGGAATATTATTGAATAACGGATCGATTGAATTTTCAGGAACCAGCGAAAAAGTAATTGACTATTATCGCGAAAATATAAATTTTTTAAAACCTGAACGTTTTATTCTTATCAATAAAACACATCGGCAATATGATCATCTAAGAACAATTGAATTCATTTCGGTTGAATATGATGACAACAAAGTTGAAAATCAGTTCGCTACAGATGAATCTCTAACTGTAATACTTACCGTTAAGGCAAATAAGTCCTTTGAAAACTTTAGAATTGCCGGAAGTATATCTAAAATGGACGAAACCTGTATAGGTGTATTTTTCTCAAAAGACAATTTAAAAATTAATGCCGGCGAAACCAAAAGGATACGCCTAACCATTAAAAACCATCATATAGCAAAGGGCAGTTATTATTTAGATTTTTCTATTGGATTAGGTAACGAAATAACCGGCATTAAAGATTTCGATATAATAACCAAAACGTTAACATTTGAAATTATATACAAAGAAGAACTAACAAAGGAAATGTATTTAATGTGGGATAATAACTGGGGAGCGATTAATTTTCAGGACACTGAAGTAAATTTTGTTTAAATGAAAGTAGTTTTACTGGCTGGAGGTTTAGGTACTCGTTTATCAGAAGAAACCGTATTGCGACCAAAACCGATGGTTGAAATTGGGGGCATGCCAATTTTATGGCATATCATGAAAATTTATTCTACACATGGTTTTAATGATTTTATAGTTTGCCTGGGTTATAAAGGGTATGTGATAAAGGAATATTTCGTTAACTATTTTTTACATAAATCAGATGTAACCATTGATCTTAAAAATAATTCGATTAAAATACATGATTCCCAGGCTGAACCGTGGAATATTACTTTAGTTGATACCGGCATTGATTCCATGACTGGGGGAAGAATTAAAAGAATTCAAAAATATTTGGACAATGAACCCTTTTTATTGACCTACGGCGATGGCGTCAGTGATGTTAATATAAAAAAATTGGTTGAAACGCACAGAAAAAATAAAAGACTGGTCACAGTAACCGCGGTACAGCCATCGGGTAAATTTGGTGCATTGGATTTATCAAATGATAATGTCGTGCAATCCTTTTTAGAGAAACCTACAGGTGATGGCGCGTGGATCAATGCTGGTTTTTTTGTTTGTGAACCTGCCGTATTTAATTATATTGACGGAGATAGTACTATTTGGGAGCGTGAACCCTTAGAAAAAATTGCTGCCGAAGGTCAGATGGACGCTTTCAAACACGGTGGTTTTTGGAAGCCTATGGACACTTTAAGGGATCGGGTGGAACTCGAAGAGGAATGGTCCACAGGTAACGCAAGGTGGAAAACGTGGTAACTTTTAAATCTACACAGTTATAGTGAATTTTTTAATTACTGGTAACATGTCCTATGTTGGATCGGTGTTGGAGCTATATTTGAAATCTGAATATCCCGGTTCAAAGGTTTTTGGTTTTGATGCAGGCTACTTTGCCTCTTGTGTGCTTGATAAAGAACTATTGCCCGAAAGTCGGATAGATTGTCAATACTTTGGCGATGTCCGCAACTTTCCTGATGAGATATTAAATAACGTTAATACAGTAATCCACCTTGCTGCAATCTCAAATGACCCAATGGGTAAGGAGTTTGAGGATGTTACCGGTAAGATTAATTTTGAAGGAACGATTAATTTGGCAAAGAAAGCAAAGGAACACGGTGTTAAAAATTTTGTTTTTGCCTCAAGTTGCAGCGTTTACGGATTTGCGGGCGATTTTCCAAAAACTGAAAACGATAGTGTAAACCCATTGACTGCGTATGCAAAGTCGAAAATAGATTCAGAGAATTCATTACGGTTATTAGCTGATGATACTTTCACTATAACTTGCCTGCGTTTTGCTACGGCTTGCGGATATAGCCCCAGGCTCAGATTAGATTTGGTGTTAAATGATTTTGTCGCAAGCGCGATCTCTTCGGGTAAAATTAGTATCTTAAGTGATGGTTCTCCATGGAGGCCGTTAATAGACGTCAGTGATATGGCACGTGCAATTAATTGGGCTGCTAATAGGAACGCCGAACATAGTGGCTTTTTCCTTATTGTTAATACTGGCTCAAACGAAGGTAATTATAATGTTAGACAGCTGGCCGAGGCTGTCGTAGCGATGTTGCCCGGTACAGAAATCACAATTAACCCAAATGCTGTATTGGATAGGCGGTCATACAAAGTTGATTTTACTTTATTTGAAACACTAGCCATCGGATTTTTGCCCCAAAAAAGTCTGAGATCGTCAATCACAGAAATAATTGATGGTTTAATAATCAATAAATTTAGTGATACTAATTTTAGAAACTCTAAATTAATAAGATTGAACATATTAAAGCAATTGCAATCTGATAAAGTGATTGATGATAATCTTTGGTACATTTAAGGATGCAGCCAGAAGAAATTAAAGCGAAAATTTTAGAATTGACCAAAGAATATTCGCGTTTGGTACATAAATCTAATCGTCCGGGAAATACGGCGGATATAAACAGCTTCAAAAAAGGAATAACCACTGTTGCCTACGCAGGGCGGGTTTTCGACGATCGTGAGGTTGTAGCTGCAATTGATTCTACCCTTGATTTTTGGTTAACATTAGGGAAGCATGGAGAAGTGTTTGAAAAGCAATTGGCTAAATTTATAAACGTCAAACATTCTGTCTTGGTCAATTCAGGCTCTTCAGCCAATTTATTAGCAATTTCGGCACTATCAAGCTATAAACTTGATGACCGCCGGATAAAATATGGAGATGAAATTATAACAGTGGCCGCAGGTTTCCCGACAACTGTTGCACCAATAATACAAAATGGTTTTGTTCCGGTTTTTATTGATACCGATCCGACAACCTTAAATGCCGATGTGAGTGTTTTAGAAGAAGCATATCAGGAAGGGAAAACCAAAGCAGTAATGATGGCTCACACGCTCGGTAACCCGTTTAATCTTAGTGCAGTAAAGGAATTTTGTAAACAGCATAATTTATGGCTGATTGAAGATAATTGTGATGCACTTGGTTGTCTTTATAACGGAAGATTAACGGGCTCATTTGGGGATTTATCCACCCAATCATTTTATCCTCCCCATCATTTAACTTTAGGGGAAGGAGGAGCAGTGAACATTGTAGGTAATAATAAACTAAAAGTTATTGTTGAAAGTTTCAGAGATTGGGGAAGGGACTGCTGGTGTGCAAGTGGATGTGATAACACTTGTGGGAAACGTTTTGAATGGCAACTCGGCGAATTACCGGACGGATATGATCATAAATTTATTTACTCCCATCTTGGTTATAACTTAAAGCCTTTAGACATTCAGGCAGCAATAGGTATTGAACAACTTAAAAAGTTGCCTGATTTTATACAGGCCCGGATTGATAATTGGGAGTATCTGCGAAAGGGAATGAATGCACTTAGTGATTATTTTTCGTTTATGTTGCCGACGCATGCAACGGGCTGGACCGAAAACGGCTTTATTTGGGATGGTTCAGGTAATACTACGGTACCATCATGGTTTGGATTTATGTTAAGGGTTAAATCTGGGGCGCCGTTTAGTAAATTTGAGTTGGTTAGATATCTTGATAATATGAAGATTGGGAACAGAAGTTTATTTGGCGGTAACCTCACCAGGCAGCCTGCATTTATAAATCTGATTAACGAACGGCCGGGTAGCTATAGAATTGTCGGCGATTTAAAAGGCGCGGATAAAATCATGAATGAAACTTTATTTATCGGCACATACCCTGGTTTAACGAAGCCAATGATGGATTACATGTTAGAGGCTATCTATGATTTTACAAAGAAGTATTAAGGTGACTGTATCCAAAACTGATATAAATAACTGTTTCATAATTGAACTCAACGAGCAAAAAGATAGTAGAGGCAAGTTTGTTAAAACGTATAATACTACAGCTTTTTCGGATGCGGGAATATCGTTTTCTTCTGCAGAAGAATATTATTCTGTATCAAATAAAAACGTTTTAAGAGGTCTCCATATTCAAATACCTCCCCACGATCATGATAAAATAGTATATTGTATTACCGGCCATATTATGGATGTTGTAATAGATATCAGGAAAGACTCAAGTACATACTTGAAATTTTTGACCATTGAGCTTTCAGGGGATGACAAAAAATTGGTTTTTCTACCTAAAGGGTGTGCTCATGGTTTCTATTCTTACGAAGATAATACGATAGTAATGTACAAAGTTACTTCTGAGTATTCTCCGCTTCATGATAAGGGTATACTATGGGATTCATTTGATATTCCCTGGCCATCAAAAGAAGGCCTGATTATTTCCGATCGGGATTTATCTTTTCCCGCATTTAGCCAGTTTGATAATCCGTTCTAGCATTTAATGAAAATTTTAGTTACAGGCGCAACTGGATATATCGGTTCAAAGCTCACAAAAAAATTGGTTAGTCTTGGTTATGACACGGGTATATTGATCCGAAGCAAAAGTGATACAGCGTTATTGAAAGATGTTATTCCAAAAATCAAAGTTTTTATCATTGAGTCAAATTATGCCAGTATAAATTCGGCGGTTGCAGAATTCAAACCTGATTTAACAGTTCATCTAGCTTCGTTATTCATAGATCAGCATACTCCGGAGGCTATTAGTAACCTTTGCGAAAGCAATATATTGTTCGGGATGCTTTTACTGGAAACCTTAGTAAATAATGATTGTAAACTTTTTATAAATACCGGTACCTCATGGCAGCATTATAACGATGAAATATATAATCCGGCAAATTTATATGCTGCCACCAAGCAGGCGTTTGATGACATTATTAAATATTATATTGAAGCATATGCGTTGCGCTGCATAACCCTTAAATTATTTGATACTTATGGCCCTGATGATACCAGGCCAAAGATTTTTAACCTGCTAAATAAAATAGCCGAAACCGAAGAACAAATAGAAATGTCTGCTGGCGGGCAAGAATTTAATATTGTTCATATCGATGATGTGATCCAGGCATATTTGTATTGTATAGAAGAATTACAACAAACCAATGCTTGCAGTAAAATTTATGGTGTTGGAAATGAACATTCTAAAACCCTAAGGGAATATGTAAACGATTACGAAATATATCTAAAAAAAAGGTTGAATATTATCTGGGGCGGCAGGCCGTATAAACGACGCGAAGTGATGACTTCATGGAAGGCTTTTAATAAGATTAAGAAGTTATTTATTAATCCTGATATTTTTAAAATTGAAAAGTAAACTAATATTTAAGGCCGTAGTGAAATGGGATTGAAGCCATTTTGGACGATCGTACCGGCGGATACCATGCGTTATGCGAGAAATATTAAATAAAATTATACCAAAAGTTAGTGTACTAATACCACTATATAATTGCCGCAATTACATTGAGGAGGCAATAGAGAGTGTATTGAATCAAACTTTCAAAAATTTTGAATTAATTATCGTTGATAATTGTTCAACAGATGACAGTTACGAGCTAATTCAAAAATATAAGGAGGATCATCGGGTTAAAATATTTCAAAATGAAACAAATATTGGTATGGCCAGAAACTGGAACCAATGCCTTTTATATGCCGGGGGTGACTACATCAAATTTTTATGTGCAGATGATTATTTCAGGCCAGATCTGTTAGCCGTATATGTTAACGTAATGGATGAAAATAGTACAGTTTCTTTGGTTACCTCAAGAAGAGTTGTATTATATGGTAAAAAGGAGGAAATGATCGATATTTATTTTGTTGGATTGAAGTCAGGCAAAGAAGTTTACAACGATACGATCCTAAACTATATTAACCCGATAGGCGAGCCTACAACCGTGATGTTTAGACGAAAACATTTATATGCAGGGATGTTTAATGCAGACTTACATTGGATGACAGATATAGATTATTGGTTGAGATTGTGCAGAGAGGGCGACGTGTATTTTTTAGAAAATACTTATTGTGTTTTTAGGCAACATGAACAACAAGGTACTGCATTGCTTAGAAATTCAGATAAATTAATTTTGGAGGAAAGAGATATGATGTATTACAATATCTTTATTAGAGACGCTGACTTTAATTATGATTTCCATAACTATTTTAGACTTATCGAAGCACATTTGAAGAAAAACTTTGTGGGAATCAGCTTTTCACTTTTGAATAAATATTTAAACCCTTTTTTCATTTCTAAAAGCATTAAGCTAAATTTTTTCTCGGTCGATTTTTTTTTAAAATCTTTGAAACACAAGATAAAAAAATCGATTTTTCATATTCCATAATATAAGTGGTATTCTGGTGACTATTTGTTGATTTATAATAGTCCGGTTAAACCTAAAAATTGGTAGTGGGTTTTAATTAATTTCAATTAAACTTCAATGCCAGATCTATCGCCCCGACACTTGAATAAAATAAAAATAATTTTTATCCCGAAAGAATTTAAACTGCGGCTGACGACAATCATTTCTACTTCCTGCAACGAGGCATGAATCCTCCTGTTGTGAAAGTTAGTGTATTAATGCCCGTTTATAATTCGGAAAAATATTTGCACGAGGCAATTGAAAGTATTCTAAACCAGACCTTCCAGGACTTTGAATTTTTAATAATTGACGATGCTTCGACCGATAAAAGTATCGAGATAATTAGATCATATGCAGACGCACGTATTACACTGATCCAAAAGCCTGTTAATACCGGCTATACCGAAAGTCTTAACCTGGGTATTGGGATTTCAAAAGGCGAGTATATCGCAAGGATGGATAGTGATGACATTAGTTTGCCGACGAGACTTGAAAAACAAATTGTGTTCATGCAGCAAAACCCCTCTATTATACTGTCTGGAACCAATTTTGAGGTGTTACCTACAAAGGAGATAGTAATAACCCCCTCAAATCATGAGGATATTAAAGTCGGTTTATTAAATCAAAGTTGTATTGCTCACCCAACCGTAATGTTGAGAAAAAAAGCCCTGTCGGATAATGATATACGTTATGACACAGCCGATGAACCGGCAGAGGATTACAACTTATGGGTTAGGCTGTGTAAAATTGGTCTTTTGGCAAATCTCGATGAAGTTTTGCTTCGATATCGTGTACACCCGGACCAAACTTCACACGTACAGAAAGCTCTTCAGGAGGAAAATGCAAATAAAGCCCGGATAAAAGGGATTGAACAATTGATTCCAAATCTATCCGAAAAGGACGCTCACATACACCTGGCCTTAATGAAAACTCAGCCCGGACCCGTTGAGCAACTTGAAAATGTATGTAAATGGAGTGAATATATTATCAAAGAGAACAATGAAAAGAAAGTATTCGATAGATTAAAACTTGACTGGTTGATGAAATCAAAAAAACGGAATTGCATTAGAGGTTTCTTTTTTTATCGCGACAGCAATTTCGATACACTAAAATTATTATATGATCCAAATGAAAAATATTATCAATATTTTTCATTTGTTGAGCAATTGAAGATAGTCATAAAATGTGTCTTTCGATACAAGCCTCAATGTTAACATCAGCGTATAATACGAAGTTTAGTAATGTCTGAAACCATGGATCTTATATCTGTAATTGTTCCCTGCTACAACCAGGCACAATACTTATCTGAGGCGTTGGATAGTGTCCTGGCACAAACCTATGGCAATTGGGAGTGTATAATCGTTAACGATGGTTCAGCTGATTGCACCGAAGAAATTTCCACATCCTACTGCTCCAAAGATGATCGGTTTAAATATTTAAAAAAGGACAACGGCGGGTTATCCAGCGCCCGCAATGCCGGGGTTCACATTGCCCGGGGCGAATACCTATTGCCTTTAGATGCTGATGATAAGATAAGCCCTTATTATCTTCAAAAAGCTATGGAGAAAATAAAAGAGAATCCTCAAATAAAACTAATTTATTGCAAGGCAGAAAGATTTGGATTGATGAAAGGTGAGTGGTTCCTTGAAGAATATTCTTACCGGAGGCTGCTTGTTAAAAATATGATTTTTTGTTCGTCGATATTCAGAAAGAACGATTTTGATAAAATATCCGGATACGATGAACTAATGGTAGGGGGGTACGAGGATTGGGAGTTTTTATTAAGGTTACTTACTCCTGATGACGTAGTATATCGGTTAAATGAAACACACTTTTTTTACAGGATAAAAAAAGCGTCTGCTATTCACAATGACGAACGAAATGAAAGGGATAAGAAACTATATATATACCAAAAGCATATAAACAAATATTTGAGTTATCTGCCTGATCCTATTTCATTAGCACTGGAAAATGAAATGCTAAAAAACGTATATAAAAATTCTTTTGATTATAAATTAGGGCACCTGATTATCGATCCGTTGAGGAGGCTTAAAAACCTAATAAAGTCTTTATGAACAAACAAGTGCAGATGCATAACAATTATGATATATGATTGCTTTTTGCTAAATGAAGAACTTGACCTGCTTGAACTCCGATTAAATTATCTAAATGCCCTGGTGGATAAGTTTGTTATTGTGGAGTCGGCATATACATTTTCCGGGATTCCAAAGCCGCTGCATTTCGGTAACAATACCCGCCGGTTTGCCAGGTTTCTTAGTAAGATAAATTATATAACTGATACTGCAGAGCCGGATCTCACTTCAGCCTGGGTAAATGAATATCACCAGCGGAACTTAATAAAAACCGGGTTAAAGTCGGCCAATCACGACGACCTCATCATTATCTCCGATCTTGACGAAATACCTTATCTCAACCGCATCCTTGACGATTTCCAGTTAGATATCCCGCAAAGAATACCGATGAGCCTATCCTATTATTTTTTAAATGGTGTTCAACCAAATGAAACATGGAGTTTGTCGGTTATTACGCCGTTCCGTTTTATTAAAAATGTTAACATAGGCAACCGGGACGCTTTAATTAACGACTTAAATATCAAACTAAATTACAGCGGGTATTATGGGGGCCATTTTGCTTACCTTTTTGGTAACGATATTAACAGGTACATTAATAAAATAAAAAGTTTTTCGCACCAGGAATATAATACGAACTATTATCTGAATCCCAACCGGATAAAATATTGTATAAATAATGGCATTGATCTGTATGAACGTAACATGCCGCGATATAACAACGCTACGCAAGCAATTGATGAGGAGGTGCTAAAATTTGTAAGCCTTTTGGATTTGAATCATTTACTAAAATCTCAAAGAAGTGTGCCCGCAATTATCAGGGATCCAAAGGAATTTTTCTTCTTAATAAAAGTCGGATTGAAAACTATCTTTCATCGAATAAATAATTCAATAGTGCGCAGATTAGCTCGTTAATAGATATGAAGATAAGAGAGATATAAATGACGATAAATCATTTTGGTTTAAATCTCTTTCTTCTCAATTTTAAAAGTGATGTGAAATACCCGCAATTTGCTATGCTGTGCAAATTAAAAAAGTGAGATTAAAATTCATTTAGGCATACTGATGCTTTACACATTATATCGCATATCTGATAAAGGCAACAAAAAAAACAAGCTTAGGCATGCCAACAAAATGCATTGCCTCAAAAATTATATCAGTGTGTTCGGGAAGGAAAATTTAGTTGTGTTTGCTGATAACTGCCTTGAGCAGACACTGGCTGATATCAATTCATTGGGTGTTCAATTAATTGAGCTGCCGGGCCTGGGAAATTCCTTATCGTTTTTGAAGATATTGGATTACGCCGTCGGTAACTTTAACGACAGCGACAACGTGTATTTTTTGGAAGACGACTACCTTCATTTAAACGATGCCAAGACGGTTTTATTGGAGGGACTCGGGATCGCCGACTATGTAACACTATACGATAGCCCGGATAAGTATATCGCGTTTAATAAGGGTGGTTACAATCATTATGTCCTGGAAAATGGTGAAGAAACCAGGGTTCTTTTAACGAAAAGCACGCACTGGAAGATCACCATTTCGGCAACCATGACGTTTGCGTGCAGCATAAAAGTCTTAAAAAAAGACTATAAAACATGGCAACTTTATACCACACAGGATTATCAGGCATTCCAGCGACTCGCCTGCTATCCTTTAAAATGGCAAAGTGATATCAAAATATTGAAAAACAAATTACAGGAAGTTTCTTCCCTCAGTTTGGCCGGATTTAAACAGCGACTCAGGATTATTCTTAGCCACTATAAAAATAAATATCACGAAAATAAACGCGTTCTGATTGTATCGATCCCAGGCAGGGCAACACATACTGAGATAGAATTTTTGGCTCCTTTAACAGATTGGAGCTCAATTTAATGGATCTTGCTATTATTATACCGGCGTATAAAAGGCAATATTTGGAAACGACCCTGTTATCCATTTCAAACCAAAGCGATAAGGATTTTAACGTTTATATTGGAGATGATAACAGCCCGGAGGATATTTACGAAGTGGTAAAGAAATTTGAAGGCGGTTTAAAAGTATCTTATAAAAAATTCGACAATAACCTGGGAGCAACCAATTTAACGCAGCACTGGGAACGATGTGTAGACATGGCGCAAGAGGAAAAATGGGTATGGCTGTTCTCCGATGACGATGTTATGGATACGGATTGCGTAAGCATGTTTCGGCAGGCCCTGGCTTCAACAAATTCGAAGTACGAGGTTTACCGGTTCAATAGCAAGATCATTAACCACAAAGGTGTAGTCGTGCAAAATAACGCGTTGCATCCGCAGGTTGAGGATGCGTGCGAATTTGCTGTTTCGCGGCTTGAGCTGCAAAGAAGCTCGTACGCGGTTGAGTATATATTTTCAAAACAAAAATATATCGGGTCGGGAAAGTTTGTAAGCTTTCCGCTGGCATGGGGCAGTGACGATGCAACATGGATTAGCATCGGCGCCGAAAAGGGAATATTTACCATTCCGGACGCGTTTGTATATTGGCGATATAGCTTTACCAATATTTCAGCAGTTCAGAACTTAGTCAAAGAAAAAATAGAAGCCTCGCTGCAATACCTGGTATGGTTAAAAAAATGGATAACTGCACACTGTAAATCAGATTATACCATTGCTTCCCGTTATGAAAACGCCAAAACTACCTGGTTAAAACATCAGTTAAAATTGCTGAATAAAAGATTTACGATCATTGAAAGCTATAAATTGGCAATCGCGTTTAATCAACGACTCTCAATCCCCCTGCAAAAATCTTTGTTATGGTTTTTTGACATAAATTTTGGGCCGTTAACGGTAGAAATAAAGAGGCGGTTGGTAAAACTTAAAAAAACGGTCACGAAATAATGCCAGGTTCAATTTACACCCACTCGCATTTTGAACCCGATGAATTTAGCAATGGCGGCTGCAAACGAACGGCTCAAATCCGGGAAATTTTAAATAAAAATAATATCCCTTTTAAGATTGCCGATTTTGAGCCATATAAGCCAAAACCACGAAGTTTGTCCTCATATATTAGAGGGGTAGCTTACAATAAAAGACCCAGTCTTAATTTAAGAAATGATCATAATACAGGTGCTTACATCAAGGCATTTGAAAGGTTCATTGCCGAAAATGAACCCTCGCTGTTTATTTGGGAATCGCTTGCAAACCAGCATTTTTTATTGGGCAATGAACTTTATAAAAGGAACATACCCTTTATCGCGCTTCCGCATAATCTGGAGTCTCTTTTAATTGATAACCATAGCTTTACGTCAGATGTAAATTCGCCAAATTGGTTTACCGAAGAGTTGAAGTATCTGCGATATCCAAATAAGGTTTTTACAATTTCCCTTGAGGAAAGATGGCTGCTATCTATTTATGGTATTGACGTCGATTACTTACCATATTATCCTACAGCTGCGGTAAATGCATACCTCTTAAATATCCGGGCGGAAAGGGAAAAGAAGGAAAAAAGCAACACCCCTAAAAAAATATTGTTACTCGGTACATTTTACAACAAGCCTACAATGCAGGGCTATGTTGATTTATTAAGCCAGTCGGAAAAGTTTAAAGGCATCAATTTTAATGTGGCGGGTTTCGGCTCAGAAATATTAAAGAACTATAATTCATCTAACATAAAAATATGGGGAAGTGTTGATACAACTTTATTAAAAGAGCTTATAATTGAAAATGATATTGTGGTATTAAACCAACCGCCTACTTCGGGCTCACTAACGAAAATACCCGAATTGTTGATTGCAGGTATTCCAATTGCCGCAAATCATAATGCATCACGAAGCTTCTATGGCTTAAATGGTATGCACACTTATCATAATTACCAGGAGCTAATTAATTTAATTCACGCTATTTCACCAGCAACGCCTGATATTCCGGCCCCGCCTGTAGCGGCTGAAAAGAGATTTGTTGATTATATAAAAACTATCAACCGGGTTTAAAAACCCGAAACTGAAAAATGGAAAATGAAAAATTAAGTTTATTTACCCGCTTTAAGCGATTAATACCCAACAATATTAAGCAAGAGGGGAAATATCTTTTACTTCGTTTGTTAAAAATAAAATACTCCCGCAGCAATGCGCCCCTGGAAGTTTTAAAATGGTTGCCCAAAAACAACCCGATTACTTTTCTTGATATAGGCGCAAGCATAGGATCCTTTTCGGCTTGCATTTCTGAGGAATATAAAATTAAAAAGGGTATCCTGATTGAACCGGTCACCCGATTAATACCTATTTTAGAAAAAACATTTCCTGATAAAGATACTTTCAGCATAATTAATGCAGCGGTTTCTGATTCCGTAGCTGAAGCCGATTTTTATTTCAACGAGGATGCCGATTTTGTAAGCTCGTTGTTAAGAATTGATAATAAAGGAGAGGGGTTTGCCTATTTAAACTTTGAGGACCCTGTTTTAACAAGAACTAAAACGCTGACACTGGATCATATCGTCAATGAGCAAAAGCTTTTACATATTGATCTGATAAAAATTGACGTCCAGGGAGCCGAACATTTGGTGCTCAAGGGAGGTATTAACACACTCAAAATAACAAAATTGGTTTTTACTGAATTTTCATATCGGCAGCTGTATGAAAACTCTTCGACATTTTTTGACCTCTATAAAATTTTCTATGAGAACAATTTTGTCCTGGTGCATGTTCGCAGCGGCTACGCTTCTCAAAATGGTGAATTGCTCCAGGGTGATGCACTATTTGTGAATAAAAGTATGATGGATGAAAAGATCACAACCTGATGCTTTTAGATAAAGAAGCTTTATTTTATCCATATGCAACGTTGCGATTATTGCAGCATTTAGAGAATGGCCATGGCGATCAATATTGATATAATTATTTTAAGCTACGCTAAAACCGATGAACTAAAGCAAACCACGCTCAATTGTATAGAAAGCTTATTGGCGTCTGAACCGGGAGGAGAGATCGTTTTTGAAACCCTGGTGATCGAATCAAATAAAGACCTGCAGCCTTATCAATATCCCGGCACTAAAACGATATACCCGGATGTTCCCTTTGGGTATAACAGATACATGAATATCGGCATCAGTATGACCAGCAACGCATATGTATGCCTTTGTAATAACGACCTTATCTTTCATCTGAACTGGGCCCGCGAACTAATTGCAGCATTTAATAAATATCCCATATTGGAGTCGGCAAACCCCTATTGTGCAACCATTGATTATGATGAAAAGATTAAAAAGGGCGGCAACATCATTCGCCGTGATAAAAATTTAAAGGTTAACGGCATTTTAATGGGCTGGTGCATTTTTGTAAAAAGAAGCATATTTAACAAAATTGGCTTATTGGATGAACAATTCACGTTTTGGTATGCCGACAACGATTATGACATGACGTTACGAAAATATGGTGTTAAGCACGCGCTCGTAAAGTCATCTTTGGTTTCGCATTTGTCCTGCCAATCACATGACATGTTGCTCGATAAGGAAGAGCAGACCGTGGGGCAGTGGGCCGTTTTTCAAAAAAAATGGCAAAAAAAATCTATCCTCAGAAAAATCACAAAATTACTGAAGCCACGGTAAAATAAATTCAATTACTGGGATTGGATTAACAGGCCAATAAAGTCAGTATTTAAATGGAGCTAACAATTAATCTTTCGTACATAATAGCCACGCACAACCGGTTGCCCTTTTTAAGGATCACGCTTGAAAAACTGGTAAATGAATTGCTGCCGGACGAGGAAATTGTAGTGGTCGACGGCAACAGCACAGATGGGTCTAAAGCATACCTGCAGAAACTTTTTGACGAAGGTAAGATTCACCGGTTTATCTCGGAGCCGGATAAAAACCAGGCCCATGCCTGGAACAAAGCTATGCTAATGGCTAAAGGCATTATCTTAAAAAAAGTTATTGACGATGATGTGTTTTATTACCATGCTATAAGGAAATGCAAAGATTTTATGCTGGCAAATCCCCTCGTCGACGTCATCATTTCAAATGACCTGGGAGCCAATCTTTATGATTATAAAAATATTCAGAAGACCACCCGCCGGCCGCAATTTGAAAAATGGAAAAATGGGATTGATCCTTCTTTTACTTTCGGCGATGTGCACATGCTGATACGGAGGGCATCGCTGGCTTATATCGGTCTTTATAACACCAGCTTTATCATGATGGATTGGGAATATTCGTTAAGGATAAGCTACCTGCAGGCCTGTATAGTTTATTATACCGGTTATAATGCCCTCTCGGTTGCACATGCGCAAAGCGTTTCGTCATTAAAAAATACCGCCATGATAACCGAACAAGGTAAGAAGGGTGCTGGTTTCTACGAATACAAAGGAGACAGGCACGAGATCAGCTTATGGTCAAAAATAAAAATACAAGCTGGAAAGTGGCTTAAATCAAAAAAAGAAAGCGGCGTAATTGTAAAAGATGAACCCGCTGAAGAAATGGGTTTCATATACAATTACTTATATGATCATATTGCCGAAGTCAACAACGCACAAGAGTTTACCTTCCTTGAACAGGCATAAAGGGATGCGCGAAAACATTTTTACTAGATCGGTCCGCGATTAACAGGACGCATCCAAAATCCACTGCAGTTTGCCCAAACAATTAATTAAGATCAGTTTCCGGAACGGCCTTACGTTTGAAGGGTTCAAAAAGGATGTGTTTGATATAGAGCAATTAGCAGATGTTTACGATTTTGAAGAATCAGTTACCCCCGACTTTATCGTATTTGGCCCCTATGGAAACGACATCCCCGACAAGGGTAACTATACGCGCATTGGATATTTCTGCGAAAACATTGAACCCGATATGTCCATTTGCGAGTGGGCATTTGGGGTACCCCGTGAAGAAGAGGTTCAGCATCCCAACTATAAACGCATCCAGTGGCATGGACAAGATCCGCGACAGCTTATCAAACAGCCAGGTTACAATCCTGAAAGGATATCGGCATCAAAAACAAAATTTTGCAATTATTTATACTCACATAAAGTTGCTTATCGCGATGCCTTTTTCAGGCAACTATCGGCGTATAAACAAGTCGACGCCCCCGGCCGCTCAATGAACAATATGGCCTCAATTGACAAACTTTATAGCGGCGATAAATGGGAAGTTAAACGGAAATTTTTGTCCGGTTATAAATTTACTATCGCATTTGAAAATGATATTTACCCTGGTTATCAAACCGAGAAATTATATGACGCGATGCTGTCTGACAGCATCCCTGTTTACTGCGGCGATCCGAATATAGGTGAGGTGTTCAATAAAAAAGCGTTTATTAACGTTACAGATTACATCAACAATGGGCCAATCATAAAATGGCTTGAAAATGTTAGCCTTAAGGATTTTATTGACATCCGGCCGCAATATTATCATAACCCGGTACATCGCATAAAAAGGAAATTGAAATCAATAGGAAGAAACCTGAAAACCTACATGCAGGCGGGGACGATCAATTTCCAGCCGGTCATTGACCGCATTATTGAACTGGACCAGGATAACGATAAATACATTGAAATGTTAAGTGAGCCCTGGTTTAACAATAACACTATTCCTGTAAATACATCATCACGAAGCAGGTGGATAGAAATATTTAATTCGCGATGAGGCCGCTTGTATCTGTTATTATACCGGTTTACAATGCCGAAAAGTATTTGGATAGCTGCATTTTATCCGTTATCGGCCAGACATGGCCCAATATAGAGATCATACTGGTTGACGACGGGTCAACCGATAATTCTTTAAATATCATCGAAAAATATAAGGAGGCCGGAACTGTTAAGGCGATACAGCAAAAAAACAAAGGCGCCGCTGCTGCCCGCAACGCCGGTCTAAAGCAAGCCAAAGGTATATATATACAATTCCTGGACGCTGACGATTTGTTGAGTCCGGATAAAATTGAAGCCCAGGTAGGCTGTTTAGACGGTTCCCTAACACATCTTGCCATTTGTAAAACTGTTCATTTTACTGAAGGTGAAAATAACATAGGCAATAATGAAGGTGACGAGTGGTTGCATCACGACAGTAACAACCCAGTTGATTTTTTGATAAAACTGTACGCCGGCAAAGAAGTATTGCCCGGCTATGGTGGGATGATAACCGTACATGCATGGCTTACCCCGCGCGAACTAATTGATAAAGCCGGTTTATGGAATGAGGACCTTCGCCTCGATGATGACGGTGAATTTTTTTGCCGGGTTGTTTTGGCTTCAGAAGGGATAAAGTTTAGTGAGAAGGGCCTTAACTATTACCGTAAGTTTACGGACACGCAATCCTTATCTGCTCAAAAAACCAGGAAGGGCATCGAAAGCACCATATTATCTACAGACCTGAAACTGGCGCATTTAAAAGAAAAAACAGCAGATACGCTTGTTGACCGGATTTTTGCAAGACATTATTGGTGGACAGGCGTGGTGGCTTACCCGCAATTTAAAGATCTGTCGGCGTATTGCATTCAAAAAGCAAAACAATTGGGTTACCGGGGTGAGAAATATGTAGGCGGTCCGGCGGGGCATATTTTAGCCGGCTTGTTTGGATGGAAAGTGGTTAGATTAATGGCATGGTACCGGCAAATATTTAAACGATCATGGGCCTGAAATCCAATTTAAAATACTGGGTGAGGCAGTTCCCGTTTATCTATCCCGCTAAAATAATCGACTCTTGCCAGGAGTGGATCGATAAAAAGGGAAAACAAAAAGGGATATATTTTAGCCAGCGCGGCCCGTGGTATAAGCCCATTTTTCCCGCAGGGTTCGTGCACAACAGCGAACCGAAAACTTTGGGGATACCAGTTCTCCGGCCTTTCAATTACAATCGAAGCTATCCAACCAATAAAGCCACGCTGTTTTACCTGCAAAACAGTTACCTGTTAGGGCATAAAGGGCTGGTACTCACGGCCAGCCACCAGCTTTTCCAGGAGTTCAGTCACCATTTTGGCATATCATCTTTAAAAAAGTTTTTATGGCGATATCCGTTTTATACTTTTTCGGCAAAGGTTAAACATATAGAAGGTGTTGGTGCTGTTCTCATCTCGCCCGAAAGCCATAACTATTACCATTGGTTAAGTGATGTGCTTCCGCGTATTAAACTGTACGAATCGGTCTTGGACCAGGTAGATCATTTTTGCATCGCCTCAAACGTGCCCGTGAAATTCCTGGATGTCCTTAAGGACTTTGGAATACCCAATAATAAGATCCTCTTTGTAAAAAGTGATGAAAAGTTGCATTTTGATCATTTGTTTGTTGCTTCCCTTCCGGGAAGTGAGGGCAGGGCGCCACAATGGGCGGTTGAGTATCTCAGGGAAAAATTAGTTAAAACGCAGCCAACTTTACCACCCGACAGGAAATTATATTTCAGACGAGGCATGAGTGCAGCGAGAAAAATTCTGAACGAAGACGTGATTACAAACAGGCTCGCAGATGAGGGATTTGAGATCGTGGATCCTGGTGTGCTCAGTGTTAATGAGCAAATTGAGATGGCACAGCAGGCGAAAATTATTATAAGCGCTCATGGTGCTGCTCTGAGTAATTTACTATTTACCCAAGAGAAAATAGCTGTGATTGAAATATTTTCACCCGATTACTTCCGGACTGATTGTTTCTATACCTTATCATCTATCAGGAATTTGAACTACTGGTACCTGGTTGGCGATAAACCGGCGGGAGCTGCCTGGGGCGATATTGTAGTACCGGAAGACCTGCTTTTTAAAACCATTCAACAGTTAAATGGCGGATAAGACCGGGCCGCAAAAAATTGTATCGATTGATATTTTAAGAGCTATCGCCGCTCTGGGCGTTTACTATTATCATAACCAATCCGGCGCAACCCTGGCAAAATATACCGGGTTGTCAATTTTCAATTACACCGATGGGTTTGGGGCTCTGTATGCGGTGCCACTATTTTTTTTGATAAGCGGGTATTGCATCCACGCATCCAACATCCGGTATATTAAATCCAACTCCTCCCTCCCTCTAAAAGATTACTATTTGCGCAGGTTCCTGCGGATATATCCGCCCTATATTGCCGCACTATTAATTGCTTTGACAATAAATTACTGCACCATACCCGGTTACAAACCGGCAGGCACCGATTTGTTGATCCATTTTTTTTCGCTGCAGGGTTTTACGGTGGCGTATTTTAATACCATTAATATTGTTTTATGGACCATAAGTATCGAGATCGCATTTTATGCTATATACCCTGTATTTTATTTCGTGAGGTTTAAATACAATTTAAACTACGCCCTGGCTCTCACGTTCTTTGTCTCTGCGTTGAGCATCGCTTATTTTATGAATACCAATCTTATTTCATTGCCGCAGCGCTTTTGCGTATTTAATTTGTGGTTTGCATGGTGCTGCGGCGCGTTCCTGGCCGATAAAAAAATGTTAAGCGCTGATGATCTGAAGCAACCTATCTATCTGTTCATATACGCGATCATATTGACTGCGTTTCTGTGCCTGACTTACATTCCCAATAAACAGTTTATTGTAACTGATCAGTTCAATATTTTGATCTGGACTGCACCCATCTTATTTTTATTGTCAAAAGAGGAATGGTTGCGAAAACACCAAAATTCGTGGATAGTCAAAATTTTAGCAGCCATAGGCCTTTCAAGCTATTCGTTATACCTGCTGCATGAACCGTTGATATATTTGAAAAACTTTTTAGCGCATAAATACCTTCCCGGGCGCATCCAGCTTTTGGGTGTAACAATGGGGGTATTTATTATCCCAATCGTTACATGGTATCATTATTATTTGGTTGAACGCCCGTTTATCAATAAAAAAAGACAAGGCAAAATATAGCCATGAGCAACGTTTTATATGCCACCGTTTAATACATCAACTGATAATCCAAGAAACGTATTGACCATCGCAACAAGCAAAAAGCTATTTGTGGATATGGCCGTAAACCTTGCCCGGTCGTTTTGGTTATGGAATGCCGGCAGCAATATTGTATTTTACCTGGCCACAGATCAGCCGCAATACGTTCCTGACGACCTGAAAACATTTGTTAAGATCATACCAATACAGCCCGGCGAGCTCGGTGAAAGCTTTTCCCCAAAACTGCATCTCGATAAGCTTGCGCCGCCCGGGCAAACGCTTTTTATTGACAGTGATTGCCTGGTGTTTGGGAACATTGATGTTGTATTTGAAAGATTTAAAGGTCATCCCGTATCTGTAATAGGGAATTATATATCAGGTGGCGAATGGTTCGGGGATATACAAAAAATTTGTCAGCAATATAACGTTCCGCATTTACCCCAATTTAACGGAGGCATATATTATCTTGAAAACGGGGCGGCAGCGAAAGAGGTGTATTTGACCGCGAGGGAATTGGAAAAAAAATATGACGAGATCGGTTTTGTGCGATTACGCAATCATCCAAACGATGAGCTATCAATGGCTTTAGCCATGCAATTGCACGGCCAAACCCCTATTATTGACGACGGCACAATTATGAGCGATCCGAAAGCTTGCCCCGGGGGCTATAAAATTGATATAATCAGCGGTAAGCGATGGTTAATTAACCCGCTCCCGCCAAATCCAAAGCACCAGGCGTGGTATCCTTTTGAACGGGTGTCGCCTCTGATCGTTCATTTTTTAGGATATTACACGCAGCATTACCCCTACCGGCGGGAAGTTTACCGGCTAAATAGGGCATTAACCAACAGGTTAAACTGGGTTTCCGAAATAAAATCCCTGGTTACTATTGAATACCCTGAACGGATGAAAAATTTTCTCAAAAACACGCTCCGTCCCATTTATCATAAGATATTTGGCGTGCGGCAAGTTAAACGATCCAAACGGCTCTAAAAAAAGGATGTTACCATAAATGAGATTATCCCTGCTATACAACCCCCTGGTAATAATAGACCGTCTTGCAGTAGCGATCAGCCGTAATAAGCGCAGGGGCAAGCTGAAAGGCACACCCGCTGCCAGCCTCGGGCTTGGATATCTTGATAGTCTTGAGTTGCTCGAGCTCATCAAAAAAGATAACTTTAAACCAGCGGTTATATTTGATGTGGGCGCGAATATCGGTACATGGACGCTGCTGGCCAAATCATTTTTTCCTGACGCGGCAGTGCATGCTTTTGAACCGTTGCCCGAACATTTAACCAAACTAACCAACAATACCGGTAAGTTAACGCAAATGACGATCCATCGTTTTTGCCTGGGTAACGAAAATAAGGATGCTGTTATCAATGTTTCGAGCTTTTCCGATTCGTCGAGTATCCTTGAAGCAACTCCGCTCGAATATGAGCAGTACGGCATTAAAAAAACAGGGGAGGAGACGGTACACGTTGAACGTGTTGAAGACCTGATCAAACAGGGCGTTTTACCGGTTCCGGATATGATCAAGCTGGATGTACAAGGGTTTGAATTAGAGGTTTTAAAAGGTGCAGGTAAATATCTAAACCAGGTAAACTATCTTATCGTTGAGGTTTCGTTCAGGAAATACTACTACGGGCAGCCATTGTTCCTGGATATAGCCAATTACCTTTCGGGTTTCAATTTTGGGATCTATGCATTTGGGCATTCCACACCTACCGGCCAGGAGCTTGGGCAAATTGATGTATTATTCAAAAAACAAAGTTGAAATTCTTCCTGGCCTTTCAGCAATCTGAAAACGTTTACCCGATACCGGCATATAGCTTTTGGCAGCATTATATAAAAAACGGCATAACCGAAGCCGGACACGAGTGGACGGAATGCCCCGGCGCTGACTGGGCCCTGGGGCTGGTATCTCAACCCCGAAATGCGCAGGCAAATTGGAAACAGGAAACCTGGAAGAAAACGGTTGCCTGGCTAAAAAAAAATCCGGCCGATATCTTTTTGAGTTACCTGTACCCGGCCCAGGTGGATGGACCCGCTATCGCGGAAATTCAAAAAATGGGTATTCGCTGCGTTAATTTCTTTTGCGATAACGTACGCGAATTTACAGCAGCTCCGCCCGAATTTAAAGTTTTCGATCTTAACTGGGTGCCCGAGTATAAAGCGGCAAATTGGTATAAAGCAGCCGGATTTTCTTTCATTAATTTGCCAATGCCCATATGGGTTGAACCGGCGCTCCGGGTTATAAAGGAAGAAGCAAACGGGCAGGTGACTTTTATTGGCTCGAAGGATATTCAAAGAAAAATACTGTTTGAAAATTTAATGTCGCACCACCCCGATATAAATTTAGCTGTTTACGGTAGCGGCTGGCAGAATTTAAAAGCACACAAAAGCACTCATATACCGCCTGCTTACACGCTTTATAATAAAATACAATTTAACCTCGATTTTTTAAAACGGCAGGGCGTTGCAGCGTACATACGAAAGATAAAACAAAGGAATATCGATCAGGATATTAGCAGCACGTTAAGCGCTCATCTGAACGGGGAGCTTCCGTTCGATGAATTTAAAAAGCTAACCGCCGAAAGTATGATCACCTTAGGTGTTAACCGTTACCCGTCCTTCCGGTACCCTCTTTTACAGCCCGATGCTTATTCCCGCCTTAGGGATATTGAAGCACCCATGCTGGGGGCATGCTATCTTACCGAATACACCGCAGGGATTGAAGATCTATACGATATAGGGAATGATATTGCCGTTTACCGAAACACCGACGATCTGGCTGTCAAAATACAGGAATTGCAGGCTGACCGGAATATGCGTAAAAAGCTAAAAATAAACGGTCAAAAACGGGCCCTGAGTGAAAATAGTATTCCAACCTCGTTACAGAAAATAATACAAGTGGTTAGGTAACTGTTTTTAGATGCAAGCAAAACATGCAGAGTACAGGCAATAAGATCGAAAGCATAATAATTTTAAGGGGGATTGCAGCACTGTCCGTTTGTATTGTTCATATATCCCTCGTAATCAATTTTCACGTCAATAAATTAGTTGATTATATTATAAAGAACGGGCAGCAGGGCGTTGCAATTTTCTTTGTTATTTCCGGTTTCATCTTACCTTATTCGCTTTACAAAAAGGGGTACACATTAAAAGGTTTTTTTACGTTTCTTTTCAGGCGGAGCATTCGTATCGATCCGCCTTATTGGGTAACCATAGCGCTTCTCTTTGCCGTTGGCCTGGTGCCGGTTTCGGCGTTAAGTTTATATGCAGTTATCCTGCATGTGTTTTACCTGGTCCCGTTTGTTAAAGGTGCTGAGTGGTACTCAGCGATTTTTTGGACGCTTTCAATCGAGTTTCAGTTTTATATCCTCCTGGGTTTGTTTTATCCATTGTTAAGTAAGACAAATGGCTACATCGCAGTTATGTGCCTGGTAGTTGTGAGTGCCATATTTGTTTTTATGCGGTTTACTTACCGGGGAATTATAATATCAAATTTTTATGATTTCGCTATCGGCTACATTTTCTTTTTAGGATTTATTAAAAAGATCACTAAAACTCACACGTTATTGATCGTTGTGTTTTTTGCCATTTTTTTAATGGCCGAAGTATCGTATATCACAGGCATTATACCATTATTAGCCGGTCTGTTTATTTTTCTTTATAATAAAAAGAGATTACCGGATTATATCCTGTTTACCGGAAGGATCTCCTATTCCCTGTACCTGATACATTTTCCAATCAGCTATGTTTTTGCACGATATACACGGCAGCTTATTACCAATGATTATTTGATGTTTGTATCGTGTTTAGCCATGTGCATTTTATTTGCCTGGGTGTTTTATAAACTGGTTGAACAACCATCAATGAACCTGTCAAGAAGATTGTCGACTTAATTGGATAAGATACATTTATATTTTCGCACTATACCTGCTAAGGATCGGTTTTTCAAAGGCGACAGGCATTTGATCCGCATAATTAAAACACTGCTTGGCCGTAATAAAACCAGCGGGGTTAAAAAGGTGTTTATAAATCTGTGTAAGGGATTCGACAATTTAAAAATTGACTATGATGTCAATTTGCCTTTTGAAAAGATAAAAGTGGGGGAGGCTGTTGTTGTGCTGGGCGAAGGAAAATATGCGTTACAAGGCTATCGCCAACCCAACCCCGTCATTGCGGGTATTGGCCTGATGACACATCCATCCGAATGGCCGGAATTATTTACCGAATACCCCGTGGCAAAGTATCTACAGCATTCCCACTGGGCAGTGGATATTTACATCCCGTATTACGGCATTGATAAATGCGAATTATGGCCCGCCGGCATTGATACTAAAAAATGGGTTCCTGCAACACAATCGCCGAAAAAGTTTGACGTATTGGTGTACAATAAAATAATGTGGGACAAACCGGCAAATAACTCCTCGCTGAAAGAGCCGATATTGAATAAATTGAAGGAGTTGGACTTATCGTACACCGAGATCAATTACGGAGGGTATAGTGAAGGCGAATATTTTAAGTTGCTGAACCAATGCAGATCCATGATCTTTCTCTGCGAACATGAAAGCCAGGGTTTCGCTTGCTGCGAGGCATTGTCTATGAATGTGCCGGTATTTGCCTGGGACCAGGGATTTTTTCTTGACCCAAACAGGTTTATGTGGAATGCTCCGGTAATACCCGCAACGTCAGTTCCTTTTTTTGATGACTGGTGCGGCATGCGGTTCAGGGATTTTGAAGATTTTGAAAAACGGATCGGAAATTTTTGGGATGGTGTAAAACGTAATGATTTTAAACCACGAGATTATATTTTGGAAAACCTCACGCTGGAACATAGCGCACAACGTATGCTGGATATTATTGAAGACGTTTACAAATGAGGATACTGCTCATCATGGATCCGGGAATACCTGTTCCACCCGCTTTATATGGGGGGCACGAACGACTGGTTTATTTATTTGCCGAAGAATATAAAAAGCTAGGCCACCAGGTAACTTTACTTGCGGGCCCCGGGTCGTTTTGCAGCGGGAATACGATAACGTTCGGTGTGAATGATTTAAACCGGTCCCGCAAGGTTAAATTTAACGAAGCCGTTTTTGTATGGCGATTTTTGCGCCAAAACAACGCGAATTTTGATCTCATCCACAATTTTGGCAGGTTAGCTTATTTGCTTCCGGTATTAAATCGCCGGGTAAAAAAAATTATGACCTATGGCCGGCCCGTGTCAACTACCGGGATAAAAATTGTAAACGCATTACCCAACCGGAATTTAATATTTACGGCCTGTAGTAACTACTGCGTCTCAACAGGCAATGTAGCCGGACAATGGAAAACCATATATAACGCCATCGATTTTTCGCAATACGAACTTAATGAAGCAGTGCCTGATGATGCGCCGCTAATGTTTCTGGGCCGGCTTGACCGGATAAAAGGGGCGCATACGGCGATAAAAGTGGCAAAAGCAGCCAATCAGCAACTCATTATTGCCGGAAATATCTCGCCCACAGCTGATAGTACAGATTATTTTAAAACCGAAATTGAACCATATATCGATGGCGGGCAGATTAAATATGTTGGAGGTTTGAACGACCTTGAAAAAAATGAATATCTAAGACAGGCAAAAGCGCTATTATTTCCTATTGAATGGGACGAGCCTTTTGGCATGGTACTGATCGAGGCTATGGCTTGCGGCACTCCTGTGATAGCATTTGACCGGGGGGCAGTGCCGGAAGTCGTTGAAAATGGCGTCAACGGATTTATTGTACAAACTGATGAGGCAATGATAAGCTGTGTTTCACAGCTAAAAACTATAAACAGACAAATTTGTCGGACTGCAGCGATCGAAAAGTTCGACCCCGGTAAAGTCGCCAAACAGTATCTTTCGTTATTCGGATAATATAACCGGGCTGGCACATAATTGAGAATAAAATAAAACAATAACACGCGAGTGAACAAAAGCGTTCTTCTTATTTCATCCGGTCAGCCATCTTTGAACCCACGCCTGGTTAAAGAGGCTGATGCTTTATCTGGCGCGGGGTACGAAGTAACCGTTTTATACGCTTACTGGAATGCCTGGGGTACGCAACATGACAAGGAATTGCTGGCCGGTAAAAAATGGAAAGCTATATGTGCCGGCGGCGATCCAAAGAGAAAACGATTGCCTTGGTTCTTAAGCAGGTTAATCCGAAGAACAGCCCGGTTTCTATTAAGGAAAACAAATTCTTATGCAAGGTTCGCTGACCTGGCAATCGCACGCAGCAGCTACTTTTTGATAGTTGAAGCCCGGAAACACTATGCCGATTTATATATTGGGCATAACCTGGGTGCATTGCCCGCCACGGTGAAAACAGCTAAGCTGCATAAAAAACCGTGCGGCTTTGATGCCGAGGATTTTCACCGGCAGGAGGTAACGGACGATGTTTATTCGTGCGAATTTAATATATCGAAATATCTGGAGGATAAATATTTGCCCCAGGTTGATTATATAACAGCATCCAGCCCGCTTATCGCCGAAAACTATTCACTATTATATCACCGGAATATCGCGTCTATTTTAAACGTGTTTCCAAAGGTTACCCTGAATGTTGCCGATAATAAAAACGGGCCGCTAAAACTTTTTTGGTTCTCCCAAACCATTGGCCCAAATCGTGGCCTGGAACTTGTTGTCGAAGCGATGAGCTTAACAAGCGCAAATATCGAATTGCACCTGCTTGGTAAGGTCAACGATGCTTATAAAAAAAATCTATTTTCTTTAAGTAAATCTATAGAAAATACAAATAGTCATATTTTCTTTCACGAACCAATGAAGGGTGATGAAATTTTTCAATTCGCATCGCAATTTGATATCGGGCTGGCGGCTGAAACCACTGTCTGCCTCAACCGGGAGATATCACTAACCAATAAACTGTTCACTTATATCCAAAGCGGCCTGGCCATTGCAGCAAGCGACACGGTGGCACAAAATGCATTCATGCACCAGTACCCGTTAACCGGTAAAGTGTACCGGAACGCAAAAGAACTGGCGTCGATCTTAACTGAATATCATAAAAACAGGGAGTTGTTATTTCAAACTAAAAACCAATCCTTCCAAATCGGGCAAACGCAATTGAATTGGGAAAATGAAAGCCGCACCTTTTTGAAAGTTATAAAAAATATATTGACCGTTAATTGAAGCGCTTACTTATCATATCTCCATATTTCCCCCCGGTAAATACAGCCGACATGCAGCGTGCGCGCATGAGTTTGCCTTATTATAAGGAATTCGGGTGGGATGCCGAGGTGGTAGCCGTTGACCCGGGATATACCGATCTGCAGCAGGATGAGCTGCTGTTAGAAAGCGTGCCGGCCGATATCAAGATACATTACATAAAAGCTTTAAGCAAAAAATGGACAGCGAAGCTTGGCTTTGGGAGCATCTCGTATCGGTCCTACCTGGCGTATCGCCAAAAAGTTAACCGGTTGCTGAAAAGTGAAAAATTCGACCTGATTTATTTTTCCACTACCCAGTTTCAAATTTGCACGCTGGGCGCGTATTGGAAAAAACAGTTTAACGTTCCGTACGTAATAGATATGCAGGACCCCTGGCACTCCGAATATTACAGGGATAAGCCCAGGCAACAACGACCGCCCAAATACCGGTTTTCGTACCGGCTAAATAAGTTTTTGGAGCCCATTGCGATAAAGCAGGCCGATGGTTTGATCAGCGTGTCTGCTGATTATATCAAAACTTTAAAAACACGCTATCCTCAGATCAAACATATACCTGAATCTATCATCACATTTGCCGCACCGGAGCATGATTTTGAAATTGCCGCCCGGAATCAAGATAAGTTCAGGCAGCTATTGGATAAGGGCTTTAAAAATATTGTCTATATCGGCCGCGGTGGTATGGATATGTATAAAGCCATAGCGCCGGTTTTTGAAGCGGTAAAAAAGGGAATTGCTGAAGAGCCTGAAACATTTAAAAAAATAAAGCTGTATTTTATTGGTACCAGTTATGCACCGCAAGGGCAAACTGTTCCAACTATTTTGCCTTTGGCTTTTCAATATGGTTTGGACGCCAATGTAATCGAAATAGCCGACAGAATTGGTTATTATCATACCCTGGTAACCTTAAAACATGCTGATGCTCTATTTATTCCCGGTTCAGATGATCCGCAATACACGGCATCAAAGATATTTCCTTACCTTTTAACCGGGAAACCATTACTGGCGATATTTAACGCCGGAAGCCCGGCTTTAGGCATTTTGGATGAGTATGATGCACAGCATGCCTACAGCTATGATGCAACGCCCAATATTCACGAGAAAATAAGGAGCTTTTTAGAAGACATAGTTCATAAGAAAATAACTGACCCGGTTTATAATAAGGGTGCCGTTGAAAAATATTCAGCACGAATGATGACAAACCGCCAATGTGATTTATTTAACCTGATAAGCAGTTGAAAAGATATATACAATATGGTTGCGGGTTTACGGCGCCTGCCGAATGGATAAATTACGACGCATCGCCAACGCTTTGGTTTGAAAGATTGCCGGTGGTGGGGAAACTATACACACGCAACCGGCAACGGTTCCCCAAAAACGTAAAATTTGGAGACATAGTTAAAGGATTACCTGAAAAGCCGGAGAGTTGTGACGGGGTATACTGCTCACATATATTAGAGCATTTGGCCTATAACGATTTCATAATTGCTTTAAAAAACACATACATTTTATTGAAACCCGGAGGAATATTCAGGGGTGTCGTGCCGGATTTAAGGTCAGCGGTTATGAACTACATTGCAGAATATGATAAAGTCGACTCTCCTGCAAATGAACTGATGCGGAGTACAATGCTTGGTGTTGAAAACCGCTCTAGATCTTTATCCGCCAACGTTAAATCCTTCTATGGAAACTCCAAACATCTCTGGATGTGGGATTATAGATCACTTGCGTTTGAACTAAAAAAGACCGGGTTTGTAAATGTGCGCGAGTGCCGGTTTGGAGATTCGGCTGATCCGGTTTTTAATTTGGTGGAGGAAGAAAACAGATTTGCCGGAGCGGTGGCGTTTGAGTGTCAAAAATGAAAAAACTGGCCATCATAACAACTCACCCGATTCAATATTATGCGCCCGTTTTTCAACTATTGCATCAGCGTCAGCAATTAAACATTAAAGTATTTTACACGTGGGGTGAAGGTGTTTTAAACAAATACGATCCGGGGTTTAAAAAAAATATTGAATGGGATATTCCTTTATTGAATGGATATCCTTACGCATGGGTAAAAAACACTTCAAAAGATGCCGGGTCACATCATTTTGAAGGAATTGTGAACCCGGAATTAATAGAACAGATTAATGCCTGGCATGCTGATGCTATACTGGTTTACGGATGGGGTTATCACAGTCATTTGAAAGCGCTGCGCTATTATCAAAACAAAATACCTGTTTTTTTTCGGGGTGATTCAACTTTACTCGATGAACAAAATGGGCTAAAGGCGTTACTCAAAACTGTTTTTTTAAAATGGATTTACAAACATATTGACCATGCGTTTTATGTGGGCGCCAACAACCGGGCCTATTTTAAAAAGTATGGTTTAAAAGATGATCAGTTAAGTTTCGTTCCTCATGCCGTTGATAATAACAGGTTTGCGGAGGAGCGGAAAAATGAAGTAATTTTATTAAAAAATCAACTGGGCATTAATGATAGCGAATGTGTTGTATTATTTGCCGGAAAACTGGAAGAAAAGAAAGCCCCGAAATTGCTTTTTGAAGCGTTTGTTAGCTTAAACAGGTCGGATGTGCATTTACTATTTGTTGGCAATGGCCCTTTAGAAGAACAATTGAAATATATGGCGAATGGCAAACCCAACGTTCATTTTGTAGATTTCCAAAACCAGTCCCGCATGCCCGTGATGTATCAGGTGTGCGATTTGTTTTGTCTCCCTTCCGGCGGACCCAATGAAACATGGGGACTAGCCGTTAATGAGGCCATGGCATGCGCAAGAGCGATACTCGTATCTGATAAGGTGGGATGTGCAGCTGACTTGGTTGCCGGCGGGTTAAATGGCGAAGTTTTTAAGGCCGGAAATTTAAAAGCGCTGACTGAAAAACTGCAGCAATTGACAAAAGACAAGAGCCTGCTGCTGGAATACGGTAAACAATCTCAACTGATAATTGCAGATTGGAATTTTACAAATGCTGCAAAAGCTATGGAAAAGAAAATACTACATGAAACGTACTGATCGTATCAAGCTTGATTTTACCCGAAACTGGAAATTGCCGGGAAAGGAGCGCCTTTCACGTTGGTTGACGCCATCAAAAGCTACAAAAGCTCAAATGAAAAATGGCATAGTTTGGCTAAATGATGAAGATACTGCAATTTATACTACTGCCGATAACTATATCGAATGGAGTATATTGAGTACCGGGACATACGAGAGCGAAATAAATAAGCTGATAAGGATATCCTTAAAGCCAGGCAATAATGCTTTGGATATAGGAGGTAATATTGGCCTGCAAAGCATCCGGATGTCGCAGATGGTTGGTGAAAATGGTAAAATATTCGCTTTTGAGCCAATCACTTATTTACAGGAACGCCTTAAAAAAAATATTTCGTTAAATTGTGCTTCTAATGTCACGCTTTTCCCATACGCTTTATCAGATACCGGGGGTGAGGCTGATTTTAAAATTAACCGTAATGTATGGAACCAGGGCACTTTTAGCTTAAGCAATTTAAGTGATGGAACGGAACTGCAGCGCGTTATTATAAAAATTGCGGATGAGATGCCCGAAATCCAGGCATTGGATTCGGTTGATTTGATAAAGATAGATGTAGAAGGTTTTGAATACCATGTACTTCGCGGATTGAAACAAACGTTGATTAAGCACCGGCCCAGGATAATTTTTGAGTTCGACAGTAATTACTGGCAAAAAACAAATCAAAAAATCAGCGATTGCTATGCCTTTTTGCAGTCGTTAAACTATACGTTTTATCAGATAACTCCCGTTGGCTGTGAGCTTGTTACAAGCGCTGAAAATATTTTGAGCGGCAATTTATTTTGTATAAGTAAATGAAGGGTAAGTCCATAGAAAAATATTTGGTGCTTTATTTGCCCTGGGGGCTTGCTTTGCTGTTCGAGCCCGACCCTGTTTTATCGTATATTATTGCATGGCTCGGATCAATATTGATTTTTTACCTGACCTTAAGCGGATGGGTAGTGCCGTTACCTAAAGACAGAAGGATATCCGAACAGTTAATGCGGCCGATTTTTCTGGTTCAGGTAATATTCGCAGGGTATATGGCTGTAGCGACAATTTTTTATTTTTTGAACCTTTTAGGATATGTAGACTTTCTGCAGGTAAATGACGTCATTGACCAGCAAAAATTGGAACTGGCAGCAACCTGCCAGCGGTATTATGTGCTTGGGCATGCCGCTTTTGTAACGGGAATGGTGGCGTTTATGAAATATCCTGTTAAGCAAGTGTATAAAGTTGATACTGGAAAATTGGCAAATACTTTATTATTTGTTGCCATAATTACGCTGGTATCGTCATTTTTATTTCTTAAAATCCCTGCGCTGTCACAGTTTTATGTTCAGCTTACAGCATTAAGTTTTATTGCGGGTACACTGGCCCTCGCATTTGCAATACCTCAAAAAAAATTATGGAATATAGTTTTTTGCATTTTTCTTTATATATCTAATTTTTACAACGCACTTATTTCCGGATTTAAGGAACCCATAATTATTAGTGTGTTGGTATTGGGTATTTTCTTATATCCCAATTACAAGAAAATAGTGAGTATCGTTTTTATGCCTGTACTAATAATGCTGTTCTATTTCCTTCCGACATATAATGCTGTTTATCGGCAAAATGCATGGTCTGATGAGGTGAATGCAGATGAGGCCTATAAAATCGCATTAGATGAGACGCTTAAAGGCGATCAATCGGACAAGCAAAGTAGCTGGGACTTTTTAAGTTTCAGGTTAAGCGAAATAGATATGTTTACCACGTTTGTAAATTCTACACCAAAGTATGTCGATTTCTACGGATTCAAATTGTTAGATCAATCCTTTACCGCAGTAGTTCCGCGTGCATTCTGGCCCTCAAAGCCCAGTACAGAGGCGCTCGTTATGGAACGTGTATATGATGCAGGTGTAGTTAACAGGGGTGCTAACGTCTCGGCCAAGCCGGCTTTTATTGTAGATGCTTACCTCTCGGGCGGGGCACTGGGAGTTTTTATTGCACTGTTTATATATGGTGCTGTTGTTCAGCTGATCTCGCTCAAGGCTGAACAATTATTTGGCGGATACATTTTAGGTACAGCTCTTATTTTCAGTGGCCTTTTTCAGATTTTTTGGCGCGGGCTTAGCTTTGAATTTTTGATAAATTCCGTTTTCTGGAGTTACGTCAGTATGCTGTTAATATTTCGGATATTTAAAGCTACACGTATATTAACAAAAATTTGAGAGTTTTACAGGTAAATGCATCTTATAAACCAGCCTTTGTATATGGCGGGCCTACAATGTCGGTTTCCATGCTATGCGAACAATTGGTTAAAGCCGGAGTGGTTGTTACTGTTTTTTCAACCACCGCTAACGGCTTGGAAGAATTGCCGGTAGCGGCTGGTGAATCAATTAATGTGGACGGTGTGCCTGTACGATATTTTAATCGGATCACTAAAGATCATAGCCACTTTTCCCCTTCATTGCTATTGAGGTTATGGAAAGATGTAAACAAATTTGACCTGGTTCATATACATGCCTGGTGGAACCTGGTATCTGTGTTATCTTGCTTTATAGCATTGCTTCGTAAAGTGCCGGTGTTGGTATCGCCCCGCGGAACTTTAAGCCCCTACTCTTTTGGCAATAGGAATATAGGTGCTAAGTGGCTTATTCACCAATTATTGGGAAAATATTTATTGAACAACAGTCATATTCATACTACAACCCAAAGAGAGAGCGACGCGGTAATGCGGCTTATCCATCCCCGGGGTATTAATTTGCTGCCGAATTTTATCCAATTACCGACCATAAAAGCTATCACCGTAGGGCCGTCTTCCACGTATTTAAAAATGATTTTTTTTTCGCGGATCGAAGAAAAAAAAGGATTGAATATATTGCTGAATGCCCTTACCCTGGTTTCGGTACCGTATCATCTTACTATTGCCGGCAGCGGTAATGCAGATTACATAGACAGCTTAAAAATGATTGCTGCAAATAATCACATTGAGGATAAAATAAGCTGGATAGGTTTTCACGATGAAAATAAAACGGAATTGCTGCAGCAGTTCGATCTTTTTGTATTGCCATCGTATGACGAAAATTTTGGTAATGCCGTGATTGAAAGCCTGGGCGCAGGTACACCGGTTTTAATAAGTGACCAGGTAGGGCTGGCAGATTATGTAACAAAAAATGAACTTGGGTGGATATGCCGGACAAATGAAGCTGCAATCGCAAATGCGATAAACGAAATAGCCGAAAAACATCGCGTTGAACTTATCCGGATCAGGGAGGAAGCTCCCGGCATTATTTATAACGATTTTAACGAAGATAGTTTGGTGAAAAAATATATCAATATGTATGATAAACTGATTAAGCCATGACGCAGTATAAGGATTACGGATTTTATAATAACCTGCCGGGTCACACCTTCTTCTATTTGCAGCAGCCGTTACTTTCCTTGCTAAATAAAGATAAAAATCGTTGCATACTGGATCTGGGATGCGGCAACGGACACCTGGTTAATTACCTGGTTGAACAAGGTTTTAACGCATTCGGTACCGATGCTTCTGAAAAGGGGATCGCAATAGCCCGCCAAACCAATCCGGGGCGGTTTTTCGTACAAGACCTGGCAACAGGTAAATTGCCTAAGGGTTTAAAAAATCTGAAATTTGATACGATTATCTCTACCGAGGTTATTGAGCATTTATTTGATCCGGAGGGGTTTATCAATTTTTGCAAAAATAGCTTAAATGGCGAAGGCGAGCTTATCATATCCACCCCATATCATGGTTATTTAAAAAACCTGGGAATGAGCATTCTCAATAAATGGGATACTCACTTTAGCCCCGCCTGGCATGGCGGGCATATAAAATTTTGGTCGAAGGCTACATTAAGCCGCATATTGGCCGATTCAGGTTTTACTGTTACGGATTTCAAAGGTTGCGGCCGTATTCCATATTTTTGGAAATCCATGATCATTAAAGCAAAAATAGGTTGAATAGCGAGTTTTCATTTGTGATTTTAACGTATAATGAGGAAGTGCACCTGCCGCGTTTACTCCAGTCGATCAGCGGCCTTAACGCACGTGTTTTTATCCTTGATTCGGGCAGTACCGACAAAACAATTGAAATTGCTGAACAATTTGGGGCAACTATTTTAATTCATCCCTTTGAAAATCATCCCAAACAATGGGATTTCGCCTTTAAAAACTTTAACATTCAAACCCCATGGGTAATTGGCCTGGATGCCGACCATACTGTAACACCGGAATTGAAAAAGCATTTAACGAATTTTTGCAATGAGGATTACCAGGACGTAAACGGCATATACTTTAACCGTAAAAACTTTTTTAAAGGCAAGTGGATAAAATATGGCGGTTATTACCCGTTTTACCAGCTCAAAATGATAAGGTATGGGGTGGGCTATTCAGATATTAGCGAAAATATGGACCATCGTTTTGTAACGCCGGGCGCCACGGTAATTTGGAAGGATGGTTATTTGTTAGAAGAGAATTTAAAGGAAAACAATATAGCCTTCTGGATAAACAAGCATAACAGGTATAGCGACCTGGTAGCGCACGAAGAGGTTGAGCGTATGCAGCAGTTGCGGTCGCAAACTGTAAGCCCGGGTTTTTGGGGAGCACCCAATGAGCACCGGGCCTGGCTCAAACAACTTTGGTGGAAACTGCCGAAATATATACGGCCGTTGCTATACTTTATTTACCGGATGTTTTTCAGGCTGGGTATTCTTGATGGTGAAACCGGTATTATATTTCATTTTTTACAGGCATTTTGGTTCCGTTTGATTGTGGATATTAAGATCGACGAAATTTTAGATCAGCAAAAGAAAGCTGGGAAAATGAAACAAGCAACTTATAGCAGCCCGTTAAAATTCATCATTTGGTTTCTCGGTCTTTTTGTAGTCTTCTATTGCTTTAATATCGCTTTTTTTAGTTTTACTTCGCCGGGGTCACATCATTATGTCCCTTTTATTGCAGATCATTTTAATTATATCAGGGGATTGCGATGGGTATTATTAGCAAGCAGTGTTCAAATCCTCAACTGGCTGGGCTTCCCCTCAATTTTTAACGAGTACCGCCTTTTGGTAGCAGGACACGGCACGTTGCATCTCGGATATTCGTGCCTGGGGCTGGGCGTAATTAGTTTTTTTGCGGCGTTTGTTTTGTCTTATCCAAAAAAATGGAGGTCGAAAATTGTACTATTGATTGCCGGGATATTTGGTATTCAAATACTAAATGTTGCGCGTTTTGTGTTACTTGGCCTGTTTTGGAATAGACAGGGAGGGCAGATACTCGATCATCACACCATTTTTAATATCATAATTTACCTGGTTGTGGGTGTTACGCTGTACTTTTGGGTCAAACATGATGATTTACGGGGCAATGAAACAGACTGACCTTTTATCGTACAATAATTTCCCATATAAGCCGGGCGGCAATGCCTTTAAAAGGATATTGTGGCATTATGTCAATGCATTGGTTTTTAAATCAAGCTTGTTCCCGGTGTACGGGCTAAAAAATTGGCTGTTGAGACTATTCGGCGCTACAATTGGAAATGAGGTTGAAATAAAACCAAATGTCAATATAAAATATCCTTGGCACCTGACCGTGGGCAATGAAGTATGGATAGGTGAGAATGTTTGGATCGACAGCCTTGTACCGGTTACTATTGGGAACAATGTTTGCATTTCGCAGGGTGCGGTTTTACTTACGGGAAGCCACAATTATAAGAAGCCCGCATTTGACCTGTTAACCGAAGGGATTATTTTAGAAGATGGCGCCTGGATAGGGGCGTGTGCCATTGTGAACATAGGCGTTACCGTAGCCTCCCACGCAGTGCTCACCAGCGGTTCGGTAGCTACCCGGAGCCTGGAACCATATTCCATCTACCAGGGTAATCCCGCTGTCAAAATACGGGCGCGTATTATTGAATAAGGTTAATATCTTTTCGTGCTGAAATTATTTCAAAAGAGCAATAGCCATAAAATTGTACTGCTTGCCGCCTTTATCGTGGTAGTGTCAATGGGCGTATTGTTATTTTTTAATCCCCCCGCTGTTTTTCCCGACCCCGGTATGGGTTTCCAGGTACTGCGATCCATGCAATTCGGGGCCCCCTTTAACACGCTTATATGTCCCGCCCAAAGTGATATTTCGCAAAACTATAGCCAGTTTTTAACATGGTGGTCGCCGGGTCAATACCTGGTTCCTTATCTTTTTAAATTTGGAAGCTTCTTTAATACAGGCGAAGCAGTAGCTATAACTGTTACTATTTGCCAGGTAATAGGGTTAGCAGGCTTTTATTTCTTTTTTAAAAAAATTGGATTTACCGTATTCATTTCAGCGCTCAGTTTAATGTTTATTATTTGCCAGCAGGCATTTGTGGTTCCTTATGTCTTCTATAACGGCGGTGAAATCTTACTTTTTGCATTCGAAGGGTGGTTTTTATATGGCTGCGCTGCGCTTAAAAAGCCCGGACTGGTCCTTGTACTGTTTGTGCTTTTTTCCGGATGGGGTGGTTTTTTTTGTAAATCATCTTTTCTATGGACATATGTTGCCGGGCTATGTTGTTTGTGGCTGCGCTTATCTTCAAATGGCCCGGGCATTGTAAACAGGATAAAAACGGCATTATGGCTGTCTGTTCCAGGCGCAATATCGCTGGCCGGCATTTATATTTTTTTTCTTTCAAAAGGCGATAGCCCCGCCTCTGTTTCGCATGGGCTTAAATTTACATTGCAAACCGTTGGTTTTCCCATGGCTTCCCCGATTTTGTCGGGTTTTTCGGTTGATGATATGTTGCACGGCTTGATCTTTCATACCGGCCAACCGATATTTGATCCCGCCTGGAGTATAGTCATCCTGGTGGCAGTGGCAGTGCTTAACCTGCTGTTGATTGTTGGCATAATACGGTATGTTCCCAACGAAAACTACAGGCTGTTCATACTGGTATTTTACGTCGCCGCGATATTGTTTTTCGGATTAACCTATCTACGTCAATTGACTATTTCGTACGAGGCGCGTCACTTCAGGATACTGGGTATCTTAATTGTGCCCGGCATTTTTTATTGGGTAAGCCGGATTAAAGTCGCGTACCAATTGTTCTTTACTTTGATTTGCACAGGCATAGCGGTTACCAGTTTTTGTTACCTGGTAAAAGGCTATCAACACAACAAAACGTCAACGGCAAAAGGTATTACGGGCCTTTCGCAATCACGTATCGACCAGCCGTCCCTTAACTATATCATGAAGCTTGACCGCGAAAACCGGGATGCTGTATTTGTTTTTATTGGGGATGACACGGGCCTCGAAATTATGCATAACCGCATCATAACGTTGCAGCCAATAGGCGCCGACCTGAAAATTGATGCGGACGATTACCGGTACGAAGGGCATGCCGGTCTGCTTTATATTGTATTGCCCGAGAGCTACAATGGCCCAAGGGAAAAAATGATTATGAGATCGTTTCCGGGATATAAAGGGTTTAACGAGTCGATGTTAAGTGGAAATTATGTGTTGTATTCGGCGAAATAGTTGATTTGTTGATTTAGTTGATTCAGTGAGTGGTCGTATTTCTTAACCAATCAACCCAATCCAACTCAATCAACCAGTAACATTCTACTTATTGATCTCCCGCCAAAGTATATCTTTTAGCTCATCAATATTTTTTTGAGCGACGGATGATATAAAAATTGAAGGAACACCGGCAGGCAGTTCCTTTTTCATTTCTGCGGTAAGCTCATCATCCAGCATGTCAGATTTAGTCACTGCCAGCACGCGGGGCTTGTGAATTAACTCGGGATTGTATTCCTTCAGTTCGTGGAGCAAAATTTCGTACTCTTCCTTTATAGTCCGCGTAGTATCTGCAGGAACCATAAATAACAGCACCGAGTTACGTTCGATATGGCGCAAAAACCGGAATCCCAACCCCTTACCTTGCGACGCGCCCTCGATTATACCGGGAATATCGGCCATCACAAACGATTTATTGCCGCGGTATGCAACAATCCCGAGATTGGGGACCAGGGTAGTAAATGCATAATCGGCTATTTCGGGCTTGGCGGCAGATACTACCGATAATAATGTGGATTTCCCTGCATTCGGGAAGCCCACCAGTCCCACATCGGCAAGTACTTTTAACTCCAGTACGTTCCATTCTTCTTTGCCATCCTCGCCGGGCTGCGCAAAGCGTGGTGTTTGCAGTGTAGGCGTTTTAAAATGCCAGTTGCCCAAGCCGCCACGACCACCATCGGTTAATATTTTGGTTTCGCCGTCAGTAGTTATCTCGAACAGGATCTCATCTGTTTCCGAATTTTTGGCGATAGTGCCCAGGGGCACCTCAAGTATTTCGTCGCGACCGGTTTTACCCGATTTTAACGAGCTTCCGCCCGATTCGCCGTCACCAGCAATAACGTGTTTCCTGAATTTTAGGTGCAGTAATGTCCATAGCTGGGCATTGCCCTTTACGATCACATGCCCGCCGCGCCCGCCGTCGCCGCCATCGGGACCACCCTTGGCAGTAAACTTATCCCGGTGTAAATGAGATGAACCGGCGCCTCCGTGGCCGGAGCGGCAGCATATCTTTACATAATCAACAAAATTGGATCCCTGGGACATTTTTTTAGTCGGAAAAGTCCGGAAAGTCAGTAAAGTCCGGAAGTGTGTGAGTTTTATTAAAGAGAACTTAAATTTTCTCCTGTTTGTTTTCCCGATAGCTATCAGGATACCCGGCTTTCGGATTTATAAGAACTTATAACGGAGGCAATCGCATCAAATATTTCCTCTATCGACCCAATGCCGTTAATGCTTTTAAATTTATGCTGGTTTTTATAGAACCCAGCAACAGGTGCAGTTTTATCGTTGTATTCTTTTATTCGTTTGCGGATCACTTCGGGGTTGGCATCATCCGGACGGCCTGATGCTTTGCCACGCAATAGCAACCGGTGTTCCAGCTCGTCATCTGTAACTTCAAGCGCTACCATGCCCGAAATTGGCGCCTTTTTTGTTTCCAGCAAGGCATCCAAAGCTTCGGCCTGGGCCACTGTTCGCGGGAAACCGTCGAAAATAAAACCCTTTGCATTTTTATTTGCATCCAATTTATGACTGATCATGCCGATCACTACCTCATCTGGCACCAGGATGCCCGCATCCATTAATTTTTTTGCTTCCAATCCCAGCTCAGTCCCCTGTGAAATTTCGCCACGCAGCAAATCGCCTGTCGAAAGATGGATCAAACCATATTTTTCAATAAGTTTTTGCGACTGGGTACCCTTCCCCGCTCCGGGAGGGCCAAACAATACCAGGTTTAGCATGCTTTTTTCAAATTAAAAGCCTTTCAGTACTACACGGAAAGGCTTATTTCGTTAGTCACTGGTCATTAGCAAATCCAACAAATGACCAAGGGAAAAGTGCACTTGAAGGGAGTCGAACCCCTAACCTCCTGATCCGTAGTCAGGTGCTCTATCCAATTGAGCTACAAGTGCTTTTTTTAACGGACTGCAAAAATAGGATTTCTTTTTTTATCCGTACAATATTTTTGTAATTACTTCACCGCAGCAGCAATCGCGTTAAAATCGGGCAGGTCGGTTGCCACTTCCAGCACTTCTGAGTAAATGATCTTTTGTTCTTCATCTATGACAAATGCGGCGCGCTTTGAAACGCCCTTCAATCCCAGTACAAACTCTTTATAAATACAGCCGTACGCGGTCGAAACTTCTTTATTAAAATCCGAAAGCAGTTCAAACTGGTAGTGGTTATCTGCCTTGAATTTTGCCAGTGTAAACGGCGAATCGACGGATATACCTAAAATGACAGCGTTCAGGCCGTCATAGTAACCAAAGCTATCGCGCATGGTGCATAATTGCGTTGTGCATGTCCCTGTAAAAGCCATTGGGAAAAAGTGCAGGACTACCTTTTTGCCTTTGAAATCGGATAAGGAAACCTCTTTTAGTTGTGCAGATACCAAAGTGAATTGCGGAGCGGGCTGGGCTGGTTGTAATGACATAGTTTGATTTTTATGCAAATAAATGATAATTAACTGAGTGTTTATGTGCGTTTCTATAATGGCAAAGTCAATTTAATGCGCAGACGCTATTTGACGAAAGTTGCCCCGGTAAAAAACATTCGCTTTTGATTTGGATTATATTTGCCCTATGAAAGCAATCGTTATCACGCATCCCGGCGGACCGGAAGTGTTGCAGCCGGCCGAGAAGTCGATGCCGCACTATTCGGCAGATGAGGTCCTGGTAAAAGTTGCTGCTGCCGGCGTTAACCGGCCGGATGTTGCCCAGCGGAAGGGGAGCTACCCGCCGCCGCCCGGCGCGTCGGTTGATATCCCGGGCCTTGAAATTGCGGGAACGGTAGCGAAAGTTGGTGCAAATGTTACCAGGTGGAAAAAGGGCGATAAGATTTGCGCCCTGGTAACAGGCGGCGGTTATGCTGAATATTGCAACGTTCCCGAAGGGCAGTGCCTGCCAATACCGGGAAAACTTTCGTTTATTGAAAGCGCTTCGTTACCGGAAACATTTTTTACCGTGTGGAGCAATATATTTGACAGGGGCGCATTGAAAAAAGGCGAGACACTGCTGGCACACGGCGGATCGAGCGGGATAGGCGTTGCGGCTATTCAAATGGCAAAGGCTTTGGGCAGCACGGTATATGTGACAGCCGGTTCGGATGAAAAGTGCCGTTTTTGTGAAGAATTGGGCGCTGCAAAAGCCATCAATTATAAAACGGAAAATTTTAAGGATGTCATCCTGCAAATAACAAACGGGAAGGGTGTTGACGTGATACTGGATATGATCGGCGGAGACTATACTTCGGCAAATATAAAATCGCTGGCTGATGACGGGCGGCTGGTGATGATCAATATGATGATGGGGAAGGATGTGCAGGTTGACCTGTCGCCTGTCATGCGCAAGCGGTTAACCATTACCGGTTCAACCCTTCGTTCAAGGGATGTAGCCTTCAAAACCCAAATCGCGCAAAGCCTCGAAAAAATGATCTGGCCGCTGCTGGCGTCGGGCGAAATAAAGCCGGTTATAAATAAAGTTTTCCCCGCCGCTCAGGCCGCAGAGGCGCACCGACTTATGGAAAGCAGCGCGCATATCGGAAAGATCGTGTTAAGTTTTGAGTAATAACAAAAAGCAAGGGTATCATCCTGAGGCCAGCCTGTCCTGAGTTTATCGAAGGGAAGGATGAGCGCAGAGGCCCATCGCACATGTTTCGAGAACCTCAACATGATACCCGTCTATCAAGGAAATTTAATCCCGGTGTAATTAGCAACGTTTACAAAAGGTATTGACGAGCCATATTTAGCATTGATAACGCCGATGATCCCGTTTGAAATAAAGGCATATCCCTGCGGGGTTAAATGCACCCCGTCTAACGAAAATAAACCACCGCTGATATAATTTGAAGTCAGATTTACACCGTTAACCGCAATACCATTCGCCTTGATCTGGTTTAAATAGGAGAATGCGTCAAATACGGCCAACCCGTATGTCGCTGCCACGGCTTTGATCGTTTGGTTGTACGAGCTAACATAATCCTCGGTAAGGGCAACCTCGTTTTGATCAAGCACATATTGGTTGTCGATCGGTGTTAAAGGTGTTAAACCATAAGGAAGCGGCCCCAGTTGGGTAGTTACCGGCTGACCAATTTTAGCTGTGTTAAATGAAAGCAGTATAAGATCTTTAGCTGTAGCGATGCGCGGTGCATAGGTGCCTGCGCTGGTTAATGCGTTGATATAAATACCTGTAACCGCCGGATTGGCTTTTTGAACACCGGCCACAATAGCGCCCACGGTAACCGTGTTAAAATAAGGTATGGACGTTACATCGGGAACAGTGGCTACAACGCCTTTCTGGCCACCGGCGGTTAAACGTGCTATCAATATTTGGTACAGCTGGTTAAATTGGGCTTTATCGGTAAGTACATCGCCAGCTCCGCCTGAGGTTGCGTAGCTCAGCGCATCGTTATCGCCCAGCCAGCTCGAAAAAAAAGTAAACGGTTTGGCTGTAACGAAATCAAGGTAAGTTGTTGAATTGGTGGGCGAGCTCCCCGCTAGCATCCTTTCAAAATAGCCGTTTAAATTGCCATACGGGGCATATAGTATCTGCTGCAGCTTTATCCCCGGTACACCATAATTATTAATATCGCCGGCGTATTTGGTGTATAGCGTCACATTGCCAAAACCCGGTATGGTGGCTACGCCGCGGATGGCGAGGTTGGTTGTAACCTGTTTGATGATCGGTGTCCCATCCGCGTTAAATCCGGTTAGTGTTAAATAACCCGAGCCATTAGCCTGGTCGGCCGAAAACAGCGGCTGCGAAAACGGGCCGCCGCCAACCAGCTTCATTTGGTTGGCAATCAGGTTTGGGAAAGATACCTGCTGGCCGGCCAGGTAAAGGCCGCCATCGGCATAACCGGCCGTTAAGGAGTTGCCCACGGCTATGAACCGTGAAAAATCGGCTGACCCGCGTGTGGGTTGCGGGGTTTTTATTTCGGGCTTGCAGGCACCCAGTATCAGTAAACCTGCAATGATATATAAGTGCTGTTTTAAAAATTTCATCTTCATCATCTTTATATTTTACCAGTGATAGGAAAGTGATAGGCCGGGGATATAAACATTTGTTTCAAACGTGCCCGCCAACTGCGACTGAATATTTGTTTGGGTGCGCGCCATTAAATGTTCGTACTCAAACGAGGCATCCACGTTGAGATGGTGCCCCAGCCGGTAACCAATTCCGCCGGTTACATAAACACGGTTGGCATCAGGCGCTTCGGGTGTAACATAGCCGTCGTTTACGGCAGTGGTCGCGTAGCCGCCGCCAAAACGCAGGGAAAGGTTGTCCGACGATTTATACTGTGCACCTCCTCTGAATACGACAGCGTCCTTGTAATTACGCGGGAAATAGCTGTCCTTTAAAGAAGGGGTATTTGATTTATAATCAAAAGCCAGAGCCTTGTATACACTCCAGCCCACTACGTTAACATCCAAAGCCAGGGTCCATTTTTTTGCAGGATAAAATCCAAACCCGATTGAATTGGTTGCCGGCAGTGGTATACTGGCATTAAAAGTATTTGGCTGCGGGAAACTGCTTTGCAGCGACGCCGGGACGGTGAACAACGCATTGCCATCACTAATAGTCGTAGTAACCTGTGAGCGGTGTGATATACCAACCGACACGCCTGATTCTGTTTTAAAATAAATGCCGGCATTCCATCCATAGCCTTTTCCGGAACCTTTAAGTTCGGCCTGGCCGGTTTGCTGGCCGCTGCCATCCGAAAGCGGTAACGCCTGCCTGAGGTCGACACTGCCATGGTTATAAACAAAACCGCCGCCAATGCTCAGGTAATCCGTCAGTTTAATGCTTAGCGTAGGCTGAAAATAGATCGCTTTCAGATCAAGGCTCTCCAGTACGTATTTGCCTTGCCAGGTATTGCCCCAGTCGGTTAAACCGCCAAAGGGTGTATAAACGCCCAGCCCGATCTTCCAGAAAGATGATTTAGGGCCCCAAACCACATAAGCGTTAAAAGGGTATGCCACTTTATCGGCCGTGTGGTATTGTGTGCTGGTATTAAGGGGGTTAAAATCCGACTTGAACAGCAGCGGGCTTACGCCTGCCTGCACAAAGTTTTCGGGCAGCATGGCCACAGCGCCGGGATTAAAAAATACCGAGGCGCCATCCTGCAACAGGCCGGTGCCGGTATGCCCCATCCCGATTTGCTGCTGCCCGCCAAGATTGACCTGGAAGCCCTGCGCCAGCGCTAAAATGGGCGAGAACAGGCATAAAATAAGTACAAGTTTTCTCATAACAAGGTTATTACTGAGTGCGAAAGAGTGTCTTTAGGTTAAATTAACATCAATAACTGGTGATACAAACATATTAAAATTGGCCGTAATTCAAGTTTAAACTTGCAAAAACAATGATGTTAAAAATCTTTAACGAGGTATTTTAATATTTGCCGATAAATCTTAACTTTGCGCCTCTGAAATGACGGGTGTTTTATAAGGCCTGTGTATTTCATAATAATTACATTAAATACCCGGTAATATATGCCAAACATTGGAAAAATATCACGGATCATCGGTCCGGTAGTTGACGTAAGCTTCGCAGATGACGCTCACCTTCCTAAAATTTATGATGCATTGGAGATCACCAAAGAAAATGGTCAGAAGGTAATTTTAGAAGTTCAACAGCATTTAGGTGAAGATCGTGTACGCGCGATCGCCATGGATTCAACCGACGGTTTACTGCGCGGTATGAAGGTGCTGGACCTTGAATCGGCTATAAAAATGCCGGTTGGTGATGATATTAAAGGCCGTGTATTTAACGTGGTAGGCGACGCGATCGACGGTATCGAAAACCTCGACAAAAGCAAGGGCCGCCCCATCCACGCTACCCCGCCAAGGTTCGAAGACCTTTCAACCGAAACCGAGGTGCTTTTTACAGGTATCAAGGTTATCGACCTGCTCGAGCCTTATGTAAAAGGCGGTAAGATCGGTTTGTTCGGTGGCGCCGGTGTTGGTAAAACTGTATTGATCCAGGAGCTGATCAACAATATCGCGAAAGCTTATTCGGGCCTTTCGGTATTCGCCGGTGTAGGCGAGCGTACCCGTGAGGGGAACGACCTGCTGCGCGAAATGCTTGAATCGGGTATTATTAAATATGGCGATGATTTTATGCACTCGATGGAAGCCGGCGGCTGGGACCTGTCGAAGGTTGACCCCAATGCATTGAAAGAATCAAAAGCTACTTTCGTTTTCGGACAAATGAACGAGCCTCCGGGCGCACGTGCACGTGTTGCCTTATCAGGATTAACCATTGCTGAATATTTTCGCGATGGCGACGCCGAAGGTAAGGGCCGTGATATATTATTCTTTATTGACAACATTTTCCGCTTTACACAGGCGGGTTCCGAAGTATCAGCGCTGCTTGGCCGTATGCCATCGGCGGTAGGTTACCAGCCAACGCTGGCAACTGAAATGGGTACCATGCAGGAGCGTATCACTTCAACAAAACGCGGTTCAATTACTTCCGTTCAGGCGGTATACGTACCTGCGGATGACTTGACCGACCCTGCACCGGCAACAACATTTGCCCACCTGGATGCGACAACCGTATTATCCCGTAAAATTGCAGAGCTTGGTATTTACCCTGCGGTGGATCCATTGGACTCAACCTCGCGTATCCTTAGCCCGGCTATTTTGGGTGACGAGCATTATAACACTGCTCAGCGCGTTAAAGAAACTTTACAGCGTTACAAAGAGCTCCAGGATATCATCGCCATCCTTGGTATGGACGAGTTATCTGAAGAAGATAAATTGGTAGTATCGCGTGCACGCCGCGTACAGCGTTTCCTGTCGCAGCCGTTCCACGTTGCCGAGCAGTTCACCGGTTTAAAGGGTGTGCTGGTTGACATCAAGGAAACTATCAAAGGCTTCAACATGATCATGGACGGCGAAGTGGATGAATATCCCGAAGCAGCGTTCAACCTGGTTGGCAGCATCGACGAAGCAATAGAAAAAGGCAAGAAGCTGTTGGCGGAAGCCAACGCTTAGTAGCAAGTAGTTAGTATCAAGTATCAAGTATCAAGACAGAAAAATAAAAAATCTTGCTACTTGATACTGGTGACTTGCTACTGAATAAAAAAAGTACTTATATTGAGCAACAAGAGTCACAAAAATCTTGCTACTTGATACCAGCGACTTGATACTTAAAAAACATGACATTAGAAATCCTTACTCCCGACAGAAAAGTATTCGAAGGCGAGGCTACTTCGGTAACCCTTCCCGGCACGTTGGGTTTTTTTGAAATATTAAATCACCACGCGCCCATCATCTCAACGCTGGAAGACGGCAAGGTAACCGTGCGTAACGGCTCGGCTAAAGAGGAATATTACTTTATCCGCGGCGGCGTTGTAGAGGCATCGGATAACAAAGTGATCATCCTGGCTGAAGGCATCATGCAAAAGTAGGTTTTATATACTTATCGATATCTAAATCCCTGGCTCGCTGGCCGGGGATTTTTTGTTTGGGTTGTGCTGATATGGGTGTACCACCCGGCACACCTGGTTGCACCTGAACACACCTGGTTACGCATAAATACAATTTTGCGCCGCCATATAAAAACTATAAATTTGTATAAAGGCCTGCATTATGACTACACTAGCCCTCCGCAAAAAACTAATGACCTACCTCGCCGATGCTGATGACAGCAAAGTAAAAGCTTTATACACCCTGCTTGAAAAGGATATCCTGGACGAAGAAACCTTTACGTTAACGGACGAGCAGCTTCAAATACTGGATAATGAGCGTGAAATGCATGTAAACGGCGAAAGCAAATCCTATAACCGGGCAGAGGCATTGCAAATTATTAAGGGTCAGCGTAGTTTTTAATGTACCAGCTAATCATTAAACCACGTGCTATCGAAATGGCTAAAGAAGCTTATCAATGGTACGAGGAATAGCAAGCGGGGTTAGGCGATCTATTTTTATTTGAATTAGAAAGCTGTTATGATAAACTCGAAACCTGGCCTGATTCATATTCTAAAATCAAAAAGAATTTCAGGCAAATAATTTTAAGAATTTTTCCTTACGTGATTGTTTTTGAAATTTCGAAACGCGTGCCCTGCAGGGCCAATTCAATTTACTAACATAACGGGTATGTTCATAATTTCAACAAATAAATTTACTGGTATCTCTTATATTTACCAGTTGATATTTTTAAGCTAATAATGAGTGAAGATCTAACCCCGGACGAGATACCTGCAAACAGCGAAGAAAAATTACATAACATCATCTCACTCGACGGTTTGTACGAAAACTGGTTCCTGGATTACGCCTCCTATGTAATACTCGACCGTGCCGTGCCGCATATAAACGATGGTTTAAAACCGGTGCAGCGCCGTATCCTGCACTCGCTTAAAGAGATGGACGACGGGCGTTTTAACAAAGCCGCCAACGTTATCGGTAACACCATGAAATATCACCCGCACGGGGATGCTTCCATTGGTGATGCCATGGTGCAGATCGGGCAAAAAAATCTCCTCATTGATTGCCAGGGAAACTGGGGCGACCCCGTCACCGGCGACTCGGCAGCGGCGCCGCGTTACATCGAAGCCCGGCTATCGAAATTCGCGCTCGACGTTGTTTTTAATCCCGATACTACCGACTGGCAGGCCAGCTACGATGGCCGTAACCGCGAGCCGATAACCCTCCCGGTTAAATTCCCTTTGCTGCTGGCACAGGGCGCCGAGGGTATTGCCGTAGGTTTGGCCACCAAAATATTACCGCATAATTTTATCGAATTGATTGAGGCTTCCATTGAAGTGCTCAAAGGCAATGCGCCTAACTTGCTGCCCGACTTCCCGACCGGCGGAATGGCCGATGCTTCGGCGTATAACGAGGGCCAGCGCGGGGGGCGGGTGCGCGTACGTGCAAAAATTGTGGAGCGCGATAAAAAGACCCTCGCCATTACCGAGATCCCGTTCAGCACCACTACCGGCGGGTTAATGGAAAGCATTGTCGCTGCCAACGAAAAGGGTAAGATCAAGATCAAAAAGATCGAGGATAATACATCCAGCAGCGTTGAAATAATGGTGCACCTGGCGCCGGGCATATCACCCGATGTAACCATTGACGCGCTTTATGCTTTTACCGATTGCGAGGTATCCATTTCCCCGAATACCTGCGTAATACAGGACGACAAGCCGCGGTTTATGAGTGTGAACGACATGCTCACCGAAAGTACGCATTACACCCGCAAGCTGCTAAAAATGGAGCTGGAGATCAGGCTGAAGGAGCTGATGGAAAAAATATTCTTTAGCTCGTTGCTGAAGATATTTATCCAGGAAGGCATGTATAAGCACCCCGACTATGAAACCTCGGTGAATTTTGAAATGGTGCTGGAGGTATTGAACAGGTTGTTTGCGCCTTTCCTGCCGCAGCTTTACCGCGAAATTGTAGCCGAAGACTATAAAAAGCTCATTGATAAACCGATGAGCAGCATTACCCGCTTTGATGTTAAAAAAACCGATGAGCAGATAAAAGGCCTCGAAAGCGAGATAAAGGAAGTAAAACACAACCTGAAGCACCTGACCGATTATACCATTGCCTGGTTTCAAAAGCTGCGTGAAAAATACGGCAAAGACCGGGAGCGTAAAACCGAGCTCCGGACATTCGACCGGGTTGAGGCGGCCCAGGTGGCGCTTGCTAACGTTAAATTATACGTAAACCGCGAAGATGGCTTTATAGGCACCGGCTTAAAGAAAGATGAGTTTGTTTGCGATTGCTCGGATATCGACGAGATCATCGTTTTCAGGGAAGACGGCAGGTGCATCATCACCAAAGTACAGGATAAGGTTTTCGTAGGGAAAGAGATCATACACGCCGCGGTGTTCAAAAAGAATGACGAGCGTACGGTGTATAACATGATCTATAAAGACGGGCAAAGCGGTGTAAGCTATATCAAACGTTTTTCGGTTGTAGGCGTTACGCGCGACAAGGAATACGATCTCACGAAAGGAACCAAGGGAACGCGGGTGTTGTATTTTTCGGCAAACCCGAATGGCGAAGCGGAAGTGGTGAACGTGCAGTTGAAACCGCACAGCAAATTGAAAAAGCTGCAGTTCGACGAAGACTTTGCATCCCTTGCCATAAAAGGGCGCAACTCAATGGGCAATATCATCACAAAATACCCGGTCAAAAAGATCATATTAAAAAGCAAAGGCGTTTCTACCCTCTCGGGACGGAAAATATGGTATGACGATATTTTAAAGCGGCTAAATGCAGACGGCCGCGGAAAATACCTGGGCGAGTTTGACGGCGACGATCGGATATTAACTGTTTTGAGCACAGGTGTGTACGAACTTACCAGTTTCGACCTCAATAATCATTTTGATGATAAAATGATCGTCATCGAAAAATACGACCCGGCCAAAGTTTATTCGGTAGTGCACCTCGACGGTAAATCGAAAAACTACATGGTAAAGCGTTTTGTATTTGACAATGTGGCAATCGGCCGTCAAACCAGCATTATCAGCGACGAAGCCGGTTCCAAATTGATATTAATATCCGGCGCGGCGCAAGCCATTGTTAGCGTTGAACAACTGAAGGGCAAAGAGCAAACGCCGGAAGTGATAGAAGCCGATCTTTCGGAAATGATAGACGTAAAGGGGATGAAGGCAATGGGCAACCGGCTTTCGCAGCATCCCGTTAAAAAGGTTGAGCTGTTAAAAGAGATCAACCCCGAAGTTGAAATTCCTGAGGTTGAGATAAACGAGGCCGAAGATATTGAAGAAGAACCAGTCGAAAACACTACCCCACAGTTGGATGAAACCAACGAACCAGCCGAAGTTCCTGCCATAAAAGCAGAAAAAGAAAAGCCGCCAGTCGTACCAGTGAAACCTGCAAAATCGGTGGAATCATCCTCTGAATCGGTGCAATCATCCCCTCAACAATCGGTGGAATCACCTCATAAAAACGTCGATTTCGAGATCACCAATCCTGATGACATCGAGATAGATGATAAAGGGCAGCTGGGGCTATTTTAGATGTAAGGGAAGGAAACAACCGCTGTTAAACCGTTGCCAAAAAATCAAGCAACTTTTCTATAGCCTCTGCCCGGTGGCTTATGTTGTTTTTTTCTTCGAGGCTTAATTCAGCAAAGGTAGAGGTATAGCCATCCGGCTGGAAGATCGGATCGTAACCGAAGCCTTTTGTACCCGAAGGTTCGTGACGGATGGTGCCATCTATCACCCCTTCAAAAAAATGTTCTTTATTATCCCAGATAAGTGATATTACCGTCCGGAAACGTGCCTTCCGGTTGGTGGCGTCCCCTAATTTTTTTAATACTTTATTGATGTTTCCCGTGTGGTCGCCGGGCTTTCCCGAGTACCTTGCCGAATAAACCCCGGGCTCGCCGTTTAAAGCATCAACCTCCAGGCCGCTATCGTCGCCAAAGCAGTTCAACTTGTACTTATTGTGTACAAAATGGCTTTTTATCGATGCGTTTTCATGAAAGGTAACCCCGGTTTCGGCAATGTCGTCGTAACAGCCGATATCATCCAGGCTATACAACTTAATCTTCCCTTTTATTTTGGCAGCAACCTCTGCCAGTTTATGGCCGTTATTGGTTGCAAAAATCAATTGCTGCATCGGTTAAAGTTTTTTCATTTGCTCCCAAAATGCCTTTTTATAGTCCTGGTTATCCATCATCTCATCAAAGCTAAAAGTAAATAGTACATTAAAACTGTTTATTTGTTTTGGCTCATTGGATGATAACGCCCCGATCCCTTGCGGCAAAGCATTGCTGCCCAACAGCAACAATTTAGCAGGCTTAAAAAAATCCGTCAGCCCGGCCAGGGTAAGGTCATCATGTTTTGCTTTATTTACGATGGCTATATCGTCAAGGCTAAATTCCAAACGCTTCAGGATGTTTTCCAGCGCAGTAAGGTGGTTTTCGGCAATAAACTCCAGTTCGGGATAATGCACTACCACCACGAAGTTCTTTTTGTTCCCGCCAAGGTAATTAAAACTAAGCTCCGGCGCTGTAATAACCGGTTCCGTCGCCCGCGGTTTTCCGTATTCCATTTTGTCTTTATTCAACAGGTAAATTTCATCCTGCATAATAAAACCAAAGGCGGCCGGGTTTTCTATATTCACTTTAACAAATTTTAACCAAAAGTAGTTAAACTGTTTGAAGCATTATCGGCATATTCGCACAATTGTGTGCTGATATATTAAATGACACGAATTATACAGCCGGAATTAATAAATTTTACCGAAATTCGAAGTTTTTACCCCCGCCTGTTAGCGGGTTACATTAGCATAAAATAGATGAGAAAGTTTGGGTTAGCCATTTTAAGCATTATTTCAGTTATATCAATTGCCCGTGCGCAGGTGCACACGCTCGATAAGATTGCCGGCGTTGTGGGCAGCGGCATTATTTTACAGTCGGATATTGAGTTAAAATATGCGTCGTACCTGGCGCAGGGCAACGCGCCGAACCCGGCAATCAAATGCCAGATATTACAAAGTTTAATGACGCAAAAGCTGCTGGCGCAACAGGCGGTTATTGATAGCGTTGAAGTAAAGGACGATGAAGTTGACAACGATGTTGACCGCCGCATGCGCGGGATGATACAGCGTGCCGGCGGACAGGAAAGGCTGGAGCAGTTTTTAGGCCGGTCGGTTATCCAGTATAAGGATGAGATACGCCCGGATATCAAGGAAGCGCTGGTTGCACAAAAAATGCAGCAAAAGATCACCACCAACGTAAATACCACCCCGCAGGACGTTAAAAAGTTTTTTGATGCGATACCCAAGGATAGCCTGCCGTCTTTTAATAAAGAGGTAGAAGTAGGCGAGATCGTATTTCAGCCGAAACTGACCAAAGACGAAAAAGAAGCTTATCGCCAAAAGGCGGAGGAATTGCGTAAGCGGGTAATAGGCGGTGAAGATTTTGGCGCTATGGCGCGACTGTATTCGCAGGACCCCGGTTCGGCCACCGAAGGAGGCGACTTAGGGTTTAATGACCGTACCGCTTATGTTAAGGAATTTTCGGCGATGGCGTTCAGGTTAAAGGCCGGGGAAATTTCGCCGGTATTTGAAACCGATTTTGGGTTTCACTTTTTGCAGGTAATTGAGCGGAGGGGCGAGCAGGTGCATGTACGGCATATTTTGATTATACCTGCCCTTACCCAGGCCAGCCTCGACCGTGCAAAAGCAAAAGCCGATAGTATTTACGACCAGCTATTGAAAAATAAGAAGATCGATTTTTCGTCGGCAGCTGCTTACTACTCAGATAGCAAAGACACCAAATACAATGGCGGAATGATGTTGAATGCCGACAACGTTGAGGCACGTACTACCTACATCCCGACAGATAAACTGGACCCCCAGGTTGCATTGATAACCGATACGATGAAAGTAGGCAGTATTTCGAAACCGCAGCTGTTTACCGGGCAGGATGGTAAAAAAACCTACAAAATACTTTACCTGAAATCGACAACCAACGCGCATAAGGCTAACCTGACGCAAGACTATCCTAAATTGAAGGAATACGCCACCAACGACAAGATCAACCGTACGGTTAGCGACTGGTTCCGGAAAAAAAGAAAGCAAACGTTCATCAAGATCGACCCGCAATATCAATCGTGCCCAACGCTGCAAGGCTGGGGTACTCCTGATACGACTGCAGAGGTTAAACCTTAACACAAGCTATGCAACACCGATCTGACGTGGAAGCTGCCGATGCTTTAAGGCAGGCCTATCAGCAAATAAATGCCGAAATAGGTAAAGTGATCATCGGGCAGCAGGAAGTGCTCAAATTTGTGCTTATTTCTATTTTCAGCAACGGGCATTGCCTGTTGGTTGGCGTGCCCGGCCTCGCAAAAACCTTATTGGTGCAAACGGTTGCGCAAGTGCTCGACCTTGATTTTAAACGTATCCAGTTCACGCCCGACCTGATGCCATCGGACATCATCGGGTCCGAAATATTGGGCGAGGACAGGAATTTTAAATTCATACCCGGCCCGGTTTTTTCAAATATTATACTAGCCGACGAGATCAACCGCACACCGCCGAAAACGCAGGCAGCATTATTAGAGGCTATGCAGGAAAAAGCGGTAACAGCCGCGGGCATTACGCACCGGCTATCATTGCCGTTTTTTGTTTTAGCCACGCAAAACCCGATCGAGCAGGAAGGCACCTATCCTTTACCAGAAGCCCAGCTTGACCGTTTTATGTTTCACGTGGCCCTTGATTACCCGACTTTTAAGGAAGAGTTGCAGGTAGTTAAAAATACTACATCTTCAACACAATCCGAAGTAAATAAACTGTTAAACGCAAGCCAGATCATTTATTTTCAGCAACTGGTGAGGAATATCCCGGTGGCTGATAATGTGCTGGAATACGCCGTTAAACTGGTATCCAAAACACGGCCGCACGGCGAACTGGCATCGCCTGACGTTAAACGGTTGTTAAACTGGGGAGCGGGGCCGCGTGCATCGCAGTTTTTAATTTTGGGCGCTAAATGCCACGCGGTTATCAGCGGCAAATACTCGCCTGATATTGAAGATGTGCAAGCCATTGCAAAGCCCGTTTTACGCCATCGCATTGTACGCAGCTACCACGCCGAGGCGGAAGGGCTATCAACAGACGACATTATTGAACGGCTTTTTTAACCAGTTCAGAACCGTTTGGCATTGGCGGTGTTTAATTACAGGCACACCATGATCAGGAAACAAAACTTCAATATACCAGGCGCCAAAGGCCGCATTATACTTATCGACGTCACTTTTGATGATGCCCTTAAAAATGCGCCCCTTGTTATTTTTGCGCATGGCTTTAAAGGCTTTAAGGACTGGGGCGCGCATAACCTGGTGGCGCAATACTTTGCCGAGCACGGGTTCCGGTTTTTAAAGTTCAACTTTTCGCACAATGGTACCACAACCGACAACCCGCTTGAATTTAAGGACCTGATAGCCTTTGGTGATAATACCTTTTCTATCGAATTGCAAGACCTGGCTACAGTTATAGACTTTGCCAGTAACGGTTCATCAATGCCTGCAGCAGGCGATATTTACCTGATGGGACATAGCATGGGCGGCGGCATCAGCATCGTTAAAACGGCCGAAGATGCCCGCATCAAAAAACTTGTTACCATGGCATCCATCTCAAGCTTCCGCAATTTATGGCCGGAGGAGATAGAAGAACAATGGCGCCTGCAGGGCATTATATATATGCCCAATACCCGCACCGGCCAGCAAATGCCGTTAAAGGCCGGCCTGCTGGATGACCTGGATAAAAACGCAGCCCGGTTGGACATACTGGCCAAAGCAGCAGAAATAAAACAGCCCTGCCTGATTGTGCACGGCAGCGCCGATACTTCGGTACCTTTCAGCCATGCCGAGGCCTTGAAAAAAGCTATGCCGGATGCTGAAATGCTCGTCGTTCCCGGCGGCGACCATACCTTTGGCGCTATCCATCCGTATACTAAAAATACACTACCGGCGCCCTTGCTTGAATTTTGCAATCAAAGCATCGCTTTTTTAAATAAGCCGGCGTCGAAACTGTAACAACTGGTTTACGTTATATGATGTGTGTGGATTTGAATTGACAGCTGAGTGTAACAAATCCATCCATTTTTATTCAAATTAATGCAGCTGAGTTACTTTTGCCGCACGTTTTTTAATTATATATGATTTTATCCGGATCCAGAAAACAGGGAAAAAAGTTCTTAAATCCAATACCAACGGATACAGGCAGCATAGGAAAATTGATCCCTATATTAAAGGAATACATTAACAATAAAGCCGAAAATGTCCCGAAACAGCCCCTGGGGCCATTTTATACCGATCCATCAGTTTTTCAAACGCCGCCCAAAAGCGGTTTACGGATCACGTGGATCGGGCACTCGAGTTTGTTAATAGAGATCGGCGGCAAACGGATACTTACCGACCCGGTATGGAGCGACCGGGTGTCATTTTCGTCCTTTTTTGGGCCGAAACGTTTTTTTCAACCGCCTTTAGCGCTTGAACAGCTGCCAGAACTTGATGCGGTCATCGTTTCGCATGATCATTATGACCATCTCGATTTCCAGACCATTAACTATTTCTCAGGGAAAGAAGTACCGTTTTATTGTTCACTGGGCGTTGGGCGATACCTGCAACGTTGTGGAATAGAAAAACCATTTATAACTGAAATGGACTGGGGCGACAGCGTGATGCTGGATAATGACTGTGTGATAACAGCAGCTCCCGCCCGGCACTTCAGCGGGAGAGGGATCGTTGGCCGCAATGAAACGCTGTGGTCATCTTTTGTAATAAAAGGATATAAGCACAACATCTTTTTTGGTGCAGATTCCGGCTGGTTCCCTGGTTTTAAAAGGATCGGCGAGCAATTCGGCCCTTTTGACTTAACCATGCTTGAAATAGGCGCTTACGGGCAATTTTGGCCCGATATTCACATGGGGCCCGAACATGCTTCAAATGCGCACCTCGCTTTACGCGGCAAGATAATGATGCCTATTCACTGGGGTACTTTTAACCTGGCCCCGCATGCCTGGTACGAGCCGATTGAACGATTGGAAGAAATTGCCGGGAAAAAAGATATCCAATTATTCGCACCGAAACCTGGTGAACCCACCGAAATAAACGGAGCCTATTCGTCGGATTGGTGGAAAAAGTATTTGTAGGGAAGACTGTCGGCAATTGACCTTGCCTTACTAATTATTAACGGAACTTCGTTGCGCACGATCGATCATTATATGTACCGTACCGATCATTTCGTCGATGTCAAAAGGTTTCTCCAAAAAAGCATCCGCGCGGCATTCCGCCGCCATTTGATCGAGGTTATATGCTGCAGACGCTAACAAAACAGGAATGTGCGCGGTCAATGGGTTCGCTTTTAATTGACCGCAAAGCTCGGAGCCATGCCCATCAAGCAACCAATTGTCCAGTATCAGCAGGTCGGGATTAATTGCATGAACATCATGGGTTGATAGAATCGATGCCGACGATATGGTGGCGAACCCCTCTTCAGCCAATATCATGCGCAGGACATTCGAAATATCAATGTCGTCTTCGAGTATCAGTATCTTTTTCATAGCCACGGGATTTTAATTGCACAAGCAACATGCAATCATGGCTTATATTGACGCATTGCTTATTGTATAACGGTATTTAAACGTTATAACTAAAAAACCGCGTTAAAGTTTCTAAGACTTTGTGAAAAGTAGCTGTGAGCCTGCAGTTAAACGTTCTTCGCCAACCAGTCGCCTACCTCGCTTGTTTTATACGCTTTATTTTTACCGGCCAGGTCTTCTGTAACAATGCCCTCAGCCAGCGATCTATTGACAACTGACCTGATCAATTCTGCCTCCTCTTTTAATCCGAAAGCATCTTCAAACATCATTGCGGCCGACAATACAGTTGCCAGCGGGTTAGCGATATCCTTGCCGGCAGCCTGCGGGTACGAACCATGAATAGGCTCAAATAATGAAGTATGGATGCCAATGGAAGCAGACGGCATCAACCCCATTGAACCGGAAATTACAGATGCCTCGTCGGTTAAAATATCACCAAAAAGGTTCTCGGTGATCAGCACATCGTACGTGTTTGGCCACTGAACCAGGCGCATCGCAACAGCATCGACAAACTCGTAGCTTACGGTAACCTCGGGGAAATCCTTTTCCATATCCTGTACGGTTTCGCGCCACAAACGGGAGGTTTCCAACACATTGGCCTTATCTACGCAGCACAATCTTTTGCCGCGCGCCATCGCCATTTCAAAACCTAATTTCGCCAGGCGCTGAACTTCGGCGCGGGTATAGGTGCAGGTATCAAAAGCCGTGTTTCCGTCATCTTTTCTGCCCCGCTCGCCAAAATAAATACCGCCGGTCAACTCGCGGAGGATGATCAGATCGGTTCCTTCAATACGTTCTCTTTTTAGGGGTGAATTGTCGATCAAAGAGGGAAAAGTAAATGTAGGGCGAACGTTGGCAAACAGTCCCAGTTTTTTGCGCATTTTCAGCAGCCCCTGCTCCGGGCGGACGGTGGCCTTGGGGTCGTTATCAAATCGCGGGTGACCGATAGCACCAAACAAAACCGCATCGGCTGCCATGCATATCTCGTGTGTTGCATCTGGGTAAGGTTCGCCAACAGCGTCTATCGCACAAGCGCCGGTTAAAGCCGGTGTCCAGGTAATTTCGTGGTTAAACTTTTTTGCTATTGCGTTTGATACTTTAACGGCCTGGTCAATAACCTCGGGCCCAATTCCGTCTCCTGCTAAAAGTGCGATATTCAGTTTCATTTATTTTATACGTCGTTTAAATATTTTGTCTTTGGTTCCTGCCTCTAAATTATATTCAGCATCTTCTGCGTCGCCTTAATGGCGCAAACAGTTTGGTCAGAATCCAGTCCCCTTGTTATAAATTTTTTCTTATCCGTTTGCCAGGTGATGATCGTTTCGCACAAAGCATCCGAACTGCTGCCGGGGGCTATCCGCACTGCGTAATCGATCAGCTTTGGCAAACATCGTTGTTTCTTTGCATAAACCATCGCCAGCGCGTTCATAAAAGCGTCAAACTGGCCGTCGCCCTGGGCATTTTCTTCAAATTTTTCGCCGTCTATCTTTACCGCAATGGTGGCTGACGGGCGCAGGCCCATTGAGTTCATTAACACGTACGACTCTACAATAACCTTCTGTTCATACAGGCTGCTATCCAAAACGTCCGAAATAATATAAGGCAGGTCCTCTTTAGTTACTGTTTCTTTTTTATCACCCAATTCAATTACGCGCTGGGTCACTTTTTTCAGGTCGGCGGCATTTAACTTTAAGCCTAGTTCCTGCAGGTTTTTTTCAATATTTGCTTTGCCGGATGTTTTCCCTAAAGCATATTCCCGCTTTCTGCCAAAACGCTCAGGGAGCAGGTCGTTAAAGTATAAATTATTTTTATTGTCCCCGTCGGCATGTATACCGGCTGTTTGTGTAAACACGTTGTCGCCAACAATCGGTTTATTCGAAGGGATCCTGATTCCCGAAAAGGTTTCAACCAATTTACTCACCTTATAAATAGAAGATTCTTTGAGGCCTATTTCAACTTCCGGCGCAAAATCATGAATAACGGCAACCGCGCTGGCCATGGCAGCGTTACCTGCCCGTTCGCCCATGCCGTTTACGGTTAAATGCAGCCCATTTGCCCCGGCCTTTACAGCCTCCAGCACGTTGGCGGTGCCCAGGTCATAATCATTATGCGCATGAAAATCAAAATGGGCAGCCGGATATTTTGATTTTATATCGGTTATATACTTAAAGGTCTCCCCGGGTGTAAGAATACCAAGCGTATCTGGTAATAATATCCGCTTTACAGGTTGTGTGGAAAGGAAATCCAGCAACTGGTAAACATATTCCGGCGAGTTGCGCATGCCATTGCTCCAGTCCTCCAGGTAAACATTGGTTGAAATGTTTTTACTTTGAGCCAGTTCGATGACCTTCTTTATTTCACAAAAGTGTTGTTCGGGCGTCCGCTTAAGCTGGTGTGTTAAATGATTTAACGAGCCTTTTGTCAACAGGTTCTGAACTTTTACGCCCGAGTTTACCATCCAGTCGATAGATACGCCGTCATCTACAAACGATAATACCTCAATCCTATCCGCATAGCCGTTTTCGTCCGCCCAGGTTAAAATGCTTTTAACAGCCTGGAACTCGCCTTCAGATACGCGCGCAGAGGCGATCTCAACCCTGTCGACATTGAGCTCCTCCAATAATAATTGGGTGATGGTTAGCTTTTCTGAAATGGAAAAAGACACGCCCGATGTTTGTTCCCCATCGCGAAGCGTAGTGTCCATTATTTCTATTTTTCTTTTTTCCATGACGGGGTTTAGTTTAGATTCGGCTTGTATGAGTTAGATTCAAGAATCAAGAAGTCTTGACTCTTGGTTCTTGAATCTTGATTCTATAATTAAAGCGGAAGATTTTCAGCAAACTCTTCTATCTCTGATTTAATGCTTTGCAGATAATCGATATCGTCAAAGCCGTTCATCATATTATCTTTTTTATACGGGCTGATCTCGAATGTTTCCTTCTCTCCGGTTGATAAGATGGTGATCGTTTGGGCCGGCAAATTCACTTCAAGTTCTGTTTTAGGATCGGCGTGAATAGCCGAAAATATCTTTTCGGAAAATTCAGCGCTAACCTGTACGGGCAGTACGCCGATATTTAAGCAGTTATTTCTAAAAATATCCGCAAAAAAGCTGGATACCACGCACCGGAACCCGTAGTCGTAAACCGCCCAGGCAGCATGCTCCCTTGATGAGCCGGAACCAAAGTTTTTGCCGCCGACCAAAATCTTACCACTATAAATGGGATTGTTGAGCACAAAATCCTTTTTCGGCGTATTGTCCGGATTATACCGCCAGTCGCGGAAAAGGTTATCGCCAAAGCCAACGCGTTCCGTCGCCTTTAAAAAGCGGGCAGGAATAAGCTGGTCGGTATCCACATTTTCTATAGGGAGAGGCACCGCGGTGCTTCTTAATATATTAAATTTATCGTAAGCCATTGTTTTATTTTTGATTATTCACCAGTGTTTGTTTTTTAATGGTGTTCATGAGTTCGCTACGCTCAGTTTCACCGATTGTTTTTTGATTTCACCGATGTTCTTTTATTGTTTACTAATCTCTGATCTCCAGTCTCTAATCTCTCAACCTAAACAAGTTCTTCAATTAACGTTCTCGGGTCAGTAACCACACCAGTAATAGCGGCCGCGGCGGCAACCAGCGGGCTGGCTAACATGGTTCTTGCGCCGGGGCCCTGCCTGCCTTCAAAGTTTCGGTTTGAGGTGCTCACGGCATACTTGCCGGCGGGTATCTTATCATCGTTCATGGCTAAACAGGCAGAACAACCGGGCTGGCGTAATGTAAAACCGGCTTCGGTTAAAATATCCAGCAGGCCTTCTTCTTTAATTTGAGACTCAACAATGTGGGAGCCGGGAACCAGCCAAACCGTAACATCGTCGGCTTTATGCTTGCCTTTTACAAGGGATGTAAACGCCCTGAAATCTTCTATCCGGCCGTTTGTGCAACTGCCGACAAAAACAAAGTCGACCTTTTTGCCCAGCATGTGCTCACCTTCGGCAAATCCCATATATTTTAATGATTTCTCGTACGTTGCAGCGCCTCCCTCCACATGAGCGGCATCCGGGATATCGTGCGAAATGCCCATACCCATTCCCGGGTTTGTACCGAAAGTGATCATTGGTTCAATTGACGAGCCGTCAAATGTCAATTCTTTATCGAAAATAGCGTCAGGGTCGGTTTTTAATGTGCGATAATAGGCCAGCGCCCTGTCCCAGGCTTCGCCTTTAGGACTGAACTCCCTGCCCTTTACATAATTGATGGTGGTTTCATCCGGGGCGATCATGCCGCCGCGGGCTCCCATTTCAATACTTAAATTACAAACCGTCATCCGGCCTTCCATGCTCATGTTTTCAAAAACGTCACCTGCATATTCAACAAAATACCCGGTAGCGCCCGAAGTGGTAAGCTTTGATATGATGAATAAGGCAACGTCTTTGGGCGTAACGCCTCTCCCTAATTTGCCGTTAACGTTGATCCGCATTTTTTTAGGCTTTGGCTGCATGATGCATTGTGTTGCCAAAACCATCTCAACTTCAGATGTGCCGATACCAAAGGCTATGGCGCCAAAAGCACCGTGGGTTGAGGTATGCGAGTCGCCGCAAACGATCGTTGCGCCGGGTTGGGTTATTCCGTACTCCGGACCAACAACGTGCACAATGCCATTTTTTTGGTGTCCCAGGCCCCAGTAACTGATACCATATTCTTTTGAATTCGCCTCCAATGCGTTTAACTGGTTGGCCGAAAGCGGGTCGGCAACAGGCAAATGCTGGTTTATTGTAGGGGTATTATGATCGGCAGTAGCAAATGTACGCTCGGGGTATAAAACACGGATGCCCCTGCTCTTTAATCCCAAAAAGGCTACCGGGCTTGTAACCTCGTGGATCAAATGGCGGTCTATAAAAAGCACATCGGGCCCACCCGCTATCTTTCGCACCACGTGTGTATCCCACACCTTATCAAATAATGTCTTGCTCATTTTTTTGTTATTCTTATTTATTCACTTTTGAAAACGACCGGCTGTAAAGATTCGTATTGTTAACCAGTGATAAAAGATCGTCGTCGTTTATATTTAATTTGTTATCGGCCAATGTTAAAAAGCTTTTATAGGTTTCATCCAGTTCGGCGCGGTCTAAATGATGTCCCAGTCGTTCCAGGTGAAACTTTAAGGCATGCCTGCCGCTGCGCGCGGTAAGTACGATGGAAGCACTTGGAAAGCCTACATCCTCCGGCTTAATGATCTCGTAATTCTCGCGGTTCTTTAAAAAGCCGTCCTGGTGTATGCCCGAGCTATGTGCGAAGGCATTACTGCCCACAATTGCCTTATTTGGCTGTACAGGCATCCGCATTTGCGTACTCACCATGTGGCTCAGCTCATAAAAATTGCGCGTGTTGATGTTGGTATGCAAGCCCAGTTTCTGGTGGGTTTTTAATATCATCACCACTTCTTCAATAGAGGTATTACCGGCACGTTCGCCAATGCCGTTTATGGTACCCTCAATCTGGCGGGCGCCGTTTTCGAGGCCGGCAATTGAGTTGGCTGTAGCCAGACCCAAATCGTTATGACAGTGAACAGATATTATAGCTTTGTCGATGTTTTGTACATTCTCTTTCAGGAATTTAATTTTCTCGCCATATTGGTTTGGCAGGCAATAGCCATTGGTATCCGGGATGTTGACGACGGTTGCACCTGCAGCAATTACCGCCTCGATCATTTGCGCCAGGTAATGAATATCCGCCCGGCCTGCATCTTCCGCATAAAACTCGATATCCTCCACAAACCGCTTGGCATATTTAACAGCATCAACGGCCCGCTCCAATATTTTTTCGCGGGTGCTGTTAAATTTATGCTTGATATGCATGTCCGATGAACCGATGCCCGTATGGATGCGCGGCCGTTTGGCGTAGTTCAGTGATTCAACAGCTACGTCGATATCACCTTTGGTTGCGCGGGTCAGGGCGCAAACTGTAGGTTGCGATACTGATTTGGATATCTCCACTACGCTCTGAAAATCCCCCGGGCTCGACACCGGGAAACCCGCCTCGATAATATCTACACCCAATGCCTCCAGTTCCCTGGCGATCTCTATCTTTTCGGGCGTGGTTAACTGGCACCCCGGTACCTGCTCGCCATCACGAAGCGTGGTATCAAAAACATAAACGCGGTTTGGATCGTGTATCATAGTTTTTAGATTTGAGATGTGAGATTTGAGATGTGAGATTATAACTACTCACAACTGTCACCTTACACCGATTAACACTATATCTTATACATTTATAGAAGATCGAATTGAACCAAAACATCAGTTTCAAATCTCACTTCTCATATCTTCTTTAACTGCTACAAACCTTAGCCTAACATAATCGATATACCAATCGCCGTCCTTGTTGTAATTGGGTTCCAGTATGTCGGTTATCTCTGATAGTATTTGTTCTTTTTCTGTTTGTTCAATCCCTTCAAAATACGTTGAGCCAAACATGGTCAGCCATTTGATAACGCCTGTTCTGCCATCCTGCAATAATGTGAGCCGGTCAAAATTAGCAGCAAGCGTTACCCTGAAACCTGCATTTTCCAGTTTGGTTGCGTACTCTCCCAGCGAAGGGAAATACCACATTTTCTTTTTTGCCAGATCAGCGTGTCCATATTTTTCAAGCACCCGCTTCAACGCTGCCATTATATGTGCATTATTTCCTTTGCCACCCATTTCTGCAACAAACCTGCCGCCGGGCTTAAGGCTATCGTAAACACATTTTATCGCCTCATCCGCTTTATGCACCCAGTGCAACACTGCATTGGAGAACACCGCGTCGAAGGGTTCATCAAAATGGAAATCAGCTGCATCAGCAACCAGGAAGGGAAACCCGGGAAAGCTTTCTTTAGCTTTCGCGATCATCTCCTCAGAAGCATCAATACCTGTTACTTCTGCTCCCTGATCTTTTATCTTATTCGTCAAATGCCCTGTACCGCAACCCAGGTCGAGTATTCGTTCGCCCGGTTTTATATCCAATAACTCCAGTACGCTTTCGCCGTATTGAAATACGAAAGCATGTTTGTCGTCATATAATTCTGCGTTCCATTTCATTTTGTTTGTCATTTCTATAGCGATGGGTTTAAAACCCATCGCTATGATATATTTAAGCTTCTACAGCCTGGTTCTCCGGCCTTAAACTTCTTACAGTTTTGCCGGCCTGCCACATTTCGCTGTCGCGCAATTCTTTTAGTTCAATATTCAGCTTTTCGCGATAATCGGGCTTGCTGTTTGAATCGATTGATTTTTGCGATTCCTTGCCTGATGCTACGCTCTCGTACAGTTCTTCAAATACGGGTTTGGTTGCATCGCGGAATTTTTTCCACCAGTCCAACGCACCGCGCTGTGCGGTTGTTGAGCAATTGGCGTACATCCAGTCCATACCATTCTCAGCCACCAGCGGCATTAATGATTGGGTTAACTCTTCAACCGTTTCGTTAAATGCTTCCGACGGCGAATGGCCATTTTTACGCAACACCTCGTATTGTGCAGCGAAAACACCCTGTATACAACCCATTAAAGTACCGCGCTCGCCGGTAAGGTCACTGTACACTTCTTTTTTGAAATCTGTTTCAAACAAATAACCGCTGCCTACAGCGATACCCAGGGCGATAACCCTTTCTTTTGCCCGGCCTGTGGCATCCTGGAAAATGGCGTAGCTGGAGTTCAATCCGCGGCCCTGTAAAAACATACGGCGCAATGAAGTGCCTGAGCCTTTAGGCGCCACCAAAAACACATCCACATCAGCGGGCGGAACAATACCGGTTTGCTCTTTGAACGTGATGCCAAAGCCATGTGAAAAATATAAGGCTTTGCCTTTTGTTAAATGTTTTTTAACCGTCGGCCATAATTCTATCTGGGCGGCGTCGCTCAGCAGGTAGCAAATGATCGTTCCTTTTTCAAGAGCTTCTTCAATTTCAAAAAGGGTTTCGCCGGGTACAAAGCCGTCGTTCACAGCTTTATCCCATGTTTTTGTGCCTTTACGCTGACCAACAATTACGTTAATGCCATTGTCTTTTTGATTGAGCGCCTGGCCCGGACCTTGTACACCGTAACCAATTACAGCTACAATCTCGTCTTTTAATACGTCCTGTGCTTTTGATAAAGGGAACTCCTCGCGGGTTACTACGTTTTCTTCGCTTCCGCCGAAATTTAATTTTGCCATTAGTTTTTGTTTTTAAAGATTCAGACTTACGAAGTTTTTTAAACTTCGTAAGTCTTGGGTGTTTTACTTTTTTGTTATGATTACTATGCCGGTTGCCCAGCCCATTTTTGTTAAAATAATATCGTCCCGGTTATCGAGGTCGGCTAATAATTGCTCTGCTTTTTCCGCATGACCACTTGGCCAGTTTTGCTGCGGCAGCATATCGTCAATAAAATAAATACCGCCTTTTTCTACCATATCCAGCATCTCGTCCAGCAGTGAATATTTCCCGGGCCAGGTATCAGCGAAAATAAAGCTGAACTTTTTGCCTGCATTCTTTTTTATCCATTCGCCGCCATCGGTACAGATCAGTTTCAGCCGCTTATCGACACCCAGGTTTTCTTTAGCGATGTTTAAAAGCATTTCGTCATTGTCAATCGACACCAACGTCGAACCCTCGTCCATGCCATCCAATATCCAGGTAGTTGACAATCCCGTGCCGGTTCCCATCTCTAAAAACTTACCTCCCGGTTTTGAAGTCGCCAGGGTTTTTAACAACGAACAGGTCAGCACCTCCGACGCCATCGTAAAGCCGTTACGCTCGGTAGCGGCCTTTATAGCATCGTAAGCTAATGGATGTCGTTGTCTTATTTGTTCAAGCATTTGGCCCCCTCTAAATCTCCCCCGGTAGGGGAGACTTTTAATTTTTATTGGATATCTATTCTAAAAAGCCCTCCCTACCGGGGAGGGTTTGGGAGGGCTTTCACATCGTGAACACCTTCTGCCCCTGGTTTAAATATTCGTTTTCTATTACTTCTTCTCCTGGTTCCATTCTTTCAAATTCTCTTATCTTGGAGTTAAAGCCTTCGCTGTCCTTGATAATTGCCACGCGTGCACTGCGTACAAATTCTATCAGTCCGTATGGCTGTAAAATGCTGATGAGGTTATCGGTCTCTTCGCGGTGGCCGGTTGTTTCAAACACGGTATAGTCCTTGCGGATAACCACAGCACGGGCGCCATTCTCGCGCAGCAAGCGCTCAACGCTTACCTTTTCGGCGATAACATCGGTCGACACCTTGTACAGTGCCAGTTCCTGCCATATCACATCCTCGTTGGTGTGGTAATACACCTTCAAAACCTCCACCTGCTTCTCTATCTGGCGGCAAAGCTTGCGCACCACATCTTCCGATTCGGTGATCACAATGTTAAACCGGTGAATGCTCTCGATCTCCGACGGAGAGGTATTCAGGCTGTCGATATTGATCTTCCTGCGCGTAAAAATGATTGCGATGCGGTTTAAAAGGCCGATCTGATTTTCGGTGTAAACCGTTATGTTAAACTCTTGTTTGGCCTCACCCCGGCCCTCTCCAGGGGAGAGGGAGGTTTTATTGTCCATATGTTTATTTTCCATATTAATCTTCTTTTAAGTTGGCTTTTTAGCCTCACCCTGCCCTCTCCAAAGGAGAGGGTTCTTTATTTTTTTAAACCCCTTCCTTTAAGTCCTCTCCTTTGGAGAGGATTTAGGTGAGGCCCTTACTTCAGCCTGATCTCGGCAACGCTGCACCCCTGCGGTACCATCGGGAAAACATTGTTTTCTTTGGTTACCATTACTTCAAGCAGGTATGAGCCTTTGTTCTCTATCATCTCTTTTAACGCGCCAGGCAGATCGGCCCGGTCCGAAATACATTTCCCGGGGATGCGGTACGCCGCCGCCACTGCCACAAAATCGGGGCTTTGAATATCCACGAATGAATAGCGCCGCTCGTTAAACAACTCCTGCCACTGGCGCACCATGCCCAGGAAGCGGTTGTTCAGGATGATGATCTTTACATCTACACCGCTCTGCATGATGGTACCCAACTCCTGCAATGTCATCTGGAAACCGCCATCGCCGATTATGGCAACAACCTCCCTGTCCGGCGCACCGAATTTGGCGCCTATCGCGGCAGGCAGGGCAAAGCCCATCGTGCCTAAGCCGCCGCTGGTAACGTTGCTGCGCGTTTGTTTAAATTCCGCATACCGGCAGGCCACCATCTGGTGCTGGCCCACGTCGGTAACAATTATTGCTTCGCCTTTTGTTAATTCGTTTAATTGTTTGATCACCTCACCCATGGTCATTTCGCCCATGGTGGGGTTCAGTTCATCATGAATGACCGCTTCAACTTCCTTTTGCGTGTACTCGTTAAAGGTGTTCAGCCATTCGCTATGTTTTTTGGCTTCAACCAGCGCGGTAAGCAATGGCAGTGTCTCTTTGCAATCGCCCCAAACCGGGACGGTTGATTTTACATTTTTATCGATCTCGGCCGGGTCAATATCCAGGTGGATGACCTTTGCCTGTTTCGCGTATTTATCCAGGCGGCCGGTAACCCGGTCGTCAAAGCGCATGCCTATCGCTATCAGTACATCGCACTCGTTGGTCAGCACATTGGGGCCATAATTGCCGTGCATGCCCAGCATACCCACGTTCAGCGGGTGACCGGTTGGGATTGCGCCCGCGCCTAAAATGGTCCATGCTGCGGGGATGCCGCTTTTTTCAACAAAAGCCTTAAACTCCTGCTCGGCACTGCCTAAAATAACACCCTGGCCCCATATGATGAACGGCTTCTTTGCCTGGTTGATCAACTCAGCCGCCTGCTGTACATATTGCTGGCGCACGATTGGTTTTGGCCTGTAGCTGCGGATATGATCGCACTTAACATAGCCTTCATAGCTGAATTTCTGTATCTGCGCGTTTTTGGTAATATCTATCAGCACCGGGCCGGGCCTGCCGGTTTTGGCGATATAAAAAGCTTTAGCTATAGCTTCCGGTATCTCGCTGGCATCGGTTACCTGGTAGTTCCATTTGGTTACCGGTGTGGTGATATTGATTACATCTGTTTCCTGGAAAGCATCGGTACCCAGCAAATGGGCGAATACCTGGCCGGTGATACATACTAAGGGCGTGCTATCGATCTGCGCATCGGCTAAGCCGGTTACCAGGTTGGTAGCGCCGGGGCCGCTGGTGGCAAATACAACACCCACCTTGCCTGATGTACGGGCATAACCCTGCCCCGCGTGTATGCCGCCCTGCTCGTGGCGGACCAGTATGTGGTTTAGCTTTTCGCTGTAATCAAATAAAGCATCGTAAATAGGCATGATAGCACCGCCCGGGTAACCGAAAATGGTATCCACGCCCTCAAGGATCAATGCATCCAGTAAGGCTACCGATCCGGATACCTCTATTGCTGGTGATTTCACCGATTTTTCTTTTGATGATTTCACCGATTGGTTGGTGATTTCACTGATTGTTAATGCTTGTGTTTCCATTCGGTTATTAGCATTCTACTTTCTGTCATTGCGAGGAACGAAGCAATCTCGTCGCCGCGCATATTCGCTCTGTATAGCTACGAGTTTGCTTCTCCGCCTGTCAGCGTATCGCAATGACATAGTGTTTAATTTTTTAAAATTCATCTGTCACACAACCTTCAGCGGCGGTGCCAACAGTTTTTGCATATTTATATAAAAGGCCGCTTTTTGCTTTTAGCTCCGGGCGTACCCAGGCAGCTCTTCTAATCTTTATCTCTTCGTCGGACACTTTTAGATTCATCACCCGGTTAATGGCGTCAATCTCGATGATGTCGTCATTCTTCACCAGCGCGATCAAACCGCCGTCGTAAGCCTCGGGCGTAATGTGGCCGACGACAAACCCGTGCGTACCGCCCGAAAAACGGCCATCGGTGATCAATGCGACCGATGCGCCCAACCCCGCGCCGAAAATAGCGCCGGTTGGTTTCAGCATTTCGGGCATGCCCGGCGCGCCTTTGGGGCCAATGTTGCGGATAACCACCACATCGCCGGCCTTAACACGCCCGCTTTGTATACCGTCTATCAGCTCAAACTCGCCGTCGAACACGCGGGCAGGCCCCTCAAAGCGGGTGCCTTCCTTGCCGGTGATCTTGGCTACGCTGCCGCCCTCGGCCAGGTTACCATATAATATTTGCAAATGCCCGGTTGCCTTTACCGGCGTTTCAGCCGGGCGCACAACCTTTTGCACGTCAAATTCAAGTTCGGGCACTTCCTGCAAGTTTTCGGCAAGCGTTTTCCCGGTAACGGTTAAACAATGGCCATGAAGCCAGCCCATTTTTAACATGTATTTCATCACCGCCGGCACGCCGCCTACTTTATGCAGGTCTTCCATCATGTATTTTCCGCTCGGCTTCATGTCTACCAATACCGGGATGCGGTTACTTATTTCCTGGAAATCATCCTGCGTTAATTTTACCCCGATGCTTTTTGCTATCGCGATCAAATGCAGCACGGCATTGGTCGATCCGCCCAAAACCATAATAACCGCAATGGCATTTTCAAACGCCTCGTGCGTCATAATGTCGGATGGTTTGATGTCCTTTTCAAGCAGCAGCCTGATCGCTTTCCCTGCGGCTAAACATTCCGCTTTCTTTTCCTCGCTCACCGCAGGATTCGACGACGAATACGGCAGGCTCATGCCCATCGCCTCGATAGCCGAGGCCATCGTATTGGCCGTGTATATCCCGCCGCACGCCCCTGCACCCGGACAAGCGTTTTTTATGATCTCCTTAAAATCGATCTCGTCCATATTGCCGGCAATTTTCTGACCCAGGGCCTCAAATGCCGAAACAATGTTCAGATCTTCTCCTTTATAATGCCCCGGCTTTATCGTGCCGCCGTACACCATGATCGATGGCCTGTTGAGCCTGCCCATGGCTATAACCGAACCCGGCATATTTTTATCGCAGCCCGGTAAGGCGATCAGCCCGTCGTAATATTGCGCGCCGCACACGGCTTCTATCGAGTCGGCTATCACGTCGCGGCTCACTAAGGAGTAGCGCATACCGTCGGTGCCCATGCTCATGCCGTCGCTTACGCCGATGGTATGGAATATCAGGCCCACCAGATCCTCTTCCCACACGCCTTTTTTAACCAGTTTGGCCAAATCGTTGAGGTGCATATTGCAGGTATTGCCGTCGTAGCCCATGCTCACCACGCCAACCTGCGCCTTTTTCATGTCATCATCCGTTAAACCGATACCGTACAGCATGGCCTGCGCGGCAGGCTGAGTAGGGTCCTGGGTTAAGGTTTTACTGTATTTATTTAATGCTACGGCCTCGAGGGTGTCGTGTGATGAACTCATATTTTTTATTCTGTAAATGCTATAAAGGCTGCTAAAATTTCAGCGAAAACCCAGGTTTGTCTTATTTTAAAATTTGCTATTCGTAAGTTAGAGATAGCCCGATGCAATACCAAGACTTAAAAATATTTTTTTCAATCCATATTTAATTCTGATTAACGCCGCCAAATCAATATATACTAAATGTTTACACCAAAATAACCACGCTAAATATTTAGACAACTATACCAAAGTTCAAAACGGTATTCGGTATGTTTTTTATGCATGCATAGCAAATGGGTGAATTTCGGCGTAAAAAGGCGAGGTGATGTGAGAATGTGACGATTTGAAGATTTGAAAATGAACGGGATTTGATGTGCGGATGGATGGGATTTTGGATTAGGAGTTTTTTTGAACAATCCCCTTAATCTGCACGTTCGCCCATCTGAAATTTGCACATCATTTTTTCATCGCCCTTATCATCTGCCCGTAATTCCATTTCCGCAGCATGGCATTAACGGTATTGACAATGCGTTTGGCCCTGGTTTCATTTGTCTTAGCTTCATTTATCCACTTGATAAAATATTCCCGGTGCGATTTGGCCAGCGTATTATAAAAATCAAAAGCTTCGGGTTCAAATTCAAAACATTCCTTCAGGTCTTCCGGCATTTCGATTTTAAAGTCGGTGTCTTCCTCCAATTGGACTGCAAGCATTGCCCCTTTATTTTTATGGAGAGCTTTGCGGATATCCGCCCTGAGCGCCATAATAAAATCACCGTTGCCCATGGGCATCAGGGCCAGGCCGCTGACAGCCAGGCCGTCCAGCATGCCTCGTACCCGGAATGATTTTTTGTTGCCCGGTTTTAATTGCTGTGCCAGGTCGGCGGGGATTTCAATATAGGTCCAGCCGGTTTTTTCACCCTGTTCATTAAACTGCAAAATAATAGTACTGAATGCGATCATACGGTTTAAAGGCTTTTGCCGGTTACAAATCTAAGTACGGCTTTTCGGTTAAATATTAAAAATGTTAAATGTTTGTTAAATCGTTCAAAAACGCCGGTTGTGGTGTAACGAACCCGTAATCAGCAATGTCTTATAGCTGAGAATAATCCAATAACCTAAAAAATATAGATATGAAAACTTTAAAAACAATGCTGATGGGCTTAGCCCTGTTATTTGCCTTTGGTACAGCGGGCGCAGCAACCGCATCCGGGTCGAAACCTACCAAAGATGATGTATTTAACACCTATTTAAATGCGGTTGTGCATGGTAAATTGGCTGGAATTGACGAGGTTATAGACGATGACGCTCAATTTAACATTATGCGCGGCGGCAATGTAAATACGATGTCTAAACTACAGGTTATCAATTCATTAAAACTGGCCGAAAATATCGATCAGGAGTGCCAGTGCACCAAGTCGGTAGTTCAGGATAGCGACGACATGAGTACGCTTAAAGTCGAAATGAAATACGCTGACTTTTCGCGAATTGATGTAATCACTGCGGAGCGTGCCGGAAAGGGATGGAAAATTACGAAGGTTGACACCTCATATAAATAGAGATGGTTTATTGTTTGTTTTAGCAGGCCCCCGGTAAAGGGGCCTTTTTATTTTACATACCGGGTGAGTACCTTTTGCCAGCGATCATACCCCTTGCTGTTCAGGTGCAGGAAATCTGCTTTGAACAAAGACGAATCGGGGACCGACGTGTTTTCTTTATAGATGACAGAACTTACATCGATAAAACGGCTTTTAGGTTTATGCGAAATATAGTCTTTGATCAATTTATTGGCTGTTATCATTTCGTTAAAATACTTTGCGCGGCTTGGGCTTGGTTTTACCGACATAAAATAAATGTGCGCTTCAGGCAATTGCTGATGGATCATCTCCCATAGCTTTTGAAACTCATCATAAACAAAAGCTGAATTTTTTCCCGCGGCAATATCATTCTCGCCGGCGTAAATAAAAATTTTTCGGGGGTGGTAAGGAAACAGGATATAAGGCGTGTAAAAATCAACGATTTGCCAAAGCTCGCAGCCGCCCACTCCGCGTTTGATGATGGGTTTACCAGGGAAACGCTGTTCCAGGTCGCTCCATAAACGGATGGATGAGCTCCCGATAAACAAAATTCCGTTGGGCTTTGGAAAGCTAAGGCTGTCCTTGTGTTTAAATTCCCTTATCTCGTTGGCAAATGGAAATCCCTGCTGGGCAGAAACGTGTTTACCGGCGGCAAGCGCGAGGAAGAACACAAAGAGGAATTTTAATTTCATGATATCAGCCTGTTTTCAAAAAATAAGAATGGAAGGAAACTCTCAACACCGTTCATCACCCATACCGGGCCGTTGGCGCAAAATAAAAGAATTTCTATCGGTTTGTTCTGTTTCTTTTCGTACTCAGCCAATACCTGCAAGCACGACCCGCACGAAGTAACAGGTTGCAAAATTTCAAACTCGTCCGAATGGGCAGTTACGGCCATGGCTTCTATCGGGTCATCGGGATGGTTGGCGCCCCAATAAAATAACGCTACGCGTTCGGCACAAAGGCCCGAAGGATAAGCCACATTTTCCTGGTTGCTGCCGTGAATTATTTTACCGCTTTGTAAACGCAATGCCGCCCCAACCCTGAATTTCGAGTATGGCGAATGCGAATTTTCCATCGCTTTTACAGCCTCGCTACACAAGGCATAGTCGCTTTTATTGAGATCTTTTATGTTGGGGTATTCAGTAAAGTTTATTTTTAATTCGTGGTTGATCATATCAAATCACCCCTGGTAAATAGGGGGATACAAGATAAGAATTTTTTATAGAAGCAAGATAGCAGCGTTTATTTTAACAACCTTGCTGAATGATGTATACGAACAATACCGATTTCAGTAATAGAGTTAATTTTATAAATGATCCGGTAGCTTCCCTCAATTAACTCCCGAATTAACTCATTTTCAAATTCAGGAACAATTTTTCCTGCTTCGGGGTGATCTATTAGTATATCTACCCTATCTACAAGTTTATCAATAAACCTATTTGCATAATAGGGAGAGTCCTTAGCAATGTAATCATAAATGGATTGTAAATCCTCCAATGCGAAAGGCGTCCAAATTATTTTGACCATTCTTTAACCCTTTGCTTTACCTGTTCATGGGTAAGCGTATTTCCCGAATCAAGTTGTTCAAGCCCTTTTTCAACTTTTTCAATGAAAATTAATTTTTCCATTAAAACTTCTAAATCGAAATCTTCCGGCATATCACTAATAGTTGCTATTAATTTATCTTTGTTCATAATCCATGCAAGTAAAAGTCCTTAATATACAAATTTAACATTAAAGATTTAAGTTTGATAGACTTGTGAAAACATATGCCTTTAACTTTTTAAAAGTTGTCAAATCTCCTATACGCATACATCAACGCAATCATTTAATCACACAAATCAACGGTTCAGACAGCCACCGGCAACACAACACTTTCAACATCCTCAGCAACCAGCGGGTTAATGCTTTCATCATCCTTTTCAACTCTTAGATTGTTGACGATATGTAACTGCCGCGCAGGCGTATTTTTACCCATAAAATATTCGAGCAAGCCTTTGATGTTGGCGTCTTTAAGTATAACCGGGTCAAGGCGAATGTCCTTGCCGATAAACAGGCCAAACTCGTCAGGCGATATTTCTCCCAGGCCTTTAAACCGGGTGATCTCGGGTTTGTTACCCAGCTTTGCAATGGCATTGCGGCGTTCCTCGTCACTATAACAATAAATGGTCTCCTTTTTATTGCGGACACGGAACAATGGTGTTTGCAGGATAGATACATGGCCAGCCTTTACCAGGTCGGGGAAAAACTGGAGAAAGAAGGTCATCAGCAATAAGCGGATGTGCATACCGTCCACGTCGGCATCGGTGGCGATAACGATGTTGTTATATCGTAGTTCGTCAAGCCCGTCCTCGATGTTCAGCGCGTGCTGCAGCAGGTTAAACTCTTCGTTTTCATAAACCACCTTTTTGGTTAGGCCGAAGCAATTCAGCGGCTTGCCCTTTAAACTGAAGACTGCCTGCGTCATCACATCACGCGATTTGGTGATGGAGCCGCTGGCCGAGTCGCCTTCGGTAATAAATAAGGTTGTGTCCTGTTTGCGTTCGTGGGTTTCATCAAAATGAACCTTGCAGTCGCGCAGTTTGCGGTTGTGCAGGGAAGCTTTTTTTGCACGTTCGTTTGCGAGTTTTTTAATGCCGGCAATATCTTTCCGTTCCCGCTCCGACTGCATGATGCGTTTCAACAGCGCGTCGGCTACAGCCGGATTTTTGTGCAGGTAATTATCCAGCTCCTTTTTAACGAAATCGTTGATAAACCCGCGAACCGAAGGCCCATCCGGGCCGATATTTTGCGAGCCAAGCTTTGTTTTGGTTTGCGATTCAAAAACCGGCTCCTGCACTTTGATCGCTATAGCCGCAACGATAGACGCCCGCACATCTGATGCATCAAATTCTTTTTTATAAAACTCGCGGATAGTTTTCACCACGGCCTCGCGGAAGGCGGCCTGATGTGTGCCGCCCTGCGTAGTATGCTGGCCGTTTACGAACGAGTAGTATTCCTCGCCGTACTGCTGGCCGTGCGTCATGGCTATTTCTATGTCTTCCCCTTTTAAATGGATAATGGGGTAGCGTACTGTATCGGCGTCGGTGTTGCGGGTAAGCAGGTCGTACAATCCGCGTTCCGAAAAATATTTCTGGCCGTTAAAGTTTAGGGTAAGCCCGGAGTTGAGGAACACATAGTTCCATATCATGCTCTCGACAAACTCGGGTATAAAGCGGTAATGCCTGAAGATGCTATCGTCGGGGATAAAATTAATGGCGGTGCCATTCCGTTGCGACGTTTCTTTTTCGGGCTCTTCACGGATAAGCTCTCCTTTCTCAAATTCAGCTATCTTGGTGCGGCCGTCGCGGTATGATTGTACGATAAACGAATTTGAAAGCGCGTTAACCGCTTTTGTTCCCACGCCGTTCAGTCCTACCGATTTCTGAAAGGCTTTGCTATCGTACTTGCCGCCTGTATTTATTTTGGACACGCAATCGATCACTTTGCCCAGGGGTATGCCCCGGCCATAGTCGCGTACGGCTACCTTGTGGTCGCTCATGGTTACTTCTATGGTTTTACCGGCGCCCATCACAAACTCATCTATCGAGTTGTCAATGATCTCTTTCAGTAAAACATATACGCCGTCGTCATAAGCCGAGCCGTCGCCCAATTTACCGATGTACATCCCCGGCCGTAAACGGATATGTTCCTTCCAGTCCAGCGACCGGATACTATCATCACTATATTCTACTGTTTCTGCCATTTTTGTTTAGTCAGTGGTCATTAGTCATTGTGTCATTGGTCATTGGCGTATTCGATTTGCATGACGCCGAATTACTTACCCTGTCGTCGCTACGCCCGACATCTCTCTCTACGCTAAATCGTAAAGAGGAAATTTAAGTTTTTTTTCACCCTCTTTTCGGCGTGCCGAAGAGAGGGTCGACAAGCGGAGCGATGTCGGGGTGAGTCCTATGGAAGCGACACTAACGCAAACAATGACCAATAACTTTCCCGTACCGGCAAAAATAATATTTAGCCACTGAACTCATCATTCAAATGTCTTAACTTATCAACATTCAGGCTCAAGGTTTGAACTTAAGGCAGTTTTCGGCTTTTTTGATGTTTTTAAAAAACTCGGGGCCTTTTTCATTTGTGAGGCACATTGCGGTGATGGTCCCTATGTGATTTTTGTGCAGCGTTATCAGCAAAGCGTATTTGTAATGCTTCGTTTCGGGCATATCCAGTAAAGTTAACAAATAAGATTTCCCGGCGTCGGCGTTATAACGGGCAAGCACCTGCGGCGGTATCGTTCGTGTTAAATAATTTCTTGCCCCGGTAAACATGATGGCATATGCTTTACCGTTTGATACGTACACCGAATCGGGGTTGGTTAAGAAGTGATTCCTGGTGCGCACATAGCTCATCCAGTTTTCTTTGTCGGACTTTAGCTGGAACCATAGCTCAAAATCGGTATCGGGGAGCTTCATCGCGTAATCGAACGAAAAGTATTCGTTATTCGGGGCCTTGATCTCTGTAAATTCCGCCGGGAATAAAAAATTTATATTAGCCTGCGCGGCCAGCCGATAAAATTCCTTAAGTTGTGGGCTTGACGCGGGACCCGGTTGTTCGCGCCTCGCCTGGGCAGATACCGGCATAGCAAAAAAAGCAAGCATAGCAGTAATTAACAATTGCTTGAATTGCGCTAAAATAGCTTTCATAAATTGGACAACAATGGTTTAGTCGACAATTAACAAGGGGTTATTAGTCAGGTGTTAAGTTAAAAAAATTAAAATATAAATTTAAAAAAAATACAACAAATTAATTGATGAGTATAAAACCGAAACTTAACCGATTCGATCTCACCATGATCGTCATCAGCCTGGTAATAGGGATGGGGATATTTGCCGCACCCAGCGACGTAGCCATTAAGGCCGGTAATACATGGATATTTTTTGGCGCCTGGATATTCGGCGGGCTTGTTTCGTTATGCGGGGCGCTTACTTTCGCCGAGATCGGTGCGAGATTCCCGGCTACCGGCGGATTTTACAAGGTTTTTTCTTACTGCTATCATCCGGCGTTCGCGTTTATGATCAATTGGGTGCTTGTTATCAGCAATGCCGCTTCGGTCGCCGCCGTGGCGCTGATCGGGGCCGATTATATCCGCCCCTTTTTGCTACCTGCCAGTTTGCAGAACGACCTCGGCACCAAGATCATCACCATCACTTCGGTAATGATCTTATACGTCATAAACTTTTTGGGTATTAAAATGAGCGCACGCACGCAAACCGTGTTGATTATTTTTAAAATGGCAATGATCGTTTTGATATGCACCACGGTGTTCCGGAGCGATGTTGTGCCATCTGCGATAGTGGCGGTTCCCCACACGGGTAATATGGTTACCGCCTTTGGCCTGAGCCTTGTCGCGGTGTTTTTTACTTACGGCGGTTACCAGCAAACCATCAACTTTGGCGGCGACATTATTAATGCAAAAACCAATATTCCCAAAGGGATTCGCATGGGCATAATAGTTGTGTTAATACTTTACCTATCGATAAACTACGCATACTATCATGTCCTTGGCATTGGCGGCTTGCAGCAAACGCCGTCATTGGCCGCGAAAATGGTGGGCGTAATATTTGGCGCCACCGGGTATAAAATAACCTCGATCATGATATTCGCCTCGGTGCTGGCGTATGTTAACGTGAATGTGCTGGCTAATCCCCGGGTATATTATGCCATGGCCGAGGACGGCATATTGCCGCCAATATTCAAAAAAGTAAACCCTAAAACGCAGGTGCAGGAATTTGGGATGAGTTTCTTCATCGCGGCGATCATCGTTATCCTTTTCTTTGTGGCCAAATTCAGCGAGATGCTGAAATATGTGATGTTTTTTGATACGATAGGCTTATCGCTGGCAGCCGTCGCTATTTTCCTGCTGCGAAAGAAAACCAAACACCTTGACGGAACGGGCATCTTTACCATAAAATGGTTCCCGCTTGTCCCGCTGATCTTTATTATTTCGTATTGGTTTGTAACGATCAACATTTTTATCACTTTCAGCGAAAATCCGTATGCCGCGTTAATTTGCCTTGCCGCTTATGCATTGGGGCTGGTTATCTATTATACTTGTACCCGGAATAAAAAACCGGAAACTCCATTAACATAACATGGATATCTCATACATATTAAACGAATTAGGCGAGGAGCGGGAAGATTATTTTAACGCCGTATCGCCGCCGATCATTCAAACCAGCAACTTTACCTTTAAAACCGTTGCCGACTTCAGACAGGCGCTGGGTAATGAGTTTGACGCTACGCTTTATTCGCGCGGGCATAACCCCACGCTTAATATTTTACGGCAGAAGCTGGCAGCGCTGGATGGCGCCGAAGATGCCCTGGTGTTCAGCAGCGGTATTGCGGCTATCAGCGTACCCATACTGGCCCTCGTAAAGCAAGGCGACCATATTGTTTCGGTTGAAAATCCTTATAGCTGGACCACTAAACTGTTCAACAATTTATTGCCTAAGTTTGGGATCACTACCACTTTCGTCGATGGTTCGGACGTTAAAAATATTGAAGATGCCATCAGGCCAAATACAAAGCTTATTTACCTGGAAAGCCCGAACACCTTCAGCTACGAACTGCAAGACCTTCAGGCCGTATCACGCATAGCCAGGTCAAGAGGAATTATTACCATGATCGATAACAGCTATTGCGGCCCACTTTTCCAGCAGCCTATCCGTTTGGGGATCGACCTGGTGGCGCAATCGGCAACCAAATATATCGGCGGCCATTCGGATGTGGTGGCCGGCGTGTTAACCGGGAGCAAGGAACTGATCGCCAAGATATTTGATAATGAGTTTCTCAATATCGGCCCGTCGCTATCGCCGCATTCGGCATGGCTGCTCATCAGGGGGCTGCGCACGCTGCCCCTGCGGATGCAAAGGAGTTTTGAAACCGCTACAAAAATCGCCCAATGGCTGCAACAGCATCCCGCCATTGAAAAAGTGATCTGGCCGTTTAGTCCCGGTTTTAAACAATCCGAACTAGCCCACCGGCAGATGCAGGGCTGCGGCGGCATGTTCAGCTTTACGCTGAAAAACGCGTCCATCCAAAACATCGAAACCTTTTGCGATAATCTTAAACATATATTGATGGCCGTATCATGGGGCGGCCACGAAAGTTTGATCATTCCTTCCATCGCCGGGGTGGCAAAGGCAGATTATAATAAAGATGAGCCCCGCCAGCAATTGATCAGGATGTATGTTGGTTTGGAGGATGCCGATTATTTAATTAAAGATTTGGAGCAGGCGCTGAGCCACATAAGGTAAAAATGTTTAAATATGATAATCTTGCAAATCAAATTACGTTTTCAGTGCATTGTTTCAGTATGAGAATTCTATCCCCCCGCTTTTATATTTATCGAACCATTGTTCTTCTCTTCGTGATCATTTTATTCTTCGCCGGTAAATGCAACCGCGGCTACCGGAAAGTTGTGGCTGAAAACGAAAAGAAAGCAGCCGAGGCCGCCTTTACAAAAAACCTGATCAACAAAATAAAAGGTATTAAATATACCGAGGTGAAACGCACATTTGATAACGGCCTTTCGTTTAGCCCGGTTGGGTACCAGCTTGTGCCCGAGTGGCGTATTTCCTTTCCTTCCGGCGATTCGGTAAACATTTACAGCCCGAAGAAGGGACGCTTTTTGAATGCCCCGGTCGTCTTCGACCACGACTCTATTTTTAACGTGGCCTGGGCCTGGCTGAAGCTTAAGTACATCAAAAAGGACAGCATACAATTTATGGTGCTGCATGTGTCGGACAATGTCATTCACGATGAAAAGACACATGTGTATATGACGTTTTATACGAACGATTACATACAGAATGTGCTCCATACCGACACAGTTCAACTAAGGCGGCCCACACGGCGGGACACCCAGTACATTAAACAAAAAACCTTATTGGCCGCCAGGATACCCGACAGCGCTTTCGCCGGAACGTCACCTGCTGTGTTAAAGCCTAAAAGCCCGCTCATCAGTGTAAAGAAAAAAACAGTGCCGCCGGAGGATGTAAATGGCGGGATGGTTTATGATGATTACCTGTCGCCAACTTATGATATCGTTATTCATCATGCCTATGAAGATTTCTCCTATTCATATACTGCCTTTGTGGATGATAAAGGCACGATGGCCTTTCGTAAATCATCGACCTTTACATACCCCGAGTTCAGGGAATCTTCCATAGCCGCTATGAAAGGAATTACCGACGGCTACCTGAAGCTGTACCTGGATGTAACACCCGGCAAAACGCTGGGCATCCCGCATCGGAGCATTATTTTCTTGAACGTGGTAGGATATAGAAGATAAATTTTGAAGTGTTCGCTTTATCATAAGCACGAACACCGCGAACGCCCCCGAACATGTCGCGAACAACCCCGAACACCCCTGAACACGCCATTGTTGGTTAAATATTAAACAGCAATTTCAGCAATACTATTCTCCCCGGCAGGGTATATGAGCTGGCGGTAAAGGTATTTGCCGATAAAAACTGGCTGCTGTAATTTTTAACATTTAAAAAATTCACCGCGCTTAGTTCCACATCAACTTTGGGTTTGCTGAATTTGTACTTGACCGAGGCATCGGCAAAAAAATATTTTAGGTTATTCATTTGCTGCCGGTAAGTTAAGTAGTCATCTCCCGAAACGCGGAACAGCAAGTCGGTAACCGGATTATAGTTTATGGCCGCCTGCTGGACTAGTTGCTTTATGGAATAGCTTGAATTTGCAGCCGAGGAATGGCTGCTGGTTTGATTTAAGATGGCCTTATAACTGAAGGTCACCTGGTCGCTTACCTTTGTTTCGGCGCCTGCATTCAGCGTGGTGGCCAGGGTGTTATAAGGCAACAAAGCGCCGTTCAGTATCTGGTTCGAGTGGTTCGACATCCATTGCGCGCCGCCGCTGAAAGTGGTATGCAGGGCAAAGGAGTATTTGCTGATATAACCGCTAACCGCCCACGAATCAATGGTGTTTGGAAATGGAAGCACAACGCGCTGCTGCAGGTTATTGGTAATAATGCTCGACGCGATGTTGTTAGCTGTGATGTGATTGTAAGAAGTATTGATACTGAAAAAGAATAGCGTAAGCGCCTTACGATAATTAAACCCGAGGGCGGCCAGTTGGTCTTTACTTTCAGTAAGGTCGGCGTTGTTGGCGTAAAGGGTGCGGTAATCCCTTAAAATGCCGCCACGATAAACATCCTGTATGTTGCCGATATCGTTTCGATAGTTGTATAAAAAGCTGAAATAATTTTCGATACCGGTTTGGTATTTAATCCTTACCTGCGGGTTAAAATATAATCGTGTTAAGCTTTTATCGAGATCATAGAAACTGTCGGAATAATGTATTTGCTGAACGCTAACCGGCAGGCTAAGGGCTATTTTCAGGATCTTTCCCGGCACATCATAGCCGGCCTCGGCGTATACCTTTTCGCGCGACCAGTTTAAACGGTTGACCGAACTATCGGATACTAAAGCCGATGTATTATTCGCCTGGATTGCATTTAATGATGACGACAGCTTCTGCGATTGCAGGATAAACCCGGCTTTGTAGGTTTGCGTAAAGTGCTCAGTTGGTATTTTAAAAGCCAGGTAATCATTGGTGAACCACGTTGGCACATTAACGGTTTGCTGCAATTGTGAATACGGCGCGCCGTGATCAAATAATGCCGGGTTAAAATCCGGCCCGATCGACCTGTTTTCTGGCTCGTTGGTGTGATTGATATAGGAATAAACCTCCAGGATATTTGACTTAACAGGCTGCATCAAATTAAACTCGTTCGAAAAATCGAGCAGGTTATCCTTCAAAACCTGGTTAACGGGCATACCGTTTGTGACGAGGCTTGAGTACGCATTTTTATGGCTGTAATCCATTATTAAGGCATCATTCAGGTAGTATTTATCCTTATTGATATTCAGGGTGAACTGGCTGTGCAAAATATCCGGGCGGAACTTGTTTGCCTGCGTTTCATTATACCGGATGGTATCTCCCGGAAGGAATATCTGCGTCTGCTGTTTATAGTCCTGTCGCTGCGTATCATGCAGGTATGAAAAGTTCACTCTTAGCTGCTCGCCTTTCTTAATATTCACCAGGTTGTTCAGGTTAATAATCCCCGACTGGTCGAACAGGTAGCGGTTTTGCGGCAGGTCGGGGTTATTCACCGTTCCCAGCGAAAGTATCGTGGTCGGTTTATCATTATTTAATCGCTGCAGGTAATTGCCCAGGTTGTGTGAAACCAGGTCGTTTTGAACATCATAGCCGGTGTTATTGCCTTTCAGATAGTTTATGGCTTTGTACTTATCCTTAAACATCATAGCATTCAGGTCCATATCATAATTGCCGGGCAAACCCGCGCCCACGCTCTCCTGGCCCACCAGCTGTAGTTTCGCGTCCTTTTTAATGGTTAGGTTTAAGGCCACATCATCGCTCATCACTTTGTCCTGCAGCATTTTAATGGGTTGGTTATTCTCAATTACCTGCACCTGGTCTACCACGCCATGCGGAACGGTGTTGGTGGCTATATTATATTTATCATCCAGTAAGTTATCGCCGCCAATGTAAACGTTCGAAACAGATTTGCCGTTATAGCTTATCTTCCCGTCGGCAGCCACGGCAATGCCCGGCATTTTTTTTATGACATCGCCTATCACACGGTCGTGCGGACTGCTAAAGTCCGATACTTTATAGCTTAACGTATCGCCGCTGGCCCGTAACCAGGGCTGGTTATTTTTTATGGTAACGGTTTGCAGCTGGTTGACCGACGGTGTTAAAATAAAATTGGCAGGCGCCGTCAGGTCGGCAATTTTTTTACTTTGCTTGTTAAAGCCCACGCAGCTTACGCCCACCCACAAATCGCTTTTTGCCGTGCCGGCCGGCACCTGCAATAAAAAGCTGCCGTCGGTTTTACTCATCGTGTATGAAACGATCAGGTCGCTGCCCGCTTTTAACGTAACATTGGCAAAGGGCACTGCCTTCCCGGTGCTGTCGGTAACAGTGCCCCGGATGTTTTGGGCGTTTACGTTAACGGTATATAACAAGCTCAAAATAAATAAACCGGTAATGATGATGGCTTTTGTCATTTCTTTTCGGGTAGCTCTATCGGGTTATTTTCAACCGGGGTGCTCACCACCATCTTGATATGGGTTTGGTTCCCGTTCATATTGGCGCCTGAGCCGGCCATTGCCGATTGCGCAAAAGCATCCGGGTCTTTTCGCATAGCATCACGCAGCTTCAGGAATTCCTTTTCGGTCGTTTTGATCCCATCCGCCGGAAGCTGTATTAACCGGGGGTCCTGGTCATCGTCCATCCCTATCATTTTTACCATGCCTTCCGGGCGGGCAGGCTGCAGGTCGCTTGCTGTTTTACCCGCGGTTATTTTTGTCAGGTCCTCGATACCGTCGAAGCTAAATACCACTTGTTTTCTTGTATCGTAGGCTTCCAGGATAAGGCCCGGCAAACCTGACAGCTTCCATGGCCCGCCATGTGCAGGGATATCCGCGCAGAACCATGCTGTATAATCCCTTCCTTTAAAATGCGTGGTTGCCTTTTGGCAATGGAGGCCGGCAAAGCTGGCTGTATCGCTTGTTATTTTCCAGTTCATAACCGGGTAGGGCTCATCAACCAGGTAATTGTTGATCAGCTTTTCTTTCCTTACCAGCTTGTTTTCATTCGGGAACATATAATATTCAGTGCCCGATCCGCCGTTTCTTCTTTGTATCCTGATCGGGCCGTTGCCGCCATTGGCAGCAAGCTGCTCCTGTATCTGCTTTTTAACCTGCAGGTCGGCCAGGCGCCGGTCGTAACTCTTATAGGCGGTAGCGTTTTTGCCGAGCATCAGCATCATGTTTTCCTTGTAGGGCTCGTTGGGCTTGGTGGTATCGCGCAAGTGGGAAAATTTGTAGTGAACCAGTGTGTTGGCCACATCGGGCTGCTGCGCCATCACCGTAAAAAATGCCGGTGTCAAAATGGCTAAAAGTAAAAGGTGCTTTTTCATATCCTTGATTTTTTTACACAATGGTATAGGTCAAATGCACCTGTTTAAAAACTTTGGTACGAATAGCATTTTTATACTGATGAAAACCGCATATTTGGTATCCTGGATTTCAAAAACAACCTGTTTATAGGGCAATTGGCCCTATTAATAACATTAAGTTTTATCACCGTGCCTAAGTATTACCTTTGAACTATGCGTTTTATAAAGAAACACTGGTTAGAAATCCTGCTGCATGTTTTAGCGTGGGGGGCTGTATTGTATGTGTTAAGCGCGATAGGTGCGTCAAACACTTTTGAGGTCAGGGTAAAAACGATCCATAACCCCGTTAATAACGCCGTATTATTTCAACGGCACACTGTACGATCGCTTCAGCCTTTTTCTTTTTTTATCGTTGGATTTTTAATGCTGTTGTTTTACAGCAACATTTTTTGGCTGTTTGAAAAACTGTTAAAATGGAAAAACGGCTATAATCGGATTGCGGCAGCGGCCTTATGGTTTGGTATTCTATTTTTTGCCGATTATATTATCGTGGGTTTTTTCCAGGACTTCAAGCCCCCCAAATCAGCCATTTTTCCGGAAATAGCGCTCCAAAATATTGTTAGCGACAAATGGCGGCATATTCAGTTAGAGATACTACTGATCTTCCTGTTTATACAGGGAGCCTCTATCGCTTACTTTTTTTCAAAAGCCTGGGTAAATAACGAGCTGATCCGCAAGCAGCTGGCGGCGCACCAGCTAAGCACCGAGATAAAATTTCTTAAATCACAGATCAACCCGCACTTTTTGTTCAATACATTGAACAATTTGTTTTCGATGGCACAGGGTAATGGGAATGAAGAGCTGGCCGACGGTATCTCGAAACTTTCGGAAATGATGCGCTATATGATCTATGAAAGCAACGCCGAAATTGTGCCATTGAGCAAGGAGATCGAGTACCTCAAAAACAGCATCGTATTAAATAAATTGCGTTATGCCGATGATGAGGTTAAGGTGGTATTTAATTACCCTGAACATTTGCAGGACCTGTACATCGCGCCGATGATATTTATCCCCTTTGTCGAAAATGCATTTAAACACGGGGTGCTGATCAATCGATCATCGCAAATAGATATTTCTATATCGGTAGTTGGAGAGAAATCGATATTGTTCACCTGCGAAAACACGGATTATGGCTTTATCAGGAAAATGGACGATGTCGACGGCGGAATAGGGCTGGAAAATGTGAAAAGGCGTTTGGAATTGGTATATCCCGGTAAATACGACCTGGCAATAAAAAAAGAAGAAGATAAATACGTAGTTGCGCTTAAAATCGACCTCGAATGATCAATTGTATAGCCATTGATGATGAACCCAAAGCATTAGCGGTAATTGAACGCTATTGCGAAAAAATCGATTTTATCAGTTTAAGCGCGACGTTTCGTGAGCCGGTTAAAGCGATCGAATTTCTTAACCGGGAGCAGGTTGACCTGATCTTCCTGGATATCAACATGCCGGATATCAGCGGGATACAATTAATTGCTACGCTTGCTGTAAAGCCCATGGTAATTTTCACAACAGCGTACAGTAATTATGCGGTTGAAAGCTATAATCTTAACGCGATAGACTATTTGCTGAAGCCGATAACTTTTGAACGGTTTTTAGCTGCAGCCAATAAAGCGTTGAGCTTGTTTTTGGTAAAAAACAAAACCGGGATTAAAAACGGGAACACAGAGACCGTCTTTATAAAAAGCGGCCCGCAAACGCACCAGGTAAAAGTGAGCGATATACTCTACCTGGAAAAAGACGGTAATTATATCACCGTTCATTTAAAGGACAAAAAGATATTGATCCGCGAAAACATGACCGACATTTTTGATATCGTGCCCAAAGAAGAATTTGTGCGGGTGCATAAATCATACGTGGTGGGCATCAAACACATCACCCTTGTAGAAGTACACCAGGTAACCATTAATGGTGAGAAGATACCTATCGGCAGCACCTACCGCGAGGCTTTAAAGGAGAAATTGGGATTGGGGTAAAACCGGAGTTAAATTAAAGAAACCCATACATGTAACATTCCCCAAGCGCACAGGGTAGCCCCTAACGGGGCAAAATCTTCAATCGTTTGCGGTAGATTTTCAAAGTCCTCTCCTTTGGAGAGGATTTAGGTGAGGCTAAAAAAGTCTGTCTTTCATCACAAGCGTTCCGGCTATCATATCATGCAGACATTGCTGCTGTTTGTTAAAAAAGCACATCAAATATCCTATAAAAAAGGTAAGCACAGAAAAGAGCTTGGCGAAATTTCTGCCCAGTGCATGGGCGAACCCTATCCGGTTGCCCTGCATATCACAAACTTTTATACGGAGTATTTGCTTGCCATAGGTAGCTTGTTTGGCTGAGCTTTCAAGGATGATATGATAGATAAACTTTGCTGCCGGAATAACCGCAAGCAGGCCGAAGGCAATAAATAAACGCGTTGCTTTGTCAGCAGTAAACAGGGTTAAAATAAAGGCTGCCAGGATCAAGGCGCCTGAAACAAAGAACCAATCGAGCGCCGAGGCCAGCAGGCGCTGGTCGAAACTGCCAAAGTATTGTGGGATAAGCGGCTGCTGCCCGAAACCCAGCAGGTGTCGCAGCTCGGCAATTTCATGGGCTTCTTTATAATCATCCATCGCCGCCGTTTTTAAAAAATCACCGGCCTTTACACCTTTTTCTTTTAGCTGCTCAATTGAAAAAGGACCCTCGGGCTTGCCATTGATGACTAATAGATAAGATGCCGGCATTTTTCAATCTGGATTAAGCAGTAATAAATATAAACGTACTAAATTAAGAATGCCGAAATAAGTACTTCGGCATTCTTAATTTAAAATTCGGTGTTGGATACTCCTTTTAATAACGTCTTACCTTAAAATCCGACAGCCCGCCGCTTATATGGATGTGCATTTTATTTTTAGCGGCACTATAGCCAGGGGTTTCAAAATTGTTATCGCTTGATTTGTTAAATCCGTCAAAGTTATTTGATGACAGGCCCGAATCGGTTTGAATGCTGCAGGCCGCATTTTGCGGAATGCTTACTTCAACACTGGAAACACCGGTCGAGATTTCAACATCGGTCAGCGAAAGCGGCTGGCCCATTTTTACATTAAATGAGGCAGCGCCGCCGTGTAATTTTAATGCCTTAACCTTAAACTTTGAAAGATCGAAATTCAGATCGGTAGCGCCTGTTTCCACATTAACATCCCAGATCGGGTTGGGGTTTAAGCGGATGTTTACGTCATTTTTCTCGGAACCCCAGTTAAAACCGTTATGATTGTGCATATGGAAATCAAGCACCGAGGTCGAATCGTCCTGGCGATCTGTCAGATCGTACTTATTACGGCTGCCATGGGTGTCGGCTTCAAACAGTTCGCTGCTTACATCATTTAACCGGTAACTGGTGCCGCCGCCGCTGATGTTTAGCCGGCCATATTTAACACCTGGTTTATATGGCTCGCTGAAGTTAGCTTTGCCGCCCCATTTCGCCGGGGTTGAAGTAGAGTCGCTGTCATCACTATCATCATTATTGTCGCCATTGTCATCGCTATTGTATGTATAACGATAGTGGGGCCAAAAGCCGAACCGGTTGCCAAAATTGCCGAAAAGTATGATAGCGAAACCACCTATAAGCACACTTATTTTTAATATGGTAGCCCACGCGGTCTTGTTATGCGCAAATACCAGGTTTATGCCGGCCATCACTAAAAACAGCGGCCATAAATGTAATATGTTGATCCAGTGGAAATGTACATAGCCGAAGTTATTGAGCAGGAATGCCGCCCCTATCAGCACCAGGATCAGGCCCGGGATTAATTTATCGTTTCTCATGATTTTTAAATTTTAAGAGGTTATAACTATTGCTGCTCGGTTGCTGTATTTTCAGCTGCCGCACTTTCGGCAGGCGGTGGGTTATCTTCCTTTTTATCGGCGGCCCATTCCTGTTTTTCCCAGGGTTGTTTTCTTTGACCCGATACGATCAGCACCGCGCCAACGGCAAGCAATGCGAGCGGCCAAAGTCGTTCAAAATCAAAATCGGGAATGATGTCGAATTCATCTATCAGGATGATAGATCCTAAAACGATAAGCACCACACCGAAAATGATGCCCGCATTTGAACGGGGTTTTGGTTGTATACCAAGCGGTGTAAAGCCGGGTGCGCTGTTGTTATATGCGCTTCCAAATGCGTCGCCTGGCTGCGGCGGCGTAGTAAACGGGTCGCCGGGTTGCTGCGGGGGAACAGTGTAGTCAACCGTCGGGTTACTGTAATTGGGATTGTTAAAAGTATAATCCTTGCGGGGCAATACGATCCACAATACAATGTAGGGTATAAGGCCCACGCCCATAATAAAGAAAGTAAAGGCAAACAACAGGCGCATAATGGTAACATCCATTTCAAAGTATTCTGCCAGGCCTGAACAAACACCACCAAGCACTTTGTGATATTCGTCGCGATATAGTTTTTTATTCATTTTATTTGTTTTTTTTGATGTTGAAGTGATTTCACCGATTATTCAAGATGATTTCACCGATTGTATTTGTTATTAATATTAAGCTACTGATATTTCACTACTCACCACTCACCATCATATTTGTCCGTAAACAGGTTTGATAACTATTTCATCCACGTTAGCGCCGGCGCTCATTTTGTAAGTGTTTATAATTGCCGAAGCGACGTCTTCTGGTAAAACCATTTTGTCTTTATCCACTTCCATGCCTTTCCACGAGTCTGTTAATGTTGAGCCGGGAACAACCGCCGTAACCTTGATGCCGTACTGCTGCATCTCCAGTTTCATTGTTTTAGTAAGACCCAGCAGCGCATATTTTGTTACACTATAGGTGCCCGCCTCAGGTATAGGCGTTAGCGAAGCTGCCGAGCATATCGTAAAAATATGGCCCTCGCGTGCAGCTATCATCTTTTTGCCGAAATAGCGGTACAGCTCGTAGGTTGGTGCCAGGTTGGTGTGTATTTGTTTTTCAAAAGCATCATCGCCATCGTCCAATATACTCGAATGCGCGTACATGCCAACGTTATTTATGATGATGCTGATAGGCCCCAATTCCTGCTCGGAGGCGGCTGCAAATTGCAATAGCTGCTGTTTAACGCTGCAATCGGTAACCGATGTTAATATCTTAATAGCGGGATTGATGGACTTTAATTCTTCTTTAAATGCCGACAGGTCAGCGGCATTCCTCGCGCATATAGCCAGGTTAGCGCCCTCTTTGGCGAAAGCAATGGCGATTGCGCGGCCCATGCCTTTAGTTGCTGCGGTGATTATAGCGTTTTTCATTTAATGCTTTTATTAAGTGTTGTTAATCGGAAATTGTGATCAAATTAACACACTATCGTAATAAGTATTAAACAAATCTAAATCTTATTTCAGCCACGGCGATAGCACAATTGGCGAAGCTGAATAAAATTTCGGTGAACGGCTAGAAAATAGCGGTAAATGAAATCAACCGGGCCGGGAACAAGGCCGAAAAATAAAGGAGGTTACTTTTTGTGATTTTCTTTCCTGGTGATGAGGAAGGGGTACCAAAGTTTATAATCGTTATATTCAAATATAACGCTGTTGCAAACGGTACAATGGATAGTGCCTTTCTCTAGTTTTTGATTGCTCTTTGATGTAAGTTCGTAAACCGAACCGCATACAGGGCATTCTACGCGTATCTTGCTCATAACAAAATATCAAATCGGGGAGTAGCTATTAGTTAAGACGGTTTTGCTAATAAGTTATAACAAATGCCGTAGTTTTTATTGTCTTCAGACAGTTTGCAATTGCAATGAGATTTTCGAGCCGGGGTTTGCGCGGAAATTCAACGGCGATAGCAAAAATGCTATCAATAGGATATTTCGTTAGGAGGAGCGCAAATATAAAAACATTTTTAACTAAAACAACAGCGGTCATCCTTCAGGATTTGACAACTTTTTAAAAGTTGTCAAATCTTATAATCAAATCTAAAGTTTTAAACACAAAACAATAGCTTGTCGTGGTATGTAAGGTTAAAAACCGTATTTTTAGACCGATTTAATTGTTTTAATGTTTTATAGTTTCGGCCGATATATACTCTTACTGCGTTTAAGTTTCCGCAAGCCCGAGAAGTTCAGTGTTTACTGGGCCGAGGTGATGCGCGAAATGGTTTCACAAGGCGTGGGTTCGCTGGGCATTATTGCCATCATTTCGTTATTTATCGGTGCGGTGGCTGCCATACAGGTCGCGTTCCAACTGGTAAGCCCGCTTGTGCCGAGGGAGATCGTGGGCAGCATTTCGCGCGATTCAACTATTCTTGAGTTTAGTCCCACTATTTCGGCGCTGGTGCTTGCCGGCCGGGTTGGCTCCAGCATTGCTTCGCAAATCGGTACAATGCGGGTAACCGAGCAGATCGATGCTTTGGAGATCATGGGCGTTAATACCCCGGGCTTTTTGATATCGCCAAAGATCATTGCCGGTGTGTCGATGATACCGCTGCTGGTTATTATTTCCGTTATCCTGGGTTTATCGGGGGGATATATTGCCTGCCTTGTTTCGCGCGATATTGCGCCAACCGATTTTATTACCGGCCTGCAAAATGGCTTTAACTCCGTGATCGTGACCGTTTGTGCGGTAAAATCGATCGCTTTTGGATTTATTATTACATCAGTTTGTTCATATTTTGGTTTTTATACAACCGGCGGCGCACTTGAAGTTGGCCAGTCGGCAACCAAGGGGGTTGTTTACAGTTGTATCTGGATATTATTTGGTGACCTTGTAATTTCGAGCCTTTTATTATGATTGAAATTAAGGGTATCTATAAATCATTCGGAGAGAAGGAAGTGCTGAAGAATATCAGCGCCACTTTTTTGCCAGGTAAAAACAGTTTGATCATCGGCAGCTCAGGCTCAGGTAAAACCACCTTGTTAAAGTGCATTGTTGGCTTGCACGAGCCAACAAAGGGTAGTGTGCTGTATGACGGGCAGGATTTTACTGAAATGGATTTTGAAGGCCGGGTGCCTATCCGTAAGCAAATTGGCATGCTTTTTCAGAATTCGGCTTTGTTTGATTCGATGAACGTTGAAAAGAACATTATGTTCCCGCTTGATCTTTTTACCGACATGACCCGGGCCGAGAAACTTGACCGGGCCAATTTTTGCCTTGAAAAAGTGAACCTGAAAGGAACCAATAAGCTGTTCCCGTCCGAACTTTCGGGAGGGATGAAGAAGCGTGTAGGGATAGCCCGGGCTATTTCCATGCAGCCGAAATATTTATTTGTGGATGAACCCAACTCGGGCCTCGACCCCAAAACTGCTATACTTATCGACGACCTGATCAGCGAAATTACCGAAGAATACCAAACCACGACTGTAATTGTAACCCACGATATGAACTCGGTAATGGGAATTGGCGACCATGTTGTATTTTTGCACAACGGCGAAAAATGGTGGGAAGGAACCAACCACGAAATTGCCCATACCGACAATAAGCCGCTTAACGACTTTGTGTTTGCCAGTAAATTTATGCAGGCAGCGAGAGCGAAGTTGTGAGTTAGTATCAAGTAGTTAGTATCAAGTAGCGAGATGATCTTGATACTGATTATCGCCTTCGTATCTGCATCAGGCATCAACGGCGCGCCAAAAATCTTGATACTTGATACTAGCGACTTGATACTAAAATCGATACTAGCGACCCGATACCAGATAAAAAATGATTCAACTCCTCACCCCGACATACTGGAAAGATTACGAACTGATCGATTGCGGCGATTTTGAAAAGCTGGAACGGTTTGGCAGCGTAGTGCTGATACGCCCCGAGCCGCAGGCTGTGTGGAGCAAAGCTTTAAACCATGCGGAATGGCAACGCCTGCATCATATCAAATTCAAGGGCCGCTCGGCAACGTCAGGCGATTGGGTTAAAAAAGACCCTAAAACACCCGACCGCTGGCATATCGGATATAAAAACCCCGAGGCTGCTATAAAGTTAAGGCTGGCGTTAACTTCTTTTAAGCATTTAGGGATTTTTCCTGAACAGGCAGTTAACTGGGACTACATCAGCCAGAATATCAAAAAATTTAAAACACCGGAACCGAAAGTGCTCAACCTGTTTGCCTATACAGGCGGCGCCTCATTGATCGCGCAAGCCGCGGGCGCCGATACCACGCATGTGGATTCCATTAAACAGGTTGTCACCTGGGCCAACGAAAACCAGGAACTATCCGGCTTAACCGATATCCGCTGGGTGGTTGAGGACGCGCTTAAATTTGTAAAGCGCGAACTAAAGCGGGGTAAAAAATATAACGGTATCATCCTTGATCCGCCGGCCTACGGCCACGGACCCAACGGCGAAAAATGGAAACTGGAGGATAACATCAATGAAATGATGCGGGATGTAATGCAGCTGCTCGACCCTGAGGAACATTTCCTGATATTGAATACCTATTCGCTGGGCTTTTCGTCGGTCATCATCGAAAACCTCATCAGGAGCGCGTACCCGCAGGTGCAAAACCTGGAAACGGGCGAGCTTTACCTGCAGGCGACATCGGGGCCAAAGCTTCCGTTGGGTGTGTTTGGTAAGTTTTATAAGACTATAGGCGATAAATAACTTAACGACTATGATATTCTCTCAGCCACACACAAAATATTTTTAACTGTTGATAACTTTACACCTACCGCCACGTAAAAAGACGTTATTTTGCGGCACCCCGGTTATATACAAATTCAATATAAAATGAAAGTGAAAAACATCCTTCTGTCCGCCCTAATTCTTTTATGCTCATTTGTTCTTTTATCTAATTGCAGCCAGAGCAACAGCGCAGGCAAAGCTGATAAAAAAGCGCCGGCGAAAGTCGTTTCGGCAAAGCATGAAGATACAGTGGTTAATGCCCCCGTTACTTATCCGCCGCTCGACAAAAAACTATACGATTCATTAATGAAACGCCTGGCACATGGCGATACTACCGGGAGATGGCCTGTAAAAAACACGCCGTATCCCCTGCCGGGAGCGATATTGCCTTTCAAGCGTGTGGTTGCTTTTTACGGTAACCTATATGCTAAAAAGATGGGCATTTTAGGCGAATTGCCGCCTAATGAAATGCTTGCCAAGCTAAAAGGCGAGGTGAAGAACTGGGAGCGGGCCGATCCGCAAACACCGGTACAACCTGCCTTGCATTATATTGCTGTTGTAGCAAGCGGCGACCCGGGTAAAGATGGCAAATACCGTCACCGCATGCCGTTTAAACAAATCGATACGATATTGAAGTTAGCCAAAAAGGCACATGCTATCGTGTTTTTGGATGTTCAGGTCGCGTTAAGCAATATCCATACAGAGTTACCGCTGCTCGAAAAATACCTGATCATGCCGCAGGTACACTTTGGTATGGACCCGGAGTTTTCGATGAAAGACGGAACACATCCCGGCAAAAAGATCGGAACTTATGATGCAGCAGACATCAATTATGTGTCGGGTTACTTGGCCGGATTGGTAAAAAAATACAACCTGCCGCCAAAAATTTTGATCGTTCACCGTTTCACCAAAAAAATGGTGACCAATTATAAGAGCATTAAACTGCACCCGGAAATTCAACTGGTAATGGATATGGACGGTTGGGGCGAACCTGATTTGAAGGAAGGTACTTACCGCTATTTCATCCGCGAGGAACCTGTACAGTTTACCGGCTTTAAACTGTTTTATAAGAACGATATAAAGAAAGCGCCCCATCACATGCTTACTCCCCAGGAAGTGTTGAAGAAACGGCCATACCCGATATATATTCAGTACCAATAATTCAGTACCGAACCCTAACTCTTGAGTCGAAAGTCTTAAGTTTGGGTCCTGATTCAGGACTACAGACTTAAGACTTTTGACTTTTAGGATATTTAAATAAAAAAAATGATCAAATGGGGCATCATAGGCTGCGGCCGGATAGCGCACCGGTTTATGCAGGGGCTGCCGGAAGTTCCCGGGAATGTGCTGACGTCGGTATGGTCGCGGCGCCTGGAACCGGTTAAGGATTTCACTGACAAATACGGTGGAAAACCCTGCGAAACGGTTGAGGAGTTACTTGCAAGCGACATTAATGCCGTTTATATCGCAACCCTTCCGGACAGTCATGCTAACTACAGCATTGCGGCATTAAATGCAGGAAAGCATGTGCTTTGCGAAAAACCTGCGGCAACCAACCTTTCAATCTTAAACTCAATACTTGAAGTCGCTAATGCCAAAGGGCTTCTGTTTATGGAAGGGATGAAGCCACCGTTCTTCCCGTTATACCGGCGTTTAAAAGAACATTTAGTTAACGATCCCATTGGTGAGATCGGCTACGTGCGGGCCGGCTCGGCGGTAGCCGATATAAGTCCGGATCATCCAAACTTTAGTTACGAGCTGGTGGGCGGCAGCCTGATGCAGATCGGCATTTACGAAGCATTTTTGGCTATCAACTGGCTTGGCGCGACGAAGCAGGTACAAACTTTAGGCCGCTTTGGCGAAGGCGGAATAGATATGTTTTCCATATTTCAAACAGAACATAATGGCGGATATGCCCAGCTTTATTGCGGCCTCGATCTGCATGGGATGGGTGACGCGCTGATATGCGGCACCAAAGGCAATATCATCATTCATAAAAACTGGTGGAACCCCGCGCGTGCCACGATCAATTATCTCGATGGCCGCATAGTTGAACTGGATGAACCTTATACCGCCGGCGGGCTCAATTACGAGATCGACCATTTTTGCGGGTTAATAGATGCCGGTTTAACGGAAAGCCCGGTTATCAGTCACGACATGTCGCGGCAGATGATTGGGATGCTGGATGAGGCGCGGATGCAAATTGGGTTAAAGTTTAAAGGGGAATGAATACCAGATATGTCATTGCGAGCGATAGCGCGGCAATCGCGAACTATGCATTTTCGTTTGCATAGTGTTAATACACGGCGGGAAGGTTGCTTCGCTCGTTCCTCGTTCACAATGACATAGCACTAAGTGGTTATTTTGTTTTCAAAACCACCGTCGCGCCCTGCAATCCGGCAGATGTCGCCGTAAAGGTAATATTCCCGGCTTTTTCTTTTGACTGTACGATTGCCAGCGCCAGCCCGTTGAATGCCTTGCGGTAATCAGCTTTAAACGGATCGTGGCTTACTTCGTCGCCATTGTCGACACTGGCAATAAAACCCTCGCCGTTGATTTTAAAGTTTACAAGGTTGTCCGCATTTGGTACCAGGTTGCCGTCTTTATCCAGTATCCTTACGGTGATAAAAGAGAGGTCTTTGCCGTCAGCTTTGATGTTTTTCCGGTCGGCGATCAATTCTATTTTGGCCGGCGCGCCCGCGGTATGGATCTCGCGGGTTAAAACCACCTGCCCGTTTTTGCGCGAAACGGCTTTTAGCGTGCCCGGCGCATATTTTAGGCGCCACATCACATGCAGGTCGTCGCCGGATTTCTTTTTAACACCGACTGATTTGCCATTGAGGAACAACTCCACCTCATCGGCATTGTTATAGAATGCCCACACATCAACTGTTTTGCCCGGCTCCCAGTTCCAGTGCGGGAAGATGTGCAGCACGTTTTTGTTGGTCCACTCGCTTTGGTACATATAGTAAATATCTTTCGGGAACCCCGCAAGATCGATGATCCCAAAGTATGAACTGCGCGACGGCCACGAGTACGGCGTTGGCTCGCCCATATAATCAAAACCCGTCCATACGAACATCCCCGAAAGGAAATCGTATTTCTTCATCACTTTCCAGGTAGCCTCGTGCGTTGAGCCCCAAGCCGGGCGTACATTGTCATAAGCCGACACACTGTTGTCCGGGTTGCCCTCGGTAAACGGTTTGTCCCATCGCGTGGGCCAGATGCGGATACTGTCCGAAGGCATATCATAATGCCCGCGTGTTTCCAGCCCCGAAGTAGTTTCGGTCGCGATGAACTTTTTCCCGGGAAACCGGTCGTGAAACTTAGCGTAATCAAATTCGTGGTAATTGTAACCGATCAAGTCAATCGCGCCCGACTGGATAATTTTATTGCCCTTGGTGGGGTTGTCATTTGCAGTGGTTATCGGCCTGGTTTTATCGAGGCTATGCACGATGCCGGCGAGCTCCGGCGCAATACGCAGGGCGCTGGTATCGCCCTGCTGCGGTATTTCGTTGCCGATGCTCCAGATGAATACGCTGGGGTGGTTGCGGTCGCGTAGTATTTGGTCCTCCAGGTCGCGTTTGTGCCATTCCTTAAAATACAGGTGGTAATCGTATTTGGCTTTTTTCCATTCCCAGCAATCAAAGGCTTCGTCCATCACAATAAAGCCCATTTTATCGCACAGGTCAAGCAGTTCGGGCGCGGGCGGGTTATGCGAGGTGCGGATGCCGTTGCAGCCCATCGCTTTCAGCAGTTGCAGCTGCCGCTCGAGCGCGCGGGTGTTTACCGCCGCGCCCAGGCTGCCCAAATCATGGTGGTTGCAAACGCCTAATATTTTCATCGGCTTGCCGTTCAGGGAAAAGCCTTTATCGGCATCGAAGTTGAAATAGCGGATGCCGAGGGGAGTAGTATAATTGTCGAGCACTTTTCCGTTTTCTAATACCTGACTTACCACTTTATATAGATAGGGATGGTCAACACTCCACAAGTGCGGACTGGTAACGTTGAGATCCTGATTGATGGTGTTGCTGCCGTCATTTATCTTTGAAGTTATCGTCGTTACAGATTTTCCGTATGCGTCAAAAATGGTGGATTTAAGTTGACCTTTTCCTGCAAGCTGGCTGGCAATATTCGTTTGTAGATGTACCCGTGCTGAAGAAGTGTTAATCTCGGGCGTGGTCACATAAGTCCCCCAATGATCAATAGCCGTTTTATTCGTCGTAACCAACCAAACGTTCCTGTAAATACCCGATCCTGAATACCAGCGGGAGTTAGGTTGCACTGAGTTGTCCACCTTTACAGCGATAGCATTTTTCCCGCCAAAATTTAAATAAGGCGTCAATTCATACCTGAATGAGATATAGCCGTTCGGCCTGAATCCCAGGTGGTGCCCGTTTATCCAAACGTCGCTTTTTTGATATACGCCGTCGAAATTGATATAAATTAACTTGTTCTTTTGGTCGGCGGGAACCGTGAATGTTTTGCGATACCAGCCTATACCACCGGGCAAAGCGCCGCCTTCGGGCGTGGCCGGGTTATCTTTGCTGAATTTGCCCTCGATGCTCCAGTCGTGCGGCAGGTTAAGCACGCGCCATCTCAGGTCGTTTACGCTTTCTTTTTCGCCGCCGGTTATATCACCCAAATGAAAATGCCAGCCTTTGTCGAAATTAGTAACGGTACGCGCCTGCTGGCCATATCCTGTTAATGTAAATAATAAAGCGGCTAACGACAGGCCAAATAAACGGCTTGCCTGTTTAACAAAAAGGTGATTCGGAAGCATAATCGGTTAATTTAGGAATAACTGTAAACAGGACACTAAATTAGAAATTATTTGTGAATAGTTAATTTTGTATATTAGCTATATCGAATAATAAATATAAAACTGAATCATGAAAATTATCAGCGTTATACCGTTACCTGATTTTAAATTGCAAGTTGCCTTTGATGATGGCGTTTCGGGGCGTATAGACTTGAAAGAATACGTAAAATATGGTATATTTTCAGTTCTGCAGAATGAAGATTCGTTCAAAAATGCATATACCAATGGTTATTCAATTGCCTGGAGTGAAGATTTGGAGATTGACGGCCTGGCCGTGTATGCTGAAATATTAAACAAGGAACCTAAGGATATTTTTGCCGCAGATTTAAAATATGCCACAAATTAGTTTTTTCTTAGGCATTATAATACGCATGTTTTACCGCGATCACAATCCGCCCCATTTTCATGCGGTTTATGCCGAATACGAGGGTCTTATTGATATAAACAAATTGGAATTGATAAGCGGAAAATTACCGCCACGGGTTTTGGGTTTGGTTATTGAATGGACGGCATTGCATCAGGAAGAACTTAATGAAAACTGGGAAAAAGCAAAAAGACAAGAACTGTTAAAAGCTATAGAGCCGTTGGTTTAATACAACTGATGGGGCCGTAGCCGTCTGTGGGGACACAGACGGCGGAATATAACATTACCACTTTTCAACATTCCAACCTTTACAACATCTTTCGTATTTTTGCGCTATGAATACCCCTGCCATTAAATTGCTGCCAGGCCGTTATTGTAATTCGTTAACGGAATACTCGCGTTTTGTTACGCGCGAGGTAGCTATCGGCGATGTGCCGATGGGCGGCAGCAATCCCATCCGCATCCAAAGTATGACGACTACCGATACCATGGATACCATTGGCACGGTGGAGCAGTCGATCAGGATGGTGGATGCCGGCTGCGAGTATGTGCGTATTACTGCGCCCAGCATTAAGGAGGCGCAAAACCTGGCCGAAATAAAGAAGCAATTACGCCAGCGAGGGTACACTGTGCCTTTGGTAGCCGATATTCACTTTACCCCCAACGCCGCCGAAGTAGCCGCGCGCATTGTTGAAAAAGTGCGGGTGAACCCCGGCAATTATGCCGATAAAAAGAAATTCGACCAGATAGATTATACCGATGCCCAGTACCAGGGCGAATTGGAGCGCATTTACCAAAAGTTTGCGCCACTGGTGAAAATTTGTAAGGAGTATGGCACGGCGATGCGCATCGGCACCAACCACGGGTCGTTAAGCGACAGGATCATGAGCCGTTATGGCGATACCCCGCAGGGCATGGTTGAATCGGCCATGGAGTTTATGCGGATGTGCGAAACGCTGAATTACTATAACCTGGTGATCTCGATGAAGTCGAGCAACCCGCAGGTGATGGTGCAGGCCTACCGGCTGCTGGTTGAGACCATGGTTGCCGAAGGTATGAACTACCCGCTGCACCTGGGCGTAACCGAAGCCGGCGACGGCGAGGACGGCCGCATTAAATCGGCAGTAGGCATCGGCACTTTGCTGGAAGATGGCTTGGGCGATACCGTGCGCGTTTCCCTCACCGAGGAGCCGGAAGCCGAAGCACCCGTGGCAATTGCGCTGGTGAACAGGTATGTTGAAAGGGCAAAAGCCGAAAAGTCAAAGGCGAAAGGCGATTTGTCTGAAGTTGAAAACAACCTTTCACCTTTCACCTTTCACCTTTCACCTCTTCACGACCCATACGCATACCAGCGCCGCCATACATACGAGGCTAACGCTTTCATTGGCGGGCACATGGTACCGCGGGTGGTGGTCGATCTGTCGCGGCAGAACCTGAAAGACCCGGCGGTAATGAATGAAGCGGGTTACCTGTATTCGCCGTTGCTGGATAAATACAATATGGCCGAGCAGTCGGTTGATTTTGTTTACCTGGCCGATGCATTGCCGTCGTTTACTTTACCCGGCAATTTAAAGCAGCTTTATAATTATACCACCTGGCAAAAGCTTTCGGACAAAACCAACTGCCACCCTGTATTTTCACTAAAGGAATATGCGGAAGCAGGTGACCGGTCATCACCACTAAACCTGGTGCGCCTAACATCATCAGATGTGGATACCGAATCATTCGGCTTGCTGCCTTTAGATCAATCCCTCGTATTTGTTTTAGAAACCGACGCCCTGCACGGCATGGCCGACCAGCGCGCTTTCTTTTTTAAAATGGAGGAATTGGGTATTGATGTTCCCGTTATTATTAAACGCACGTACACTTTCGAACCCCGAAATTCGACTCAAGACTCAGAACTCAAGACTCAGGACTTACAACTATACGCAGCCACCGACCTGGGCGCTTTGCTTGTTGATGGCTTCGGCGATGGGATTTGGATAGATGCTCCTCAAATCCCCGTGAATTTGATCACGTCAACTGCTTTTGGCATTTTGCAGGCCACCCGGTCGCGCATTTCCAAAACGGAATATATTTCCTGCCCCAGTTGCGGCCGTACCTTGTTCGACCTGATGGTTACCACGCAGATGATCCGCAGCCGAACCAGTCATCTCAAGGGCCTTAAAATCGGCATTATGGGCTGCATCGTAAACGGCCCCGGCGAAATGGCCGACGCCGATTATGGCTACGTCGGCTCCGGAACGGATAAGGTCACCCTTTACCGCGGTAAAGAAGCTGTGAAGAAAAACATCAATTCGGCCAATGCACTTGATGAACTGATCGGCATTATCAAGGAAGATGGGAATTGGGTTGAGCAGGAAGAAACCGTTAATAAAGGTTAAAGCATAAGATCCATTCGAATTCCGCTTGCCCATGATATAGCATGTTTCATCAATCCTGCCTTATCATCTGCACATTTGTAATTTGCACATCCGCTCATCAAAACTCCAGCCACCGGTGTATCCGCAAATTAAGCTTGTTGCCTTCTTTATATTTGCCGAATTTGTCATTAAGCACACGCAAGGTAAGGCCGTTGTGCTCAAGCAGCAGGTCCTCGTAGTTGCCTTTGAATAAAATTTGCTTTATTTCCCAGTTACGGCGTCCCCATGTTTTAACGGTTTCAACCCATTCGGGGTAGATAACCACATGGTCCGTTTTTGATTTTATACCGCAAATTTTCGCCTCGTGGTGGGTTATTACGTTACAATTGGTAAGCAGCTGCGCGGTGTATAAGTTGCCCGGTGTGTGATACATCGCCTTTGGTTCGCCCGATTCAATTATTTCGCCTTCCTTTAATACCAGTAACTCATCCGCCATCGAAAGCACTTCAGCGGGGTCGTGCGAAACGATGATGACAGTTAAACCAGTCTCCTTTACTATTTCCCTGATATCCTGCTGCAGCCCTTCGCGGAAGGAAGTGTCCACCTGGTTAAAAGGCTCATCCAGTAAAAGTACTTCCGGGTTGGTGATCAGGGCCCGGGCGATGGCCACCCGCTGTTTTTCGCCGCCGCTAAGCTTTACTACCTGTTTATCTGCCAGGTGGGTCATTTTCAGCTGCGCCAAAATGTGATTTGTTTTTTCTTCTTTTGCCTTCAGGTTAGTATGCGGCAGCATGGTTGCTACGTTGTCCCAAACTTTGGCGAAATTATTCAGGTCATTGGTGTTTTGTGTAACCATTTTCATGGCGTCGTGGCCGGGTATCAGTTTCTCATCCGGTCCCCAGATGCGGGTGCCCCTGAAAGTCACCTCGCCGCTATCCGGCGATAGCAACCCATAAAGCAGCTGTAACAGGGTGCTTTTCCCGCTTCCGCTTTCGCCGATTATCGCGGTTATCCGCCCCGGGTTAATGGTTAAGTCAATTTGTTTTATTCCTGAAAATTGTGTTCCGGGATATATCTTGCTTACCGAAGTTGCCTGCAAAAAAGGTGCTGCCATGGCTGGCAAAGATACGGTGTAAGATGGTTGAAAGGTTGGAATGTTGAAAGGTTGTAATGTTTGTTATAAAACGAGGTTACCTCAATTGCCATACAGCGCTTTCCTTATCGGTACCTATAACATTCCAACCTTTCAACATTACAACTTTACAACAACCAATCAAAATCCACACATCAACCCGAACGAGAAGTTTTTCAAGCCTGCCTGGTTGGGGCTGTTCTCAAACATGTCATTCATATAATATTTGGCAAAGAAACCCCATCCGTTGTAACCCAGCCTGGCGAACATGCCGTAGCGTACCTTGGCAAAGTGGTAATCATCATAAAACTTCTTTTTGCCAAATTCAGGGCTTATTTGTTTTACCATGCCGCCAAGCAATAACCCGGCCTCAGGGCCAAAAACAAAATGGGCGCGTCTTCCGTGTGCGTCCTCACCTGAGCGGATATCAAACGAAAGCGGTATCCTGAAGTAACTTGCCGAAAAGCGGTTTTTGCTATAATGAATGCTGTCAGGCCTAAAGACGAGGGTTGGCTGGTCAGGCAATATGGTGCCATTCTTTTCCAGCCGGATCAGCGTCCAGTCGAAACCGCCGGAAAGGTTTATTTTAAAGTTATCGGTAAACCGGTAGCCAAATTGTATCACGTCGAACCCCACCGTACTGGTTTTCCACGAGCGGTAGTTAAGGAAACTGTTTTTTTGTGATAAAGTGAAGCTGCCATTATCAACTAAAGTAGCCAACCCCAGATCGAACCGGGCGAAAGTTATCCCGGCATTGAAGCCTGACGTGCTTTTTTGATGCCGGTGATGATGCCTTCCACCATGCCAATCTGTATTGTTGTCATCATCATCACCAAAACTTATATGGTAATTTCGGGTGCTATCAGTCCGGTGTTTTGATGAGTCGGAAGAAGTGCTTTGCGCAAACGCCAAGTTTGTGGCAAAACCTATTATCATAGTAAAAATCAATCGTTTCATAATAGTGTATTTCAGGTTTGGAATTTATTTTTCTCTTTTTATTTTAATTATGCCCAGGTTTATTCCTGTGACGTTTGACTGATCGTCATCCGCATCAGAAAATTCGATGAACTTATCCTTTCGCTTGTCAACTTTGGCCACCACCACATTTACCAGGTCGCCGAAGCTTTGTATTTTATGTTTTTTCTGTTTGCCGGGCACAACGTCTTGTATATTAACAACGGGAACTTGAGCCGAAAGCAAAGCCGGTTTGGATATAAAAGTGTCGGTTTCCTTCAGTGATTGTTCCGCGGTTAGTTCGGTCGTTTCATCGGGCACAACCGGGCTAATTATTTCATGTCGTTGCGGCAGGGTAGCTAATGTGATCACTTCAGAAACTTTAACCGGATTTAATTCACTATTTAAGCTTCCTGTTTTACGCGTTATATTTTTTGATCTAAAATGAAATGATCTCGCTCTGGCTTCAGTTCGTGCATATGGACTATTTGATTTTTCCAGCTCGGCTGTAGTCTCATCAGTCCTGGTTTTTATGGGCGTAACGTTTTTACGTTGGGCGTTGACAATATTATTATATGCAGGATTTTTACTGCTAACTTTATCTTTTTGCGGAATGAATAACACGCCCGCAGCTACCAAAACCAAAATACTGGCGGCTATGCCGAAAAAGGGGAACAGGGATATCCTACTCTTTTTCCTATCCAAATGCCCCGCGATACCTTCCCAAACACCTTGCGATGGTTGGGCTTCAAAATTTTCCAATTTTGAACGGAACAATTCATCAAACTGGTTATCCTGCATTTTCATATCGTTTACCTTCCATTTTTACTATTTGTTGTTTCAATACTGCGCGTGCCCTTGATAGCTGCGACTTTGACGCGCCTTCTGTTATCCCGGTTATTCCTGCAATTTCCTTATGTGAGTAGCCTTCAATAGCATACAAGTTAAAAACGATGCGATATCCGGGCGATAGCCGTTGTATCAATGCCATCAGGTCTTTCGCCGCAAGGCCGGCTGTTACAAGCGGGTCAACCGAAGGCTCATTTGTTTCATTTTCCAGGGCGGCCAGTTGAAGCATTTTGTGATGTTTCCGGTAATATTCAATGGCGCTGTGCACCATAATGCGCCGTATCCAACCCTCAAATGAACCTTCGTTCCGGTAATCGTCTATTTTTTGGAATACTTTTATGAAGCCGTTCTGCAACATGTCCTCGGCTTCCATTCTGTCGGTGGCATACCGCATGCAAACGCCAAGCATTTTTGCAGCGAAGTGTTTATACAGTAACTCCTGGGCTTTGCGCTCCGCGGCTTTGCAACGTTTAATTAAATCCTCAATAGTGTACTTGTGTTCCAAAAACATCATTTAACAGTTAGAGGGAGTTTAATGCGAAATGGTTGCATGGGGTTGAAAATAAATTCGTTATTTTTGGATATATGAAAGTGATTACTGTGAATATACCGGACTCCGCAAATGTTGACGCTAAAGAAGCAGCAATGATTTTGGCGGCAAGTTTATATGAAAAAGGAAAACTTTCTTTGGGGCAGGCAGCAGAAGTTGCGGGCCTTACGAAACGGACTTTTGCCGAGTTACTCGGAAGCTATGGGGTTTCAATCTTCAACTACCCGCCAACCGATCTTATCAAAGACGTGAAAAATGCCTGATGTCGTAATCGCTGATACCAGTTGCTTTATAATTCTTTCAAATATTAATGAATTGAATCTTTTAAAGGAGGTTTATGGGAAAATTATTACAACTCCGGATATTGTAAGAGAATTTGGCGGCAATTTACCTGATTGGGTTATTATAAAACCACCCGCCGACCTGCAAAAACAGCAAATTTTGGAATTGCAAATTGATAGGGGCGAGGCAAGCGCAATTGCCTTGGCTTTAGAACTGGACGGAAGCCTGGTTATAGTTGATGACTTGGAAGCCAGAACATTGGCTGAAAATTTAGGCATTTCAATAACTGGCACGCTTGGTGTAATAATTAAGGCGAAATTAAATGGCATTATACCATCAATAAAACCTTTCATTGCAAAAATAAAAAGACCAATTTTAGGATTTCAACAATATTAGAGCAGTTGGCGCTTAGTCAGGCGGGAGAATAAATCTATGAAAAATCTATTTTGTTTCATTTTCATTTTGTCATCCTGCATTTCGGGGTTCGCCCAGCCTAAAGCAGATGACAACTACACCCTATTTAAACCCGACCGCGTGTTTGATGGGGAACAGATGCATGTCGGGTGGTGGGTACTGGTGAGCGGGAATCAAATTGAAGCGGTCGGTGAACCCGGGAGTATATCTGCTCCAGCCTCAGCTAAAATAATTGAACTGAAAGGGATGACTTTAATGCCCGGGCTGATCGAAGGGCACTCGCACCTTTTTCTGCATCCCTATAATGAAACCAGTTGGAACGACCAGGTACTGACGGAAAGCCGTGCCGAGCGCACCGCCCGGGCGGTTGTTCACGCGAAGGAAACGCTGATGGCGGGCTTTACAACAGTGCGCGACTTAGGTACGGAAGGCGCCGGATATGATGATGTTGGGTTGAAAAAGGCTATTATGAAAGGCATAATCCCCGGTCCGCGGATGCTGGTGGCTACACGGGCAATTGTAGCTACAGGCAGTTATGGCCCCAAAAGCGAAGTTGCCGAAACTGTCTTCCCGCAGGGCGCAGAAGAAACCGATGGATTGGATGGTATTAGCCACACGGTCCGGTCTCAAATCGGACATGGGGCGGATGTGGTTAAAATATACGTGGATTACCGGTGGGGATTGGATGACGTTGCGGCGCCAACCTTTACAGAAGAAGAAATCAAAACGGCGGTGCAGGTTGCCAGGAGCAGCGGACGGATGGTTGCGGTACATTCCGGTACGGAAGAGGGGATGCGCCGCGCCATTGCAGCCGGGGTAACCACTATTGAACACGGCGATGGCGGCACGCCGGAGTTGTTCAAATTGATGAAAGAAAAAGGCATAGCGTTATGCCCGACGATATCCGCGACCGAAGCCATTTCAACCTATCACGGCTGGAAAAAGGGCGTTGATGCTGAACCGGCAGGCGTCAAAAGAAAACATTATATTTTTACCGAGGCCCTGAAAGTAGGCGTTACTATTTGTATGGGTGGCGATGTGGGTGTATTTCCACATGGCGATAACGCTCGCGAAATGGTACTGATGGCTGAATATGGTATGAAATCTGTTGATGTTTTGCGATCGGCTACTTCGGTTAATGCCGCGGTTTTTGGGTTGAACAATTTAGGAAACATCAAAGCCGGTTACCTGGCTGATTTGGTTGCTGTGAATGGTAATCCGGCTGACGATATAAGAACTGTAAAAAATGTGGGTATGGTGATGAAGGATGGGGTGATCTACGGGAATAAATAACACACCATTATTATATTAGCCCTTAGTCCTGTAGTATTTATAGATTTTCACAGCACACATAATGATCACCGAAAAGGCGATTATCCCCACAACGCCGAATATCCAGCTAATGGCATTTTTCAATACTGCCAGGAACACGATCGCGAATAAAAATATTGTGGCAATTTCATTCCAGATACGGAGTTGGGTTGATGTCCAGGTGTAGATGCCTCTGGCCATTTGCTTCATTTTATTTTGGCAGATAAAATGGTATATCAATAATCCCACAACAAAGCCAAGTTTGATTTGCATCCAGGGCTGGCTGAGCCAGGCAGGGAGTAACACCAGCATGGTTATACCTGCCGCTACAACCAATACCATTGACGGAACGGTGATGATGTACCATAACTTACGCTCCATGATCTCAAACTGGCCGGATAATATTGTCCGGTCGGGTTCGGGCCTTTGCTGTGCTTCGGTGTGGTAGATAAATAAACGCACTATGTAAAACAGCCCCGCCATCCAGCAGACTACAAATATGATATGTATGGCAAGAATGTATTGGTACACTAATTTTCTCTAATTATATCGAATTTCACGAACTGCAATTGGCGAAAATTCGCCCAAATTCGTGTAATTCGTGTTTCTCAATTTCTGTATTCCTTAATTATATCCACCACGTACTTCACATTATCAAACGGTATATCCGGCATAATGCCGTGCCCTAAGTTAAATATAAATCCGCTCTCGCCTTTCATACGGTCGAAAAGGCGGTAGATCCTTTCCTTGATCACCTTTTTATCGGCATACAAAATATGCGGGTCGAGGTTGCCTTGTACAGCAATGCCGGCCGGTAATCGTTTTTTAATATCCAACAGATCAACGTTCCAGTCAATAGAGATCACATCCGGTTTAGCTTCAGCCATTAATGGCGCAAAAACCGAACTTCCCTTGCAAAACGAAATTACGGGAATATCCTTCCTGTTCAACTTGCTGATGATCTCGCAAATGTACCGGTGCGAAAACTCTTTATAATCATCCCATGCGAGCGCCTGCGCCCAGCTGTCGAATATCTGCACGGCATTTACCCCGGCGGCAATTTGCAGGTTTAAATAATCGGCCGTTACAGTCGCGATTTTTGACAGGAGTTGGTGGGCCAGTTCGGGCTCGTTATGCAGCAGCAATTTGGTTAGCTTAAAATCCTTTGACGATCCGCCTTCAACCAGGTAACTCATCACTGTAAACGGCGCACCGGCAAAACCGATCAAAGGGATACTGCCCTTTAACCGTTGCTGAACAACGTTGATCGCATCGGCTACATACTGTAATTTGTGTACAACTTGTGTATCCAGTTTATCAATATCTGCTTTGGTGCGGACAGGATTTGCGAACTTAGGGCCCACACCCTGGGTGAAGCTCAAATCGCCGCCCATGGCTTCGGCTGTAACCAATATGTCGGAGAACAGGATAGCCGCGTCAATTCCCAATAAATCAACCGGCAGCATGGTGACATCGGCGGCCAGTTCGGGTGTTTTGCACATTTCCAGGAAAGAATATTTGTTTTTAATATCCCAATATTCCTTCATGAACCTGCCGGCCTGCCGCATCATCCATACCGGCGGGCGTTCTGTTTTTTCTGAAAACGCGGCTTTAATTAGTAACGAATCTCTCATAATATAATTCCGCAGAGACGCAATGCATTGCGTCTCTACGTCGTGTGTTTTTTTAATTCCTGGTGAAGGCGGTCGATCACATCCTTCATTTTGGCGTTTATTTTATCGTGATGTTTTTCTGCAAGCAGCAAATAAGCGCCTGCTTTATCGAGGTTTCCCTGCCGGATGCTTATGTTAGCCACATGCACCAGCGCCGCCACGTGGTCGTTTACTGATCGCAGCGGATATTGGGCAGCTATTTCATAATGTTTTTCGGCGTCTTCAAAATCCTGGTTTTGGAGACATACGCCGCCCATTAAAAATTCATAATACCCTCTCCGGCTTTTGCTCAGCCATTCCGGCCTCAGCACTTCCTGTAAAGTTTGTCCCGCCTTATCGTATTCTTTATGGTGAAAATACCGGGCCGCCACCACCAGGGTACCCTGCCTCACGTAATCCCATCCCAGCAAAACGATCAGCATCAACGCCACCGCAGCCAACTCATATAAACGCAAGTCGGCAAGTATGACCAGCGACAGCAAAAACAAAACACCGATGAATAAGCGTGTCCGGTTGGTAAACATTAATGCTGGTTGTCAGTAAATTTATAACCTACCCCGCGGATAGAGTGAAAATAAACCGGGTTTTTAGGATCGGGCTCAAAGTATTTACGGAAAGTGAGGATAAAATTATCGATGGTACGTGTTGATGGATAAACATCGTAGTTCCATACTGTTTCCAATATCTGCTCACGCGACACCGCGTCGTTACGGCGTTCAATAAGCAATTTAAGCAGCATAGTCTCTTTTTTAGTCAGTGGCGTGATCGAGCCATCGCCGTTTACCAGTTCGAACGAGTTAAAGTGAATGGTTTTATCGCCGATTTTATAGCTGTTAAACTCTTTCAGTTCATCGCCTTTTAAGCTGCGTTTAACCAGGTTATTCACCCGCAGGATCAGCTCCTCAAGGTTAAAAGGTTTGGTCAGATAGTCATCCGCACCTTTTTTAAGGCCCGAAATTTTATCCTCGTTGGTATTTTTAGCCGTCAAAAACATGATCGGCACTTCCGAGTTTTCAAGCCTGATCGTTTCAGCAACCACAAATCCATCTATTTCGGGCATCATAACATCCAGGATCACCAGGTTAAAACGTTCTTCCTTAAATAGCTGCAAAGCTTTTTTGCCGTTGGTGGCGGTCGAAACTTTATATCCCTCCAGCTCGAGGTTCAGTTTAATGGCTTCCAGCAGGTGGTCTTCGTCTTCGGCCAGCAGGATCCTTTTTTTATGCGGTGCTTCCATTTGTTATGATTTTAGATTAACACTAATGTTCACGAATTCTTTCGAATTTCACGAATTATACTATGCAAAACCCAGATTGGTGAAAATTAGTCTTAATTCGTGCAATTCGTGCTTAATCAAATACGACTTCAAATATACTACCCGCCGGACGATTATCCTTCACTTTTATGCTGGCCTGGTGCTTATCAAGCACTTCTTTTACAATATACAGACCTAAACCCGTACCTTTTGTGTTACGCGTCTCTTCGCTGCCCACCCGGTAAAACCTGTTGAAAATACGGCCTTTTTCTTCGTCGGCAATGCCAATGCCATGATCGGCGACCTGCAAATACACCCTGTCGTCTTTCGAAAACAACTTAACTTCCACGGTTTCGCACGGCCCTGAATATTTAATGGCATTCTCAATAAGGTTGGTGACAACAGATGTTAAGGCAAATTTATCGCCCGTGATCTGGATCTTTGGTTCAATTTCGGCATCAATGATCTGCTGGTTGGATTCACATTTTGTGATCTGCAGCCTGTTAACAATACTGTCGACCAATACCGACAAATTGAATTTAGCTTTGGGGAACGTGTACGATTGGTTTTCGATCTTTGAAGCCAGCAACATATTTTCAACCATATCGTCAAGCCGCTCAATATCCATTAACGATTTGCCGATAAAATCGAGCACCTGGTCCCTGGTAAGGTCTCTTTTTTGAATAGTTTGCAATAGTATTTTTATAGATGCAAGGGGCGACTTCAACTCGTGGGTCACGGATAGCAGGAAATTCTTTTTTTGTTCCTGTAACTGGCGCTGGCGGCTTATTGATTTATGCAGCCATATAGCCCCCACTAAAAAAACGATCAAAAATAGCGACCCTTCGCCAACTATCATACCCAGGCTGCTGGGCATCTTTTTAACCAGCAAGTATCCCCACCATATCAACTCAGTTAAGGCATAAATGATAAGGGCATAAAATATGATAAATGTTCTTCTCATTTCCGTTTTCAGTTATTAGTTTTTGTGCTAAAAACCACATCTAAACTTTCAAATATAGCTCGTTTAGCCTTTTCAAGGTCTATTTTTGTATGTGCCGATGATATGAAGCCAACCTCGTAACCAGACGGGCCCAGGTAAACGCCCCTATTGATCAATTCGCGGTGCAGCTTTTTAAACTTATCCATGCTGGCCGGATCAATTTCATCGGCCCGGCGTATTGCCTCCTGGTCGGTGAAAGCGAACCAAAAAATTGAACCGATATAAAACACTTTAAATGTATAGTTTTTTGCCGTTGCATAGCGCTGTATAGCTTCAACAAACTCTTCGGTTTTGGCATGCAGGTCACGATAAAACCCGATTTTCAGCAATTCGGATAATTGCGCAATGCCTGCGGCCATAGCCACCGGGTTACCGGATAGAGTACCCGCCTGGTAAACTGCACCCTCGGGAGAAATGTTTCCCATAATTTCTGCAGACGAGCCGTAAGCACCCACCGGTAACCCCCCGCCAATGATCTTGCCATAGGTAATAATGTCCGGCTTGACCTGGTAATGTCCGGCAGCGCCCTCAAAGCCAATCCTGAAACCGGATATCACTTCATCAAAGATCAGCAGCGCGCCATTTTGAGTGCATATCTCGCGTAAAAATTTCAGGAACGCTTTTTCCTGCAGCAGCAGGCCATTGTTTGCCGGTATCGGCTCTATAATTACCGCCGCAACCTGGTCTTTAAATTCATCAAATGCTTTTTGCAAGGCTTCTTTATCATTTAAAGCCACCACAATGGTTTCATCTGCAAACGATTTGGGCACGCCCGCGGACGATGTTTCACCAAAAGTAACCAGGCCCGAACCTGCCTTTACCAGCAAAGAATCGGAGTGGCCATGATAACAGCCTTCGAATTTTAATATTTTATCCCTTTTTGTATAGCCCCGCGCCAGCCTGATCGCCGACATCACGGCCTCGGTACCCGAGCTTACAAAGCGGAGCTTTTTTATGAATTTGTTGTTTTTGAGAATAAGTTCAGCCAGTTCATTCTCCAAAGCCGTCGGGGCGCCGAACGACATGCCATGCTGCATCACATCAATAACCTTTTCGCGCACCCTGGCGTGATTATGCCCCAGTATCAAAGGGCCCCATGAGCAGCAAAAGTCAATAAACTGGTTGCCGTCAGCATCCCATAAATGGCATCCGTCGCCTTTTTCAATAAAAAGCGGGGTGCCGTATACCGATTTAAATGCCCTTACCGGGGAGTTGACACCGCCAGGGAAAAACGTCTTCGCCTTTGCATACAATGCCGCCGACTTTTCCCTGCTAATGTCCGGTTTGCCCGTTGTATTTAACGGCTCATCAGCATCTCCTGAAAATATTTTCTTTATTGAATCCAGCATATTTTTTAGCCTCTACAGCCAATTATTCTCCAAAACTTCCTTTGCGTGATAGGTTAAGATCGCGCTTGCACCAGCACGCCGTATGCCCGTTAATACTTCGGTTATGGCGCGCTGCTCATTTAACCAGCCCTTTTGTATGGCAGCTTTGACCATAGCGTACTCGCCGCTTACATTATAAGCTGCCACCGGCAGTTCGGTATTGTCCTTTATTAATTTGATCACATCGAGGTATGGCAGGGCCGGTTTTACCATCAGGAAATCCGCTCCTTCCAGTTCGTCCAGGTTAGCCTCTATCAACGCTTCGCGCTGGTTAGCCGGGTTCATCTGGTACGTTTTTTTATCACCAAATTTTGGAGCGGAATTTAACGCATCCCGGAACGGCCCGTAAAACGCACTGGCATATTTGGCTGAATACGACATGATAGACACGTTGGTAAACTTGTTTTCATCCAAAACTTTCCGGATGTAGCCTACGCGGCCATCCATCATATCCGAAGGGGCTATGATATCCGCACCGCATTGGGCGTGCGCGAGGGCCATCTTACCCAGTACTTCCAGCGTTTCGTCGTTTAAAATCTCGCCATTCTCAACTATACCGTCGTGCCCGTCGCTGCTGTAAGGGTCCATCGCTACATCGGTTATGACACAGGCTTCGGGAAAATTCTTTTTTACTTCGCGGATAGCGCGCAGGTACAGGCTTTCCTCCCTATGGCTTTCGGTCGCGTATTTATCTTTTAATGATTCTTCGATGTTCGGGAACAGGTCAAAAGAATTTAGTCCCAGTTTCAGGCAACTTTCAATTTCGCGCAGCAGGTTATCGATCGAATAACGGTAGATACCGGGCATTGAAGCCACTTCGCTTTTTTGAGCGGTACCGTCAACGATAAACAGCGGGAATATCAAATTAGCGGCGCTAACATGCGTTTCCTGTACCATCTGCCTGATGACTTCACTTTTTCGGTTTCTTCTTGGACGTTGAAGCATTTTTAGTTTTGTAATTAAGCTATAAACAACAACCGAATACCGCTTCCGCAAGACCGGTTTCGTCGGGTGAATAGGGCAGCACATAGTTACTTAACCCAACTTCTTCCAGTTTCTTGCCGGTGGATTTGCCGATGGCGATAACCTGCTGGCCCGGGTCGAGCAAATTGCTTGAAAAATAGGCCTCCACGTTTGACGGGCTCGTGAATATCAATATTTCGGCAGCGCTTGCTTCTACATTATCCTCGTGTACCGTTTCATATACGGGCAGATCGATGATCTTAGTATCAGCAGACAATGCCTGCTGAATGCTGCGCATTGAATTTTGCGCGGCCGGGAATAACACAGTTGTTCCGTTAGCGACTTTAGCGAATTCAGTAGCAACATCAGACGTATCGATACCCGCTCCTGTATAATCGACCAGGAAACCTTTGCGCCGCATGGTATCTTCCGAGCCGCTTCCCATAACGCCAAATTTTACTTTCTTGGGCAATATCGGGTTCAGGTCGAAAAAGTATTCTATCGCATTTTTACTGCTGAAGAATATCCAGTCGACGTGCCTTAAAATAAAGGAGTCGAGTATGGTTATCGTAGGTACGGTGCGGATCAGCGAGCGGGCCTCTATTTCGATATTGTGTTTGCTTAAAGCTTTGCGGAAATAGCTTTGCTCATTCAGGTCACGCGAAATAAAAACCTTCTTCGGGAACTCGCGGTCCTCGTCAAAATAAAAATAGATCTTTTTAGCCAGGCCCTCGGTTGTATCGGCTTCTAAAAACAGCCTGTCGGGAAACTCGTCGCCCTCGTTAGCTTTTGAGGTGAATACCTGGTATGTGCCCTCATGTTTACGGCAATAACAGCCTAAAGGCAAGTGGCATCCGCCACCGAAAAGTTTTAATACATTGCGTTCAACCGCTAACTCTTCGGCAACATCAGGGTGGTGTATGGCCTGCAGCACGCCAAATAATTCCCTGTCGCTATCCCTGATCTGTATCGCCAATGCACCCTGGGCAGGCGCCGGAATGAGTTCAGTTGGCGTTAGTTCCTCCACATGGAATTCGCTAAGATCTAAACCAAGCCTTTTAACACCGGCTTTGGCAAGCATAATAGCATCATAGCTTTCACTCCGTAGCTTGCTGATCCGTGACGGAACATTGCCACGCAAGTCGCTTACTTCCAGGTCGGGGCGGTAAGCCAGCAATTGGGCTTTGCGCCGGTTTGACGACGTGCCTACGATGCCGCCATATTTAACAGATAGTTTTTGATGCACATCTACGCAGTCCTTCAGTATTAGCAGCAGGTCAGAAGGGTCTTCCCGTTCTGAAACTGCTGCAATAATGAGTCCCGGTGGATTTTCTGTGGGCAGGTCTTTGTGCGAATGTACCGCTATATCAATACCGCCCGCTGATAATTCTTCTTCAAGTTCCTTAGTGAAAAATCCCTTGCCTTCGAGCTTATCAAAGCTCAGATTGAGGATACGGTCGCCCTGTGTTTTAATGATCTTCAGCTCGGCTGTAATGCCGAGGGCTGCCAGGCTATCCTTTACAAAATTTGCCTGCCATAGCGCCAGGTCACTGCCGCGGGTTCCTATAATGATTTTTCTATCCAAAGGTTTTGTACTTGCAACTGCAAATTTAACTTTTTACAAGCAGGATTTAAGCATTAATTGATGATATGAAAATGAGGTGACTTATCAGCAATTTGAAATTTTAGAACAAGGACTATTTGTTTTAATGATTTTTTTCTAAATTTATGTTTCAAGCCAATGGTGAACAAGGAAATTAAATTCTTCGTGATACTGATATTGGGTGTTGGGATCCTTTTCGAATCCTACCTGTTAATCAGGCAATGCAACCTTTCCCGCACGGTTGATATCACAAGACAAGCCTCATGTAAAGGCGACAATATAAAATTACCTGTAAGTGCCTGCTACGAAGACGTTTCGTTGCAGATCAAAGTTACTTCACCTGGCGAATTCTTGTTTATTACCAATAAAATGAGCAACCCTGTTTTAACCCTGTTTAATATCATTATAGGCATATTGGCGGTAAACCTTGTATTAAAGTTAAAGGGATTCGAATTTCAAATAAGGGAACTTATGGTCTTGCGACTGATTTTAGCTTTAACCGCGTTTAAATTAGCCATTCTGTCATTTATGGGATTGTATATGCAAAACTGGTTTCGGGGAAATTTGCTTTTGAACAATAGCGGCTATTCACTTAAAGACGGATATTCAAATACGGACATATATCTGTTGGGGATGTTTTTTATATGGATTTTGACTGGCTATTTGAACAGGCAGATCCGGGTAAAAAGCCAACAAAGTCCTGTACAAGAGTATGCTTGATCAGTTATTGACAGCTTATTTTACTAAATTAAGAAGCCGGAGAAGTTCTCGATCTTCGATATCCGATTGCTGGGACTTGTCGTAGATTGATAGTAAGAATATTGAACTGTCGGTGATGGCAAGTATGTGATAACCCTTGCACCGCCGGATTTTCCTTTTCCCTTCGATCCTATCGCCAGCCGGATTTTATAACAACTGTTGCCAAGGGGTATGCTCTTGTCAGGTTCAATTTTAAGTTCTTGTATTAACGTCGATATTTCTATCTTTAGGGAAGGGTATTTTTTAACAAGCCGTTTGAGCTGTTTGTCAAATGGGGGAATTGTTAAAACCTTATAGCTCATTGAGCAATTCTTCTGCCGGGCGGCCTTTAAGCTTGCCTTGCTTTATTTTCTCGACGTTTTTAAAGGCTTTTTTAATCTCATTTATCTCTTCAAACAGTTCAGCATCAGACACAGAGATAGGCTTGGCTTTTACATAGGAGTAGTTTTTAATCAACTCCAAAAAACCTGCAGCTTTATTATCGGAAATATCGATTAATAATTTCATGATTTCTTTCTTACAAAATTACTACTTCTCAATTAAAGAAAAACAAAAATTATTAAACGCTGACAGTGAGATTCAATTAATTATCAGTTATTGATCAATATATCCTTCGCCATGATCATCGGCACGCTGATATATTTTTTCTCCATGTAGTTGATCACTTTTTCCAGCACTTCGCGCGATTGCTCGTCCATACCCTGAACCTCGTCGGCGAAAACCGAATTGATGGCAGTATGACGTATCTCTTTGATCTTTTCGGGCACCTGGCGCATAGCCAGTTCAATGCGGCGTTGTTTCAGCTCAAGTAAAAAGGCAGAAATGTTTTCGGCGATGATGGCTTCGGCATGTACCAGTTCCTCGTAGCGTTCCTGTACGTTTCTTTTCGCAATTTCATTTAATGAGTGAACCTCGATGAAATTTACCGGGAAGTTTTCAAGCACTTCGGGAGCTGTATCGTTTGGCACGGCCAGATCGACAATGGTTTTTTTGGAAGTATCGCCTGCTAATAACGAAGTGTAAATTTCGCTGGTGATAATGGGTTCGGTTGCCGATGTACAGGTAATGATGACATCAAAGCCCTGTTTATAATCTTTTAACGCTTCCAGGTTAAAAGCCTCGCCGCCCAGGTCGTCGGCTAATAGCTTAGCATTGGCAACCGTGCGGTTAAAAACTGAAAAGTTCGAGAACTTATGTTTTTGCAGGTATTTTGAAATATTCCTGTTGGTTTCGCCGGCGCCTATGATCAGGATACGGGCGTTAGAACATAATTTAAGGTCTTTAAGTTTACGGTATGCCAATGAGACTACCGATATGGGATTCTTCGAAATATTGGTATGCGTGTAAACTTCTTTAGCTGTTTTAACCACGCAGTTCATAAACATGCGCAGGCAATCGCCGGTAAGGCCGGCTTCTTTGCAGCTTTCATAAGCTTTGCGTATCTGGGCAAGGATCTCCTTTTCGCCTACAATTAAACTTTCGAGCGAGCATGAGGTACGAAGCAGGTGTTCAAGCGCTTCTTCACCTTCGTAAATAGAGGCAGCATCCAGGAAGGCACTGGTTGAAATAGAGCAAAGCCCGATATTCAACGCGCCGATAAATTCATTTGCAAATGCTTTGTCGACCGCGTGCGGCGTGATCATCACGAATTCAACACGGTTACAGGTTGCCAGGTAGAATATTTCGGATATGCCGAACTGTGTTTTAACCTGTTGAAGCTTATCTGTCAGATTTTCCTGGCATATCACCAATCTTCCCAATTCCTTCAGCTCAATCTGTTTATGCGTAAAAGCTATTACTTTTAGATACTTCAAAGCAGTTTTAAATTTGACCCAACAAAAGTAGGTGGTTTAATATGACGCAGTGTCAAGCCTTTGTCATACAGGCAAATTTAGAATGTTTATAAATTAGACAGAATGATGTAAGTCATTTTTCATTTTGTCGCATATCAGTTTTTGAGCGAAATGGTCCGTTTGAGGCCTGTCTAATGGACTATTTAGCGGATCTAACCATTTGCTCCAACGCGTCTATCCAGGTAGGGGAATCGTTGAGGCTTTCAACCAGTTGCACATGTTCCCCGCCGAGGGCTTTAAACTCGCCGCCATATTCTTCGGTTACTTCGTAAACCGTTTCCAGGCAATCGGCAACAAAAGCGGGGCAAAATACCAGCAGGCGTTTTTTGCCTTCGTTCGCAAGCTTTGCAACAATTTCGGTGGTATACGGCTGTACCCACGGGTCGCTGCCGAGGCGGGATTGAAAGCAAATGGTATATTTCTCTTTTGGGATATTTAACTTTTCGGCTATCAAACGCGCGGTATGATGCGATTGTGCCGAATAACAAAACTTGTTGGCATCGGTCAATACGGCACAGCAATCGCTCGTTTTCAAGCAATGATTATGGGTGTGGTCGGATTTTATAAGCTGCCGCTGCGGCAAACCGTGAAAGCTGAACAGGATGTGGTCATAAGTCTCCGGCTGGTATTTTCTGGCATTATTGGCAAAGGTTTCGATCATTAGCTCATTATCGTAGAACGAGTTGATAAAAGAGACACCGGGTTTTGTCGGCCAGTCGGCTAATAGTTCCATCACCTTATCGTAAACCGACCCGGTGCTTGCCGAAGCATACTGCGGAAATAAGGGAATAACCTGTATGCTATCCACCAGGGCAGCCTTGAGCCTGTTCAATGCGGATTCGATCGACGGGTTTTGGTAACGCATGGCCAGCTCAACCTGGTAGCCATCGCCTAAACGCTGTTGAAGCAATTGGTGTTGCAGTTTGCTATAATGCAGGAGGGGAGAGCCGGTTTCATCGCTCCATATCTTTTGGTATAATTTGGCTGATTTAGGGCTACGGAACGGAGCAATAATGCCCCTAACCAAAAGTGCACGGGATACCGGGTTAATATCGATAACCCGCGGGTCCATTAAAAACTCGTTCAGGTAGCGGCGGACATCCTTTGTTTCAGGACTGTCGGGCGTGCCCAGGTTTACCAGTAAAACTCCTTTTTTTGCCATAATTTTGGTGTGCAAAAATAGTGATTAGAGGCTAGAGTTTAGAGATTAGTTAAAAAGGGACATTAGCCTGATAATACTACGAGCAAATACTGCCAACTGCGCACCGAAAACTGCACACTTAATATTTCTCCAGTTCAGCTTTCACATCCTGCATCAGCCACATAGGGGTTGAGGTGGCGCCGGCTATGCCCACTTTGTCGCCGGGTGTGAACATGGATTTTTCGAGCTCGCTGGCCGAGGAGATAAAATAAGTGTTGGGGTTATGCTTGCGGCAAACTTCAAACAACACCTTTCCGTTAGACGATTTGCGGCCCGATACAAATACGATCTTATCAAATTTGCTTACAAATTTCGGCAGGTCCTGGTCGCGGTTGGATACCTGGCGGCATATGGTATCGTTTGCCTTCAGGTTATACCCGCGCGCCAGCAGTTCGTCCTTTACATGGTAAAACTTCTCCATGCTTTTGGTCGTTTGGCTGTAAAGCGTGATGTTTTGCGGCAGGTCGATATTATCCAGCTCGGCAATATCCTGGAAAACCAGGGCCTCGTTATCGGTTTGACCCTGCAGGCCTACCACTTCGGCATGGCCGTGCTTGCCAAAGATCAATATCTTCTCGTCAGCGTCGAAAGAATTTTTAATGCGGTTTTGCAGCTTTAACACCACCGGGCACGAGGCATCTATCAGTGTAATGTTGTTTTCTAATGCTATACGGTATGTGTCGGGCGCTTCGCCATGTGCACGGATGAGGACTTTTTCGTTGGAGAGATTTTTAAGATCAGCATGCTCAATGATACGGAGGCCCATTTTCTTCAGCCGCTCCACTTCCTCATCATTATGCACGATGTCGCCCAGGCAGTATAAATACCCGTCTTCAGCCAGTATCTCTTCGGCCATATCAATGGCGTACACCACCCCGAAGCAAAACCCGGAATCCTGGTCGATAGTAACCTGTAACTGATGATCTCCCATTGCCCTGCAAAATTACTATAAAAGTCCGGAAGTCGGAAACAAGTCATCGGTCATTCAACGTCGTTTGAAAAAGTGGTGACACCGGTTTGTCAGTGTGTTCAGGTGTGTTCACCTGTATCCACCTGTACCGGGTGGTACACCTGTATCTCTCTCAACAAATGATATACCCGGCAGGACACAATAATTCGTAACTAAACGAGGTTGATTGGCCACCGGTTTTTTGCTGGCCCTTGACTCCTGGTTCTTTTAGTCTTGCTTCTCGCGTCTAAATCCTTCTTCCTTTCCACACCACTGTTTTGGTGAGATGTTTTTGAATGGACAGAAAGGCAATAACAGCCATGTTTACCATTTGCACCGGGTGAAATAGCAGGTTGTACCATACGCTTTCCTCGGCCAATAGGGATATCATGATGCGCGTGAGCAAAATTAAACCGATCATAAAAAACATCAGGTTGAAATTCAGGGTTGTCATCACCAGCATTGGTCCGCTGATAAGCAGCGTTATATAGATCAATAATCCCGGTATACTATAATTGAACAACGCGAGCGCATTTTTACTGAAGCCTGCGAGCGCTTCGACGTAATTTTTGTACATGCGGCAACTGATCATGCCGTTTGCCAATAATACATCGCCATTATGCCCTGCTTCTTTTACTTTTTTCATGATCCCGGCATCTTCAACGACCTTCTCCCGCACCTGGCTGTGCCACTGGTTTTGCCGATAGGCGCCGGCGTCAAATAACATAAACTGTCCGCAAGCAACAGCGAACAGGGCGTTTTTAACCAAATATACCAATCTTAAAGGCAGTAAACTCAGCAACAAGTAATGCAACAAGGGCACGGTTGTTTTTTCGCCGGTAGTTTGCATTTCCTGGTTTGGAAAAAGGCTAAATAAACCCAGTTTATAAAGCTTCATCCGGTGGACGGCACTGTTGATCAGGTCATCCTGCACAATCACGTCTGCATCCAGGAATAAAAAATAATTGCCGTTGGCTTGGGCGGCTAACTGATCGCAGGCATAATTTTTACCCAGCCATCCTTCGGGCAGTTCTACGCCCTTGATAACGCTGAAGCCAGTGTGCTTTTTCGCGAATGCAGCACAAATGTTATACGTGCGATCGGTTGAATCATCGTCATAAACAATAACCTCGTAATTTTTATAATCCTGGTGATAGACGGAATTAAGCAGGCGGGCAATATTTTGTTCCTCATTGCGTGCGGGAATAAGTATCGACACCAGATCATTATAGCTCCTGTTTACCCTGGTTAGCTTTGGATTTGATATGAAATTAAAAAGTGTTACGGTAAATCGCAGCACCAGGAAGAATAGGGTTATGGAGATAGCAAAAATCAACTTTATTTGGTTTGAAAAACACTTGTTGATTGTATATAATCAATTATCGTTTTAGTAGCGCCGGTATTTTCTTCAACGTAATTTTTTGCCTTTTTACATGCTGAATTGTAAAATGCTTCATCTTCAATTAAAGTATCTGTTATCCCGCCTAATTCCTTTTCATCGTTAATGCTAAAACCGGTTTTTAACGCAACAAGGTCTTTTGCCTCTTTGAATTTTGAATAATTTGGCCCGAAAATTACCGGCATACCAAAAGCCGCCGCTTCGAGTGTATTGTGGATACCTGCGCCAAAACCGCCGCCGATGTAGGCAATATTGCCGTATTGGTATAAGGATGACAGCATACCGATATTATCAATGACCAGGATGTTCAGATCTGAGATTTGAGATTTAAGATTTGAGATTTTGGAGTATCGGATTACTGATGCTGGTAAAAGTGATACCAGTTTTTCTATTTTTTCCTCATTTATCTCGTGCGGGGCTATGATGAATTTCCAGCCGGGATAGTTGGCAGGCAGTGCTGCAAGTAACTTTTCATCCTCGGGCCAGGTGCTGCCGGCTATGAAAAGTTGATGATTATTTTTAAATTCAGCAATAACGGGCAATGATTTCGGATGCTGCGCATTGGCCCAAACCCTATCGAACCGGGTATCGCCGCTAACAGTCACGTTGTTTATGCCCAAGCCTTCGAGCAATTGTTTCGATCGGGAATCCTGTACAAAAAACATGGTGACGAACCCCAATATTTTGCGATGCAGGCCGCCGTACCACTTAAAAAATACCTGCCCGGGCCTGAATATCGCCGAAATAACGTACAGAGGGATATCCTGCTGATGCAATTCATTAAAATAATGGTACCAATATTCGTATTTGGTAAATATGGCCACCCGCGGTTTAATCGCTTCAACAAATTCGCGGGCGTTTTTAGCAGTATCCAGGGGGAGATAATAAACGGCATCGGCAAGCGGCGTGTCTTTTCTTATTTCATACCCTGAAGGTGAGAAGAAAGTAATTACCACTTTATCACCGGGATAGCGACTTCTCAATTGTTCCAAAACTGGTCGCCCCTGTTCAAATTCGCCCAATGATGCGAAGTGGAACCAAATGCTGTTATTATAGGTATGGATACGCTGGTTGTTGCGGCCATCGACCCAAAGCTTTGCTTTTTTATTAAAAAACGAAGCTAACCAGATGATAAAAAAATACAACCGTATCCCGATATTATATAGTAAGAGCATTTTAATTATGAATTATTAACTTCGCAGGGCGTAAATGTAAGCACAATAAAAATAAACGGGCGATTATCCGCCACGGTGCAAAAATTAAAAATCAGGATTAAATACTTATGAAAATTGCTGTTGTAGGAACAGGATACGTAGGACTTGTAACCGGTACATGTTTAGCCGAAACCGGGAACCAGGTAATATGTGTTGATATAAATGAGCAAAAGGTAAAGATGATGCAGGATGGGCAATTGCCTATTTATGAACCTGGCCTCGAATCGATTTTTCACCGCAATATTGATCAAAAAAGGTTACTGTTTACCAGCGATCTTGGTGAAGCGATTGCCGAAGCCAAAATAATTTTCCTGGCGCTGCCCACCCCGCCCGGAGGGGATGGCTCTGCAGACCTGAGCTATGTTTTGGGTGCGGCTAAAGATATTGCAAAGTTGCTTACAGACTACAAGGTGATCGTAACCAAATCAACCGTACCGGTTGGTACAGCTGATAAAGTTGCAGCTATAATGGAGGAAAACACGACGGCGGAGTTTGCGGTAGTATCGAACCCGGAGTTTTTACGCGAGGGGGTAGCTGTTGAAGATTTTATGAAACCCGATCGTGTGATCGTGGGCACGATGGACGAACGCGCCCGCAAACTAATGGCCGAACTGTATGCCCCGTATGTGCGCCAGGGCAACCCCATAATTTTTATGGATGAGCGATCGTCGGAACTCACCAAATATGCTGCTAATTCATTCCTGGCAACCAAAATATCATTTATGAATGAGATCGCCAATCTCTGTGAACTGGTGGGTGCCGATGTTGACATGGTGAGGCGTGGAATTGGCGCAGACGACCGCATTGGAAAAAGGTTTTTGTTCTCGGGAATAGGATATGGCGGCAGCTGTTTCCCGAAAGATGTGCAAGCGCTGGCAAGATCGGCCGGCGAAATCAATTATGATTTTAAGATACTTAACTCCGTAATGGAAGTTAACGAAACGCAAAGGCAGCTTTTCGTTGAAAAAGTAAAGAAATATTTTAAAGGTGATTTGAAAGGCAAAAAGTTTGCCGTGTGGGGATTGGCATTTAAGCCGGAAACTGACGACATACGGGAGGCTCCATCACTATACATCATTGACGAATTGTTAAACGCCGGTGCACAAATATCCGCATTTGATCCGGAAGCCATGAAAAATGTCCGGGATTTGATCGGTGATAAAATTAACTACGCAACCGACCAATACCAGGCGTTAGCGGGAGCGGATGCGCTTTTAATTGTTACAGAATGGCCGGTGTTCAGAACGCCTGATTTTGACCGGATAGATAGTCTTTTAGAAAGTAAGGTGATATTTGACGGGCGCAATTTATACGATCTTGAAAAAATGATCGACTGCGGCTATTATTATAACAGCATTGGAAGGAGGCTGATAGGCAATGCCGGCGCGTAAACGAATTTTAATAACCGGCGCAGCCGGGTTCCTGGGTTCGCACTTGTGCGACAGGTTTATAAAGGAAGATTATCATGTCATTGGCATGGATAACCTGATAACCGGCGACCTGCGGAATATTGAACATTTGTTTAAACTGGAAAACTTTGAATTCTACCAGCATGATGTTTCCAAATTTGTTTATGTGCCGGGCGACCTGCATTATATACTTCATTTCGCCTCGCCGGCAAGCCCGATCGATTATTTAAAAATACCCATTCAAACGTTAAAGGTAGGCTCGCTGGGCACCCACAACCTGCTGGGTTTGGCCCGCAATAAAAAGGCGAGGATGCTGATAGCTTCCACATCAGAAGTATATGGCGACCCTAGCGTTAATCCCCAGCCCGAAGAATATTGGGGTAATGTTAACCCTGTAGGGCCACGGGGTGTTTACGACGAAGCCAAACGTTTCCAGGAGGCGATAACCATGGCTTACCACACCTTCCATGGGTTAGAAACAAGAATAGTACGGATATTTAATACATACGGTCCCCGCATGCGTTTAAACGACGGTCGCGTACTGCCTGCATTTATAGGCCAGGCTTTACGCGGAGAATCGTTAACCATGTTTGGTGACGGATCTCAAACGCGGTCGTTTTGTTACGTGGACGACCTGGTCGAAGGTATTTACCGGTTATTATTCAGCGATTATACGCAGCCGATGAACATCGGTAATCCCGACGAGATAACGATCCGCGAGTTTGGTGAGGAGATCATCAAATTGACCGGCACAGATCAAAAACTGATCTCGCTGCCTTTGCCAACGGACGACCCGAAGCAACGTAGGCCGGATATTACAAAAGCTAAAGACATTTTAGGCTGGGAACCTAAAGTTTCAAGGAGTGAAGGGTTGAAGATCACTTACGAATATTTTAAATCCCTTCCCGAAAAGGAAATACAACATAAAGATTTCACCTACTATAATAAACATTAATGTCAAAGATATTAGTCACCGGTGGTTTAGGTTATATTGGCTCACATACAGTTGTTGAACTCGTAGCTGCAGGATATGAGCCGGTAATAGTTGATGACCTGTCGAATTCCAATCCGAAAATTTTAGATCAGCTAGCCAGGATCATCGGATTCAAACCTAAATTCTATCAGTTCGATCTTTGCGATGAAAAGAAAACAGCAAATTTTATCGCTACTGAACCTGATATTGCGGGTGTTATTCATTTTGCCGCTTCGAAAGCAGTGGGTGAGTCAGTGCATGAGCCGTTAAAGTACTACCGCAATAATCTTTATTCATTAATCAATGTGTTAGACGCGTATAACGACCAACAGGTAAATGTTGTTTTTTCATCAAGCTGTACAGTTTACGGACAACCTGATGTATTGCCGGTAACCGAAGAAGCGCCCATAAAACCGGCCCAATCGCCATATGGAAATACCAAACAGATTGCGGAAGAAATATTAAAAGATACAGTAGCAGCCGGCAAGGCTGAAAAGGTGATCTCGTTACGGTATTTTAATCCTGTTGGGGCGCACGAGTCGGCGTTAATCGGCGAGTTGCCCATTGGTGTACCACAAAACCTGGTACCTTTTATTACGCAAACTGCTATTGGCAAGCGTAAAAAAATAACTGTTTTCGGCGATGATTATAATACAAAGGATGGCAGCTGCGTTCGGGATTATATCCATGTAGTTGATCTGGCAAAGGCGCATGTAGCGGCCTTAAAGCTGATGGAACGGGAAAATTTTAAAGGTTATGAGGTATTTAACTTAGGCACTGGTCAGGGCAACACGGTGCTGGAAATAATAATCGCATTTGAGCAGACCACAGGCGTTAAATTAAATTACGAAATAGGGCCGCGCCGAAGCGGTGATGTGGAGCAGGTATGGGGCGACGTCACCAAGGCGGCAAAACAATTAAACTGGAAGGCTGAGTTGGGTATTGATACCATGATGTCGTCGGCCTGGGAATGGGAAAAATATTTATCTGAGAATCCGTTATAATAAAATGAAAACCATCATCATTACAGGCGGGGCAGGCTTTATCGGATCGCACGTGGTGCGGCGGTTTGTGAAAAATTACCCTGGGTATAACATCATTAACCTGGATAAATTGACCTACGCGGGTAACCTGGCTAATTTGAAGGATATTGAAGCCGAGCCTAACTATAAATTTATAAAAGGCGATATTGTTGATATTGATTTTATAAATCAATTGTTTGACCGGGAGCAGCCAGACGCAATTATACACCTGGCAGCAGAATCGCATGTGGACAGGTCGATTACCAACCCACTCGAGTTTGTTATGACCAATGTGGTAGGCACCGTAAACCTGTTAAATACCGCCAAAAAAGTATGGAAAGACCGGTATGATACGACTCGGTTTTACCACGTGTCGACAGATGAAGTTTATGGTTCGCTGGGCGAAACAGGCATGTTTACTGAGGAAACAGGTTATGATCCGCATTCCCCTTATTCTGCTTCCAAAGCAAGCTCCGATCATTTTGTAAGGGCTTATCATGATACTTACGGGCTGAATACGGTGGTTTCAAATTGTTCAAACAATTATGGTTCATTTCACTTTCCCGAAAAGCTGATACCGCTTGCCATTAATAATATCAAGGAAAACAAACGCGTTCCGGTATATGGAAAGGGCGAAAATGTGCGCGATTGGTTATGGGTTGAGGATCATGCCCGTGCGATCGACCTTATATTTCATAAAGCAAAAGCCGGATCGACTTATAATATAGGCGGGCACAACGAATGGAAAAATATTGACCTGATACGGTTTTTATGCCAGCTAATGGATAAAAAATTAGGCCGGGAAGATGGACAGTCTGAACGGCTGATCACCTACGTGACCGACCGCGCCGGGCATGACCTGAGGTATGCCATCGATGCAAGTAAGCTAAAAAATGAGTTGGACTGGATGCCTTCCGTTACTTTTGAAGAAGGGCTTGAGAAAACGGTTGACTGGTACCTGGCTAATGAAGAATGGCTGAACGACGTAACATCGGGCCATTATCATCAGTATTATAACGAGCAATATAGTCATCGCTAAAAATGTTCAATTGGTTTAAGAAAAGCGAATTAAAAAAGGAAGCCACTTTTGATTATAGTTCAATAGAAGTGGATATGCACTCGCATGTGCTGCCGGGAATTGATGACGGTGCGCAAACCCCCGAAGATTCAATTGAACTGGTTAAAAGAATGATGGACGTAGGCATAAAAAAAATTATTGCCACCCCGCACATCATGGCCGATTATTACAGAAATACTGCCGAAACGATCAACCAGTCGTTGGGTATACTTAAAGCTGAGTTGGAAAGGCAAAAAATAGACATCGCAATAGAAGCCGCCGCCGAACATTACTTCGACGAGACGTTCGAAACGCGCATCAACGATGGTAAACTGATGACGATGGGCGATAATTATGTGCTTTTCGAGTTCTCGTTTATAAGCAAACCGCCGAATGCGGTTCATATTATACAAAAACTAAAAGAACTCGGATATAAACCGATCCTTGCCCATCCCGAAAGGTATCCTTATATGGACAACGACCAGTTCAGGGCTTTTCGCGATTGGGGGTTGTCCCTGCAGCTGAATACGATATCGCTGACAGGTTACTACGGGAAAGAGGTGAAAAAGCTGGCTGAAAATTTAATTGACGATCAGCTTGTTGATTTTATATCAAGCGACATGCATCATTTACGCCATGCAGATGCATTGAAGGAGGCTTTACGGATGCCTTACCTCGAAAAAGTGCTTTTTGATTATCCGCTGAAGAATATATTGCTGAGGTAGAGCCAAGAATCAAGATGCAAGAGCCAAGACTGAAGCAAACAAGCCAGTCGATTGCCTGACTTTTGGTTCTTGACTCTTGCTTCTTATTCGTATCTCAATGCCTCCACCGGATCAAGTTTTGACGCTTTTTTGGCGGGGTAAAATCCTGATGATAATCCAATCAATGTACATAATGCGATAGCAGAAAACAGCCACCGCCACGGTGCCACAAACGAGCCGCTGATCTGCACGGCTATGAGGTTGCCAACTGCCATGCCGAGAATAATGCCTGCTATACCGCCCATAAGGCATATTACGATGGCTTCTATTAAAAACTGCTTGCGTATGACAGCAGGTGTGGCACCCAAAGCCTTACGCACACCAATTTCGCGGGTGCGCTCTGTGACCGAAACCAGCATAATGTTCATCAAGCCGATAGCTGCACCAATAAGTGTAATGATGCCTATCGCAAACCCCGCAATGGTCATCCCGGTCAATTGGCCGGACAGCTCCTGCTGGATCGAATCGCTTCGCTGTATCTCGAAATTGTCGTCAGTGCCTACGCTTAAGCCGCGGATATTCCGAAACAGCGAGGTGGCCTCGCCAATGGTGGCATCGAAAGCCCCCGCACTCGCAACATTTACCGAAATGGTAAATGAGGGATTGCTTGTAGCAACTATTTGTTTGGCCTTAAGTACCGGGATAATACAAAATTTGTCGCCGCCAAAACCAATACCTGAGCCCTTTGGCGCAAATACGCCTATTACCCTGAACTGGTTATTGCCGATAAAAATGTATTTATTAATAGGATCGCTCTCTTTAAAAAGCTTTGTTTTTATCTCGTTGCCTATCATTACCACATTCGCCCCATGCTCCAGTTCCGAGGCTGAGAAGTTGCGGCCAAAAGCGAGCTTGTATCCGCCGGTAAGCAAATAGTTTTCGTTTGAGCCGGTTACTGATATGTTGGGGTTGGTTTTCTGATTGCCATATTTCACAACAGCGGTACCCGACACCTGCAGATTTATGGCAATAACAACAGGCATGTTAAATACTTTTTTAAAACGATCGGCCTGGTCGTAGCGTACGGAAGGATAAGCCTTGCGGTGCCCGCCGTTGCCGAAGTTGAGGCGCGAGCCCCTGTTTTGTATGGTGAATGAATTAGCGCCCAGCCCCGCAAAAGCATTATTTACCGACGTTTTGACACCCTCGATGGCGGTTAAAATGCCTACTAAAGCCATGATCCCGATAGCTATAATTAAAGATGTAAGCGATGTTCGCAGACGGTTGCCGCCAATTGACTGTAAAGCAATCGAAATATTTTCTTTAAGGGATGTCTTTACCGGCATGGGTTAAAATTAGGGATAAGTTGCTGATAAGACTATAAAAGGCTTGGGTTTGTTACAAACAGGTTTAATTATGACAAACCCTTATGTTTCCCCAAACATTAAACCGAAAACGATGTGCCGCAGCCGCAGGTGCTGGCCGCATTGGGGTTATTAAAAGTAAAACCGCGCGCATTCAACCCGTCCTGGAAATTGATTTGCATACCCGCAAGATACAAGCCGTGGGCTTTATGCATAAATACACGTATGCCGTCGATGATGTATTCCTGGTCGCCGTCTTTTTTCTGGTCAAAGCCGAGCACATAGTTCATGCCCGAGCAGCCGCCACCCTCAACACCTACGCGCAGGCCAAAATCATCACCCAGCTCTTGCTGGTCTCTTAATTTTAACAATTCCTTTACGGCGCCTTCTGTGAAGGTAACCGGGGCAGTTTCAACAGCAGTACTCATCTTATTTTTAATTAACGATACAAATATAAGGTAAAATGCGGATTTTTGTTTCCGACCGTTTATTTATGACCGCCGGTTAACATTCAGCAAATGAATCTTTATATATACTTATTAGACATTTTAAAATTTACTGTTTCGGGCGTTGGCATGGTGTTGATTGCCTTTTACCTGTTCAAACCATATCTCGACAAGTCGGAAAAATTACAGTTGCTGGAATTTAAGAAGCTCATCAGCGGCCAAACGCTTCCGCTGCGGCTGCAGGCATATGAACGCCTGGTTTTATTTATTGAACGCGTTAACCCCGCCAATATGCTGGTTAGGCTAAATGCCACGGCTTATAGTGCGCACGACCTGTACAGCATGGTTGTTGAAGAGATACGGAATGAGTATCAGCATAACATCACGCAACAGATATATGTTAACGGCAGGAGTTGGGCAGTGGTAAAACATGTAAAGGACGATACGGTGAACATCATCAACAACGCGGTAAAGTCATTACCGGAATCTGCCACCGGGCTTGATTTAAGTAAAACAGTACTGGCGTACATGAGCCGGCTGGAAGATAATCCTTACGATATAGCCACCAATATGCTCAGGAAAGACCTGGAGGAGTTGTTTTGATTTAGTGATTGGAGATTAGGTATCCGGTATAGGATTTGATGTTTTGGGAATAATTTTAATTTATTATTTATATCGAGGTAATGTTTGAACGCATGCGCTTAATTGTTTTCTAAACCAGACTAAAAAAACAACTAATCTCTAATCTCCAACCTCCAATCTCTTCAATAAAATGTCCGCAAAGAAATTTAAAACCACTTCGGGAATTGAAATTAAAGAGGTTTACACCGGGCCGTCAAATATGGATGAGCTGCCCGGTGAATTTCCATTTACGCGCGGCATTCAAAAGGACATGTACCGCGGCAAGCCTTGGACCATGCGCCAGTATGCAGGTTTTTCAACAGCGGAAGAATCAAACAAACGTTATCATTATTTACTAGGCCAGGGAACAATGGGCTTGTCGGTCGCATTTGATCTGCCCACACAAATTGGTTATGACTCCGATCATGAGCTGGCCGAAGGCGAGGTAGGAAAGGTTGGAGTAGCAATTGATTCTTTACAGGATATTGAGATTTTGTTTGACGGCATTGAGCTGAAAAATATAACCACCTCCATGACCATCAATGCCACCGCGCCTATTTTACTGGCGATGTACATTGCCCTGGCAAAAAAACAGGGAGCCGACCTGAAACAGCTATCGGGAACGGTGCAAAACGACATCCTAAAAGAGTATGCCGCGCGCGGTACATATATATACCCGCCAGAAGCTTCTATGCGGCTTATAACGGATGTGTTTGAATATTGCAGCACCGAAGTGCCCAAATGGAACACCATTTCCATATCCGGCTATCATATCCGCGAGGCAGGTTCAACGGCTGTCCAGGAACTGGCATTTACTTTAGCAAATGGCAAGGCCTATTTACAGGCAGCGATTAATAAGGGGTTGGATATTAATGTATTCGCGAAGAGACTGTCCTTCTTCTTCAACTGTCACAATAATTTTTTTGAGGAAATAGCCAAATTCAGGGCTGCCAGGCGCATGTGGGCGCACATTACAAAAGAGCTTGGCGCTACTGATCCGGGTGCCCAAAAGCTGCGTTTCCACACCCAAACCGGTGGCTCAACCTTAACTGCGCAACAGCCGATGAATAATATTGTGCGGGTAAGCAACCAGGCGTTGGCGGCCGTGCTCGGCGGAACACAATCATTACATACCAATGGCTACGACGAGGCTATTTCATTGCCAACCGAGGCCGCCGCGAAAATTGCCTTGCGCACGCAGCAGATCATCGCCTTCGAAAGTGGGGTTACCGATACCGTCGACCCCTTAGCAGGTTCCTATTTTATTGAAGCGCTAACTAACGAGGTTGAAAAAGCCGCATTGGTTTATATGGATAAAATTGACGCCATGGGCGGTTCGGTAAAAGCTATTGAGCAGGACTATATGCAGCAGGAGATAGCCCGGTCGGCTTATCAGTACCAAAACGAGATCGAAAGTGGTGAAAAGGTACTGGTGGGTGTAAACCGGTTTACACAACCTGAAGATACTGATGTAAAAGCCTTCCGGGTCGATGATTCTATTCGGAAAAGCCAGTCGGAAAAGATCGCAGCCTTAAAAAATACCCGTAATAACGAAGCTGTTAGCGATTGTCTTAAACAACTCACCGATGCTGCCAAAGGCAATCAAAACTTAATGCCGTTAATTTTGAACGCAGTTGAAAACTACGCTACCCTTGGCGAGATCGCAGATGCGTTACGTTCTGTATTTGGTGAATACTGATAGATTCGGCGGTTAAATAGCATCTTAATTCCTGAAAAAAATCAATTAGTACTATTGGCTTTAGGTAAAGGAGCCAATTAATGGCTGATCTCCATGTTGCCGGTTTATTAATTCAAAAAGAGAACAAAGTCAGCCGTTCTGCGTAAAAGTACCGAACGAACGACATTAAACTATCCCTAACATTTGTAACTGAAAACTAAAGGTGGGCGGCAAGGTAGGGGGGCGGGAGCAATTAATTAGATAAATAATTAAAAGAATGTCCAAGTAATTAAATGCCAGACGATTTGAATGTTTTTACTGCGTAATATAATATTTTATATGGAATTCGCACTATAAAACACTTTATTATATCATAAATTTATTTCATTAAAAAGTTAAAATTTAATTTTTTAATCCGCTTTTTTTTAGAATATTCGATGTTCCGTAGCAATCCTAATTTATGTTTAGCTGGGGGTTGGAAATCACGATTTTATAAAATATATATGGAAAAAACTTGTACTAACGTTTGGAACAATTGCCTTCAGATCATCAAAGACAACATCCCAGCCCAGAGTTTTAAAACCTGGTTTGAGCCTATAAAAGCTTTGAGAATGGAAGGGAGTGTTTTAACGATACAGGTACCAAGTTTGTTTTTTTATGAATGGCTGGAAGAGCACTACGTTGGTTTATTGCGGAAAACAATAAAAAAGCAATTGGGTGACGAGGGCCGTTTAGAATATAATATTGTTGTAGAACAATCATCCAGCAAGCCATATACCACTAACATTCCGTCGAACGGAAATGGCGCTGAATCAAAAAATCAGTCTATGCCAATACCGATCTCTATTAACAAGGATATAAAAAATCCCTTTGTAATACCGGGATTAAAGAAACTGATCGTTGACCCGCAGCTTAACCGGAATTATACTTTTAATAATTTTGTTGAAGGCGACTGTAACCGCCTGGCCCGTTCGGCCGGATACGCGGTTGCGGCAAAACCGGGCGGTACCTCGTTTAATCCTTTAATGATATACGGCGGGGTGGGATTGGGCAAAACACACCTGGCGCAGGCCATCGGCAACGAAATAAAGAACTCGCTGCCGGATAAGCTGGTGCTATATGTGTCATGCGAAAAGTTTACACAGCAGTTTGTTGATGCATTAAAGCACAATAATATAAATGACTTCGTGAATTTTTACCAGGCTATTGATGTGCTCATTATGGATGACGTGCATAATTTTGCCGGCAAGGAAAAAACACAGGATTTCTTTTTCCATATTTTCAATCACCTGCACCAGTCGGGCAAACAGGTGATCATTACCTCAGATAAGGCGCCAAAAGATTTGGCCGGCCTGGAGGAGCGCTTGCTTTCGCGGTTTAAATGGGGCCTTTCGGCCGATCTTCAGGTTCCGGACCTGGAAACCCGGATGGCTATCCTTAAAAACAAAACCTATCAGGATGGTATTGAACTTTCCAACGATGTGATCGAATATGTTGCCCATAATATTGATAATAACGTTCGTGAGCTGGAGGGTGCCATGGTATCCCTGCTGGCACAATCCACGTTAAACCGCAAGGAGATTGATTTGGCGCTGGCCAAGCAGATGTTGAAGAATTTTGTAAAAAATTCATCCAAGGAAATATCGATGGAGTATATTCAAAATCTTGTTTGCGAATATTTTGAGGTGCCTATCGAAATGGTGAAATCGCAAACCCGCAAGCGCGAGATCGTACAGGCCAGGCAAATCTCTATGTACCTCGCTAAGGCCCATACAAAAAGCTCACTAAAATCTATCGGTAGTTTCTTTGGCGGTCGTGACCACTCAACCGTGATATACGCTTGCCAGACGGTTGAAGACCTGATAGATACTGACAAGAAATTCAAAGGCTACGTAGCAGATATTCAGAAAAAGTTAAAAATGTCATAACTGATCTTAATTATAAACCCAAAACCGGGCCTTGCATTTTTTGTGCAGGGCTTTTTTATATTTATACCATGAGAAAGATATTATTAACCGCAATGTTTACGCTCGCAGCCATGATTGCGTATTGTCAGCAAACCGAAACAGCCGCAGTTAAACAAACAGTGAATACTATGTTTGACGCCATGCGCAAAGGTGACAGCACTCTGTTGCGATCCGTTTTTTCAAAAGATATGGTATTGCAAAGCGTTTCAACCAATAGGGAAGGAAAAGCGATACTTTCGGTCGAGAAGGCGGATGATTTTGTGAAAGTTATCGGGAAGCCGCATACAATGATATACGATGAGCGCATAACCTTTGGCGATATTAAAATTGACGGCGACCTGGCGAGCGTTTGGGCGCCATACAAATTTTACTTCGGCGACAAATTCAGCCATTGCGGCGTGGATGTGTTTCAATTGATGAAAACTGCTTCCGGCTGGAAGATCATTTATATTGCGGATACGAGGCGGAAGGATAAGTGTATAGAATGATGCAATGTATGTCATTTCGACCGAAGGGAGAAAACTATACATATCCATAACCGCTGTGCCTGATATATAGTTTTCTCCTCGTTCCTCGTCGAAATGACAAAGGGGCGATTATATTACCCAAACAGCAGGCCAAACACCTCTTCGATCCGGCTAACCACCTTTACATCAATTTTGTACCGGGATAAATCAATGCCCTTTTTATCATGGCCGCCTGAAGGAAGATTATATTTTGAGATAAAAATTTGTTCAAATCCCAGCTTTTGCGCTTCGGCAATGCGTTGTTCAACGCGGTTTATCGCGCGGATCTCGCCCGACAACCCTATTTCTCCGGCGAAGCAGGTTTTAAATGGGATGGGTATATCTTCATGAGAGGAAATGATAGCGGCGGCAAGGCCCAGATCAATAGCTGGGTCTTCTACCCGGATGCCGCCGGTTATATTTAGAAATACATCTTTGGCGCCTAAATGAAATCCGCAGCGTTTTTCGAGAACGGCCAGCAACATACTCATGCGCCGGGTATCAAAACCGGTTGCGGTGCGTTGCGGCGTTCCGTAAGCGGACGTGCTCACAAGCGCCTGTGTTTCTATCAGCATCGGCCGCATGCCTTCTAAGGTCGCGGATATGGTAATGCCGCTCAACGGCTCATCACGCTGCGAAAGCAGTATTTCGGATGGGTTGGATACTTCCCGCAGCCCTTCACCAAGCATTTCGTATATACCCAGCTCAGATGCCGAGCCAAAACGGTTTTTTACCGTGCGTAGTATGCGGTAAACATGGTGCCGGTCGCCTTCAAACTGCAAAACCGTATCCACCATGTGTTCAAGGATTTTTGGGCCTGCTATCATGCCGTCCTTTGTAATATGACCGATCAGGAAAACCGGCGTACCGCTTTCCTTGGCAAAGCGCAGCAATTCGGCCGTGCATTCACGCACCTGCGAAACACTGCCCGGCGTGGATTCAATATGGGCAGAATGCAGCGTCTGAATCGAATCTACAACAACCAAATCCGGTTCCAATTCTTCTATTTGCTTGAAAATATTTTGCGTGGAAGTTTCTGTAAGAATGAAACAACCTTTTTTGATTTCAGAATTACGATTTACGATTTCGGATTTATTAAGGTCTTTTCCAACCTCTGACTTCTGACCCCCGATTTCTGTCAATCGCTCTGCCCGCATCTTAATTTGGCGCTCGCTTTCCTCGCCGGAGATATACAGCACCTTTTGATCGGGCATATTCAGCGCCAACTGCAGCATCAGGGTTGACTTGCCGATACCCGGCTCACCGCCTATCAGCACCAGCGAACCAGCCACAATGCCCCCGCCCAAAACGCGGTTAAATTCTTTATCGGGTGTAAGGAGCCGATGTTCTTCCGAAAAGGTAATATCGGCCACCTCGACAGGCTTATTCGCACGTTGTTGTGTGGTTGAATTTGCCTTCCAGTTGGGAACTGAGGTGTTGGGCTTCTCCAAAACTTCCTCGACAAAGGTATTCCATTGCTGGCACGATGGGCATTTGCCCAGCCACTTGGCAGCCTCAAAGCCGCAGCTTTGGCAAAAATATGCGATTCGTGTTTTAGCCAACGTTTTTAGATGTGGAAATTACAGATGTGCAAATGTGCAGATATTCGATATGCAGATTTGCAGATTTCAAATGTGCAAATTATATTGTAAACGACAATATAATTTGCTAAAAAAATTAGGAAAATATAATTCTTTCGTTGGTTAGGGATTTGATCTCCAATGCTAACTGGTAGTAGCTTTCGGCTTCTTCTTTCGAAGGCATAAGGTTAGAATCAGGGTAGCGGCCTTGTACAGCGTACGTGTTGATATCTAAAGGATCAATTGCACCAAACACCGGGTCGAAGTTTGCACATTCAGATAGCAGAAAGATAATATTATGCGTCCTTTCCACATCCTGACCATGGTAAATTAAAAAAGCCTTCAAAAGTTTCTCAATGGCTTGCTGACAGTGAAAGCAGGCGTTATCTAAAATCATGGGTTCAATTTCCAGGAGTCTTTGGGCGCTTATCAAATCGTGCTCAGCTTTATTGATCCATGAATTAACGTAAGCCAAAAGTGCGGGCGTCATAACGCAATACCTTCCCGAATAGCTGAACGGATTATGTGACCAGGCAATTGCTGTTTTTGAACTACTTCTTCCTCAGTACTAAGCAAAAGATCAACAGGCGCTTTAATAGCCTTTACAATTGCCCTGTCAAGCTGGGTACTCATTCGTATTTTCTCTTGTGGTGAGAAAGTTAAAGGGGCAATAACAAGCAGATCATAATCGCTCAATTTATCATGATCGCCGCGCGCACGGGAGCCAAACAACAAAACCCTGGAACCAGGTAAGTTGCTTTGCACCGTCTGACGGATCACTTGATATATTGCTGAACTGTCCACATAACAAATATACACATTCAAAAGAATAAGGATTTAATAATTCCTGAAAACAAAAATGTGCAGATGCTAATCAAAACATCTGCACATCTGTTCCCGATAGTTATCGGGACTGCACATTACACATTTATAGCTTTATCTCTTCGTCTTTACCGTTAAAGAAGCGGAACTCAGTGATCTGGTAAGCGGGGTTGCTTTTAACCTTTATCCACTGGTTGTATTTCATATACCATTTTACCTGGCGGCTGATGAAGCCCTTTTTGATAAAGGCTTCAATATAGGGATGCACGCAAAGCGTAATATTTTTTTCGTTTTGCTCGACCAGGATATAATTGAAATTATTTTCGATATCGTCGATCAGCAGCACGGTTGGCCGTATGGTGCCGGTACCATTACAAGCGGGGCAAACTTCAACCGTAACGATATTCATCTCGGGCCTTACACGCTGGCGTGTGATCTGCACCAGGCCAAACTTGCTCGGCGGCAAAATGGTGTGCTTGGCCCTGTCGTGTGACATTTCCGATCGCAGGTAATCAAACAGGTCCTTGCGGTTATTGGGCTTGTGCATATCGATAAAGTCGATCACCACAATACCGCCCATATCGCGCAGGCGCAGCTGGCGCGCAATTTCTTTGGCTGCTTCTTTATTTACCTGGTAAGCGTTCTCCTCCTGATTTTCTTTGCTGGCCGTACGGTTACCGCTGTTTACGTCGATAACGTGCAGCGCCTCGGTATGTTCAATTACCAGGTAAGCGCCGCCGGCAAGGTTTACAGTTTTACCGAATGCCGATTTTATCTGCTTGTCGACCCCATAATGCTCAAAAATGGGCATGTTGTTCTTGTGAAAGCGGACAATATTTTCAAGGTCGGGCGAAATTTCGTGAACGTACGAACGTACTTCATTAAACATACTGTTGTCGTTCACCGAGATCTGCTGGAAATCCGAGTTTAAAATATCCCGCAGCAGGGTTGAGGTGCGGTCGATCTCGCCAAGTACTTTTTTTCCGGGATCGATGGAAGGTAGCCGCGTTACAAACGATTCCCACTTGGATATTAAGTCAAGCAGGTCCTTTTGCAGTTCGGCAACGCCTTTACCCTCGGAAACGGTACGTATAATTACGCCAAAATGCTTCGGCTTTATACTTTCAACAATTTTACGCAGGCGGTTACGCTCGGTGTTGCTCTTTATCTTTTTCGAGATAGAGGTAACTTCCGAAAATGGCACCAATACTACGTATCGTCCGGCTATAGATATATCCGAGCTCAGGCGTGGACCCTTTGTTGAAATAGGTTCCTTCGCTATCTGAACCGGTATAAGCTGGTTCTTGGATAATAATTCAGAGATCTTTCCTCCCTTATTAATATCACCTTCCAGCTTAAAGTGATCTAAAAGCTTTGACTGATATCCCCCGCTACGTACTTGCTTGGCTAATTTTAACAGGCTTTGAACCTGCGGCCCAAGATCAAGGTAATGCAAAAAGGCGTCTTTCTCGTAGCCTACATCAACAAAGGCCGCATTTAACCCTGGCATGATCTTTTTTATCCGGCCAAGGTATATGTCACCAACAGTATAATTGTTGCTGATCTGCTCTTTATGTAGCTCTACAAGCTGTTTGTCCTGTAATAATGCAATAGTAGTCCCGTTGGGGGATGAATCGATAATTAATTCTTTTATCAACTGCTACTCCATTTCTTAAAACGGTTAAAAACCGTACGTTAATAAGTGGGTAAAAAACAAAATTCCCTGCTTCAAAAACAGGCGGGCAAGTTAGCCTTTAGTCTTCAATTAAAAGTCATTAGTCTCAAGTAAAAAATATACTTAAGACTAAGGACTTAAGACTACCGACTTAACAGCTGCTTATTTCTTTTTATGTCTGTTTTTTCTTAAACGTTTTTTACGTTTATGAGTAGCCATTTTGTGTCTTTTACGTTTTTTACCGCTTGGCATAATACTGTTTTTTTAGTGGTTAATTTTTTAAATCTTTTATATACTCGTCAATGCGCTGATCAAAAGCCGGATCAGGCATCATTTCCTTACATTTTTGGTAGGCTGCTATAGCATCCTTCTTCATTCCCAGCTGCTTATAACTTTCGGCCAGGTAAAAATAAGGCTCAACCTCGGCTTTTTGTGCAATGATCGTTTTAAACCGCTGCACGGCCTTTTCGTACTGGCCCGATTTCATGGCAAACAAACCCAGGCTTAAATTCGCATTCCGGTTATTCGGGTCCTGCTTTACTACATCCAGCAACAGCATAATACCCTGCATCGGCGATCCGCCATCCGCATCGGTGATGCCAAGACTGGTTTGATTTACATAAGCAACACCCAGCCCTGTTTTTGCATCAAGGCTTTGCGGCTGCAGTTTAGTGGCATTTTTAAAGCATTCAATGGCATTTATCACAAATGAAGGCTGCGCCAGCGTGTCCTGCGTAAGCTTAAAAGCATCATTAAAATGATTGCCGGCATTCAACCAGTTTGCGAAGCTGTTTTCGCTCCGGGCAACGGCCTGGTAGTAAAACGCTGCGGGCGTCGGTTGGTTAACATCGTCCCATTGTTTGGCCAGCTTTTTTTGTAAAGTAAGCCTTGCCGCCTCGCCCCCCGCGTTTTTTAACTGGCCCTCAAGGTCGTTGATCGGCGCAGATAATGCTGATCCGATCGCCAATTTAGCCCCTTCGGACACCATTTCAACAGTTACACTGGCTGCCGGGCGTTTGGTTGGCGCTACGGTATTGTTATGCCCCTGTGTTTCCTTTGACTTTATAAGCCCTTTAACAGGCAACGAATACAAATAGCCCATAATAGCAACAACTATTACAACTACGACTATTTGTTTCTTATACATTCCGGTAAATTATTTGGAAGCTTTGTTTCCGGTCCTGACTTTATCAACAAAAGTTTTAGCCGGTTTAAAACTTGGCACAAAGTGCTCGGGAATAATAATGGCAGTATTCTTTGAAATATTACGAGCTGTTTTTTTAGCTCTTTTCTTTACAACAAAACTTCCGAAACCTCGTACGTAAACGTTTTCGCCACCCACCATGGAGCTTTTAACTACTTTAAAAAACGCCTCAACAGTTTCCTGAACGTCAACTTTCTCAATGCCTGTTTTGGATGAGATTTCAGTTATAATTTCTGCCTTAGTCATATCTGTTTTTCTTTTATTAAATGTGTAATTACTTAACTGTTTTGGGGTTGCAAAAGTATCGCTTTATTACTAAAGATTGAAATAATTAACACATTTTTTTTGTGACGGATCAAAATTCGACACAAAAACGGTGATTTGAAAGACAAACGTTCGGTTTCGTGGTTACTTTTACCCGCAAATGAATTTTAATGACGAACTGTTGCAATGGTACAGGCAGAACAAGCGTGATTTGCCATGGCGTAACACTACGGATGCTTATGTTATATGGCTGTCCGAAATAATTTTGCAGCAAACACGTGTAGATCAAGGTCTTCCTTATTTTAAACGCTTTTTTGAAAAATATCCGGATGTTACCAGCTTCGCCGCAGCCAGCGAGGATGAGATATTAAAACTGTGGCAGGGCTTGGGCTATTATTCGCGGGGGCGCAACATGCTGAAGACTGCCCGCCAGGTGCAGGAACTTTTTGACGGGCGATTCCCGCAAAGCTATGCCGAGCTTATAAAGCTAAAGGGCATTGGGCCGTACACGGCGGCGGCGATCGCTTCGTTCTCGGCAAACGAAGCCCGGGCTGTTGTGGACGGGAATGTTTACCGGGTTCTGGCCCGTTATTTTGGTATTGAGGAGCCGATTAACAGTACCGAAGGAAAAAAAATATTCCAGGCTACAGCCGACGAATTGCTTAACATGGAGCAGCCCGGTATGCACAACCAGGCCATGATGGAATTTGGTGCAATATTGTGCACCCCGGCAAATCCCGCCTGCGGCATATGCCCGGTACGAACCGGCTGCTATGCTTTCATTAATAATGCGGTAAAAGTATTACCGGTAAAATTAAAAACAGGCAAAGTACGCGATAGATTTCTGAACTATTTTTTATATATCGACGGACGGACTGTCCTGTTAAATAAACGCAATGAAAGGGATATATGGGCCAACATGTACGACCTGCCTTTAATTGAAACATTGTCTTTGCTTTCTCCGCAGGATTTATTAGCTTTACCCATAACAACGCAACTCTTCGGCACGAATATTAATGTATTAGAGCATTCGCAGGTTAAAATTCACCTGCTCACTCATCAGCGCCTGCACGTACGCCTCATCCGACTACAAAACAAGCCTGTTAAACTTAGCGAGCAGTGGTTTTTTACTCCTGTTGAAAATTTAAAAAAATTAGCAATACCAAAAATACTTTTTATATTTCTAAAAAATATTTTTAATTTGTAAAACATTTTATGTCACTCTAAAACATGTCAGGAATTAACAAGGTAATATTAGTTGGCCATTTGGGCAAAGACCCCGAAATACGCTATTTAGAAGGGGGAGTGTCAGTGGCTAGTTTCCCCCTGGCGACGTCAGAATTCTTTAATAAAGATGGCCGCAAGGTTGAACAAACCGAATGGCACAACATTGTAATGTGGAGAGGGCTTGCCGATGTGGCTGCTAAATTTCTCCAAAAAGGAAAGCTCGTTTATATAGAAGGGAAATTACGTACCCGCACTTTTGATGATAAAGAAGGAAATAAACGGTACACTACAGAAGTTATTGCAGAAAATTTCACGCTGCTTGGCCGCAAGACCGATTTCGAAAGTGACGGCATACCGCAGTCATCCGCAAAAATAAGTGAACCGCGAAATGGCGGGCTTGCCGACGACGGCATGTCGTATTAACTTTTCCAATTATACACCAAATAGAAAAGTCGCCGGAATCTATCCGGCGGCTTTGTCGCGTACTAATATTTGCCTATGGCCCGGCAATCTACCTTCCTCCCGGAGGGCAATGCTCTTTTAAATATTGGGTATATAGCGTTTGTAAATGCTTGGTTGTTCCCGGCCCTTCAAATATCCCATGCGTGCGGTTAGGGTATGACATCAGCTGGAACTGCCGGTTGTATTTTACCAACTCGTTGATCAGCATCTCGGCATTTTTATAATGCACGTTATCATCCCCCGTGCCGTGTACGTACAATAAATTACCGCGCAGGTTTTTAGCGTAAGTAACAGGCGATCCTTTTATAAATACTTCCCGGCCGGCTTCGTCTGTTGGTACACCCATATAACGCTCCTGGTAAATATTATCGTAAGTTAATTCCCATCCAACAGCAGCTACCGATATGCCGGTTTTGTATATTTCGGGATGCTGGAACATCAGGTTCAGGGTGCATGAACCGCCGCCGCTCCATCCCCATACTGCCACTCTTGACGTGTCGACAAACGGCCATTTTAAAATCTCTTTAGCTCCCATGACCTGGTCCTGTATGTTAACGATGCCGATATTTTTATAAATGGATTTACGCCATGCAGCGCCTTTTGGGGCCGGCGTTCCCCGGTTGTCGAGCGACATATAGATGTAGCCGTCATCAGCCATATTGCCGATGTATTCGCCGTTGCGGCCGCTGCCATACGAGTCTGTAACGGTTGCGCCGGCCGGCTCGCTATACACATAAAATACAACCGGGTATTTTTTATTCGGATCAAAATTGGTTGGCTTTACCATCCAGCCGTCCATTTCAATGCCGTCAACAGTTTTTACCTTAAAAAACTCGGGCTTGTTTTTAGCGTCCTGGTTTAATTTGATCACCGTGCCGCTTATGTGTTTATGATCAGGCAGACTCACCACTTCGCTTTGATACGGGGTATAAATATTAGAAAAGTTGTGTAACCCAATCTTGCCATTTGGTGAAATTTCATAACTATTTGTTCCCTGCTCATCGGCGGGCGTTACACGCTCAGCCTTGCCACCGCTTAGTTTTACCCGGTACAGGTATTTTTGCGTGGCGTTATCCGGCGAGGCAATAAAATAGATGTTTCCGCCTGCTTCATCCAGTAATGTCAGGCTTATCACATCATAATTACCCTTCGTTATCAATGTCTCTTTGCCTTCCCTGCTGATCTTGTAGATATGCCGCCAGCCGTCTTTTTCACTTACCCAAATAAAATCTTTCCCTTTATTTATCCACTCCCAACCCGTCGGGTCGCCACCGTTCCAGCGTGATTTGCCGTCGATCCAGGCGTTGTCATGTTCCTCGTGTATTAACCGTGTTGTGCCGTTTGAAACATTCCCGATAAATATACGGCTTTCGTTTTGCGCGCGGTTCAATTGCTCGAGGATGATCTCGTTTGAACTGGTGGTCCACTCCATACGGGGTATGTAATGCTGCACCGCATCGCCCGGAACATTTATCCAACTGGTTTTACCGGTGCTGATATCAACCACGCCCACTTTGCACGAGCTTGGGTCCTCACCGGCTACCGGGTATTCCACCGGCACTACAAACGGGTAGATGGAATCGGTGGTGTTTAGCATGAAGTAGTTCCTGATCTTACTTGCGTCAATTTGCCAGTAGGCAATAGCCCGGCTATCCGGCGACCAGCGGAAGCCGTCCCTGCAATCAAATTCTTCTTCGTAGGCCCAGTCAAATGTGCCGTTGATGAGTTTCTTGTTGCCATCGAAAGTTAATTGTTTAACTGTTCCGGTTGCCAGTTCCTCGGTAAATAAATTGTGCTCGCTTACATAAGCTGCCTTAGCGCCGTCGGGCGATAGTTTGGCAAACATCAACGACGATGCCGGCCGGTCTTTCCCGATTTGTTTTAGCGTTTTGGCGGCAAGGTCGTAAACCCAGTAATCGCCGCGGGTATTATAGCGCCAAACCCGTTTGGTATTGGTAAATATCAATACCTTTTGACCGTCATCCGACAGGATGAAGTTGGCTACCGTTAAGGGTTGCTGCCCTGCCGGTGTAAGCATTTCCTTTGATAATAACACGTTTTTTTTATCGGCATCGCGGGTGTCCAACTCCAGTACCTGGTTTCCCTGTATCCGGTAATATTGGTAACCGTCGGCTGCCCAGTGTGTCCTGCCGCGCTGGGCGTGTGCTGCCTGGAAAGAAAATAAAAAGAGGGCAATAAAGGCCAGCCCCGACCGGTAAAATTTAATATTCATTGCTTGAGCTTATTAGTTAATTGATTGCTTATAATTCTGTCTTGTTACGATGGTTTAGCCAGGCGTACCGATGTACCACATGGTACACGTGGTTACACCTGGTTACGCATGATTACACCGGATGCGGCATATTATTTTTCAATAAATAATGCCGCTGTAAATTTTGCGTTAAATTAGCACTTTAAAGCTGCCAAAAAATCCATTGTAATGAAAAAAATACTTTTCCTGGTTTTTGCTTTTTTTATTGGCGTTGCGCAAACGTACGCCCAGCATATCGACCGCAGCAAGTTTGTTAAAGACAGCCTCGACTATTATGTCAGCCGTGCGCTTACCAACTGGCGTATCCCCGGTGCGGCTGTATGTATTGTAAAGGACGGGAAAGTGGTGATGATGAAAGCCTATGGCATCAAAGAGCTCGGCCTGGCAAATAAAGTCGACATCAATACCCTGTTTATGATTGGCAGTAATACCAAGGCATTTACAGCAACTGCCCTGGCTATGCTGCAAGCGCAGGGCAAGCTTTCGCTGGATGACAAGGTAACCAAATACCTGCCCCAGTTTAAGCTGGAAAATAAACTGGCAGGTGAACAGGCTATTGTCCGCGACCTGCTGTGCCACCGGCTGGGTTTGCAAACCTTCCAGGGCGATTTTACTTTTTATAATACCAACCTGAGCCGTAATGAGGTGATCGAGAAGCTGGGATTAATCAAAGCTGTTTACCCCTTCCGCACCAAATGGGGCTATACCAATTCTGCGTTTTTAACCGCAGGACAAATTATACCGGTTGTAAGCGGCAAACCCTGGGAGGTGTATCTGAAAGAGAATATTTTTGCGCCATTGGGCATGTCTAATACCCTCGCGTTAAGCACTGATATGCCGAAATCGTTGAACCGGACCGTTCCGCATACGCTGATTGACGGCAGGTTGTCAGCCATCCCGTATGCGCAGCTCGACGGCCTGGCCCCGGCAGGGTCGATCAGTTCATCGGTAAACGATATGAGCAAATGGGTAATGGCCTTATTGAACGATGGAAAGGTTGGCGCCAGGCAGGTAATTCCCTCTGCCGCTATCAATGCTACCCGCGAAGCGCAGGATATTGTCGGCAGTATTCGCCATCTAAACGGGGAAACCAATTATGAACTTTATGGTTTGGGTTGGTTCATACAGGATTATGCCGGGCACAGGCTGGTAATGCACGACGGCGGAGTTAACGGATACCTCACCTCGGTAACCCTGGTGCCGGAGGATCATTTGGGCATTGTTGTTTTAACGAATACCGACCAGAACGGCTTTTTTGATGCGTTACGATGGGAAATTATGGATGCTTATTTTAAGCTGCAGTACCGTGATTATAGCGATATCGATTTAAGTTCGTTTAAAGCAAGGGCGGCAATTGAACAGGCCGCAGACAAGAAATTGCGTGATTCTATCGCGATGAACCGGCCACCAGCCTTGCCTGTTGCAAGCTATACCGGTAAATATGTAAACGACCTGTATGGCAGCATGACCATAACCCAGGGCGAGAATAACGACCTTGAAATACGTTTCGAACATCACCCGCGCATGTACGCCCACCTGCAGCCCTTAGGCGGCAACCGGTTTTATGTAACTTTCTCAGACCCGGTATTTGGCAAGGCGGTTTTTCCGTTCACCGTACAAAATGGAAGGGTAACGGGGGTAAGGGTTAAGGTGGCCGATTTTGTTGAGTATAACCCGTATGAGTTCAGGAAGGTGCAGTAAGTGGTAGCCATGCCCGCCTTATCGCAAACGGATGTTCGCTTTGCTGTGTAAGCGAACACTGCGAACACCCCGAACAGGTGCGAACGACCCTGAACACCCCTGAACACGCCATGAACATGGCACGAACATCCCCGAACGGTAGTGAACACGCCACGATCGCAGCAAAAAACACTTTTATTAAATCAAAATGTAATCGTAACTTTCATACTGTTAAACCCTTACGGAACCCAAATCCGATGAAGCCACGCTTTCTCATACTGGTATTTTTACTGATCACCCACACCCTTTGCGCCCAAACAGTGCCAAAATGGGTGATCAAAGGGCTTGATGACGGGGACAATAAACATTATGAGGCAGCAATAGCTGATTACACCAGGGCGATTGCAATTGACCCGGGATATAGCGATGCCTGGTACTACCGTGGCCAGGTAAAAAGTGTTTTAGGCCGTTACAACGGTGCGATAGCCGATTTTAGCCGGGTTATCGCTTTAGAACCAAAGTCTCCTTTTGCCTACTATTCCCGTGGCATGGCCAAACTGAAATTAAAGCGTTATACCAGTGCGATCCCGGACTTTGACCGCAGTATAGCTATTGACTCCGCATACGTGTCAGTAGCGGCATTCTATAACCGTGGTATCGCAAAAAACTTTTTAGGGCGCTTTGCGGAGGCGGTCGCTGATTATGACCGCGTTATTAAACTCCTTCCCAGGGATACCCTTGCCTATTGTAAACGCGCCGAAGCAAAAAACAACCTCGGCCTGTATACGGAAGCGATCGCTGATTGCAGCCACGCGATCACACTCGATCCAAAATCGTATCTGGCCTATGCCTATCGTGGCTACGCTCATTACAAACTGGGTAAAACAAAAGAAAACTACCGTAAGGCGATTGCCGATTATGATATGGCTATTCAATTGGGTGGCAGCAATTATAAGCCAGATGTTAAATACCGGGATGAGGCCGTTGCTGCCCTTGCTTTATCGGAAGGCCCATAGTACTTATTTACTATTGCGGCTGATTCACTACTCTTCCACCATCTCGCTATTCGGGTTGCTAACCTCGGGCGCTTCGCGTTTAAAATAACGTTTTTGGTAGATGAGGATCAATATTACCCCAACAGATATAGCCGAGTCGGCCAGGTTGAATATCGGCTGGAAAAATTCGAACGGTTGCCCGGCCCAAACCGGTACCCAGCCCGGGTACATTCCTTTTATTAAGGGGAAATAAAACATATCCACCACGCGGCCCTCAAATAGTTGCCCGTGCTGGTACAGGACGCCGTAAAAGGTAGAATCGATAATATTGCCCATGGCGCCTGCAAAAATAAGCGCAACGCACATGATCAGCCCGCGGTGATATTTATGTTTGATGAGATAAACAAGGCCATAACCGATACCCAGTACGGCAATAATGCGAAATATGGTCAGCGCAAGCTTGCCGACCTCGCCGCCTATTTCCCAGCCAAAGGCCATCCCGTTATTTTCGGTATAACGCAGCATGCCATGGCTGCCTAAAAAGCGGATCTCCTGGTTAAAATCCATGTGGGTCCTCACCCAGGTTTTGATCACCTGGTCGAGAATGATAATAATTGCAGCTAAAAGAAACGGTTTTAGGTAAGCTGCCTTCATCTACTGCTTCAGTTTTGCTTCCATACTGAGGGTAGTGTGCGGCACGGCGCGTAAACGCTCCTTTGGAATAAGCCTGCCTGTTTCGCGGCAAATACCATAGGTCTTGTTTTCAATGCGTACCAATGCTGCTTCCAGCTGTTCGATAAACTTTTTCTGGCGGGCTGCCAGTTGGTTTATCTGTTCCTTTTCCAGCGTAGCCGATCCGTCTTCAAGTGTTTTGTAGGTACCCGCAGTATCGTCGGTACCGTTTGCATTTGGTGAGCTAAGCGATGTTGCAAGGGAGTTAAGCTCCTCTTTTGCAATACGCAGTTTATCAAGTAAAAGACTCTTAAATTCCTGAAGATCAGATTCAGAGTACCTGGTTTTTTCGTTTTCTTGTTTCATTGTACTTTACTAATAGCAATCAAAATTTCGTTCTCATCAATTAATGCCAACTCCCCCTCTTTCAGCTCGTTATCGAGCGATATACTATCGGCCAAAATTTCGGCGCAAATATAGGATAAATTATTATTTACTGCGGTGCTAATAAATGGGTGATTTGTCAGTCTCACATTTATCTTATCAGTCACCTCAAATTCTTTTCCCTTACGCAGATTCTGTATACGGTTGATCAGCTCGCGCGAGATGCCTTCCTGTTTCAACTCGTCGGTAAGGGTAACATCTAAAGCCACAGTTAGTTTTCCTAAATTGGCAACTTGCCAGCCGGGAACGTCTTCGGCGATGATCTCTACATCGGTAGCAAGTATCAGGTAGCGAGTATCAAGTATCAATATTTGGCCATCTTCTTCCAGTTTGCTGATTTCTTCCTGGTTTAAGCTGGTAATTGCCTCTGCCACCGCTTTCATGTCCTTGCCCACTTTCGCGCCAAGCGCTTTAAAATTTGGCTTTACCTTCTTTTTGATGAAGCCGGCGGTATCGGTAATGTATTCAATGTTTTTGATATTGGTTTCGGATAATATCAGCTCTTTTACCTGCTCAACCTGGTGCTTAAAATGTTTGTCAAGTATCGGCAGTAATATTTTGCTCAAGGGCTGACGGACATTGATCCCCACCTTTTTGCGTAGCGACAATACCAGCGATGATATATCCTGCGCCATCTGCATACGCTCCTCCAGCTTTTTATTTACGAGGTCGGTATGATATTCAGGGAAATAAGCCAGGTGTACTGATTCGTAGGTTTCCTTATGCGTTACTTTATTCAAGTCGGTATATAACCGGTCGGCAAAAAACGGCGCTATAGGCGACATCAGCTTGGCGATAGTTACCAAACAGGTATATAACGTTTGGTAGGCCGATAACTTATCATCCGAATCTTCCGATTTCCAGAAACGGCGGCGGCTCAAACGTACATACCAGTTGCTTAAATGCGCGTCAACAAAATCCTGAATGGCACGGGCGGCCTTTGTTGGCTCAAAATCGTTATAATAGCCGTCAACCTCTTTACTCAAAGTGTTTAGTAACGATATGATCCATTGATCGATCTCGGGCCGGTTCTTCAATTCAATTTCGGCTTCGCTGTATTTAAACTTATCGATGTTCGCATACATTACGAAAAAGGTGTAGGTATTGTAAAGCGTCCCGAAAAACTTGCGCCGAACCTCGTCAATGCCTTCTTCGTTAAATTTAAGGTTATCCCAGGGCGCGGCATTGCTTATCATATACCATCGCGCAGCATCGGCGCTGAAACGATCGATAGTTTCAAACGGGTCAACCGCATTGCCCAGGCGTTTCGACATTTTGTTGCCGTTTTTATCCAGCACCAAACCGTTCGAAACAACATTTTTAAAAGCAACACCTTTATTGTGGTTTGCCTTATTCACTTTCTTCACCTCGTCGCTTGTTACGCTCAGCATCACCGCTATGGCATGCAGGGTAAAAAACCAGCCGCGGGTTTGATCGACGCCTTCGGCGATGAAATCGGCAGGGTAGGCGTTGGCAAACTGTTCGTGATTTTCAAAGGGGAAATGCCATTGTGCGTAAGGCATAGCGCCGCTGTCGAACCAAACATCTATCAGGTCGGGCTCGCGGTACATGGGGCGTCCGCCTGATGAAGTTAATATAACGTCATCCACATAAGGGCGATGCAGGTCGTCTATCGTAAAACCTTTAGGCATTAAGCCTGCGGCGATCGACCGTTCAATTTCTAACTTCAGATCGGCAATTGACCCGATACATTTTTCTTCGGTTCCGTTCTCCTCGCGCCATATCGGCAGGGGGGTACCCCAGAAACGTGAGCGCGAGAGGTTCCAGTCAACCAGGTTCTCCAGCCAGTTGCCAAAGCGGCCGGTGCCAGTCGATTCCGGTTTCCAGTTTATGGTTTTATTCAGCTCAACCATTTTATCCTTAACGGCGGTGGTGCGGATGAACCAGCTATCCAGCGGATAGTATAAAATGGGTTTATCGGTGCGCCAGCAATGCGGGTAGCTGTGCTCGTATTTTTTAACGTCGAACGCTTTGTTTTCTTCTTTCAGCTTAATCGCGATAAGCACGTCTGTCGGCTTGAAATCCGGGGCAGCACGTTCTTCGTCGCTGTAATATTCTTCCTTTACATAACGGCCGGCGTAGTCGGTCACCTCATCAACAAACTTTCCTTGTTTGTCAACCAGTGGCACTTCCTTGCCGGTTTCATCCTTCACCATAACCGACGGCACACCGTTTTCCTTACAGGCCCTGAAGTCGTCCGCACCGAAAACCGACGCGGTGTGTACGATACCCGTACCATCTTCTGTTGTTACAAAGTCTGCAGGTATAACACGGAACGCATTTTTCTCCAATTCCTCGTTGGTTACATAGGGCATCAGCTGGTAATAGTGCAAACCCAGCAGGGCAGTGCCTTTAAAGCCGCCTTTTACCGTCCAGGGGATAACCTTATCGCCGCCTTTGTAGCCTTCAAATGATGCGTTCTCACCTTCGGCCTTAAAATATTTTGTAACCAGGTCCTTTGCAAGGATAACGGTTACAGGCTCGTAAGTGTAAGGATTAAAGCTGCGTATTTTTACGTAATCGATCTTTTCGCCGACAGCCAGGGCGCAGTTTGCAGGCAGCGTCCATGGAGTGGTCGTCCATGCCAGGATGTACAGGTCGGTATCGGTGTCTTTATACAAAAACTCCGAATCCTTATCCCGTTTTACTTTAAACTGGGCCACTATCGAAGTGTCCTTCAGCATGCGGTACGTGCCGGGCTGGTTCAGCTCGTGCGAGCTCAGGCCGGTACCCGCCTTCGGCGAGTAGGGCTGCACGGTATAACCTTTGTATAACAAGTCCTTATCATAAAACTCCTTCAGTATCCACCAAAGGGTTTCAATGTATTCGTTTTTGTAGGTAATGTACGGGTCTTCAAGATCGACCCAGTAACCCATTTTTTCTGTGAGGTCGTTCCATACGTCGGTATAGCGCATTACTTCCTTGCGGCAGGCGTCGTTATAATCCTTAACGGAGATCTTTTTGCCGATGTCGTCCTTGGTGATGCCCAAAGCTTTTTCAACAGCCAGCTCAATGGGCAGGCCGTGGGTATCCCAGCCGCCTTTGCGCTTAACCTGGTAACCCTTTAATGTTTTATAACGGCAGAAAATATCCTTAATGGCGCGCGCCATCACGTGGTGGATGCCGGGCATACCATTAGCCGACGGCGGCCCTTCATAAAACGTGTAAGGGTTGTCTGCCGGGCGCGAGCTGATGCTCTTCTCAAAGATGTTATGCTTCTTCCAGAATTCCAGGACGTCCTTGCCTGCCTGCGATAAGTTTAACTGCTTATATTCCTTGTACATCGATGGTTTTCACCTCAAATTTTAGAGGCTGCAAAAATACGGAATTTAAGATGAAAAATATCATATTATTGTGAAATTGGTGCGTTCTTGTTTTTGCAATTTAACACCCAAATCCGAAATCAAACTTCCGAAACGGCGTAGCGTTCTTGAACGCTTTGAAAGCATACAGACCGTGAAAAATCCGAAATCAATCAAAGTGCCAGCTCCGCCACCTCTTCACCCACCAAACTGCCCATAGCCACACCCATGCCATTACATCTTACTGCGCAAAAAACATTAGGTTCAACCTGTTTTACAATAGGGGAGATATCTTCACCAAAACCCATGATGCCGCTCCACCAGTAGTCGATTTTGGCATTTTGCCCGGGCAGGATCACCTCGTTGAGGTAGGCGGTTAGCTTATTTTTTACAAGATCGGTCTGTCCGAATTCCCAGGTTTCCTCTGCTTTAAGGTCGAGGTTGCGGCCGCCGCCGAATAGTACGCGGTTATTAATATTGCGGAAGTAATAATACCCCTCATCAAAATGATAGGTGCCTTTTAATTTCAAATTGGGAATAGGTTTGGTCACCAGCACCTGTCCGCGCCCGGGGATAACTTTCAGGCCGGGGAATAGCTGGTTTGCAAACGCATTGGTCGCCAGGATAACTTTTCCTGTTTTAAAATTGCCCTGGGAAGTGGTTAAGTTAATTTGATCAGACCTATGTTCGATCCGTTGAATTTCACAATTGTTTAAAACCAATACGCCGAGGTTATAGACCTTATTCAACAAGGTGCGCATCATTTTACCGGTATCTATCTGCCCTTCAAAAGGATTATAGATCATGTGGCTTACTTTATTGAATCCGAATTGCGGGATCTTATCATCGGCAACCGAATAAATAACCGGTTCACCAATAGCAGGCGCTAATAATTTATTGAGGCTGTCGATGTGCGCTATGCAGTTTTCGGCTTTTTCGATCTCATCATCCATAAAGAGCTCATAGCCGCCATGCTGCTGGTAGTCGATATTGGCATCCCCCAGGTTTTCCCTCAGCCGCTGCAGGCCGCGCCATTTGTAGCCAGCCATCCGCAAGGCCTCATCTTCAGATGAGCGTTTAATAGCTGCTATTTGCTCTGATACCGTACCGAAACAGGCAAAGCCGGCATTTTTTGTGCTGGCGCCGGTTGGCAGAAAGCCGCGCTCCAATACCAGCACTTTTAAGGCGGGCTGTTTCTTTTTTAGATGCAACGCCGCGCTAAGCCCTACCAGCCCGCTGCCAATGACGATGATATCGGCATGGTCAACAAATGCAGTTTGTTCCCAGTATGAAAATGTATTTACTGCCAAGGACTTATATTAACAAGTGTATGATCGGGACAAAAGTATAAAAGCCTCACCTAAATCCTCTCCAAAGGAGAGGACTTTAACATCAAAATGATACATTTTTCCAAGTTTATAGCTCCCTCTCCTTTGGAGAGGGCTGGGGTGAGGCCAAAAACAAAACCCCGCCATTATAGGGCGGGGCTTGTTCACAATTAAAATTACTTTTTATTTATAAGGATGCGTTTAATTCATCCTGTACGGAGCGATCAAATAAAATTCAGGGATTTGTACATCAAAAAGAACATTGTCCATCAAACGCGACATCTGGTATTCGCCTTTCATGCTGCCCATATCGGTTTTTAAATTACAGCCGGATACATATTCGTGCGACGTGCCGGGCTCGATAACGGGCTGCTGACCAACAACACCTTCACCTTCCACCTCGCGTTTTGCACCGTTCGAATCAAAAATATACCAATGCCTTCCCAGCAAACGCACCGCGTAGTTACTTAAATTCTCGATAGTAACTTTGTAGGCAAACATAAAGTGATCGTTTGCCGGATTTGAATATTCGGGCTGGTAGAGTGTCTCTACCGAAACTTTAACACCGTCTGTAATTATTGTGGTCATATGAATAATGTCTTAAATTTCAAATATATATTTTCCATTCAAATATTGCGCCATTTTTTAAACTTAACCATAGCGATAATTTTATTCGTTTTTTGACCATTTTTCCGAACATATTTTTCTGAAAAATGAATTTTCTAACGATGTGGTTAAAATTCCATTTCCATAGCGAGGTTCGCGTATCTCAGGTCGTTCCCCACTGCTGATAAAATTTCGAGTACTTCATCTTCACTGGCGGCGGTTACCAGTTGCATGCGGTATTCTTTAAAGTGGTCGATGCCTTTAAAGTAGTTGGAGTAATGCCTGCGCATTTCAAATATACCAGTTTTGGGCCCCTTCCATTCGATAGATTTTTGCAGGTGAATGGTACATGCCTGTATCCTTTCTGCGATAGTCGGTTTCTCGAGGTGTTCGCCGGTTTTAAAATAATGCTTTATCTCGCGGAATATCCAGGGATAGCCAATTGCTGCCCTGCCGATCATCATACCGTCAACACCATACTCCATCCGCCATGCTGCGGCCTTTTCGGGCGAATCAATATCCCCGTTGCCGAAAATGGGAATCTTAATCCCCGGGTTCTTTTTTATCTCGTGTATCAATGTCCAGTCGGCAACGCCCTTATACATTTGCGAACGTGTACGTCCGTGAATAGAAAGGGCTTTTATCCCCACATCCTGCAAACGTTCGGCAACTTCGTATACATTCTTGGTATTGTCATCCCATCCCAGCCGGGTTTTTACGGTAACGGGCAGGTGTGTGGCATTTACAACCGCTTTGGTCATGGCCACCATTTTATCGATATCCTGTAAAAGGCTTGCCCCCGCGCCGCGGCATGCCACATTTTTAACGGGGCAGCCGTAGTTGATGTCGATCAGGTCAGGCCCGGCCAACGAGGCAATTTCGGTGGCTTCGCGCATATGCTCAATGTCGCTGCCGAATATTTGTATGCCGATTGGCCGCTCGTATTCAAAAATATCCAGTTTCTGCCGGCTTTTGGCGGCGTCACGTATCAATCCCTCCGACGAGATAAACTCGGTGTACATCATATCCACGCCGTTTTGCTTGCACACATAACGGAAAGGCGGATCGCTCACATCTTCCATTGGCGCCAGCAGCAGCGGGAATTCCCCTAAATCTATATTTCCTATTTGTACCGACATGACTTATCTTCGTTGCAAAAATACGAATTATAACCAATATGACCGTTAAACCTGGTACTCAGTTACATCCGGCGCTTCAATTTTTGATTTTCATATTACTTTCTATAGCGATAATCCTTATTGGCAATGTGATCGGTGCAGGTATCGCTGTTGCTTTATACGGAATGCATGCGGTGTTGGGTATAGGACAAATGAAATTTACCGAGCCGCATGTTATCGATGCCTTATGGATCATACAAATCGGCGGTACCACGCTCCCCATACTGGCGGCCCCCATATTTTACGCATTTGTTATAACCCGCGAACCGCGGGACTACCTTAAGCCAGGCTTCCGGTTTCCCTGGGTGCTGCTGCTGCTGGTTTTTGCTATTATGTTTATCTCGACCCCGTTGATCGAGTTTTTATCAAATCTGAATCAAAAGATGGTTTTGCCCCATTATTTGAGCTGGATGCGCGAAAAGGAAATGGAGGCCCAAAAATACACGGAGGCCATGTTGCAGATGAAAAACATCTGGGATATGATCAAGGATGTGCTGCTGATCGGCTTATTGACTGCTATTGTAGAGGAATTTATGTTCAGGGGCGTTTTACAGACTATTTTTACCCGCTGGACAAAAAACACCCATGCCGCTATCTGGATCACCGCTATTTTATTCAGCGCCTTTCACATGCAGTTTTTTGGTTTTTTGCCGCGGCTGATGCTGGGGGTTTTATTTGGCTATTTTGTAGCCTGGAGCGGCAGCGTGTGGACAAGCGTTTGGGCACATTTTATAAACAACGGTACGGCGGTTGTTGCTACCTATCTTTTCCGGAACAAAACGATCAAGATAAACCCCGACAACCAGCATCTTTTTGGCTACGGCGCTTATATATTCAGCCTGGCGGTTATTTTGTTTTTATTTTTTATCTACAGAAAGATAGCGCTTGAAAGGGAATTGGTACCGGAAATTGATAAACAAACCAGCTGATTTTTTATTTAATCCTTAATAAACTTTAATATGAAGACTCGCGCCATAACCGGCTTTTTCTTTGTTGTGGTAATGCTTGCCTCGCTGCTGCTGGGCCATTACGTGTTCGGCGCATTTTTTTTAGTACTGAGCGTACTTTGCCTGCGGGAATTTTATAGCCTTTTGAATAAGAGCGGCGAAAGCCCCGATATGGTAACCGGCCTAATAAACGGTATTTTTATTTACGTGATATTTGCATTAATTGTTTACCAAAACAACCCGTATTACCATAAGCTGCTGTTTTTATTAACCTTAACGGTCAGCGCTATATTTATCCAGGAACTTTTTAAAAGATCGTCGGCGCCATTTGTGAATATTGGCTATACTTTGGTCGGTTTGATTTATATCTGCCTGCCTTTTACTTTATTCCATGCCATGGCCTATGTGAACGGCCCCTTCAACTTTCATTATCCGCTGGCGTTTATGCTGCTGCTTTGGGCAAATGATACCGGGGCATACCTGGTAGGAAGCAAATTTGGCCGTACTAAGTTATTTGAGCGGCATTCGCCAAAGAAAACCTGGGAAGGATTTATGGGCGGCATCGTCATAAGCGCTATTGCAGCCTTCATCATCAGTTATTTTTTCAAGGAACTGCTATGGAACCAGTGGGTATCCGTGGCTATATTAATTGCAGGCTTCGGCACGTTGGGCGATCTGATCGAGTCCATGTTTAAACGCAGCATTGACGTAAAGGACTCGGGGGGTATATTGCCCGGCCACGGCGGCCTGCTCGATCGTTTCGACGGCTTATTGCTGGCGGCGCCAATTGTATATACTTACCTGTACTTTGTAACTAATTCGTAATTTTGTAAAAAAAGAATTTAATAATGACCATTCATAAAGAAGGCTATACCTCCATCGCACTTTGCATCCTGTTCATATTTGTTTTGAACGCGGTGATCCAGTTCTATTTCCCGCAGGCATTTGCGCTTAAGTGGGTGATCTATGTATTGTCTTTCCTGCTTTTTGTTATCATTCTCCAATTTTTCCGCAGCCCTTCCATTTCAATCACTACTGACGAAACACAGGTACTTTGCCCGGCCGATGGTAAAGTAGTCGTAATTGAAGAAGCTGAAGAGACCGAATTTTTGAAAGATAAACGCATACAGGTTTCGGTTTTTATGTCGCCGGTTAACGTTCACATTAACCGCAACCCCATTTCGGGAATAGTTACCTATTTCAAATACAATCCCGGGAAATACCTGGTGGCCTGGCACCCCAAGTCGTCAACAGAAAATGAGCGTACCACTATTGTTATTGAGAACAAGGCCGGTGTACCGGTGCTGTTCAGGCAAATTGCCGGCGCGCTTGCCCGCCGCATTGTTTGGTATGTAAAGGAGGGCGACAAAGTTCAACAGGGCGAACAGTTCGGATTCATCAAATTCGGCTCAAGGGTAGATGTGTTTTTACCGCTGGGATCAAATATTAAAGTGGCAATCGGCGAAACGGTAAAAGGCGGCAGCACCGTATTGGCTGAACTGCCCGCGGTAGCTGGTGTTAAAGTTAAAGACGCTGTATCGGAAAAAGCTGTATCTGTTAAACCTGCAAAGGCTGTTAAAAAGCCTGCATCGAAAAAGGCTTAAGTTATTTAAGGGCAAATGCATCGCGGTTAGTTGACTCACCCCGACGACGCTCCGCTCGTCGACCCTCTCTCCGGTAAACCGGAAAGAGGGTGAATCACAGAAAATATATTTTCTTTACCGCTACCCTCTTTTTGGCCTGCCAAAGAGAGGGTGGTCGAGCATAGCGATGACCGGGTGAGTTAACTCTGCAAGCGCTAAATCGTCGTATGGACTAACCTCCTGATAGCTATCGGGACTTCCGAAATCAAATATGTATTGCCCTGTTCTCCGTAGCTGCCAGGCAGGCCTCGCGCATAGCTTCGGTGTAGGTTGGGTGGGCGTGGCTCATCCGCGAAATATCTTCTGCCGAAGCCCGGTACTCCATCGCAACAACAGCCTCGGCGATCATATCAGCCGCGCGGGGCCCAATCATGTGTACGCCTAATATTTCATCGGTTGTGGCATCAGCCAGTACTTTTACAAACCCGTCCAGGTCGCCGCTGGCGCGTGCCCGTCCGCTGGCTTTGAATGGAAAGGATCCTGTTTTATATTTTACCCCTTTTTCTTTCAGTTGCTCTTCGGTTTGGCCTACCGCTGCAACTTCCGGCCAGGTATAAACCACACCGGGGATCAAATTATAATCGATATGCGGTTTTTGCCCTGCGATAATTTCCGCTACAAGCGTACCTTCATCTTCCGCTTTATGGGCCAGCATAGCGCCTTTAATAACATCGCCTATGGCGTAAACGCCTTTAACGCTTGTTTCCAGGTGTTCGTCAACCGTTATTTTGCGGCCGCGTTCTTCAACGGTAAGGCCGATCTTATCGAGGCCCAAACCATCCGTATAGGCGATCCGGCCAACGGCAACCAGGCAATAGTCGCCTTTTAGTTCTTTCTTTTCTCCCTTCGGATCGTCAAAAGTAACTGTTACTTCTTTGCCTTTAACCGTGGCGCCCGTAACCTTGTGGCCGAGGTAAAATTCCATACCCAATTTTTGCAGCACCTTTTGCAGCTCGCGGCCAAGGCTTTTATCCATGGTTGGGATAATGGAATCCATAAACTCAATTACCGAAACTTTTGAACCGAGGCGGGCATATACCGAGCCCAGCTCCAAGCCGATAACGCCGCCGCCTATCAGCACCAGGTGTTTTGGTATTTCGGTAAGGGTTAATGCTTCGGTTGAAGTAATGATGCGTTTTTTATCAATTTTTATAAATGGCAGTGCCGACGGCTTTGAGCCGGTAGCAATAATGATGTTTTTACCTGTTATTTCGGACACTGCGCCATCAGCAGCCGTTATGGTGATTGTATTTTTATCTTTAAATGAACCCAGGCCGTAATAGGTGTCGATCTTATTCTTCTTCATCAGGAAAGCGATGCCGCTGGTATTGGCGTTAACTACTTCCTGCTTGCGTTTGATCATCTGGTCAAAATCTACCTTTAAATTATCCAGCTTAATGCCGTGCGTGGCAAACGCGTGTGCAGCATTATGATAATGCTCGGATGAATCAAGCAGCGCCTTTGACGGGATACACCCCACGTTAAGGCAGGTACCGCCCAGGGTGGCGTATTTTTCAATGATCGCTGTTTTTAAACCCAGCTGGGCACAACGTATAGCAGCTACATAGCCGCCAGGGCCCGAACCGATAACGATAACATCATATTGCATGGTACAAAATTATTAGCGGGCAAAGTTAAGGATTATTAGAAAGGCGAAGAAACGGTTTGGGCATTTATCAATAACGGCGGTGTCAAATTTAACATCCCCGCTTTCCTTTTGCATTAACACATTAACTATTAAATATAGCCAAAGCCGATCCCATCGCGTTTTTGGCCAGGACCTGTTTCGTCGATTAGCTGATGACAGTACACCAACTATGGGGAAAAATGGGGAATATTATGTGCGATAATAATTATCCTATTTATAAAGCAATGCAAAAAGTATTGCAATTAAATTTCTATAAATAAATTAATATTAATTAATAGTATAAAATATACAAGCAATATCTCATAAAAACCGATAACAGGGATAATTTCCTTAAACACAGCCGGCTGCGGTATAATACTTGCCTAATGCCTGATACGAATTTAAACTATTGATTATCGCCCTAAGGATAATCAGCAGAAAATAAGAAAGGAATTATCCTTATGAAAACACGTTTACTATCTATATTGATCTTTTGCGGCTCAATATTGTCTTTTGGGAATGCCTTTGCTACAATTAGCTATGCATCGCCACAAACATATACAGCTCACACCGCTATTACCAATTTAAGTCCCACAGTTACCGGGGGCACTGCTTCAGGTTATACAATAAGCCCCGCGCTGCCGACTGGTTTGGCAATAGCATCCAGTAATGGTGTAATTTCAGGAACGCCAACGGTGGCGTCCTCAACAACTGTCTATACCATCACCGCTACCGGCACCGGCGGCGGTTCATTCAATCTAACAATAACCGTTAACCCACGAATAAACAACTGGAAGGGAACAGCGACCGGAGCGAGTCTTAACGCATGGTCCGCGAATGGTAACTGGAGTGCGGGCGCCCCTCCAGACGGCGGTGATAATGCGCAGATCGGCGTTGCCGTATCGTTTACTAATCAACCAATTATTAAAGCTGCGCCAACCGCAGTTTATCAACTGACATTTGGCTCTACGACAGCCGGCACGCTAACAATAAACTCCGGATTTTCATTAACGGTTAATAACGATATTGCAATAAACGGCGCCACTACGGCTGCAATAGTAGGTCCGGGAACAATAGCTACAGCGGCAGCCTCATTTGCTTCGGGCACTGCCTCAACCTTAACGCTAAACAATATTGCGCTGCCTATAACGAATGATCTGACAATCAATGGCGGAGCCTCGGCGACGATCGTAAAATCGGGCACTGGAACTATAAGCGCTGGCACAAGTACATTTACGACAGGTACTTCATCGCTAACTTTAACAGGGATAGCGCTGCCCATTACTGGCGCGCTTACCGTTAACGGGGGCGCTTTGGCTACAATAACAGGAACAGGGACAATAAGCGCAGGATCAGCAACGTTTGCTTCGGGTGCAACTTCATCTTTAACATTAACAGGTGTTGCATTGCCGGTAACCAACGCGTTTACAGTAAGCGGCGGCGCTGCCGCCACATTAACCGGTACCGGAAGCATCACTGCTGGTTCGGCGGCATTTACTTCAGGCACATCGTCATTAGCATTAAATATGGCTCTGCCGGTAACCAATGCCCTTACTATAAATGCCGGCGCCCTGGCGACTGTTACCGGTACAGGTTCCATAGCCGCTGGCTCAGCCACATTTGGTACCGGAACCGCCGCCTCGTTAACCTTAACAGGAGTTTCTCTAACCGTTTCCAATGCACTTTCAATAGTTGCCGGCGCTTCGGCCACATTGGCCGGAACAGGCAGCGTAAGTACGCATTCATTAACTTTTGCGGGCGCTTCGGCTGCTTTAACTGTTACAAGCCCGCTTACAATAACTACTACCAATGACTTTACTGTAAACACCGCCGCGACCGCAACGATCGCCGGCACCGGAAACGTGAATATATCGCCCCTGGCCACACTAAATGTTACGGGTACAGGTGTGCTGACTACCACAATGACCGGCAAGCTAACCTTAAAATCAGATGCTACAGGCTCGGCATCTGTTGGGCAGATAACAACTTCTTCTATTACCGGCTCCGGTGCCGATTCCATCCACGTGGAGCGTTTCATTTCCGGCGGAACAGGCCACCGTGGGTATCACCTGTTTTCGTCGCCCGTACATATTGTTCCTCTCGTAAATTCAAATCAGGTTTATGATCTGCATTACCTGCAGTATGGTGGTATGTACCTAACCGGGTCCGGCGGAACAGCAAATGGCTTTGATAGATTAGGAAACCCTACTATTTATTTATACCGGGAGGACCAGGCGCCAAGTAATGCTGCATTTAGTGCCGGTAATTTTCCGGGCATTTCCAAGATCAATAACACCAATAAATACGATTATAACCTGAATGGCGGCAGTACCATCTATAATATACCGGTTGGTAACGGCATGATGGTTTTTTTCAGGGGAAACCGTGCCGGCGGCACAGCACAACAGGAAACCTACACCACCTTTATTACAGCGCCGACTGTCACCCTGAACGCAGCGGGGAGATTAAATGCCGGACAGATTATATTTCACAACTGGTACAAACCCAGCTCGGCCAACTTAGGATGGTCAAATACAACTGCCAATAGTGCAATAAGGGGTTTTAACCTGGTAGGCAACCCGTATGCGAGTACCATTGACTGGGAGCAGTTTCAAACTGCCAGCACTACAACAGGTATTTACGGGACAGCCAATGTAAGCAATACAGCATATTTGTATGACCCGATAAGCCATGTGTATTCAACCTATCAAAAAGGCGGCGCAAAAACAGGGAATGCTACCCGTTATATAGCAAGCGGCCAGGGGTTTTACGTACTGGCCGCTGTTGACTCAACTGAACAGCTGATCTTTAACGAATCGGCTAAGGTTACTGTGCAAAATACCGGCTCAAATCTATTTATGTCAACCAGGGCCAGCATGTCAGCGTTAGCAGCTCCTGCACCTGAGGCACATGTGAGTATAAAACTAATAAAGGACTCTGTTAACATCGACAATATTTATATTGGATTTAATGCTGCTGCCAGCGCTAAATATGTATTTAATGAAGATGCGCCATACAAGCCCGGGTTCGGCGTTATAAGTTTGGCCAGTTTATCAAGTGATAATTTGCCTTTGACCATTAATAAAATTCCATTCCCCAAGCTGCACGGAGATACTATTTCGCTAAAAGTTGGCGTAAGCACCACAGGAACTTATGCTTTTAATATGTCTGAAGTAATTTCGATGCCTGCTATTTACGAGGTGTGGCTAAAGGATGCTTTTACAAATGATTCCCTGGATGTACGCCAAAATGCTGTATATAGCTTTAATGTGGATATAAATAATGGCGCAACCTTTGGTTCCGGCCGCTTTAAGCTGATCGTTCGCGAAAACCCCGCTTTAGTGGTTCACTTATTGAGCTTTACCGGAACTAAAGCGATTACGGGTGCACAAATTAACTGGACAACTGAAAACGAACAAGACTATACCAGCTTTACGGTTGAAAGAAGTACAGATAACGGCATCACCTTTACTTCGCTGAACAATGTAGCCTCAAGCAGCCAGGGCAGTTACGGGTTCCTTGATACAAACCCCCTATTGGGCGTTGACATGTACCGGTTAAAGATCACCGACCTCAACGGGACAGTTACATACTCTAACGTAGTTTCATTGACCTACACAACATCGCCGGTTGTGATCAATAACCCGTTGAAAGTTTATCCTAACCCGGTGGCGAACACATTGAACTTGACGATAACGCCCAGTAGCTCAACAGCATCGGTTGCATCTGCCGTATCGAACGGCCTCGTTTCTTCCGGGGGGGCTGCACAGATACCGCAGGTTGAGGAGTACCGTGTTACCATTGTGAATAATTCGGGGACCGTTCTCAAAAAAGCGGTTTCAAATAAAACCACCTGGCAAGCTGATGTAAGCAACTTTCTACCCGGATCGTACGTTATACAGGTATCAGGCAAAAGCGGTAAGGCTTTGGGTCAATGTGTATTTATTAAACTTTAAACAAGTTCATCTATCTCATTTCAGGCCTGGTGTGCATCCGAATTCTTTTAATGAAAGAATTGAATTAAAGAGTTGAAAAGGAAGGTAAAGCTACCCCAGGAATATGGTAAATTTGTAGGCTATAAATCCAAGTAATAATGAAAATTAAGATATTTTGTGGGGCATTCTTTTTATTAATGCTTAATGCTGTGATTGGTTTTGCCCAGGCAGGCGCTCCCTGCGCCGGCGGGGATGTTGACGGCAACTGCCCGTTGGATACGTTTGTAGTTGTTTTGGCAGGTATCGCACTTGTTTTTGGCGCGGTGCAGCTGTACCGCAAGGGGAAAAATACGCCGTTAGAAGTTTAGAAAATTCAAGTTGGAGCAAGATTCCTTTACGTTATATGATATATTAAAAAAGGTCAATTGAATTTCAATTGACCTTTTTTAATACTATCCTGAAGTTTTATCTATCAGCTCATCAATATGAACCCCTCATTTGGGATGGTGTTAACTTTAGCTGCGCCAGCACGCCGTCCACTACTTTCGGCAGATCATCAATATTTTTTTGCTGGTTCTTATGTACTTCGCCAACGCCAAATCCACGCCAAACGATGTGGTGGGTATGGGTGTCGATGAGATCGATGATAATGGTGCCCTCTTTATAATGTTCTTTTTCGGCGTATGTAAGGCCGCCATAATAGGCAAACGGGGCGCCATATGCGTAATAATATGGCCTGTATCCCCAACCCCAGCCATAACCATAATCCCAACCCGGGTAAAAACCGGCATAATAGGGTGAGTATGGCGAATAGTAATTGGTCCTTGCACCTCTTCCAACAGTCCTGGTGTAAGTGACAACCAGGTCGGGATTTCGGCGACTAAGTTGCAGGCCCTTGGCAACAAGTGTGTTTGTAGCCGCGTCCTTTATTTTGGCATCGGCCAGGTCGTTATTTGTTTTCGAATCCTCGTTGCCCGCAGGCATCCAGGCAAATGTATGGTAATTGCTTAAATTGGTTTTGTTGATAGCGGCAGTGTAATAGTCGTAGCTTGTGCAAGCTGAAAGGCCGGACAGTACGAGTGCTGTCAGGGCTAAATAAATTGATCGTTTCATAATGTTAAACAATTATATCACTTAGACAAACGGTTTCAAAAAGGTTTAATTGCTAAATATAAATATTTTTCAGGACAAATACTTGCCCACGATCGGCATACGCCTGCCCATGCCGAAAGCCTTTGGCGATACCCTCAGGATCGGCGGGGTTTGGTAGCGTTTATGCTCGGCCAGGTTCACCAGCCTGATCACCCGGCGAACCGTTTTCTCATCGTATCCCATTTTAATAATTTCGGCTGATGAACAGCGATTCTCTACATACTCGGCAATTATTTTGTCGAGTATATCGTATTCGGGCAATGAATCGGTGTCTTTTTGGTCCGGCCTTAATTCTGCCGATGGGGGTTTAATAATCGAATTTTCCGGTATGATCTCACGTTCGCGGTTAATGTGCCGGGCCAATTGAAATACCTGCGTTTTGTAAACATCACCGATAACGGAAATGCCGCCGCACATATCGCCATAAAGCGTCCCGTAACCCACCGCGGCCTCGCTTTTATTGGACGTGTTGAGCAATATATAGCCAAACTTATTACACATGGCCATTAACAGCACTGCGCGGCTGCGCGATTGGATATTTTCTTCGGCAATGTTAAACGGCAAGTCATTAAACTGCGGTTTTAATGTTTTTTCGAAAACCTCCGTTATATCCTTAATGGCAATGGTTTCGTGCAGGCAACCGAGGTTTTTTACCAGGTCTTCCGCATCTTTAATGGAGTGGTCGCTCGAGAAACGCGAGGGCAACAACACGGCCATTACGTTTTTAGGGCCCAGGGCCTCAACGGCTAATGCGCACACCACGGCCGAATCAATACCGCCCGACAAACCCAGTATCGCCTGCTTAAAGCCCGATTTATAAAAATAATCCCGTATCCCTAAAATGATACCCTGGTGTATCTGCTCTATATTGCTCTGCCGCTCAGCTTGAATGGTCGGCTGGTGCTTAAACGTAACATTTGAATTTTTATCCAGGTCGTAATAGGCAACCTGTTCCTCAAAATAAGGCAGCTCGTCGATCAATTTGCCGGTGTTGTCAAAAACCAGCGAGCCGCCGTCGAAAATAAGCTCGGTTTGGGCGCCAACGTGGTTTACATACAGTAAAGGTAATTGGTACCGTTTGGCGTTATCGCTCAGTATCGCAATACGTTCCTCGTCATGGTTGTAGGCAAATGGCGATGCGGCGATGTTGATCATCACATCCGGCTGCTGCTGTATCAGTATATCCATCGGCCGGGTTACATATAACGGGTTTTCGATGGTATTCCACAGGTCTTCGCAAATGGTTAAAGCTATGCGGTGGCCTTTGAACTCAATACATTCAAACTCGGTAGCCGGCTCAAAATAACGGTATTCATCAAATATGTCATAGTTGGGCAGCAGTGCTTTGTTGGCGATGGCTTTAACCTTTCCTCCTTCAATAAAATAGGCTGAATTGTTCAGCTCTTTTCCCTCTGGACGATGGTTTGGCGTGGGTAAACCAACTATACAGGCGATGTCGGTACATTCGGCAGCTATTTTTTGGGCCGATGATTCGCACAGCTCAATAAACTCGCTGAATTCCAAAAAATCCCGCGAAGGGTAACCGCAAATACATAGTTCTGAAAAAACAACAAGGTCGGCGCCGGTTACGCGCGCTTTTTTGATATGATCAATAATTTTAGCCGTGTTCGATTCAAAATTTCCGACATGATAGTTAAGCTGGGCTAATGCGATCTTCATTATATATTTTGGTTTTACAGGTACCTGAACAAACGGTTGAAATAAGCGTTTAGGTGTATGCAAATAAAAATTAAATTTGCCGTATGATCGTAACGACCAATCCCGGCAAAACAACGCAAATTTATTTATTTTTTTTCATCAGTCTGTTATTGTGTGCTTGCGGTGGTCACAAAAAGATTGATGTAAGCAATATCCCGGTCGAGGTAAAAATTGAACGTTTCGATAAGGATTTTGATGCCATGCGCACAAAACCGATGGCGCAGCAAGCGGCTTACCTGCAAAAAAAGTATGGTGATTTTTACTTCGATTTTATTGCGCTGATCTTGCAAAACCAGGATATCAGCATACAGGATACCGGGTATTTTAAGTCGCTGCGGAAGGTTTTTGCCAACGAGGACTACCAGTATTTAAAACACGATGTGGATTCGGTTTTCCCGGATATGGATAAGCAGAACGCGGAACTGACCGACGCATTCAGGCATATCAGATATTATTTCCCGAAAAAACAGCTGCCTAAGGTATATGCTTATTTCTCGGGGTTTGAGGCGCAAACTACTATTGGAGATGGTTATTTCGGAATCGGGCTGGATCTGTTTTTAGGCGAGAACTCGCGCTTTTACCCGGCGCTCACAAATGCTTACCCTCATTATTTATCACGTTTCTTTAATCCGCGAAATATAACCCCACGGGTTGTTGAAGGCTTCGCGCGGGAGGATATGTTCCCCGAAAGCGACAGCAGCAAAACCCTGCTATCGAAGATGATCTACAGCGGGAAGATCATGTATTTTATGGACCAGATACTACCCGACGTGCCCGATTCAACAAAAATTGGCTATACGCCGGCGCAGGTAAAATGGTGCCACGACTTTCAGTCGGATATATGGGCGTACTTTTTAAATGAGAATTTACTGTACGAAGCCGACTATCTTAAAATTCAGAAATACCTCTCAGAAGCGCCGTTTACACCGGGCCTGGGCGAAAAGAATGAATCGGCGCCAAAGCTGGCTGTATGGACGGGATGGCAAATCGTAAAAACCTACATGGATAAACACCCCGAGGTTACCCTGCCTAAACTGATGGCCATGGCCGATGCTCAAAAAATATTAAATGATTCAAAGTACCGGCCGAAGAACGGAGGGTGAGTTCAGTTTGAAGTCTTGAGTCTTAAGTCAGAACTGTATTGACTTAAGACTTAGCGTTTACTTCAAAATAGTAAACACCGCCTTTAGCGCAATGGCTACCCCGATGATCAGGATAATATTAGCTACCAGTGAGCTGTGATGAAAATCGGCAAAGCGCAGGTAAACACCTACAATACCTATAATTATAGCAATTACTAATAAGATATAGTGACGTTCGTCGTTGGCTTCCTCGGTTTTGTTCATTGCATTGTCAATTAAGTGTGCGCAAAAATATAAATGTTTGTGGAATTTATAAATTGTTTTTTTATTGGGTGAGTGGTTATATTAACTCAGGCAATCTAATACGTGTTAGGTTTTACCAACTGATCTCTAACCTCTAACCTCTAACCTCCCCCATGTAACATATTGGTTATACAAGCCTGAATAATATTACTATTTATACTTTTAATAGATAATAATTTAAACTAATAATGAAAAAACTTTTACTTCCCATTTTATTCATTTCGATAGCCGCCGGGGCCTTTGCCCAGGGCCGGCCCGCAGCCGATTCAACTGCGCGGAGAACCGGCCTGCCCGGAACAGGCGCGCAGCGGGCCCAGCCAAGGCCCTACAAATCTGTTATTACCGATAAGGCCTTTACCCGCACGGGTTTATTTAAAGTACACCGGGTTGACGACCATTATTTCTTCGAAATTCCCGACAGCGTGCTTGGCCGTGAAATATTAGTGGTGGCGCGTATTGCAAAAGCAGGCGCCGAAGTGCGTTCGGCAGATGGTTATGCCGGCGACCAGATAGGCAGCACTGTTGTCCGTTTTGAAAAAGGGCCTGCCAACCGCATCTTTTTGAGAAAGATATCTTATAATACTTATAGTCCTGATAGCACCAAAGCCATGTATCAGGCAGTACAGCGCTCAAACATCCAGGCGATCGCAGCGGCTTTTAATATTGCGGCCTATTCTCCTAACAAGGACGGCAGCGTGATTGACGTAACCGATTATATAAACAGCGACAGTGAGATATTCTTCTTCGGCTCGCCGTTTGCCAAACAGCGCTGGCGCATGGGAAACCTTTTTGCCGACAGAAGCTACATCGATAATATCCGTAGCTTTAAAAATAACATAGAAATAGCCACCGTAAAAACATATTCCCAAACTGCTGCCCAGCAGGCCGGACGCGGGGGCGCCCCGACACCAACGGCCGGCGGCGGGGGCAACGCCTTATCCGGCGCAGTTACCGTTGAGTTGAATACCTCGATGGTGATATTGCCTGCGGTACCGATGCAGCCGCGTTACTTTGACCCGCGCGTTGGTTATTTTACCGTAGGATACACTGATTTTGACGCCAACCCGCAGGGTGTTAAGGATATCCAGATGATAGCCCGCTGGCGGCTTGAGCCAAAACCTGAAGACATGGCTAAGTACAAACGCGGCGAACTGGTAGAACCCCGTAAACAAATTGTTTATTATATCGACCCCGCCACCCCTAAGAAATGGGTTCCCTACCTGATAGCAGGTGTGGAAGACTGGCAGAAAGCGTTTGAAGCGGCAGGCTTTAAAAACGCCATCGTTGCCCGCGTGGCGCCGACCGCCAAACAGGATTCAACCTGGAGCCTGGACGATGCTGCACATTCGGCGATCGTTTATAAACCATCAGAAACGGAAAATGCCAGTGGCCCGCACGTATCCGACCCGCGAAGCGGCGAAATACTGGAGACGCATATCAATTGGTACCACAACGTAATGAAACTGGTGCACGATTGGTATATGATACAAACCGCAGCCGTTGATCCGCGCGCCCGTAAAATGCAGTTTGATGATAAACTGATGGGCGACCTTATCCGTTTTGTTTCGTCGCACGAAGTTGGACATACCCTTGGTTTGCGCCATAATTATGGTTCAAGCTCATCGGTACCTGTAGAAAAATTGCGCGATAAGGCATTTGTTGAAGCCAACGGGCATACGCCGTCCATTATGGATTATGCCCGCTTTAACTATGTGGCCCAACCCGAAGATAATATCAGCCCCAGGGGGCTTTACCCGCGCATCGGCGATTATGATAAATGGGCGATCGAGTGGGGTTATAAACTTTTCCCTGGTGTGAAAAGCCCCGAGGCCGAAGTGCCGATATTGAATAAAATGGCAGTTGAACGGTTGAAGAACCGCCGTTTATGGTTTGGAACTGAAACCAACCCGGATGACCCGCATTCGCAAAATGAAGATCTTGGCGATAACGCGATGAAGGCCAGCGACTACGGCATCAAAAACCTGAAACGCATAATTGTTAAGTTGCCGGAGTGGACAAAAGAAGAAAACAAAGGGTATGAGGACCTGGATAACATGTATAACCAGCTGACAACCCAGTTTGGCCGTTATATGGGCCACGTGGCTAAAAATATCGGCGGCATTTACGAAAATCCGAAAACTGTTGAGCAGGAAGGCGTAATATATGAGTACACACCGGCGGCTACCCAGCGCGAGGCCATGGAGTTTTTGAACCGCCAGCTATTTACCACGCCTAAATGGCTGCTCGAAGAAAACATCCTGGCCGATATCGGCGAAACACCTGTACAGGTAGTTTACCGCAGCCAGGATGCGGTATTAAACCGCCTGGTTAGCACGCATACATTAAATAAGCTGTTAGCAGGCGAGGCGGCAACAGGTGCATCAGCCTATAAAATAACGGACTTTTTCGGCGATATGCAGAACGACATATTCACCGAGGTGAAAAATAACCAGGCCATTGATATATATCGGCGTAATCTTCAAAAACTGTATGTTCAAAAACTGATAGATATTGTGAAGCCAAAACCGGCTGTTGAAACGATGATCGTTATCCCCGCAGCCGGGAGACGAGGCGCCGGCCAGCAGCGCGAACTTGAGCAAACCGACGCTGTTTCAGTAGCGAAAGCTCAATTGCGCCTTATCAATAATATGATCAAAACAGCCCTGCCAAATACAACTGACCCGATGACAAGCTATCATTTGCAGGATCTGTCCGACAGGATAAACGAAGCTTTAAATCCCAAAGGGTAACTCTTTTTCGATTTTAAATCTAGATCCCTTAGCTCAGCGGCTAAGGGATTTTTTATTTGGTCAGTCGGCGTTATTAAAATATGTGTGTTTGACGGTTATGCCGCAACAAAAACAGACATGCGAAACCGAATACCGGACCGGTATTTTATCACAAAAAATAAAAACAAAAAAGTATTTTTTTCACTTACAATAATTTAATTTGTACATTCATCATCCCGTCAGTAAAGAACTTTTTACAAAATTAAAAAAGCCTTAAAGATTGATTTAAAGCGGTTTATTGCATAATTTAGAACGGTTATAAATTAGGAATTACTGTCATTTATTTGTCAGTGATACTGTAATAAATTTTACTTTTGTGGCTGAAAAAATTCGGAAAGAGTATACATCTCGGCTTGAATAAAATCGTTATTTAAAAATTATTTAGCATAAATACACTTTATGAGAAGTATCTCATTTAATCTCAAACAATACTCAAGGTCGGTTTTACTGGTTGCCTGTCTGGCTTTTTTTGGGGTTTCTGCTTTTGCGCAAGGCGATGCCGCTAAGGGCGAGGCGCTGTTTAAAGCCAAATGTACCGCCTGTCATCAAATCGATAAGCAGGTAGTTGGTCCGGCTTTAGGCCCGCAGATGTCCTCGGAAACTGATGATAAATTCCTGGTGAAATGGATAGAGAACAACCAGGCGCTTATTGCAGCTAAGGATAAAAAAGCGGTTGCCATTTATGCCCAGTTCAATCAGTCGAACATGACTGTTTTCCCGGAGATCACCGACGCTGATGCAACTAACATTATCACCTATGTGCGGGCGCAATATAAAACCATTCAGGCCGCCGCAGCTAAGGCTCCGGCTAACGCTGCGCCTGCCGAGACCGGCCCAAGCAACCTGGTGATCCTGGCATTAATAGGTGTTATCGTTTTAGCCTTTATTATTATACTGGTATTAAACAAGGTTATCTCAACATTAGAGCGCCTGCTGTTAAAAAACCAGGGCCTGTATGTTGAAGAGGTTGAGGCTGAAAAAGCCCCCATTGATCGTTTGGCCACGCTTAAAAAGCTGGCAAAAAATAAAAAGCTGGTGTTCTTTGTATTATTATGCGGTACCGTTGCTATGGGAAGCTGGACATGGGTTACTTTATGGAACACCAACGTGCATACAGGCTATCAGCCGGTACAGCCGATCAAATTCCCGCACGACTTGCACGCCGGCACAATGAAAATTGATTGCCAGTATTGCCACTCGGGTGCTTACAAATCAAAAAATGCGTCTATACCATCGTTAAACGTGTGTATGAACTGCCACAAGGTTGTTAAAACCGAGTCGCCCGAGATACATAAGATATATGATGCTTTGGGTTACGATCCGGCAACACAAAAATACGATAGCACCAAAACCAGGCCGATGCAGTGGATACGTATCCATAACCTGCCCGACCTGGCTTACTTCAACCACTCGCAGCACGTAAAGGTTGCCGGTTTAAAATGCCAGACCTGCCACGGCCCTGTTGAAACCATGAAAGAGGTTTACCAATATTCGCCGCTTACCATGAAATGGTGTATACAATGCCACAAGCGTACCGACGTGAATATGAAAGGCAACGCTTATTACGAAAACATGATACAGGTGCACGACTTAATAAAACGCGGTCAAAAAGTTACTGCTGCAGCAATGGGCGGTATTGAGTGCGGCAAGTGCCATTATTAATTGTTGAAGGTTGTAAAATATAATTAAAGCATAACTACAACCTGAAACTCACAACAAATAGAATACTTAGCATTACAGTTTATATAGCTTAAATGGATAGCAATAAAAAATACTGGAAAGGTTTAGAAGAGCTGAACAAAACCCCGGAATTTGTTGAAAAAAACAAACACGAATTTGCAGAGCCCATTCCTATTGAAGATGTATTGACCGGCGGCGGCCTCGCAGGCGCTACTCCACGCCGCGACTTTTTGAAGGCCTTGGGCTTTGGCGTGGGCGCGGTTACGCTGGCTGCCTGTCAGAAAGTGCCTGTTCATAAATCCATACCTTATTTAATAAAGCCCGAAGAAATTACACCGGGTGTGGCTAATTATTATACCTCGACTTATGAGGGGCATGCCATATTGGTTAAAACCCGCGAAGGCCGCCCGATCAAGATCGAAGGTAACCCCAACGACCTGTTATCAAAAGGCGGCGTAAGCGCGCAGGCGCAGGCATCGGTACTTGACCTGTACGACTCTAACCGGTTGAAAGGCCCGATGAGGGACAACAGCGAGTATGGCTGGAGCCAGACCGATGATTTTGTTAAGAAAGAACTTGCTGCCATCAAAGCCGATGGTAAAAAAATACGCATCGTATCATCAACCATAAGCAGCCCTTCTACTTCGGCTGTTATTGCTGATTTTATTGCGCAATATCCTAACAGCAAGCATGTTGTTTATGATGCCGTATCTTATACAGGTATCATACAGGCTAACCAGAATAGTTTCGGTAAAGCCGTGCTGCCGCACTATCGTTTTGATAAAGCCGACGTTATTGTAAGCTTTGGCGCTGATTTCCTGGGCACCTGGATATCACCTGCCGAGTTTATCAGGCAGTACGTACAAAACCGGAACAACAAATCGCTGGAGGCTAAAAAAATGTCGCGCCATATCCAGTTTGAAACCGGGATGAGCGTAACAGGTACCAACGCCGATGTGCGTATGCCGATCAAACCTTCGGAAGAAGGGATTGCATTGGTTAATTTATATAATGCTATCTCGGGCACGACACTGCCGGGATCAAAAAAATTAAACAACTCAAATGCTGATAAGGCCATAGCTATCGTAGCTAAGGAATTACTGGCCGCTAAAGGCAAGGCATTGGTTGTTGCAGGTTCAAATGATGTAGCCACCCAGATTTTGGTTAATTCGATCAACTCCCTGTTAGGCAGCTATGGCAATACAATTGACCTGGATAGCGCATCACGCCAGTACGCCGGTAACGATGCAAGCCTGGTTGAAGTGATCGGCGAAATGAACAAGGGTGAGGTTGACGCCGTGTTTTTCCTGAACGCGAACCCTGTATATGACTATTACAAAAGCAAGGATGTAGCCGACGGATTAAAGAAAGTGCGTTTGAAAGTATCTTTCGCTACTTATGCCGACGAGTCTGCTTCACTTTGTAACATCATCGCACCAAACCATTACTACCTTGAATCATGGGGTGATGACAACGCGATCGAAGGTTACTATACTATATTGCAGCCCGCCATTAACCCGGTATACGATACCCGCCAGGCTGAACAAAGCCTGCTGCTATGGTCAGATAATCCTGTTAAAGAATACTACACTTACGTTAGGAATAACTGGGATAAGAACCTGCTGGCAAAAGGCGGTTTATCAGGTCAAAAAGGTTGGGAAACGTTACTGCAAACAGGCTTTGTTAAAGAAGCTGACAAGCCTGCGGGAACATACACTTTCTCTCACGACCTGAACGCCGTAGCACAAACAATAATTGACCACAGCAACCAGATTGCTGAAGGAAATAAAATGGAACTGCAGCTTTACCAGTCGGTAGCCATGCGCGACGGTAAAAGGGCCAATAACCCATGGCTGCAGGAATTGCCTGACCCGGTTTCGAAAGTAACCTGGGATAACTTCGCTGCCTTAGCACCTGCTGATATGAAGAAGTGGGGTTACGTAGATGGCGACCTCGTAAAAATTGACGCGAACGGCTACTCGGTAACTTTACCTGCATTGTCGCAGCCTGGCCAAACACAAGGCACGGTATCGGTAGCAGTGGGTTACGGACGTACATCTGCCGGTCCGGTTGGGTTAAACGTCGGTAAAAACGCGTTTCCGTTTTATAGCCTGCGCAATGGAACTTTTCAGTCAAGCGCGCCGGCAACATTAACAGCTACCGGTGATAACTCACCGCTGGCGCAAACACAAACGCACCATTCTATTGAAGGGCGCAACAGTATTATCAAGGAAACTACCTTTAAGGAATATCTTAAAAACCCGGCATCAAACTCGGGTAAGGACGAAGAGCATAAAACTTACTCGTTATGGGATGAGTACGACCATCCGGCGTATAACTGGGTAATGGCTATCGACCTTAACGCCTGTACAGGCTGCGGTGCTTGCGTTGTTGCCTGTAGTGCCGAAAACAACGTTGTTGTGGTAGGTAAGGAAGAAGTTAAGCGCCGCCGCGAGATGCACTGGATACGTATCGACCGCTATTACAGCTTTAACGATAACGGCGACGGTGGTACAACAAGAGAGAAAGAAATTGCAAAGCTTGAGGATCTTGACAATGTAAGGGTGGTTTACCAGCCTATGCTTTGCCAGCACTGCGATCACGCACCTTGCGAAACTGTTTGCCCGGTACTGGCTACCGTTCACTCTTCGGAAGGTTTAAACCACATGGCTTACAATCGCTGTATCGGTACCCGTTATTGTGCTAACAACTGCCCGTATAAAGTACGCCGGTTTAACTGGTTCAACTACTGGAACGATTCGCGTTTTGATAACTATCTGCAAAACGAACACACCCAGCTGGTACTTAACCCTGATGTGGTAACACGTTTCCGTGGGGTTATGGAAAAATGCTCGATGTGTATTCAGCGCATACAAGCCGGTAAATTGAAAGCTAAGATCGAGAAACGCCCGCTGAAAGATGGTGATGTTAAAGTTGCCTGTCAGCAAACCTGCCCGGCCAACGCTATCGTATTCGGTAACGCAAACGACCCGAATTCGGAAGTATCGAAAGCATTGAAGAGCGAGCGCACCTATTACGTACTTGAGGAGTTAGACGTAAAACCTGGTATTGGCTACCAAACCAAGGTTAGAAATATATCTGAAATAGAAGCTTAATAATTACAAAGAGAGAATTTAATATATGGCATCTCATAGTGAATCAATAATCAGGGAACCCTTAATTACGGGGAAGGACATAACGTACGCCCAGATCACCAATGATATACTGCGCCCGGTAGAAAAGATGCCGGGACGTGCCTGGTGGATAGGTTTTACCGTTGCGTCCATCGGTGCCTGCCTTTGGGTATTTGCTGTAAGCTGGACATTCTGGTTCGGTATCGGCGAATGGGGACTGAACAAAACAGTAGGATGGGCCTGGGATATTACCGGTTTCGTATGGTGGGTAGGTATTGGTCACGCCGGTACGCTTATCTCGGCTATATTGTTGCTGTTCCGTCAAAACTGGCGTAACTCCATTAACCGTTCGGCCGAGGCCATGACCATCTTCGCGGTTATTTGTGCGGCCACTTATATTCTTTGTCACATGGGCCGCCCATGGATGTTCGTTTACTCGCTGCCGTTGCCTAACCAGTACGGTTCGTTATGGGTAAACTTTAACTCACCCCTTATCTGGGACGTATTCGCGATATCAACCTACTTCTCTGTATCATTGGTATTCTGGTACACCGGTTTGCTGCCCGATCTTGCTTCTATCCGCGACCGCGCCGTTGGTGTACGCCGCCGTATATATTCTGTTCTGTCTTTCGGCTGGACAGGCTCGGTAAAAACATGGCAGCGTTTTGAAGCTGTATGTTTGATACTGGCAGGTATTTCAACTCCGCTGGTACTTTCGGTACACACCATTGTATCCATGGACTTTGCTACGTCGCTGGAGCCAGGATGGCATACCACCATATTCCCGCCTTACTTCGTTGCCGGTGCGATCTTTTCGGGGTTTGCGATGGTGCAAACGTTGCTGCTTGTAACACGCAAAGTATTGGGCTTAGAGAATTATATCACGATGTTCCATATCGAAGCGATGAATAAGATCATCCTTTTAACAGGCTCAATTGTAGGTGTAGCTTATTTGACAGAATTTTTCATCGCATACTACTCAGGAAGCGAGTACGAACAATACACATTCCTTAACCGGTTTATCGGGCCATACTGGTGGGCCGGCTGTATGATGTACGGTATCAACATCCTGATGACCCAGCTGATGTGGTTCAAATCGATCCGGACTAACATCGCCATTGCATGGGTATTATCTATCGTGGTAAACATCGGTATGTGGTTCGAGCGTTTCGTAATTATCGTTACATCGCTGCACCGCGATTACATCCCTTCAAGCTGGGCTATGTTTTACCCGACCTGGGTGGATATGAGCATATTTATAGGATCGATAGGGGTATTCTTTACGCTATTCCTGTTATTCATCCGCGTATTGCCTTCAATCGCTATTGCCGAGGTGAAACTGATCTTGAAGAGCTCGAGCGAGCAGGCTAAGAAAAAGGTGATCGAACACGGTCATGTTGACCCGGAACAACTTGAGTTTTATAAAGAATCGTTAGTCGTTTTTGACAGCGTGGACATGGCTGATTACGAAAAAAGATAGAAATGAGCAGCACAAAATATATTTTAGGCCTTTTTGCCGACCCGGACGAGATGATGGACGGGATCGACAAACTTCAAAAAAATAGTATCCCTATTTACGATGTCTATACGCCGATGCCTATCCACGGCATTGAGGCCAAGCTTGGCCTGAAGGACTCGCGTTTGGGCTGGGCAGCATTTATGTTTGGCTGCCTGGGTGGTACAACCATATTCAGCATGGCGTATTATATGCTGGTGCACGACTGGCCGATGAACATCGGCGGTAAGCCGGCTTTCGCTATCCCCGATTTTGTACCGTTTACTTTTGAGTGGACCGTGTTATTTACCGCGTTTGGTATGACGATAACGTTCTTTTATGCTACCCACCTTTTCCCGGGTCGCGCACCAAGGGTAATGGATTTCAGGGCTACCGACGACAGGTTTGTTATTGCCATTGATGCCAAAACAAATACATCGCACGAAGACATTACCAATTTATTAAAAGAAGCAGGAGCAGTAGAAGTTAAGCATAACGACAGAAAATATGTTAGCTATGAATAAAATTAAAATATTGGGCACAACCGCTATCGTTATCGCTGCATCGGTTATTATAACCTCGTGCAAGGATAAAAGGAGCACCGGCTGGGAATACGCTCCCAATATGTACGAGCATATCGCATACGACCCGGACCAAAAAAATCCGAATTTTAAAGATGGTAAAACTGCACAGCTTCCGCCTGCAGGCACTATCCCGGTTGGATTTGTGAAATTTGATTATCCGAATACAAAGGACGGCTATGAAAAAGCAGGTACCGAGGTAATAAGCACGCTGCCGCAAACGCAGCAAAATTTTGAGCAGGGAAAAATATTGTTTGAGCATTTTTGTTCTCCGTGCCATGGCGTAAGCGGACAAGGCGACGGGCTTGTAGTACAGCACGGTTTTCCGCCCCCGCCGTCCTATTCGAAAGGACAGTCATCACGCGGCGGCGCCATGAAGGACCTGACAGACGGTAAAATTTATCATACTATAACTTACGGAGTAAACGCGATGGGGTCATACGCCTCGCAGCTTGATCCGCAGGAACGCTGGAAAGTGGTTATGTATGTTCACCATTTACAAACTTTATAAGCTATTTTAATGAAGACTTCTTATAGTTTCGACGAGCAATTTGAATTTAAAGGCAAGGCCAAAACCTGGAGCTTGATCATGATAGCTGTAGGTTTAATTGGCATAGCTTATGGCTTTTTATCGGGCTCGGGCGAGCGTACATTCGCGAATTTATTACTGATGGGCTATTACTTTGCCTGCGTTTGTATTTGCGGTATATTCTTTTGCGCGGTACAATACGTAGCACAGGCGGGCTGGTCGGTTTCAATACTGCGCATTCCGCAGGCATTTGCAAAAGTATTGCCCATAGCGGCAGTTGTTTTGCTGGTAATTATTTGTTCAGGATTATTCCTGACACACACAGGAGTAAATGAAGAGGGCAAACAAACAGTGTTGCCTTACCTGTATAAGCAATGGGCATTAAACGGTGTTGCAACAAAAGGGAGCGAAAATTATAATGCGGTTATTGCAGGTAAGTCGGGCTTTTTAAATGTGCCGTTTTTCCTTACGCGTATCGTTTTGTACCTGGGCTGCTATAGCTTACTGGGATGGCTGCTGGTAAAATATTCAAACAACGAAGATGCGCTGGGCGGTATGTTCAACTACAAAAAGAGCTTTCAGGTTTCAGTGCTGTTTTTAGTGATCTTTGGCTTTACTATACCATTATTTGCGTTCGACAGCATCATGTCGTTAGAGGCACACTGGTTTTCAACCATGTTTGGCTGGTATAACTTTGCCGCCCTATGGGTGAGCGGTATGGCCGTAATTACCCTAACGCTTATTTTGCTGAAACAAAACGGTTATATACAATGGGTTACCGTTGACCATTTGCATAACATGGGTCAGTTGTTGTTCGGCTTCTCGGTTTTCTGGACTTACTTATGGTTCGGCCAGTTCCTGTTAACCTGGTATGCCAACCTGCCCGAAGAGGCAGCATATTTTTACAGAAGGTGGGAGCCTGAATTTAAACCATGGTTCTGGTTAAATATCGTTATCAACTTTGCCACGCCATTATTGGTGCTGATGTCGCGCGATTCAAAACGTATGGTAAAAGTGCTGAAGGTAGCTTGTATCATCCTGATACTCGGTCACTGGCTGGATTACTGGCAAATGATCATGCCCGGTACTGTAGGCCCGCTGTCACACTGGTATACCGAGATCGGGATCATCGAAGCCACGGTGTTTGTTGGTTTCGCAGGTATGTTTATGTTCTGTATGCTGAATGCGCTGAGCAAATTCAAATCACTGGCGCCGAAAAGGCACCCGTTACTTGAAGAGAGCCTTCACCATCACATATAATAATTGTTAATTTTGCACCAAATAAAAAGAATACCAAACAACTAGTAAAATGGGATTCAAACAAATAATATCTTCTAAAAAATTATCTTCATTTTTTGCCGTACTGATGTTATCGGGCACCAGCCTGGTAATGGCACAAAGTGTAAGTACTGCAGATAGCGTTACCGCAGCAGAAAAAAGCGCGATGTGGACAGGCGTGGCTTACTATGTATTGTTGTTCCTGGTGGCATGCTTTTGTGTGGCCATTTTGGGTAAGATATTAAAGGTTTACGACCTGTCGCTTAAAATGCAGGGTAAGAAAGGCCTGAACTGGAATAATATAATGGGCATCGCTTGTGCCATATTTTTAGTAGTAGGCTTGTATGGTGCTTATTGGTCGTTAACTGTACAGGGCAGTATGTCATTGCCCGAGGCAGCATCAGCTCATGGCGGCGCTATCGACGATATGTTTAACCTCACCACCGTTCTTACCCTTATCGTGTTCGTGCTTACCCAGGTTGCATTATTCGGCTTTTTATTCCGTTACCGGGGATCTGACAAACGCAAAGCATATTTCTATCCGCACAATAACACCATCGAAAAAATATGGACAGTAATTCCGGCTATCGTTTTAACGATGCTGGTGGTGTTCGGATTTTTTACCTGGCAAAAAGTAATGGATACCACGCCCGGGAAAAATGATATCAATATTGATGTAACCGGCCACCAGTTTGCCTGGGAGCTGCGTTATCCCGGCAGGGACGGCAAGCTCGGCGCTGTGAATTTCACGCTGGCCAGCGGTTCAAACGTATTGGGTATCGATTTCAGGGACCGTTACAGCCTTGACGATCTAAGGGCCGATACATTGGTATTGCCGGTTAACCACCCCATCAGGATCAACTTACACGCACAGGATGTGATACATAGCTTTTACCTGCCGCATTTCCGCGTGCAGTTAAACGCAGTACCGGGATTACCAACATTTTTCAAATTTGTGCCGACGATAACTACGGCGCAAATGCGTATGAAAACGGATAACCCCAAATTTGAATACCTGCTTTATTGCAATAAAATATGCGGGGCTGCACACTACAACATGCAGAAAGTGATTAGGGTGGTTTCGGAACCCGAATACCAGGATTGGATAGCAAGACAAAAACCTTATTTAACCGATCAGTTGAAAAAGGAGCTTAAGCTTGCGGAAGTAAAATCGACGGACCTTAAAAAGGTGCCGGCAAACAGGTTAGCGTTAAACAATTAATATTATAAGATTAGCGATATGTCAACATTAGCAGTTCACGATCACGGCGTTGTACATCACGAAGAAGGTCACGAACACCACCATAAGGCCACTTTTCTGAATACGTATGTATTTAGCCAGGATCATAAATATATTGCCAAGCAATTCCTGGTAACAGGTATCATCATGGCATTTATTGCCATGAGCCTGTCTATTTTATTCAGGATACAGCTGGCTTACCCGGATAAATCATTCCCTTTACTGGAAACCCTGCTGGGCCGTTTTGCCCCGGGCGGAAGGTTAAGCGCCGATTTTTACATGTCGCTGGTAACCATACACGGTACTATCATGGTATTCTTTGTGCTTACAGCCGGCTTGAGTGGTACGTTTGCCAACCTGCTGATACCTTTACAGGTAGGCGCACGTGATATGGCGTCTCCGTTTGTGAACATGCTGTCGTACTGGTTTTTCCTGATGGCTTGTATCATTATGCTTTCGTCATTCTTTGTTCAAAAGGGCCCTGCCAGCGGTGGTTGGACGATATATCCGCCCCTGTCGGCATTGCCCAAGGCGATGTCCGGTTCAGCCGAGGGTATGACCCTGTGGCTGATCAGCATGGTGTGCTTTGTGGCGTCGTCATTAATGGGCGGTATTAACTATGTGAGCACCGTATTAAACATGCGTACAAAAGGTATGGACCTTTGGAAAATGCCATTGACTATCTGGGCATTATTCCTTACAGCTATCCTGGGTGTATTATCATTCCCGGTATTGGTTGCAGGTATTGTGTTGCTGATCTTCGACCGCAGTTTCGGTACCAGCTTCTATCTTTCAGACATTGTATTGAACGGCCAGGTGCAGCCTTATGTAGGCGGCAGCCCGATATTATTCGAGCACTTATTCTGGTTCCTGGGTCACCCGGAGGTATATATCGTTATTATGCCTGCAATGGGTATCGCGTCAGAGGTTATAGCGGTTAACTCCCGCAAACCGATATTCGGTTACCATGCGATGGTTTACTCGTTGATCGGTATTACGCTGTTATCATTTATCGTATGGGGCCACCACATGTTCGTAACGGGGATGAACCCGTTCCTGGGCGGGGTGTTCATGATCACGACGTTAATTATTGCGGTGCCGTCGGCGGTGAAAACGTTCAACTGGCTCGCCACGTTGTGGCGGGGTAATATCCGCTTTACGCCGGCTATGCTTTTCGCGATCGGAATGGTTTCATTCTTTATCTCGGGTGGCTTAACAGGTATATTCCTGGGTAACGCTGCTTTAGATATCAACTTACACGATACTTACTTTGTTGTTGCCCACTTCCACCTGGTAATGGGTTCGGCAGCTATATTTGGTATGCTTGCCGGTGTTTATCACTGGTTCCCTAAAATGTACCGCCGGGTAATGGACGAGCGTTTGGGTTACCTTCACTTTTGGCTGACATTTATCGGCGCTTACCTGGTGTTTTTCCCGATGCACTTCATGGGCCTCGACGGTGTTCCGCGCCGTTACTATGCCTTCACTGAGTTTGAATCGATGAAACGCTGGTTAACCGTAAATACATTTATAACCTGGGCGGCAATTATGTCGGGCCTGGCGCAGGTTGCATTTATATTCAACTTTATATATTCTATATTTTGGGGTAAGAAAACCGTTCAAAATCCATGGAATTCAAATACATTGGAATGGACAGCACCTATTGAGCACATCCACGGAAACTGGCATGGTGAAATACCTATCGTTTACCGCTGGCCGTACGACTATAGCAAGCCAGGCGCTGATGAAGATTTTATACCACAAACTGTACCTTTTTCGCAAACAATGGCCTCGAATCTTCCGCATGATTTTGAGGATAACCCTGCCGGTTTGGAGCAGCATACCCAATGGGAAACTGCAAATAAGGCTAACGAACAGGTAAAATAAGTCCTGAGTCCTGGGTCTGGAGTCTTGAGTCGAAGTTAAAGTGTAAGAACTTTTGACTTGGGACTCAAGACTTTAGACTATAGACTTATAAAAAGATGAGCATATCCGCGTCGAAAAACAGGTTCCGTAAAATAAATCTAATTACAATTGTCCTGCTTTTTGTATTGATCTTGGCCGGTGGCGTTGTGCGCAGCACGGGTTCGGGTATGGGATGTCCGGACTGGCCAAAATGTTTCGGGCAGTATATTCCCCCAACCAGCAGCTCCGAATTACCGGCTGATTATAAGCAAAAATACGTAGCGGGCCGTTTGGCAAAAAATCAGCGGTTTGCTAAAACGCTTGATGTTTTTGGCTATAGCGACCTGGCCCGCCGCATTCGCGAAGACCGGTCGATATTGGTACCCGAAGAGTTTAACGCAGCCAAAACCTGGACGGAGTACGTCAACCGGCTTATAGGGGCGGCATCAGGATTTTTATTGCTGCTTACCGCGTGGTTCTCTTTTAGTTACCGGAATGAAAATAAATTGATCCCTTTTTTGAGCATCTTAAACGTCATATTAGTTGGATTCCAGGGTTGGCTTGGTTCAATTGTCGTGTCGACCAATTTGGTTGCATGGATAGTTACGGTACACATGCTGCTTGCATTGGCAATACTGGCATTAGCCATAAGCACTTATCACCTGGCGAAAGTGCAAGGGAAACATAAATTAAATGTTAGCCCGATCACGCATGTTGTTGCCCTGCTCACATTAGTTATTACTGTGCTCCAGATAGCCTTCGGCTCGTCCGTCCGCGAAAAGATCGATGAAGTTGCGGCGCGCCTGCAGGGCGGCTACCGGTCTGATTGGATAAATACTGCCGGCGAGATATTTTACCGGCACCGGGATGTGGCCGTATTGGTGCTTATTGCCAATATTGTACTATTCCTATTGGTGCGTGGCGGCTTTAACAGGCATTCCATACAGCAGCAAACAATGAGCTTTACCTTCCTGATGATCATGCTGCAAATGGTTGCGGGAATATTGTTATCTTATTGGGCGTTGCCGCCGATGGCACAGGCGGCGCACATAGTTTTGGCCAGCCTCATATTTGGCGGCCAGTTTTACCTGATGCTGAATTTATACAGGTCGGTTAACGCACAGGAGGCAAAGCGATGAAGATGAGTGATTTTTCGAAACTGATAAAATTAAGGCTCACCTTCCTGGTGGTGTTTTCGGCGTCGATATCATTTTTGATCGGCAGCAAAGTAAACGGGCATATCGACTGGGCAAACTGGGGTAAATTGGTCATCGGCGGTTTTTTGGTGACAGCGGCTGCCAATTGCTTTAACGAGATCATCGAAAAGGACTTGGACCGCTTAATGAAGCGCACATGCGACCGCCCCATACCGGCCGGGCGCATGACCACGGGGCAGGCCCTTGTAATGGGTTTATTTATGGCCATTTTTGGAACCTACCTGTTAGGCCAGCTTAATTTAACCGCGGGTTACCTTTCGGTATTCTCGATCTTATTATATGCCTTTGCTTATACACCGCTGAAGCGTAAGTCACCGATCGCGGTATTTGTGGGGGCTATTCCCGGCGCGCTGCCGCCCCTCATCGGTTACGTGGCTGCGCACGAAAAAATTGATGCCATTGCGCTCATTTTATTCGGGATACAGTTTATATGGCAATTCCCGCATTTTTGGGCTATTGCCTGGGTGCTGGATGACGATTATAAACTGGCCGGGTTCAGGCTATTGCCATCAGGCAAAAGAGATTTGACCAGTGCCGTTATTACATTTATTTTTACACTGATATTAGTGCCTGTTAGCTTATTGCCAAGCTTTTACGGTTACGGCGGCTACTATGTAGGCATTGTATCATTATTGTGCAGCCTTGTTTTTTTATACCTGGCTTTTATACTTTTGCGCACCCGGCAAATTGAGTCGGCAAAGAAACTGATGTACGGTTCGTTTTTTTATTTGCCGGTGGTGCAGCTCATGTTTTTATTTGATTTTATAGGAAAGTGAAATGACGGCAAGGATACAAGAAGACAGGCAGAACCTGGGCGCCAAAAAATTTAACATGTGGATATTCATATTCACATCGTTTATGTTTTTTGCGGCTTTAAGCAGCGGGTTTATTGTTTACAGCGGTGGCAAGGGCCACGGGCTGGATGTGATAATGCCGCAGGCCTTTATGTATAGCACGGCCGTGCTTATTATCAGCAGCATTACACTTTTTATCGCATCAAAAGCGGCCAGGCAATTGCAGTTTGCAAAACAGCGGCAATTTTTATGGATCACATTTTTTTTAGGGGTTGCTTTTTTTATAATACAGATATATGCATGGTATGTGCTCACCTACAAAATGGGTGTGTATTTTGTAAACCCAAACGCGTCGCGAACGTTTATCTATGTGTTCAGCGGAACGCATTTACTGCACGTTTTAGCAGCTTTAGCGGTATTGCTTAACACCATAAAAGGTACATACCGTAATATACCGCAGGTGCGGAATTTATATAAAATGGAGATGACGTCGATTTTTTGGCATTTTCTCGATATTATATGGATTTATCTCTATGTTTTTTTACTTTTGAACCAATATTAACACAAACAGCCAGTACAAATGAGTACAACAGCAGCACAGCAAATTGACGAAATAAAAACGACGCCGTGGTCGGGAGGCAGATCGCCTTTTAACGTTGAATATGGTAAAATGATGATGTGGTTTTTCCTCCTTTCGGATGCGTTTACCTTTTCAACATTGCTCATTTCGTATGGCGCTTTACGTTTTAGCGCGCCGGTATGGCCAGCGCCATCATTGGTATTCCAATCGTTCCCGGGTCTTATTGAAAGCGGCGCACCGTTAGTATTCGTGGGCTTGATGACCTTTATCCTCATCATGAGTTCGGTTACCATGGTACTGGCTGTTGAAGCCGGCCACCGTAACGCCAAAAAAGAAGTTGTTTGGTGGATGATAGGCACTATTATAGGTGGTTTTATGTTCTTAGGCTGCCAGGCGCTGGAGTGGACACACCTGCATAACGAAGGCTTTTGGTGGGGCCATATTCCTGATCCTAAAGTCATGCAGGAGTTTTTCAAGGAAGGCGTCCCGCTTACGCAGCAGGCAATGTCTTCGCACCAGTTCGCTAATTTGTTTTTCACGATAACAGGCTTCCACGGTTTTCACGTTTTTTCGGGTGTGATCATCAATATCATTATTACGATAAACGTGCTTATCGGCACATATCAAAAACGCGGCAGTTATTTAATGGTTGAAAAAGTAGGCCTTTACTGGCACTTTGTAGACCTGGTGTGGGTGTTTGTATTTACTTTCTTCTATTTAGTTTGATAATTTAATCGCATATATATGTCATCAGAAACGACAGAAGTTCATGGACACGAAGGTGGGCATGACGACCATGAAGGAATGACCAAACGCAGAATATGGAATGTATTCTTCGTGTTGCTGGGCATTACCGCTATTGAATTTTTTATCGCATTAGTTGTAGCTCCCCATTTTCGCGGAGCGACCTGGATAAACCCAATTTATATTGTGTTAACCCTGTTTAAGGCGTTTTATATTGTCGCTTACTTTATGCACTTAAAGTTCGAAAAAATCGGCCTGGCGCTGGCTATTATTGTTCCTATCCTTTTTATAATCGGTTTGATACTGGTGCTTACAAACGAGAGCCACTATTGGATTGATTTAAGGCTGTAATGAAGGTATTGAAAAAGATCGCGATCCTGGTACTTGTTCTGCTTGTACCAGGATTTTTATATTATTTACTAACCGCCGAAGGCAAAAACAGGTATAAGCCGCTCCCCATCTACGGCCCTAAAATACCCGCTAAAACTACCCATCGCGTTAAGGGAAAGGATATTCCCGATACATTATACCATATGCTAAGCGACTTTAGTTTAACAGACCAGGACGGCAAGCCGGTATCCCTTAAATCGTTTGACAATAAAATATTCATCGCCAACTTTCTTTACACCCGCTGCCCTACGGTTTGCAAGCTGATGAACGATAACGTCAAACAACTGGCCACTACGTACAGTAAAAACAAGCTGGTTTATTTTGTATCGATCACGGTTGACCCGGAGCACGATACGGCCCCGGTTTTAAAAAGCTATGCAGCAGGATTTAAACCATTGCCGCCCAAATGGCTTTTTTTAACAGGCGACACCACCACCATATACAACCTGGCTCGCAATGGATTTTTAGTGAATGCTGTGCAGACAGGTAAAGACGAATTTATTTACAGTGAAAAACTAATGCTTATTGACCAGACCAAACGCATCAGGGGATATTATACCGGCGGTTCAACTGCCGATGTAACCCGACTGAATGATGAGATCAAAGTGCTGATATCGGAGGAGTTGCGTAAGAAAGATAAGCCGCTTTATTAGTATTAATTGATACTTAATACTAACTACTTGATACTAAAAAAACAAACATGACCGATAAATTTATATTCCGATTCGTAGCAGCAGTATCCGTTTTCGTATTCGCGGTAGTGCTTATTTTAAACCGCAGGATCATTCCGGCACCGGCGGTTGTGCCTTCATTCGCGCATTATTTGCCAATGCTTAACGCGATACTGAACGGTACCTGCAGCCTGCTTCTTCTTATCTCGCTGTATTTCATCATGCATGGCCGCATCACAATACATAAGCGTATTAACATTTTGACTTTTTGCCTGTCGTCGCTGTTCCTGGTATCCTATATCGTTTTTCACTACCTGGCCCCTGAAACCCGGTTCGGCGATTTGAATGGCGACGGAAAACTATCCGCTGCTGAAATAGCCGCCGCCGGCAATACCCGGTATTTTTACTATGTGCTGTTAACATCGCACATCATACTGGCCGCGGGCGTTTTACCTTTAATTTTATTAAGCTTTTACCGCGGACTGCAAATGCAGGTTGAAAAACATAAAAAGCTGGTGCATTGGGCTTTCCCTATCTGGCTGTACGTTACGGTAACCGGGGTTATTGTTTATTTAATGATCTCTCCTTATTATCATTTTTGAGGATTTGTTGTAAGGTTGGAAAGTTGCAATGTTGTAAGGTTATTGCGGCTGCTACATCATGCGAACTTGAATTAAAAATCAACATTCCAACATTTTAACCTTACAACATTCCAACAATAAATAACTAAATTTGCATCATGAAAACAGGCTTAAAAACGGCGTTGTTTATATTGGTTTTTGGTTTAATGCTTTTCAGCATAAAACCGGTTAACGCGCAATGCGCACAATGCGCCGCTACAGTTGCAACAAATGCAAAAAGCGGAGATACTACGGCAAACGGCTTAAATAAAGGGATACTGTATTTATTGGCAGCCCCATACCTGGCTGTTGCGCTTGTAGGTTTTGTGTGGTACAAAAAATACCGCCGCAAAAATGTAAGCCTTAACATGCGCGACGAGAAACTGCATTTAAACTAGGCTCATCCGGCCTCTGTAATTTCATTATGTCACAAACACCAAAATCATGGGCAATGCTGCATACCAAATGCCCGCGGTGCCGCAGGGGCAGCATGTTTGCCGGTGGCCTATATAATTTCGGATCCAATAAAATTTACGATCATTGCCCGCACTGCAACCTGCATTTTGAAATTGAGCCGGGGTATTTTTATGCAGCTATGTATGTAAGCTATGCGCTAAACGTAGCCGAGGCATTCGGCATCGTTGCCATAACTTACCTGCTAACCCATAACAGTACATCGCCGTGGTTATATTGCGCTGTAATTTTAGCCGGCTGCCTTTTGCTTTCTCCGTTAAATTTCAGATATTCCCGCGTTTTACTTTTATATTGGCTGTCCCCTAAAATAAATTACCAGCCACATTTAGACACTGATGATTCAACGCCATACCTTTGATTTTTTAAAAGAACTGGTTGAAAATAATAACCGCGAATGGTTCCAGGCAAATAAAGAACGCTATGAGGCTGCCCGCGAAAATGTTATTGAATTTACCGGTGAACTGCTAAAGCACATGCACAAAATAGGCCCCGGTGTTGATGAAAACCTCGACGCTAAAAAGTGCGTGATGCGTATTTACCGGGACATCAGGTTCAGCAAAAATAAAACGCCATATAAGAATCATTTTGGAATAAGCATCCCGTCGAAAGGATTAAAGGCCGGCGGCGCCGAATATTTCCTGCATATTTCGCCCGGCAACACGTTTATCGCCGGTGGTTATTGGATGCCCGAAACCAATCATTTAAAAGCGATAAGGCAGGAGATAGATTATAACGCCAATGACCTGAAGAAAATAATCGACGATAAGGAATTTGTGAAGCTGTTCGGCGATTTCCGGAAACAGGATCAGCTTAAAAATATCCCGAAGGAATATAGCGCCGATAATGAGAATATCGATTTGTTAAAGCTCAAGAGCTTCGTGGCTTTTCACCAGTTAAAAGATGAGCGCCTGGTTGCCAAAGATAGCGTTACATTTGCAGCAGCTATATGCGCCAAAATTTACCCGTTAAATGTTTTTTTAAATAATGCCATCGTTTAATATTTTTTATCATCATGAAAATTAAATATTGTTTTTTTGCGTCCATTTTGTTTTTTACTTTGCACTCCTGTGTGATATTATCGCCAAAAAAATATAAAGCGCTGGTAGCAGAGCGCGACTCGCTTTCAACACGCACCGGGAGCCTTGAAGATACTGTTGCGCGCTTACGGGCGGATATTATGCGCCTCCACCACGAGATCACGGATATGCAAAATACTTACAATGCATTAAGCGATAAATTTAATACGCTAAATAACAACTACAATGCAAGTTCTTCAAAAGTGGGCGAGCTATCCAGCAACCTGAAGAAGCGCGAAGCGCGTTTAAAAGAAGTGGAAGATATACTGCGCAAGCGTGATGAAGCGACTAACGCGCTTAAAGAAAAATTGCAAAAGGCATTGCTGGGTTTCCAGCAAAACGGGTTGACGGTTGATATCCGCAATGGTAAAGTCTATGTATCGTTAACCGATAAGCTGCTGTTCCCATCGGGCAGTATTGTTATTGACGCGCGCGGTAAAATGGCGCTTGAACAACTGGCAGCGGTACTCAATAAGGAGCCGGATATCAATATCGCGGTGGAAGGGCATACCGATAACAAAAAGGTAGTTAACCTGGGGCAGATCAAGGATAACTGGGACCTGAGTGTTATGCGCGCCACATCTGTAAGCAGGTATCTTACCGAGGTTGAAAAAGTTGATCCCCACCGCATAACGGCTACCGGGAAAGGCGAGTTTCAGCCTGTTGATACGTCGAATACACCCGAGGCCCTTGCTAAAAACAGGCGTATCGAAATTGTGCTTACGCCAAAACTGGATGAGTTGTATAATCTGATCAAGCAATAACCTAAAAGGGACTTACAAAGTCTTTAAACTTAGGCAGAAGCTCATCCTTGGGTGATAACACTGCAGTATTTTGGTCAATGCCCCAATCAATACCCAGGTCGGGGTCATTCCACAGCACACCAATTTCGGATGCTTTATCGTAATAATTGTTGACTTTGTAAGTAAAAATGGTATCGTCATCAAGCGTGGAGAAACCATGCAGGAAACCGGCGGGTATCCACAACTGGCGTTTGTTTTCGCCGGATAGCTCAATTGAAAAATGCTTTCCGAAAGTCGGCGATCCTTTACGAATATCCAATGCAACGTCCAATACCTTGCCGTTGATCACGCGAACCAGTTTTCCCTGGGTAAACGGGTCGGCCTGCCCGTGAAGACCTCTGACTGCTCCTTTTTGTGATAACGACTGGTTATCCTGGACAAAATCAACGCTGATGCCGGCTTCAGTAAACCGGGCTTTGTTATAGCTTTCGTAAAAATATCCCCTGGCATCATCAAATACGCGCGGTTCAATGATAAGTACCCCCTTCAGCGGTGTTTCAATTACCTTCATTTCGCGTCGACAGTTTGCATCAGGGTATTAAACAGCACAAACTGGTTTTCAAATTGCAGGTTGTGGGCCGCCTGGAGCTGGTGCAGATGTTTTGTATAAAACTGGTTGAATTTTTGAATATTGTCAGTTTCATACTGAATGCAATAGGTCACCCCCTCATTCGGCGAATCAATAACGTTTAATACTTTGTACGAATTGAAATAACCGGTTGCCATTACCGCCGGAATATGCACTTCCTGCATCCATTCGAGCCATTTTTGGTGAATGGCTTCTTCTATGATTACCGTGTCGTTAAATATGATCATCGGGCAAAAATACGTTTTTTAGTTGAATGGTTGATAGGTGGATTGGGTTGATTAAGGCGGGACGCGGAGGAGATTTAAAGTAGTTCCGACCCTTTTATAGGCGAAAAATGAACCAGGTATCAATTAATACAAACCACTCACCTAATCAACTCAATCAACCATTCAACTTATGATGAAGTCTCATTCTTATCTCCGCGCAGCAGCCTGAACCGTTTGCGGGCTTCGTTTATCCAAAGGCTGCCGGCATAGTCGGTTATAATTTTCTGGTAGTATTTTTTGGCTTGCTCTTTATCCGAAAGGTGGTTTTCATAAATATCGCCCAGCATAAAAACAGCATCGTCGGCCCAAAGGTCAAAGCTATGTTCCTCGGCTATTTTTTTCAGCAGCGGCACGGCGCCAGCATAGTCTTTTTGCTGGATCAGTAAGCGGGCTTTTGCCATTAAAATATCATCGGTAAGTGAGTTGCCCGGGTATTTGGCGTCGATGCTGTCGAGTATTCGCAAGGCTCTGTCAGGCTGTTCGGCAAATATCTGCAGATCAGCCCTTGCATACATTTTCAAGGCGGCCCCGGATGTATCGGCGGTAATATTATCAGAGATCAGCAGCGACAAATTTAATGCATCGTTAGCGATCAACTGTGTGGTGGCTGCTTTTAACACATCGAGTTGTCCTTTAGCCCAGGTGAAATCGCCCGTGTAATAAGATAGCTTGGCGTTGCGGTACTTAGCGTCCTGGCCGATCGAGGAATTTGGAAAATCTTTTTCAACCTGGCTATATAATAATGTGGCGTCCCAGGGGTGGTTGTTGAGCAATGAAATATCGCCCAGGTCGAGTTTGCAGGCAGCCAGCAGGCTGGGTTTTATGTTGGGGATGTTCGTTGCTTCTTCCAGTAGTTTTTGTGCATCATCAAGCTTATGCAGCTTAAAAGCCTGCAGGCCGGCCAGCTTTTGCATGGCAAAGGCAGTGTTGTTGTTTTTACCAAATTCGTTCAGCAGACCGACATAATCCTTTTCAAGGCTTAGCAGGTCCTTCTTTGTGTATTTTCCGGACGTAACCAATAAGTTTTTGGTATTGATAAGCTCGATCTTCGCGGGTATATACCATTGCTGATCTTTCCCCCTGTTTACAAGGTACTCATATCCCCGAATGGCTGCATCATAAGCTTCGTTTGACACAAGGGTGCGGCAAAGCTCAAAAACAGAACTGCCATCGTCATTTTGCCGGCGGCTCATCGCAAGGGCCTGGTTCAGCGCCTGGTCAAATTGTTTTTGCTGCAAATATTGCCATGTTAACAGTTCGACATACAAAGTTTGCTGCGGATCTTTTTGTATGCGCCTCAGCAGCGCTTGTTTCAGCATGTCGTAATCAGCCTCGCCTTCATACAAACCTGACAGTGCATTTTCGGCCTGGCTGGTAAATGAAGGGTTAGCCGGTAAAAAATTAAGATATTCTTCTGTCAAAGACGGTTTGTCCCGCTTATACCTGTACAGGTTTATCAGTTCATACGAGAACAAAGCATCGCTGTGCAATAACTTACGGCCCTGCTGGAATATTTTTATGGCATAATCGATATTGGCATTCTGGTAAAATTGGGCGGCCAGCATGGCAATAGCGCTTTGATCGGCCGGTAGATTTTTTATCATGTCGTCGTACAACGCGTCGGCTTTTTCGCTTGCGCCCTGCTGCGCATAAACAGCGCCCAGCCGGATGATATACTCGCGGTCATCGGGGTGCCTGCGTATCATTTTTTTGGTGGCCGCTATTGCTTCGTCATACCTTTTAAGGGATATCAAGCTGCCAACGTAAACAGAATAATAGGCGTCATTATCCTGTTTGTATAATTTTTGGTAAATATCCAGGGCTTTTTGCGGTTCGCCGCCATTGGCAAATTGTTTTGCCAGCTGCAGATCGTTACCCTGGGCAAAAACCCGGGCGTAGCCGGTTAAAAGTAAAAAGGCAAATGCACACAACCGCTTCATCTGTTCAAAAATAATAATTAATCTATGATTTGAAGATTTGGTCGTTTGAAGATTTGAAAATAAAATCCCATTAAAAACTACGTGGTATTTGGTGAATTTTAATTCGTCAAATCAGTAAATTATCAAATTAAATAACTTTTTTTACCGGGTAAAATTGTGGTGACAGTTTGAATACGTTCAGTTATTTGTATATCTTAACCTGATTAAAATTCAGAATAACCTAAAAATGCTAAAGCATTTAAAAGCATTCGTTTGTATTTATGCGTTAATTGCCTTGTGCGCCTGCCAGCAGCAAAGAGCGAGGCAAATACCTATTGCTGATTTTTTTAAGACGCCCGAAAAAAGCGCATTCAGGATATCGCCCGATGGTAAATATGTTTCCTATCTAAAGCCTTATAAAGACAAGCAAAACCTTTTTATCCAGTCGCTTGATGACGGACAGGAACATATGGCGACGTCTTTCGCGGATTATTCTGTTCAAAACGACTATTTCTGGACCTATAATAACAAGATTGTTTTTTTTCAGGACGTTATCGACCAGGATGAGTTGAAGATGATGACGCTGGATGTTTCCAATTTAAAAATGCGCAATGTGCTTTCAGAGAGCCAGGTAAGAATATCCATGGTATGCCTTAATAAGCATGATCCGGATGTGGTTACAATCCGGATGAACAAAAGAGATCCGGCAAACTTTGATATATACCGGTTAAATATTATTACAGGGGCGTTAACACCATATTTAATAAATCCCGGCAATATAACCCAGTGGTACCCGGACGCGGATGGCAAGATAAGGCTGGTTAGAGAGTACGACGGCGTTGATGAAAATATCCTATTCCGCCCGAATGATCATCTGCCTTTTAAACGTATTATAGCCAATAATTTTAAAACCTCGGTCAAGCCGGTTGCATTCACCGGAAAAAAAAATTATTTCTATGCATTGTCGAATGACGACAGGGACAAAACGGCACTTGTTGAGATAAATGCGGAGACCGGCAAAGAGGAAAAGATAATTTTTGCGATAAACAATGCCGACCTGCAGGTAGCAGAATATTCAAAAAATAAACAGCGGCTCGAATTGGTTTCGTGGGATGCCGCAACACCACAGAAGCACTTTTTGAACGAAGATATCAAAGATATCTATGATAGGCTGACGGAGTCACTGAAGGGTAACCAAATCAATATTACCGACCGCGACAGTGCCGAAAACAAGTTTATCGTTAATACTTATACCGACCGTAACCCCGGTTCGTATTATTTATATGAAAACAGCACAGGCAAATTAACAAAGCTGGGCGATTTAAACCCGAAGCTGAAACCAGAGGAGCTATGCGCCGTACAGCCGGTGTCTTTTAAAGCCACCGACGGTATGACCATCAACGGGTATCTTACCTTTCCGTTAAATAAAGGCAGGACCAATTTGCCGGTGGTTGTAATGCCACACGACGGCCCTTTCAACGGATCGCTTAGCCGGAGTTATTGGGACTACAATGCCGAGGTGCAGTTTTTGGCCAACCGCGGATATGCCGTTTTCGAGGTTAACTACCGCGGCTCAACAGGGTTCGGGAAGGCTTTTCATAGTGCAGGATTTAAAGAAGTCGGGGGCAAAATTCAACAGGATATTACGGATGGTGTTAAATGGCTTATCAGGAATAAAACGGCTAATCCTAAAAAGATAGCCATATTTGGCAGGGGGTTTGGCGGGTTTTCGGCTTTGTATGGTGTCTCGTTTCACCCTGAGCTATATAATTGCGCTATCGTGCAGCACGGCCTCATTAATTTTTTTACATATATCAAAGATGCCCCCCCGTTTCAAAAACCGTTGCTGAAAATGACGTACGAAATGGTAGGGAACCCGGAAACGGATGCAAGTCAGCTGAGGGCTATATCGCCGGTATTTCATACCGATAAGATCAGGGCGCCATTGCTTATTTTCCAGGGAGCAAAGGACCCCCGCGCAAACATCAGCGAGTTAAACCAATTTGTGCGTGAACTGCAAAAGCAAAATGGGAAGGACATGGTCAAGTATTTCCTGAAGCCGAATGAGCGCGCGAATTTTAGAAGCGAGCACAACAGGCTTCAAATGTACGCCGAAATTGAAAAATTCCTGGATAACAACATGCGGATTAAACCTTAAACCGCTGATATGAGAAGTGCGCAAACTGTGTACCGGAAAAATTTTTCGCTGATCATCGTTTTCCTGATCCTGATATCGGTCGCCTTTTTAATTGCACTTTACGTTTCATATAATTTAACCGGGAAATATGTTGAGAATGAATTTGCATCAAAAAAAATAGATGTACTTGAGCAAACTGTAAAGCCATATTACGATCTTTTTCAGAATAAGATACCCGAAATAACATCTTACCAGGGATTTTTGGATTCGGCGTCGGCTGCTAAGTATGCTGATGCGGTTTTTCAGGATTACCCGTTTGTAAAACGGATCGTTTTTTATGATATGCGGATAGGCAAGCAGGCAAAGGGAAGTTTGGTTAAAAACCACCTGGGCATCTGGGTTAAAGCTGTTTTTCAATATCGCTATAAAAAGGGAAGGGTTATCGGCAAACGGCAACTAATTACGCCGGATGAAAGTGATTTTAAACAAATGGCGCTGAAATTGAGCGACTATATCACTTTCTCGGACACTACGAGGGGATCAACTCAGAGTGAGATTTTTCACACCTTTTATGATATAAAGCCCGATAAGATCAGCTATTCAAATATCCTGCGGCGGGAAGATATCCGGATATTCAGGGAGTTGCAGAACCACAGGAATGGGGCATCTTTTTCAAAACAGAATATGATGACTTTCTTCCTTGACCCTTCATTGCTGAAGATCAGGAACACCCATAAGGAGTTGTACCAGGACGTTACGATACAGCCCGTCGTATACGACCCGCTGGATACCGAAAGCGGCAACCTGGTAACCGAAGAGCCGCTATCGGGGGCATTCTCAAATTCCAAACTTTATTTTAGCTCGGCGAGGGATTATCTGACCGCAGAGATCAACCGGCGGTTTATGCCTATTGCCGCAATGGTGTTGTTGATATATTTCTTTTTAATGTTGATAGGCTGGCTCATTTACCGAAACCTGGATGTCAATATCAAATTATTCAAGTTGCAATACGACTTCATTAATAATTTTACACACGAATTTAAAACGCCGGTTAGTGTGATAAAAATCGCAGGTTCGAACTTAAGCGGCGACAGCGAATTAAGCGAAAGGCAGCGTAAACAGTACGGCAAAATCTTAAATGAGGAGGCTGATAAGCTGAACGACCTGATGAATAAGCTACTGTCGTTTACACAGCTCGAAAACAAATCAATCAATATAAAGAAAGAGGAAATTGATGTAGGCGAATTTGTGAACAGCTATAAAGAAACGTTTAAAATTAAGTACCCCGACTTTAAAATAAGCTGCGCGGTGCAGGGTGTTAAGGCTTTCTATACCGATCCGGTATTGCTGGGCAGTGTTTTTCAAAACCTGATAGAGAATGCTTACAAATATTCGCATCCGGATAAAAGACAATTGTATATAAATGTTATGCAGGATAAAAGGAATATTATATTCTCTTTCATGGATAAAGGGATCGGCATTCAGAAAAAAGAGCTAGACAATATATTTAAAAAGTTTTACCGGGTAGAAAACCAGTATAACCAGAATGGAAGTGTGGGTTTGGGTTTGGCTTTTTGTAAAGAACTTGTTAATTTTATGAATGGTGATATAATCGTTACCAGCAGGGTGAACGAAGGCTCTGAGTTTATCGTTACTTTGCCTTACGAAAATTAAAGATGAGCAAAGAAATCAAAATCGCGCTGGTTGAGGATGACGAAAACCTGCGTTTCCTGGTTGCAGAGCGCCTGCAATCAGAGGGCTACAAAGTTTTGGAAGCCAGTAACGGCGACGATGCCGAAAAGATCATCCTGCAGGAGCAGCCTCACATTGTTTTATTAGACTGGATGCTGCCCGGCAAGCAGGGTTCGGAAGTGTGCACGAGCATACGCGAAAAGGGCTTCGATAACCTGGTGATCATGATGACGGCCAAGGGACAGGATGTCGACAAGATAAAAGCATACAATTTTGGCGTATCCGATTATATCATCAAGCCATTTAATATGGATGTTTTGGTGGCCATGATCGATAACAAAATAAAGTTTTTGCTCAATAGCGAAAAATCCGAATCGTATAAGTTTGCGAATATGGAGCATTTGCCCAATACGCACCTGCTGATAAAGGATGGTCGTAAAGTGGAGCTGACCATACTCGAAAACCGCATTTTGCTATACTTCCTGAAAAATAAAAACAAGGTGATCAACCGGGAAGAGCTGATGATGGAGGTTTGGGGTTACAACGCCGATGTAAATACCCGCACGCTGGATATGCACATCGTACGTCTCCGCAAAAAGATCGAGTCAAACGTTGAGTCGCCGCAGTATTTGCAAACGGTAAGGGGTATTGGCTATAAGTTTGTTTACCAGGGGTAGTTTTTCCTGCATCAGGAAGATTTACGAAGTTTTTAAAACTTCGTAAATCTAAACGCTACTTTATATACACCTCAGCAATCACAAAATCGTAAAAAAAAGTTTGCCGGGCAACTGTTTTATAATTGTGCCGTTCAAACCGCTTTTCAATATCCGGCAACCGGTCCGCTTCGATATTACAGACCAGTTTAAAGAATTTCAGCATGATTTTAAGTAGGGATTGCTGCCACCATTTTTTGGTGAGCTGAAAATCAGCATAAAGCCACTGGTTTTTGGGCTTAAGGACAGCATGAATATGGCCAAACACTTTGTCTACAGTTGATTCGGTAAAGCTGTCGAACAAAAAAGGTGTAATGACCACGTCAAAACCTGCCGGCAGGGAAGCATTTTCTATCGCGGCATCAATAAAAATCACCTGGTTGTTGCCGGTATTTCTTTTTTTAGAGCGGACCATCATGTTTGAAGCAACCTCAACGTAAGTTATTGTTAGCCCGGATGGATATACCCGGCTTAGCTCGTCAAGTATCCAGCCCGTTCCGCCGCCAACGATAAGCACATTTGCCCTTTCGGGGATAAATTGCAGCAGGTAAACTTGCGCTTTGATCAAAGCGCTGCCATACACCAGGCGCGAAAGCCTGTCGTAAAACCAGGCCGAGTTATTGTAATTGGCAGGCATTCGTTGGCTTATAAGGGGTAAAAAACCTTGTAGTTGCTATAAAGTGTTGCAGGATATCAAAAAATTTCAACTTTTTTTAATGTCTGCAACAATTACAACCTTATCTTTAGTAAACCTCATCAATAAGCAAATATGAAAGTAATATTTACAAGAATCATTGCTGCGGGCATTTTACTCTCCGGCGCATTGTCATTATCGGCCCAGCAGGTTAAGCCTGACGATAAATATAACCGAAAAGAAGTAATGATCCGCATGCGCGACGGCATTAAACTGCATACCGTGATCTTTACACCAAAGGAGCAAAAGGAGAGCCTGCCTTTTTTAATGCTCAGGACACCGTATGGCGTAAATACTTACCCCAGTCCCGAGAGGATGAGCTATGTAAAAGATATGGCCGACGACGGTTACATCTTTATTTTCCAGGACATCAGGGGACGATATTTGTCGGAGGGGACTTTTGAAATGCAGCGATTCAGCCGTGATAAAACAAAGCCTAAGGCAATTGATGAGTCGAGCGATACCTACGATACGATCGACTGGCTGCTGAAAAATGTGCCGGATAACAATGGCAAAGCCGGTATCTACGGCATTTCGTATGACGGCTGGACATCTATTATCGCGGCCACCGACCCGCACCCGGCACTTAAGGCTGTATCCGAACAGGCCACTCCGGCGGACATGTTTATGAACGACGATTTTCACCATAACGGTGCATTCAGGTTAAGCTATGGCTTTGAATACGCGGTGTTGACAGAGGCTGCAAAAACGGATTCGCTTTACAATTTTGGACAGTACGATACCTACGACTGGTACCTTAAGTTAGGCCCGTTATCCAATGTCAATAAAAAATACCTGCACGGCTCGCTGCCTACATGGAACAATTTTGTGGCGCATCCAAATTATGACACCTTTTGGCAAAAACAGGCGCTGGCTTACCGCCTGGATACGCCGCGTACAGCTATCCAGCACGTTTCGGGCTGGTGGGACCAGGAGGACATGGTGGGGCCACAAACCGCTTACAAGACTTTGGAAAAGCGGGATAAAAACCATAAGAATTTTATTGTGCTTGGCCCATGGCGCCACGGCGGCTGGGCCGGCGGTGAAGGCAAGAGTTTGGGCAACATCAAATTTGATGACCAGGCCACGGCAACTTACTTCAGGAAAGAGATACAGGCCAAATGGTTCGCCTGGTATTTAAAAGGAAAAGGCGATGGCAACTTTGCCGAAGCGATCTCCTTCCAGACCGGGTCAAATCAATGGAAAAACTATACCGCCTGGCCGCCAAAGGAATCAACGATGACGAACATTTATTTTCGCGCGAACGGCAAACTTTCTTTTGAAAAACCGTCTGCCACAGAGGGCAGGCCATTTGACAGCTATGTATCCGATCCATCGAAACCTGTTCCGTACCGTCAGCGACCTGTTGAGGAAACCTATGGACCCGGCTCGCGCTGGTACACCTGGCTTACGGACGACCAGCGTTTTGTGGATAACCGCCCGGATGTATTAACCTGGCAAACTGATACCCTTACGGAAGATGTAACCATTACCGGCAATGTGGCCGCTAAACTATTCGCCGCCACATCCGGCACTGATGCCGACTGGGTGGTAAAGCTGATAGATGTTTATCCGCAGGATTATAAAAAGGAGTTAAAAATGTCCGGGTATGAATTAATGATCGCCGATGATGTATTTCGAGGCCGTTTCCGGAAAAGTTTTTCAAATCCTGAACCGATAACTCCCGGTAAAGTAGAGGAATATACGATAGACCTGCACGGCGCCGACCACGTGTTTAAGAAAGGGCATAAAATAATGGTACAGGTACAAAGTACCTGGTTCCCGATAATCGACCGTAACCCGCAAAAGTATGTTCCCAATATTTTTGAAGCGAAGGAAAGCGATTACCAGCCGGCAACGCAAAAGGTTTATCATTCGGTCAGATTTGCCAGTTGTATTGAATTGCCTGTTGTGAAATAGTGGGTGTTTATAACCCCCTAAACGCCACCAGCAATACAAACTGCAGCATCAGCACGCCATCGAGGTAAAAGAAATAATAGTACTCATTTTTCTCCCATTTTGATTTGAAGATGAGCCAGCCGGTTAAAACTGCGGTAATGGTTAAGGCAAAGAAATCGCGGGAAAAACCACTATCCCTGAAAAGGAATAGCAAAATGATATATCCGCCAAGTAAAAACTGGCAAAACAGGTAAGCATTTTTTTCGCCCCATACTACAGGTACCGTTTTTAGCCCATACTGCTTATCCTGGAAAAGGTCGCGGATATCGAAGGGTACCGTTAGCGCAGCGATAAACAAAAAGCGCTTGGCGATGAGGATGGTAATATCGCGCATGGAAACATCGGCGAGGTGGAAATGCTGCGCCTCAATGATCGGCAGTAAAACCGTGCTCATGGTCCACACCAGGGTGATCAGGAATTGCTTTAAACCGGGAATATTGCGTAAGCCGAACTTTTGATCGTGTATAGTGAATAACGGGATGCTGTAACAAAATGAAAGTATGCTTAAAAATATCAGCAATATCCGCGCCTCCATTGACATGAGGAAGAACAATGGCACCAGCGACAATATGGAAACAATAGTAAATGTTACCATTAACCGGTAATGCGAAAAAAACCAGCGTACACGGCGGTAAGGCGATTGATCGGGATATTTTGGCTTTGAGATTAATATGCTGAAATTGTAAATGCCGAGTGTGGATGTGAATAGCAGGCCAAGCACCGGTAGCACCGGCTCTGCATTGATCAGGTAAAACGTAACCAACCCCTGCGCTACAGCGCACAGCGACATGAAAATATTGCTGAACAGCAGGAAGTCAAAGGCTGGCTGAAATATTTTCTTCATTTTGCAGACAAAGGTAACGGCTGTTTTCTGTCAGGCTCTCTTCAATTTCGGATCGACAGCAGATTTTAGTTCAAATATCGTGATCTCCGGCAATATTCCAACCCGGCCATGAATGCCGATAAAACCGTAACCTACGTTTACATATAATTGCTGCGCACCGTCGCGATAAAAACCCGCCCATTCATTATAGATATATTGTACCGGGCTCCACTGAAAATGTTCGGTTTGCACACCCAGCTGCATGCCGTGTGTGTGGCCGGAAAACATCACGTCAATTTGCGGGTATTGGGGCAATACCTGTGCCCGCCAGTGTGATGGGTCGTGTGATAGAAGTAATTTCACAGGCAGGTCGTCCGTGTTTTTTACAGCCAGGTCCATGCGGCCCCGTCGCGGAAAGCGATGTATCTCGCCCCAGTTTTCGACGCCTAAAATACCTATCTCGTCATTGCCTATTTTCAGGCGGCGGTTTTCGTTGCGCAGCAAATCCCAGCCCAGGTTTTTGTGGGTGGTTACCAGGTCGTTGAAGTTTTTTTGTTTAGCTGCCTCATTGGGCCATTCGGCATAATCCCCGTAATCATGGTTGCCCAGGGACGAGAAAACGCCAAGCGGCGCTTTTATTTTGCTAAAAATGTCCTGGTAGTCCCTCATTTCCGGGGTAATCTTGTTTACCAGGTCGCCGGTAAAAAAGATCAGGTCGGTTTTTTCACGCATCAGCATTTCAACCCCGCCGCGCACGGCCCGGGGATTGTAAAAGCTTCCCGAATGGATATCCGAGATCTGGCCCAGCCTCAACCCGTCAAAGGCTTTTGGCAGGTTGGGCAGGTATAAAACGTGACGCTTTATGTGATAATCGTACAAACCACTTTGCATATTGAGCCCGATAGCCGCCAAAGGCACGGCGCCGGCCAGCAATCCGGCCTGCATCAGGAACTCGGAGCGTGGAATTGTAAACGGGCCTTGCGGTGCGGACGGAGCCGAAGCGGTCATTTTTTTGCTTCTGGTGAGATAACGGCCTATCCTCCGCAGGTCATCAACTAAAATGAACAGTGCAAACGAAACCTTACACAAATACACCAGGAAAAACAGGATGAGCAAACCAAGCCGTACGCCAAACCCTACCTTGATGTAGATTACAAAAAAAATAATGGCTAAAAGCAAAACCGTAAATATCCAATACGAGCGGGTAAACGATGCTTTATGGAAAAAATGTCGTTTTTTGGGCAGTCCGCGCAGGCCGCTTAGCACATAGCGATCAATGAGCAACAATGCGGCAATAAATAAAATAAGCTGTAGGTTATGCACAGGCTAGATCAATTATCGGGCATTAATAACGGTCATCGTCCACATCCAGGTCGTCTTCGTCCGGCTGCAGGTTGAAGAGGCTGTTAAACATATCCGAAAAGGCAAACCCGTTGTCGAGAAAACCTTTGTTTAATTGTGAAAACTCGGACAGCCCGTGCAGAACGAATTCCATCAGCAATAAGGTTTGATCTTCGCTAAGGCTCGGGTGGATCTTTTTAACCAGTGCTTTTAACCCGGTAACCGAATTCAATTGCTTTTTGTATTCCTGCATTGGCAGCTCATCAACTAAGGACAAGTTGTTGCCTTCGCTAAACCAATTGATGATCTCAATATATGGGTTTGGCGCCTTTGATTTTTTCGATTTCTCCGGATCAGGGAAAAATTGCAGCATAAGCGTTTTAATGGCTTTGCCGATAAGGATATTGGCTACTTTGCCCGGACCTTCGAGTTCGCCTTCATAAACCAGCTCGATCTTTCCGGTTATGGCAGGTATCACGCCAAGGAAATCAGAAATGCGCACAAAAGTGCTGGACTCATGGTTAATGAGCATGCGCCGTTCGGCGTTGCTAACCAGATTTTCAAAGGCTGATATGGTTAAACGTGCGGATACGCCCGATTTTTTATCGATGTATTCGGAGTTACGGGCTTCAAATGCGATCTGCTCTACCAAATCTTTCACCAGCCCATCTGTTTCAATCGTCGCGCGCTGTTCATCGGTTAATGATGCTTCCTGCTGCGTTATTTGCCGCGAGATCTCAACCGAACGCGGATAGTGTGTCAATATCTGGCTCTCTATACGGTCTTTAAGCGGTGTTACGATAGAACCGCGGTTGGTATAGTCTTCGGGGTTGGCGGTAAACACAAATTGCAGGTCAAGCGGCAGCCGTAGTTTAAAGCCCCGGATCTGTATGTCCCGTTCCTGCAGGATATTGAACAGGGATACCTGTATACGCGCCTGCAAATCGGGCAGCTCATTGATCACAAATATACCCCTGTGCGCCCGCGGTATCAACCCGAAGTGGATAACGCGCTCGTCGGAATAGGTCAGTTTCATAGTGGCAGCCTTGATGGGGTCAACATCGCCGATCAAATCGGCAACGGTAACATCGGGCGTAGCCAGTTTTTCGGTATAACGCTCACTGCGGTGCACCCAGGCGATCGGCGTGTCGTCACCTTTTTCTTCAATAACGTGATGGCCGAACCAGGATATGGGATGCAAAGGGTCATCATACAATTCCGAACCTTCGATATAGGGCATATACTCATCCAGTAAATTCACCAGCAAACGGGCAATACGTGTTTTAGCCTGGCCGCGCAAACCCAGCAGCAAAATATTATGGCGCGAAAGGATGGCGGTTTGCAGATCGGGGATAACCGTATCCTCAAAACCTACAATTCCTTCAAAACCGCCTTCGCCTTTTTGCAGCTGCGCTATCAGGTTGGCCCTTAATTCATCTTTCACCGACCGGCTCTTATAATCCGTTTGCTTTAACTGGCCGAGGGTTTTTATGTTTGGTATTTTAGTCATTTGGTCAATAGTCATTGGTCATTTAGTCCATAGTCGATAGTCCATGGCCCATAGTGTTATTAATTCTGTTAGTTTAATTTGCACATCAGCGGACTGTTTTCCTTCTATTCCGGATGTAATCCTCAAAAATGTATTCGCCTAAACCGTTGAGCGAGCTATAAAAAGCTTTGCCGCCGTTTGTTTCGGTAAATTTACGCACAAACTGCTGCAGGTATGGGTCCTTAGCGATCATAAATGTGGTGATTGGAATTTTTAGCCGCTTGCATTGGGCCGCCATATTCAATGTTTTGTTCACCACCTTACGATCAAGCCCAATGCTGTTTTTATAATATTTTGTTCCCTCTTTTAAGCAGGTAGGCTTACCGTCGGTGATCATAAATATCTGCTTGTTATGGGTTTTGCGGCGTCGCAAAAGGTCGGTTGCCAATTCAAGCCCTGCATAGGTGTTGGTATGATAAGGCCCAACCTGCAAATAAGGCAGATCCTGTAGTGTAATGGGCCAGGCATCGTTGCCAAACACGACGATATCCAACGTATCCTTAGGATATTTGGTGCGGATGAGCTCGGCCAGCGCCATGGCTACCTTTTTAGCAGGCGTTATCCGGTCTTCCCCGTAAAGGATCATCGAGTGCGATATATCGATCATCAGTACGGTAGAAGTAAGGGTTTTATAATCCATTTCCTCCACTTCCAGGTCGCGCTCGGTCATGGTAAAATCGCCGATGCCGTGGTTTACCTGGGCGTTGTGGATAGACTGTGTCATGTTGATCTGGTCGAGACTGTCGCCAAATTCAAACTCGCGGCGCTCTGCATTTTTTTCGTCGCCCTGTCCGGATTGCGGCGAACGGTGGTTGCCCTTGCCCGATTTTTTCAGCTTACCGAATATCTCTTCCAGTGCCGACTGGCGGATGCTTTGCTCCGTTTTGGCCGTTATCCTGAATTCGCCTTTTTCGTTATCGTCGGTCAAATAGCCTTTTTCCTTCAGTTCGTCAATGAAATTGCCCATGCCGTACTCATCGTTGGTTATCCTGTATTGCTTGTCGAGCTCGTTCATCCAGGCCAGGGCTTCGCCCGCGTCGCCCGATGTGTAGTTAAGCAATTCCAGGAATAATTTCAGTAATTCTTCAAATCCGCCTTTGGGAATTTGATTGGGTTTAAACTTCGAAAATTCAAATCCGCGCATAGGGTACCCTTTCTGATATAAAATAACGGATTATTTTCTTTAAAAGTTTGCCGAAGTTGAATTGTTAGTTAATAATGACAAAAGCGATGGTTTACCGCTCGCAGAGTTGACTCACCCGGTCATCGCTTCGCTCGACCACCCTCTCTCCCGGCGGGCCGGGAAAGAGGGTAGAGGTAAAGAAAATATATTTTCTATGATTTACCCTCTTTCCGGTTTACCGGAGAGGGGGTCGACCAGCGAAGCGCAGTCGGGGTGAGTCTATACGCCGGTTTGCCGCTCGCAGAGTTAGACCAATATTATTGAAAAAAGTAAAAAATCAATATCGATAATGAAATTTGAATATTAAATGCGAAAAATAAACAAAAAGGTAGGGTTATTTAACCCTACCTTTTTGTTTATATAACCCTATTATTTGCCCGGGCCATTTTCAAGCCCTACTATTTTATAGGTTGTTTTATTATTGCTGTCTTTAATTTGCTGGTAATATATACCATCTTCAGACACGAAAAAAGTATCGCCGTTCAGATTGATCTTTCTGCAATCGGGCGGCAGTTTGGTAACAACATTGCCTATACTCGGTACAACCGTTTTAGCGCCGGTGGCATTTGTATTTAACTTGCCGTCTTTACCTGCAATTTGATACTGGGTGGCGCCGTCGTCTTGTTTAACAGGCAAATAATAAACACCATTTAACTCATAATACTGCTGTCCGTTGATCTGGGCGGATTTGGCATTTGATGGCAGCGTCTTTATTGCTGCGCCTATAGGCGGTTCAACCACGGTATATTGGTCGTTATCATATTGGTAGTAAAATCCATCGCTGAAGTAGAACTGACTGTCGTCCCAGTCAAATGGATAATAGCCAACGGGTAAATAGCCAAAATTAAGGCCCAGCATAGGATAGTATAAACTACCATAAAACCCGTGATTGTAAAAATAATTGCCGTGCCTGCCCCAAACATAGTGGCCATATCGGCCGCCATGCCCATAAACACCCGGCCCGTTTCCCCACATCCTGACTGTGTGTGGGGTGCCGCCCCTAATACCCGCACCGGCATGGAAGTTTACCGATACCGCGCCTGACGGATGGCCGCCACCGAAATGGCTATCGCCACCTATATGGGCACTGCCGAAATGATTATCACCGCCGATATGACCGCCACCGAAGTGAGCACCTCCGGCAAAATGCATATCGCCACCGCCACCCATATGACCGCCGCCACCGAAATGACCGCCGCCACCTCCATGTTGTGCATCAGCGGGTAAAGCCAGGAACAAACACATTACTGCGCTTAAGCCGGTAAGTGTTAAATATTTTGATATTGTTTTCATTGTATTGATTTTTAAATTATTGGATAAGCATCCGGTACTTACATGATTAAATAGAAACCAGGGTAAATGCATAGTCAGAAACTACGAGATGCGGATAAAAAAATTGATCGTTAAACACATTTAAGTGTATAATCAAATCCGAAGTGTGCGGAAAGTTTGATAGTAAGGCCTGTGCGGGTAAAGAAGGAGCGTTAACGAAGCGCTTGATTTTCCTGATAAAACAGGTATCGCAGCTTCGCTGAAAACCACCAAAAAAGCCAGTGCTGCTGTTTTAATAAAGATATTTAATGCGTTGCGCTTATTTTCAACGGCGGTTTTAAAAGCAACACGCATTTGTATAAAACAGTTGCGCGCATTGTTATCCGTGTGAAAATAAGTGACACCTGGTGCAGTAGAAGTTTTTGACTGGTAAGAATTATATTTCGGAAGATATGAAATATAAGCTGACGTCATGAAAAAGTATAACACAACAACAGCGAGTGTTATACTTTTCTTTATAATATGTGGAGCCCTTTTGATATTTCAATATTTAACGACGGGACAAAACTATAATGTATTATTCAGAATAATCTATAAAATATCCGTTACAATGGCCTTATAATGAATATGTTACAATGCTATAAAAATATCTTAACGGGGTTCCGGTATATTGTTTATAACCCAAAAGTTTGCACAAGCTAAATGGTTAGGTAATTGTGACAAAAAAAAACCAGGGAGCAAGAGCCAGGAAGTAAGGGCTGATCCAGTTTATTTTGCAGACCTTCACTAATTTTTTTGAACAGGTGTAATTCTGAATTCGGTTTTGTAATTATTTCTGAGTACGCCAATATACTGAAACTGGCCTATTTTATCCTCCGTTAACATTTTAAACAACTTATCGGATGTTTCAACCATTTGGTTGTTAAAAGATAAAATGATATCGCCGCTTAATATGCCGGCCTTTTGCGCCGGGCTGCCTGCAGCTACTTCTGAAATAAACAATGCCTGTTTATTTTGCAGTTGGTGAATAGCCCTTAATTTGGGGACTAAATCTATTTGCTGCATAACCACACCAAGATAGGCGCGCTTAACTTTTCCAAACCTGATTAGTTGGTTAGCTACTTCTTTTGCTGTACTAATACTAATGGCAAAACAGAGGCCCTGGGCGCCGCGTATAGCGGCCGTATTAACACCCACAACCTCGCCGTCGGTATTTATCAGCGGCCCCCCGGAGTTGCCCGGATTAAGGGCCGCATCAGTTTGTATCATGCTATCCATCATCCTGCCTGTTTGTCCCTCAAGCGTGCGGCCCAATGCGCTTACAACACCAACGGTTACTGTATGTTGAAATCCCAGCGGATTGCCTATGGCAATAACCAACTGCCCGATCTTTAATATTTCAGCATCCCCCAATTTTACCGGCGTAAATTCTGATCCGGAAATTTTAAGTATGGCCAAATCGGTATCAGGGTCTTCACCAATAAGGCTTGCTAATGTACTGCTGCCGTCGTGGAGCTTGATTTTAATAATTTCGGCATTGTGAACTACGTGGCTATTGGTAAACAAAAAGCCGTCGGAAGAAAATAAAAATCCAGAACCTGTGCCGGTAAGGGCTTCTTTATTTTGATCTTTTTTATAAAGCTCAATTTTAACAACTGCTGTCTTTACCTTTTCAACAGCTTCAATTATAGTTGCAGAATAAGAATCCATTAGTGTCCTTTTCGATGAGATCACAAACTATATTCCTATTTCAATTTTGATGTGTTTAAGGATCAATTTCAATAAAAACCTGCTATTATGTCGTGTTTTTCAATAAAAGCCTGATTTGATGGCGCTTTTCATTTTCGATGGGTATGATATTATATGTTAACATTGAATTGATCTATACATGCTGCGGCCGCAGATGCTGTAACATTTTGGAACTCTCCCGGTCTAAGAAAAAACCTGGCATTATGAACTGGAAATTCTTCTCCCGAAAAAAAGCATCCGGCACCAAACCAAAAAAGTCAAAAACACGCGAGTGGGTTGACGCTGTAGGGTTTGCAGTTGTGGCTGCTACAATTATCCGCGGACTGCTGTTTTCGGCTTATGCCATTCCTTCGGGTTCAATGGAAGGTACATTGCTGACAGGCGATTACTTATTCGTGAGCAAAATAAGCTACGGCCCGCGCATGCCATTTACGCCCTTGTCGGTGCCTTTTTTGGAGTCGACTGTTACAAAATACAATATTAAAACTTATTGGGATGGCATAAAGTTGCCTTATTTCCGTTTGCCGGGATTAACTGAAGTTAAAAAGGGCGACATTATCGTTTTCAATAAACCGGAAGAGGCCGACCCGTCATACGACCGGCCGGTTGATGTGCGCACTAACCTGATCAAACGGTGCCAGGCTACGCCGGGCGACCGCCTCGCCATTGTTAACGGCCAGGTATTTATTAACGGAATAGCCGCGCCAAATGCGGAAAAGGCCCAAACGTCCTACACGGTAGTAACAAACGGGACGGATTTAAACCCCCAGGTGTACCAGGATATGCATATTGAAGTGTTGCAACAAAAGGATGCAAATACATACGAAATGATCATACCCAATACTAACCTGGCTGCATTCAAAAGATTTTCGAACATAAAAAGCGTTACCCCGGTTGTACAGCCTGCCGACAGCTATGATCCCTCGGTTTTTCCGCATAACGAAAAATTTAAATGGAACATGGACAATTTTGGTCCGCTTGTTTTACCTAAACGCGGCTGGACGGTCCCGTTGACTGACTCAACAATGGTGTTATACCGCCGGGCGATCGAATTGTATGAAAACAATCGGGTTGATATAAAAGGCAAAGACATTTTCATCAATGGCAAGCAAGCGCATTTCTACACTTTTAAAATGAATTATTACTGGATGATGGGCGATAACCGCCATAATTCGCTTGATTCGCGTTTTTGGGGTTATGTGCCCGAGGACCATATTGTAGGGAAAGCCATGATCACCTTTATGAGCGTTGACTCGGCCGGCGCCTTTTTGGATAAGATAAGGTGGAACAGGATTTTGAGGTCCATCAATTAACGATGGGTTCATCATAGCGATGGGTTTCAAACCCATCGCTATGATGATTTTTGGTTTCATACCATCAGCGCATCAATATCCGCCATACTATAAACCGGGTTAGCACCCCGCCTGGTCGTAACAAAAGCGCCGACCGCGCAGGCTTTTTTTAGCAAGTCGGTCATATTTATATCGTTAAGTAGTCCTGCTATAAAAGTAGCTAAAAAGGCGTCGCCGGCGCCTACCGTGTCAACCACCGTTACTTTAAAGCCCGGGTGTTCATAAAACTCGTGATCGTGCCATACAATAGCGCCGTTTTCGCCGCGGGTAACGCAAATGGTTTGGGGGTGATATTTCTTTTGAAATGCAATGATCTTTTCTTTCAGACTGCTTGCTCCGCCTATCAGTAAATTAGCCTCTTCCTCATTCATCTTAACCACATCGGCCCGGGCCGCGAAAGTTTCAACATCGGGTAAAGTATAATGCGGCGGGCGCAGGTTCACATCAAAAATTTTCAACGCGGTTGTTTCACCCAGCAGGTTTAATAAAGTATCGCGCGTGATATTTTCGCGGCAGGCCAGGCTGCCAAATACAATAGCTGCTGCTTTTTCAGCCGCTTCGGTCAGTACTGTGTCCGGTTGGATGTTATCCCATGAACATGGCCCGGGAATGATATAGGTAGCGCTGCCCTGCTTGTCGAGCTTAAGGGTTACTTCGCAGGTGGGTAGTTCGTCATCGATTTGTATCAAATCGCTGTATAAGCCCGACGCCTTTAAAAATTCGATCAGGCCCTTTCCGGATTCATCCGACCCCACCCGGCTGGCAAACGATACATTCGCCCTTTGCCGGACCAGGTGGCGGGCTACATTCATAGGGGCGCCACCGGCAACTTTCTCAGTGCCGAAGGTATCCCATAATATCTCGCCGAAACAAAGGATGTTTTTTGTAGCTGAAAGCATAAACACCAAAGCTAACAGCTTTTTTTATAAATATTTTTAAATTGCATGATGAAGAAAATAATAATCTCATGCGCCCTGGTTCTTACTTCCTTAATTCTTTATGCACAGGACGATAAACTGGCTATTTTAAAAGTGCTGGACGATCAGCGCATGGCCTGGAACAATGGCGACATCGACGGTTACATGCAGGGTTACTGGCATTCCGACTCGCTGCTGTTTGTCGGCAGCTCCGCGCCAACCCGCGGCTGGCAGGCTACGCTCGAACGCTATAAAAAACATTATCCCGGTAAGGCCGCGATGGGCACGCTTACCTTTGCCATATTAAAGGTCGACCTGCTTGATAACACCAACGCATTTATACTTGGCGCCTGGCACCTGCAGCGCGAAAAAGATGCACCAGGCGGGTATTTTACGCTTTGGTTTCGGAAGATCAATGGGGAGTGGAAAATAGTGGTGGACCATACTTCGTAGATTTGAGATGTTAGATTTGAGATTTGAGATTTGAGATGGAGCAAGAAGTTCATTAAAAAGCAATGCTTTGTTATCCTGAGTGAAACGAAGGATCTTTTACGTCATACAATCGGAAACATGTCCCTTGAAGAAGATCCTTCACTACGTTCAGGATGACAAAACACAAAAAAGCCCGGCGAAAATCGCCGGGCTTTACATTAATTATTGTGGAATTAATCAGGCATTAATACGGTGTTAACCACATGTATTACCCCGTTGCTTTGATTTACATCGGCAATGGTGATCCATGATTTGCCGCCTTTTTCATCAACCAGGTATAATTTTTTACCCTGGACCATAACGGTTAACTCATCGCCCTGTACGGTTTTTAATGCTGCTTTTCCGTTGCCGGCTTTTACTTTAGCCCATAAATCGCGTGAGCTTAAACGGCCTGCAACCACGTGGTAGGTTAAAATTTTTGTAAGGGTGGCTTTGTTCTCAGGTTTTACCAGGTTGTCGACTGTTCCTGCTGGTAGTTTTCCGAATGCTTCGTTGGTTGGCGCAAATACGGTAAACGGCCCGGCAGACTCTAAAGTTTCAACCAGTCCGGCTGCTTTTACTGCTGCAACAAGCGTTGTGTGGTCTTTTGAGTTAACCGCATTTTCAACAATGTTTTTAGTTGGGTACATGGCTGCGCCACCAACCATTTTAGTTTGAGCGTTAACTTTCGGCGAAATTGCAATAGCTGCTAAAGCAAACGCCGCGATAATGATTTTTTTCATTTTGTGTATTGTTGTTTGTTTAGGGAGAGATACGACGTAAAAGGAACGGCGGTTTTTGGAGCAGACATTTTTTTGTCGCAATGTGACGGATGCGTGCTAAACTAATTTCTTAACTTGGCATTTCTATTAAATCCTAAACCTACATGGGCATTAATACTTTCTTCGGATTTCTCAGTCCTTTAATCTTCGTATTTATAGGAATCATGCTTAAGTTTTCGCACAATGATGGCTGGAATAAGTTTTCGCACACTGATGTTTGGAGTACCTACAAAAAATATTGGCTGTACTTTATCATTGGTGGTTTATTATTATTAATTTTTAAAATCTGTAAATATTAGCTATTATAAAGCTTGTCCCAACTCGTATATCATCACCTTAAAAAAACAAACCAGAAGCGATATTATCGGCGTATAGTTTACCTTGCGGGGTTAGGTAAATCGTGTTTTCTTTTTGAATGATCCAGTTCTTATCGAAGTAAGGCCGGGCAGCTGTTAACAGTTCATCGGAAGCAGCGCTTACGATTGAATTTAACTTATCCAGGTCCAATCCCCATATCGTGCGCAGCGATGTCATGATATATTCATTTAACCGGTTAGTTTCGGTCAGCACCTCCATTTCGGCGGGCAGCTTATTTAGCGAAATAGACTGAATGTACTGCGCATTATTGGCAATGTTCCATTGCCGCGACACTCCGTTATATGAGTGCGCCGACGGGCCTATGCCGAGATATTTTACACCCCGCCAATAGTTGGCATTATGACGTGAATATTGGCCGGGTTTGCAAAAATTCGATATTTCGTAATGTTCAAAGCCATGCAATTCTATGGCATTCATCATAAAGATAAATTGCGCAGCGCTTTGCTGGTCATCCATAGCCGGGTGCTGCTTTTTATTGATGAACGATGCCAGCGCGGTTTGCGGTTCAACCGTCATCGAGTATGACGAGATGTGCGGCACGGCCATTTCAAAAACCTTATTTAAATTATAGCTCCATTTCTCGTCGGTCAGCAGGGGGTAGCCATAGATCAGGTCGACGGTCAGGTTTTCGAACCCTGCATCCTGTACCCGCTTCACGGCCGCTTCTGCTTCGCCGGCGCGGTGCACCCTGTTCATCCAGGCAAGGTCCTCATCAAAAAACGATTGTATACCTATGCTGAACCGGTTTATTTCGCTTTCGCGGAGTGCCTGTATTTTGGCTTTATCCAGGTCGTCCGGGTTGGCCTCGATGGTGATTTCGGCGCCGGCGGCAACTGTATGTAAACCTGTTATGGTGCTGATGAGTAATTTCAGTTCATCCGCGCTAAGCAGGGAGGGGGTGCCACCGCCGAAGTATATGGTTTCGATAGCCTCGCCGTCAAGGTAATTTTGTTGCAGGGTTATCTCTTTTATTAGAGCCTGCAAAAGCTCGTCCTTAGCTTTTAACGAAGTGCTGAAATGGAAATCGCAGTAATGACATGCCTGTTTGCAAAAGGGAATATGGATATAAATGCCTGCCATGGGGCAAAGGTAAGCGTTCTTACATTATCGGCTCCCCAAATCAAAATCTTTATCGGCGACAGCGCTGATCCTCAAAAATATAATTGCAACGGAAGAAGAATATTTTAATTATTCGGGTAATTTTGCTCAATAGTTAGTTATCAGCCAATTTTTTAAAATGCGGTTTACCCTTTGTTGCTTTCTGATCATAACGGCATTTTGTCGCTCAGTATATGCGGAGCAGGATACGATCATTAAAAAAACGACTAACCATTTAAGGACAGCCGGCGCCACGCGGGCTGGTGTATACAACCCCGACTCTGCGTTAATTGCGGCCCAGGCCCGCGAACAGTTTATAGCCGACTCGATAGCCATGATCTATTTTCAGCCCGACCCATTGCGTGAAGACCAGTTTTTAACGCGATTGTTAAAAACCGATGTACTTAGTTTAAATGCACTGGCTCACCTATCAAAAAAAGCAAAAGGCGTATTACGGACCGGGCAGCTGCGCAAGCCGCGCGATCCGTGGGTAATAGGCGCCGTTATTGGGTTATTGATATATACGGCCTTGCTTAACTTTTTTTTAGGCGCCGATGTAAGAGGGGTTATGCAAACTTTTTACGACAAACGCGCCGTTTCGCCGCTCGACAAGGAGGGGGGCATGATGAATTCGTGGGCGTTTATAGGTTTATTTTTATTGTTCAGCGCTTCATCAGCCCTTGTTTTGTCGCAGCTTACTGTTTATTATCATGTTTACTACACCATCAGCGGGATGCAGCTTTTTATTTCGCTGTCCGTTTTGATCTGTGTACTGTTTGCCCTTAAATTTTTCGTATTAAAATTTATCGGGTTTATATTCGATATCAATAAGCATGTAAGCCAGTACATTACCATATTGAATCTAACCTATTTTAATATAGCGTTCGTATTATTATTTGTAGCGATATGCCTCAGTTTACTCGCTAATAAGTTCGTTCCGTATTTACTGAGCTTTACATTATTGACCATCGGGGCCATTTTTGCATGGCAATACCTCAGAAATAGCGTAAATATCATTTCAAACTTTCGATTTCATAAATTTTATTTATTTATCTATCTTTGTGCCCTCGAAATTTGTCCTGTGTTGATATTGATCAAGGCTCTTAATATAAACTTTTAGCAGTTACACGAATTGAATTTGGAAGATAGAAAGAAAAAGGTTAAAAGTATTTTAGTTACTTTACCAAAACCCGAAAACGATAAGAATCCATACGCCGAGCTTGCTAAAAAGCTTAATTTGAAAATTGATTTCAGATCATTTATTCATGTTGAGGGTGTGCCGGCTAAAGATTTTCGTAAGGAAAAGATCAATCTCGCTGATTTTAGTGCTGTAATTTTTACAAGCCGTAATTCGGCCGATCATTTTTTCAGGATATGCGACGAAATGCGTTTTGAAGTCCCGGTTGAAATGAAATATTTCTGCCTGTCCGAAACGATCGCGCTGTACCTTCAAAAATATATTCAGTACCGAAAAAGGAAGATTTTTTTTGGAAAGCAAACAGCTTCCGACCTGGCTGAAGTATTAAAAAAACACTCATCAGAAAAATTTCTTTATCCCTGCTCAGACGTTGCGGCCGAGGAAACACAAAAGTTCCTGCTCGAAAACGGCTACAATTTTACCCCGGCGGTACTGTTCAGGACCGTTTGCAGCGACTTGTCGGATCTGGCTGATGTTTTTTATGATATAATTGCCTTTTTTAGCCCGTCGAGCATACAATCGCTGTACAAGAACTTTCCCGACTTTAAACAAAACAATACCCGTATAGCGGCTTTTGGTGCCACTACTTATAAAGCTGTGCTCGAAGCAGGCTTGATTTTAGATATTCCCGCGCCCACGCCTGCAGCGCCATCCATGACCATGGCAATTGAGCAATACGTTAAGCAGGCCAACAAATAATCTTTCAACGTTCACACTGCTAATTAATGTTCAACCTTCTATCTATGAACGGGTGATCAGTTGTACCTACATAATTAAAAAACATATTCAACAGGTAACAGGGATTAGTTTTTTCGCTTTACACGAACAAATTTTTTGTTAAAAAAGGTTATTGACAGTTTATTTAATTTAGGCTGTAACTATTTTCAAAAGTTTTGCGTTATAGTGCAAACTATTTGACGTAGAAATTGTCACTAATAATATTAATCAAAGCCATTAGTTTATTAGCTAATGGTTTATTTTAATTAGATTTAAATTACGTAGTTTTGACTAATAAATTTTTTTTGCGCATAGGTGGGTCAAATTTAATATATTCGGTGGTCGCAATAAAGTTGTATATTATATATAAAACTGATTTTGATTTTTAAAAATGAAGCAGATATACTTTTTAATGATGGGTTTGGCAGTCGGTGTATTAAGCGGCTGCGGTAAAGGCGGAGACAGAGGCGAATTGACGGGCGTTCCGGCGCGGTCGTTCAGGGCAGAGGTTCCATACGGGATGGTTTATATTCCCGGCGGTTCATTCCTGATGGGCCAAACCGACCAGGACGTTACGTTTGCCCAAATAGCGCAAACCAAACAGGTTACGGTACCTCCATTCTTCATGGATCAAACCGAGATCAGTAACAGTCAATACAGGCAATTTGTAAACTGGGTGCGCGATTCGATCGCCATTACTAATTATCTTAATGATGATAAATATTACTTAAAGCCGGGTAAAGGTGCAGTTGCTGCTCCTAACGGCAAAAAGTACATCAATTGGGATTATGTAAAAAAATATCCGGTAATGAGTCCCCGCAAGGGTGCCGCCGCCGCTGCCCAGGGCGCTAAGCTGCAGGGCATGTACTATCAGGGCGATGACCGTGTATTCGACCGCAATGAGCTGGACGTAAGGCTGTTAAAATATAACTATGCGACCATGATATACCGCACGGCAGCTGATTATAAGAATGATAAAACAAAAAAGCGTTCGGATTTCATTTTCCGCGACACGGTTAATGTTTATCCTGATACGCTGGTTTGGCTGAGCGATTTTTCATACGCTGCAAACGAGCCGATGGTTGAAGGATATTTTTCACACCCTTCGTATCGTAACTACCCGGTTGTTGGTGTTACCTGGCGCCAGGCGCGTGCATTCACTATCTGGCGCTCCCGGTATAATGATGCCTATAAAGATAAAAGACATCTGCCGCACCGTTCAATGTATTTTTTACCGAATGAGGCCGAATTTGAATATGCTGCCCGCGGCGGCAGGATAGGAACCGACTATCCGTGGGGAGGCCCTTACATTAAAAATGCTAAAGGATGTTTGCTGGCTAACTTTAAGCCCGGCAGGGGTAATTATTCCGATGACGGCGGAACTTATACCGTAAACGTAAAATCTTATTTCCCAAATGATTACGGCCTGTACAACATGGCGGGTAACGTTGCTGAGTGGACTTCATCAGCCTTTGACGAGTCAGCTTCTACGTTTGTCCATGACCTTGCGCCAACCTTTGATTACGAGGCTAAACCGAACGATCCGCCTGTACTGAAACGCAAAGTTGTGCGTGGCGGATCATGGAAAGATGTCGGCTATTTTCTTCAAAATTCAACCCGTACCTTTGAATACCAGGATACAGCAAAATCATACATCGGATTTCGTTGCGTAACGCACTATGTAGGGCGGGATATCAGGGATAAACATTAATCAGCTTAATCAAAATCAACAATCACATAAACCTTTTTTAAATTATTATGGCAGGGAAAAAATTACCTTACGGAATTAATAATATCGTATCCTGGGGCGCTACGGTCGTTATCGTCGGTTTGATGTTTAAAATATTACACTGGCCCGGGGCAACTTGGTTTATTACCGGCGGATTATCAGCCGAAGCCATTTTGTTCTTCCTGTTAGGCTTTCAGCGCGATGAAAAGGAAATTGACTGGAGGCGAGCCTATCCTGAACTAGATGAAGATTATACAGGCGAATTACCAAAAGCATCGGCAAGGCCGGCGGGTGGCAGTGTTTCAAACACGGCAGCTTTGGATAAAATGCTTGCAGATGCAAAAATCGGCCCCGAATTGATAAGCAGCCTGGGCGACGGCCTGAGAACTTTTGGCGACAAGGTAAATTCCATATCGAAAGTTGCTGATGCCGGAGAGGCCACCACCGAGTTTACCAATAAGGTTAAGCTGGCCACAGCAAGCTACGATAAGCTATCTAACTCATTTGAGATAGCTTCAGCCAATTTATCAGAAATAGCCAGCACGTCTATCGACTCAAAGGCTTATCACGAGCAGATCAACAAAATGGCTAAAAATGTTTCGGCTTTGAATGCTGTTTACGAACTTGAACTGCAGGATTCGAGCAATCATTTAAAATCGATGAACAAGTTTTACCAGAACCTTTCGGATACGATGCAAAACTTTAACGATTCGATAAACGATTCGAAACAATTTAAAGATGAGATCGGCCGCCTGGCTAAAAACCTGGCAACGTTAAATGCCATATACGGCAATATGCTTTCAGCAATGAACCAGCCACGCGTTAATTAGTACTTTGTACCAGATTTGATAATTAGACATAACCTTTAAATCACATGGCTGGAGGTAAACAATCCCCGAGACAACGAATGATCGGTATCCTGTACCTGGTACTTTTAGGCCTTATTGCCCTGAACGTACCAGACAGTTTATTGGATTCATTTAAAAATATAAAAAATAGCCTCGACACATCAACGGGCAATGTTAATAAGGGTATTAATGATACCTATTCAACTTTTGAGGCCACTAAACTGAAAGACCAGCACGACCGGGCGCAGCCTATTTACGACCGGGCAAAAAAAGCGACTGCGGTAGCTAAGGCTCTTAACGATTATGTACAGGCCTTAAGAGATCAGCTGGTAGCTGAAGGAGGTGGGATTAATCCCAACATCAACGATGTTGGCGCGCGCGATAACCTGGATATATCCCCGCACATTATGATCACCAACAAAAAGGGCGAACAGCTGCATGATAAAATTAACGAAACAAGAACTAAGTTATTGGCATTGCTGAATCCTAAAGAGCGGGCAGGCGTTAATTTTTCACTTAATGCGGATGCGCCAAAGCAAAGCGGCGGCGTATCGAAAACGTGGGAAGAAGCTTATTTTGGCGACGGTATCCCTTTGGGCGCTACGCTAACTACGCTGGCAAAAATACAGGCCGATACCAAAAATGCGGAAAACGAAGTAGTAAAGAAAATATTGGGCGAGGCAGAGCAGGCACAGGTAAACCTGGACAAGTTTAACGCAGTGGCCGTGGCGCCGACAAGTTATGTATTGGTAGGCCAGCCATATACCGCCGAGGTGTTTTTAACGGCTTACGATTCGCATTTATCGCCTACGATAACCGTTGGCGGGTCACGCATACCTGTAAGCGAAGGCAAGGGTAAGTATTCCGGCAGCACCAGCAGTGAAGGATTACATACCTGGACCGGCGAAATAATATTTAAAGATAACGACGGAAAGATACAGCACTTTACCACACCAGCGCAAACTTATATGGTAGCCAGGCCGTCGGCCGTGGTTTCGCCTGATAAGATGAACGTATTATATATCGGCGTGCCAAACCCGTTATCGGTTTCGGCGCCGGGCATTGCCAAGGAAAAACTACACGTAAGCATCAGCAGCGGCAGCCTGTCGGGCTCGGCCGGTCATTATACAGCCGAAGTAAACTCCATGGGTACAGCAACCGTTACGGTATCTGGTGAGATAGCGCCGGGAAAAACTGCAACATTAGGGTCAACTTTATTTCGTGTAAAACGTATACCAGATCCAAAGGCCATGTTTGCGGGTAAAAGTGGAGGAACCACCGGGGCTGCGAATATAAGAGCGCAGGATAGGATATTTGCGAAATTGGAAGGGTTTGATTTTGATGCAAAGTTTAATGTAACCCGTTTTACAATGCTCATCATTAAACCACGCCAGGATGCGATAACGTATTCGGCGAACGGAAATGAATTGAGCGGCGCTATGCGCACAGCTATTAATTCTGTGACGCCTGGCACAACAGTTGTATTTAGAGATATTATTGCAGTTGGTCCCGATCATACACAGCGCGGGCTTGACGGAATCGTAATAAGTGCAAATTAATAAAGTTATGAAAAAGAGGATTTTAGTTGTTGTATTGTGCTTAGCTTGTATTACATCCTATGCACAAAACCGTAAGAAGAAAGCAAGTGCCAAGGCCAAAACCACGCAAAAAACCACTGTATCCAACACAGGCAGCTCAACCATGAGCGCCCAGCCCACCGGAATTGATACTACAAAAAAGGTGAGTAAATTACCGGCAAAACCGTTTGACCGGCCGCTGGATGGTTATTACAAAAAAACCAATATTTTAAGCGCTAAGGTAACACCTTATCCCAACCTGAGGGAATCAGATGTCGCTTTCGCTAAACGTGTTTGGCGGGAGATTGACTTGCGCGAAAAGATGAACCAGTACCTGGCTTCACCAAAACAGCGCTTAATTGATGTTTTAATGGATGCCATAGCTGCAGGTGAATTAACCGCTTACGACCCGACCCCTAATAAAACTGACATAGGCGGCGATAGCTTTTCAACCCCTTTAACGCCGGCCCAGGCAAAAAGTAAAATGGCCGATAGTACCGTAGTGGATAAATTTGACAAGGACGGGAATAAAATAAAATCGGTACTAACAGCCGGCGAATTTAGCCCGGATAGTATTGTTAAATTCCGTATAAAGGAAGACTGGGTATTTGACAAACAACGCTCCATTTTTGAGCCGCGTATAATCGGTATTGCGCCAATGGTTAAGCCAAAGGCCGGTGGTCTTAACTTAGATTATCAGCCTGCATTCTGGATATATTTCCCTGATGCAAGGCAGATATTGGCAACCAAAGAAGCCATAAGCCGCAATAACGATGCTACGGGGCTAAGCTTTGACGACGTGTTTATGAAAAGAATATTTGCAAGCTACATCGTAAAAGTATCAAACGACAAGGATGAACGGATCAAGGATTACGCGACGGGTATAGATAAACTCTACGAATCGGAAAAGGTCAAGAAATCCCTGATGGATTGGGAGCTTAACTTGTGGTCGTATTAATGTTGGAGATCAGAGGTTAGAGATTAGAAGGACACAAAAATAAAAGCCTTTACAAGCTATAACTTGTAAAGGCTTTTTATATTAATTAAAACTAATCTCCGGTCTCTAACCTCTAATCTCTACCACTAAAATACCCCACTATCGCCTTTGCCTGTTTGGTGTTCACCACCTCCAGCAACTCAGCCTCTGATGCTTCCCGGATCTTTTTAACCGATTTGAAATGGCGTAAAAGTTTCTCCGACGAGGTTTTGCCCACACCCTCTATCAGCTCCAGTTCGGTAACCAGTGTGCCCTTATCCCGCTTTTTGCGGTGAAAGGTTATCCCAAAACGGTGGGCTTCGTCGCGTAAATGCTGGATGACTTTTAGCGTCTCGGATTTTTTGTCCAGATATAAAGGGTATTGGTCGCCGGGGTAATATAGCTCCTCAAGCCGTTTGGCTATCCCGATAATGGTTACCTGTTTATCTATACCCAGTAGTTTAAGGCTTTTCACTGCCGACGAAAGTTGCCCCTTTCCGCCGTCGATAACGATCAATTGCGGCAGTTCGCCGCCTTCATCAAGCATGCGGCGGTACCGCCGGAAAACGGCTTCCTCCATAGTCGCAAAATCATCGGGACCTACCACTGTTTTTACATTAAAATGCCGGTAATCTTTTTTTGACGGCTTGCCATCCCTGAAAACTACAATAGCCGAAACGGGGTATTTTCCCTGGAAATTTGAGTTATCGAAACATTCAATGTGGCGCGGCAGCTGGTTCATCCGCAGGTCTTTCATCATTTGGGCTAGCAGCCGTTCAGTTCTTACTTCAGGATTTAACTTTTCATACTGATCTATCCGCTCCTTTTTAAAGAACAGTACATTTTTTTGCGAGAGGTCAAGGAGCTTCCTTTTTTCACCCAGCTTCGGTACGGTAAATTTGATGGCTTTATCTTCAATGTCGATATCAAAAGGTACTATGATCTCCCTTGAATGGCTGTCATACCTGCTTCTGAATTCAATGATAGCGAGCGTCAATAATTCCTCATCACTTTCGTCGAGGCGTTTTTTCAGTTCGATGGTTTGGGTTTGGATGATGGTGCCGTTCATCACCTTCAGGTAATTAACGAACGCGTATTTCTCTTCCGAGGCTATGCTGAATACATCCACATCGGTAATAGACGAATTGACGATGGTGGATTTGCTCTGGTAGTTTTCAAGCAGCTCGAATTTCCTTTTCAGGCGATGGGCATGCTCATAATTCAAATCGGCGACAGCCTTTTCCATGTCGGCTTTGAGGTTTCGCAATACGGCGCCGATCTTCCCGCACAAAATGTCCGTTATTTCTTCAATGTTGTTGTCGTAGTCATTTTCGGTCTGGTAGTTTTGGCAGGGGCCCTTACAATTGCCGAGCTGATATTCCAAACAAACTTTAAACTTGCCTTTATCGATATTCTCGCGGGTAAGCGCCAGGTTGCAGGTACGCAGCGGGTAAGTTTCCTTGATGAGCCCCAAAATATTGTGCATCATGCTGACTGAGGCATAAGGCCCCAGGTATTTTGACCCGTCGCGCACAATGCGCCGCGTCCAGAAAATGCGCGGGAAGTTTTCATTTTTAATGATGATCCACGGATAGGTTTTATCATCCTTCAGCATCACGTTATACCGCGGCTGGTGTTTTTTGATCAAGCTATTCTCAAGCAGCCAGGCATCTACTTCGGTATCAACGATAGTAAAGGTAATATTCCGGATCTTGGTAACCAGTACCCGGGTTTTGGCGTTTACATTGGCATCCTTGTTAAAGTACGAAGTGACACGGCTCTTGAGGTCCTTTGCCTTGCCAATATAGATTAATTCCTGGCCTTCATCCCAAAATTGATAAACGCCGGGTTTACGGGGTATATTTTTTAATGCTAACCTGTAATCAAACTTATCGCTCATTGGTTCATTCGTTCATTGGTTCACCAGTTCAATAGTTCATTGGTGCAATAGCGGATTATTGAAGAGTTGGACTACCTTCTCTGCTCCCTGGTTTCAGATTGATCAGTAGCTTTAGATATGCATTGCTCGTGGTAAATTTCCAATCTTAACGGTAAATAAAATCAACAAAATATCGAACTATTTACCAATGAACTAATGAACCAGTGAACAAATAAACTCAAAAGCCCAATTTCTTCTCCACCTCACCCGTTCCCGGTTGCTGTTGCTTATAAGCTCCGCAGTCGAGCTGAATGGATAGCCCATTTTTAGGGGCATCAAAATCCACATTCTTTTTGATGCCCAAAGCCTGGTTGGCGTATACTTTTTTCATGTACAGCGCAAAAATAGGTAAGGCCGTATTGGCTCCTTCGCCCAGGCGCTCCGATAGAAAATGGATATCCCGGTCCTCGCAGCCTGTCCACACACCGGTAACCAGCTGCGGCGTAACGCCGATGAACCAGCCGTCGGAGTTATCATTGGTGGTGCCTGTTTTGCCGGCTATCGGGTTGGTGAAATTGTATTTCCATCTTAACCTGTTTCCGGTTGCGCCTTGTATATCAACAACGCCTTTTAACATATAGGTCATTACATAAGCATGCTCGGCGTCCATGGCCTGCACAACTTTTGGCGTATGGGTATAAATCACGTTGCCGTTTTTATCTTCAATGCGTAATATAAAGGTAGGCTCGGTCCAGGTGCCATGGTTCGCGAATACAGAATAAGCGCCCGTCATATCAAATACCGATGCATTAAAGCTTCCGATACAAATTGCCGGATAAGGCAGTATCTCGCTTGTAACCCCCATTTTTTTGGCAAGCTCAACAACCGGCATTGGTCCAACTTCTTTCATTACGTGGGCAGTTATCCAGTTTTGCGAATGGGCTAAGGCCTCGCGTAATGTTAATGTGCCCGGTATAGTTTCAGCCTTCCCCGAACGCGGGCACCATTTCTGCCCGTTGCCGTAAGTGATCGTGTCAGGCACATTATCCACCTCCAGACAGGGCGAGAATCCGTTTTCAATGGCCACCGCGTATGTGAAGGGCTTGGCGGTTGATCCCACCTGCCGTGTACCGGTTACCTGGTCGTATTTAACGTGTTCAAAATCGGTGCCGCCAACCCAGGCTTTGATATAGCCGGTTGTTGGGTCCATGCTCATCAGCGCGTTGCGCAGCATCATTTTGGTGTACACAATTGAATCGATAGGTTTCATTACCGTATCGATATTGCCGCGCCAGGTAAAAAGCTCCAGGCTATCCGGCGTATCAAAGTTCTGTTTGATCTCCTCATCCGATTTGCCTTCGATCTGCAACTGCTTATAACGGTCAGATAACATCATGCCCTTGTCCAGCAGCAGCTTAAAATTCTTTATCGTTTTCCACCGGCTTACACCTTTCCATTGTGCGTTGAACTGCGCCTGCAGGGCGGGCATATAGGCCCGCTGCGCTTCCTCGGCATACCGCTGCATGCTGGCATCAATGGTTGTATATATTCTTAAACCGTCGCGGTCGAGGTCGTAAGTTGAACCGTCCGATTTGACGATATTTTGCTCCTTGAATATTTTTTGTATTTGTTGTTTAAGCACTGCCCTGAAATATGGCGCCGGGCCGTCGTTGTGGTTCATTGGGTTAAAATCCAGGTCCAATGGTTTTTTCTCCAATTCCGCCAGCTGCCCGTCGCTTAAAAAACCCTGTTTGGCCATTTTGCTTAATATCAGGTTCCGCCTTCCCAGGGCCCTGTCCGGGTGCCTGATAGGCGAATAGTAAGCCGTGCCCCTGAGCATACCTACTAATAACGCTGCCTGTTCGGGTGAAAGCTTATCCGGCGTTACATTGAAATAAGTATGCGCAGCCGATTTTATCCCATAGGTGTTATACGAGCCAAAGTCGACCGTGTTTAAATACATGGCCACTATCTCCTGTTTGGTATATCGCCGCTCCAGTTGTATGGATATGATCCACTCTTTTAGTTTTTGTGTAAAACGAACGAATGGGTTATGTGCTACCGGCCCCGAAAAAAGGTTTTTTGCCAGCTGCTGGGTTATCGTGCTGGCCCCCTGTTTTCGTCCTATCAAATTATATAGCAGCATACTCGGTATACGCTGAAAATCAATGCCGGAGTGTTTATAAAAGCGGGTGTCCTCGGTAGCGATCAACGCGTTGATCACATTTGGCGAAAGTTGTGCATAAGTTACGCTCGACCGGTTTTGAATGAAATATGTGCCTAAAACGCTATTGTCAGTGGAAAGTATTTCGGTTGCCTGGTTGCTTTTTGGATTTTCGAGGTCGCGCCAGTTCGGAAGCGGCCCAAAAAGCCCCAGGTAAGTAACGATGAGCAGCAGGACAAAAAATGTAAAACAGCCGATAACCGTCTTCCAAATATACCAGTTATATCTTTTTATATCTGCCGGGGCAAGTTTAATGATCATGTTAATAGTTTTTTTGGTAATAGTCAATATAACTATCCAACGTTTTTTTGTCGGCTAATTTATTCAGATTTTCCTGTGTTATGATAAAAAAACTGTATTTATCCTTTGGCACTTTCATAATCTCCGGCATCAGCGGGATTATTTCAGCCGCGTATTTTTTAACGCCGCTAAGCGTTGTGAACCGGCCGACAAAGATAAGCTGATTATCCGGCCCGACCAGCATTAACTGGTGCTTGATACCCTTGCCGGGATAGTTAGCCCGGTTAAATTGCCCTATCCCGAATCGTGATGAAGATACGTTGGTTGCCGTAGTGCCCACGTTTACCACGAAGTAATAGTTTGTACTATCGCGCATTGAAAACATAGCCGACGGTGTTTCAGGTTGTTTAACGGGAAGTTGCGTCGGTTGGGTAGTTGTTGCGACCGTTGACGGCGGCACTATTGTAGCCGGTTTCTTTTCTGCAACCTTCACATCTTGTTTTACAGCCGGATTGTCCGGCACAAGCGGCTTCCTGTACTCGGTTTCCTGCCGGTATTCGGGGGTAAAGGTAAAAGGCACTTTATTCGGGTCGTCATCTGTTAGCACTATGGGCCTTGCCATCAGTTCGGCCATGTTGGTATTGATATAAGCCAGGTGTTGGTTAACCACGGGGATTATCAGCTTATCTTCCGGGAATTTTTTTATGATCTGCTGTAGGCTGTCCCGAAAGGGGATAACGCCTTCATTATGACCGGCCGAAATGGCCTGCAGGTAATAGATCTGTGCCAGGAACTTGTTGTCAGGGTATTGTTTCAGTAAAACCGGTGCGTGGTCAACAACTTCTTTATATTTTTTATGAGTATACAAATCAAACAGGTTATTGTAAGCCACGGTAAACTCTGCGTTTTCGTCTTCCAGTTTCTTCACATAATCCGGGTCCGAAATTATTTTAGCAAAAGGTGTGTTGGGATAGTCCTTTAACAGGATGTTCTTATACCGGTTCGCCTTTATGGAGTCCACATCACCATAAAGGCGATATAAATTATAGTATACTGCCGGCGTATTTGCATGGGCAGGGTACCGGCGCAAAATGGTTTCATAATTATTGGTCGCTTCCTTTTTGTCGCTTAAAACATCGCGATAAAAATTCCCGATGTCCATGTAGGCATTATAAATACGGTCATTTGATTGTGCCAGCATGGCCGTGGTAAGCGGCATATCGTGCAGCAAAGTCTGCCTGTAGTTACCTGCCGGGATAAGGTTTTTGTCCTGCTGTACGCCGCTCACCGGCGCGTCGGGGTCAATATTTTGCGCACTGCTAATTACCTCGTTGGTATTTAAATCGCTGCTTGACCGTTCGCTGCGGCGCCAGTTGTCGGTAAGACTGCGGTTGCCCCACCTCCGTTTAAAATCAATAAAACCCTGGCTAACGGCATTGGTGTTATAAAAATAAAACGAGTTGCCAATGATCATACCGGCCTGCGTATCTGTATTGGTATTATTGGTGTTTGCCACATTCGTTACCGGGTTATTAAAGGCGGCTTGCTGCTGCAATGTCCGGTCGCTTACCATTTTATCGATAATGGCCGTGCGCGTTTTTTCGTCCATGCGGGCCAGGGCCTGCAATGTATCTTCGCGGGTAATGACCAGCAGCCTGTCTGTAAGCACCTGCAGGTTTGTGCTCAGTTTTTGAATAGAACGGTAACCCGGGTAGTTGGGCGACAAGGTGGTTAATGTGCTATCATAATACTTTTTAGCCGTTACATAATCATTTTTGTTTTTAAAACTGATCTCGGCAAGCCGCAGGTAGGCCAGTCCTTTTTGCGTTTGATTTTTTAAGCTGTAGCGGATGGATAAGTTATAATTTTTGATGGCACTATTAATATTCTTATCAGCTATTTGCAATTCGGCGACCTGGTAGTATACCTGGTCCTTAAATTCCTTGTTGTTCGGGTCTTTCAATAAGCCCAGCAGCCTGTCTACCCGGCTTATTTTAACGCCATTTTGTTTGTCCTCGATCCGGATTCGGTTTAAGCTGGCGTTAAAAGCCATTTCAAACGAAGCATTGCTTTTGGCAATACGGTTATAGTTAACTATGGCATCGGCTGGTCTTTGGTTCAGTTCCTGTAGTTGCGCTAAAATAAACGTCCAGCGCAGTTCCTGCTTTTTGTTGTGACTATAGTGTACAGCCTGCCTGGCCATTTCTTCGCCGTCGGCATAATCCCGGGTGTTGATGTCATATTGCAATTTGGCGGCATAAACATCAACCGGGTTTCTTTTTTTGACGTTGATGTTTTTAAGGGCGGAGTCCAGCGCGACCTTTGCCTCCGGCACCTGGCCGAGGTACATCAGCGAGCGTGCTTTCCAGGCCAAAGCTTCCTGTTTCAGATCGGCCTGTTTTGGAAATGACCGGATCACATAACTAAAGTATTCCGACGCGTTAAAATAATTCCCCCCCAGGTAGCTTGCCTTTCCTAAAACAAGGTAGGCATCGCCCAGGTAATGGCTTTGTTCTTTAAATGTAATGATCGTATTGGCTTTGGCCGTCGCCGCCTCAAGGTCTTTATCGGTTGTTGCGCTTTGCGCGATAGTGTCCTGGTAAACGCTCAATATCTCGTTGTAATTGTCGACATATGCCAGCGCGTAGCTCTCCTGCTTTAGCCGCAGCAGCTCGTTGGCATTAAATAAGATATTATAATGTGCGGTAAGGTTTTGAAGTGTACGGTTAAACCCGCTTTGTTTTTCAAGCGAGCAACCCGCTATGACAGTCGTCAAAGCAAGCAGCATAAATTTTAATGGTTTTAATACGGAAAATGTGGAAACTCGACTCAATTTGACCCCGCGTTATAAAGCCCCTAATTTACTAACAATAATGCAATAGGATTTAATAAATTTGCCCATGGCCAATGAAGAACCAAACGACGATTACAATAAACGTAAAGAGAGCAGTACTATTGCCAAATTTAGTGGTATTGCTTTTCAAATGATTGCTATAATAGGTATTTTTTCGTTTGCCGGATATAAGATCGATCAGGCGGCCAATCACCAGGTGAAATGGGTTACTGCAACCCTCTCCTTAATAGGTGTTTTTATATCTTTGTACGTTGTAATTAAATCGATCAAAAGCTGATCGCAGTTCGCTAATCAGTACTGACACATCTTAAAACACGAAAATGAAAATTTACCAGGCTATCTTATTTTTTATATGGTTTACATTTATAATAGCTATCCCACCCTATGCACTAAAACATTACGGGCACGGCGATCTGATAACTCCTGAATTCTGGCTCATCTTCTTTTTCCTGTCGGGCCTTACACTTTTGGTGGTGGCCTCAATATTAATCATCCGGCAAATGTACCCTACCATGTTCTCGGAGGCGTTTATGGGCGCAACGGTTGTTAAAATACTTTCGTGCCTCATTTTTGTGCTTGTTTTTTTGACAAAAAACAAGGTTGACAAGTACGTTTTTCTTGGCGATTTTTTTTACATATATTTCTTAAATACCGTCTTTGAAGTTTATATTTTGTTGCGTACCTTGCGGCACAAAATTTTAAGGTAGAAAACTTCATTTAAATGAATAACGGCTCGATTTTGAAATCAAAAATTTTTAACCTAACACTCATTTGTGCCTTTTTTTTAGCAATGGGGGCATTTCCATTGAATGGTTTTTCGCAAGAATCGAAGTCTGAGGCCGGTGAAAAAAAGTTTGACCCGAAGGAAACGATAATGGAACATATTGCCGATAAGCACGAATGGCATATGTTTGGAAAATCATATATTCCGCTACCCGTAATATTATATACCGACAAAGGCATTGAAAACTTTTCGTCGGCTAATCTTCAGCCCGCAGGCCATGTTTATACCGGCAAGTATTATAATTATATGCTTGTTAATAATAAGATCAAAGTGGTTGACGGAAGCGGAAACATTGATAAGGCAGCTAATAAAAAGGTTTGGGATTTTTCAATTACCCAAAACGTTGCCAGCATGTGGATGACCGGCCTGCTGTTACTCATTGTATTTTTAAGCATTTCGTCAAAATACAAAAAACGTGTTGGTAAAGCGCCAAAAGGTTTGCAGTCTTTCCTTGAGCCTTTGATATTGTTTATAAGGGACGATGTTGCATTGCCAAACATTGGTATAAAATACGCCGCTTACATGCCACTGCTGTTAACTATTTTCTTTTTTATCCTGATCAATAACATTTTCGGGATGATCCCATTTTTTCCGGGTGGTTATAACCTTACAGGCAACATAGCGGTTACTTTAACTTTAGCGGTTATTATATTGATCGTTGTAAACTTTAAGGCGAATAAGTATTACTGGAAACACATTTTTGTTCCCAACCCATGGTGGTTATTTCCTATCATGATCCCGGTGGAAGTAGTTTCAATTTTTTCAAAGCCCATTGCATTAATGATCCGTTTGTTTGCGAACATCACCGCCGGCCACATTATTGTATTGAGCCTTGTTTCCCTGATCTTTATATTTAACAGTTTGTGGATCTCGCCGGTATCTGTTGTATTTGTGGTATTTATCGATGCCATTGAGGTACTGGTTGCATTTCTGCAGGCTTATATTTTTACGATGCTTGCTTCGCTGTTCATAGGTATGGCCATTGAAGAGCATCACCATGAAGTGATTTAAAATTAATTATCTATATATATACACTTTAAATTAACAAACAATGACAGGAGGATATGGTCCTATCGGTGCAGGTTTAGCTGCTATTGGTGCTGGTATCGGCATCGGACAGATTGGTGGAAAAGCTGTTGAAGCTATTGCACGCCAGCCTGAAGCTATTTCTAAAATTCAAACTAACATGATCATCGCTGCAGCCCTTGTTGAAGGTGTTGCATTGTTTGCCGTGGTAGTTGCTTTGCTCTAATTACAGGGCAAAAAGAGAAAAAACAGCCCGGCGCGGTTGGCACCGGGCTTGTTTTTAAATTGATCGTTAAAACTATTAAATAAATAAAATGGAATTAGTTACCCCCGAAGTAGGGTTAATTTTTTGGACAGCCCTGTCGTTTTTCATCCTGTTGTTCATTTTGGGAAAGTATGCATGGAAGCCTATTTTGGCAGCTGTTGCCGAAAGGGAGAATTCTATTGAATCAGCCTTGTCAAAAGCTGAGGCGGTAAAGGAAGAAATGGCCCGCTTAACCAGCGAGAATGAAGCTTTATTGAAACAAGCCCGTGCCGAGCGCGATGCTATTTTATCAGAAGCGACAAAGGTAAAAAACCAGATCATCAGCGATGCCAAGGATGCGGCGCATAAAGAAGGCGCACGCCAGATCGAGCTTGCCCGCCAGGAGATCAACAACCAAAAGGCGATAGCTATGGCCGATGTTAAAAACCAGGTTGCAGCGCTTTCCCTTGAAATTGCCGAAAAAGTATTGCGCAAGCAATTCGAAGACAGCAAGAAACAGGACGAGTTGGTTAGGGATCTATTAAAAGACGTGAAACTAAGTTAGATACGAGATATGAGATGTGAGATTTGAGACATGAAAAAATGTCTTGAAGTTAATCTCACATCTCATATCTCACATCTCACATCTAAATAAAAAAATGTCAGAATTAACAGTAGCAGCCAGGTACGCCAAATCATTGATCGATCTAGCCGAAGAAAATAAAAAGGTAGATGCGCTCAAAAAGGATATGGAGCTTTTCCATCGAACCTTAAAGGCAAATCCTGAATTAAAGGCGGTTTTAGCCAACCCTATTGTATCACACTCAAAAAAGATAAATATAGTGGACGAGGTTTTTGCCGGTAAAATGGACAAAACCAGCACCGCTTTCTTTAAGCTGATGATCAGTAAGGGCCGCGGCGAAGTATTATATGCTACCTCGCAGGAGTATGTGAACATGTACGATCTGAAAAACAATATCGTGCATGCCACAGTGATTTCGGCTACCGAGTTATCAGATGCCAATAAAAAGAAGATCATTGCGGAGATAGAGGCATCAACAGGCGGCACCGTAAAGCTGGATGCCAAAGTAGATCCGGCGCTTATTGGCGGGTTTGTTTTAACCGTAGGCGACAGGCAGGTTGATACCAGCATAGCCAGCGATCTGAGAAAATTAAAAAAGGACTTTGCCCAAAGGGTAATTGCAGTATAAAAACTCTAAATAAAAATTAAAAAATGGTAGAGGTAAGACCAGACGAAGTATCAGCAATTTTGCGTCAGCAATTAGCAGGCTTTAAGTCAGAATCTGAATTAGAAGAAGTGGGAACCGTACTCCAGGTAGGCGACGGTATCGCACGTGTTTATGGTTTAACAAAAGTACAATCAGGCGAGCTGGTTGAGTTTGGTACCGGTTTACAGGGTATCGTACTTAACCTGGAAGAAGACAACGTGGGTGTTGTATTGCTTGGTAAATCTGATGATATAAAAGAAGGTGATACCGTAAAACGTACCAACCGGATCGCCTCTATCAACGTAGGCGAGGGCATGCTAGGCCGCGTTGTTGATACTTTAGGTAACCCAATTGATGGTAAAGGCCCGATAAAAGGTAAAACTTACGAAATGCCATTGGAGCGTAAAGCGCCGGGCGTTATCTACCGTCAGCCGGTTACAGAGCCATTGCAAACCGGTATCAAAGCGATCGACGCGATGATTCCTATCGGCCGCGGCCAGCGTGAGCTGGTTATCGGTGACCGCCAGACCGGTAAAACAGCGGTTTGTATCGATACCATTATCAATCAAAAAGAATTTTATGAAGCCGGCAAACCGGTAATATGTATCTATGTAGCCTGCGGTCAAAAAGCATCTACAGTGGCAAACATTGTACGCACGCTTGAAGAAAACGGCGCTATGCCTTTCTCTATCGTAGTTGCAGCCAGCGCGGCCGACTCTGCTACCATGCAGTTTTTCGCGCCGTTCGCGGGTGCTGCTATTGGCGAGTACTTCCGTGATACCGGACGCCCTGCATTGATCATTTATGATGATCTGTCAAAACAGGCTGTTGCTTACCGCGAGGTATCGTTATTGCTTCGTCGTCCACCGGGCCGTGAGGCTTACCCGGGCGACGTGTTTTACCTGCACAGCCGTTTGTTAGAGCGTGCGGCTAAGATCAGCCAAAACGATGACATCGCACGGGCGATGAACGATTTGCCGGAATCAATTAAAGATATCGTAAAAGGCGGCGGCTCGTTAACCGCGTTGCCGATCATCGAAACACAAGCCGGTGACGTATCGGCTTATATCCCAACCAACGTAATTTCAATTACCGACGGGCAGATATTCCTTGAGTCGAACTTGTTTAACGCGGGTGTACGCCCGGCCATTAACGTAGGTATTTCGGTATCGCGTGTGGGTGGTAACGCGCAGATCAAGTCGATGAAGAAAGTTGCCGGTACGCTGAAGCTTGACCAGGCGCAATACCGTGAGCTTGAAGCATTCTCGAAATTCGGATCAGACCTTGACGCCTCTACCAAAACCGTGCTGGACAAAGGCGCGCGTAACGTGGAGATATTAAAGCAGGGACAATACTCACCGGTAACGGTTGAAAAACAAGTTGCTATTATTTACCTGGGTACCAAAAACCTGATGCGTAATGTACCGGTAAACAAAATACGGGAATTCGAAAGCGAATTCACCAGCCAGCTGGAAGCACGTCATCCTGAAGTTTTAACTGCCCTTAAAGCAGGTAAATTTGATGACCAGATAACCGGCGTACTGGAAACCGTAGCAAAAGAAATGACAGGGAAATATTAATTAGATGTGAGATATGAGTATTGAGATAATTTACTCACATTTCATAGAGATAAAAAAACAACGAGAATGGGGTATTGAGTAATGAGCTGAAGTCTCAAATCTCAAATCTCAAATCTCAAATCTCAAAAAATGGCTAATTTAAAAGAAGTAAGAAACAGGATAAAGTCGGTCACTTCGACGCAGCAGATCACCAAGGCCATGAAAATGGTTTCGGCGGCTAAGCTGAAGCGGGCTACCAATGCTATAGTTCAACTACGTCCGTATGCTAATAAGCTGAAGGAGCTGCTGGCTAATTTATCAGCAAGTTTGGAAGACGGCTCATCGCCGTTTTTGGTGGAGCGCGAGCCCAATAAGGTATTGGTGATCGTTGTTTCGTCGAACCGTGGTTTGGCAGGCGCCTTTAATGCCAACGTGATCAAAACAGCCAATAACCTGATCGCTGAAAAATATAGCGACCAATTACGGGCCGGGAATGTTTCTGTAGTAGCTATCGGTAAAAAAAGCCAGGAATATTACCAGCGCCGCAAGTACAATGTGATCGGCAACAATAACGACCTGTACCTGGACCTGAATTTTGAAAACGCTTCAAAAATTACCGATGCTATTATGCAAGGTTTCCTTAACGGGGACTACGATCGTGTTGAGCTGGTGTACAACCAGTTTAAAAACGCGGCCATGCAAATATTGACTGCAGAGCAACTAATACCTGTTCCGAAACCTGAAGTAAAAAAGGAAAAAGATATAAAGACCACCCAGGTTGACTATATACTTGAACCCTCACAGGAAGAGATCGTAGAACAGTTAATACCAAAGAATATTAAGATCCAGTTATATAAAGCCGTTTTGGATTCAAACGCATCCGAGCATGGCGCACGTATGACGGCTATGGATAAAGCAACCGATAACGCCGGAGAATTGCTGAAAGCTCTTAAGCTTTCGTACAACCAGGCACGCCAGGCAGCCATTACCACCGAGCTTACCGAAATTGTAAGCGGCGCGGCGGCATTGTCGGCACAATAAGAATTAGTAGTTTTAATATTGAAAGGCTTCCCGGTTTGGGAAGCCTTTTTTTGTCTGAACCGTTGATTAGTTTGATCAGTTGAGGCCGCTGATTTAGTAATCGACGTAATCGTCAAATCACGCTGACCAACGGTTCAGACATTAAACAAACCTCCCACTCCTTTGTTATTCCAACATGACAAAGCCAGCAAACTCAAAAGATAAGCCTTCGCCTGCTGATACTCCAACCCACAGGCCAAACGACAACGGCAACAAAAGCAAGGTTAGGAAAACCGACCGGGAATATGACGCGGACAAGCCCCACGGCGGCGACATCGCCGGCAGGCACGAAACGGAAGAGCAACCGGTACAGCCGGTGAGAGATGCGCCAGTGAAATAAGCTCAATGACAAGGTGTTTTTTTGCTCATCCCCGGCTGATGCCTGCGGAATTAAATTGCAGATCATACAGCTTCCGGTAATACCCGTTTTCGATACGCAGCAGTTGCTGATGGGTGCCGCTTTCTTTTATTTCCCCATGGTCAAGCACGATGATTTTATCGGCGTTTTGAATAGTGGATAGGCGGTGAGCAATAACGATAGCTGTACGGCCCTGCATTAGCTTGCTGATGGCATTCTGGATAAGTATCTCGGTCTCAGTGTCAACAGATGACGTCGCTTCATCCAGCACGAGGATAGCAGGATTGTAGACGAGGGCGCGTATAAACGAGATCAGCTGTGCCTGTCCCGCCGAAAGGGTGGCGCCCCGTTCCATTACATTGTAATCATAACCGCCCGGCAAACGTTCAATAAATTCATGTGCCCCCACATCCTTCGCCGCAGCGATAATTTGTTCGCGGGTAATGGAATCATTATTTAAGCCGATATTGTTGGCAATGGTATCGGTGAATAAAAAAACGTCCTGTATGACGGTCGCGATACGTGACCGGAGAAAGTTAACATCGTAATCCCGGATATCTTCTCCGTCGATCTCAACGCTTCCTTTGCCAATTTCATAAAAGCGGTTCAGGATGTTTATGGTGGACGACTTGCCCGCGCCTGTAGCGCCAACCAGGGCAAGCGTTTTACCGGGCTTCACGTGGAAGCTGATATCCTTTAATACCCAGTTTTCATCGTTATAAGCAAACCAAACGTTTTTAAACTCTATCTCGCCCGATAGTTTTTCCGGTTTTAATTTGCCGGTATTAATGGCTACTTCATCCGTATCCAAAACTTTAAATATCCGGTCGGCGCCCACCATACCCATTTGCAGGGTGTTGAACTTATCGGCAAGCTGCCGTATTGGTCTGAACAGGATGTTAAGGTACAGGATAAACTCCAAAATAACACCCGGGCTGATTGTGCCCTTCGCTGAAATACTTCCCAGTTGTTGATCGGTAAGTATCCGTTTACAGCCGTACCAAACCAGCAATGCTATACAACACGCAAATAGTATCTCAACCACCGGGAAAAAGATTGAATAATACCAGTTCGACCGGATATGGGCATCGCGGTGTTTTTTGTTTACCGCTTTAAATTTGCGCAACTCCTGGTCCTCGCGGGCAAAAAGCTGTATGATACTGATGCCTGAAATGTGCTCAGCCAAAAAGGTGTTTAAATGAGCAACCTGCGTACGCACCTCCTGGAAGGATGATTTGATCGCCTCTTTGAATACATACGTAGATAAAAACAGGAAAGGCATCGGTGTGAGTGTGATCAGCGCCAGCTTCCAGTCTTTAACGAGCATATAAGCGATCACCACAATTACGAGCAGCATATCGCCCATGATGGAGATCAAACCTTCCGAAAAAATATCGGCGATGGTTTCAAGGTCCGATACCGTCCGGGTGATGAGCATGCCGATGGGCGTACGGTCGAAATATTTAAGGCGCAGGCTGGTGATATGGTTGAAAATGTCAATGCGCAGGTCGCGGATAACGGATTGGCCCAGCGAGTTGGTCATATAAGTTTGATAGTACTGCGCCCCGGTTTGGACGGCAAGCATTCCCACCATCAGCTCAACCATAAAAACGAGGCCGCCGTAATTGTCCTTCAGGATATAATCGTCCAGCGTTTTTTGCATCAGGATGGGCTGCACCAATGCCGATGCCGCCAAAAATATAGTCAGAAATGCCGAGATGACAAACGTTACGTTATAAGGTTTAACGTAATGCATCACCCGCATCAGCAGTTTCCAATCAAGCGCTTTTCCTGTAACTTCAGACATTTTATTTACGAATTACGAATTACGGTTTTTTAATTTAACGTTTTAAATCTGAAATCGTAATTCTTAAATCTAAAATTAATACTTCACTTCCGCCAAATACAACCCGCAGGCCGGTACCGATGTTCCGGCTTTGCTGCGGTTTTTGCTTTCAATGATGGCCCTTACATCTTCGGGCTTAATTTCCTGTTTCCCGACCATGATCAGGGTTCCGACAATGGCCCGCACCATATTGCGCAAAAAGCGATCGGCCGAGATATGGAAAACTATTCCGCTATCCCCGGTAACCCATTCTGCCCTTGTTATTTTACAGATGTTGGTTTTAACCTGGGTGTTTGATTTGCTGAAGCAGCTGAAATCAGTATGTTCCATAATAACTGCGGCTGCCTTGTTCATCAGTTCAATATCAAGCCGGTCGCGCAATTCCCACGAATAGCCGGTTTTGAACGGATCTTTATTAAAATGGATATGATATTCATACGACCTCAGCGTAGCATCAAACCTCGCATGGGCATTTTCAGCAACGGGGAATACTTTTTTAATGGCGATGTCCTTTGGGAGAATGGCATTAACGCTTTTAACAATATTCTCACTTCGCTCTATGGTCCATGGACGATCTATGGACTTCTCTGCATCAAAATGCGCGAAAAACTCCCGGGCATGCACACCTGTATCCGTGCGGCCACAGCCTGTGGTTTCAATGGGCTCGCGCAAAACAACCGACAGGCTCTTATTTAAAATCTCCTGAACGCTCGTGGCATTCGGCTGAATTTGCCAGCCATGGTAATTAGTTCCGTCGTATGAAAGTTCAATAAAGTAGCGTTGCTTTGCGGTCACAAGGGCAAAGGTAGTTGTTTTAGGGTGGGAATGTTGAAAGGTTTTAATGTTGAAAGGTTGCCAGTTGTGTGCAAGCAATATTCCAACCTTAAAACTTTACAACAAACGATCAACTAATATACTCCTGGTATATTGTCTCAAACAAGATCTTATTTTCAACGGCAATGTCAATAGGCTGATCGAGGAACCTATGGTTGTATCCTGTGGCTTTAGCGAGGTTTTTTAAAACTTTGTAATAGATAATTTCGATGCCCTCAATTTGCTGTAGGTAAAAAAGAATAAAAACGTCGCGCTCAAGCGGAGTTTTGCCCGATTTGATAACGGAGAGATAAGCCTCCAATGTCATAGCCTTTAAGCCAAGCGTATTTGTTTTTGATGGCTTTTCTTTGATGGCCGTGTATATTTCGTCCATCTGCATGATCTGGTCTTCCGTGTCATCAATGCCTTCCTGCAACGCCATTTTTAACACATTTAATTTGGCAATATCCTTCACTTCTTTAAAGAAATCAAGCAAGTGGTGTTTGCCCAAATAAATATAGTTTAAATGCTCAAGGAAGGTCTTCTTTAGCAGGAAGTCATCTATCTGCACATCTTTCGGTTGTAAAGAAGCTAATGCATCGCTCATAGCCAATTGTTTTAGGGGGTTAAAAACGGATTAAAAGTACAAAATATTAGTCATTCATCTCCAAATTATTTGTGACGAAAATTCAAACAAACTATAGCTGAAACAATTATATCTTTGCTGTTAACAATAAAAAAAATATGCTGCAACGTATACAAAGTATTTATCTTTTACTGGCCGCTCTTGCGTTATACGCCTTATTCTTATTCCCTTTTGCACATAACGTGTATGTTGACGGCAAACCGTCGACCATTATGGTAACGGGTGTTTACGAGGATGTAAACGGCGTGCGTACACATACGCAGTTTTTTGTAGCACTTACGGCGGCGACGGTGATCGTTGGCCTGGTGCCATTGGCTATTATATTCTTTTACAACAACCGCAAACGGCAAATCGCGTTATGCTATGGCGCCATACTGGTTATTATAGGCTATAGTTTCTGGGTATCGCAAACCGTTAAGGCGGTTATGGGCAGCATTCAACTAGATACGCATAACTGGGGCATTGGGCTGTTCCTCACAACAATCAGCCTGTTATTTATTGTCTTCGCCTTTAAGGCGATCCAACGGGACGAAAAATTGGTGAAGTCGGCGGACAGGCTGAGGTAAGTTAGTTGAGTTGGAATAATTTGATTAGGTTGGATTGAGTTGATTAAATCAAACCAATCAACCACTATCCTAACAACCTCCCTCAATTAATTAAATCTTCCAAATTTCTCAATCTTCCGGTAAGGCTGGCTGAAAAAATCGCCGACAATCTGGTTAAACTGCTCCTTTTTGTAAATAGGTGTTGAGTGGCCCGAATTCGGAATTATCCATAGATAAGAATTCGGAATGGACTGCGCTATCAACATTGTATGCTGCGGTAATAACGCGTCATGGTCGCCGCCGATCACCAAGGTGGGGCAGGTGATGGTATGCAGCTGCTCAACAGTTATATGTGGCTCGTACGACAAAAGATGAAGCAGCTTGAGCTGATTTTTTATTTCGGGCGTGGGCACTTTCATTTTTTTGATGGAGTCGCGGGTCGTTTTATTCATATTCATCGCCCAGTTATATATAAACGGATCAACGGCAGTACTGTCGGGCCACAAATTGGCACCCGTTACCGCCAGTTTTTTAACCTTATCGGGATGGCGGATGGCCAGCAATAATCCGTTTATGCCACCATCGCTCCAGCCAATAACGTAGCACGATTTTAAATTAAGCTTATCCAGCAGGGCGTTTAGATCGTCTGTCATCATCTCATAACTTAATGAATCGGCATGATCAATTGATTTCCCTTGCGCCCGGCTATCCGCAAGAATTACGTGATAATTTTTGGCAAAATAGGGTATCTGGTACAAAAAATTGTTAATAGAGCCGCCATTGCCATGGATGATCAGCAGCGGTTCTCCTTTGCCGTATTGTTCGTAATACATTTTAAAACCGCGAATGTCGGCATACTTGCCAACGGCAGCGTTACGGCCGTATAGAGTGGTGTCAAAGGGAGATTTGCCCTGCTGAGCCATGCTTGCGCCGGTGAACAGTACGAACGCAAACAGAAAGGAGAGCTTTAATTTCATGACGGGTTTTTGTTGAGATTTAAAAAGGTGGATATCGTTTTAGCGGTTTTTGTCTTGAGCCCCTGATGTTAATCAATTCGATATGTTTATTTACGGGCTTTATACGATAGGTTAACATCGTAAGTCTGTTTATTGGGCCGTGATAAACGTTTTTCTTTTTACTGGTTTTTTGTAAGATTTCAGGATGCTGAATAAGTATTTCAAAAAACCTATCTGTTTCTTCGATAAAGTTTATTATTTCTTTTTCTGACCAATTTTCCTGCAGGTAATCTATGATCTTGTCAAAACCTTTTGCAGCTTGTTTTGTCCAGATTATTTTGAACGCCATTTCTGATATTTTGCCATTACTTCTTCGTGGGATAGGGTGTCACCCCTGTCAGCCTCGGCTAAGCCTTTTTCGATCCCGGCCCTTTCATCTTCACTTATTTGGTCCCACCAATCCTTTTGCTGCTCATTTTTTAAAGCAATAAACTGTTCAATTACCGATGGCTCGTCAACTTCAGTTAACCACTTTATCAAATTCAATTTTTCGACCTGAATGTCCATAGTAAAGTATCTTTAGTCAAATTTAAGAAATAAAAATAGTTCTTCAATAATCTCCTAAATTCATATACTGGGAAGCCTATTGCATAGGCTAAATGCTATATCGATAATAAGCATTGGCGTTATTTGAATTGCAAATAAAAATCCTTACCTTTGCGCCCGATTTGGCGATGTTGCCAAATTCGTTATTTTAATTCATGAACCCATTTATTGAACTGGGAATCCGTCATGATATTGTTAATGCCATCTCTGAGTTAGGATTTGAAAATCCTACGCCAATCCAGGAACAGTCAATTCCGGTATTGTTAACAGGCAGCAACGATTTTGTCGGATTAGCCCAAACCGGGACCGGTAAAACTGCTGCCTTTGGACTGCCATTATTAGAACTACTGGATTTCGAAGAAAATTATCCGCAGGCGCTTATATTGTGCCCAACACGCGAACTTTGTTTACAGATCACCAACGACATTAAGAACTATGCCAAAAAGATGGGCAACGTTCAGGTTGTTGCCGTTTATGGCGGCGCCAGCATTTCTGACCAGTTGCGCCAGATCAGGCGTGGTGTACAGATTGTTGTGGCCACCCCGGGCCGTATGCTTGATATTATCAACCGCAAAGCGATCGATTTTAGCAAGGTGAAATTTGTAGTATTGGACGAGGCCGATGAGATGCTCAACATGGGCTTCCAGGAAGACATTGACAGTATCTTATCCACCACACCCGAAGAGAAGAAAACATGGCTGTTCTCGGCCACTATGCCTGCCGAAGTTCGCCGGATCGCGAAGAAATACATGAAGGATCCGTTTGAGCTTACCATGGGCGAAAAAAACACAGGTAACGCTAACATTGAGCACGAATATTATATTGTACGTGCCCGCGACAAATACGCAGCTTTTAAACGCATCGTAGATTTTAATCCTGATATTTTTGGTATCGTTTTTTGCCGTACCAAAATTGAAACCCAGGATATAGCCGAAGCTCTGATAAAAGACGGCTACAATGCCGACTCGCTGCACGGCGATCTTTCGCAGCAGCAGCGCGATAAAGTAATGAAGCGTTACCGCGAACGTAACCTGCAGCTATTGATAGCTACTGACGTTGCCGCACGTGGTATCGACGTGAATGACGTTACCCACGTTATCAACTATTCATTACCGGATGAGATCGAAAATTACACCCACCGCAGCGGACGTACTGCCCGTGCCGGTAAAACCGGTGTGTCAATTTCGATCATTAACGCAAAAGAACTTGGTAAAATACGCCAGATAGAACGCGGCTTAGGCAAGCGTTTTGTTAAAATGGAGATACCTACCGGTTTTGATGTTTGCGAAAAGCAATTGTTCTCGATTGTGCATAAAGTGCATAACGTAGAAGTTAATGAACAACAAATAGAGCAATACATTCCACGCATAATGGAAGAGTTTAAGGATATGAGCAAGGAGGAGTTTATCAAACGCTTTGCATCCATTGAATTTAACCGCTTCCTGGATTATTATAAAAATGCACCCGATCTGAACGCGCCAATTGAAGAAGGCCGTCGTTCGGAAAGGTCGGACGACCGTTCATTTGATCGCGGCGGCAGTGGTGGTAAATCAGAATACACCCGCCTGTTTATAAACCTTGGGTCGGTTGATGAATTTAACCGCGGCGATTTGCTGGGTTATATCTGCAACCAAACCAAAATAAGCGGACGTACCGTTGGAAAGATCGATGTTAAAGGCGTGTTCTCATTTTTTGAAGTACAGCACAGCGACGTTGATAAAGTAACAGCGGCATTTAAAGATGCAGATTTTAAAGGCAGGCCGGTTCGTATAGAGCTTGCGGGCGAAGGTACCAGCGATAACCGCGGCAGCGGCGGTGGCGGCCCACGTCGTGAAGGCGGTTACAATCGCGAAAGAAGCGGTGGTGGCGAAAGACGCGAAGGCGGCTACAACCGCGACAGGAACGGTTCGTCAGGCGGTTTCCGTGATTTTTCAGGCAAACGCCGTGAAGATCGCCCGGAACGACGCAGAAGGTTCTAAGTGTTTAATATTTTCAGTTTAGTTTTAGTTTAGTTTGCAAACCCCTTCCCTCAGGTTGGGGTTTTTGCATTTTGAACCATTAAATAGGCTCTACGCACTCCGCGTCTAAACTAATGACAACTGACCAATGACTAACTACCGGCTGTATTCAACTGCTACTGAGTCGGGCCCCAGCAGTTTCAGGTAATGGTCGTCGAGCTTTTGAACCACAAAGCTGCTATAAGGTTGATTGCCCTGGAAAGAAGTGAAGATCGTATCGCCGCGTACGAAATAATCTTCGGCGAAAGCTTCATCATCCATGATAAATCCTTTATCAGTGATATTTAGCCTTGTTGAGCCGTCCTTGGATCGCCAGCTTCCTTTCAGCCTGGTTTTTATTGGGTTTGAACAGGCAGCCGCAAGTAGTATTAAACCGCACGCGATGCAGACGTATATGAATGCTGCTTTTTTCATGGTTCTGTAAAAATAAAACACCCGCATGTCGCGGGTGTTTTATTTTAATTAATCTTCTTTTTCCATTTTCATCTTACTGGCATCCATCAGCTGGGATTTTTTCAGATATACCCTGTGGCCCGTTTTATTCACATAAAAATACTTGGAGTCTGTATTAATATAAACGGTTTCGCCGTGCGGGCCGCATTTTCCTTCATACTTTTTGTCAGCAACGGTTGCGGCGCCTTTTGCAGCGATCTCAGCTGTTTTGTGGCCTACAGTTTTAGCTGCGTCTTCTGTTTTTTCGCCTACTGTTTTAGCAGTTGTGGTTGTTGCATGTCCAACCTTTTTGGCGGTTCTGCTCATTTTATGGCCGATAGTGGTATCTTTTGCCATAGGTTTTGCCTGGCTTTGCGCAAAGGTGAGAACACCCGCAGCCACAAGGGCAAGTTTTACAAAATTTTTCATAAGTCTTTAATTATTTAAGTTGTAAACCTATTAACTCAATTGATCGGCCAATTGTTTCATTTTTGTTACAGAGGATACTTTCCGGTATAATATATCATAAACGGCGTCGCATATCGGCATAAACACCTTATACTGCTTGTTTACCTGGTGCAGGCAGTTTACGGCATAATACCCTTCGGCAATCATATTCATCTCTAATTGGGCCGAGGTAACAGTGTACCCCTTGCCTATCATATTACCAAATGTACGGTTACGGCTGAATTGCGAATAGGCTGTAACCAGCAGGTCGCCCAGGTAGGCCGATTCCTTAATGTCGCGGTCAATAGGGTGTACAGCGGCAACAAAACGCTCCAGTTCGCGGATAGCGTTTGATATTAAAACCGCCTGGAAGTTATCGCCATAACCTACACCATGGCAAATGCCGCTGGCAATGGCGTAGATGTTTTTTAAGACGGCGCCATACTCGGTGCCATAAATATCGTCGGATATGATCGTCTTGATATAGCGCGTGCTGATAAGGCCGGCAAATTCGGCAGCCAGTTCGGTATCGCGTGAAGCTATGGTCAGGTAAGATAGTTTTTCGAGTGCCACTTCTTCGGCATGGCATGGGCCGCTAATCACCACAATATTCTCAAACGGCATATTATAATGCTGGTTCATAAACTCGCCGATGATCTGGTTTTCATCGGGTACGATGCCTTTTATAGCCGATACGATCTTTTTGCCGGCGAGGTCATCTGCAGTTATGCCAGCCAGGGCCTCCTTTAAAAAAGCAGCGGGAACATTTAAAATAATAAAATCCGCCTGCTTAATAATTGCTTTCAGGTCCGTTGAAATATGTTGCGCCGGAACATCAATTTCAACCGAGCTTAGATAATTGGGGTTATGCCTGAATTTGTGGATATGCTCAACAGAGCTGGCGCAGCGCATCCACCAAAAAATTTCTTTTTCGGTGGTGTTGTCGGCGAGCATTTTAATATTGGCAGTAGCCCAGCTCCCGCCGCCTATCACGGCGATTTTTGTAGGTTGTATATGCATTAACAAAATAAAAATGTCCCGCCAGGTTTAATTGACGGGACAAATTTAGTTAAAATATTGTCATTGGTCATTGCATCTTTGCTTTAACCTTTTAGCTTTGCATTACTTCCCGTCCCCGACAAACAGTTTGCTCTTATCAACCTTTTCAACCGCCATGTTATCGTTCAATAGCTTTGAGATAGTGGCAAACGGAGCCGAAACAACTTCATCGCCGGCTTTTAAACCCGATAGGATCTGGATATAGGTATCATCCTGGATGCCTGTTGTTACCATCACCTGCTTTACTTTACCCGCCCTGTACACAAACACATATTCCTTTATGGGTGCAGCAATTTGGGGCTTCGCATCATCCTGGGTTTGGTTGTTGTTATTATTGCCATTGTTGCCGTTTCCGTTAACAGGCCCCTTTTTTTGTTCGCGGGTAGTTACTGATTGAATAGGTACCGCTAACGCTTTGGCATGATTGGTATTGATATCCACCGTAGCTGTAAGACCCGGACGGAATGGCGAAGGATTTTCAGCAGTTTTTACAAGCAGGTTTTTATACGAATCCGGGCTTATCCTAACTTTTACGGTAAAGTTGGTCACCTGGTCGGCATTGGTGCCTACCACGTTGGCCGAGCTGCCTATCTCGGTTACCACACCGGTAAAGTTTTTACCTAAAAATGCGTCTACCTGTATTTTTGACGAATCGCCAAGCTTTATCCGGTTTATATCGTTTTCGTTCACATCAACATTTACGTCCAACTGGTTCAGGTCCGAAATGGTCATGATCTCGGTACCGGCAAACTGCTGGGTACCCAGTACGCGCTCGCCTTTTTGAATGGATAATTTTGAAACAACACCGTCAACCGGGGCGTAAATAGTTGTTTTGGCCAGGTTATCATGGGCTTCTTTAACCGATGCCGATGATTGTGCCAATCCATAAGTAGAGCCGATCACATTCTGCTTTGCGGCCTCAAGAGTGGCTTTTGCTCCCTCATAGCTGGCCCGTGCCGCTTCAAATTCGGCGGTAGTAAGCACTTTATTGTCATAGAGCGCCTTGTCGCGTTTGTAAATGGATGACTGATTGTCAAAAGTGGCTTGCGCCTGTTTTAACATTTGCTGCGAATTACCAACGCTGGCCTTTTGGGTATTATAGGATGCTACTGAGCGGTCGTACCCGGATTTTAAAATGTCCGGCCGTATTTTACACAGCAGTTGACCCTTTTTAACCACGTCGCCCTCTTTGATGGGCAGTTCAACCACCTCACCCGAAACCTCGGGGCTTATTTTTACTTCAACATGCGGTTTTATTTTCCCGCTGGCGGATACGGATTCATTAATGGTCCGCACGGTCGCTTTCTCAGTTGCTACCTGCGTTAGCTGAGGTTTGCCGATGAGGCCGGTAGCTTTAGCTATGATGATCAGTAAGATCAGTGCGCCTAAAGAGATCAGAATATATTTTGTAGTTTTTCCCATAATTCAGTAATATTTCGGATTTCGGATGTTCGTCCCGATAGCTATCAGGATCGGATTTATTTTTAATTTTTAATTTTAACTTTTGACTTACAACGTAATAGGGTTCCCAATATAATAATCGATCACCTTGCTCCTGAAAATAACCTGGTACCGGGCTTCTATCATATCATTTTGCGATTTATTGTAATTGGTAAGTGCCGTATTATAGTTCAATGTATTTTCAAGGCCAGCATCGTACCGTTGTTTGGTAACGTTTAAAGCTTCCTTATTCGACTGAAAAGTTTGCTGTGCCGATTGATAGCTTTTTTCGGCAGCCTGCAGGTCAAGCACCGCCTGGATGATCGTTTTGCTTAAGTTGTTCTTAGCCAGCTGTGTTGTTAGCTCGGCATATTGATAATTGATCTTTGCTTTGCGGACTGAAGTTCTGGCCAGGAAGCGATTAAAGATCGGGATCTGCACACTTACACCTACCGATTCGTTAAGATTGTTACTCAACTGGCCAAACGCCGAGTACGGGCCATAAATTTGCTGCGAAACGGGTTTCAGTGTAAGGACAGTTTGATTAGTACCCTGGACCGTTCCGATCGGTACATATGCCGCCGGCGTTTGCCCTACTACCTGGGTAGTGATTTGATTGGAATAATTCGTACCTACTCCGCCAAATAACGATACGGTTGGATAGTAATTACCCTTGGCAATCTTAATTGCCTGGGCATAAGTTTGCTGCCGTAATTCGGCCAGGCGGATATCCGGGTTGGTGGTAAACGCTGTTTTAATTACTTCTGTCGCATCGTATATGGTTCTAATATCCGTTAGCTTACTGATATCCGGCTTTTCAACAGTTATGTTTTTTGACGGATCCATTTCCATGTATTGCTTTAATATCAATATGGCCAGGTCGACCTGGTTTTGAGCATTGGTTAAATTTAACTGGGCGGTTGAAACTTGCGCCTGCGCCTGGGCTAGGTCGGCCCGTGTTTGGTTGCCCGCTTCAAAATTTTTCTGCGCCCTGTCGAGGGTAATATTTGCAAGGGCAATTTGCTGTTTGGCGGCGATCACTAAATCCTGGTCGGTCAATATGGTCAGGTAATCGGTAACCACATTTAAAAGCAGGTCGTTTTTAACTTTTGCCGTGTTGGTCTTATCTACATCGAGCAATAATTTGTTTTGCAATATTTGGTTGCGCAGCTGGCCGCCCTGGAACAGGGTAACACCCACCGAAGCTGCGCCATTGACATACAGGAACGATTTACTGCTGTAAGTATAAGTCGTCAGGTTGGGGCTTCTGCCGAAATTATAGGAAGCCTGCGGGTTAGCGTTTAAAGACGGCAACAGGTTGTTTTTGGACTGTTTGTAATCCTCCACGCCGAGCGACTCGGTCATTACGGCCTGTTTTATATTCAGATTATTTTTTAAAGTAGAATCAACAGCCTGCTGAAGCGTGATGACCTGCTGGGCGTTTGCCGTAAAACCAAAAACGGCCAGCAGCAGAGCGCAAATACTTGAACGTTTTAAAATTAATATAGGGTATGTCATAAGGTTATTCTGAATATAATTTGAGATTTGAGATTTGAGATATTAGATTTGAGATGTTGATCGTATTCTCTTTAAATAGCGTTTACATCTGTCTCATATCTCACATCTAAAATCTCACATCTAATAATGTACCTGGTAAAAACACCCTGGCTGCTTAAAAAGCTTTATCCCCAACTCACATGGCATGTTAATAGTGGCTCCCGGTGCATTTACCTCACTTTTGACGACGGCCCTATACCTATTGTTACACCGTTCGTTTTAAATATTTTAAAGCAATATAACGCTAAAGCCACATTCTTTTGCATCGGCGACAATGTACGCAAGTATCCCGAAATTTTTGAACAGGTAAAAAACGACGGACATGCTATCGGTAACCACACCTACAATCACCTAAAGGGCTGGGATACCGACGACCAAACCTACTTAAATAATTTTTTACAGGCGGATAAATTATTGAACACCACACTTTTTAGGCCGCCTTACGGAAGGATGAAACGGTCGCAGGTGAAGTTGCTGAAAGAGGCAAAACCGGGTTTGGATATTGTTATGTGGTCGGTGCTATCAGGCGATTTTGATGTTAATCTAAAACCGGAGAAATGTCTTGAGAACGTGTTGAAGAATACCGGTAGCGGCGATATTGTTCTTTTTCATGATAGCCTAAAAGCGAAGGAGCGAATGGAGTATGCGTTGCCGAGGGCGATGGAATTGTGGAGTAGGGAAGGATATGTGTTTAGTGGATTAAGTTGATTGGGTTGATTAGGTTGGATTGAGTTAGAATTTGTTCATTAATTATTTATTTAAAAAATGGCATCATTTACAGAGCTTGAAGCGTGGAAGCAAGCCAGGAAAATCAGAAATGTTATATCCCAACTAACAAAGAAATTTCCTACCGAAGAAAAGTTTCGATTAACAGATCAACTAACCCGTTGTTCCCGGTCTATTGGCAATAACATAGCTGAAGGACACGGGCGTTTTCATTATCAGGACAATATTCGATTTTGCATTATAGCCAGAGGTTCTTTATCGGAGACACTGGACCATCTAATTGTCGCACTCGACGAAAAGATTATCACTCAGGAGATCCTGGTGGACTTTGAAAAAGAATATGATTATTGCCTAAAATTAATAAACGGGTATTTAGCCTATCTAAAAAAGAAGAAGAACAACGAATTGGACTAGCGTTGATCAACCTAACCCAATCAATCTAGTCAACTCAATCAACCTAATAAACCCAATCAACCAACCACCTAATTTAGAACTCCTCCAAATTACAATAGTACAAACGGCTGACTTCCTTTTACCTGTAATTTTTGTAAATTCGCCGCATTCGTTGGCCATTGGCTGATGGAGTCAATTTTTACTCACCTTAAGTTCTATAAAATGGCTTTTGATTTAGATATGATCAAAAAAGTTTACGATCGCTACAGCGCCCGTGTGGCCGCTGCCCGTAAAGCGACAGGTAAACATCTTACATTAACCGAAAAAATATTATATGCCCACCTCTCGGAAGGAGATGCTAAACAAGCGTTTGGCCGCGGGGTAGACTATGTTGATTTTGCTCCCGACCGTGTAGCCATGCAGGATGCCACCGCGCAAATGGCGCTGCTGCAGTTTATGCAGGCAGGCCGCCCGCAAGTTGCTGTGCCTTCAACCGTGCACTGCGATCACCTGATACAGGCCAAAACCGGCGCCGCGGAAGATTTGAGCACGGCGAAGGATGTAAATAAAGAAGTATACGATTTCCTGGCTTCGGTGTCGGATAAGTACGGCCTGGGTTTCTGGAAACCCGGTGCGGGTATCATTCACCAGGTAGTGCTGGAAAACTATGCTTTCCCTGGCGGAATGATGATCGGTACTGATTCGCATACGCCTAACGCGGGTGGATTGGGTATGATCGCGATAGGCGTTGGCGGCGCTGACGCTTGTGACGTGATGGCCGGTTTGCCATGGGAGCTCAAATTCCCGAAACTGATAGGCGTTAAATTGACCGGTAAATTATCCGGCTGGACATCAGCAAAAGACGTTATCCTAAAGGTGGCCGGTATTTTAACCGTAAAAGGCGGTACCGGGGCTATTGTTGAATATTTTGGCGAGGGAGCCCGTTCATTATCTGCTACCGGAAAAGGTACAATTTGTAACATGGGCGCCGAGATCGGCGCAACCACTTCTATTTTTGGTTACGATGAAAAGATCGCCGATTATTTAAAAGGCACCAAACGCGCTGATATTGCCGCACTGGCCGACGCAGTAAAAGAACACCTTACTGGCGATAATGAAGTTTATGCCAACCCTGAACAATATTTCGACCAGGTAATTGAAATAAACCTGACCGAGCTTGAACCGCATATAAACGGTCCGTTTACGCCCGACCTGGCATGGCCGATATCAAAATTTGCTACTGCCGTGCGCGAGAACCATTGGCCGTTCCAGCTGGATGTTGGTTTGATCGGTTCATGTACTAACTCATCTTACGAAGATATTACCCGTTCGGCATCAATCGCTAAACAGGCAACTGAAAAAAATCTGAAGACCAAAGCGGAGTTTACTATAACACCGGGCTCTGAGCTGGTGCGTTATACCGTTGAACGTGACGGCTACCTGGCTACCTTTGAAGAAATGGGCGGCGTGGTGCTGGCAAATGCTTGCGGGCCATGCATTGGCCAATGGGCGCGTCATACTGATGACCCTTCACGTAAAAACTCGATCATCACTTCGTTTAATCGCAACTTTGCCAAACGTAATGACGGCAACCCGAATACACACGCGTTCGTTGCCTCTCCCGAGATCGTAACGGCGCTTGCTATAGCCGGCGATCTGACGTTTAACCCGCTTTGCGATACGCTGACCAACACACTTGGCGAACAGGTAAAACTGGACGAGCCATTGGGCATTGAAATGCCGATAAAGGGCTACGCCGTTGAAGACGCGGGTTACCAGGCGCCGGCGGAAGACGGCAGTCATGTTGAAGTTAAGGTTGACCCTGCTTCTTCACGCCTGCAATTGCTTGACCCGTTCCCGGCATGGGAAGGAACAGATATCACCGGCTTAAGGCTGCTGATAAAAGCAAAAGGAAAATGTACCACCGACCATATTTCAATGGCCGGCCCGTGGCTGAAGTTCCGCGGACATTTGGACAATATTTCGAACAATATGCTGATCGGCGCGATCAACTATTTTAATAATTCTGCCGACAGCGTAAAAGATCAAATTACCGGCGAATACGGCCCGGTACCGCTTACCCAGCGCGATTACAAAGCGCATGGCATTGGTACCATTGTGGTTGGCGACGAAAACTACGGCGAAGGCTCATCACGCGAACATGCCGCTATGGAGCCGCGCCACCTGGGCGTGCGTGCCATACTGGTGAAATCATTTGCCCGTATCCACGAAACTAACCTGAAAAAACAGGGTATGCTGGCCATAACATTCGGCGACAGCGCTGATTACGAAAAGATTCAGGAAGACGATACCATTGACATTACCGGTTTAAAGGAATTTGCACCGGGTAAACAACTCACGGTGGTACTGCACCATAAAGATGGTTCGGAAGATTCGATCCCGGTAAACCATACCTATAATGCACAGCAGATCGAGTGGTTCAAAGCCGGCGGCGCGCTGAACATTATTAGGCGGCAAATGGCCTCCTGATTTTAGTCCCGATAACTATCGGGATAAGAATTACGATTTTAGATTTGGATATTTGTAAGCCTTTCCAGTTTGGGAAGGCTTTTTTTGTGATATCGTAAGTTGAAACTTGCGGACACAGGAGCATATACTAACAATTGGCAATCGTAATTCGTAAACCTAAAATCGTAAATCAACGCTTCACCACTCTTTTCAGCACCAGCAAGTTTTGCGCATTAAAGCTGTAGCCTGAGATATTGTTTTGGTAAAGGTTAACGCGTTTATCATAGTAAAGTATCACCACTGGTGATTGCTGCATAACCAGGTTATCCATTTTACGGTAAAGGGCGTAGCGTTTTTCGTCGCTGGCTTCGTGGTAAGCTTGTTCAAACAGGTTGTCGAATGCTTTATTGTTAAAACCGGTATAGTTTGGTCCGTAGGGTATCTTGTTTTTTGAATAGAATACTGACAGGTAATTTTCGGCATCCGGGTAATCGGCAATCCAGGTGCCGTAGAAGAAATTGACGCCATTTTTGGATACCAGCTCGCGCAGGCTGGCGCCCTGGGTAATTTCAACACTTGTTTTGATACCAATGCGGTCAAGCTGTCCCTGTACGTATTCGATCAGGCTGCGGTAACCAACCGTGGTATGCAATACAATTTCGGGCAAGCCTTCTCCATCGGGGTAACCGGCCTCTTTCAACAACTGCCGCGCCCGTTCGGGATTGTAGGTGTACCCTGTTACTTCCCGGGCATCAAATCCCGGCATGCCCATAGGTATAAAGCCTGCCGAGCCGGCCGTGCCCATGCTGTTGCGCAGGTACTTGATCATTTTTCGCTTGTCGATGGCGTAATTGATAGCCTGCCTTATTTTTAATTTCCTTAACGGGGAGCTTTTCACGATAGCCAGACTGCTATCAACCAGCATACCCAGGTAAATGGTATTAAGATACGGGCCTGTATTTAAAATAAATTTTCCCTTGTATTTTTGGGTTACACTGCCCGATTTGGTCAAAATATCATCGCGGTAACTGCCGTCGATGTCATTTAAAAAATCCAGCTTTTTACTGATGAAATTCATAAACGCGGTTTGCTTATCACCAATAAACGTAGCACGGATGGCGTCAAGATGGGGCAGCGGTGTGCCGTCTTTATCCCTTTCCCAATACTTTTCATTTTTCAGCAAAACCATTACTTCGCCTTCCTTCCAGTATTTGAACTTAAAGGGCCCTGTCCCTATGGGGTGCTGCCTGAAATCTTTACCATAAAAATCAACCACCTCATGCGGTACAACTGAACAATACTGCGCCGTGAGCATGCTTAAAAGAGGAGGGAAGGGCTGTTTTAGCTTTATTTGGAAGGTGCTGTCATTTGGGGCGGCAAATGCGCTTTTGCCGTTTACTTTATCGCTGAATATCCAGGAGCCTGAAGAAACCACTTTAGGGTCGATCAGCCTGTAAAAGCTGTATGCAAAGTCGGCAGCTACAGCCCTGCGCCCGATACCGTTTTTAAACAGCGGACTATCGTGGAAATAAACATCATTGCGCAGGTGAAAAGTATATAACGTCCCGTCAGGCGATATTTCCCACGTTTTGGCAATACAGGGTCGCGTTTTAAGGCTGTCGTCAATTTGTACCAGGCCGTTATACAGCGCATTGTTCATCCATATCGCGTTCTGGTTGCGTGAGAAAGCCGGGTCGAGCGAGCTCAGGCCCTCATCCAGGTTGATATTGAAAACAGTTTTATCAGCGTTTTGGTCTGCTTTATTGCAGGATATGAATAATACCAGGAACAGGCAAAATAAAACGAGGCGCAGTTTATTCATCAGCTAAATATATCAAAAATAGCTGCCGCAACTTCATTGCAGCGTCATGCACAAGTAATATCACGCGCTTACTTTTTTACCCAGCCGTCTTTCAAAGTAACTGTGCGGTTAAACACCAGCTTACCTGCTGTTGAATGCTTATCTAAAGTAAAATAGCCTTTGCGGATAAACTGGTATCCTTTTCCCGGAACGGCGTTGGCCAGGTCCGCTTCGATGTAAGCATTAGGTATAATTTGCAGGCTGTCCGGATTCAGGTATTCTTTAAAATCGCTGTCCTCATTTGAAGGGTCTTCCACCCTGAACAGGCGGTCGTACAGCCTCACTTCGGCCGTATGAGCGTGTGGTACGCTTACCCAGTGGATGGTCCCCTTTACATTGATCCCGCTGGTGTCGTGCCCTGATTTAGACTCAGGGATATAGGTGCATAAGATCTCTTTTATGTTGCCCTGCTCGTCTTTTGTAAAGCTTTCGCATTTGATAATGTAAGCGCTTTTTAACCGCACCATAAGCCCCACGCCAAGCCTGAAAAACTTTTTAGGCGGTTCTTCCATAAAATCATCTCGCTCTATCCAAAGCTCATTGCTGAAAGGCAGTTCCCGGCCGCCTTCGCCGCCCTCAACTTCGGGATTGTTTTCGCTGAAAAGGCTTTCTGTTTTACCGGCCGGGTAATTGGTGATCACCAGTTTTACCGGATCCAATACCGCCATGCGGCGCCACGCCGTTTTATTCAGATCCTCGCGGATGCAAAATTCCAGCAGGCTAACGTCGATCATATTCTCGCGCTTAGCCACGCCAATGCGTTCGCAAAAATCCCGGATAGATGCAGGCGTATAGCCCCTTCTGCGTAAGCCGCTAATGGTCGGCATGCGGGGATCATCCCAATCTTCAACATGTTTATCCTCTACCAGCTGCAGCAATTTGCGTTTGCTCATTACCGTATAGTTAAGGTTAAGACGGGCAAATTCGTACTGTTTAGACGGGAAAATATCCAGCTGCTCAATAAACCAATCGTACAAAGGCCTGTGTGGTATAAATTCGAGCGTGCAAATGGAGTGCGTGATCTCTTCGATCGCGTCCGACTGCCCGTGGGCAAAATCATACATCGGGTATATGCACCATTTATCGCCGGTACGGTGGTGATGCGCATGTTTGATGCGGTACATAAGCGGGTCGCGCAGCTGCATATTTGGCGAAGCCAGGTCGACCTTAGCACGCAGCACTTTGGCGCCGTCGGGGTATTTGCCTGCCTTCATATCGGCAAATAGCTGCAGGTTCTCTTCCACGCTCCGGCTGCGGTATTGATTTGGTGTGCCCGGCTCAGTTGGTGTGCCTTTTTGTGCAGCTATTTCTTCGGCTGTACTGTCATCTACATAAGCCAGTCCTTTTTTTATCAGGATAACTGCAAAATCATAAAGGGTATCGAAATAGTCGGACGCATATAGTTCAGAAGCCCAATTGAAGCCCAGCCATTTAACGTCTTCTTTAATGCTATCCACATATTCCACATCCTCTTTGACCGGGTTGGTATCATCAAAACGGAGATTGGTTGTGCCGCCATATTTATGTGCCAGCCCAAAATTCAGGCAAATAGACTTAGCGTGGCCGATATGCAGGTAACCGTTTGGCTCCGGCGGAAAACGGGTGAGCACCCGGCCCCCATGTTTGCCGGCCTGTAAGTCTTCTTCAACTATTTCCTCGATAAAATTTAATGATCTTTCTTCGCTCATGTTGTATGTAAGAACGGCAAAAATACAACTATGCACGCTAATACACATAATTGCACAAAAATTACATTTTGTAATTACTTTGTAGTAACTTCGCTATATGGAAACCAAGCTTATTAAAATCGGTAATTCTTTTGGGATCAGAATTCCTAAATCTTTAATTCAGCAGTACGAACTTTCCAATAATATCGAGATTGACCCGGTGGAAAAAGGGATCCTTATCAAATCAAAAAAGAAAGCCAGGGCCGGATGGAGGGAGCAATTGGACAAGGCAGTGCAGGAAGGTCAGCTGCCGGATGAAGAGCTATTGGAAGGCTTTGCCGACGAGTTCACTGAAAAGGAATGGCAATGGTAATTAAACGTTTTGAAGTTTGGCTGGTCGACCTCAACCCCGTGATTGGCGGTGAGATCAGCAAAACGAGGCCTTGCATTATAATTTCGCCTAATGAGGTAAATGAAATATTAACCACGGTAACAATAGCGGCTATGACATCAGTTGTCAGGTCATATTACCCGCACAGGGTTAACTGCACTTTTCAAAATAAGAGCGGGCAAATAGCTTTAGATCACATCCGTTCCATATCAAAACTAAGGTTAGTAAAAAAATTAGGAACAATGGACGAAAAAACCTGCAGGCAGGTATGTGATACATTAGCAGAGTTTTTTAGCTTCGAATAAATTATGAGTAAAACCTTTAACCGCCCCATTCGTGTTTTAGTTGCCAAGGTTGGCCTCGACGGGCACGACCGCGGCGCGCGCATTATTGCCACCTCACTTCGCGATGCCGGGATGGAAGTGATCTATACCGGATTGCGCCAAACGCCCGAGATGGTGGTCAATACCGCCTTGCAGGAGGATGTGGATGCTATAGGGATATCTATACTTTCGGGTGCACATATGACGGTTTTCCCGAAGATCATTAACCTGATAAAGGAAAAAGGTATGGACGATGTGCTGGTGACAGGCGGCGGGATCATTCCGCATGCGGACATGAACGAGTTAAAACAAATTGGTGTAGGCGAACTTTTTCCTCCGGGCACAAATACCGCCGATATTGTTAAGTATATTACTGAATGGGTGCACGAACACCGTAATTTTTAATTACAGATCATTATGGCATTTGAAAATTTACTCATCGAAAATAAAAAGCGCATTCAGTATATCATTATTAATCGCGAAAGCAAACTGAACGCACTGAATAAAGCAACTTTAGCCGAATTGCATACTGCTCTTTATGAGGCTTTTCAAAATCCCGAAGTTGGCGGCATAATTATTACAGGCGTGGGTCAAAAGGCTTTTGTAGCCGGAGCTGATATCGCCGAGTTTGTGGGCGTTGACGCCGATGGCGGACGCGACATAGCCAGGCAGGGGCAAACAACCGTTTTTGATATGATCGAGAATGGGAATAAGCCCGTTATTGCTGCGATAAATGGTTTTGCCCTGGGCGGCGGACTTGAGCTTGCAATGGCCTGCCACATCCGTGTAGCGACAGACCATGCCAAAATGGGTTTGCCGGAAGTGGGTTTGGGCTTAATGCCGGGATACGGAGGTACGCAGCGGTTATCGTGGCTTATTGGAAAAGGCAGGGCCATGGAACTGATCATGACGGCTGATATGATCGGCGCAGCAGAAGCACACCGGTACGGGTTGGTTAATCATGTTGTGGCCCAGGACCAATTGCTGGATAAGGCCGAGGAAATTCTAAACAAGATCCTTTCCAAGGCCCCGTTAGCGGTAGCATCAGCAATTACGGCGATCAATGCCGCTTTTCACCCGGGCGAAAATGGCTTTGAGACGGAAATAAACGAATTTTCGAAGTGTTTTGGCACCAAAGATATTAAAGAAGGAATCTCAGCGTTTTTGCAAAAACGCAAACCTGAGTTTAAAGGGGAATAGCTGATGTTTATAACCTGTTGTTGTTTTGTAATTTAAACCCGTCTCAATACGTAACATTGGATAAAATCTCATAATTTAGCAGAATAGTACATTACTAAAGAATTATAATACGGATGAAGAAAATTCTCATCATCGACGACGAAGTAAACATTGCGTTATTGCTTTCGAAGTTTTTAACGCGCAATGGCTTTGATGTAACTACTGCATCAACCGGCACGGCGGGAATGGAATATCTTAAAAACGGAAATTTTAACCTGGTTTTATGCGATTTCAGGCTTGAGGATACGGATGGCCGCGAAATGCTTAAAAATATCAAGACGCAATATCCAAAAACCGGGGTGATCATCATTACCGGCTATTCGGATATTAAAATGGCCGTTGAATTAATAAAAATGGGCGCTTATGATTACATCACCAAGCCCTTATACCCCGACGAAATATTAAATACGATAAATAAAGCCTTTGAAACCCATTACGCGCTGGTTGAAGAAAAGGCTGCATCTATCAGCAAAGAAAAATCATCGAAAGAAAATAAAAAGAAAGCTTTTGCGGGTGAGTTTGTATCAGGAACAAGCAAGGCGTCGAAAGAGCTGCTTCGCCAGATCGAACTGGTGGCCCCAACTAACTACAGCGTAATTATAATGGGCGAAAGCGGCACAGGCAAGGAGTCGGTCGCAAAAAGCATTCACCTGAACAGTCCGCGCTACAACGAACCCTTTGTTGCAATGGATTGCGGTTCGCTTACCAAAGAACTGGCAGCCAGCGAATTCTTCGGCCACGAAAAGGGATCATTTACAGGAGCTCTGTATACAAAGATCGGGCATTTTGAAATGGCCAATGGCGGAACTTTGTTCCTTGATGAAGTAGGTAACCTGTCGTACGAAATTCAGGCCGCATTGCTGCGGACTGTACAGGAAAGAAAAGTAAAGCGAATAGGAAGCACCAAAGAAATCAACCTTGATGTGCGGATCATCATAGCAACAAATGAGAACCTGCAGGAAGGTATCCAAAAGGGAAAATTCAGAGAGGACCTGTACCATCGCTTTAATGAATTCAGTATTTATATTCCGCCGCTGCGCGAACGCGGCAGCGACATTATCCTGCTTGCTGAGCACTTTCTAAGGATCGCGAACGAGGAACTCGGGCGCAATGTGAGCTCGTTCTCGCCGGAAGTGATCGAGTGTTTTATGAATTACCGCTGGCAGGGTAACATCCGCGAATTGAAAAATGTGGTGCGCAGGGCAACCTTGCTAACCGAGGGCGACGAAATATTAACGAAGGCGCTGCCGCTGGAGATATCGAACTATAAGATACCGGTGTACGAGTACAATAACAACCATGCGGAACCGGGTGAAGTAAAGGAACCCCGGCACGACCTTAAAAACGCTGCCCAGGAGGCCGAATACGAAACGATATTAAAAGTATTAAGGGAAGTCAATTTCAATAAAACGAAAGCAGCGGATATACTGAACATCGACCGGAAAACACTTTACAATAAGATGAAATCTATCAATCTGAAGTGAAATGGAAGCATCGGAAAATGAAGAAGAAAACGAAAAAGGTATAGGGCCTGAAGCGCTTCGCACATTAAGGCACGATATTAAAAATCAACTTTCAAACATTCATTTAGCGGTTGAACAGCTGAGGTACGAGATACCCGATATATCCGAAGATTGCACATTTTACCTGGATTCGATCATCAAGAGTTCGGAAGTCATCAATAAGCGGGTAACTAACCTCACTTAAAATATATCAATATAAAATTGTTATAGTTGTAAGAAGCGAGAGGGGCAAAGTACTTAAAACTTTTTAGCTTATTTTTTCTTTATTGAGCATACAAACTAAACCTGATGTCAGTTTTTACCTATAAGCAGCGCAATAACATTATCCTGGTGACCATCATTGTTCTGGGCTGTTTTTTAGTTTATGCATTAAGCGGTTTATTCAGCTCAATACTTGGGGCTGTTGTGCTGTATACCATATTCAGGCCGGTTTATTTGCATCTCGTTGAAACCAAACACTGGAACAAATCGCTGGTTGCGTTATTGATCATTTTAACTTCGCTCATTGTAATCGTAATCCCATTTCTGTCGTTAAGTATTTTAGTGATCAATAAAATAGCAGGAATTAACCGCAATTCGTTTGATCTTCAGGGTTGGATCACAAAGATCGATGATTATGCCGGCTACCATTTTAACCAGCCGCATATTGCCGAAAACACGATGCAGAAGATAGGCGTGTATGCGACCGACCTGTTTCCTTCGATTTTAGGAAGCGCTGCCAATATTTTTATAACGCTCCTGGTATTATACTTTCTGTTATATTTCATGCTGGTTCAGCTGCGTGAGTTTGAGGCGGCAATGTTAAAATATGCACCCTTTCGGGAGCAGCATGCCTTGCGGTTTGCCGTCGCATTGCGGAACTCAACTTACTCAAATGTATTAGGGCAGGGAATAATCGCGGTAACGCAGGGCATTTTACTTGCTATGGGCTTTTATGCCTTTCAAATACCCGACCCCGTTTTCTGGGGCGTGATTGGTGCTTTTATTTCGTTTTTACCGGTAGTTGGAGCGCCTACCTTAAGCATACCCGCCGCTATCATATTATTTAGCCAGGGCCATACCTTAAAGGGCATTTTAATGTTAGCCTACGGATTGCTATTTATAGGGAATGTAGACAACTTTTTACGGATGGCTATTAATAAAAGAATGGCCAATACGCATCCGCTCATTTCAATTATCGGCGTTTTTATAGGCATACCACTTTTTGGTATTCTTGGACTGGTTTTCGGGCCGCTTTTATTATCTTATTTTTTATTATTGCTGGAAATTTATGAGACCAACCGGATGGCGGCCGACAGGCTTGAGCGCATACGAACGGGTCCGGATGCATAATTTGGCGGATAACTATTGAAATGCAGAAACGTAATAATAGTGCAATTAAAAACAGACAAAAAGTCTGACAGGTAACATTTGGCAAGATATTTAATCAAAATAAAAACAAAAACCCAACTTTAAAATTTAGTAGTATATGAACGATAACTCAAAAGTATTTGTCGCATTGCTTGTAGGGCTGGCGGCAGGAACAGCATTAGGAATTTTATTTGCACCCCAAAAAGGTGAAGAAACCCGCGATAAACTTGCCGAGTCGCTTACAAGCCTTGGCGATTCAATAAAAGAAACCGCAGCGGCCGAACTGGATAAGCTTATCGGGTTAAAAGACAAAGTAGTGGATAATATAAAAACCAAGGTAAACGGCGCCGAGGTTGAATACCAGGACGACCTGGAACATGCGTAAATTAATTATCCCGGGTAATGCTTGCATTACCCGGGATTTAAAAAAACCAAATGGAAGCTCAAAAAGAAACGCCACCACCCCAACCACCGCCACTTGTCGACCAACTTAAAGAATACGCCGAAACGCGGATCAAACTGGCCAAATACCAGGCGATAGAGGGCGGCACAACAATTGCTGCCAGTATTATTGCCGAAGCAGTTGCTATTGGCAGCGTAATTTTAGCATTTATATTCGCCAGTTTTGCCCTGGCATTTTATTTAGCCGACCTATTGCACGACAATTGGAAAGGTTTTGGAATTGTTGCCGTATGTTATATCATATTTGCCGTTATTCTGAAATACAATAAACAAACATTGGAAAAACCGATTGCTAACACGTTTATTCAAAAGATATTTAAAAAATAGAATAATGGGTCAACCTATCAGAAATATCACCGATCTGCAAGACGAAATAGCACGCCTTAAAGAGCTAACGAACGAGCAGGGCGCGGTATTGAAACAACGTTTTAACAGCCCATCGGCTATATTTGCAAGCGTGTATTCACTGTTTTCCGGTTCATCGGGCTCGGACAGTGCAGGCAAAAGCAGTGTTTTTGATATGGATTTTGTCGGGTTGCTCTCCCGTATACTTTTACCCTTTACGCTAAATAAAACCTTGTTCCGTAATTCGGGTTTTATTGTGAAGGCGCTGGTGGGGCTTGTTTCACAAAAAGCTTCGCGCTTTATTAACGAAGAATCAGTCACCAATATTTGGGATAAGGCAAAATCTATTTTTTCTAATTTGATCCACAAAAAGGACGAGGCCCCACCTGCCCATAAAGGCGTGCCCGCTTTCAGCGAAACTTATTGATTAAGTCCTGAGTGCTTAGTCTGGAGTCTTAAGTAGAACCGGCAATAATTTTATAAACCCTTCATCTTTCGCCCTTCACCTTTTACCTCTTTTATTAATATTCATTGTATATTCGAAAAACTTTTCGACAATGAACGCATATTCTTTTGTAAGAGGCCTGCACTCCGGTTTCAGGTATATCATATTTGTTTTACTGGTACTGGCCATCATCCAGGCACTATTGGGCTGGCTGGGCAAAAAACCCTATACCGAAGTAAACCGGAAGGTGAATTTATTTACGTTGATCGGCGCGCACACGCAACTGTTGATCGGGATCGTGTTGTATTTCCTGAGCCCGTTTGTGCAATTTAACAGCAATACCATGAAGGACCCTGTTTCGCGCTATTTTACTGTTGAACATTGGGTAATGATGGTTATCGCGATTGCATTGATCACCATTGGCTACAGCAAATCAAAAAAAATTGTAATGCCCGAAAGCAAGCATCAAACCGTATTTATATTCTATATAATTGCATTATTTATCATTATTGGGGCAATATTGGCCGGACATTACCCTGTTTTATGACAAACAGGCCAAAAAAGTTCAGAAAAAGTTTGCTAATTCAATTTTCTTTATAAATTTGTGACCGAAATGATCAAAATCAATCATAAAACTATCTGGTGGCACCAATTAACGTTGGCAGCCGGAGAAATTTTGATCTGAAAGATTAATCAATTGTAAACCTAATAGGGAACCCGGCGAAGCTCATTTGCCGGGTTTTTTGTTTTTAAGGATGTTGAAGAAATAATGAAGAAACACAAAATAATAACAACGTATAAAAAATTACTGGCCGATACAACCACGCCGGTAAGCATTTACCTCAGGCTAAGGGATATCTTTCCCAATTCGTTGTTGCTTGAAAGTTCGGATTACCACAGCCGCGAAAATAGTTTAAGTTATGTTTGCTGTGAACCTATCGCCGGTATAGTATTGGATAATGGCGCCCTAAAGAAAACTTATCCCGATGGCACCACGGAAATCCACCAGGCTGGCGAATTTGAACTGATCGGCCAGATCAATGATTTTATAGAAAGCTTTGAAATTGCGCCTAATCCTTTAAAAATAATATCGAACGGTTTGTTCGGATATTTTACCCACGAGGCGGTTGAACATTTCGAAACCATACGACTAAAGCAAAGCGGCGATTTAACCAGAGCTATCCCGGTGATGCAGTACCATATTTACAGGTACATCATCGTTATCGACCATTTTAAAAATGAGCTGTATACTTTTGATAACAGGCCTGCGGGTGTTGAGGATGATAACGGACTTCAAAAACTGAATGACCTGATCAGGAACAAAAACTTTCCCGAATATCATTTTGAAAGTAAAAACCAGGAGCAGTCGAACTTAACCAATGAGGAGTTCATGGCCGTAGTTGAAAAGATGAAGGAACACATTTACCGGGGTGATGTTTTCCAGATCGTTCCGTCGCGTGCATTTTCAAAAACCTTTTTAGGCGATGAATTTAATGTTTACAGGGCGTTGCGCTCAATCAACCCATCGCCGTATTTATTTTACTTTGATTATGGCGATTTCCGGATATTCGGGTCATCGCCCGAAGCGCAGATCATCATCAAAAACCAGGTTGCGAGTATATTTCCCATAGCCGGTACCTTCAAACGCAGTGGCGATGACGAAAAGGATGCGGAAATTGCGCGCAGCCTCGAGAATGATCCAAAAGAGTCGGCCGAACATGTGATGCTGGTTGACCTGGCGCGCAATGATCTGAGCAGGCATTGCACCGACGTGGAAGTTAAGGCATTCAAAGAGGTGCAATATTATTCGCACCTTATTCACCTGGTATCGCACGTAAGCGGCAAATTGCTGCCTGGCGTTTCGTCGTTTAAAGTGGTGGCCGATACTTACCCGGCAGGTACGCTAAGCGGTGCGCCAAAATACCGGGCGATGGAGATCATCGATGAAAATGAAAAAACAAAGCGGGGTTTCTATAGCGGAGCGATCGGCTATTTTGGCTTTAACGGCGATTTTAATCACGCGATCATGATCCGGTCGTTTTTAAGTAAAAACAACACCTTGCATTACCAGGCCGGGGCAGGCATAGTAGCCGGCTCAATAGCCGAGAATGAACTGAAAGAGGTTGACAATAAAATAGCGGCTTTGAGAAATGCTATTGACTTGGCAAGGGAGTTATAGAGCCTCGCCCAACCCTCTCCAACCGCGTACGCCTTAGCTTTATCGGTGGCGCAAGGAGAGGGCTAAATAGCGAGGTTAAGTTACCCGCCGAATGGCGGAAGGAAAATTAAGAGATGGATAAAATGGAAAGTAAAATTTTAATAATCGACAACTACGATTCGTTTACTTATAACCTGGTGCACCTGGTTAACGAACTGGGGCTGCAATGCGAGGTGTGGCGGAATGATAAATTTGCGATTGGTGATGTGGATGCTTATGATAAGATCGTCCTGTCGCCCGGGCCGGGGATACCGTCAGAAGCCGGGCTGCTGCTGGAAGTAATTGAAAAATATTCGCCTACCAAAAGCATTTTTGGCGTTTGCCTTGGACAGCAAGCCATTGCCGAAGTGTTCGGCGGAGCTTTATACAACCTGCGGCAACCGATGCATGGCATTGCCACACCCATAAATGTTACCGACCGGCACGAGAAGCTTTTTATCGGACTGCCGAAAAGCTTTAAGGTCGGCCGTTATCACTCGTGGGTGGTTGACGAAAATGCGATTCCAGCGTCACTTACGGTAACCGCAATCGACGAAGCCGATAATTCAGTAATGGCATTACGACATAATCAATTTGATGTGCGCGGCGTGCAGTTTCACCCTGAATCGGTGTTAACCGAATACGGAAAGGAACTGATGCAGAACTGGCTGTCTCCTGTTGAATTATTAGTTGAAGCATAATTGAAAAAAGTCCTGAGTCTTGAGCCGGAAGTCCTTAGTCAAAACTGGGGATAGCAACTCAAGGTTCAGTAGTTAAGACTACTGACTCTACATGAACATACTCGATAAAATCGTTATCAATAAAAAAAGAGAGGTTGAGCACGCCAAAAGCCTCGTCTCGCCTGCTGCACTGCAAGCATCGCATCTTTTTAGCCGGGACTGCTATTCATTTAAACAGTTTTTACTCGACCCGCTGCGTGCCGGCATTATTGCTGAATTTAAGCGCAAATCGCCTTCAAAGGGCATTATCAATGATAAGGTTAGTGTGCAGGAAGTTACTACCGCTTACACTGACGCCGGGGCTTCTGCCTTGTCGGTGTTAACTGATGCTGATTTTTTTATGGGCAGCAAAGCGGATATTTTGCAGGCCCGCCAAGCCAATAACATACCGGTATTGCGTAAGGATTTTATGATCGACGAGTACCAGGTTTTAGAAGCAAAGGCCTGGGGTGCGGATATCATATTGCTGATCGCCGCGATTTTAACGCCGGCCGAAATACAAAACCTCGCATCCCTGGCGAAAAGCCTCGGTTTAAATGTGCTGCTTGAGGTGCACAACCTGGAAGAACTGGAACGCAGCATCAATCCAAATTTAGATGCTATTGGGGTGAATAACCGTAACCTGGCCGATTTTACGGTATCCGTGGAAACGAGCTACGCCTTAGCGCCGCATATCCCGAAGGAATTTTTAAAGATATCGGAAAGTGCCATCAGTAACCCGAAAACCATCAAACAGCTTAAAACTGCCGGGTTCAACGGCTTTTTGATAGGCGAAAATTTTATGCGGCAGGAAGATCCCGGCATGGCTATGAGGGATTTTGTAGCGGGGTTAAATAACTGAGTTTGCTGATTCATACAAATTACTTATTTTCACGGGCATACAATTCCCCGAAATGAAAAAAACTATTACCCTAAGCTTATTCCTTGCCACGGCGGCACTTTCACAGGCCCAGCAAACAACCATCACCGGATTTACAAATACTTCCGCGGCCAAAGAAATTCAAACCGAAAAGGCTTTTGACGCCTCGCTAAATGCCGCGCGCATCGGCGAAACTATCAAAGAACTTTCGGCATTTCCGCATAACTTAGGCTCGGCGGGCAGCAAGGCTGTAGCCGAAAAAATACTTCAGAAATATAAAAGCTATGGGCTTGATGCGCATATCGAAACTTTTACTGTGCTTTATCCCACACCTAAAACGCGTGTACTTGAGCTTACAGGGCCTACGCATTATTCGGCGCTGTTAAAGGAGCCTGCCTTGACCGAAGATGCCACATCCGGCCAGGCCAACCAATTGCCGACATATAATGCATGGAGCGCCGACGGTGATGTAAGTGGCCAGCTGGTATTTGTAAACTACGGCTTACCGGATGACTATGAAACGCTGGCTAAGATGGGCATTGACGTAAAAGGGAAAATTGTGATCGCCAAATATGGCCGCTCGTGGCGCGGCATAAAACCGAAGGTGGCTTACGAACATGGCGCCATTGGCTGTATCATATACTCCGATCCGGCTGATGATGGCTATACCGCCGGTGATGTGTATCCCAAAGGAGCTTATAAAAACGAATACGGCGTACAGCGCGGCTCGGTAATGGATATGGTTATCTATCCCGGCGACCCGCTTACACCCGGTGTTGGCGCAACCAAAGATGCCAAACGGCTTGATCGGAAAGATGCCCCAACGATATTGAAGATACCGGTTTTACCGATCAGTTACCACGATGCCCAACCTTTGCTAGCAGCGTTGGATGGCGCCGTGGCACCGCACAACTGGCAGGGCACATTGCCTATCACCTATCACATTGGTCCGGGCAAAGCGATGGTTCATTTGAAACTTGAGTTTAATTGGGATATGGTTCCGGCTTATGATGTTATTGCCAAAATAAAAGGTACGGTTTGGCCTGATGAGTGGGTAATGCGCGGTAATCACCATGATGCCTGGGTAAATGGCGCCAGCGACCCTATAAGCGGGCAGTCGGCTATGCTCGATGAGGCAAAAGCACTGGGTGATCTATTGAAAACCGGGTGGAAGCCAAAACGTACGATCATATATTGCTCGTGGGATGGAGAGGAGCCGGGCTTAGTTGGTTCTACCGAATTTGCGGAGGACCATGCAGCCGAACTACAGCAGAAAGCGGTAGTGTATATCAATTCGGATAGCAACGGTCGGGGATTTTTAGGCTCGGGCGGTTCGCAGGCGCTGGAAAACTTTATGGATGAAATAACCCAAAACGTAACCGACCCACAAACAAACGCAAGTGTATTCGAACGCAAAAAAGCGAGAGAATTGGTAAATGCATCATCGGTAAAAGATAAAAAGGAAATAATGGAGCGTAAGGTGAGCCCACTGGAATCGCTGGGCTCCGGGTCGGATTATTCGTCGTTCCTGCAGCATTTGGGTATACCCACATTGGACCTTGGTTTTGGCGGTGAAGATGGCGGTGGCGATTACCATTCTATATACGATTCGTACGACGATTATCACAGGTTTAAGGACCGCGACTTTAAATATGGCGTCGCGTTATCAGAAACCGCCGGCCATGCTATCCTGCGTATGGCTGATGCCGATTTGCTGCCGTTTGATTTTCGTTATCTGCAATCTACCATCAATAAATATGTTACCGAGGTAAGCGAACTGGCCGACAAAATGCGCGAAAATACGGCTATGGAAAACCAGCTAATAAAAGCAAATGATTTTGCCCTGGCAGCCGACCCAAACAAGCACGAAGCTTTGCCGGTAGCGAAGGCCGAAGTGCCCAAAATTGATTTTGCGGGTCTAAAAGCAGCTTTAGATACGCTAAAGAAAAGCGCAGACAGGCTGGCGGCAAAGTGGGCGATCGCTGCACAGTCAGATGGGGATCATGATAAGTTCAATAAAATGCTTTACCATGCTGAGCAGCAGTTGCTATCAGATGGCTTGCCGCGCAGGCAATGGTACAGGCATACCATTTATGCCCCCGGCTTTTATACCGGTTACGGTGTGAAAACATTGCCGGGTATCCGCGAAGCGATCGAGCAGCGCAACTGGACAGAGGCACAGGAGCAAATTGCGGTAGTGGCTAATAAGATAAATAATTTGGCGGCTTATTTAGATGCAGATTGAGTCGGATGTAGTTATTAACATTTGCGACTTTTCCACATTAGCTGGGAATCAGGAAATTGTATACTATTTTATTTTAAATTTGGACTTGCTAAGGTAATACACCTGTCGGATAACTAATTCACAGACTAACATAAGTTATTAACATTTGATTAAAATGTTATGGCATTGTTACATTATGTATTAAATTCGCTCCGCTCTTTGAAACTTTGAATTTGGTATTGCTCCAATCTTGATGCAGCTAACATTTTAATGAGAACGAAGCGGGTTGTAAAGACTATTTCCGGCTTCATGGCTGGTAAGAAGGGAGGGCCCTGACCTAATAATAAACAGGGCGTAACCAAGGAGGGTAAAATGCCAATTCAATTTAAAGTGGAGAACGGCAGATTATACAAACTGGTATTTTCGCGCTATGTAACCAGAAATGGTAAGCGCGTATACCACCCTAAGGGCAAATTTTATGCCTATTGGGTTGAAGTTGTGTAATTGAAGGGGTCGCGGGTCACAACGCCCGCGGCTCCTTTTTTGGTTAAGCCCTGTTTATTTTGTGTCTTTTTGGGAGTTGTTCTCCCATTTGTATAACAAAACCATCGTCGCTTGGTTTTAACTCCTCTAATTTAATAAATAATCCTATCATTAGATCGTTGAACCAGTTTGTGCCTTTTACCTCCATGGTTTCGGAATTAAAATAGCAATTAAAACCATACATTTTGGCCAAATGTGTGAAACGTGGTTTGTGCATTTTTTTGGTACAATTAATGGGTGTGGCAAAAACTTTACAATTATAAAATAAAATTTAGATTTTATTTTATAATCTTTTTAAAATTATTTTTGGTGTCAAATTTTTGGCGGCGTAATCTAGGCCATTCATAATTAATATCGACACAACAAATATACAGACATTTCTGTAATTTTTAAATAAAATACAGATTTTATTCTGCTATATGCTTTTACGAGATAGCCAATAGGATTGTTTGCTCTATTAACTATCGAATCAATATCAACTTTCTATATTCAGTAGATAAAACTCTCTACGAAATGTCAGTTCCCCAAAGTCTTTCTTAAGCAGAAAATTCAGTTAATGATTTTCGAATCCGTTTTATCGTCTCTTCTTTCCCCAATAAAGCAGCAATGTCAAAAACATGCGGGCCGAATTTACCGCCCACCAGCATGATGCGGAAGGGCAACAGCAATTCTCCCGCTTTGATGCCTTTTTCTTCGGCTAAAGCTTTAAATGCGGTTTCAAGCGCCGCAGGTTCAAATGTTTCGGTATTGTTTATCGTGCCGATGAATGCACTAAAAAACTCCGCTTTGGCATCAGTCCATTTTGGTTTTACGGAATTGATATCATATTCCTTCGCCTGTTCGAAAAAGTACGCCGACTGCTGGTAAAAATCGGTTAGTAAAACACACCGTTCTTTTACCAATTCAATAACCTGGTTCAGATAATCTTCATCAGTAATCGCAACACCTTTATCTTCCAATATTTTTTTGACTTCTGATTTCAGACTCCCCGCTTCCGACTTCTTAATCCACTCCGCATTGAACCATTTGGCCTTGTCGAAATCGAATTTTGCCCCGGCCTTGCTCACACGTTCGATGGAGAATTTTTCTATCAGTTCATCAAGGGTAAATAGCTCTTGGTCGGTACCATCATGCCAGCCTAAAGCGGCCAGCAGGTTTAAAAAAGCTTCCGGTAAAAAGCCCAACTCACGGAAACCGGGCGTTAATTCTCCTGTTTTGACATCAAACCAGCTCATGGCATAAACCGGGAAGCCTAAACGTGCCCCATCGCGTTTGCTCAGCTTGCCGTGCCCATCGGGTTTTAATATCAGTGGCAAATGTGCCCATTGCGGCATATCGGCTTTCCAGCCTAAATATTCCCATAGCAGCAAATGTACGGGTGCAGAGGGCAGCCACTCCTCTCCGCGAAAAGCGTGCGATATTTTCATCAGGTAATCATCAACAACCACGGCTAAGTGGTAGGTGGGCATACCGTCGGCTTTTAACAATACTTTATCGTCAACCTGGTTGGTTTCAAAACTAACATGGCCGCGAATCATATCGTCAAAACTCACCCTTTCGTCGGCCGGCATTTTAATACGGATAACATGAGGTGTGTGTTTATCCAGTAACTCATCAACCTGGTGATCGGTTAATGATAATGAATTGCGCAAGCCATCGCGGTAAGCTAAACCATACTGAAAGTTCGGTATCTCGCGGCGGTTTTGTTCAAGCTCTTCGGGTGTATCAAAGGCATAATATGCATGGCCCTGGCGTACCAGTTTTTCGGCATATTCGCGGTAGATGGATTTTCGCTCGCTTTGACGGTAGGGAGCATAAGGGCCGCCAGCTACAGGGCTTTCATCCGGGAGCAGCCCGCACCAGTCCAGGCAATCAAGTATATACTGTTCGGCTCCTTCGACGTAGCGGTTTTGGTCGGTATCCTCGATCCGTAAAACGAAATCGCCATGATGTTTTTTGGCGAATAGATAATTGAACAATACGGTACGTACGCCGCCCAGGTGTAGCCCACCCGTTGGGCTTGGTGCAAACCGTACTCTAACTTTTTTATCAGGCATAGTTTGGCAAAGATAGGTGTTGAGTTGGGAAAGTCAGTAAAGTCCGAAAGCCATATTTCCCCTTAACTTAATGGGACGCCGGCTTTTCTGACTTCGTAACATTTTGCGTATTTTGGCGACTTCGGACTTTACTGACTTTTCCGACTCAAAAATGAACCCCTACCAACAGAAAAAACGCTGGAAATACTCGCTGCTCACCTTCGCGGTGGTGATCGCCAGCGGCTCGTTATTATATACCAATTACCTGGTACGGAACATCGCAAAATCCGAACGCACGCGCGCGCAGGTATGGGCTATGAGCATGAAGCAGATACTGGCCTCGGACGACAATGATTACCTGAATTATGTTTTCGCTGTACGCGATAGTTCGGAAGTGCCCGCCCTGGTAGTAGATGACAGAGGTGATTTTAAGTATAAAAAGGGGTTGGACCCGACCAAGACCTTTATACAATTGGAAGCTGAGGGCAATAAAAAACTGACTTATGACCCGGAATATTTCAAGTCGGAGTTAGCAGATATGAAGAAGCAACACGCGCCTATAAAACTTACTGTTTTAGGCTCGCAATGGCTGGTTTATTATAAGGATTCGGCTTTGCTTACCGAATTGAAGTTTTTTCCTTATATACAACTATCGGTTATCTCCATTTTTTTACTAATGGCCTATACAGCCTTCAGCTCATCCCGCCGGTCGGAACAGGACCAGGTTTGGGTGGGATTGGCCAAGGAAACCGCGCACCAGCTAGGTACGCCTATATCGTCGCTGATGGCATGGATCGAGCTAATGAAAGAAAAGTTCAGCGCAGAGGACGATCCGCTGATCGCCGAAATGGAAAACGATGTGCGCCGGCTGGAAATAGTGGCCGACCGTTTCTCAAAGATCGGCTCAACGCCCAAACTTGAAGAGCACAGCGTGTTTGAAGTGGTAAAGGATTTTATCGATTACTTCAGGGTTAGGGTGAGTAAAAATATCAATTTTGAAATGGCAGGTAACCGCGAACTGAAAGCGGGTTTAAATGTGCCGCTGTTTGACTGGGTGCTGGAGAACCTGCTGAAAAATGCCGTAAACGCCATTGAGGGGAAAGGCGAAATAAAGGTTGAGATATCCGCGAATAAAGTAAAAAAGCAGGTGTTTATTGATATTACAGATACCGGCAAGGGCATCCCGCGATCAAAATTTGAAACCGTATTTCAACCCGGGTACACCACCCGCAAACGCGGCTGGGGACTTGGCCTGTCATTAACCAAACGGATGGTTGAAAACTATCACGACGGGCAGGTATTTGTCCGCGAATCGGAGTTGGGGAAAGGCACAACTTTTAGAATTGTATTAAAAAATATTAGAGATGATAAACCGACCGCTGCCTGATGAATTCGCACCCTTCCAGGCAAACTACATTAAACTTGTTGGGAACGAGCCCATACTGGAGATTTTAGAAAAACTGAAAGATGATACCTATAAATTTTTAACAGGTATACCGGCTGATAAGGCCGATTACGCTTACGCAGAGGATAAATGGACCGTTAAAGAAGTGCTGGGCCATATGATTGATGCCGAGCGCACTTTTGCTTACCGTTTTCTTTGTTTTTCGCGCGAGGAAATTATACTGCCGGGTTTTGACCAGGATGTTTATATGCTCAAAGCAACCTTCAAAGACCGGTCGCTGGCCGACTTGGCGAATGAATTCAGGGCCGTGCGTGAGGCCAACATGTACCTGTACCGGTCGATAAAAGATGAACAGCAAACACAAAAAGGGATTGCCAGCGGCAACCCCGTTTCTGTAAGGGCTTTACTTTACATTGCGGCAGGGCATGAGCTGCACCATGTAAAGATTTTGAAGGAGCGGTATTGAGGTAGGTTGATTAGGTTGATTGGGTTGGATTGAGTTATTAAGATTCGTATCGCCATAACTACTCACCCAATCAACCACTCACTCAATCAACTTTATCTTTATCATTCTCTTTCTTCTCGATACGGTAAGATAAAAACAGGCCGCCGCCGCCAAAGATGGCGATCAGTGCAAAGTAGATTGCCGGGTTGCCGTCATCAAAATCGGCATGGGCTCCGAAGTGGTTAAAAGCGGTGTGGTCGAGGATATATGCTAAAAACAAGCCCAGGCCGGCGCCCATTAACAATAACCCCCATTTTAAATTAACAAACGGGGCCGATTGCGGTTTATACCTGCGCGGGTCCATTCCGCGCTCGATCATTGCCATTCTTTCGCGTTTGGCGAGATATACTATCCCAAACACCATTGCGAATAATGCTATCGGTACTAAAATTCCAACTAATACCGCTAATTCTTTTGCGTGATCTTCCATTATATTTCAGTTTATAAATTAATAAATGTTTATTTTTAAGTATTTGTAAGCTATGACCACATGGTTTTGAATGAGGTTACAGCGGAGGCGAAAAAAGTTGTAGTTAGTATCAAGTAGCTAGTATCAAGTAAAGAAACAATAGTGTTCCTGCTACTTTCATACTGTTACATTCTAAAACTTGTAGTTTTCGAGCTGCAAACATCAAGCACGGAGATAATAATACTTGCTACTAATAAAAAACAATGTGTAACCTGAAAGGGTAAAACATCGTCAGAGTAACATAACAGATGCAAAGCAAGCTTTCGGACATTGAGTTGATAGAACAGACCCTGGCAGGGAACCAGTCGGCGTATACCGATTTGGTTAAACGGCACCAGCGGTTTGTTTTTACATTGGCTATGCGTTTTGCAAAAGGCAGGGAAGACGCAGAGGAAATAGCGCAGGACTGCTTTATTAAGGCATACCGGTCGCTGGCTTCGTTCCAGGGGCAGTCGAAATTTAGCACCTGGCTGTATAGTATTGTTTATACCACTGCCATGACATTTTTGCGGAAGAAAAGAGTGGCTACTGATTCGATCGACGACGAAAATATTCATATCCAGATAGAAAACCATTCGGGATATGATGTTAACAACGTGGAGAATAAATCAAAAAGCTTTTATTTAAACCAGGCTATTGAGCAACTTCTGCCTGATGACGCGGCAATTATTACCCTGTTTTACAAAGGGGAACAATCGCTCGAAGAGATCGGGCAGGCCATGGGCATGGAAGCTAATACAGTTAAGGTAAAACTGTTCAGGGCACGGCAGCGTTTAAAAGAAAAGCTGGAGCGAAATTTAAAACACGAGGTTAAAGAACTGATATGAATAACATGGAAGAAAAGCTTTGGGAATACATCGACGGCAGATGTACCCCAGATGAGCAAGAGTCGATTGGCGCATTGATAGCAGAAGATGAGTCCATAAGGCTTAAATATAACCAGCTATTGCGTTTCAGCCAGGAGCTTTCGGCGATGGAAATTGATGAGCCGCCGATGGCGTTCACGTACAACGTGATGGAGGCCATACGTGCCGAAGAGGCTCAAAAGCCATTAAAGGCATCTATTAATAAACGGATAATTATGGGTATTGCTGCGTTTTTTGTGCTCACCATATTCGCGTTGCTGGTGTACGCTGCGGCCGGTATACAGTGGTCGTCAGTTAATATTATCAGCCAAATACCTTCGGTATCAAAATTGCCTGAAGCGAATAATTTTATCACCAGGCCGGTGATAATGGGGTTCATGTTTTTTGATGTGATATTGGGCCTTTTCCTGGCGGATACTTATTTGCGTAGGAAAAAAAGTACAAAACAATTGTGACGTGCTGTACAGAAAAAACGACAATTGAAAGCGTTGAATTACCAATTAAAAATAATGTGCCGACAGTTGTGTGTAAACATGACAAAATGAAATTAATCTCATTATTGGTACAATAATTGCTGTAGTAAATATGGACCGGTAATCTACTGGTCCAATTGTGATAAGGTTTAGGTTGAAAGCCCCCAAACAGCAAGTGTGAGGGGGCTTTTATTTTTATGTCATTTTCGTGCTATTTTAGTATTTTGCGACAGCGTAATTGTAATATTTAAATTACAATTGATAACTTAGTTTAAAATATGACCATGAAAAAACTGTATATATACCTTATCGCGCTGCTTGTTGCAGGAACAACTTTAACGGCCGACGCTCAGGCGCCACGCATACCCGAGGCCAGCCCTACACAAACCATTATCCAGGATTTCGGCCTGGGGAAAGTTACCATTACTTATTCGCGCCCGAGCGTAAAAGGGCGTGTCATTTTTGGCGGTATCAATCCCTACGGGCAGGTATGGCGTACCGGCGCCAATGCTGCTACTACCATTACTTTCAGCGAGAATGTGATCGTTGAAGGGCATAGCGTACCGGCCGGCACTTACTCGCTGTTTACCATACCCGATAAAAATGAGTGGACGGTTATCCTGAATAAAACCGCAAAACAATGGGGCGCTTATAGCTATAAAGAAGCGGACGATCTGCTGCGTTTTACAGTAAAACCCATTTATCTTGCTGAAAAGAGGGAATCTTTTACTATTCAATTTGCCAATGTAACAACTAGTTCGGCAGATATGCACATCGTTTGGGACCATACCGAAATATCAGTCCATTTAAAGACTGATGATGACGCCCAAATTACTGCCAATATTGACGAACTGATGAAAGGCAACCGGAAACCTTATTATTTTAATGCCATACAGTATTATTACGAGAACAATAAGGATATGAACAAAGCGTTAGGCTGGGCATTGGAGGCTGAGAAAGCGGAGCCTAAAGGCCCGTGGTACAGGCTTTGGGAGGCCCGCATCCGCCTGAAAATGGGCGATAAGGCTGCCGCTATTAAAGCTGCCCAAAAAGGGGTAGACCTGGCAAAGGCGAGTAATGATGAGGAATATGTGCGGTTAAACCAGGCCGTGCTTGACCAGGCAAATCGTTAATTAAAATTTCACTGAACGGGCTGCGGATGTATTGCAGGCCGTTCAGTCAATTCGCTTAATACCTTTATCACAATTCAAATGAAAAGCCTTATTAAACCGGGGCGGATTGCCTATTGCATAGGACTCGCCGGAATGGTATTCCCGCAATTTTTCTATGGTAAGTTCGGTTCGAATTTCTTCGCCCAATGGCCCAATTTGCCTTTTGTGGCATTTTGGGCCAGCCTTTTTGCCATAGTGACAGTAGCAGCCTGCGCCGCTATAATGTTCGAAAAAAATGCCAGGACGGTATCGCTTGTTTTAGGCGGTTTTTTGCTTGCAACTTATTGTTTTGGCTATCTGCCGTATGAGATACTCGTGGAACCGTACAATAATTACCTGGGAACATGGGCCAGTGGATTAAAAGAACCGGCATTGGCAGGAGGGGCCTTTATTATTGCCGGCTCATTTCCGCGTGAAGCAAATCTTAAAAACACATCGCTAAAATGGCTTGAAAAACTGATCCCTTTTGGGCCTTTGTTGTTTTGTATAACCATGGTTTTATATGGTGTTTCGCATTTTTTGTATGTGAAACCCGTGTCAACCCTGGTGCCCGGCTGGATTCTCGGCCACATATTTTGGACTTATTTTGCAGGCGCAGCGCTAATAGGTTTAGGAATTGCGATCGTGTTTAAAATAAAGTTAAAATTGGCGGCCTTCCTGTTGGGCGCCATGATCTTCATCTGGCTTATTATCATTCATATCCCCCTTGCCATAGCCGATCCGTTTGGTAATAAAAGCGATGCATTTATAAGCGCATTTTCGGCATTGGCATTTTGCGGGACAGCTTTTGTTATGTCGGGTATGGCTTCAAAAAACGACCAAAGAATCACTTAGGTCGATTTGATCTTTTGCTCACGGTAGCGGATCTTGAAATCGGGGATGACCGGGTTGATCATTGTCGCAATAGCTATCACCAAAATACAACCGATCGCGTTAAGCCACAAATAAGCTACAACTTCAAAATTGCCAAGGATAACGATCAGGATCTCGGTGATTATTGCTGCGATAAAAACAGCGTTACCATTTACTTTTTTCAGATAAAACGCCACAACGAATACGCCCAAAATGGTTCCGTATATGTATGAGCCCAGCTTGTTGACGTACTCCAGTAAATTGCCGACTTTGCTTGCGTACAGCGCCATTAATACACAAACCACCCCCCAAAATATCGTTGCCAGCCTCGAAGCGTTTAAATAATTTTTATCGGATGCACCCGGGTTGATAACCCGCATGTATATATCCACTACGCTGGTTGATGCTAGTGAATTCAGCGCGCTGGCCGTTGAGCCCATTGAGGCCAGGAAGATAATGGCTATCAGTAGCCCGATCAGCCCGCGGGGCAGGTATTGGGTAACAAAGGTGAGGAATACATAATTGGTATCGTCGGCATTGGCTTTTTCATTATTTTTTTTCATTACAGCGATAGCCGCTTTGCGGATGTTCATTGCCCGGCTATCCGCAATCTTTAAAGCTTTCTGCGCCTGGCTTATTAGTACCGGGTCGCTTTTATCAAAAGCTTTCATTAAATCATTTGCCTTTGCCTTTCGTTGTTCAAATGCCGCTGTATATTGATTTTCGAGGTTATTGTATTGGCCGGCATAGTTACTTTGTTTTACCTGTTTCACCTCGTACCCGTTAAAAAACATAGGCGGACGGTTAAACTGGTAAAATGCAAAGATCAGCACACCGATCAACAAGATGAGGAACTGCATGGGTATTTTAAGCAAGCCGTTCATGATAAGCCCGAGCCTGCTTTGGCCCACCGAACTCCCTGTCAGGTAACGGCCTACCTGGCTTTGGTCGGTTCCGAAATAAGAGAGTTGCAAAAAGAAGCCGCCTATCACCCCGCTCCACACATTGTATTGATTTTTGCGGTCGAATTTCCAGTCGATCACGTTCATCCGACCTAATTTGCCCGCCAGTTTAATGGCGTGGGTAAAACCTACTCCCGCCGGCAATAAGCTTACTACCAATACGCCAGCCAGGAACATGCCCGAAAAAATAATGCTCATTTGCAGCAGCTGGGTATATGATACTGCTTTTGTGCCGCCATAAACCGTGTAAAAAATCACAAGTCCACCGATAAACAGCGTGGTATAAACCGTATTGATCTGCAATATGGTTGATAAAATAATTGACGGCGCGTAAATGGTAATGCCCGTTGACAGGCCACGCTGCACCAAAAATAAAATGGAAGTAAGCGCGCGCGTTTTCAGGTTAAACCGTTGCTCCAGAAACTCGTAGGCGGTATATACTTTAAGGCGATGAAATATGGGCACAAATGTTACGCAAAGCACGATCATGGCCAGCGGCAGGCCCAGGTAAAATTGAACGAAGCGCATGCCGTCGGAATAGGCTTGTCCGGGTGCTGATAAAAAGGTGATGGCGCTGGCCTGGGTGGCCATTACCGAAAGGCCCACGTGGTACCAGCGTAACGAGCGTCCGCCCATCAGGTACTGGTCGATATTTTTGTTACTCCCGCTTTTCCATACACCATATATCACTATAGTAAGCAGGGTAACGCCTAAAACGATCCAGTCGGGTAAGCTCATTCAAACAAAGCTGTAATGAGCCAAAATACAAAAATTAAGATAACCAGCCAGGCGATAACTACGCCATAGAACTGGTTCCAGCTATGTATAAACGGGGGGAGTTCAGGGTCAGGCGTCTGCACGGCCTTTAACAAAAACAGTCAGGAAAAAGGCGGTGAACAATATCCCAACAATCCCTAAGATCGGTATCCATAACGGACTTCCTTCCAGTATTATGCCTATGAAAAGACCGCTAAGTAATCCAATCAGGTAATAGATGTTTGCGTCTTTTATTTGTTTTGTTGCGTGGTGTGGTATCATGATATTAATTATATGCGTGCAAATTTAAAATTATTCGACAACCTTTGCAATTGTTATAAGTAACAATTGCCGCCAACGTAAACATTGTTTATATTTGAGATATGGATACAATGGAAATTGATATATTAGACCCGAAGGCGCGCAAGCTACTCAAAAATCTGGCTGAAATGAACCTCATATCTATAAGGAAGCCATCGAATGATAAGTTTTTAAGCTTGGTGCACAAAATAAGGGCTAAGGCAAAACATACCCCACCATCGTTGGAAGAAATCACTAAAGAGGTAGCAATTGTAAGGGCAAAAAGATATGCGAATTCAAAAAAGCAAAGTAATCATTGATACGAATCTTTGGATCAGTTTTTTGCTTACGAATGACCTTTCAATATTAGATACGCTCATTTCCGGTAATAAGATAGCGCTTGTTTTTAGCCAGGAACTCATTGATGAGTTTGTTGAAGTTAGCCAGCGAAATAAATTCAGAAAATACTTTGCTTTAGACGATGTCGAAAACTTGCTTATTAAAATAAGGAGTCAGGCATTATTAATTACAGTAAAAAGCAAGGTTGAAGTATGTCGGGATGGAAAAGATGATTTTTTACTAGCTCTTGCCATTGACGGTAAAGCAACACATTTAATTACAGGCGACAAAGACTTACTGGTGCTCAAAAAGTATGGCGATACAAAAATCCTGACGATAAATGAATATCTGTCAGAAATGGATGTCGCTGCAAAATCTACCAGGGCTACTTAATTCAGCGGCTGATTTTTTGGTTTGCTTAGCAAATTAATAAACAACCTATAGGCTCCCGGTACACCGGCCGGCAATTGCCGGAAAAAGGCAAGCGATGTGTACACAAACCTGCCTTCGCCGTAATTGCCTACGATTATTGCACCGTTATTCGGCGCCTCGCCTGTATCATTCATCTGTAAAACGGGCTTATAATTGGTGTCGATGTCATTCACAAAATACAGCCCCCTTTCCTGCACCCATCCATTAAAATCATCCTGCGTTATGGTATTCGGGTAGTTGAGTATGGCGTTTTGCTTATCTAATATGGTGATCTTTGCATCTTCGTCGGTAACGCGCTGGTTTACTACCCTGAAGGGATATGGCCCGATCTGTTTGGTGACCAAGCCATTGTTGTTGTTATACTGTATCAGCAGGTTGCCGCCGTTTTTAACATAGTCGAGTAATTTGGGTTGCTCGATTGCCAGCCGCGGATCAACATTGTAAGCACGTACGCCGGTTACAATCGCATCATAACCTGATAGGTCGCCGTTCATGATCTCCTTTTCAGTTAATATATGAACATCATACCCGGCCTGGCGCAATGACTCGGCAACTAAATCGCCGGCGCCGTTGATATACCCTATCCGTTTACCTGCGATTTTTAAATTGATATCCAACAACTTGGCTTTCGCCGGAGGGAACAGGGTGATAGTGGGGATATGCTCGTAAATAAGCTGCTGTATGCCCAGCGATGAAGATTGCCCGTTTACTGTTGTAACCGCTTCAAACTCCGATGTTTTGTTGCTGTTTTCGGTTGGGATAACAGAAAAAGAAACCGTCCATTCGTCGCCTTTGTGCTTATCGGTAAAATCATATTTTTCCGGTGATATGTTCCAGCCTTTAATTGGTTTTATGCTGACGGTTCCGTTGCCATTAATAAAGCTCTTTAATTTAACCTGTATGTTTTGCGGTACCTGTGCATTAAATATGTAAACCGGGTTGGCGATGTTCGCCGTTACCGCGGGCGCTATAACAAGCGGCTGGTATACTTCGCCGCGTACCGGGTCGACATATTTGTAAATCACCCTTCGCTCAAAATGAATAGGTTTTCCCTCGATGATAAATTCATAATCTACTACAGGCAGGTCAGGGTTTTCGGGGTTGCCCACCGATAAGCGGTTAGGGATATTATATGAACCTTGTGTATGCGCTGTTTCGAGCCAGTAGGGCTGTGTAATTTTAGCTGCAATGGCGCTGGTATTAAAGGTTTGCAACTGGTTTGCCGGGATCACCTGGCTATCCAGGTTTTTGACCTCGTTCCCGATGCTTATACGGTTCAGCTTTACTTTGTCGCTGTACCGGTTTAACACCTGTGAGCGGATCTTTATGCTGTCGCCCAGGGCATATGTTGGCTCGGCCGAATAACTTTCAAACCACAATCCCGCGCAGGCGGCAATAAGATTATCAAGCTCCTTTAGTTTTTGCGTACGCCAGTAAACGTCAGGGATTTTTTCAATACGGCTCATTAGCTGTACCAGTGGAGGTACTGCGTTCTCCGGATGTTCGATGTCAAAGTTTTTTTGGATGATGCTGACGCCGGCCGAGACAGCATCGCCATTTTTTACCCGTTTCCAGGTGGTGTTTATGCCGTCGAACAGGTCAGTTTGCGGTGCATCGCCTAAAATTGTTTTAAAATATTCAAACGATGAGCCGCGCTGCCGGGCCGAGCCAAAGCCCTGTGTTTTGTGGTTTGAGCGGCTTTCGGCAGCCAACTCGCCGTATCCCTTCCCGATGACCGGGTTATAAACACCCACATCTATTTTAAACTGGTCGGGTGCGGTGGTATTGGTGTTGCCAAAGTTGAAAGTGTTCCATAGCAGTCGTTTTGCCTGCCAGGGTTGTACATATTGCAACTGCTCTGGGAAACGGTTAGGGTCGGCAGCGGCTGTAAACGCCTCCTGCGCTAATATGGCTGACGAAGTATGGTGCCCGTGACCGCCTTCGCCCGTTGTAGGGAACCGACATATTATTACATCGGGCCTGAACTTGCGGATAACCCATACCACATCACTCAAAACCTTTTCCTTATCCCATATTTTTAATGTCTCAGTTGGCCCTTTTGAAAAGCCAAAATCGTTTGCGCGGGTAAAAAACTGCTCCGCGCCGTCCACTTTACGGGCGGCTAAAAGCTCCTGGGTGCGTATCAGGCCCAGCAGCTCGCTTTGTTCGTTGCCCAGCAAATTTTGCCCGCCGTCGCCCCGGGTCATGGATAAATAACCGGTGCGGTAGTGTTTCTCCTGCGCCAGGTAAGCCAGCAGCCTGGTGTTTTCATCATCGGGATGTGCGGCCACATACAGCACGCTTCCGAGCACATCGAGCTTTTTAAAATTTTGTTCAATGGTTACCAGGTCGGCCGGGGGAGCAGTTTGCGCAAAGGCGGCAGAAACGATAAACAAAAGGGAAACAATTAGTTTTATCCGGTTCATATGAGCAAATATATTGAAAGATAAATGGCATATTTTATATGTAGCAATAATTTTAACAATATAAAAACATCTTTATTTGTCATGTGTTCATCATTTAATTGAATTTTAACATTGATTATCAGTATGTTATAATTATTAACATAAAATTGTTTTTAATTTAATCAATCGTTTGATTAAATTTGTGCCCGAAAAGCAATGGATAAAGACAAAATTGATAAGAAAGACCATATCCTTGATGTTGCAGAACGGATATTTTCGGACCTGGGATATGATGGCGCTTCGACACGTACAATATCTGGCGAAGCAGGTGTGAATATGGCTATGCTTAACTATTATTTCGGCTCGAAAGAAGGGCTGTTTCTTGCTGTTTTTGAACGTAAGATATCATCCTTTCAAGCCCTGCTGCAAAATATTGGCAATGATGGAAGCATGTCATCGTGGGATAAGCTGGCCAAGTGTATTGACAATTACGTTGACCGGATCATTGTAAATAACTGTTTCCAAAAACTGATCAACCGGGAAATGTCGATTGGCAAACGCTCGGATCTTACTGACCGGATAGGGCAGATACTGATGATTAATGTGCTTGAATTTAAAAAGTTGTTTGACGAAGGCATTAAGAACGGCAGCTTTCATAAGGACATCGATACGCAGTTAATTACGGCTACTATTTTCGGTACAAAAAATTATATCATTAACTCGCCGCATATGTCATCGATCATGCTGGGACATGATATCCGCGACGAAAAGTTTCTTGAGGAAAAGCTCAAGCCAAGGATCAAGAAATACATGAAACGACTTTTAAAAGCTTACCTGGTTATAGACAATGACAACACAAAATAAGATCACACTCAACAATCTATTTAAAAATGCGGCGGCAACTGCTATGCGGTTTGTTGCGCCTGCGATCATTTTAGGCCTGCTATGTGTTAACGCCGCAAGCGCGCAGGACCGGGCGATCACCCTCACCGAGGCGATCAAGCTGGGACAGCAAAACAGCAAGGTATTAAAACTATCGCAGGCAAAAATCGATGAAGCTGTTACGGAATATAACCAGGCGAAGGACGGGGGAAAGCTTAGCGGTAAAGCCAGCTATGGTTACAACCGCGCCGAAATACCGGCCAACAAGCTGCAATTCGGGAAAACCACCTTTGCATTGCCCACCAGCGCCGACGCCTACCTGGGAACTCTATCGTTAAGCCAGGTGATATTTGGCGGTAACCGGTTAAAATACGCGGAGCAATCAACCAACTTGTTAACCCAGGTTGCGCGCCTTGATGCCGACAAGGATAAAGACCAGATCACTTACGATATCATCAATTCGTATTACAACTTATATAAGGTGCTGCAAAGCAAAAAGGTGGTTAGCCAAAACCTGACTACTATTGATCAGCAGATCAAGCAGTCGCAGCGGTTTTTTGACCAGGGATTGGTAACCAAAAATGATGTGCTGCGTTTTCAACTGCAAAGGGCCAATATCGAGCTGAACGGTATCGACCTGGAAACCAACCGTAAAATAATTAACTATAACCTGGATGTTTTACTGGGCTTGCCCGAAAGTACCCAGCTAACCATAAACGAGGTAAACGAGCCTGAAAGGACCCTGGGCGCATTAGCCAGCTACATTGATACCGCTTTGGCAAACCGCAACGAGGTGAAATCGCTTGATCTGCGTACACGGGTTGCCGAAACCAATATCAAGACGATACAGGCCAATACACTGCCAACCCTTGCCGCATCGGGCAGCGCTTATTATGTTGACGTAAACGCTAATCCTATCCCTAAGAGCGGATCGTACATCACACCTATATCGGTTGGCTTGACCCTGGGCTGGAATTTTGATGCCCTATGGAAAAATAAAAATAAGATGGCGCAGGCTAAAGTGCAGCGCGAGGAGGTGGTTATAAATAAGGATATCGAGATCGATAATGTTAAAAGGGACGTCAATCAAAACTATCAAAACTACTTGATGGCTTTAGATAAGATAAGATTGCTCCAAACATCGATAGCGCAAGCCGGGGAGAACAATAAGATACTGGAGTCAAAATACCAGAGCAACATTGCATCGGCAACAGATCGCGCGGATGCGGAAACTTTATTATACCAGGCCCAGATCAACCTGGAACTGGCAAAAGCCGACGCCGGTTTGGCATACTATACGCTTATAAACTCAATCGGAAAACTTAACAAATAAATGTGCGGATGTGCAGATTCCAGATGTGCAGATAATTTAAACAAACTAAATCACCCATTCACTAACTCACTCATTCAATAATTAAAAATATAATGGCAAAGGAACACGAAACCCACACAACTGAAACTAAAAAGAAACCCAACAGAGTATTGCCGATCGTATTAGGTATCATACTGCTTGCGGGTGTCGTTTTCGGGATAAAAGAGTATATATACTACGGGAAACACGTAGATACGGACGACGCGCAAATTGATGGCGATATTAGCCCGGTTGTTGCACGTGTAAGCGGGTATGTGGACAGTATCTATTTCGAGGAAAACACCCATGTTAACAAAGACCAGGTGCTGGTTAAAATTGACGACCGCGACTATAAAGTTAAGGTTGAACAAGCACAAGCTGCTGTAACCGGCGCAAGCGCCAATGTTGGCGTCGGGCAATCTCAAATTTATGAGAATACCGCCAATTCTGCTGCCGCCAGGGCCAAAGTAACATCTGCGGCAGCGCAGCTTGATAAGGTAAAAAAAGATTACCAGCGGTATGCCAACCTGGTACAGGACGGCTCAATAACCCGCCAGCAGTTTGACCAGGCAAAAGCCGACCTGGAAGTGGCACAAGCAAACTACCAGAGTTCACAAGACCAGTATAAAGCTGCGCAAGAGCAGGTTGGCGCTACGCGAAGCGAATTAAATGTAACCAACAAAGGCGTGTCGCAGCGCCAGGTGGACGTAGATTATGCTAAGCTGCAGTTATCTTACACAACCGTTAAGGCGCCGTCGAGCGGAATAGTATCGAAAAAGAATGTGCAGGTAGGGCAACTGGTGCAGGCCGGGCAAACGTTATTTTCTATCGTTAACGATAACAGCATTTATATCACAGCCAACTTTAAAGAGACTCAGCTGGATAAAATACAGAATGGCCAAAAAGTAAATATTGATGTGGACGCCTATCCCAACTTAAAATTGACCGGATCAGTATATAACTTTTCGCCGGCAACAGGCGCTAAATTCTCACTGCTGCCCCCTGATAACGCTACCGGTAACTTTGTTAAGGTGGTTCAGCGGGTACCTGTTAAGATAAAGATCAATGGTTCAGCAGAGGACATGGCAAAGCTTCGGCCAGGGATGAGCGTGGCTGTATCGGTGATATATAAAAACTAAAAGAATATCGAATAATGAATGCCGAATGTCCAACATCGAAGTTGAACTTCATCATTCAAAATTCAGCATTCGGTGTTCGATATTAATTGAGCTTCCGGCTCTTTACGTAAGATAAAAATATCATAATGGCAGAAACTGGCTTTAAAAAGTGGATCATTACCATTACGGTTATCGTTGCTTCGTTGCTGGAGCTGATCGATACCACGATCGTGAATGTATCCTTACCTGATATACAGGGTAACCTGGGCGCTACACTCGAAGATATTGCGTGGGTGGTTACAGGCTACGCTGTAGCGAATGTGATCATCCTGCCGATGTCGGGCTGGCTGGGGAGCCGGTTCGGGCGGAAGAATTACTTTATTACTTCGATCATCGTATTTACCATCGCCTCGTTTTTATGTGGTAATGCGCACGGCTTGAGCGAGCTGGTCATCTTCCGTATATTACAGGGCCTTGCGGGCGGGGGATTGATTTCAACCTCGCAGGCTATCCTGATTGAAACCTGGCCGCGCGAACAGATCGGTACCGCAACCGCTTTATTCGGTTTAGGCGCGGTTGTTGGCCCAACCGTCGGTCCTACCATTGGGGGTTATATTACCGACCACACCTCGTGGCGGTGGATATTTTATGTGAACATCCCGGTGGGGGCAATAGCGGCATTTTGCGCTTATACGTTTATTCATAAAACACCAAAGGAAGCGAAGGGAAAACCCATCGACTGGTGGGGCATCGGCCTGCTTGCCGTAGCGGTGGGCAGCTTGCAAACCATCCTGGAAAAGGGCGAATCGGAAGACTGGTTTGCCAAACCCTACATATTGCTGCTTACCATCACCGCCATTATTGGCACCATCTGCTTTATATGGCGCGAGCTTAGCACCGACCACCCGATCGTAAACTTCGGCATTATGCGGCACCGCAGCTTTGCCGTGGGTATGTTTACCTCGTTTGTGCTTGGTTTCGGTCTGTACGGGTCGGTATTTGTGTTCCCGGTGTTTTGCCAGAATTTGCTTGGCTTTACCGCGCAGCAAACCGGCGAGCTGCTGTTCCCCGGTGGGTTGTGTACCATTGTGATGATGCCATTTATCGGTAAGATGCTCAACAGGGGTATCCCGGCGCAATTTATGGCTACGGCAGGTATGTTCATGTTCTTTGTGTTTACCACGATGCTCAGCAATTCGACGCTGAGCACCGGGCAGGCCGATGTATTGATACCGCTGCTGATAAGGGGTGTAGGTATGGCGCTATTATTTGTTCCGCTTACCACGCTGGCTATCGCCGACCTCAAGGGCCCCGAACTGGGCCAGGGCACGGGCTTAAACAACATGATGCGCCAGCTTGGTGGTTCGTTCGGTATCGCAACGCTCACTACCATTATACACTTGCGCGAGGGTGTTCACCGCAATAACCTGCTATCTAATATCAATATTTACAACCCGGCCTTTAACGACAGGTTCAGTTTGCTGATGCACGGGTTTGTTGCCAAGGGTAAATCTGTAATAGACGCCACGCACATGGCCTACGCGGCAATTGAAGGAGCTGTAATGAAGCAAACGATGCTGCTCACCTATGACGATGCCTATTGGATATCGGGATTGGTAATGCTGTTCTCCATACCATTGCTTTACCTGCAGCCCTTTAAAAAGGCGGTGAAGATGCCTGTAGACGCCCATTAAACAGAAAAAGCCGTTCCTCCTGCGGAACGGCTTTCTGAAAAAAAACAATTAGCAATTTTTCAACCGGCGGCAATATAAATGCCCTGTAAATATTGTTCTCCGCAGGTGTTTAATCTTTGTTATAAAACTACAGAATTTTATGCCATAAGCACAAATGTATTTATTAACAAAAAAAACCAGCCTGTAAGGAGATTGAATTTCAACTGTTTACAACCCAGATTCTCTTCTTTTTAAGTTTTTGAAAAAACAGCTTGTGTTATAGAAAATGCTGCGTATATTTGCAGCCCGTCCAAAGGGAAACTTTTGGATAACCGGAGTGGTAGTTCAGCTGGTTAGAATACGTGCCTGTCACGCACGGGGTCGCGGGTTCGAGTCCCGTCCATTCCGCGGAAACATTGAAAAAGCCTTACGAAAGTAAGGCTTTTCTGCGTTTAAAGCTCTTTTAAGCGGTTTTCTGCAAAAAAGTATATCAATTAAACAGGGATTATGAATCGCTGGATGCCTGTATGGAGGTAATCGACTGGCACTTCGCCGAGCGGAACGCGTATTTTTTGAAGCATCCCAAAAAGGCCGATAAGATGATCTGGGTAAAAGAAATGGTGAAGGCGGTGTTCGATGAGACGAATAGCGTTCTTTATTTAAAAACCGGGAATTATAGGAAAATCTACAGTATTCTTTTCGTCTTGATCAATCGCCTGTTCAGCGAATCAAAAACATCGTTTTTATATACAGTCCCAATGCTAAGGACGGTTTTGTCGTCCAGTACAATACTGTTTCCGCCGACGGTCTTGATCTTGTCGCTATTGACAATAAAAGAACGGTGAACCCGCAGGAAATGCCCGGACAATTGGTTTTGCAATTCGCCCATTGTCAGGTAAGTGATCTCGTGCTTGCCGTCCGCCATATGAATAATAACGTAGTTTAAAGCGCCTTCGATATACATAATATCCGCTGTGATCACACGTATCATTTTTCCTTTTATATCGCCTTTGATATAAAAATATTCTTCTTTAGCCTGTATATTTGGTTTATGGCCTTTCCTGTATTTCGTCAGGCATTTTAAAAAGCGTTCACGGGTAACGGGCTTTAGCAAATAATCGAATGCTTCTTTTTCAAAAGCCTCTACCGCAAAATGATCATAGGCAGTTGTAAAAACAACGGTCGTATAGTCGTTCACCAGCGCAGCAAATTCAATTCCGGTCATTTCCGGCATATTGATATCCGCAAAAGTCAGGTCCGGAGGAACCTGTGTGGTAATAAATTCCAGGGCGTTTAAAGGGTTTGTGGTGTGGCCAAGTAGCTGCAGCCCGGGGATATTTTCAATAATATCACATAATATTTCTATTGCGTGATATTCATCGTCTACGACATAACAAGTAATCATATCAGTGCAATATGATTAAAATTACACAATTTACAGTTAACTATACCGATATTGAAAATATTTTAATAAAGAACAAACCCAGCCCAAATGGCAAAAGCGGTGTATTCCTGAAATGAACAAAAATACACCGCTAACCCCTTTCTAAAAGCCCATAAGTGTCGACACCGTGGTACTGGTAGAAGTAGTTGGGTCTGTGGTTTCCGGCGATCCTGCTTTTGGCATGCTCTTTTGAAATTTAAATACACTTTTTGCATTTAAATTAATCTTCTTTTTCAATACTTTCATAATTTGTTATTTTTAAGTATTAAATTAAAAGCTTGTGGATGCGTTAAAGAACATTTTACACCAATCGCGATAAGCAATAGATGGAATCAATTAATTAAATTGTGGCCGTTTTTATGGACTATAAGCGAACTGTTACAACAGTGGGCAGGCACGCTGTTGTCTGGCTGCTATTCGTGGCCTATGAAGTATCGTATCTCCATTTGGCCAGCACGGCTGATTATAGTATTTGGGATTATGCCTTACATTATACACTTAATATCTGCCTGTTTTATTTTAACGCCCGTTTTTTTGAATTCATCTTCAGTCGGTTCAGATACCGGTACCTGGGGATAGGTCTATTGCTCGTTGGTGAGCTGAGTGTTTATCTCTGTCTGCAATTCCTTATTAGTAAATTGCTCATTTATGTTCACATCCACCCAAAGGCCAATGTTTTTAATACTGAAGTTTTTTTCATCCAAAGTATTTACCGGGGGGTGTATTTTATTGGATTCAGTATAGCCTATTGGTTTGCCAGGATAATGGCAAAACAAAGAAAAATGATCCTGGAGCTGGAAAATCTCAGGCTACGGCAGGAAATAAACAGTGCAGAACTGGAAAAGAACCTGATCAAAGCACAAAACGCCTATCTGCGGTCCCAGCTGAATCCGCATCTGTTGTTCAATACGTTGAGCTTAATTTATAATTCGGTCAGGAAATTGTCGGATTCTGCCGCGGGCGCTATTCTGTTGCTGTCGGATATGATGCGCTATTCGCTGTCGGATGCGGGCGTTAACGGGAAGGTGCCCCTGGAAAATGAAATTGACCACCTCAAAAACCTGGTGAAGATCAACCAGTTGCGCTTTAAGGAGCGTTTAAACATCAGCCTTTCCGCGAAAGGTGCATTCCAGGGAGAAGCCATTATACCACTGGTATTACTTTCATTTGTGGAAAATATTTATAAACATGGTGACTTATCAAAGCCGGATTTCCCGGCCCGGGTCGCCATTACCTGTAATAACCATATACTGGAGATGCACTGTCAGAACCTGAAAAAAACGAAACAGCGTTCAGCCGGGTGGGGCATCGGCATCGAAAACACGAGAACCAGGTTGACCAATTATTACGGCAATAATTTTGACCTGAACATCACAGACGGCGACGAGATGTTCCGCATTCACTTGCTGGTGGCTCTGTGATGCGCGCTCATGCAGGGCAGCCACCCTGCGATATCTTTTTCAGCTGCCGCATCCTCAGTGATTTCTCATATTTGAACAGGCAATAATAAACCACCAGTTCCTGCCTGCGCGCTTCCTCCGTAAACAACCGGTTGAGGTGCATATGTATGATGTCGGCAGTCCATTTCGCTACCTGGGCGGGTGGCTTGGAACCGGTCCCGGAAAAAAGCGTTTTTAACGACCCGGTAAATTCCCGGCAAGCGGTACGGATACGGGGGGAGCCAGAAATTCGCCGGTCAGTTGCTAAAACGTGGCTGATCCGTTTTTCCAAAGCTCTGTATTTTAGATCCAGCTGATACTTTAAGTCGGGCTGTTCAAACTCTTTCATGAAGCTGTTTGACAATGACTGCAGGAAATGAACCGCCGTTTCGTCAGTGAAACCAAGGGCGTGGAGTATCACACATACATCTGAAAAAGCAAAGTCTTCCAGCGTCATGCTGGTATCACCAGCATCGGGTGTCTCCATGTAGCTCAGCACCAGCTTGCTGCTTGAAAAAAAAATATGCTCAAAAATCGGAATCGTTTGAGCGCCGTAGCGTTCCAGTTCCCGTTCGTAAACGGAAATGCTGTAATGGCGCACGGCCTGCCGCTTGATTGCTCCGTTGAGCATCCGGCAGCTGAACCGGAATGCACGATGAGCATTATTCCTGCCCGTCCTGAGCCGGAAACGTACATGCGGTTCGGGATCGGCATACCGCACAAAGAACCACGCACTGATCAAATGTCTTTTGAACAGGCTTTTCACAAGGGGACTGATCGTTGTGGCCAGCAATTCGTTTTGCCGGGAAGGATGACAATACACTTTAAAATACAGCCAGTCCGTTCCCGGCGGTACTTTCCGGAACAGCTCATCAGCAGTTTCAGGGAAAGGGGCGGCCTTTGCTGTATATACCTGCTGCTCATGGTACAGTGAAGCGACAAACTGGTTAATAAACGGCTTATGCAACTTGTCCGTGACGGCCGCTTTTTTTTCACGGGAGGAAAGAAATTCCTTGATCGTGACCTGCTCCTGGTCTTTGATGACCTGCAGGAAAAAATCAATATGATCCTGTTTGCTTAAATTAAAAACCAACTGATGGTCGTGTACCGTCAGGGCGATCCAATGTGGCAGGCGCAGGCTTTTTTTAAACGCCCTAAAACGCCCTGACCGGTCTCCAGGGTCAGCCGTGTCCAGGACGGACTGCCATTGTTGCCTGGAGACCCGCCAGGTTGCCAAAGCCAGCACAGTATTCAGGCATTCCACGCGCGGATAATAATCCAGGTTTGGAAAGTATGCATTTAGGTCCAGCCCAAGGCCGGCATGGACGCCCTGGTACTGCAGGTCGCAAAGGAAACGGAATATGGAAAGATTGTTTCTCGTGTGATTGAAAGCAGAACTCAAGCGGGGTATAACCCGCTTGTTTAACCTTTTTGACTGCAGGATAACCTCGCCGTTTATCACAGTTACCCATAAGTCATTGAGGGGGATCTGACGGGCCGCCGGCACCAGGGAACCAGCCATCACGGGGATTTCGTAAGGATAAAGATGTTCGCGCCGGTTGATATTGGCTGTGTGGAAATCACAAATATGAGCTATCTCTGCGAAGACAACATCCGGGTTATGCTGTGTTTCCATTGCGGCAATGGAAGACCCCAGCCGCCGGATGCAGTCATTAAACGGTGTAAAGCGCCCGATCAGCGCATTGGCTGTCGCCCCGCCCGCGCTTTCAATTAGCACCTGGTCGTCTATGACCCGGAACAATACAGATATGGTTGGCGGAAGGGCAGGGGCGCTGTCCATAATCTTTAACGGCGCTATATCACTGGCTGATAATGAAATGACTTTGGTGAAGCTGCCGGGATGATTGTTTTTCCATTTCGAAAGCAGCAGCGCATGGGTATTTGTCCAGCCGGCAGTATTTGTCCGCTTCTCGTGCCTGTCCTGCCAGTTGATGTCGCTAAGCAATGTGCTTTTTTCATCGTTCCCGGCAAGGTTTTTGTACCCTATGCCGGCACCAGGGTCCAGCACATATAATAAAGGCATAAGCCGGCCTTCAAACTGCTGGTTAAAATCGCGTATAAACTGCCATAACGGGTTGTTCGCGGCTAAGCCGGCTACGTTGAGCCAATACAAACATTCAACACCTTTCAGGATCGTCCCCTGGAAACCGGTATCCAAGGCGCCGGTTGCCGCTTTTTCCATGTTGACATAATAATCAGCGTCAGGCATGATCGTTTCCGGTTTAACCGGCAGCTGCTCGGGCGGTGCCCCGGGTGCCGGGTCTTCAGGCTTACCCATGCTGGTTGCATTCATCAGCGGCACGGTATCCCGGCCGGTTATATGGGGTGCCTGGTCGTCGGTCAGCGCCTGCACGTCGATCAGCTCTTTAAGCAATTGCTTAGCTTCCGCTGCGGTTATCCCTGACTTGCTACCCAGAAAGTTTTTTATCGTTTCAAAATGCTTCTTTTTTTTGCAAAAGGTGAAGAGTTGTTTTAACACGGCGTGGCTGTTAATTGAGCGGATGGAAAACTCAAAAGCGTTTTGCTGGTCGTTGGGGAAACAGGCCAAATATCTGATTTCATCCCCGTACGGGTAAATGGTTTGATTGGTCTGGTAACAGTGGTCTTCCGGCCCTGCTGCCGATTTTACCATTTGTGCCGCATTTATTTGCGCGGCAAAGCTGTTTTTAATGTGTATAGTGCTGCTGCCCAAATTCAAATGACCGTCTGCGGACCATTCAGTAGCGGAAAATGCAGAAAAAAGCCCGAATGGGGTGGGGCGGAAACACATCCGGTTCAGGTATTTCAATAAAGCCGTTCTTTCTTTCTTGTTTAGCTTCCCGTGATCAAAACCGGCCTTTTTGAGTTCTACATACAGTACCCTGCTCGCCAGCAGCAGTGCTTTTTGAAAAAAGGGATCTTTGATATATGCTTTAAGCTGGGCCGGATTATAATTTTTGATGGGATAAACAGGCGTACGCAATACCAGGAGAGGGAAAAACTTGCAGGCCACCATGATGATAAGGGTTTATAAATCGTGCCTGTAAGTTAATCTAAATTATAATTAAAAAGAAACGATTTTGCTAATTATCTAAACATTGTGCATCAATATAACTCCATTGCGCCGATCGTACTGTGTAAATAATGCGATAGGAAAAGCGGAGGCGCCTCTGTGTAATTTATCGTATTACGCTGCATTATTGGTTATCAAACTGACGTTCGTTTGGCAGCGTGTCAACCGGGGTTGCCTCTGAACGGAATACGCGATGACTAATGGTCGAAAAGAGTAACCCGGCTTTAACTTTCAAGCAATTTATTGTGACCGTGGAATAAGCCTGGTTATCTATCTTATAGTCTCTTTCGTGTAATAAATTTTATTCATAGAGATAATTTTCGAAATTTTCATTGTTGATGTAATGACCGCGTTATCGCGCCACCATATCTTAAACATATTCCTTTCTTTTAACTTGATCTTAAGCCTACTTAAAGGCAGTGTAACGACTTAAACAAATAGTTTTTAATCACAATTTAATCTAAATCTTATGCCAACAACGTACAACGACCTTTTTTTAAGGGACAATCTTGGTGACACAGGCAGTGTGCCTGCCACCGGAGCAATTAGCAGTTCGCCGGATATTATTCCGTATGGACAATCACCGGTTACTGATCCTGCTACTTTTTTTACCGGCAACTATGGTAGTGATGTCGGGAAGGACCTGGTAGCCAGAGCGCAAAATTATATTTACATGCGGGCCAAAAACTTGGCGGCAGGCGCTGAAACCGGTAGCTTTTCACTTTACTACAGCCCGGCTTCGTTACTGCTTTATCCTTCTTTATGGCAAAGCAATATCCTTGCCACCAGTGATGGGGCAACTTCGGTGCCGGTGGCGGCAGCCAACGCAGGCGATATTGTAGTCGGCACCAACCCGTTTACCTGGCAGCCGCAAATGATATCCGGCGATCACTACTGCCTCATTGGCCGCATTGTTACACCGAACAATCCGAATCCTATACCGCAAACCGGCGCGATAAATGATTTTGCAAACTACATCGCCAATAACCGCGGGATGGGCTGGCGTAATGTAACTGTGGTCGATAACGGTAGTCCTACCTTCACTCAGTCTGTCAACTACGAGCAGGGAACGCAGGGCGGGCCGATGTCCGTTATCATCACCTGTACAAATGTACCGGTAGGTGCATCCGTATCGTTTTCATGCGGCACCACAGGCCCTAATCCGCCGATCAACCTCCCCCAAACCACTGTCACTAATTCTGGCAGTTTTGTAGTAGGCGTGTCCACTAACATACCGGCCAATTTTGTGTCCAATATCAGCTATTCGTACTGGGCAAATAATACGACGCCGCTACCGGGTTGGAACATCACTTTAACTGTCGTATATTTCGTAAACAGCACCAATGAGCTGTTCAAACATGCACTCAGCTTTAAGAAACTTGGTTTACCGGAACGCGAGCACAGAAAAATGCTTAATAACAGTATTGGAATAGGCCCCATACGGGGGTTTATTGTGGGCGGCCATACCACGCAAAGCAATTAACTATTTTATAATGTATGCAAATAATTACAGCAAAGCAGTCAAATAATTTAACGGTTAAAGTAGCGGAACCATTTATTATTGAACTTGACGAAACCCCCACCAGCGGGTACCAGTGGCAATTTGAAGCCCTTGACGATGCCATATCGCTAATGGAAAGCAAATACCTGTTAAATCAGGAGTCGGGAATTGGTGGGGGTGGAAAGAGAACATTCAGGTTACGCATCAATAAAACCGGCGAATTTGAATTGAAGGTAAACCTCATACAGCCCTGGGTTGGGCTGTCTTCAGCTGTAAAAAAGCATTCGTTTATCATTCACACTAAAAATTAAAGAAATGCCCATAGATAAAAAAGCCCTCAGCGCTTTGAAGCAGCAGTTGCTCAAAAGTGGCGCCAAATGGGAAGCAGGTGAGACATCCATGCTTAAACTTTCAGATTTTGAAAGAAAAATGCGGCTGGGTTACACACCCGGCCCAAATGAACCTTCGCTCGCGGAGCGGGAAGCAATCGCAAAAAGAAACTTAGTTCAGTTTGCAGCACTACGCGTTGCCATAACGCAGTCATTCGACTGGCGGAACGTAAACGGTCGTAACTTTATCAGCTCCGTGAAAAATCAGGGCAGTTGCGGCTCATGTGTAGCGTTTGGCGTAACCGCAAATGTAGAGGCCACAGCACGGGTTGCCGTTAATCTTGCTGTAAATGATGCCGGTGGCGGCGCGCTGCCTGACCTTTCCGAAGCGCAGCTTTTTTATTGTGGCGGTGCGGCCCAAGGGCGTAATTGCGGGAACGGGTGGTGGGTGGAGCCAGCGTTAACCTACTGCACAAGTACCGGCCTGGTTCCGATAGCTTGCTTTCCTTATACAGCCGGTGACCAACCCTGTAATCTTTGTGCCGGCTGGCAAAGCACGGTGACTAAATTAAGCGCCTGGCATGATATCAATTCAATAAATGATATGAAGCTGTGGTTATCAACCCGTGGTCCTTTGACGGCCTGTTTCACGGTTTACGAAGATTTTTATAGCTACTCTTCCGGCGTTTATATACATACCAGCGGTGCCAACGTGGGCGGGCACTGTGTTTGTTGTATAGGTTATGATGATAACCTGCAAGCCTGGCTATGTAAAAACAGCTGGGGAGACGGGTGGGGGATGTCCGGATTTTTCTGGATTGGGTATGGCCAGTGCGGCATAGACGCGGTGATGAGCGGTATAGATTCCTACAGCACGATTTACCCGCTTTACAACGATCTTTTTTTAAGAGATAACCTGGATGATGCTGGTACAGTACCAGCAGCCGGTACATTAAGTACCTCGCCTGACATAATACCTTTTGGTACTGCGCCTGTTGCAGACCCGGTTTCTTTCTTTACGAATAACTATAATAGCGACGTCGGCCAGGATCTTATTGCAAATGCCCAGAACTATATTTATATGCGGGCCAAAAACCTGTCATCCGGTAGCGATAACGGTAGTTTTTCTTTATACTATAGCCCTGCTTCGTTGCTGCTTTACCCCTCGCTGTGGCAGAACAACATACTCAAAACCAGCGACGGCGCTACTTCTGTGCCCATACCTTCAACAAACCAGGGTAATGTGGCGGTAGGTGCCAATCCTTTCACGTGGCAGCCGCAGATGATCTCAGGCGATCATTATTGTCTTATAGGCCGTATAGTTACCACCGCGAATCCTAACCCCATACCTCAAACCGGCACCATACAGGATTTTGCATCTTATATAGCCAATAACCGGGGTATGGGTTGGCGTAATGTCGTTGTAGTGAATAATGGCAGCCCGACGTTTACACAAACAGTCAACTACACCCAGGGAACTCAAGCCGCACAAATGGCCGTTATCATTACTTGTACTAATGTACCCGTAGGTGCGCAGGTAGCATTTTCATGTGGTACGCCCGGCCCAAGCCCGGCTATAAACCTGCCTAAAACCACAGTAACCAACTCGGGAAGTTTTATTGTTGGGGTTTCGGCCAGCATTCCGGCTAACTGGAGTTCGGGTATTAGTTATTCGTACTGGGGTAATAATACAACGCCATTGCCTGGATGGACAATTGGGCTGACGGTTGTCTACTTTGTAAATCCACAAAATAAATTGTTCGGTCAAAGCCTGTCTTTTGCTGAACTTGGTCTGATCGATGAGGCCGCCCACAGGATGGTATTAAAGGACGGACTAGGAACCGGGCCAATAAAGGGCATTATTGTTGGCGGGCACCTTACTAAAAGCGATTAATGCTTAAGTAGAGTATAATATAATATGAATAACCAGGTTACTGTAAAGCGGTGACCTGGTTATTTTTTTTAATTGAATATCCGGGCCCAGAACCTGATTTAAAACTCCGTGCCAAGCTCTTCTCAAATCACAAGAACGGCGTTCAGGCCGTTCAGTGTAGCCATCAAAAATGACCTGATCGCGGAAAGATCGATCTTAAAAATCTCCGCTGTCCGGAAAGCAAAGTTGTTCATTAGCGAAATTAATCTGGTTAAAAATCGTTAGCCCGGGCTTTGCATTTAATATATCGAATTAAAAAAAGCAATGAAACATATTTCATTAAGGCTTATAGGCCTATTATCGGTCATCCAATTTTCACATGCGCAATGGGCGGTTAGCGGCAGCAATAGAAGGATAACGAAAATATATCGCAAGAAACAATCAACAAAAATCAAATGGAAGCAAATCAGTTATTAAATGCAGGCGACAGAAAAAATCTGTTTACGGCATTTAAGCTGAGGAGGATTATCTATCATAAACATTTATAACTTTGTGGATAAGCGGTTATATACTTACCTAATTATCTTATGCAACCTACATGAAACGATTGCTGACTATAATTCCCTTTTTACTATTATTCTACCAGGTGGTTGCAAGCGAGAGCCAAAGCGCGCTTTTGTCGAAGCTGAATGTTGAGCTTGAAAAAAAAAAGGGATATGATGCTGCAAAAATACAGCGCATTGAAAAACTGCAGCACGACTTAAATGATTCGGACAATCCAAGCTTAAATTTTAAATACCGTATTTATTTGAGCCTTTACCAGGAGTATAGGGCTTTTAATTATGACAAGGCATTTTACTACGCCCAGAAACTACAGCAGGTTGGTTACCAGTTAAAAGACCCGGCCAAAATTGCGTACAGCCGCATCAAATTTGGTTTTATCCTGCTGTCATCGGGGATGTTTAAAGAAACCTTTGATTCGCTCAAAATAGTGAATGTTAAATTGCTGGACGCAGGCGCCAGGCAGGAATACTACTTTTTGATCGCCCGAACGTATTATGACCTGGCGGATTTCGACAAGGACAATTATTATACACCTATATATAATGACAGAGCCGGCAAATATATCGACTCGGGTGTTGCGTTAAGTAAACCAAATTCGTTTGACTATCTTTATTTTACCGGGTTAAAATATATTAAGACGGGGAATATTTCGAAGGCGGTAACCAACCTGAAAACTCTCGTTTATCATTACAATTTAACCGATCATCAGTTTGCTGTGAGTGCCTCCACGCTCAGCGATATATATATCCGTAACAACAAACCGGACAGCGCCATCAACCTGCTGATCAACGCGACCATTGCCGATATCCGTTCGTCGACAAAGGAGGAGGCGGCAATGACTACGCTGGCCCAGGAACTCCATAAAAATGGTGATGTTAAAGACGCTTATATATTTATTAAGGAGGCGCTGGATGACGCGCTTTATTACGGGGCCAGGCAGCGAAAGATACAGGTTAGCGCTATTTTACCAACTATTGCAGGTGAGCGGATTACTTTTGTGGAGGAACAAAGGCGTGTGCTGTTTATGTACGCCTCACTGCTAACTATCCTTGCTATAATTGTCGTGGTGTTTGCCGTGATCATATTTAAGCAATTGCAGAAACTAAAAACAGCGGATAAGATCATCCTGGAAGCCAACCATAGTTTACAGGAAAGTAATCACAGCTTAAATGAAGCAAATAAGATAAAGGAGGAATACATCGGCTATTATTTTAACCTGATCTCGGAGTACATCAATAAGCTGGAGAAATTTAAACGCTCGGTTGATAATAAATTAACGACCAAACGATTTGACGATATAGGCATCCTCGTCAACAATATCAATTTGACCAAGGAGCGGGAGGAGTTGTTTATTAACTTTGATAAGGCTTTTCTTAAACTGTTCCCCAATTTTGTTGAAAGCTACAATGCGCTTTTTGCCGAAGAGAACCATGTAAAGTTGTTACCTAACCAATTACTAAATACCGACCTGCGGATATTCGCTTTGATCAGGCTTGGTATAAACGATACGGAGAAGATCGCTCACATCCTGGAATACTCCGTTAATACCATCTACAACTACAAAGCCCGTATTAAAGCCAAATCGCTCATTACAAATGACGAATTTGAAGACGCGATCATGGCTATTAAGGCTATTTAGTGTTCCGACTACTCTATACCCGGTTATACTTGATTTATATTTTCCCCAGTCGTGATTTTTCATAACATGCTTATTTTAAGTGTGTTATGAAAAAAATATTGCTAATTTCTTTATATTTTACCTTTGAAATTAGTACTTGCTTTTTTTATCTCTTCTCTTTGGTATGCCAATACCACCAATTCTAAAATACACGGTTAAAGGCAAATTATAAACCAGCTAACTTCTAAATCTTATCGTAATATGAAAGTAATTCAACCAATTCAATTGGTGTATAAATGCTCTTGTATATGGTATTCCCGGTGCGAAGATACCAGGCCTGCAAAGCATTTATCCACCCATTTTCTTTCGGGCTAGTACCGGATTAATAGCCGACGCTATATTTCAATAAAACCAAATCAATTGTAAACTCTAAAATTTAAATGTTATGTATAAAAAACAATTACTAAAATTAATTTTTTGTCCGTTGTTTTTACTGTTATCATCATGGGCCTTTGCTCAAAAAGTAACAGTTACCGGTAAAGTAACCGACGAAAACGGGCAAGCCCTTCCCGGGGTAACTATCACGATAAAGAATAGTACAACAGGCACAAACTCCGATGTGCAGGGAAAATACGCTATTAACGCCAATGGCAATGATGTCCTCGTTTTTTCGATGATCGGGTTCGCCAGGCTGGAAGCGCCAATAAATAATCGCACGGTAATTGATGTGCAACTAAGCCCAAGTAACAGTCTTTTGAACGAGGTAGTTGTTGTGGGTTACGGTACCCAAAAGAGAAAAGACCTTACCGGTTCAATATCATCGGTTAAAGGTGATGTTTTTAAAGACCAGCCTATCACTAACCCAATTGAAGCATTGGAGGGCCGTGTAGCCGGTGTTAACATAATAACGTCTTCCGCCGCTCCGGATGCTGTTCCGCAAATTATAATCAGAGGTGTCGCTTCATTTTATCAACCTAACCCGCTCTACATTGTGGACGGTGTACAGCAGTCCGATCTGAACAACGTTAACCCACAGGATATAGTATCGCTTGATGTAATGAAAGACGCGGCTTCGGCGGCCATTTATGGTGCTTCTGCTGCGGGTGGCGTAATATTGGTAACAACAAAAAAGGGTTCAGGAATTGGCGGTCCCCCGCAAATAGCATTCAGCGCGAGGTACGGTCTTACCAAACCAAAAGTAATTCAATTGCTTGGCAAAGATGACTTTATTAAAATAAACAAACTGATTAACCCGGCTACGTTTACAGCGCCCGGCCAGGATACGCTTGCAAACACCAACTGGGTTGATCTCCTATACCGCGATGGGACCGAGCAAAATTATAACCTTTCTATTTCAGGGGCTTCAACAAATGTAAATTACCTGATCTCCGGATTTTATAACCAGCAAACCGGTATATTTCTTAAAAATTATTCAAATATTGGCGGTGCGCGTGTAAATACCGAATACAAACTAAGTAAATTTTTGACCATAGGTGAGCAAATTGATGCATCGCAACGTATAACTTCACCGCTTGTAGGCGCCGAGGCGCAATTACATAACGCGCCGTTCCGTACGCAGCCTATTATCCCTGTTTACAATAAAAATGGATCATACGGCACCGAACCCGGCGGCTACGGAGTTAACTTTCAAGGGCCGAATCCACTGGGCGCAATCAACTCGGCAAGTGCGCAGGACGTAAAAAATAACTTCCAGGGAAATTTATATGGCGACTTAAAGCTCCCGCTCCACCTCGATTTTAGGACAACTTTAGGATACAGCTACTATTTAACAACGGTAGATCAATTTCAAAACTCATATAATTTTGGCCCGGTTGCAAATCCTGTTAATGCACTTGGTAAATCTTATTACCAAAGCAGCCAGTTACTTACCAACTATGTGCTAAACTATAATCAAAGTTTTGGCAAACATAATATTACCGCTATGGCCGGTTATGAACAGATTGTTGACAAAACCAATAGCATTAACGCATTTGAAACCGCGGTTGGTTTACCAAGTTATACATTCAATCCAACTTCTTCGTCTTCTACAACAGTTACCGGTACATATGACCCCCAAAGCCTTAGACAGTCGCAGTTTGCGCGCTTGAATTACAACTACAACGAGCGCTACTTTCTGTCGGCATCTATCAGGCAGGATGCTAACTATACGGTGTTTGGCCCAAATAAACAAAAAGGTATATTTCCGGCAGCATCAGTCGGTTGGACTATCAGCGAGGAGCCGTTTTTTAAAAGCATATTGCCCGGCATAAGCAGCCTGAAAATAAGGGGTAGCTATGGCCAGCTTGGTAACAGCGCTGTTCCGGCATACAGGTTTACTTCAAACTACAGCCAGTTTCAATCCAGTACAGGTGTGTCAGGCGGTGTACAGGGTTTCGCGCCTGGCCAGCCCTTCCAGGTTGCCAACAGTTTAATCAGTGTACCTAATCCTAACCTGCATTGGGAAACCATTACCGAGACAAACCTGGGTATTGACGGTGAGGCGTTACAAGGCAGCCTTTATTTTACAGCAGAGGTGTACAACAAAAAGACCTCTGATTTGATCTATCAGCTTCCATTGTCTCCATCTGCCGGATTTACATTACCCTACGTTACAAATATTGGCGATGTTGATAACAAGGGCGTGGAATTGATGGCAGGTTATCGCAGTAAAATTGGCAAGCTTGGTTTTGATGTAAGCGCTAACTTAAGCTATAATCAAAACACGGTTACCAAATTAAGCGGCGCAGCAACAGACGCTGTTTATGGCGGGTATAACTATTATTCTATGGGCGATAATGGTTTTAACATGATGCCTAACCAGCAATTAACCATAACCAAAGTAGGCTTGCCATTCGGTTCGTTTTACGGCTACAAAGTAGTAGGCATATTTAGCGATCAGGCTACGGCACAAAAACAAACTGTGAACGGGCACAAGGCCAACATCGGCGACTTGCAGTACCAGAATTTGGGTACTACCAACCCTGATGGTAGTTACACAATTGATAATCATAGCCTGCAGCCTATAGGTAACCCTAACCCCAAATTTATTTATGGATTTAATATCCGCCTTAACTATGCCGGATTTGACCTGGCCATGTTATTCAATGGCGTATGGGGAGTACAATTGTTTAACGGTGTAAAAGCTTACGAGCAATCGCTGTTTGCCGATGGCAACACTACTACGCAGGTATTTAACGATTCTTTCTTAGGTTCAAACGGTTTAACATCGCAACCAAGGTTGCTTAGCCCGCTGCCTGGTGGTGGCAATGCGTTAGATCAAAACCAAAATTACTCGTCTGTAAACAGCTACTTTGTTGAAAACGGCGACTATTTGAAGCTTAAAAACCTTCAGTTGGGGTATACTTTTTCCGGCAATGCCTTACGGCAGATCAGTGTTAAAAGCCTCCGGGTATTTGTGATGGCCAACAATGTATTCACCATTACCAAATACAAAGGGCTTGATCCTGAATTGGGCAGCGCATTTGGTTCACCAGGGGTAGTTAGCCCGACAACCCAGGGTATTGACGCGGTAACGAATTATCCCCAGGCACGGATTTTTTCGGCCGGGATTAATATTAGTTTATAATAATAACCTTCAAAATTATGAAAATGTTAAAGAGAAAATATATCGCAGCGCTCCTGCTCGTTTTAGCGGCGGGATGTAAAAAAGCCCCGGTTAACGTTGGGCCCCCAAATGCATATAGCAGTTCCACTTACCCGGCTACTATTGCTCAACTGCAAACGATTTTGGTGCCATGTTATTCCAATTTGCGCGATCAGGGTATATTCGGTTTTAATTTTTTTGCTAAGTCGCTGGCGGACGCTATGCACACGACAAACGACCAGTATACCGGCGATGGGGGGCGCAACGAAGCTGCTGCGGAAAACCTTACTGCCGGCGACGAGTATGCAAGAGAAGTTTGGACCGCCTGTTATACCGGCGTAAAAAACTGTAACGTAACCATTTACGCGGCCGGGGTTTTATTAAAAACAAACCCATCTGTTGATCCGAAAGCAGTTAACCTTGTACTTGGCCAGGCTTACTGCCTGCGTGCATGGTATTATATGGAACTGGAATGCTTGTTTGGCAATGGCTATTTAAAATCTGATGGTACAAATGGCAGTAACATGGGCGTTCCGTTAATTACGGGTGTGCCTTCCAGTTTAGCTGAAACGCAAGTAGCGCGTGGTACGGTAAAAGATACCTGGGCTTTAATTATTAGCGACCTTAAACAGTCGGCAACATTGCTTAAAGGCCAGGTTTGGCCTTCAACCGACCTTGCACGGGCTACCGAATGGTCAGCAAAAGGTTTGTTAGGAAAGGCTTACGTTTATACACAGGACTGGGCCAATGCAAAAACTGTTTTAAACGATGTAATAACAAATAGCGGAAAATTTTTAATGCCGTTTGCTACTTATAACAACGCCTTCAATGGCCAAAATAAATTCAACAGCGAATCGTTGCTGGAATTATATGTCGATCCGAATTCGCAGGGCGGTTATGGTGTATATACCGGAAATCCAAACTCATCGACCATTAATGGTTTAATATGGTCTCCTTCATATATTGGCCCAAGCGGAAACGAAGGCGATTCAAAGTCGCTTGGTTATTCAAATTCCTTTGTGCATGATCAAAATGTTTTGCGCTTTGGCTATCCGCTTCCGTCATACACTTTAGTTGCCAATCCCGCTTATACAGGCTCAAACCCATCTTATAAAAATCCAACGCAGATTATGGACCCTGCCTATAAAGCTGCGGCATTAGCGGTACGGGCCAATCAGACCGCCGATCCCCGATTGTTCGTAAATACGCTTCAACCACGTATTGATTCGGTAAAAGTTGATGGCGTTAACTGGACGTTGGTTGCTAAACCAGGCGATTATGCTTTTGCCGGCGATACCCATTATGGCTTCAGTGAAAGAAAGTATTCACCTATCACCTACACTGAAGGAAGTGGTGCCGGTAACGGTGGCAGCGTTTCGGATATTTGGGATTATTACCTGCTCCGTTTGGCCGATGTATATTTATTATATGCAGAAGCCAGTATAGGATCGGGCGATAACGCCACTGGGCTCAACTATTTAAATATGGTTAAACGCAGGGCTTATGGCTTGCCAATAAATACACCGTCGGCAATTGATTATAAGTCGCTTACCGACAATACAGCTGCCGCAAACCCCCTTCACCCCGATCCTGTTTTGGGTAACAATCCATTGTACTACGAGCGATGGGCCGAGCTATTTAACGAAGGCACCTGGTGGTTTGATGTGTGCCGTTGGAAAATAGGCCCATCAGAAGCAGCATACTATCAAACTGCACTAAACGTTACCGGTCCGTTAACAGCGACTTTCGATCCTAATAAATCATACGTTTGGCCGATCCCATTAAGTGAGATCAACTCCAACTCAAAGATCAAGCAGAACCCCGGTTACTGATAATAGTTGATTAATTAAGTGTAAAGCAGGTGAGATGGCTTTACACTTTTTTTTACATTTAATGATTATAAAATCGGGCTATGATTGGTAGTTACTTTAGGCAATACCTGCGCGTGTTTTTGTTGCCCGTTATCGGCGTACTTTTTACGGATTTTGCATATGCACAGGACTCATTAAAAAACCTGCCCGAGTATAGCCTGCCGCTTACCGGTCAAAAACTGGTGATTGCACACTGCATGACGAATATTATCCGCTATAAAGGGCATGAATTTGAGGACGGCTGTAATCCGAAATATTATTCGCCAAATGGTAATATAACTTCTCCATTGGGCGGATTGACCCAGATAAAGGTAATGGAGGACAGTGTGCTGGCTAACGCTACGCTTGACGAAGCGGTGGAGTTTGAAATGCGGGCGGCCATCAGATCGGGTATCGATGGTTTCCAGTTTTATTATACTTTGCATAACCCGAAATGGGACGATATTATCAGGGCGTATTTCAGGGTTGCCGATCAAAAGCATATCAATTTTAAATTTACCTTTTGTATATCGCACCCTGACGGAGGTACCGAAGCAGCTAAAATAGCAGAGTTCAGCACCCGGATGAATCGTATACTTGATGAAACCGGCCGCAATAATCCGCATTGGCTGCGCACGCCTGATGGCAGGCTTATTATTTATCAATGGGATGGTGAGGGCCTGGCTGACGTGCCTGCCGACAAACAGGGTTTGCCTCAGCAATTTTATATTGCCCGTGCCTATAAACGGTTGGCCAATGCCGTGCACGAGCGTTTTGCCTGCGTTTTTACGATCAATAAAGAGATCAGCGTGAATAACCTGAATAGCTTTTTGGATTATTTCCCGGCCACCTGGATATGGACGCTGCCTTATGGCGGTAATGACTATCTCGGAAACATGGTTGCTGAACAATGCAGGCTGCGCCATCGCACTTTTACCGCCTCGGTCTTTGGCGACTTTTATACTTCCAAATTACAAAAGAAGGGGACATGGGTGATGTACCGCAAAGCGGAAGATGCCGTACAGGCGGGAATAGAGAAAATGGATCGTAAGCAGATCATCACCGGGCTGTCGTACAATTTCCGTAAACTCTTTGAATTTGGTATTAAGCAGAATGCACCAATAATAAATATCATAACCTGGAACGATTACCCGGAAGGGCACCATTTGGCACCGGAGGTCAATCACAACGACGGTTTTTCTATACTGCTGAATTATTATAAGAATAAATGGAAAGGCTTAGCATCACCATATGCCGGAAAAGACGTTGCCGTTGTGTTTTTTAAAAAATATAAACATACGATCACGCCGTATCCTTATGATATACCGGTGGTGAGTTTTCAAAAGGAAGTGATACCTGCTTCATGGGAGGATTCCATTGAAGTAGTTTCCATGTTAAAGTCGAGCGCCGAACTGAAAGTGAACGGAGATACCAAAACGGTAGGAGCCGGCCTGGTATCAACAAAATTCCCGATGCGGGCCGGGCCGGTCGTTGTAACGGTCACAAGAAATAATAAAATGGTCATTCATTTCACGACCCCGGAGGGTATCACTAATAAACCGTACCGATCCGACAGGATAACATACACGTTTAGCAGCGAATTCAATTACTTTTACAAAGACCTGTATAAAGGATTTAAGCTGCAATATTCTCATGAATACAATCCGGCATTCAAAGCGGGTAATAACAATGGAAGTGGCTCAAAATAACGACGGGCCAACAGCATAATTTTAACAGCATACATGATACTGATGAAAAAAATATTTATATGTTTATTAAGCGTCGCGGTTTATGGCGGGCTGAAAGCACAAGGCAGCCAACCTATACAGGCGGAAATGAACAAGGTACACCTTGAATTTAAATTGGACGCCAACGGACGGCCTGTTTATAATGTACGTTACGGGCAGCAACCTGTTATCAACCCTTCGTTTATGGGCATTAACCTGGCGGATGGAAATAACTTCGATAACCATTTTGAAATAGCCGGAACAGAAAGAAAAACTGTTGATGAAACCTGGGAGCCGGTTTGGGGCGAAGTAAGCCATATCCGTAATCATTATGAACAGCTAATAGTTCATTTAAAACAGCAAAACCAGGCGGGCAGATTGCTGGATATCATATTCAGGGTATTTGCCGATGGGGTGGGGTTCAGGTACGAATTTCCGGAACAACCCAACCTTAAATATTTTATTGTATCCGACGAATTAACAGAATTCAGCCTGACCGGCGATCATAAAACATTTTGGATACCGGGAGATTACGACAGTAATGAATATCCTTACACCATATCGCCAATAAGCAAGATCGACGCCTCGGTGCTGGCAAAATCGGCGACTGATATTGCCGTGCGTTTTGTTCCGGATAAATACGGCATTCAAACCCCGCTGATGATGAAAACAGCGGAGGGTCTTTATGTCAATATCCATGAGGCCGCGCTGCAAAATTATACCTCAATGCAGTTACATGCAGATACAAAAACCTTTAAGCTGACTGCCAATTTAGTGGCCGACGCAGTAGGCAATAAAGCTTATATGAGCGCGCCCTGTAAAACGCCCTGGCGGACAATAATCGTCAGCAACAGGGCCGAAGATATCCTCGCCTCTAAACTGATCCTTAATTTGAATGATCCATCAAAGATCGAAAATCCATCATGGATAAAGCCCATGAAATTTGTGGGTGTATGGTGGGAGATGCAAACCGGTAAAAGTACCTGGAGTTATAGCGATAACGCGCCGGGCGCCGATGGAAAGCTGATACCAAGCGGAAAGCATGGCGCTAACACAGCCAATGTAAAACGATATATAGATTTCGCCGCAAGGCAAGGTATCCAGGGTGTTTTGGTTGAAGGATGGAATGTAGGCTGGGAAGACTGGTTTGGCAACTGGAAGGAAAACGTTTTTGATTTTGTGACGCCATATCCCGACTTTGACGTAAAAGAGATCACCCAATATGCGGCATCGAAGGGTGTAAAAATGATCATGCATAATGAAACATCAGGCTCGGCTACCAACTACGAGCGACAGATGGATACAGCCTTCCGTTTTATGAATAAATTCGGATACACATCCGTAAAAACAGGTTATGTAGGGAAGATCATCCCGCGGGGGGAGCATCACGACGGGCAGTGGATGATCGATCACTACGTTCGCGTCGCCCAAAAGGCAGCCCGCTATCATGTTATGCTGGACGCCCATGAACCGGTAAGGCCGACCGGGTTACAGCGCACTTATCCAAACTGGATGGCATGCGAGGCAGGACGTGGCAACGAGTACAACGCGTTTAGTACCGGGAATAATCTTAACCACGAAACCATTATGCCGTTTACCCGGTTGATGGGCGGTCCGATGGATTATACGCCGGGGATATTTAAAATACAGGGATATTCAATGGTCCCCGGCCGGCAGGTGCATAGTACGCTGGCTAAACAACTGGCCCTGTATATAACCATGTACAGCCCCTTGCAAATGGCAGCTGATATGCCGGAGAATTACGAAAAGCACATGGACGCCTTTCAATTTATAAAAGATGTAGCCACCGACTGGGACGATACTAAGGTTGTGGAAGCCGAACCGGGCGAATATATCACCATTGCCCGCAAGGAAAAAGGCGCCGGCAATTGGTTTATTGGTGCGGTCACAAACGAGAACGGGCGCAACGCTATTATTCCGTTAAACTTTTTAGACAAAGACCGGAAATATGCAGTTACGATATATGCCGATGCGGCTGATGCGGATTGGAAAAATAACCCCGAGGCATACCAGGTTACAAAATACCAGGTTACAAATGGCAGCAGCCTGCATATTAAACTGGCTAATGGCGGCGGCGCAGCCGTAAGTATAAAGCCGGTTACGGCGGAGGATAAGGGATTGAAATTGTATAAATAGTGTGAGGGATTTCGGATGTTCGATTTCGGATTTATTGGAGAGTGAGCATGAGGTTTTTTTTAATCCAGCGATATATCTTTCGGACTTCCGGACTTTTCCGATTTTCCGATTTTCTTCTAATCATTTGCCTGTCTGTTGCCGGCTGTAAAAAAAACAGCCCTGTTAACGGCGGAGCACCTGTTACGCCTAAAAAAAATGATACAACGGTTACGGTAATACCAACCGTCGCGAAGCCGGTGGTAAAAACCAACAGCCAAAAGGTATATGTTCACTATATGGCATGGTTTGAAGATCCTACTACATCCGGCACCGGTAAATGGGGGCAGCACTGGACCATGACCAACCAGAACCCGGATGTTGTCCTGGCAAACGGCCGGCGGCAGATCGCCTCGTACTTTTACCCGATGATCGGCCCATATGCGAGTTCGGACAGGGATGTGATCGACTACCATTTGCTGCTCATGAAATATGCCGGGATCGACGGCGTGATCGTGGATTGGTATGGCACACACAACGTGCTTGACTACCCTTTGGTTAAGCGAAATACGGATTCCATTTTTAATCGTATCCCTTATGCCGGCCTGCAATTTGCCATTTGTTACGAGGATGCAACATTACAGCAGGTAAAATCCTTGGCGGGAATTGACACGGTACAGGCCGCCCGCGAGGATTTTACTTACCTGCAGTCCCAATATTTTAATAGCAGCAGCTACATAAAGACCAACAACCAGCCCTTGCTGCTCGATTTTGGGCCGCAGTCACTGAAAACAACCGCCGACTGGCAGCAGGCTTTTTCCGGTCTTTCAGCTAAACCCAGGTTGTTGTCTCTCGAATACCAGGGCGGCGTAACCGGCAGTTCGGGCAGCGGGGAATTCGCATGGGTTAATGCTACAGATCAAGCAGACTTGCAGGGTTTTTATCAAAACCGGGCACCGTCCCAGGCGACTTATTTCGCCGGAGCGTATCCGGGATTCCAGGATTTTTATAAACAAGGCGGCTGGGGAAATAACTTATTTTTAATTGGCTATAACGGGGCGGCTACCTTACAAAACTGCCTTAGCCTGGCAAAAACCAGCGGAACAAATTATCTCCAACTGATTACCTGGAACGACTACGGCGAGGGTACGATGATCGAACCGACGCTGGATTTTAACTTTACCTTTTTACAGGCTATACAGCAATATACCGGGGTAACTTATACCGTTACAGAACTACAGCTTATTTATAAATGGTACACACTCCGAAAAAAGTACCAGGAGAATGCCGCTGCGGAAACGCGGCTAAGCCTGGCATATAACGATTTAGTTATGTTGGATGTAGCCGATGCTCAATCAATCATCTCCGGAATGAATTAAATATGTTCAATCAATAATCGCGGATATGTAAAATATACTGCGGAAAGTTATCGACCCGGCATTTTACGGATTAGGTATTGCGTGGTCAAAACGGGGATTGATAATCAGTTTAACCAAATACGGTCAAGCACGGGCACCCGACCGGGCGAAAATTGAGTCGGGTTCCGTCTATTCCGCTTTAAGCAAAAGGAGTTACATCAAAAGTGTAACTTCTTTTATTTTCGGTGTACTTTGTGGTTTACAATTAGTGTTTACTATAGGCTGTTTCGTTCCAGCGCAGTTCATTACGGAACGTGCTGAGCTGGGTATCTTTCCCTATCAGTAAAAATTCAAGCCCCGCCATATCAGCAAAATCCTGCAAGTGTTCGGCAGTCAAATTTTGGCTGTATGCGGTGTGGTGCGCACCGCCCGCATATATCCATGCGGCGCAGCCCGTTTTCATATCGGGGTAAGGTTTCCAAAGCACCCGCGCCACCGGCAGCTTCGGCAGATCATGCTGCGGCTCAATAGCTTCTACTTCGTTAACCAACAGCCTGAAACGGTTACCCATATCAATGATTGAGGCATTTAATGCCGAACCGCCCGCTACATTAAACACCAGCCGGGCTGGGTCGGCTTTGCCACCTATCCCCAGGGGATGCACTTCAAGCGCCAGCTTGCCGTTGGCCAATGAGGCGTCTATCTCAAGCATATGCGAACCTAAAACCAGGTTGTTGTCCGGATCGAAATGATAGGTATAGTCTTCCATAAATGCATTACCTCCTTTTAACCCGCTTCCCATTACTTTAAAAGCCCTCACGAGAGCAGCCGTTTTCCAGTCGCCTTCCCCGGCAAACCCATAGCCTTCGGCCATTAAACGCTGGGCAGCTATGCCAGGCAGCTGCATCATGCCGTGTAAGTCTTCGAACGTATCAGTAAAACCTTTGAAACCTCCTTTTTTCAAAAACGCCTTTATCCCCAGCTCAATTTTTGCGGCTTCGTATACTGATGAATGCTTTTCGCCGCCCTTGCGTAAAGAGGCGTCCATGGAATAAGCGGTTTCATATACGGCAACAAGTTCGTCAATTGCTGATTCACTTACCCGGTCAATTTCAGCAACCAGGTCGCCAACGCCGTAGGTATTAACAGAAAAGCCAAACTTTAACTCCGCTTCTACTTTGTCGCCCTCGGTAACTGCAACATATCGCATGTTATCGCCAAAACGGGCAAATTTGGCGCCTTGCCAGTCGTGCCAGCCTGCTGCGGCCCTGGTCCAGGTGTTGATCTGGCCAAGCACCTCTTTGTCCTGCCAGTGGCCGACAACAACCTTGCGGCTTTTGCGCATGCGCGAAACAATGAAGCCGAACTCCCGGTCGCCATGAGCGCTTTGGTTTAAGTTCATAAAGTCCATATCGATCGAACTCCATGGAATATCCCGGTTAAACTGGGTGTGCAGGTGAAGCAGCGGTTTTTGCAGAATGTTTAGACCTCTGATCCACATTTTAGCTGGTGAAAAGGTATGCATCCAGGTGATGATACCGATGCAGTTTACAGCGGTGTTAGCTTGTTGCAAGGTTTCGTAAATTTCTTCCGTGCTTTTTACAACCGGCTTATAAACCACCCTCACCGGTATTTCGACGGCAGTGTCGAGGCCTTTTGCAATTTCCTGCGCATGTCCGGCCACCAATTTAAGCGTTTCTTCGCCGTACAGGTGCTGGCTGCCTGTGATAAACCAAACTTCAAATGTTTTTAGATCGATCATTATATTTCAATGTTTTATTATTCTTAAAGGATTGCCATTTATTGGCCATAATAGGAGTCTGGTCCGTGTTTGCGGTGATAATGTTTCGTAATCAGCGATTGCTTTAGCGGTAATGCTTCGGGATTAATTTGCTTGGTTAGTAATGCCATTTGGGCTATCAACTCCAGTACTGCGCTATTATAAACCGCCTTAGCCGCGCTTTCGCCCCAGGTAAAAGGTGCGTGGTTGCCCACCAGGATCATTTCTGTATCGGTATGGCTCAGGCTCCTGCCGGATAAACAATTGATAATTTGATACCCGGTTTGGTATTCATAATCACCCCGGATCATTTCATCACTCATTGGGGCTGCACAGGGTACGTCTATTGTGAGGTGATCGGCGTGCGTTGTGCCGTAAACAGGGATATCCTTCAGCGATTGCGCCCAGGCCGTAGCGTAGGTTGAATGTGTGTGCGCTATTCCGTTTACTTTACCCCAATTTTTATACAATACGGCATGCGTTTTAGTATCAGACGAGGGCCTTAAATTACCTTCAATAGTATTACCGTCAAAATCCACTATCACCATTTTTTCCGGCGTGAGCTCATGGTATGGAACGCCGCTTGGCTTAATGGCAAAAGCGCCTAGCTGGTGGTCGGCGGCGCTTACGTTACCAAAAGTAAATAGTACCAGGTTTAATTGAGGAAGCTGCATGTTTGCTTCGAAGGCCTCCTGCCGTATGTGTTTATAGTTTGCCATTACATCATTCTTCAGTGTTTACAATGTGGTTGAACGGGCATGCGATTCTGCGAATTTACCCAGATCAATGTATTGCTGGTATCGTTTCGCATAAATTTCACGGAATTGTTTGTCGGGATAATATTCAACATCAAAACCGCGACCCATTGCGGCCATTGCTTCTTCAACCGTTGGATAAATATCGGCGACAACGGCAGCAAACATAGCCGCCCCCAGGGCACAGGTGTGTTCAAATTGGTGTATGCGGATGGGCATTTCCAAAATATCAGCCATCAGTTGCATAACGAAAGGTGATTTTTTTGCTACCCCGCCTATCCCGATAATCCCTTTTACCGGTATGCCTTCTTCTTTAAAGCGGTCGACTATCCGTTTGGCGCCAAAACACGTGCCCTCAACCAACGAGCGGAACACCCTTGGGGCGTCGCTTCCTAAACTTAATGCGGCAATAGCCCCCTTTAAGGATTGGTCGGCATCTGGCGTACGCCGCCCATTAAACCAGTCCACGGCTAATTCGCTGTGCTCATCAACCGGGATCAATAAGGCCTGCCTGCTTAGTTCGGGTATAATGCGCTCGCTCATTTCTTTTAGCAGCGTGTCGGCTGTTTGAGCATCTATTACCGATGAGTTTTTGAGCATATTATCCAGCGGCCATGAAACCAAATTTTTAAACCAGGCATAGGTGTCGCCAAAGGCTGACTGGCCGGCTTCGAGCCCAGTCATCCCGGGTATTACCGAACCGTCGACCTGCCCGCAAATACCCTTAACCAATTTTCCCTGCAGCTCGGCGGTTGGGGCCACCAAAATATCGCAGGTTGATGTTCCCATTACTTTGCTCAGGAAATAGGGCTCTATTTGCCCTCCTACAGCGCCCATGTGTGCGTCAAAAGCGCCGATACCAACCGCCACGTGTTCAGACAGCCCCAATCTTTCCGCCCACTCTTTGCTCAGGTATCCGGCTTTTTTATCCGATGTAAAGGTTTCCGTAAATAACAAGGACGTAAACCCGCCAAGCAGCGGGTCGAGCGATGAAAAAAATTCATCGGGCGGCAAACCGCCAAACTCTTCGGCCCATAGCGCTTTGTGGCCGGCGGAGCATCTTCCGCGTTTCATGTCGCGGATGTTATTTCCGCCGGTTAACAAAAAAGGGATCCAATCACAATGTTCAACCCATGAGTAGCATGCTTTGCGTACCTCCCCGTCGGCCCGCAGTACATGCAGCAACTTGGCCCAAAACCATTCCGAAGAATAGATACCGCCTACATATTTGAGATAATTTACAGGAAAGCGGGCGGCATGTTCATTTATTTGTGCAGCCTCGGTAATTGAGGTATGATCTTTCCATAAAACAAACATGGCATTTGGGTTGTGATCAAACCCGGGCGTCAAAGCCAGCGGCTGGCCATGTATATCCACCGCAACCGGTGTAGAGCCGGTCGTATCTACAGATATTCCTTTAATAGCATCCGGTTTTACCAGGCCGCCGGTTTTTTTCAGGCAGTCTTTAACGGTAAACTGCAGCCCTTCGATATAATCAAGCGGATGCTGCCTGAACTGATTTTCGGCTGCGTTACAATACAAGCCATCGCGCCAACGCGGGTAATAGAAAACCGAAGAGGCTATTTCCTCGCCGTTTGAGGCATTAACAAGAACCGACCGAACCGAATCGGACCCATAATCTACCCCAATCACAAAATGGTCATTCTTCATACTAATCCTAAATTCGTATTGAAATAACACTTATTTTATTATATAATGAAATTTTTAAAAAGACGGTATATTTTACAATTAATAAAAATTTACTTTACTTCGGGATAGTATTAGGCCCCGTTTGATCATCATGTGTCCTAAATCTTTTGATTACCACGATGAACCTTAAAAAATATTTCTTTGCGTTTCTTATTTTGCCCGCTGCGTTATTTTTATGCGCACATACACCCGGTTATTCAAAGTCATACTATGTAAACCTGAACGGGCGCGACAACAACCCCGGCACCATGGTGTCGCCATTTAAAACCATCCGTAAAATAAACAGCATCCATCTTAATGCAGGGGATGCTATTTATTTTAAATCGGGTCAGGTTTTTTCCGGTACCATAAAGCTGGGTAACATTGCCGGCAGTAAAGCAAAACAGATTGTACTTTCCTCATACGGAGCCGGAAAAGCCATTATCAACGGCGACAGTGTTACAGCCATAAGCTTATATAAAGCAAAGTTTGTAACCATAAGAAATTTAAAACTAACAGGTTTAGGCCGAAAGACAGGCAACCGGCAGAGCGGGTTAGCTATCATAAACAGTAATGACATTAATGCAACCGATCTTGACATCAGCGGGTTTCAAAAAGCGGGCTTGCTGATCGATTCTTCATCATACATTACCGCGAATAATATATTCGCCCATGATAATGGCTCGGCCGGTATTACTGTTGAAGGTCGAAACAGCAAAAAAGATTCAAGAAATATACACATCATAAATTGCCGGGCCGAAAACAACCCGGGCGATCCCACCAAACTGGATAATCACAGCGGCAATGGTATTGTTGTAGGTCATTGCACCAATGTAGTTATTGACCTATGTACAGCTACAAACAATGGCTGGGATATGCCGCGCATCGGTAACGGCCCGGTTGGCATTTGGTGCTATGAGGCAGATAGTGTTCTTATACAGCATTGCCTCTCGTACCGTAACAAAACGTCAAAAGGCGGTGCAGATGGCGGCGGTTTCGACCTCGACGGCGGAACAACCAATTCCATCATACAATATTGTTTCTCGTACGAAAACCAGGGAAGCGGTTACTGTATTTTTCAATATTGGGGCGCAAGCCCGTTTTATAACAACATCATCAGGTACAATATTACCGAAAACGACGGTACGGTTTCCGATTCGCAAGCCGGTATGTATGTTTGGAACAGTTCGGGCGATGCCAACCAATTTTACAATACAAAGGTGTATGGCAACATTGTTTATAATTCAAAAGTAGCAGCCCTGAGTTTCTCAGAGAAAAGCATGAATAAGGGTTTCGATTTTCACAATAACATATTTGTAGGCATGGATTCGTTGATCATTGGTAAGGACATTTTAGGTAAATGCACGTTTACCGCTAACAACTGGTGGAGCCTGAAAAGCGGCTTTAATATCAACGGAATAAAGAGTTTAAAAGCCTGGGCCGAAAAAACCGGAAAGGAACAAAAAGACGGTAAAATAGCAGGATTAAATGAAAACCCGCGGTTTAAAAATCCCGGCACGGCTAATTTAACATCGGCCAGCCAGATAGCTTCGTTTACAGGCTATAAACTACCGGAAGGTTCAAAACTAAGAAAGCTTTTAAAGTGAGTTAAGGGCACAGGAAGTGAAATGATTGATAACACAGCTATGAGATACTTTATTTTTGCCTTGGTTTTATGCGGTACCGTCTTTTTAAAGACAGGCACTTTTGCCCAAACACCTTCATTGGCGGTTTATGGCCAATTATATGATACCGACAAAAATTTGATCAATGCCCACGGCGCGGGTATTATGTATTATGGCGGCCGGTACTATTTGTATGGCGAAATTAAAAAGGGAAAAACCTGGCTGGTACCCAATCAAACCTGGGAGGATTACCGGGTGCCCGCGGGTGGCATATCCTGCTACTCATCAACTGACTTGAAGCATTGGAAATATGAAGGCATAGCGTTGGCGCCCGTAACCGGCGATCCAAAAAGTGATATTGATACCGGGAAGGTAATAGAACGCCCCAAAGTAATTTACAACAGCAAAACCAGGCAATTTGTGATGTGGATGCATGTGGACGCTAAAGACTATTCCTACTCGCAGGCAGGGGTAGCGATAAGCAGCAGCCCGGCCGGGCCTTACCGGTATATTAAAAGCGTAAAGCCAAACGGCCAGATGGCAAGGGACATGAGTTTGTTTAAAGACGATGATGGCAAGGCATACCTGGTATATTCATCCGAGCAAAATAACACCATGCAGGTATGCCTGTTAAGTGATGACTACCTTAAGCCAACGAAAACTTTCGCGCGCATACTGGTCAACCGTAAGCGCGAAGCCCCCGCTTTATTTAAGAGCGGCGCAAAATATTATTTGATCACGTCCTCGTGCACAGGCTGGTCACCAAATGAGGCTACCTATGCCGTGGCCGATAAGGTGTTGGGGCCATGGAAAGAATACGGAAATCCATGTAAAGGGCCCGGAGCCGGCACCACCTTCGAATCGCAAAGTACCTATGTGTTGCCTGTTTCGGGAAAGCCGGGTAAATTCTTGTTCATGGCCGATACCTGGAATAAAACCGACCTGGAAAAGTCAGCTTATTTATGGCTGCCGCTATCTGTGCATAATGGTAAAGTTGAAATAAAAAAGACCAGGTAATACTTATTAATGCGAATTTTAAGATGATTTCCTAATTAAATACGCGGCAAATATGAAAAAAGAAATTTCCCAAAGCGGCGACGGCGGTATGCCGGTCTCTGTAAATGCAAAACAAGCACCCGGTACGAATGAAGCCACCGGCCTTAACCGGCGCAATTTTGTAAAGATGGCTGCAACAGGGGCCCTGGCCTTTAGTATTGTTCCGAGGCACGTGCTGGGCGGGACAAACTTTATAGCGCCCAGCGATAAGCTTACGTTTGCCTATGTTGGTTGTGGCACGCAGGGGATCAGGGAACTGCTGCCGCTATTGGCAGTGCCCGGTGTGCAGGTGGTTGCTGTATGCGACCCAAATCAATATGCGACCGGTTACCGGGACTGGTCGAAAAACGGGCTCAGGGATGACATACGCGCGGCAATCGGGAAACCGGACTGGGGCCCTGGTGGCGACAATTCCGTTGCGGGCGGGAGAGAAAATGGCAAAAGCATTGTAGATACTTATTATAGCAGTAAGCGGACAGCCGAAAATTTCAAGGGCTGCGCTGCTTACGCAGATTTCCGCGAATTGCTTGAAAAAGAAAAAGATCTGGATGCGGTTAAGATCATGACTCCCGACCACCTGCATGGTTTATTTGCCATAGCAGCGCTGAAGAGAAACAAGCACGTATTGATGCATAAGCCGCTTTCCAACCGCCTTTTGGAAGGAAAGGCCGTAATAGAGCTTACACGTCAGAAAAGCAACCTTGTAACACATTTGGTTCCGTGGGATTCAAACGGATCAATGGACCAGGTGATGGAATGGATCAATTCCGGCAAGATAGGTAAGCTTAAAGAAGTACATAATTGGACCAACCGCCCGGTGTGGCCCCAATATCCAACACTGCCAACCGGGCGCGCGCCCGTTCCCGACGGTTTAGATTGGAACTTGTGGCTGGGGCCGGAAGCTGACAGGCCATATTCGCCTGATTATACCAACATGGTTTTCAGGGGATGGTACGATTTCGGCGGCGGCTCAATGGCTGATATGGGGCATTATAGCTTATGGTCTGTCTTCAATGCTTTGCAGCTGACATCCCCGGAGATCATTGAACCGAACCTGAGCCACTATGTCGGCCTGGGCGACCATACACCGACCTTTGTACGTAACGATTTTTCGTTTCCCGTGGCGAGCTCGGTAAGGTTCAAATATCCTGCTAACGGCGACAGGCCGCCGGTTGACCTGTGCTGGTATGATGGTGGCATGCGTCCGCCGATACCCCAGGAATTGATGGTCATCAATGAAGAATTAACTGCCGAAGGAATGATGTTTGTGGGCGAGAAGGGCAAAATACTTGCTGGCTTTAATATCCAAAATCCGCGGCTTTTCTCCCGCAAGAAAAAGGATTTAAAGACAATAACACCACCGAAGCAATCTTATGCGCAGGATAAGATGATAGCATCGTTACAGCTATTTGCTGATTCCTGTAAAAACAGTCAGCAATATCCGGGGAATTTTGTTGAGGCCGAAGCACTAACGGAAGCCGTCAATTTATATGCTGCTGCTTTAAGGGCCGGGCGCTTGCTTAAATACGATGCTGCAAGCAGGCAGATTACCAATGTTCCCGAAGCAAATAAATATCTGTCGCGAGATTACCGAAGCGGCTGGGATCCGAAAGCTATTTAACCATTATTAAAATGAACAGGAGGAAATTTTTAGGTCAAAGCGCCATTGGGATGGGCGGTATGCTGATATCACTTAAAAAAAGCCAAAGACTGCATTGAAAACCCGCTCCATCCCAACGATTATATGGTGCGTTGGTATGCACAGGGGCTGGCGCAATCGTTAATCAAACAGGCATACATGCTGGTTGCCGGCCCGCATAGCAGGAAATACCGGTAAAAGTTAATATCCCGTTAAGGAACCGATAAATAATTTTTAAACCGGGTTATGACTATGATACGTATTTGCCATTGATAGAAATCTGTTTTAACTTTAGGGCGAAACACTAAAACTAACTCAACCTGATGGACGCAATTAACCCATACATTGGCTTTAACGGTAAGTGCCGCGAAGCCATGACATTTTACAAAGAATGCTTTGGCGGCGAATTAGACTTGCAACTGGTCGACGGTTCGCCGATGGAACAATACTGGCCGGCCGGCAAAGGCAAAATTTTTCACTCATCCCTGTCACTTGACGGCAAGATGCTGCTGATGGGCTCGGATATGAGCGGCCCGCAGGGGCAAACAGCCGGCGATAACATCCAGCTGGCAATCAGCTGTACCAGCGAGGAGGAGATCAACAGGTTTTTCCAGAAGCTGGGCGAAGGCGGCCAGGTACTGGCCCCGGTGAGCGAAATGTTCTGGAATGCCCTGTTCGGCTCCGTACGCGACCAGTTTGGCATTAACTGGATGCTGAATTATTATAAGAGTTAACAGAGGCGGGGTTCGACCTGTCTATAAAACAATAGCCTTACTGAGAAGTGAGGCTTTTTGCATTTATGCCTTTCCTAAGCTATCCCTACATCTTAATAAATCAATTATTGCGTCCTGCTGAACTGAAAAATAAAAAATAAAACAGACATGAAAAAGAAGATATAGGACTATTCTACAACCACATTGTCATTAACCATCAAACATAATTTCATCAGGAATTATGACACGCAAAAATAAAAAACAATGTGCGGAATATCCGGAATAATTGGGCCTTTTAATCAAAGTGTACTAAAAAATAAAATAGTAAAAATGGCGGCCAGGCTTATTCACCGCGGCCCCGATTCTGACGGATTTTATTTAAATGAAAAGGTAGCCTTAGGTAATACACGATTAGCCATTATTGATCTGAATGACAAAGCCAATCAGCCTTTTACAGATTCCCAAAAACGATATGTTTTATTATTTAATGGTGAAATTTATAATTTCCGGGAAGTAAAATCACAATTGGTTGATTATGATTTTCAAACCAATTCCGACACAGAAGTTGTCCTGGCCGCTTTTATTAAGTGGGGCTCTAAATGCCTTGAGCGTTTAAATGGCATGTTTGCTTTTGCTATATGGGACAACCAGGAAAGACAATTGTTTATAGCACGTGACAGGTTAGGGGTCAAGCCTTTATATTATTATCATCTTCACGACCGATTCGTTTTTGCATCGGAGATAAGAGCTATAAATGCATCGGGTTTAGTTCAATTAGAGATCGACGATCATTCGCTGGCAGATTACCTGATGAATTTATCAGTTACTGCCCCAAATACCTTATTTAAAGAAATACATCAATTAATGCCGGGTCAATACGCGGTTTTTAAAGACAATACCTTAACAAAAAACTATTATTGGAACATTGAAAAAGAGAGAACTTTTCAAGATATGGATAGCCCTTTCCAGGTAAAAAAAGAGATCAGGCGGCTGTTAACGGAATCTGTGGAACGAAGGATGATAAGCGATGTTGAATTAGGCGCTTTCTTATCCGGGGGAATAGATTCAAGTGCCATCGTGGGGTTAATGTCGGAAGTTACAGATAAACCCATCCACACTTTTTCGGTGGCTTTTAATGAACAGGCGTTTGATGAGTCACGCTACGCTAAATTAATTGCAAAGAAATTTAACACAAACCATACCCAGGTCAACCTGACTGCGGACGATTTTTTAAAAGAATTGCCAAACGCGCTCAGGGCAATGGATACGCCAAGCGGCGATGCGATCAATACGTACATCATTGCCAAAGCAACAAAAAATGCGGGTGTTTCAGTCGCGCTTTCCGGGATAGGGGGAGATGAACTTTTCGCAGGTTATGATAAGTTTAAATTATTCTATAAAATTAAAAATCATCCATTATTAAGGTTTACACCAGAGTTTATGCGGCAATCCGTCGGGGCAGTTGCAAATCGCTTTTTGCGTGGGGCAAAAGGCGAGCGTTTCGCAGGGATGTTAAAGGCTGAGAATTTAAATATTGAGCATCAATATCCCTTTTTAAGGCAGAACCACTCTATATCCGGTGTTAGCAAGATTCTGAAAAGCCAGCACCCGGGTGGTAATGTAGTGCAGGAAATATTGGCTGACAGAAAAACCGGGATCAGTAAATTGCCCGTTTTAAGCCAATATTCGGTTGCTGAGTTGCTTTGCTATACCCAAAATGTATTATTAAAAGATACTGACCAGATGGGTATGGCAAATTCATTAGAAATAAGGGAGCCTTTTTTAGATTATAACCTGGTGGAGTTTGTTTTACAAGTCCCCGATCAAATTAAATACCCGATTTTCCCTAAGAGCCTGCTTGTTGAGGCATTATATCCATTATTGCCGAACGAGATCGTTCATCGCCCTAAAATGGGTTTTACCTTTCCATGGGTTTATTGGCTGCAAAATGAATTGAGAGACTTTTGCGAAATGCATCTTAGCCTGTTGGGAAAAAGGGAGCAATTTTCAGAAAGAGAGATCACCAGTTTATGGGACGATTTTCTGCGAAATAAAAATGGTGTCAAATGGAATCATATCTGGCAGCTTGTAGTTTTAGAAAGTTATTTGACTGAGAATTTAGGCCTATAGCAGCGCAGCAACCAGGCTGTTTTTGAAATATTATCATTATAGAGATCAGTCCCTTTTAGTCACTTTCCCTGTGATATTATAGTTCTTTATCCGCTAATGCAGCGGGACATTATAGCTTTCCAGTATAAAATTTGAAATCTGTGTTTGTTCATTTGACTCGAGGAACCCGTTAAATCGCCAATCATTTTGCTCATCGAAAATTAAATACCCCAGTTCTCTATCTTCGCCCACATCGATCAGAAAGAATGCTTTATGGTTTTCCTTCAAATATTTTATAGAAATGATATGAACCAGGCATTCTGTTCCATCAGTTCTTTTCAATTTATAGGTAATGTTCTTGTTCATAATAGAAATGTTTTCCCTGGCGAAACGTTAATTCACATTAATGACAAGGGATATTTAAAAAAGTCCTAGAACAACCGGTAAAATTTATTGAACTTACAGGCAAAAAAAGAAACCACCGGGTCTGCCAGTGGTTCTCATGGTTTTATTACGACTTGACTTAGCAGCCGCTCTTAATTATCGGCATTATAATCCCCATCAGAAAAACCGTTGATATTGGCCATTATTTTGTCGTAGATTGACGTGTTGTTACTTTGGTCTATTAAAATTGATCCGTTGCTAAGCGTAGCCGCATCCAAATCGCCGGTTGTCACGCCGGCCATCAATTTATCTAAGTGCATGTTTATGAACGCAACGTAACTGTCTTTTGAGCTAACTGTTAAGTTTTTAGCTGTAGCTATAACTTCCATTTGCTCTCCGCCTTCACTTAAAGAGAGTTCAATTGGCACGTTTCCATTTGCCGAGGCATACACACCTTTTAAATAAAGTGCCGGCTCTGTTGCGGATGATTTGAGTTCCACTTTAATTTCCGCGTCATGATAAGTGCCTTTAGCAATATCTACGTTTCCTAAAAGTTGGTTGCTTCCAAATAAATCAACTTTATAGATGGATGGCTCTACAAAAGAGTCATTTGTATCGATAGTGGTATCGTTTGGATTGACATTATTATCTATGTTATTGCCAATAAACGAAATAGATAAAATATTAGCGAAACCAGATTGCCAGTTTATACTACCTGTCCCTAATGCTGTAGTGTTTGAACCAGGAGTACTGGAACTAAGCGCTACATTAGCATTGAGCACCTTAAATTGGTACGATAATTTTTTATTAGATACTGGTGCAGGCGTGTTTTTTTTTGAACAAGAAATTATAACAGCAAGCAGCATTAGCAATACACCGATTTTTAATACTTGAGCTTTCATATTTTTTAGTTTTAATTATACATTTTGTATTTCCTGATATAATCCACATTTATATTCATATATTCAAGACAATTTTTAATAAAAAAGGCCTATATCAATGTAAATTTATTTTTTAAAGGATTGCCAGGTAGCTGCCCTCGCCGGATGGATAGATGCCGTGGAAAGGACATTTTCTTATATTACAGATAATACTTCAAAAGAAAAAGAAAGGGAACGAACTATTTACATAATTGTTCCCTATTCTCGTTTTTATAGGTAATCCATAGTAGTTAAAGGGTCATATAGTAATTTCAATTGTTATAGTCACCATCTGAGCAATTGCCAAGTGTAGCCTTGATTTTTGTATAAATGGCAACATTAGAAGTGCTGCTGATAACTATAGTGCCACCGGTTAATGTAGCTGCATCCAGATCAGCGGATTTAACACCGACGATTAATTTATCCAAATGAAGGTTAATATATGCGATGTAGCTGTCTTTTGCGCCAACTGTTAAATCTTTAGCTATGGCTTTTATTTCCATATTGTCATTGCCTTCATTTAAAGAAAGCTCTACCGGGATATTTCCTTTTGCCGATGCATAAACACCTTTCAGGAACAAGGCTGCGCCTGATGCCGTTTGCTTAAGCTCTATTTTGAAATCAACATTGCGGTAGGTTCCAACGGCTAAATCTACTTTGCCTATCAATTGGGTAGTGCCAAATAAATCAAGCTTATAAACGGCAGATTCAATAAAATCTTCGTGGCTTTGTTTGTTATCCTGGTTCTTTCCCTCAAAAGAAATGGATGCTACGTTAGCATATCCCGACTGCCAGGTAATGTTTGCGCCTGTGGTGGCCGTTGTAGTAAGGGTTGAGTTTTGCGTACCGGCAACTAAAGCGGCCGAGGCGCCGGTTACCTTAAATTGATAGGATAATTTTTTTTTCGGAGTAACTCCATTTTTCTTTGCGCAGGAAACTATGGAAAGAACTAATACCATTAGTAAAAGCGCGCTGGTTTTTAAAGATGTGTTTTTCATTTTCTTTGTTTTAAATAGATAAACAGTTAATTACATTAAAGACATAGGATGTGTTAAAAGTCCTATATTGATGAGCAATAACTTTTGAACCTGGCCTGGGTGACGGACTAAAATCAGAAAATTAGTTTTGCCGGATTAGGCAAGAAGCGAGGTAGCCCTACTTTTCGTTTAGCATTTTTGAAAGCGTCCTGATCAGGTAAATAAGCATTCCTAAAATCATTGTGAATAATTAATGGTTATTCTCTTTAACAGGAAACAATTAATTGATCCAAAAGTCCTATATAACCCCTGGAAAAGAAGGGAAAAGCAGCCGGAAAGGAACAGCAGGAATTATCTTACCAGATCCCGGGCGAGATAGCGTTTTACCTTAACATCGGTACAATAAAAATAACCGAGGGCGTTATTGGAAACGTTGCCATATATTTTGCCGGGTACCGACGAGAATATGTTTTTAAAATCCGTTTCCTGAAAAACAGTATACAGATATTTGCTATAAGATGCAGACAGCGAAAACTTGTAAACGGTAACTGTATCCCCCGGATTCAAAGTGCGCGTGCTGATCTTTTGTGTGCTTGGGTATAACGTGTTTGGCGAGCCATATTGATGAGAATAGTTATAATCCAGCTTTTTGTTTAAACTGGCGGGGCTCCATCGTTCTTTTCCAGGGGATGTGATAAGCCACCGCGCTGAAAATGATGTGCCAAATATATGTCTCGGTATTTTTAGCTGAATTTTTCCGTCAACCAGTTTTTTTGCGGTAAACGGCAAATCATTAACATTAATCTCCGGCACCCGTCGCAAAGTATCGGTGGCAGCATAATCTGATTTGCCATAAGTTACATTCAAGGTATATGGACGGTCGTAATTTGTGTTGTTATTGATGGTGCCCGTGTATATTCCGGGCGTACTTGTTTCCCTGAGAAATACTTTATTAATTCCATCGCTAATGCTTACAATAGCCTGACTAACTGGTTCTACGTCTTTATTGGGTAATATTGCCGGTTTTGACAGCCTGATAAATTGCGTGGTTTGAAATGTATTTATCCCACCCTCAACCGCGATATCGTAAGTTTTATTGTTATGCTTAAATTGTGGCGTAACAACATAATTCTTGCAGCTTAGCGTCAAAAGCAGGTTGCTTAATGCAATACAGCAATAAATTCTTATATGATGCATTAAAATTTAAAATTGTAAGTAATACTTGGAACAATACCCGAACCTATATTATTTGCGGATGACGTCTTATCGATGATATAAAATAATGGGTTTTTCTTATTATAAACATTGTAAATTGCAAATAGCCAGGTACTTTGCCAGTGCCGATTGTTGTTTTTTATGACTGATGGTTTTAATTCCAGGCTAAGATCAAGCCGGTTGTAATCGCTGAAGCGGGACGAATTGCGGTCTTCGAAAATAGGGATCATACGCCCGCCTTCTGTGTAATAACCAACAGGAAGTGTTACCGGCTTGCCTGTCCGATAGATAAAAAAAGAATTTAAGGACAACCTGGAGGTAAACTGGTAGGATGAACTTAACTTAAAGTTGTGCGGAACGTCGTAGTCCGGCGGATAGGGGTTATTATTATTAATGCCGGCTATTTGCTTATATACCCTCGTGTATGAATAGCCAAGGATGCCATTGAATTTGTTCCAGTTTTTTATAATATTAATTTCGGTACCATATGCATCCGATTTACCAACGCGAAGCTGGTGCTCGACACTATGGTTTAAAATGATTTGCGCATGATCTATTAAATCCAGCTGATTGGACAATTTTTTATAATATCCATCGGCTGACATTGTAAGATTGTTGAATCTGACTTTGTAGCCGAGAGAAAAAATGTCGGCTTTTTGGGGGGCAATATAGGTGCTTGAAGGGATCCATGTTTCTAAAGATGAAAAGGATAATTCATTATCCTGTACCAATTGGATGTATTGATAATTGCGGTTATAGGCCGCATGTACTTGTTGAGTTTTGTTCAATTTAAATTGTAAAAACAATCTTGGTTCAAAATTTACAAAAGTTACTGCGGAACCATTTGAACTGTTTTGCCCATTGCTATTTTGATTGTTCGTATTTTGAAACAGTTTATCCTCCGGAGTGTTTTTAAACATGTTGGCGCGAAGGCCGTAGTTTGCCTGGAATTTAGTTCCGATAAAAAGATTGTGACTGATGTAAACCGCCAGGTCGAGCGCATTTACCCTTAAATTATTTACAGGTATAGAATCCCGGGCCCTATCGGGCGATTCACCCGGAATAAACTTGTGAAGAGTTCCATTGAAACCCAATTTAATATTACTTTCGGGCTTATAATAAAAAGTAAAATCTTCCTTTAACGTAAAATCTTCAATACCGGTTATCCAATTAAATCTTCTATCTGCTTTCGAGGCATCAATATTAAGCTGATTATTATAGTTGCTGTAGATGGCAGATAAATTGGAGAACACCCGCGAATTGAACAGGTGGTTCCATCTTAGGGTTGTTGTTTTGTTTCCCCAGCTATTTCTATACGCATTACTGGATAATAGATGATCGACACCATAATAGACAGAAAGGAACACCCTGTTATTCGCATCAATGGTGTAATTGAATTTGGCATTAAGATCGTAGTAAGTGGCTTTCAAATTAAATAATTGAAAGTTATTGTTTATAAAATCAGTAAGGCCTCGTCTAAAAGTTAACAAAAATGAACCCCGGTCGCGTTTTAAAGGCCCCTCAACAGCAAGCCGGGCAGATAAAAAACTTGCACCTCCTTTGATATGAAAGCTTTGTTTATTTCCTTCAAGCATGCTAACATCTACTATAGACGACAATCGCCCACCAAAATTGGCCGGCATCTCATCTTTATATAGTTGCACATTACTTACAGCATCCTGGTTGAAAATAGAAACCAATCCAAATAAATGAGCGGGATTATATATGGGTGCTTCATCCATCAATATTAAATTTTGGTCGTTACCGCCCCCTCTTATAAACAAACTATTGCTCCCTTCGGTACCCCCCACAACGCCGCTTTGCATTCTTACTATCTTAATGATGTCCGCTTCGCCACCTAATGCAGGATGTTTTTGAATAAAAGTTGTGGATAACGATTTTCCGGGGATACCCGATAAAAGTGTATCGCTGTAGCCATCGGGCGACTGGATCGTTACTTCTTTCAGCGTATCTGTTTGCTTTTCGAGCATTATATCAACTATCTTAGAATTCTTTAACGACAGAAATATGGTTTTCTTTTTATACCCGATATGAGAGATCAAAAAAGTATAATTACCCTTTGGAATGGCCAGAGCGTAATACCCGTAATTATTCGTAGAAACACCTTTATTAAGTTCTGGCGTGTACAAAGATGCACCGATGATGTCTTCCCTGGTTTCCAAGTCCTTAAAATGCCCGCTTAAAACAATGGGTTTATTTTTATCTTTTATAATTATAAATTCATTGTTTGAAACCTTATAGAACAATTCAGTTTCCGACAATAAATAGTCTAGAATTTCATTTACAGTAGCATCTGTAAATTTTTTATTGATCTTTTTATCAATAGGCAATAATGCAGGATTAAATGAAAGCGGAACGTTTAAATCGGTTATAAGCTTTGTGAGTGCCGTCTCCAGGTAACAATTCTCAAAATCAATGGTAATCCTTTTCGTTTGGGCTTTCAGAGAACAAATGCTCAATAGCAGCAAAATAAAAAAACATGATAATTTCTTTCTTTTTATTGAAAGACGCGGGCATCCTTGAACATACAACATGATTGCCCGTATGCTATAATAAATCTTTTTTTAAATAAAACGTATTATCTCTTTTTTCTATTTTAATATGGAGCGTCATGCCGATAAAATTTAATACACTATCGATGGGCTGATTTCTAAATGATGCAGTCAATATTTTATTGTTTAGGGCATTATCTTCAATATATATATCAGCGCCATACGTATCTTTTAATTCCCGTACCACATCTTGTAGCGGCGCCTTAATAAATTCCAAATTTTTATCCGCCCAGGCTTTGTAATTTATTTCTTCGTTGGCTCTCCATGTAATATTATCTAAAGCCATATCATAAATTCCTTTTTGTTTGGCTCTAAGCAGCACATTACTTCCGTTCGCCTGGTTTATTAACGAAACAATACCTGAATTCACAACGACGACAACTGCGTGCTGTTCTTTTCTAATATTGAAGCTTGTCCCAATATCCTTAACAACAATTTTATCGATGTTTACTTTAAAGGGCCTTGCAGCATTGTGAACAACAGTAAAAAACGCTTCTCCTTCCAATAAATCAATCTTCCTGTTTTGATTGTAACTGTATTTATTGTAAGAAACCCTCGTGTTTTCATTCAATAATACTTCTGTTCCGTCTGTTAATACAATTTTTTTATGCTGGTGTAACCCCGACCGTACCAGCGTAACGGTATTGATAGTATTATTACGGTTTTGATTGATAGTGAACCAGGTAACCAATAAGAGGGATGCAGCGATGGGCAAAACCCAACTTAATTTTTTAATGAAACTGCCTGCGGGCTTTGCATTCAATTCCACAATATTAACGGGCTCGTGATGCTTTTCAAGCAAAAGGCTGAATTTATTCCACGAAACATCCGGATTTAACCTTTGGTAAACCGGCAACAGCTCAATGTCGGCACTGATCAAATTGAGCTGCTGATACAGATCCTCATTGGTGGCCGATATGGCCCTCCATGAAGCCAGTAGCTTCTGTTCATCCGCCGAAAGCGGCTCCTCAAAACTTCTAATGATCAGTTCGTATGGAGGAATACTAAATTCGTTCTTTATCATGATTATTAGCCGGGTATATTTTTATCAGACAACTAAAATTTAAAAAGTCCTATAAATAAGATCCAAAAAAACGCCTTCTTGTCAACAAGAAAATCCTTTAATTTTTTATATCCATAGGTGAGGTGATTTTTTACCGTTTTAACAGAGATGTTCAATGAGTCGGCAATCTCCTGTTGTTTGTATTTGTCAAACTTACTCATCATCATTACCTTTTTGCATTGAGGGGGAAGTTTCTCTAATGCGTGCTCTATCTGCAGAAGCCGCTTTTCCAGTGTTTCTGCACCTTCATCCATCATTTCAAACTCGTCAAAATCCTGGCTGAACTTGTCGTGTTTTTCGGCTTTATTCTTTTCTTTTTTGATGTAATTTAATGAAGCATTTACGACCGACCGGTATAAATAGCTGTCAAGCGAATGTACTATTCGTAGAGTTGAAGCGTTATTCCAAATTTTGAGAAACACATCATGAACAATTTCTTCGGATTGCTCGTGGTGTTTTGTGTATTGATAGGCTACTATATATGACCTTTTATAATATTGTTTATAAAATTTCTCAAAAGAGCTTTTATCTCCGGAATAGATTCTGCTTAATGTGTCCTCGTCTTTTTTTACAGCAGGACTGTGATCGGCCATCATTCAATTATAACAAAGTTGTTACACCAAATCTACAACAAATACTTTATTTTTACTTGGCCAGTTTTTTTTATTTAATTTTTATAGTGTCGTAAAAAATGATATTGTGACAAAATAATGTCAATCGATTTAAAAAAAGAATATACTTTTGCTTAACGCTGTTAAATTATTTAATAGGCATAAAGCACATGGCAAGTAAAGACAGGATATTACGATTGAAAGAGGAGACCAGGATAAACATCCTGGATGCTTCCCTGCAGATTGTGAAGGAGGAGGGATGGCCCGCATTGAGCATGCGCAAGATAGCCGATGCCATCGAGTACACCGCACCTATTATATACGAGTACTTTTCAAACAAGGAAGCGATACTGCTTGAGCTGACAAGAAAAGGATTTTTGATCCTTGCCCGGGATATGAAGGCGGCAAAAGAAAAACACCGTTCACCCGAAAAACAGCTGGAAGCCATGTGGCTGGCCTACTGGAACTTTGCGTTTGCCGAAAAGGAACTGTACCAGGTAATGTTTGGTTTAAACATTAGCTGTTGCGAATTATCGGCAAAGTTGCCGGAGGCCGATATTCCGTATGATCTGGTTGCCGGAGTGATCGAAGAGATCATGGCTCCGGATAAGCCGACCGAAGACGATGTGAGCGTTAAATATTATACGTTCTGGTCGGTTATACATGGATTGATCTCCATAAACGTAGTCCGTCGCCGCACTTCTGAGGAGATCACTCACGAGGTACTTAAAACAGCTATCAGCGGCATTATCGGGTCGCTAAAAGCGTAATTTTTTTATATATGTTAAAACACTGTTAAAAAATTTAACGGTGTTAAATAAATCAAGTTAAAATTCACATCAAATCAATACAAACTACACCATGCAAATGCACTCATCTTACCAGTTACTTAACAATATTAAACAGTTTAACGTTGTTAAGTTCATCATCGCGGTTTTAATCAGTATTACGATATATAGCTGCACCTCGAGCCCGGCGGCTCCGCCTCCTCCTCCGCCGCCATCATTGCCGGTCGCAACAATAGTAACCGGTACTGATACAACCTACCAGGAATATCCTGCATCAATAGAAGGTACCGTAAACGTGGAGGTCCGCCCGCAGGTAGGCGGCACGCTTGATAAGGTATTTGTCGACGAAGGTTCCTTTGTAAATGCAGGGCAGCCTTTATTTAAAATTAACGAACAGCCTTACCGCGCCGCTTTAAACAATGCCATTGCCAGCCAGCATGCTGCCGAGGGCGCAGCGGCAAACGCACAGATCGAGATCGATAAACTGACGCCGCTGGTTCAAAACAAGGTTGTTTCTGACTACCAGTTAAAAACAGCCAGGGCTGCTTATGCTATCGCCAAAGCGAACATAGAACAGGCCAGGGCCAATGTTTCAACCGCGCAGATCAATTTGGGTTATACCTTAATTAAGGCGCCGGTAAGCGGCTATATCGGCCGGTTGCTGAAGAAACAGGGCAGCCTTGTTGCACCGGCCGATGCTGAGGCGTTAACCCAGCTGTCGGATGTGCGCGATGTGCATGTTTATTTCTCGCTAAGCGAAAAGGATTTCGTAAGCTTTAAAGAGCAATATCCGGGCGCGACCCTGAAGGACAAATTACGGCAATTGCCGCCTGTGTCATTGTTACTCGCCGATAACAGCGCTTATGCCAAACAGGGGAAAATAGATATGATAGACGGCCAGTTCGATAAAACTACCGGGGCTATCACATTGCGGGCCAGTTTTAACAACCCGCAGGGTTTATTACGATCGGGCAATACCGGGAAGATACGCCTGAGCCTCTCGCACAAGGATGCATTGATCGTGCCGGAGTCGGCTACGATCGAGATGCAGGATAAAGTATTTGTGTTTACGGTTGCTGACAGCAACAAGGTAAAAAAGGTACCGATCACCATTATAGGTAAAAGCGGCGCCAATTACTTGGTTAAGGATGGCGTTAAAGCCGGCGACCAGCTCGTACTAAGCGGTATTGACCATTTGCAGGAAGGTACAGTTATCCATCCTGAAAAAGCAGCCGATAAGGTTGCGGTTTTAAAAATTAACAAATAAGAGTCAAGAAATCAAGAACCAGGAGTCAAGATAAGACCAGGGAATTAAGCACCAGGCAGACCAATAGGTCAGTCTTGTTTCTTGACTTTCATCCTGACTCTCCAAAACTAAAAGTCATGTTTCAAAAATTTATAGAAAGACCGGTGCTTTCAACAGTGATCTCGGTATTGCTGGTGATAGTGGGTGTACTCGGTTTAACAAAATTGCCTTTGCAGCAATTCCCTGATATCGCCCCGCCGGCGGTATTGGTAGCGGCAGTTTACCCCGGCGCCAATGCCGAAACCGTGCTGCGTTCCGTAGCGCCTTCGCTGGAAGAATCGATCAACGGTGTGGAGAACATGAGCTATATGAGCTCAACCGCCAGCAACGACGGTACCCTGGCTATCACTGTTTACTTTAAACAGGGCACCAACCCCGACCAGGCCGCGGTGAACGTTCAAAACCGTGTGGCCCAGGCAACCAGCCAGCTGCCGGCCGAAGTGGTACAGCAGGGTATCACCACCACAAAACAGCAAAACAGTTTGATAGGCGCGGTGGGTATGTATACCGAAGACAACAAAAAATACGATCAGACCTTTGTTGCCAACTACGCGCAGATCAATATCATTCCCGAACTGAAGCGGATACCCGGTGTGGGTTCGGCTACCATATTTGGGGGTGTTAAGGACTATTCAATGCGGGTTTGGCTTAACCCCGGTCAAATGGCGGCTTACAAGATAACGCCTGCCGAAGTTATGGCCGCGATACAGGATAAAAACCTGGAAGCGGCCCCGGGAAAGCTGGGTGAACGAAGCAAGGAAGTATTTGAATATATTATCAAATACAAAGGTAAACTGACCAGGCCGGAAGAGTATGAAAACATCGCTTTACGTGCCAATGCAGATGGTTCTGTGCTGCATTTGAAGGATGTAGCCAGGGTTGAACTGGGGGCCTACTCCTATACCAGCGTAACCCACTTAAACGGGCACGACGGCATTGCAATCGGCATCATTCAACTTGCGGGTTCAAATGCTAATGAGATACAAATCGCTGTGGATAAGCTGATGGAAAAAGCATCAAAGGATTTCCCGGCAGGTATTAAATTCAACAATTTTTATCGCACCAAAACCGCGCTCGACGAGTCGATCACGCAGGTTGAGCATACGCTGCTGGAAGCCTTTATACTGGTATTCCTGGTGGTATTTGTTTTCCTGCAGGATTTCAGGTCGACCTTAATTCCCGCTATAGCGGTCCCGGTAGCTATAATAGGCACCTTCTTTTTCATGAGCCTGTTTGGCTTCACCATTAACCTGTTAACCTTGTTTGCCCTTGTACTGGCGATAGGTATTGTGGTTGATGATGCCATTGTGGTGGTTGAAGCGGTACACGCCAAAATGGAGCATAAGCACCTGGGGGCAAAGGCAGCTACAAAAGAAGCCATGCACGAAATTACCGGCGCCATCATATCCATTACCCTGGTAATGGCCGCGGTGTTTTTACCGGTTGGCTTTATGACCGGTTCCACCGGGATATTTTACAGGCAGTTTGCCTTTACCATGGCCATTGCTATTGTTATATCAGCGGTTAACGCTTTAACATTAAGTCCTGCTTTAGCGGCCTTATTCTTAAAAAGCGATCCCGCCAAAGAAGGCGAAGTGATTGTTAAAAAAGGATTTAAAGAAAAGTTTTATGCCGGCTTTAACAGCAGCTTTAGCGCCATCACCAACAGGTACGTTAGCGGGTTAAAGTTCCTGATCCGTAATAAATGGGTTAGCATGGGCGGGCTTGCTTTAATAACAGCCGTTACTATTTACCTGGTGCAAACCACCAAATCGGGTTTTATACCTACGGAGGACCAGGGTTTTATTGCCGTGTCGGTATCCACCCCGTCGGGCACATCGCTGGACGGTACGACAAAAATATTGAAACAAGCCGAGGATGAAGTACGGTCGCTGCCCGCAGCCAGGTTCGTTACCGCCATATCCGGCTTTAACCTGCTGACATCTTCAAACAGCCCTTCGGCAGCGGTGTTTTTTGTGTTGCTGAAACCCAATAAAGACCGCGGGGAGGTGAAAGATATTAACGCTATACAGAATATTATGCGGGGCAAACTGGCGGCTATAACCGGCGGCAGCTTCTTCGTGTTCAGTTTCCCAACCGTTCCGGGCTTTAGCAATGTGGAAGCTTTGGATGTGGTGCTGCAGGATAAAACCGGCGGCAGGCTGGATAAATTCAGCGGCGTGGCCAATAATTTTATTGGCAAGCTGATGGCTGAGCCTGCGATTGCCTACGCATTTACCTCGTTTAAGGCGGATTACCCACAGCTGCAATTGGAGGTTGACGACGACAAAGCCAATCAATTGGGCGTAAGTGTTAAGGATATATTGCAAACCATGCAGGCCTATTTCGGCAGCGCCCAGGCATCGGACTTTAACCGCTTTGGTAAATATTACCGCGTGGTGGTACAGGCCGATATAGCGGATAGGACCGACCCGGCGTCTATCGACCGCGTGTTTGTAAAGAACAAAGCCGGCGCCATGGTGCCCATCAATACGCTCGTGAAACTAACCCGTGTATATGGTTCCGAAACAGCCTCGCGTTACAACCTGTTTAATTCCATCGAGATCAATGCCATCCCAAAACCGGGTTATAGTTCGGGCGATGCCATAAAGGCGATACAAAAAACAGCTAAAGAGCAATTGCCGTCGGGCTTTGCGTATGAATTTTCGGGCCAAACCCGCGAGGAGATCTCATCCGGCGGGCAATCGACCATCATATTTTTGTTGTGCCTGGTATTTGTTTATTTCTTATTATCTGCCCAATACGAGAGCTATATCCTGCCTTTGGCTGTTATTCTCTCTATCCCCACAGGTATTTTGGGCGTATTCATCGTACTTGGTTTAACCGGGATAGAAAATAATATATACGTACAGGTGGCGCTGATCATGCTGATCGGCCTGCTGGCTAAAAATGCCATCCTGATCGTGGAATTTGCCGTACAGCGGCGAAAGGCGGGGCAGCCATTGGTGGCCGCCGCAATTGAGGCGGCAAGGCTTAGGCTGCGCCCCATCCTGATGACATCCATGGCCTTTGTTTTCGGGTTGTTCCCGATGAGCATAGCTACAGGGCCGTCGGCACAGGGTAACCACTCTATCAGTATCGGCGCTGCGGGCGGGATGGTTTCGGGCGTATTGCTCGGATTGTTTGTCATCCCTGTGCTATTCGTCATCTTCCAGGCATTACAGGAAAGAGTAACCGGAATTCCTTTGGCCGTATTGAATGCCGGGGACGAGCATGAACAAGCAAAACTAAATGGCCATCACGTACCCGCTGTTCAGGAAGAAGAAACGGTATAATTTAAATTAAGATCAATCATGAAAAAATATATAAACGGGCTGGCTTTTATCTTAGTGATACTAAGCGCCTGTAACGTCTCAAAAAATATCGGGACACCCAAACCTGAGTTGCCTGACTCGTTCAGGAATGCAGTCGCGACCACGGATACCACCAGTATAGGGGATATCCCATGGAAAAGTTTCTTTACAGATGTTACCCTGCAAAAGCTGATCGATAGCGCTATCGCAAAAAACTATGATATGCAGCTGGCCCTCAAAAATATCGAGGCATCGCAATTACTGGTTAAGCAGGTAAAATGGAACTACGTGCCCGAAGTTGGCCTTAACGTAACGGCCAACACTACCCGCCCGTCTGATAACAGTATAACCGGGTTAAGCTTATCGCAATATAAGATCGGCGAAAAGCACATAGAAGACTATTCGGCCAACCTGTCGGTATCGTGGGAGGCTGATATCTGGGGTAAGATCCGCAATCAAAACAAAAGCGCGCTTGCGGCTTACCTGCAAACAACAGAAGCGAAAAAGGCCATACAAACCAATATCGTAGCAAGTGTTTCGCAGGGATATTATAACCTGCTGATGCTGGACGACCAGCTGGCCATTGCGAAAACGAATGTGGCGCTAAACGACAGCACGCTGCGTATCATTAAATTACAATTCGACGCCGGGCAGGTAACCTCGCTTGCGGTGCAGCAGGCGCAGGCGCAGCAAATGGCCGCTGCCGAACTGGTACCGCAATTTGAGCGGGATATTACCCTGCAGGAAAATGCCCTGCAAATATTAGCAGGCGAACTGCCGGCAAAAATTGAAAGGAACGCAGGCTTAAATGATATTACCTTTAATGAAAGCTTGTCGGCGGGTATCCCGTCGGCTATACTAAGCCGCAGGCCCGACGTACGGAGCCAGGAGCTGGCGCTTACCATAGCCAATGCAAAAGTAGGGATCAACAAGGCGGCCATGTACCCGGCATTAAGGATAACCGCACAGGGCGGGGTAAACTCGTTTAAGGCGAGCAACTGGTTTAACATCCCGGCCTCGCTGTTCGGGGTGGTTGCCGGCAGCGTAGTGCAGCCGCTGCTGGATCATAAACTATTGAAGACACAATACGATGTGGCAAAAGTTGAGCGTGAAGCAACCGTTATCAGTTTCAGGCAATCGGTGCTGGTGGCTGTGGGCGAGGTATCGGATGCGCAGGTTAAAATTGAGCAGCTGAAAGTTCAGCAGGGCATTGCCGCCAAACGTGTTCAAACCCTGCAGCAGGCCACTGCCAATTCCAGGATGTTGTTCCAAAACGGCATGGCCAACTATTTAGAGGTGATAACAGCGCAAAGCAATGTATTGCAAAGCGAACTGGAGCTGGCTTCGATCAAGCGATCGGAGTTGAGTGCCGTTTCGGAGCTGTACCGGGCTTTGGGCGGTGGTTGGAGATAAAAGTTTGCGGGTTCGATTCCCGTTCCTTTCGTGAAAAGCCCGTCCCCCGTATGGTGGGGACGGGCTTTTTTATTGTGCCTGGATGCTTGAATTAATTACGGTCAAGCGCAGACGCTCGACCGGGCGGATGAGCTTCAATTTTTAGTTTACTTTTTTTTTCGCTTTTCAAGCATGTCCGCTATGCTGATAGCCGAACATTCAGCTATCAGGGCGGTTACAACCGCTGGCGGCATGGCGTCCCCGCCTGTAAAATTGATACAGCCTTTTTGGAATTTGGCGTCCGGTAACAGGCCCGCGTATTTGGCATGCAGGGTGGGGTGCATGTACATCGGCAGGCAATGCAGCGACATATAGTTTTTAGTACTGGCCAGCCCGTACTTCATGTACCAGCGCTCTTCATACAATATCATTTCCTTGCCCATCATCGGCTTCATTACCGGGGTCACAGTTGGGTCGTTGGCCAGTATGGCTTCATGGATGGCGGTTAAGGTGGCCTGCCATTCTGCCGGCGCACTGGTGATGTACTCGGTTATAGTCATGATAACAGTTGATAAGTTACCCGAATATACGTAAATAAAAGATGGGGTAAATTATTTGGTTGCGCTATGATTAAATTAATGTGGTTAAGAGTGGGACGCTTGACCTGGCGGGCATTTTCCACAGCAAAAATGAACGATAAATCTGAAAAAGATAAATACAACATAATAACTATCTTTACATTAGCAAACTTAAAAACACACACGCGTTAGAAATAAGACATGAAACTCACACAAAATGATATTGGTGGCGAAATTATATCCATAATTACAAAAGGGATGTACGCTGATCCCAAAGATGCTTTGCGTGAATATGTCCAGAATGGTGTAGATGCTGGTGCAGAAAAAATTGAAATACGGATAAGAGGCGATAAAATTGTTCTGCAAGATTACGGTACTGGCATGACCAAAGGGTCTATGCGCCGGGCAGTGAGGGTTGGGATGTCTGATAAGAACCCTAAATTGAGTGTTGGTTTTATGGGTATCGGGCTTTATAGCTCATTTCACCTTTGTGATAAATTAGTTATCCATTCAAAAGTCGATGGTCACGAACCGAACCAACTTATATTTAATTTTAAACAAATGCGGGATGTTCTTGACGAACAAAAAGAAGCCCGGATTTTGAAATTAAATGTTGATGAGGAAGGTGCCAGCCAGGTTGCTTTATTGCCTCTATTGGAAGATCATGTCGAATTTACAGCGTTGACTAATGCAGATTATCCTACCGTCGGCACAAGGGTAGAAATGTCCGGGGTGGAAGAGAATTTCTTTATGTCATTATCCAAATTTGAGGAGGTGTCTGATTATCTGGAAAAAGTAGTACCACTTCCATTTCATCCAGAATTTACACCAGGCAAAGAAATTCAAGAATATATAGATGAACAGTGTAAAGAACGGGGTGCAATATTTCGGATTATAACTCTAAACCTGGATATTAATGGTAGAAAAGAAGATTTATACCGCCCTTATAAGGATTCGGACTTTCTTCCATCCAAACCAAGCAAACCAGTATTTAAGATTCTACAAAGCGATACCGAGTTTTATGGGGTGTCATGGGGAGTCTTGAATGCCAGTAATAACGTTATTCCTAATGCCAAAGTCAGAGGGTTCTTGCTTAGAAAGCAGGGATTTGCTTTAGGTGTACGGGATAATTTGTTAGCAAAGTTCGGTGCTAAGTTTTTTAACCGTTATGTCGGAGAAATCATTGTGGTGCACCCGCAGTTACTACCAAATGGTGCACGTAATGACTTTGAATATTCCAACTTAAGAACAAGTTTTTATCGAGTATTGGAAGATACGGCAGAAGAATTTAATGACGATGCTAACGATTACCAAGAACAGGAAAAAGCGGAAGTTGAACTTGTAAAATTGATTGATTTATATCGGGAAACCCGTTCGCAGCTTCGTTTCTTTGAAAGCAATAGTGATAAGCTTCTCGATGTATATAAGACGATAAGCACTGAATATAATAAGTTTAAGAAAAGAATGGAAGCTGGTGGTGGGAAAGTGGAAACCGGTGGTGGATGGAAAATAAGAACTTCCATTAAAGCTGAAGCTCTTACTACTATGAAACTATTGGATGACCTTATAGTTGAGATTAAAAACCTTATAGAAGTAAAAAAGGAAGCAAAAAAGAAAAAACCAGCAACCATTACAGAAACCGCTGCAATCTTAAGTCAGGCACCTGCATCTAGGGAGCAACCTAATGTTGAAAAAATTCCAAGTAGTCTGGCTGATGTTGTTGAATTGATTGGCTACGAGTTTAGCAAAGACATTAAACAAATTTTCGATCTGTTGGAACAGAAGTATATCAGGCCAACAACCGCAACTGAGGAAGACTTCATTAATGAACTCATTAGTTTAAAAAATGAGATAGAAGACATTAACAATGACGAATTTTAGTAATGGCTGCCAAAGCATTAGTCAATTACACTGACCATCCTCGAAAAAACGTTTTTAGAACTTTATGGGCTAAACCAATTATTCAATACTTGAACGGGATATTGGGTAAAAAATTAGTCTATATGGGACTGCCTGGTATCGGGGCATTTGATATTAAGGAATGGATCGATTATCTTGATATGGTATTCGCGTACCAATGTTTGGATGACGATAAGGAATACGAAGAAGCCCAAAAAGAGTTTGAAACTTTGAAAGATTATTTAAATGCCTGCACCATCAGGGGAACTTTAAATGACTATAACTTATATAAAGGTTATTTAGAGCAAGTAGTTATGACCGGCTACGATGAGGATGGCCAGGAGTTTAACCAGAACGACTATGTTACTGTTTATAACTTGGACTTTTGCAACACTTTGACAAAGCCCTTTCCAGTAGTGTATCCCGATGGTAAAAAAATTGAATGTTATAAATTGGATGCCGTTGATAAATTGATCGAACACCAGGTTAATGTTGAAGAGGCAAATCGATCTGATAAATTTTTAATGTTTATTACTGTAAATTCTGATTTTTTGGAAAGAAACTACGATGATATTAATAATAGTAAATTTAAAAAGTACAGGACCAGAATTAATAATAACGGGATAGACCCTAGCAGACAAGCACGGCTAATTAAGGCATATACATATTACCACCTAAATGAGATATTTGCAAAATATAATTTCAGGGCTGAATTTTTACCCCCGATGTATTATGAAGGGTCGGGTGGGCGCAGGATTAGTGGAACTAACCAATGGATGCCAACAATGATGCTGACTTTTACAATTTTAGGAACTAATATTGTAAATCACGAAGCGCCGGTTGCTCATCAAAATGTAGATGAATATTTAGCGATGAAATTTCTATACGCCAATAATACGGCGTTATCGTGCTATACCGAAAGAAGAATTGCGGAAACGGATTTTAATCCAGAACCGATAGACATGATAAAAAAATCTTTTACTGTAACTAGTCTATGGGTTTAATTCATAGATCCATCAAAATCATAGGTAAGTGTTAGATTCTTAAACATATCATCCTTAATAAGCTTGTTGTATTTAAGTTTCATTTTTTTAACTTCTAACTCTGTATCAGCTATAGAAAGCTTGGCATGTGTATAGTGCTGCAAGAGCCGTTGTATTTTGATATTATCGCTTTTGGAAACAATATCGGAAAAATCATTTTCATGAATAATTTCCTTTGCTAAAAGGAGTTCATAAACGTCTAACGAATTATAATCATTCCTCCATTGTTCCGTAATCCCGGCATTAAGGCAATACTTTCTATTCATAATGTATTGCTCCGGTAAGTACAAAATCTCTATAAACTCATCTAAATCAACACCAAAGGCATTTTCAAAAAAATCATATCCAGGGGCCACAATCCCTTTTGTTGCATTAAGGATGCTTTGAATTGCCCGTAGAAACTTTCTGTTCCAGTGTGTACCTATGTATTTTCGATCTTTTGCTTCCTCACCAAATAATGGAACATATTTCATTGGAAAGGAAAAGATGTTTATATCCAGTCTTTTACCCATATCAATATTGATTCGTAAACGGTTATAAAAATCCGCAGGTTTGTCTTGGTAATTAAAAAGGATATAGTTAGAAAGTTCTTTTATTCCATACTTGGCTGCTAATTCCACAGCCTTAACATACTGTTTCTGAATGCCAATATGGTCAAAAGCTATTCTTAATGGTCTAATCGGAATTTCACTCATTAACTGCATTAATTCATCGGTTACATACCGAGCGTCAGTTCCCTGGTTGAAATCGACAAACCTTAAAACTGTTTTCTTAGAACGGTATTTTTCATATAACGCAGAAATATGAGGATAAACCGCAATCAGATTTTCCTTTGATGTATATTTAATTTCTCCAATTCCAAATTCAGCCAATATCAAATTGGCTTTTTGTTTATTTGGCCCGCGTAATTTTTTATGAAACTTATTTATGAGTGCTAAACTTCTTTTAATGTAGGCTTTATCGTTAAGCCCTGATTCAAGGTTTCGGATTGATATATCTAATTGGTTAGGCTCTTCAAAAGTTGCCCCTTTATAAAAACCCATATCCTTAATTTCTTGTATAATTTCAGGAAACTTAGGTGAAGCTAAAACATTGTTGTCCATTAAAAGTAAATTCCTTTGTTCACCATAAGTCGCAGTAACCTCTTGGAATTTATCAATAGATTCAATTTTGCTTTTATACGTCGGCTCCAATTTGGGTACAGAGCAAAAAGAACATTTGCGGGTGCAACCTTTGGTCATGAATGTAAAGTAGGCGCTTTGCGTAGGGTATTTATAATCTATCTCGTCAAGTATTGAATAATCTAATGTTAATTCATCTATTATTAAGTCATTACCTGAATCCAAAATACCGGGTTTATCTAATAGGCCGTCATGTGGCTTTACACCTGTTTGTATCTCAATTTCGTTTTTAAGCAATGACGCCATTACCCCACCGATAAAGATATTTTTATTGTCCGATACCAATGTCTTTACGAACTCAATGGTTTTAATTGTGATCTTCCAATAAAAGGTAAACAACGTCGTAATATGTATTCTATCCCAATAATCTATTGGAATATATTTATACGAATAAAATTTTAGTATGGCTTCAACTCTCTTTCGATCACCGTCATTATAAGCTGATTTAATTTCAGCTAGAAGTATTAGTCTCTTAGTTTTTAGATAACTGTAAACTAATTCAGAAATATCAATACTATCCTTTGTTGGTATTGATTGTAATTCTCTCAAACATTCAGATTGCTTTCTCTCAAGCAATAAATCATTTAAGTTACCTTTAAAGAATTGAACATTATCGCCCAGTAATTTATGATAGGTCGACAATTTCATCAATCCGATCGGTGGATATTTATTTTTATAATTAGGCTCTATAAGAAGAATATTTCTTGGCATCTGTTAATTTTTGGTAATTAGGGATATTTCTTCTCTTGTAAACTACTTTGAATATAATTACTTATGATGTGCAGGGCAACTATCAGTACTGCGATTATAATGAAAATTACAACCGATTTATTTCCGTCATAATATAATCCCAAGCATGTAAATAGAGTATTTAGGATTATCATTATTAATAAAACTGGATTAAAAGGATTGTAGTATTTAGGCTTTATTCTATCAAGAGGCAATACTTGCACGTTTGCTGCGTGCGATGGTGCATTCTGGTAAAAATGATACCTTATCCCATTCACTGTTCGGGAATATAATACAGCCTCATGTTTAACATTGATTACGAATAAATAAAAGAAAAAGCCAACAAATGCTAGGAACAAAAGAACATAAGCGAAGATATTATCAGTAAATACCTTATTGTTCTTGTCGGCAGTTGTCAAAATAAGCACGGGTACTGACGCAAATAAAATATAGTAACGAAAAAATACTGCAAATTGCTTCTGAGCTTCGAAATGCGCCTTGGCAATATTTTCGTATTCTTTTAAAAGAAACTCTTCAAACTCAGATAAGGTACTCATTAGGTGATTTATAATTATCTAATATAAGATTTTTTAACGAGGAAACAATAATGGAGAGAAGGCTGCAAGAAACCCGGATAGTTGCCCCCTCCCTCTCCCCCCAAACCTTTTCCTCACCCCATTGTTCCAAGTAAAAAAAGGAGGAACTATGCCCTGGCACAACGGCGACTATCCGCCAAGCTATAAAAACCAGCCCAAAAAGATAAGGGATAAAGCGGTTGAGATTGCGAATGAAGTGTTAAAGACCACCGGCAACGAGGGCGAAGCCATAGCCACCGGGCTGAAGCAGGCGCGCCTGCACTTTAAGAAGGAAGCGGAGGCGAAGAAAGCATGAGCCTGACCGACGAAGAATTTCGAGAAGAATATAAACCCCTGCAAGTTCCCCCGCATTTTGATGCCGCGGATACGCAGCAAAACAAAATGATATTCGCCCTGGCCGAAATAGGCGAGGGCAGCGCGCACGACGTGATCGCTCAAATGGAGAAGCTGGAACCCGGTGTTACCGGCGAACAGCTTAGCGCGCTGGTGCACGAAACGCTGCGCCGCCTGTACGAAAAGGGCCTGCTCACCGGCTCGGAAAAAAACGGGGTGATGCGGTATAACCTGCACAAAATAACCCAACCCAACACCGGCAAAACCAACCCGGGTTGACATGCTTTTTTTGCCTGAAAATACAAATGGTTTATAACCTGTTTGTTATGTCGTTTATTTGAAGTGTATCAGCTGTATCAGGTGTATCATTTGTATCACTGTATCACTGATACAGTGATACACCACCATATGGTGCTGTACAGCAGCAACCATACTGCACTTAAAAAACAACGCCCGTAAATTTAACGTGGAAATCAAATTGTCGCGCGCATATTTACTCACCCCGACTGCGCTGCGCTGGTCGACCCTCTCTCCGTGCCGGAAAGAGGGTAAGTCAAGAAAAAATAATTATTTCTATTCCTCAACCCTCTTTGCGGCTTGCCGTATAGAGGGTGGTCAAGCTTAGCGGTGTCCCGATAGCTATCGGGAGGGTGAGTCAATTATGCAACATGTAAATTACGCTGCAAATTTCAGATTACTTGTACGGATTGCCTATATTGCCTTATCCAATTAGTACAAGCTCCAATGAAAAAGGTATTTCTTTTTATCCTCGCCGCCATTTTTGCCGGCAGTTGTTTCGCGCAGGTAACCGTGCGGCATTTGTTAACCGAAAACCAGGTGGACCCGCTCAGCATCGATGTCTTAACGCCGCGGTTCAGCTGGCAGCTTTTTGCCGGGGATAAGCGCGATGTGATGCAAACCGCTTACGAGATCCGGGTTAAAAAAGGCGGCCACGATGCCTGGAAAACTGGCAAGGTAAAGTCGGACCGGTCGGTTTATGTGCCTTACCAGGGCGAGGCGCTGGTATCGGGGCAAAAATATACGTGGCAGGTGCGGGTTTGGGATAACTCGGGCAAGGCGTCGGACTGGAGCGCGCCGGCCACCTGGCAAATGGGCCTGCTAACCCCCGCCGACTGGAAGGCCGAATGGATCACGCCGGGTTACGTAGAGGATTCGGTTTACCGGCCAAGCCCGATGTTCCGCAAGAATTTTTCGCTGACAAAAAAAATAAGATCGGCTGTGGCTTATATCACTGCACACGGCTTATACGAGGCCCAGATCAACGGCCACCGGGTAGGGGATGCCTACCTAACCCCCGGCTGGACAAGCTATAACAAGCGGCTGCAATACCAGGCTTATGATGTTACTTCCTTATTACAGCGGGGCGATAACGCCGTCGGCGCGATATTGGGAAATGGCTGGTACCGCGGTTATATCGGGTTTAACCCAAAACCGGGCTTTTACGGCAAAGACATTGCCTTGCTGTTTCAGCTGCAGGTAACTTATACCGACGGCACTACGGATTACATTGGATCTGACGGGAGCTGGAAGTCGTCGACCGGGCCGGTGCGTTTCGCCGAGATCTATTATGGCGCGACGATCGACAACCGGCTGCAGCAAAAGGATTGGGCCACGATAAATTTTGACGATAAAAACTGGTCGGGCGTAAAGGTGCAAAGTTTCCCGAAAGATATTTTGGTGGCTACCATAAACGAGCCGGTAAGGAAGCATGAGATATTTAAACCCGTAAAGGTTTTTAAAACGCCAAAGGGCGAAAAGGTGATCGACTTCGGCCAAAACCTGGTAGGGTGGGTGCAGATGAAGGTGAGCGGCAAGGCGGGTGATAAAATAACCATATCACATGCGGAGGTGGTAGATAAAGCAGGTAATTTTTACACGGACAATTTGCGCACCGCGCGTTCGCAGGACGTATATATCCTGAAGGGCGGGGGCGAAGAAATATTTGAGCCGCAGTTTACCTGGCAGGGGTTCAGGTATATCAAGGTGGAGGGTACGCCCGGCGACCTGAAGCCCGAGAATTTTACGGCCGTGGCGCTTTATTCGGATATGGTGCCGGCGGGGACGTTCTCGTGTTCAAACACAATGATCAACCAATTGCAGCACAATATTCAGTGGGGGCAAAAGGGTAATTTTTTGGATGTGCCGACAGACTGCCCGCAGCGCGATGAGCGCCTGGGCTGGACGGGCGACGCGCAGGTGTTTTCACGCACGGCATCGTACAACATGAACGTGCATAATTTCTTCGCCAAATGGCTCAAAGATGTTGCCGCCGACCAGTATGCCAGCGGGAGCGTTCCGTTTGTGATACCTAATGTAATCGGAAAAGGGCCCACCGGCCCGGGGGCAAGCACCGGCTGGGCCGACGTGGCCACCATCATCCCCTGGAACATGTACCTGGCCTACGGCGACAAACGGATACTGGAAGACCAGTACAGCAGCATGAAGGGCTGGGTGAACTACATGCAGCAGCAAAGCCGGAATGACCTGTGGAACACCGGGTTCCACTTTGGCGACTGGCTGTTCTACAGTTTGAACGACGACACCGACGGCAGTTCGGCTATCACCAATAAATATTTGATAGCGCAGTGCTTTTATGCGTATTCAACCCAATTGCTGATCAACGCAGCAATTGTATTGGGGAAATCGGAAGATGCTGATTACTATACCAAACTGCTTGCTAAAATTAAAGAGGCGTATTTAAAAGAATATGTAACGCCGAATGGCTTGATCTCGTCGGATACGCAAACCGCCTATGTACTTGCCCTGCAGTTTGACATGTTGCCCGAAAGTTTAAGGCAGCAGGCTGCGGATAGGCTGGTGAGCAATATCAGGCGGTACAATAATCACCTAACAACCGGTTTTTTAGGCACACCGTATCTATGCCATGTGCTGAGCCGATTTGGGCATACCGGTGTGGCGTACAGGCTTTTACTGCAGGATACTTATCCATCGTGGCTGTACCCGGTGAAAATGGGCGCCACCACAATATGGGAAAGGTGGGACGGCATAAAACCCGACAGTACCTTTGAAACCCCAAGTATGAACTCGTATAACCATTATGCTTACGGAGCCATCGGCGACTGGATGTACCGGGTTGTGGCCGGGATTGATACCAAAACGGAAGCGCCGGGTTATAAGGAGATCGTTATCAAACCGTCGATAGGTGGAAATTTGACCAACGCTTCCGCGGATTATGAGACCAATTACGGCAAAATAAGCTCGCATTGGAAAATAGATAATGAACAATTGCTGTTTGATGTTGAGGTTCCGGCAAATACCACGGCGATGGTTTATGTCCCGGTGGAGACGGGCAGCAATGCCGTAATGGAGGGAGGCAAGGCGGTTGCATTGGTGCCCGGTATAAAATCCGGCCCTGCTGAACCGGGTTATATGGTTTTTAATGTGGGTTCGGGAAGTTATCACTTCAGCACGGCCTGGTCGCAGCAAACTGCGGTGGGCCCGCGATCGAGGTAAACGGACTAATAATTGGATAAGTAAAAAGCGCCACTGCGACCAGGCAGAAGCGCTTTTTTATTGCGATGTGATTATTTCCCCCTGAACATGGAAAATATCCAGATGATGATCAGGATCACAACAATCACGGCTATGATGCCAACGGCAGCGCCTGCTTTAAAAATTCCGGCAATGGCCGAACAACTGCTCAGGCAAAGCATAAGCAGGATTATTAATGGAAAATGTAATTTTTTCATAATTGGTTTTTTAGATGATATAAGTCCTAAAAAGCCAAATAGTTTTTAACCACGGTATTTTTATCTAGCAAAAAAGCCTTACAGAATTGATCCTGTAAGGCTTCGATATATTATGCTTTGTATAACTAAACTCTTTTTGATTTGATACGGGCAGCTTTACCGGTAAGCTCGCGCAGGTAGTATAATTTAGCGCGGCGCACTTTACCATGGCTGTTCACCTCAATTTTATCAATATTTGGAGAATTGATAGGGAATATACGCTCAACACCAATGCCGTTTGAAACTTTGCGAACGGTAAAGGTTTCGTTGTTACCTACACTGTTGCGCTGAATGACAACACCCTGGTAAACCTGGATACGTTCTTTATTTCCTTCGCGTATTTTATAGTGAACACTAACTGTATCACCCGCCTTGAAGGACGGAAGTTGTCTTTTTTCTACTGATTGTTCTTCAACAAATTTTACTAAATCCATGATTCTTAGCTCTTAAAGCGATTTTTAACCCGTAAAAATCGGCTTGCAATAATAGGGATTTTTTTTAATAAATAAAAGCGGGTTTGAAAAATTTATAAAAGCAGTTAAGTAGTTGATTAAGTTGATTATGTTGAATAGGTTTTTAACTATTTCTACGAAGTAACTCAATCAACAATTCACCTAATCAACCCAATCAACTAATTATTCCAGCAAATCCGGCCGTCTTTTCCTGGTCCGCTCTATCGCCTGTTCAAAGCGCCATTTTTCAACTTCGGGGGTATTGCCGCTTAACAGGATGTCGGGCACCTTGTGGCCGTTCCAGTCGGCAGGGCGGGTATAAACCGGGGCATCGAGCAAGCCATCCTGGAAAGAATCTGATAGCGCCGATGTTTCATCCGACAATACGCCCGGTATCAGCCGCACCACTGCATCGACCAATACGGCTGCTGGCAGTTCCCCGCCTGATAGAACATAATCGCCAATAGATATCTCACGGGTAACGTAAATATCCCGTATGCGCTGATCGATGCCTTTATAGTGGCCACATAAAATAATGATATTTTTCTTTGTGGATAGTTGGTTAGCCATCGGCTGGTTCAGCGTTTCGCCATCCGGCGACATGAAGATCACTTCATCGTATTCACGCTCCGAATTTAGTTTTTCAATACACCTGGCGAATGGCTCGATCGTCATTACCATGCCGCTGCCGCCACCGTAGGGATAGTCGTCAACGCTTTTTTGCTTTTGGGTCGAGTAATCGCGCAGGTTGTGTACGTGAATTTCGGCTATCCCTTTTTTTTGTGCGCGCTGCAAAATTGAATGTGCAAAAGGGCTTTCCAGCAATCCCGGTAAAACGGTGACGATATCAAAACGCATGGTGCAAAGATAGGGTTGTTTGCGTAAAGGAAAGAGATTAGAGGTTGGAGATTAGAGATTAGGAGCAACTATTGCATTATGTGTTTTTCGCAGTTGATAGAGTTGAAAATAAAAAATAAGAATAAAAATTATTGGAATACTGATTAAACCGGTAAATGTTACCAGCCAATAATCAATCCCATATATCAGCCATGTTGCTATTAAAAATAAGAGGTAATTAATATAAATGGCTGTTTGCATGGCTTTAAGCCGGATTTGTCCGACAAGTTCATTCTCATTTTTCTCTTTTGACCAAATCCAAATAAAAAGAACAGGCGGAAATCCTATAAATATAACGGCATTAATATCTACTCCGACAAAATATTTTATTGATGTGATGGCTGAAACTAATGCGGCTAAAGCAATTATTATATACGGAGCAGACACAACTTTTCCGATGAGATTGTACGGCTTATAAGGAAGAAAATATAATGATTTGCTGGCTTTATCTTTTTTTGACCTATACAGTAAATAGTAAAACCTGACTACGAAAATGAACAATGGGATAAAGAAATCGTAAACAATAATTCCGTCTATCAAACTCTCATTTTGTTTGATAACAGGCACTTTAAAAAGGGCGCCCAGTCCTTGAATAATCCAGCATCCAATGATGAGGCCACAATTGATTAAAATCGACCAATACAATCCATTCAAACGAAGCCTTTGCGTTAATTCATTCTCGTTTTTTAATCTTGAAAAGCCAATAAAGAGCAAACCGACTATTATAAGCGTTGCGGCAAATTCATCTGTGAAGTTATAAGCTCCGCTCCAAAAATAACGCTCCTTTGAGTTTCTCGGCCCATAATTCAGTAATGGAATTACATATCCGCTACAGGCAAATAAATAACCCAATGCCAATCCAGGTAAAGCCAGTATGAATCCTATTATCCTAAAAAAAGATGGAAACAAAAGATTTGATTTCAAATCGTCACTAAATAATGTTTTGCGTATTAAAATTAACGATTAAAATTAGAATCATATAATTCCATTTGATGGGATGGAAATTATTACTCCGGATTCTGGTAAATACCCAGCACATTTCCGAACGGGTCGGCGAAGCGGGCGGTTATCTCGGGGGCGTCGTGGCCTATAGGTTGAACTATTTTGCCGTGGTGGGCGTTTATGGCGTGAACGGTTGCTGCCGCGTCATCTATCATCACATAGATCATCAATCCCGGCTCGGCCGATGGTTTACGGTTATGTACCCACATCCCGCTTACAATGCCCACACTATCGTCGAATGATACCCTGTCGGAGCCTCGATCTCTTAGCGGCCATCCAAAAATGGCATGATAAAAATTGGCGGAGGCAGTGATATCTGCTGCCGGTATTTCTACATAGCATATTTTGCCGTTGCCGCCGCCGGGGTGCTGGTAAAGGCCGAGGATATTGCCTGCCGGGTCGGTAAACCAGGCAACTTCTTCCGTCTCGCTTATTTTTATGCGGTTTACTATTTTGCTGCCATTTGCGGTCAATAGATCCACAGTTTCGGCCAGGCTGTCGACCATGATTGAAACTACCAGGCCTATGTCTGTATGCGGTTTTCGGCCGGTTACCCAGGCACCGCTTACCTCGCCAATGCCGTCGTCGAAAGCTGTGTTGCCATCGCCGCGTGTCCGGATATGCCAGCCAAATATTTTATTATAAAAAGCGGAAGATGCTTCAATATTATTTGCAGGAATCTCTACATAGCATATTTTGCCGTTTCCTAAGGTTGGTTCTTTGCTTGCCATAATTTTGTTAATTAAGTTTTGCTGCTATGTCAGCAATGTTTACACCTTCTATGAATATCAGTTTGTTCCTTTCGGCGACAGCCCGGCTTGAAGCTGATGTTATTGGCGGGTGCAGCCATAATACTTTCGCATGTAATGGCAAGACATGTTTTTCGATGATGCCTGCATGCTCTCCTTCCGGACGGTAAACATTAACGATATCAACAATATCCGGATTGCCATCCAATTGTTCGAAAATAAGATATCCCGTCTCATCCGCATTGCGGGGAGGGAAATTGCTTTGACCATCGATAGGGTCCGGTACCAACCTTGCTTTAGAATAACCGTTCGGGCTAAAGCCGAAAACGGTAAAGCCCGTTTTAAGCAGCGCCCGAGGCACACCGGGATCGGGCCAGTCAACCAGCAGGATGTTTTTTGCTGACCTGAGAATTTGAAGCGGATCTGGTTTCATAATAAAATTTAAATTAGAACTTTCAGTCGCCGTCTTCCAGCATAAAAACCTCTTCGAGCGGCTTGCTGAACACCCTTGCAATTTTTAAAGCCAGTACTGTTGAGGGCACGTATTTGTTACTCTCGATGGTATTGATGGTTTGCCGCGATACGCCCACCTGTTCGGCGAGGTCGGCCTGGGTGATGTTTTTTATGGCACGCTCAACGCGGATATTATTTTTCATGGCTATCCCTCCCTGCTTAACGAACTGTTCAAACGAAAAATAACCCACCTGAAACGGATGATGAAAAAGGCAAGCGGAACCATTAGATTTAAAAATAAGATATGTTCGGTATCGTTCGTAAAAACCAGGCTGATGATCAATAGTACATAGTTAACATAAATAGCCCATTGCAATGAATCGCTGCGCAATTGCGATATCTGTTCATCTTCGATCTTTTCTTTGGAGAAAGCAACAATGAACAGACCAATGGCCATCAGCAGGGTCGTAGTCATAAAAAAGACATGGTGGCTGTTTAAAAGATCGTTGTTTACCGGCCCGTGGTTAAGATCAAACCCCAGCGACTGTTTAAATACAACAACCGGGACATGGGCCAGTATAAGCGCGTAGCCTAAAAATCTGCACCAGTATGGGAATAGGTAGCGTGACTTCATGGTGTAAAGTTTAATTTACCAAATGTAAAATAAACTTTACAAATAAACAAACAAATTTGACAATTTTACTGCAAGTTGTCGATTGGAGCGCGTCGTTTCGGGTAAACGTAACGGACAGTTAATGAGTTCCCACAAACGTGAGCAAGATTTTATGCTAAATTCTAATCGAATTTTAATGTAAAGATTAGTGTAATATTACAGGTTTGTAATAGATTTGTTACATAGTAATCAATGCTGTATGAGAATTTTGCCGCTGGTAGTTTCGATAATATTATTGTTGGCAGGTATAGTTCTATATTTATTTGGCTATCACACTATAGCGTTATTAATGGGATTGGCTGGGCTGGGATGTGCATTATTAGATATCCTTGCAGCTACGATCAACCGGCAATAATTGGTAGCTGAAATCAAACTACTTATATATCCCCACAAACCTTTGCCATTTAATCCAGGTAGATATCCAGTAAACCATCCGGTAGGTTTACCAGCACAATTTCCCGGGTCACGTCAATGCTTTTAATGATATCCTCGTTTAGCGGGAAAAGCACCTCGCAGCTTTTGTAGGTAACAGTGGCTATGAATTGTTTGGGATATTCGTGCACATCGGTAATTTCCCCCAGTTCGCCCTCGTCCTCATCAATAGCGGTAAAGCCAACCAGGTCCATTAGGGTAAATTCGCCCTTTTGAGGTTTGGGCTTTAGTTTGTTGGGCAGGTAAATAGGCTTTTTTACAAGTGTAGAGGCTTTTTCAATTGTATCCACATCTTCCAAAACCAGGTAAGCAGCATTTTTTTGAAGATATTTTATCGAGTTGACAAAATAAGGGACCGGTTTGCCGGCAATATCAAGGAAAATGGTTGTAAACTTTATACTGTCGAGCCCGTCGAAATCCACATATACATGTAATTCGCCTTTTAACCCTTTGGGCTTTAGTATGCTTCCTATCCTGAAATAAGCTTCGGTATCCATTAAAAAATGCCTTTAAACAACAATGGCGAAGAACCCGGGGGATGCTTCGCCATTGTTTAACTCTTTATAAAAATTATTCAGCGCTGCCGGCTTTTGGCTCAGCAGGTGCTTCTGTTTCGGTTTCAGCGGCAGGTGTTTCAACTTCAACTTCAGCAGCAGGCGCTTCAGTTTCGGTAACAGCGGCAACTTCAGCAGCAGGTACCTCAATTTCGGCTTCAGCAACCGGCGCTTCTTCTTCAGCAGGTTCTTCAACCTCTTCGGCAGGCGGCGTGTTTTTAGCTGCGATAGCGGCTGCTTTTTCTTCTTTTTTCTTCGCTTCGGCAGCCAGGGCAGCTTTGCGGGCCTCATCTTTAGCAGAAACTAAGTTTGTTTTTTTACCGGTGATTTTTCCTTCTTTCTGATCAAGCCATTGCTGAAATTTTGCTTCGGCCTGTTCCTGGGTCAATGCGCCTTTTTGAACGCCGCCCTGTAAGTGTTTTTTGTATAAAACACCTTTATACGAAAGGATAGCCCGGCAGGTATCGGTTGGCTGCGCGCCATTGTTAACCCAATCAAGGGTTTTATCGAAATTGATATCGATTGTTGCAGGGTTGGTGTTTGGATTATATGATCCTAAACGCTCAATAAAACGCCCGTCTCGCGGTGCGCGTGCATCAGCCACTATGATATAATAAAAAGGTTTTCCTTTTTTACCGTGGCGCTGCAGTCTGATTTTAGTTGCCATTTTTTAATTTTATGTATTCAACATGTCCCCGGAGTTCTTTCTGCGGGGATGCAAAGGTAATAATAATCCGGTTAATTTAAAATAGTTGTTGTAAATTAGTGGAGATGTGATTGTTGCGGTAAGATTGCCGGAAAGGCGAAACGACACTATGTCTCTGGTTGGCCGGAAAGCGGGTATATGCGCACGCAAAACAAAAGCGGTTTGCCAATTGTAGTTTAAATTATGAGGTAGTCATTACCATATTAAGCCGATATTCTATGCCGCATTTGCTCACAACATTAAATGAATGCATTGTAGCCTTTGACCTGGATAAGCAAAAATTCTTGTTTATCAGCCCTAATGTTGGCAGCGTTTTGGGGTACGCGGCAGACAGTTTCTATCACAATTCAAATTTAACTTATGAAATGATCGATCCTGCCGACCGCGACAGGGTGAAAACGATAAACGATAAAATCGTTGAAGGCGAGGCGGTTGAACTAACTTACCGCATCGTTACTGCTCATGGTGAAAAGAAATGGGTTCACGAGAAAAAAAGTCTCATCATTGACGAACAAACCGGCCACAAGATTTTAATGAGCCTGATCAACGAGCACCATATAGAGGCAGGCGATATTTCCCCGGTTAGTAAAGTTGTTGAACAGGTAACATGGACGAAGGATCACCTGGAAGTATTATTTAACAACACCGATGAACTGATATGGGCGATAAACAAGGAACGCTACTATTTATATATGAACAATGCTTTCCGCGAGATTATATTCGCGGAAACTGAAACCGTGCCTAAAGAGGGCGACCATGTTTACCTCAACACCAATTTTTCGCGTGAAAAAATAGAAGAGTGGGAAGCTTTTTACACCCGCGCATTTAACGGCGAGAGATTTACCGCCCGAACGGAATCGGTTGATGTAGAAACAGGGCACACGGTTTGTTTTGAAGTTAGTTTTAACCCGCTATGTAAATCAAAAGGAAAGGTTACTGCGATCGGGTGTTTCGCCCGGAATATCACCGGACTTGTTGAAAATGAAAAAGCGATAACTGATCAAAACGAACGTTTGCGGCATATAGCCTCCATTAGCTCGCATGAACTGCGGCGCCCGATAGCGAGTTTGCTCGGACTGATCAATATTATGGACCGGGAAAACTTTCAGAACCCTGAAAACAATGAAATTATTGAACATCTGCTTACTGTTGGCAAGGAAATCGATGAAACGATCCGTGATATCATTGACAGAACCTTCCCCGGGGGCGATTCTTCCGGTCAAAAGTACCAATCACCATAATAACATATAATAGTGTTATCCCGTTTTACCTGTCAAATAAAAATCGGAGCCTGAACGGGCGAAGGTGAAAAAAGTGATCAGGCAATTTGTTCGGCCCGGTTTTCGAAATAATGCAGGGTCACCGTTTCGCCATCAAAAACGGCGTAGGTGTTGTAGTTGACCCACTCGCCAAGGTTAATGTAACGGCTTTTTTCGTTGAGCTGAATATCCAGCGGCAAATGGCGGTGGCCGAAAATAAGATAGTCGTAAAAATGGGTTTTGAGCAATTCGTTGCTATAGGTAACCAGCCATTCGTGCTGCCCGGGTTTATTCACTTCTTTTTTCTCGCTTGTTATCCGGCTATGCCGCGACCAGTAGTTGGCAATCCCCACGCCCAGGTTGGGGTGTATGCGGGCAAACAGCCACTGGCAAAACCGGCTGCGGAAAAACATTTTCAGGAATTTATAGAATGCATCGCCGGGGCCCAGGCCATCGCCGTGGTGCAGGTAAAACTTTTTGCCGTTTCGCTCGATCTCCAGTTCGTCGCTTATAATGGTTGCACCCAGTTCATGTGTAAAGTAATCAAACATCCACATGTCGTGATTGCCTTTGAACAGGTAGATTTTTACGCCAGCGTCGGCCAATTCGGCCAGCTTGCCTAAAAAACGGATATACCCCTTTGGGATAGCCGACCGGTACTCGAACCAGAAATCAAAAACATCGCCCATCAGGAAAAGCTCGGCGGCGTCGGTTTTTACGGCGTCGAGCCAGCGTACTATCCGGTCCTCGCGTTCGCGGCTATTGGCATAGTTGCCTGTGCCGAGGTGAAAGTCGGAGGCGAAGTATAATTTTGTACGGGTGGTCATTGCGGGCGTAAAAATAAGATAAATATGGGCAGATGTGCAACGCGGGCTTTGACATATCGTTTGGTCGCCGCTAATAATGCGCCGGGAAACGAATTTCCATAACCCGGTAAAAAAAATTATTTTAGCCGCCCCGTAATGAATTTCTTTAACCGGCCAATTAAACCTAATGATGCAGGCGATGAGCAACTGCTAAACAGCTATCGTAAAAACGGTGACCTTGCTACCTTAGGCCTTCTTTTTGAAGGATATGTGCCCCTGGTTTATGGCGTTTGCCTGAAATATTTGCGGGATGAAGAAGAGGCAAAAGACGCGGTGATGAACATATTTGAAGAATTGACAGTCAAAGTAAAGAAATACGAAATAAAGCAATTCCGTAGCTGGTTATATGTGCTGAGCCGGAATTATTGTTTGATGCAGCTGCGGTCGGTGAAAAGAATGGAAACTATTAGTGTGGATGATATTATGGAATCCCCGTTTTTTTTGAATCCTGGTAATGATAGAAGCGAAGATGCCATAATAGCCCTCGAGCGCTGCATGGATAAGCTGCCGCCGGCTCAAAAAGAAAGCATCGGGTTATTTTATTTAAAAGAGCAGTGTTATAAGGAGATAGCCGGAGCTACAGGTTTCAGTTTAAATGAGGTGAAAAGCTATATACAGAACGGTAAGCGAAATTTAAAAATTTGTCTGGAGAGAAACAGTGCCTAAAAGAGAAACGGATATCATATTGATCAGGAAGTATCTGAACGGAGAGCTTGATACCCGTGCTATGCACCAACTGGAGAAACGGGCGCAGGACGACCCGTTTTTGATGGATGCAATAGAAGGGTATGAAAAGGCAGGCAGCGATCAGCAACCAAACCTTGATGAACTCGCCGGCCGTTTACAACAGCGCATCGCCCGGGGGGAAAGGCGTATAATTCCGTTTAAATTTATTGCAGCTGCGGCTTCGATACTTGCGGTATTAACCATAAGCGGACTTTGGCTATACAGAAGCCGGCCGGAAAAAACAAAGATCGCGCAGGTAACCCCGGCCGAAATAAAAATCAAACCAGTTTTACCTCCACAATCCGGCACCGCAAAACCTAATGCCGTAAAACCGGATGAAATGGCGGCTTTAAAGCCGGGGCGTCGTCCGGTGCATCTAAAAAAATCAGCCGTAGTGTACAACAAGATAACGGCTGCCCCCAGCCCGGTTATTGTTGCCGACCAGATTGCCAGCATCAGTGATAAAAGTAAAGCTAAAGAACAGAAAGATACTGTTCCCTTAAACGAAGTTATCGTTATGGGGTATACAAACCAAAAGAAAAAGGATGTAACAGCATCAGTGACGACGGTTTCACCCGGGGTCGAGCGGCTGTTGCAGGGGCGTGCAGCGGGCGTAATGATAAGGGGTACCGGAACAAATAATGTTCAGGTTCCAAAGAAAACGATAAAAGGTCAAATAGTCGGCAAAGATGATGGCCTGCCCATTGTAGGCGCCACTGTAAGGGTGCAGGGAACTAACGCCAGCGCTGTAACCGACGCAAATGGCATGTTTAACTTATCTGCCGATAGCAACAAATCTAAGCTGATTGTTGCCTATATTGGTTACACTGCCCGCCAGGTAAATATCCGGCAACGTGATTCGCTGAACACCATAGCACTTGAGCCAGCCAATGCCGCGCTTGCCGAGGTAGTTGTAACAGGCTATACCAACCCGGCGGCTACGGACAATACCGCGGTTATGAACGCCCATCCCCGGGCGGGCTGGAGCAGCTTTAAAAAATATCTAAAGCAAAACGCCGTTTCGCCCGATGGTAAAACAGGTGTAGTAAAATTATCGTTCGACGTAGATAGGGCAGGGGCGATAAATAATATGTTTATCCTAAAGAGCTTAAGCCCGGCAGCCGATCAAAAGGCGATCGAACTGGTAAAAAGTGGCCAGGGCTGGGCCGGCAGTTCGACCGGAAAGCCCGAAAAAGTGAAAGTGCGTGTGAAGTTTATAAAATGAGCTTACAGCTTCTGATTCTTATCCGCGAAAGAGAAAATCTTTTGCAACAACGGCGTACTTCGGGCGCCAACGTTTTTACGGATGTTCAGCTCTTCGAGCGCTATCTGATAAAATAAACCGTCAATAGCTTTTTGGGTGACATACTCACTGATATCGGGATTCATCTTTCTCACAAAAGGGATTTGGTTGTATTGATTAACTGCGTCGCCGTAATATCGTGTGGCGCCGGTTTTATTTAAACTGGTTTGAATAACAGGTTTAAAGGAAACGGTTAGCTGGCCGGTGGTTGTTTGTTTAAAATACTGGGTTGCAGCATCCTGGCCGCCGAGCAATATATTGGTCACATCCTTTAGTGACATTTGCCTGATGGCGCTGATAAAAATGGGCCGTGCCTGTTTGGCTGCGTCTTCGGCAGCCCGGTTTAGCGAAAGTATCACATTATCGCAAAGCTTATTGAATCCAAATTTCCGTAACGTTTTTTCTGCTTTTTGCGCTTGCGGCGGGAAAAGGATCTTTACGGCAGCGTTGGCAAAAAAACCATCAACCTGCGAAAGCTGGTCGGTGCTTTTTGTTGTGGCCAGTTCCAACGCCTGCTTTAAGCCGTTGCCGATCTCGAAAGGCGATGGCTTAGCCGGTTGAGCGTTATTAAAACCCGATAAAGTGATCAGTAATAAAATCACAGGAAAAAATAGAACTGCCTTTTTCATATTAAGCTTGTTAATGAACGATCATCAAGCAATTATAGTACCGCTCTTAATAACGTGAATAATGTACAGGAAATGCACAATGGGTTATGCGCTATGCATGTTTAACTAAAATAGATTCCATAACATTGGCAGCATCTTCGCACATATCAGTTGCCGTTTCCAATGTAGATAGTATCTCTTTGTATTTAATTAAACGTATAGCGTCCTTTTCATATAAAAACAAGTCGGCAACAGCACGGTCGAAAATGTCATCAGCCTGGTTTTCAATACTGTTGATCCGGATACATGCGTCAGCAATGTTCCTCACTTTTTTTAAATCTTTTAACTCCCTTATTGCTTTCTCCAATTCTGCGCCCGCCTGCAAAATTAACTCAGACAGCTCTTTAATATGAATATTAAAGTCATCTATCCGGTAAAGGCTCATACGGTTGGCAGCACCCTTTATATTGTCGGCAATGTCATCTATGGCCGATGCCAGCAAATGTATGTCCTCGCGGTCAAAAGGAGTGATATAATTTTTCCCCAGTTCAAGATATATCTGGTGCGTTATTTCATCTCCTTTATTTTCCAGTTTATCAATGCGCTTTATTAATTCTTCGCGAGTTTCGGGATTGAGAGAATTAACGGTTTCAACCAAAATGGTTGCCATAGCCACAACATTGTTTGCGGCTTGTTCAAACAAGGCGGAAAAAATTTTATCCTTTGGGATGAAGTATTGAAATATCTTTTTGAATGACATTTTTGTTGGGAGTAGGCCCAAAGGTAACTTTACATTGTTAATTTAATGTTAATTTTTTAGAGCGGGTATGTTAGGAAAAGGTAAATTCTGCTTTGATTTTTGCAACGTAAAGCCAAAAGTTGACCCCAATCCTTCGGTGCTGCGAACATTTATGGTTTGCTCATGGGCCTCAATAATGTGCTTAACAATTGCCAAACCCAATCCCGAGCCGCCAATTTGCCGTGAGCGGCTGGTATCCGTCCTGAAGAACCGCTCAAACAAGCGCGGAAGATATTTTTCTTCGATCCCGATACCATCGTCGGTCACTTCAACTAACACCTGGTCGTGCAACTCAAACAGGCTCACCGCCGTCGTCCCCTCGTCTTTGCCGTATTTTAACGAGTTATCTATCAGGTTGACGAGCACCTGCCGTATCTTTTCGCGATCAGCGTTTACGAAAGTGGGTTCATCATACTTTTGCTTGAATATTAGTTTGATGTCATGCTTGCGGGCCTTGGTCTCCATCGATTCAAAAACCTCTTTGATCAGGTCATTTATCTTAAAACGGGTTAAATTCACAGGTATCTCACCCGATTCCAGTTTCGATATCTCATCAAGATCCTCTATCAGGTAACTCAGCCTGTCGACATTTTTAGCCGCCTTTTCGAGAAATTGCTGCGCCAGCTCCTTGTCGTCAAAGCCGTCTTCCTGCAGTGCTTCAATATAACCTTGGATAGCAAAAAGCGGGGTTTTAAATTCGTGGGAGATATTCGACAAAAAATCGCGCCGGAACTTCTCCTGCTTGCGAAGCTCATCTATTTCGGTTTTCTTTTCGCGCGCCCATTCTTTTACTTCGGCTTCCACATCGTTGATCGGGTCGGCGCTGATGTGTTCGCCCAGCGCATCCCTCAGGTCGCGGCCGAGTTTTAAATTATGGATCAGCTTATAGATGAGCTTGATCTTCGAATAAACATATTTTTCTATCAGGTAATAAAAAACCACAAAACTGGTAGCGAGTGTTGCCAGGAATGTGATAACGACATCGTACCAGCTATGGCGAAAATAAAAGTTTACAGCAGAAATAGTTACCGCGACGGCCGCGGCGTTTATGAGTACAAGTATGCGAAATTTCATACTTATAAAGGTAGTAATTAGGTATCAGAGATTGGAGGTTAGAGATTAGAGTTTTGTTATTAAATTGACAACATTAAACTACTCCCTGATCTCTAATCTCAATTCTCCACCTCCGCATCAACATTAACCGTTACCTCATTTGATAGGATCATGCTGCTTTCGCCGATACCGAAATCGAGCCGATTTAATTTAAAGGCGCCTTTGAATACCATTGTAGTTCCGTTTTGAACACAGCTAAAAGGCATTTCGAGGGTTTTTTCTTTGCCTTTAATGGCCAGGATAAATTGGCCGGTATAATTGTTCCCGCTTTTGTGTTTCAACGAAACCGATTTCATCGTGATCTTCGGATACCGCGCTGCATCAAAATAGGCGTCGCTTTTTAAATGTTCATCGCGGCCGGTGTTGTCTGTATTAATGGTATTTGCATCCACGGTAGCGTCAATCGAACTGGCTGATAAATTAGCCGGGTTAAAATGAATATTCGCTTGTAATCCGCCTATTGTTCCGGTAGTGTTGATGCCCAAATTCTTTACCTGGAAAGTTATTGCAGAATGTGTAACTGCATTTTTCTGCGGGATAAACCCGGCATTAACTATAAAAATGAGCAGCAATGGAAGTGACAATCGTTTTATCATAATCAAAAATAGTACGTGTTATTGTGGTAAGACATTAAGCAATTAAGGAAGTTACCGTGTAATAATGTTTTTACACGGGTTGCTACGGTTAAACTTAAGCGGCGGGTAAAGGTTTAACCAACTAAAATTCAACGTGGGCTCTTATCGAAAATACGTTTACAGGGCCGCGGTCTTTATTATATGCGGGGTTTACAATAAACTGGTAATCCGGCGTAAGGAAGAATTTCTTTTGAAAAACATCAAACTTATAATACAGTTCGGCAATCATTTCGGGCGCATAATTTAATTTCCCGTCGCCGATCAAAAAGCCGTACCCGCCTGCAGCCAGGTAGTCCCGGTGCGGGTTGGATAAACCATTTGCTATAAAGGCTAAACCCGCTTCGTCGAAAACCCTCTTCCAGCGGGTGCCTTTCATAACACCCCCAAAAGTTAACGAGCGGTCAATCTCGGTAAAAAACCAGGTTTGGGTATGGCCATCATTAAAGCTGGCCTTGGCAAATACACCAAAGTCTTTTGTAAGGTATTGGTCCATGTTAATGCCAAACCCATATTTATGGCGGCCATAAGTTTGGGTTGTATCAACATTTGGCGCTGTTGGATTTAGTGCGATGGCCTGCTCATAATTTCCAAACTTGCCATTGTTTAAAAATCCCAATAACCGCAATGTCCCTTTTTGGCCGTCCAGCGTGTATCGTCTTTCGTATTCAATTGTTTCCGTGTTGGCTTTGGTAATTTTGGCGTCCCAGGTTGAAGAGTTTGCCTGGGTTACCGACATGGTTACGGCAAACCGAAGGGTCCAGTCGGGTTGTCCCAGTTCAGTATAGGCGCCCAATACATAGCCCCGTGTATTTGCCGGGTAGTCCCAGGCAGCGTTGTCCATCAGGGCCCAGTTCATAAACTGGGAGCGCGGGTCGTGGCTGAAATTATTCCCGTCAAAAAAATCACCCATGTTAAATTTTCCGACTGCGAACGAGAAGTAGCGTTTGCTTTTTAACCCGGCCAACTGGTTTACATCATCTTCAATGGTGTCCTTTTCCTTTCCCCATTCAAAATTTTGCTTGAAATACAGGCGCGCTATATAAATTTTATTCTGCACCCCACCCACCCTAAAGGTTTCGCCGTTGGGAAAACCGGCTACGCCCAATGTTTGGCTCAATCCCGATCCGCCCGAGAGTTCCGGATTAAAATACGCTTCGGCGCCTTTCCATAACCGTGTAACACCAAAAAAGGTGGTGGTAATGGAACTTTCTGTTTCTTCTTTTGGTGATAAACTGTTTTGCCCGGTATAAGCCGCTTTAAACGCGGGTTTATATTGTGTAATGATGGTTTCCTGGAAATGGAAGCTATATCGCTCGGGTTTAACCGCCGTTTGGCTGCCGGTGTCTTTTTTGACAGGAGCTTGCGCGAGGACTACATTTACTACCGCCAATAAAACAATGAATAAGTAGATTTTTTTCATAATCAATAGCTAAAGCCGATTATTGGGCGCAAAAGTATAACTTTTGTTTAAACAGAATGTTTACAGGATCAATTAAACCACATTATTTAAGTGTTTTCTATCACCTCAACCTCGGCAACAGCGCTGAAAAGGTAAATACGCCGGGAGTTTACCTCGATGCACTTATAACGTTTGCGCAGTTTTTCCTCTTTACGGAATACCCGGCCATCCTTTAATTTAAACAAGGATTTAACGGGAAGTTTCTCGACAGTGGTGTGCGAATCTTTAGGTGCATCGTATTTGCGCAGCGCACGGTAAAGCGAAAGGTCCGAGCAGCTTGAGGCGGCAGGGTTGTTTAGATAGCTGGTGATGGCATGCTTTACATCAGGTGGGAAAACATCTGTTTCAAAAAAAGGCTGCATCATTTTTTTGAAGTTATTTTTCCATTCGATACCGTGGGGTTTCGCCCTGTGCTTATGTTCGTTCCAGGTGTGCAAGTGCGCGAACTCATGCACCGCGGTAACCAGGAACGCATACGGGTTTAAATCATAATTAACGGAAATACGATGCCCTTTGCCGGAATGCGGGGGCCTGTAGTCGCCAAATTTGGAATTGCGGTTGCGTGAAATTTTGAACTCGCATTTAAAGTAGTCGATCCACCGGCCGATAAGCGGGGCGGCATCGGGCGGGAGATATGTAGCAAGAATTTTTACTTTATCCAATTTTTACCTCGGTTCAAAGATAGGGATTTTGGGGGAAAGGTGAAAGGCAAAAGGTGAAAGGTCAAAGGTGAAAGGTCAAAGGTGAAAGGCAAAAGGTGAAATGTCAAAGGTGAAAGGTAAAAGGTAAAAGGTGAAGGGTGAAAGGTCAAAGGTGAAAGGTCAAAGGTGAAAGGTGAAGGGGGAACGGCAAAGGACATAATGAATAAATAATAGACAGAGCAAAACCTTTTACCTTTCGCCTTTTACCTATTTTAAATAACCTATTTCAAAAGATTATACGCCAGTAAACTCGCCGCATAGGCAAGTACGCCCATATAAGCGAATTGTATAGCGGGCCAGCGCCAGTTTTTTGTTTCGCGGTACACCACCGCAACCGTGCTGGCGCATTGCATGGCGAATGCATAAAACATCATCAGCGCAAATGCGACGGCCAGGGAAAATACGGGTTTGCCCGTTTCGGGGTTTATGGCAGATTTCATTTTTTTCTGCACCGTTTCCATTTTCTCGGCGCTGCCTTCAACGCTATAGATGGTTGCCATGGTGCCTACAAAAACTTCGCGGGCGGCAAAGGAAGTGATCAGGGCGATGCCGATTTTCCAATCGAATCCTAAAGGTTTGATCACCGGTTCTATGACGTGGCCGAGTACGCCGGCGTAGGAGTTCTCCAGCTTTTCGGACCTGATGGTGCGGTTAAGTTCATCGGCTTTAAGTCTTTGCGTGTATTGCGGCTGCCGGTATTTTTGTTCTATCTGCTCAAAGCGGTCGCCCGGGCCGTATGATGCTAAAACCCATAATATGACCGAAATAGCAATGATCACCTTCCCGGCTTGCAAAACGAAGGTTTTTACACGCTCGTACATCGAATAAGCTACATTGTTCCAGCGGGGCATGCGGTAAACCGGGAGCTCCATGATAAAGTACCCACGCTCACGGCCCTTTAATATCAGTTTGAATACGAATGCGACCACGATAGCGGATATCAGGCTGAACACATACATCCCCGTAAGGGCCAAACCCTGCATATTGAATACCCACCATACGTTCCGGTCGGGGACTACCAGGCTGATAAGTAAAACATATATGGGCAAACGGGCCGAGCAGGTAACCAGGGGCGTAACCATAATCGTGATCATCCGGTCCTTCCAGTTTTCAATGGTACGGGTGCTCATGATAGAAGGAACCGCGCAGGCGAACCCGCCGATAAGCGGAACAACCGATTTGCCGTTAAGGCCCACTTTGCGCATCAGCTTGTCCATCATAAATGTGACCCTTGACATATAGCCAGTATCTTCCAATATCGAGATAAAAGCAAACAGAATAGCTATCTGTGGGATAAAAACCATTACTCCGCTTAAGCCGCCAAGTACTCCGTCTACAAACAGCCCGGTTAACGGGCCGGCCGGCAATAGCTGGTGCAGGCTGTTTTGTATCCACACAAAAAGATCGGCTATTAGCTCCATCGGGTATGCCGACCAGGCAAAAATTGACTGGAACATGAATAACAGAATCCCAAAAAAGATAACAAAGCCAAATACCTTATGCGTTAATATTTTATCGATCTTGTTGCTTGAGGTCTCGTCGCGGGCGGTTTCGGGCACCTTTACCGTATCGTAAAGCAGGTCGTTAATAAAACTATAGCGGGCAATGGTTTCGGCAGCCTGCGCTTTTTGGGAGTGGAATGAAAATTCTTTTTCAACCTCCTCAATGCGTTCGCTTTCGGCAGGCGATATAAATTTTATGGTTTCGTGCTGATGCGCGAGCTGCAGGGCATAGTATGGATTATCAAGGTTTAGATCCTTGCTTATCTGGCCGATCAATCCTGGTGCTATAGCTTCCACATCAATAGAATCTTCCTGTAATGCTATTTTATTGGCGAAGTTTATAGCAGCTTTTAATTTGTCAATGCCTTCTTTTTTCCTTGCGGAGATCGGCACAACCGGAACGCCCAGTTTTTTTGCGAAGAGATCGATGTTGATGTATATACCGGCCTTATCCGCCAGGTCGATCATGTTCAACGCGACGATCACCGGGATCTTTAAATCGGCAACCTGGGTATAAAGCAGTAAATTTCTTTTTAGGTTGGTCGCATCCAGCACAACAACAACAAGGTCAGGTTTGTGCGGGTTTGACTGATCGGCCAATACAGAAAATACGATGGATTCGTCCTGGCTTTTGGGATAGAGGCTATAGGTGCCGGGCAGGTCGATTATTTCGGCCACGCGGCCATCAGGCAAAGGGCAGTAACCGGTTTTTTTATCGACAGTAACACCCGGAAAATTCCCTATTTTTTGATTTAACCCGGTTAATAAATTGAAGAGGGTGGATTTACCGGTGTTTGGATTGCCGGCAAGCGCAACTTTTATATCCGCTTTCAATGGTAACTATTGCAAAATAATGGTTGAAGCTTCAAATTTGCGCAAGCTTAACTGGTATCCGGCTACATTGATAGCAATTGGATCGCCAAGCGGGGCAATACGCGAAACGGTAACCTCTTCACCGGGCAAACATCCCATTTCCATCAATTTTACTGACATTTCAAGATCTGTAAACTCTTTTACAATTCCAATTTCGCCGACTTCTAGTTGTGAAAGCTTCATATTTGAGTTAAAAATGTTGAGCAAATGTAGTCCTTATTTATATTAAATCCAAATAAGGTTAAGTTATTTGACAATTTGAAGATGTGCTGATTTGAAATGAACGGCCTGATTTTTAATAGTCAAATCAGCACATCTTCAAATTGTCAAATTGATGTCCTGTTTTAACTTTTCCAAAATGCGGACAATTGCAGCTTTTGTGAAAGATGCCGCATGAAGAAAGGGAGATCAATCCAAGCAGTGCGATAATTTTTAATTTATTTTTTATCATAATTGATTGCATAAATGACCACCGATACACTAAACGCCCCCATCAATGCGCCGACCGAATCGGCAAACAAGTCGGCCCAATCACCTGTCCGCCAGGTGAAAACGTAGTTTTGTAATAACTCGATAATGCCACCGTATAGTATAGCTACCAGGGTAAATATTATTATGGTTTTATACGACAGGGACGCGGGTAATTGTTGCCTGACCGACCCATAGCAATACATAACAACCAGCACAAAAAAGAAGCCACAATGAACCAGCTTATCAAAGCCGGGAAAAAATGATGGCGAATTGCTCACTTCACCAAGATTAATGGTGCACATGATAAAAATAAATAAGGCCCACAAAATAGCGGGCCAGTAATATTTAAATGTGTGCTGCATTAAACGCCAATTAATGATTTGTAGCTGTCGGCAGATAACAAACCGCTCAATTCTGCATCATCCGCTACGGTGATCTTCACCATCCAGCCATCGCCGTAAGGCTCGGTATTAACCAGCTCGGGCTTGTTGTCAAGCGCCGGGTTAACTTCAGTTATGGTCCCGGTAACCGGCATAAACAGGTCAGATACGGTTTTAACCGCTTCAACTGTTCCAAAAACCTCGTCTTTGGCAATTTCTTTTCCTATCGCGGTAATGTCGATATAAACGATATCGCCCAATTCGCGTTGCGCAAATTCGGTAATGCCGATATAGGCATCGCCGCCTTCAACTCTTATCCATTCGTGGTCCTTGGTGTACTTTAGTTCAGCCGGAAAATTCATATTTTTTTGATTTGTGGTCAAAAATAATAAAACTTTAAGCTAACGCAATAATTAACACTATATTAACTGTCAGAACCCTTTGTACGTATAAAAACCAATTGGAAAATAATGTGTTAATATTGTTCACGCAAAACATTCATTATGAAAAAGTTAAGTATGATGATCGCGCTAAGTGCATGGCTGTTTCAGGCATGCAGCAGCCATACAAAAGGGAGTGGCGGCACTACGGCCGACAGTGCGGCCAAAGATAATACTGCGGTGAAAGATACTACAACAAAAATGGTCTTCGCGCCTGAGAAGGAAGACGTGGATTTTGCGATCGAGGCGGCCAGTGGCGGCATGACCGAAGTTGAATTGGGTAAACTGGCGCAGCAAAAAGGGTATAACAAGCGTGTGAAAAGTTTTGGTTCGATGATGGTTATGGATCATGCAAAAGCCAACGATAAGCTGGCTGCCCTGGCCGTCGCTAAAAAGATCACTTTACCAACTGCCCCGAACGCAACAGATCAGAAAGTTATTGATAAATTAAGTAAATTATCGGGCAAGGATTTTGACGCCGCTTATGTCGATGATATGATCGATGACCATAAAAACGATATCAAAGCATTTGAGGCTGCAACAAAACATTGCAAGGACCCTGATATAAAAGCTTTCGCCGCTAAGACATTGCCTGTTTTAAAAGCACACCTGGATGCTATTAACGCAGTTCACGACAGTATGAAATAATTTTGCTAAAAAGCATTGCATTTTATTTATCCTTCATCGTTTCCATGCTAAAATGGATGAAAATGATGAGGGATATTTTTTTAATATTCGTCATCGTAGTGCTTAACTTGTATTGAACATTTGCTGACATTATGTGTTATACAGATGCCTTACTTTATGAAAAAACTAATCTGTTTGCCCCTCGTCATCCTCTCGTTTTTCGTTCATGCCCAGGATAACATCCGTTCACGTATTATATTGATTGGCGACGCAGGCGAGTACGGCCCGAGGCAGGGTGGCGTGATCACGCATGCTGCGGCGCATATTTTAAAAAATAAAACGACTGTACTCTATCTTGGCGATAACGTATATCCTATCGGGATGGGTTTGCCCGGAAGCAAGGAAGAGGAATCGACAAAAAAAATTCTGCAATCGCAATACCAGCCGATGCGCGCCGGGGGAGCCCGGGTTTACTTTGTGCCCGGCAATCACGACTGGGACCGGATGGGCCCGAAAGGACTGGCCAAAATTAAGCGGCAATGGGAATACCTCGACGAACAGCGCGACTCGTTATTAAGGGAGGCGCCGGCAAATGGCTGTCCCGACCCGACCGAAATAAATATATCCGACAATGTAGTGGTCATCGCCTACGATTCTGAATGGTGGCTTTACATCTATAATAAAGACAACCCCGATGCCGACTGTGATTGTAAAACCAACGCCGAGATCATCCACAGGTTTGACGAGCTTTTATATAAAAACAGGAACAAGGTAATTATCATTGCCCACCACCACCCATTCGACTCATACGGGCACCATGGCGGCAGCTATATCTGGCAGGATTATATTTTTCCGCTCACATCCGTTAAAAGCAGCTTATATATTCCGTTGCCAGGTCTCGGATTGTTGTACCCTTTTTTAAGGAGTGCGTTCCCAATTCCCGAAGATCATGGCAACCCGTTGTATAAAAACATGATCAAGGGCATTAATGGTGTTTTTGATATCGACCCGAATGTGATCCATGTTTCGGGGCATGAGCATGGGCTGCAGTTTATTAAAAACAAGAACGAAATACAGGTGGTTAGCGGCGCCGGGGCAAAAGGAGCGGTTGTAAGAAAAGGCGACAAGGCCTTATTTGCACAAACTGTTCCGGGCTATGTGATAATGGACGAAATGGCCGACAAAAGTATTCGTTTCACTTATTACGGTAAGCCGGATACGACTTTTAAAGAGCTATTTACCTACACCAAGCCGTATGTGCCGATCAGGATACCGGTTGAGCATTATGATGTGATAAAAGGCGACAGCATTACAGTTAGGGCGCACCCGTCGTTTGATTCGGTCGGCAAATTGCATAGGCTTTTGTACGGCGAAAATTATAGGAAAGAGTGGGCGGCGGCAACGAAAGTACCGGTCATAAAAATATCGACCTACAAAGGCGGTTTAAAACCAGTAAGATTCGGCGGCGCCCATCAAACAAGCTCCCTTTTATTAAGAGATGCCGATGGTAAGGAATACGTGATGAGCAGTATCGAGAAATACCCGCTTATTGTTTTACCCGAAGCGATACGGCAAACCTTTGCCGAATCGTGGTTAAAGGATGCCATGTCGGGCCAGCATCCGTATGGCGCGGTAATAACCAGTGTTTTGGCAGAGGCTGTAAAAGTAAAGCATACCAGCCCGACAATTGGCTGGGTGGCCCCCGATATAAAGCTGGGCTATTATGAAAAGGATTTTGCCGGTAAAATTTGCCTGCTTGAAGAACGGGAACCGGGCGATAGTTCGATCAGTACCGGTAATATGCTGCGGCAATTGGATAAGGATAACAGCATTCATATCGACAGTGCCGAATTTTTCAGGGCACGGCTGCTTGACTGGTTTTTGGGCGATTGGGATGAGCATGAAGACCGTTGGCGCTGGCAGGCTACCCGGCGCGGAGGAAACAAATATTATTCGGCCGTGCCGCATGACCGGTCAGAGACATTCTATATCAATGAGGGATTTATTCCTGAAATGGCATCCAAACCCTGGGTAGCGCGATATTTGCAAGGATATGATGCCGGGCCTCAAACTATCAATGGGTTCTATTTAAACGACCATACGTTAAATGCCAGGTTCCTGACCCAAATCGGTTACGACCAATGGATGAAAATAACCCGGGATTTCGTGGCGGCCCTATCCGACGATGTACTTGAACAGTCACTGAGGCATTTGCCGCTTGCCATTTACCGCATCAGCCACGACAAGCTATTTATGCTTATGAAGCAGCGGCGCGACCAAATGATAAAGGCTTCCGAAATCTATTACAAGTTTTTTAACAGACGCGTGGATATAAAAGCATCGGATAAAAGCGAATATTTTACAGCCAAGGATACATTGAACGGCGGCTTAGTCATTCGCATCAGCAAATTGCCGGCAACCAAAACGCGGAACATTTTATTCACCAGGACTTTTGACCCGGCCATTACCAAGGAGGTACGTCTTTATGTGGCGAAGGGAGACGACAGTATTATGGTCGATAAAATAAAATCGCCGATCAAATTAAGGATCATAGGCGGTAATGGGCATAAAATTTACAATATAGTCAATGCCGATCGTAAAGTGAATGTATATGAAAAGGTAGCCACAGGATTATTTACCGGGAACGCACAAAGCAGGGTTGAAAAGCATTTGACCAACGATTCGTTAAACGTAGCCTATATACCAACCAACCCGTATCACACCCTGATCCCGCAGTTTAAAACCGGGTATGATATTGACGACGGTTTTTATTTTGATGCCGGGCTGCGGTTTGTGCATAACGGTTTTCGCAAAATGCCATCGTATACGCAGCAGCTAAACGTGGGTCATTCCTATCGGAATGATGTTACACATATTGCCTATAATGGCGCCTGGATACAGGTGGCCGGCAAAGGCGATATCGAGGTACAGGCCGACGGCTACTTGCCCAACAGCATTAACTTTTTTGGCCGGGGCAACCAAACAAGCTATAATAAAAACATCGACGAAAACTATTACCGTTACAGGTTTAGGCTTATTAATACCGATGCGTATGTACGCTTCCAGAACTTTGCCGGTACCACCAGCATCAGGATAGGCCCTTCGATACAATATTATAGCTATATAGACGACAACCGGCCGCACCTGGTCAATAACAGTTTGCTGATACACACCTACGACAGCACTACAGTTAATAAAGATAAGCTGCATGCGGGCCTGGTGGTTACCTATATTGACGACAAGCGGAACAACAAGTTATTGCCCGAATGGGGTGTGTACGTGCGGGCAACCATAAAGGGATACGCCGGGTTGAGCGGCTACTCGAAGTCCTTTTTGCAGATCATTCCGGAGGCCATATTATATACCAGCGTCGACCCGGCTTCAAAACTGGTGATCTCTGAGCGAATGAGCGGTGGCATAACTGCCGGGAAAACAACATCCTACCAATCCTTATTTTTAGGGGGCGAGACCAACCTGATCGGTTTCAGACAGGACCGCTTTGCCGGGCAGCAAATGATGTTTAATAACCTTGATGCAAGGCTAAAGCTGGGCGACCTTTTCTCCTATATTTTGCCCGGGCAATTCGGGATCACCGGCTTCTACGATATTGGCCGTGTTTGGGTGAAACGGGAAAATTCGGGCACATGGCATAACGGCTTTGGTACCGGGGTTTATTTTTCGCCATCGGACATGGCGCTATTACAGATCAAGGAAGGTTATTCCAGCGAAGGCTTGTATACGTACGTCAATTTTAGTTTGACGTTTTAAGCAAAAAATCCTGCAAATATTAGTAAGTTGCATAAGTTGTTTGCGTTTAGCGAACAAATATTTTAATTAAGAGCCATAAGCCTGCGTTCAGCATATAAGTATGAGTCGTAAAATATATCTATCCTTTTTTTTCCTACTCTTAACTTTCAATTTGGCCCTGGCACAAAATGGACCTTCGCCGGATGATTTATTCAAACAAGCCCATACTGTCGCATTCGATCAAAAAAATTATCCATTGGCAATTAGCTTAATGAAGCAAGCTATAGTTAAAAGCCCTGATTATTCGGACCTGCACGTTTTTTTGGGCAGGCTTTATACGTGGTCGGACAAATTGGACAGCGCACGCGCACAGTTCATTCTTGTGTTAAACAAGCATCCGGAATATGAAGATGCATCATTTGCCTATGGCAGTCTTGAGTATTGGAACCATAACCCGGAAAAAGCCTTAAGCCTGATAGAGAGCGGGTTGAAATATCATGCCAAATCAAATGATCTGCTATTTTTAAAAGCAAGGGTGCTGCATGACCTGCGTAGGGACCGCGAGGCAAATATTATTTTGGTTGAGCTCGTCAAAACTGACCCAAAAAATGCAGCGGTACACGCATTTGCTGATAAGATCAGTGACAAGTCGGCAAGCAACAAGATCGGCATTAGCTACGACTATATTTACTTTGACAAACAGTTTAACACACCCTGGCACCTTGCCGAAATAGATTATACCCGGCAAACCGGTTTAGGCCCGGTAAGCGGAATTTTGAATTATGCAAACCGCTTCAATTCAAATGGGCTGCAATACGAGGTTGATGCCTATCCCCACATTTCGCGGGTTTTTTACGCGTATGTAAGCGGCGCTTATTCGGGCAACGAAGGCGTTTTCCCAAAATACAGGTCGGGGTTTTCCTTGTATGCCAATTTGCCAAAAAGTTTTGAGGGCGAACTCGGTTTCCGGTATCTATATTTTACCGGCTCCACATGGTTATACACGGCATCATTTGGGAAATATTATAAAGACTTCCGGTTTAACGTGCGCACGTACTTAACTCCGTCTAATAACACCATCTCGCAGTCGTACGCACTGGATATCCGCTATTATACCGGCGGCACTGATGACTACCTCTCATTAAGTTTAGGTACGGGCGTTTCTCCTGATGACCCGCGTAATATTATCCTTCTTAATAACGGTAATAATTATAAGCTGCGATCGAACAATATTTCGGCAGGCTACCGGCATACGATCAGGAATGACATCGTATTTATCAATGCCAGCCTTAGTAACCAGGAATACCAGTTCCAA